>Ga0209172_10000184_pt1 | contig 189469 bp, 178 predicted proteins | sample LarsenN4metaG_FD_184113 | JGI IMG/M metagenome (GOLD analysis project Ga0209172, IMG submission 184113) | Hot spring sediment bacterial and archeal communities from British Columbia, Canada, to study Microbial Dark Matter (Phase II) - Larsen... ... | reverse complement strand
AGTAGGTCATCATGCTCTCTCAAACTTTTTCCGATAGGCGGATTGGGTTAAAACTTACGAAACCGATTATACAACCTCACTTCATCTATGGTCAACAAAGCCTTGCTGAATGGCATAAGACTATCCCGCATAAACCAAAAAGCCTCCCCGTAAGGGAAGGCTTAGGTAGATGAATCAACTTGCCTGTAAGAAAGAAGCGACTTAAAAAGATTAAAACCTATATGGAATTTCAATTTTGCGCAAACGTATCAATCAACAACTTAAAATTCCCGCCCACTGGATATAAAATCGGGCAGGTGCATCCGCGTTTTTTATATTCTTCCACTTTGGCTTTGGCTTCGGCAGGCGTGCCAGAAGCGGTGATTTTATGAACCAAATCGTCAGGCACTAAATCTTTGGCTTTCATAATTTGCTCTTTCGTGGCGGGCCAACCGAGAATCGATTGAATCTTTTGAATCACATCGTCCGAAACATTTGAGGCTTTGGCAATGTGCGGCTGTTGCGCCAAATATTGGCAAAGCAACATCTTTGTATAATCAATCGCTTTATCATGGTCTTCGTCCACCGAGCAAACGATTAATTGAGGGCGGTCAAAGTCTTCCATTTTCCTGCCCGATTTTTTCAAGCCCTTCTCTAACAATTCCATCGCTCTATCGTTGTATTCAGGCGCAACGCAATAATTCAAAACCACGCCGTCGGCAATTTCGCCGGTCATTTCCATCATTTGGTCGCCCGTTGCGCCAATCATAATCGGCACATGGCGCGGTTCGCGTCTTCCGTACACCACGTCTAATTCAATGCCGTTCACATGAATAAACTCGCCGTTAAACGTCACGCGCTCCATGTTCAATAACTTTTTCATCACAATCACCGTTTCTTTCATAGCGGTTAGCGGCTTTTTTCGGTCAATGCCCACGTTTTTCGCCAGCGGGTCCCACCAAGCGCCAAGCCCGCAAATGACTCTGTTGGGGGCTAAATCGTCAAGCGTAAGGAAGGTCGAAGCGAGTAGCCCAATGTTGCGCGTCCAGTTATTAATCACGCCTGAGCCAACTTTAATGCGTTGAGTCACAGCGGCGTACCCTGCCATTGGCACAATTGCATCGCGCACCAAGCGCGACTCCGCTTGCCAAACCGCTTCAAAGCCCTTTTCTTCGGCGTATTTGGCGTATTCTAAACCGTCTCGTAAGTCGTGCGAATCTTGCAAATAGAGGGCAACGCGTTCTTTTGTCATGGCATTCTCCTTATGAATAAATTCTTAGGTCTTCATCGCTTCTATTTTTTTTACCAATTCTAAATCTTCCGGCACATCCACATCCAAAGCCAGCGAAGGCAGTTCGACAATTTTCAAATGCGCGCCAACTTGTTTTGCGCGTTCGCAATGTTTATCGAAAGAATCTTCGCCAAATTCGTAATCAATCAAACCGGGCGGCGTCATCAATAAGGCGTTTGTCCCTTTTTTATGCCTATCGGGCGCAATCACCACCACTGGCGGTTTGGCGGCGCTATCAATTAAAGTAAGCACGTCTTCTTTGGTCAGCAGGGGTAAATCGGCTGGCAAAATTAAAACGCCGTGTATTGCCTGCACCTTCGCTAACACAGTGGCGCGGGTGAGCGCCGTATTTAATTGCGGCTGACCGTCTTCCTGAATCGTTTTCGCGCCATGATTGCGCGCAATGGTTAATGCTTGCGGGTCTCGGCTGACGACTAAAACTTGGTCTAATTCTTTCAAACTAGATAAGGTTCTCAGCGTTTGTTCTAAAAGTTTTTGATTTAACTCCGCTCGTTCAGCGTCTGTCAATGCGCCAGATAAACGAGACTTTCCGCGTCGTAATGGTTTTACAGGCACAATTGCCCAAAGCGTCATGTGGATAAACTCCCGATGAAGTGTAGCGTATCGTTGGCGAGGCGGGCGCGGTCTAAACTATCATTCATCAATGTATTTGTTTTCCATGTCTTAATATTTAATTGTTTTATCTCATCTTCCAAGTTTGAATCTACATCATCTAACACAAAACCGTCAAGGATGTTGCGATAGTGTTTCGCCACCGCCAACGCCGAAGGCGCAATGCCCAATTCGGCAAACATTTTTGCGGCGGGTCCTTTAATGGCTTTTCCGCCGATGATTGGAGAAACCGCAATAATGATTCTGCCCGTTTTTTTGATTGAAAGCGCAGGGGCGATTGTTTTGAGGATAGGGTCAATGCTTACCCAAGGGTTTGATGGACAAATGATAATCGCGTCGGCGGATTCAATCGCTTCTTTCACGGGGAGAGTGGGTTCTGCCGCCTCAACATTCTCTAGCCTAAACCCTAAGACTCTCGGCTCGCATCGCCTGTGAACAAAGTATTCTTGAAACGCCAACTCCCCTTCATCGGTATTGACCATTGTCCTCACAGGCGTATCGCTCATTGGCAAAATGTTATGTTCAATACCCCAGGCTTTACAAAAATCTTTGGTAATTTGCGTTAAGGATTGCCCTTCTCTTAATCTTCTCGTTCTTTCAATATGAGTGGCAAAATCTTGGTCGCCAAGCCGAAACCAACTCGGTCCGCCAAGTCTTTCAATATTTGCAATTGCGTTCCATGTTTCGTTTTTGCGTCCCCAGCCGGTTTCTGGGTTGGCAAGCCCAGCTAAGGTGTAACAAACTGTATCTAAATCGGGGCAAATGGATAACCCCAAATGTTCAAAGTCATCGCCTGTGTTGACGATGACGGTTAAGTCCTGCGGCGGCAACGCCTGAGCAAGCCCATGCGCGAGTTTGGCGCCGCCCACGCCGCCCGCTAGGGCAACAATTCGGCGGCGGATGGGGGACGATTGATGGTTGACAGCGTTGTTTATTGGTTTTTGGTTCATAAGATGAAGCGCTCTCTCGCCGTTTCGTGTCAAAAAAATTTCACAATTTCTTCTATTTTTTTTCTTTCTTTCGTTTTTGGGGTTTCCGCTGGATACCCAATCAAAAACATTGCCTGAGGCTCCCATGTTGTGGGGAGTTCTAAAGCGCGTTGTACGGTTTCTTGCGCGAAGATGGGGCTGCACACCCAAACGCCGCCTAGCCCTTCTGCATGGGCGGCAAGCAGTAACTGCATGCCCGCATTAGCCACAGATTGCACAGCGGTTAAAAACTCGGCTCGTTTTCTTTTTTTATCTTGATATGGATTCATATCCGTCATGTCGAGGCACAGCAGAATGACGACGGGCGCATTGTTGATTCTGGATTTTGACCGAGCGATTAATTTCTGAATTTCTTCTTGCGCGAGGTTGTCTTGTCGCAAATCGTTTTCAAAGGCGTTTGCCATTTCATCGGCTAAATGTTTTTTGGTAGAAGAATCTTTTATGACTGCGAATCGCCAAGGTTGACGGTGATGGGCAGACGGGGCGAATGTGGCGGTGTAGAGAATGTCGCTTAAAACAGAATCAGGCGCCACGTCGGGTTTGAAGCGGCGGATGGAGCGTCTGGAACGTAAAAAGTCTTTTAAGTTAGTGTTCGTCAAAGCGAATGGGTTCTATTTTGAAAATAATTCTTTTTTGACCTTCACGATATTTCCACGGTTGGTTGTCGTATCGTAAAGAAAGCAGGTTGATGTGTTCGTCTGCGTTTTCGCGCGTGTATGAAACCACTTTGCCTTTAATGCCAAGATACCGATAAGGGTCTTTTGGGTCTTGAATCACCATAGCGATTTGATGAGGGCGCGCTTTCATGTTTTTGTCTTTTAGCCGCCCTTCATTGGTGTTGATAAGGATATATTTGCCGTCTGTATCAAACCAAACGGGCGAAAGCTGTGGGTCGCCGTTTGCGTTGACGGTTGCCAAGTATAAAAGCGCTTTAGTTTCTGGTTGGAATAAGTCGAGATATTTTTCGGGGAAGTTCATGTGTGGTTGGCTCTCCATTTTTTTGGAGTGTATCAAACTCACATAAGAGTTTTGTTAGCGTAAAAACGGCTGACTGCAGACGAAAAAATAAATTCTATTGTTTTCCGTTAGTCCTAACGAAACATATCCATTTCTTTGGGGCGAATGAGTTCTTGCAAACTTCCTTCGCCAAGCGGGTAAGGGAAGCCGCGCACATGCACAACGGGAGTTCCTTCGGCGGCTTGCCCCATGACGAGCGATGCGGCGGCGGCGAGTTCGTCCGCTACGCCGACGATGGTGGCTTGCAGGGTGTAGCCGAATAAATCTTTCCAGCCGCGTTCATCAATGATGGCGGGGATGCCGCTTAAGCCGATGCACACGCCCACCGTTCCGTTGCGCCATGCGCGCCCATGCGAATCGATAATCATGACGCCGATATTTTTATTTGTCCTTTGTTTAATTTCGTCTCGAATTTGTTTGGCAGATTGGTCGGGGCGCTGTGGAAGCAGTAAAACTTTATCTTTATGTTCGCCGTCTCCTAAAACGTTCGAGTGGTCAATGCCTGCGTTGGCGCAAATGAAGCCGAGTTTATGTTCAACTACGATGACGTTTTTTCGATACCGCACTACTTCGTTGCTTTCTTGCAGCATTAATTCCACTAAGCGGGGGTCTTTTTCGGTTTTGCGGGCAAGGTCAAGCGCGGGTTGGCTGGGTTGCACATCCGCCAAATTTACTATGCGCCCTTCGGCTTTGCTGACAATTTTTTGGGCTAAGACAAAAATATCGTTATCAAGCAAGGTGAAGTTTGTTGCATTAAGAATAATATCCGCCAAGTTGTCGCCTCGGCGGATGAGGGGAATATGTTGAAGCGCGGTGAGAATTAATGACATGGTAATTTATAAGCCGTACTTCTCGTTTATGAATTACGCATGTTGCGCGCCTGTAATTCTAATGCCCGCATGGGTAGAGCCGTATTTTTTGTTAATGCCAATTAAAACGCTTGTCAGCCCTTCCACAACAACGGAGTTTTCGATGGGTCCAGCGTCCCAGCCGATTAACTCTGCCGCTTGCACAAGTTTCAAGGTTTCTTCGCGCGCTTCTTTGCTTGTGCCTGTCACCAGCACGTCGCAATCTATTTCTTCTTCGCTGGTTAATAGTTCGTATGAAATATTTTGAAACGCGGCGCACACTTGCGCGCCTTCGCCGAGGATTTCTTGCGCTTCTTGCGCGGCAGACCCTGCGGGCGGCATTTGCACTTTTGATACTTTGGGCGGCACAAGCGGAACCGTCACGTCTATCAAAATTTTTCCTTGCAAATGCTCTTTGACTGATTCTAATGTGGAACGATGCGCAGAATACGGCACAGATAAAACAACCATATCCGCTTCTTTTGCGGCTTGCGCGTTGCTCATGCCAAAGATAGAGACTCCTTCGCCAAGCATTGTTTTTAATTCATTTGCCGTGTTTTTGGCGCTTTCTTCGTCTCGTGAGCCAATCAAAATGTGATAGCCCGCGCGCGCCCAGCGGTAGGCAAGCCCTTTGCCTTGTTTGCCTGTTCCGCCTAGTATGGCGATGGATAGTAAAAGATGATTTTCTTTCATGCGCTCTCCAAATTTATATAATGACGTTTTAGCCGCCGTTTGCGGCGGCGTTGAATGTAACCTGATTTTGGGGTAAGCCCTATTAACTTGCCTTCGCTACTTCTTCTTCGTAGCGTTTCCAAATTTTGGGGGCAACTTCTCTGGCGCGGGCGGCAATTTCTTCTTCGTCTAAGGTTAATAGCTTTCTATCTTTCATCAAAAACTTGCCTTCTACCATAGTGGATGTGACCATGCTTTGTTGAAAACCAAAAATAATATGCCACGGTAAATTGCCGTCCGTTAATGGCGTATATGGTTTGTAATCCACAAAAATCAAGTCGGCAATTGCGCCGACGGTTATTTTGCCGATGGAAGTGTTTGGGAAAAACGCTTCGGCTAATTCGGCGTTGTGATAAGCCGCCATTTGTTGCACATCGTATCCGCCCATGCGGCGCGGGTCGCGGTGGTGAACTTTATGCAGGAGATAAACGGCTTTCCAATCGTCCCACATGGAATTGGTAAAGCCATCGTTGCCTAAGCAAACTTTGATTCCCATTCGCATCATAGATTCAATTTGCGCTACGCCAACGCCATTGTTCATGTTAGAACGGGGCTGATGGGTGAGCCATGTTTCTGTTTCTTTCAATATTTCCATTTCGCGCACATCCAAATGCACGCCATGCGCTGTGATGGTTTTCGGTCCGAGAATGTTGTGTTTTTGCAAACGTTCAATGACGCGCATTTGCGATTTGTGTAAACTATCGTATTCGTCTTCTTCATGCTCGGCGACGTGAATATGAAAGCCAACTTCATCATTTGCCGCGGCGCGGCACGCTTGAAGCGTAGCGCCAGATAAAGTTAGGCTGGCATGTAACCCGAAGGTTGCGGCGAGGCGGGGATGTGGGTTATGTTGGAGGCGGCGGATGAATCTCAAATTTTCTTGAATGCCTGCGTTGGCTTTTTCCATGCCGTCGCGGTCGGTCACTTCGTAGCATAAAACGGCGCGTAATCCGCTTTTATCCACTGCGTCGGCTATCACGTCTAGCGAGCCGTCAATAAAATTGGGCGAGGCGTGATGGTCAATTAATGTTGTAGTGCCATGTTTGATTGCGTCTATTAAACAAACTAAAGCGGAATAACGCACGCCTTCCGCGTCGAGCGAACGGTCGAGTGGCCACCAAAGTTTTTGTAAAATTTCGGGGAAGTCTTTAGCGGGTTTGCCGGGGATTGCCATGCCGCGCGCAAACGCTCCGTAAAAATGGGTGTGGGCGCATATTCCGCCGGGCATCACATATTGCCCGTTTGCGTCAAACGGTTTGGTTTTGGGGTGTTTGGCGGTTAATGATTTTGTAGAGCCTATTTCGCGGATGTATCCGCCTTCAATGTAAATGGCGTGATTTGTCAGCACGCGGTTTGGTTTTTCCCAAGTAATGATATTTGCATTTGTAATTAACATGATTCAAAAACCTTTTGCCGTGAATTGCGCTTATTTGTTTTAACTAAGATACATATTTCATTGTTTATCACCGCCAACCATACACCGAGGCTAGCCGTCGGCGGTCAGGTTAATTCACCTTTGTTTCCTTCGCGGTTAATTTCTTAACCCAACCCATACTGACTCGGATGGGGGAGTTTTACCCCGCTTATGCCCATTTCCCAAAGCGTAAGAAACGCGGCTTCGCGTAATTCGGGGTCGTCTTTATACATGGCGTTATAAATTTGCGAAATGACGCCTTCATTGGCGTGATATTTCAAATAGGGCAATGCGGCAAGGCGGGCATCGGGGTCTTCGTCTTTGAGGGCGAGTAAGAAGATATCGGTTGCGGGAGCGCCGGGCGAAACGCCTAAGCCTTTTTTGGCGGCAAATTCAATCAGCCAAGGGGTTTCATGCGGGGGGCTTAATCGCGTGGGCGCCAGCGTGTTGGCGGCGAGTTTTGAGTCTAACACTTCGGTGGCGGCGTTGCGCACAACCCATTGCTCGTCTTCAATTTGAATCTTTTTCAATAACTCAATCGCCCAATCTTCATGAATGCGCCCTAAGCCATAAACCACTGCGCGGCGCAATAAAATATCGTTGATGGTGATGCCGTCTTTCAACATGGCGTAGCCTTCTTTTGTGTCGTTGGCTAGCGCTTCGCCGGCGGCGCGGCGGATGTCTTCATCGCCGCCGAGTAACGTTTGCGCCACAATTTCCAGCGCTTCGTTTGTATTAATCGCCACCAGCGCCATACAAGCCGCGCGCCGCACCGATAAACTCGGCGCTTGCAAAGACATTTCTAAAATTTTGAGGGCTTTCACATCGCGCATGGCGCCTGCGCCCAACACCGCTAAATGCACTAATTCAAACGACGGCGAATTAATGAATTGGCGGAACAATGTGGCGGCGCTAGGGTCGTGGCTATAAACAAACGCCGCCATTGCCTGCCCGCGCAAACTGAGCGGTAAACCTTCCGATTGTAAAATTGCCGCAAGCGTGCCGAACATTTTTCCGCGCCAAGGCGCATTTTTGGGGGCGTCGCGCAGCCAACGCGCCGCCGCAAATAATGGGCGGTGCATGGGCAGGCGCGAAAACTCTAATAGCGATTGCACAATATGGCTGGCGTCGCCATGCGCGGCGAAATAGCGCAAGGTTAAATATTTTCCAGACCAATCGGGCTGATTCAAAATTGTATCTTCGGCGTTGTAGGTCGTCATCGCATGACCCGCCAAATAGCCTAAGAATACGGCGTGCGCAAAACGCATTTTATGATTTGGATATGAAACTAACAACCCGCTCTGCGCCATTTTGTCTAACAAACTAGCGGAAGGCGTGGATACTTTTTCTATCTTCTTCATTTTCTGCGTATTCGACTTTGCCTCTTCCGCTTCGGGGCTTCCCGTTTGACCTGTTTCGCCTGTGGATTCATGCTCTGCCACTTCAAACGATTTCACCCAGCCGCGCGCTTGGCGTGGGTCGAAGATGGGTTGAGCAGAGAGAACGACTTGCATTGCCAACGTCTCTAACGCGGCGACGGGCGTATTCTCTGGCGCAATGCGGCGGATGTGCGTGGCGATGACTTCTAAGACGTGCGGACCTAAACTATCGCCCGCATACGCGCCCCAAGCGGTTAAAGTCAATTCAAGGGGAGATAAATGCGTAAGGTCATTGCCCAGCCAGGCGTTAAGGAGAAGCGGGTCTACGGGTTGCATCATTTCCGTTTGCGCCCAAGATTCTTTGGCAACGGTTTGATTCCACAAGCGCCCCCATTGTTCTAAGAATTTTTGATTTTGGCGCTCCGACCATGCGGTAATGGCTAGGGGAGTAAAGCCTAATGCAATTAAACCGTCTAAATATTCTGGCGCGCCTGCGACTACGATGCGCGTTTCGGGGTAGTTTTGTAAAATCAGTTTGAAAAAATCTGAAACGAGCGTTTGCTCATCGGGGGTAATTTCATCGTAGCCGTCCACCAGCAGTAAACTATTTCCGCTTCTAAAGGCTGTGTTGATAAACGCCGAAAGTTTATTGTAATCGAACAAGGAGGCGTGTTCCGCCGCCGCTTCGATGATAGGGTCTAAAATATTTTTAGCGTCTTTTTGAGGGAGGTTCAAATCGGCTACATGAATTAAGAATGGAACGAGGTTTTGTAATTCTCCTAGTTTTTCACTGCGGTTAGCGGCAAGCGAGGCAAGATGCGCCAAGGCAACCGTTTTGCCAGCGCCAGGCTGACCGATAATTGCAATGTTTACGTTGCCTGAAATGGCTTGCGGCAACGTGAGCGTTTGCGGTTGATACACGGCGGCGATTTCGGGCCAAGTGGGTAAATAGGGGAGCGTTTGCGTGACAACGTCTTCAAACTTAGGGGGGATGCCCGGCTCTACGCGTTGCGGCGGAGCAAGCAATAACGGCTCTTGTAAAATCTCATCTAATGCAAATAATTGCGCGGCGAGGTGCATACCTTGCGCGCGTCTTAATGTGGCGCGGCGGTGATTTTCTTCAATTGAGCTTGTCTTACGCGCTTGCGCTTCTTCGCGGCGCGCTTTCATAGTCTCGCGCAGTTCTTCTATGGCTGGGCGCGCGCGGCTCACAATAAACCAAAAGATAGTGGCGGAGATAAAGCCGATGAGAAATGAAATAGGGTCAAGCGCGAAAAGAAATGGCATAGCGATTTATTTAGCGAATAAAATTCGTCCGCAGGATGGACAATACACGATTTGTTTGCGCGCGTTTTGCTGCGCGGCGGCGTTGATGTCTGTTCCGCAGGCGGCGCAGGCGTTATCTTCAATTTCTGAGACGGCGATTCCGCGTTTGTGTTTGCGGAGTTCTTCGTAACTTTGCAAAAGCGCCGCGTCCATTGGCGCGAGAGACGCTTCTCTTTCTTCGGTTAGGCTTTGTAGCTGCTTCGTCAGCGACTTTTGCTCTTCGAGCAGTTTCTTGTGCTCGTTGCCGCGTTTGGCTTGCAGTAGTTCTAATTCGGTTTTTGCTTTTTCATACTCGGCGCTGGCGGTTTCCGCTTTTAGCATGGCTTCCAGTTCGCGCTCTTCTAGTGTAACTAAATGTTTTTTGAGCGAGGCGACATCCATTTGTAAATCTTGCAGTTCTTTTGGGTTCTTAACGCCCCCGCCATAGAGGCTGGCTTCGGCGTGTTCAATTTTTAGTTTTTGCGCTTGCCTTTCGGCTTCGGCGTTTTTCATCTCATGCGAAGCGAGAAGATGATTTTTTTGCGCGCTTTCCGCTTTTTGTAGCGCTTGTTTTAGTTCGGTGTCATTCTCAAGGGTTTTTTGAATAACGTCTAATTGAGAACGGACACGGTCAATTTGTCGGTCAACTTGTTGTAGGCGAAAAAGTCCCAGCGTGGCGCTCATAGCTTAATTATACCCGTCACTTTGGTAAATTGCATTTTTTCATGGGGTTGCAATTTATGCGTTCATAAAAAAAGCCGCCGAGAACGGCGGCTTAGGTAATTATTGAGTTGTGATGTTGAAGTAGTTATAAACGGCTTGAGTTAAATTTACAAAGAGCGGGTTGGTCACATCCCAAATATTTTGCACGGGGTGATATGTGTAAATAGATAGCGCAAAATTTCCGCCTGGCGAATAGACAATGCCCACATCGCTGATGTCATGCACATAGCCGTCGCGCGGAGAGGTGACGTAGCCGTGTTTATGCGGCACGAGCGTGCCATCTGGCACGCCGCCTTGAATGAGCGAGCCGAGTTTATCTTGCGCCATAAAGTCAATTAACAATTGGCATGTGGCTGGGGTCACCTTATCGGGGAAAGCCGCCATAAGCGCGCCGCCTGAATTTTGGGCGCAGTTGTAAATATCTGCCAGTAGAACGCCCATTTCAGAGGGCGTGGTTTGCGAGTAGGCGTCGCGTTCCATGAAAATATCGGTGCGAGAGTTGCCGGGGGTAACTCGGTTTGGCAGTAAATTGGGCGCGCCTAAGTAAAACATTCCGCCTAAGTAGGTGCTTTCTAAGCCCAGCGTTTCCATATCACGGGTGACAATTAAAGGTCCGTTGGTTTCGTCAATTCGTTGTAATACTAAATCGGTTGCAGAATTATCCGACCTGCCTAATGTGCGCGAGATGACATCGGCAGTGGCGGCGTCTAAATCGCTCCCTCGATTGATTAAGTAAGAGGCGACAATTGGAACTTTAATCGTGCTAGAGGCGGTGAAGGCAATATCAGGCTCAACGGAAATTTCTTGCTTGTTATTCATTGCAAAATGAATCTCTTGCCCAGTTTGTAAGTCCATCATATAAAAGCCGATGATTCCGTCAAAGTCTGAAGTAGTGACGATTTGTTTGAGCAGGATTTCTAAATTGTCAATGGTGGGTCTGGCGGCGGAACTTTGGGTAAAAGAAAGAGCCACACGACGATTGGTAGGAGACTTTAACGCGTCGGTAATCAGTAGGACGGCGCGGTCGAGGTCAAGAGTCTGTCCAGGCGCGCCGGGCAAGAAGGTGGCGCTGCCGGGAATCGGTTGGGCGGGCGCGGGCGGCTTATCGTAGCGAGAGGCAATTTCATTTTGTAAAAATTCGCGCAGGCGCTCTTCTGAAATATTGGCGCTAAGCGGAATTTGCGTGGCGGGCGGGGTGCGATTCCACAGGTAATCCCAAAAGCCGCCCCAGAACGAAACGCCCGTGCGAGATAAATCTGCTGCGGCGAGCATCGTTTCCATATCTATTTGAAAGCCAACGGCGCTTGGGTCAATATAAAAACTTGCTTCGCCATATTGCGCTAAGATGGGAGTTGTGTAAACTTCTAGCAAGCGCTGTGAGGCTTCTGCAGGCGAGAGACCATCTACAGGCACGCCGGCAATGGTCATGCCTTTGGGGTAATTATTTCTTTGGCGGCTGTATGCAATTAATGAGGTAATGGTCAGCACGAGCGCGCCCGTTAAGAATAAAATGGACACGCCGCGTAATAAGATGTTGGTATTGCGATTTCTCAAACGAACCTCCAATAGTAAAAAAAGTATAACATACCAAAATCATGCGCTTGTGCTAGAATAAGCGTAGAATTAATACGTCCCGCAAGTTGGTTTATACGCTTGCGGGGCGGTTTTGTGAGGCTTGTTAAAAAACTTTTCAAAGGATGGACGATGCTTCGTTCAATTTTGATTTATTTTTCTAAAGCGAGTTGGGCGCAAAACTTGGTAATGAATTGGGGATACGCGTGGAAGATTGCCTCGCGGTTTGTGCCAGGCACAAAATTAGAAGACGCGTTACAAGTGGCGCGCGATTTGAACGCAAACGGTTATGTCGTTTCATTAAATCAATTGGGAGAGCATACGCATACCCCAGAGGACGCGCAAGCCGTGGCGGATGAAATTTATAAAATTTTAGACGCGCTCGGGCAAGAACCAGCGCTTAAGGCGAACGTTTCGATTAAGTTAACGCAAATTGGCTTAGGGTTAGATGAAACTTTATGCGCCGAAATTTTAGAACGCATTTTGGCGCGCGCTAAAAAGAATAACGCTTTCATTCGCATTGACATGGAAGATACGCCCTACACCGATAAAACCATTAACTTGATTTATGCCATGAAAGCCAAAGGCTATGATAATGTTGGGGTGGCGATTCAGGCTTATTTGTATCGTTCGGAGGCGGATGTAAAACGTTTGGCGGCTGACGATGTGAAAATCAGAATCGTTAAAGGGGCATATAAAGAACCTGCTGATAAGGCTTATCCTAAAAAAGCGGATGTGGACGCGAATTATGATTTGCTTGCCAAAATTCTTTTTGACGCTTCTTTAGATAAACGCTCGAGCCTGAGCGGCGATGGACGCATTCCCTCGCTCCCCGCCTTAGCCACGCACGACGAGAGACGGATTGCTTTTGCAAAAGGTTACGCGGAAAAAATCGGTTTGCCGAAAAACGCCTTTGAGTTTCAAATGTTATACGGCATTCGGCGCGATTTACAAGAGCAGTTAATGAAAGATGGCTATACCGTGCGCGTGTATATTCCGTTTGGTCCGCAGTGGTATCCTTATTTTATGCGCCGTTTGGCGGAACGCCCGGCGAATCTTTGGTTTTTTGTTTCAAACTTTTTCAGAAAATAATTGCGTTAGAGCCGCCGCGGCGGCGGTAAAACATTTTGCGCCAAAACGGCGCACAGGAGCGAACAAGGAAATAAAATGTACGAACTCACATTACTTCTTCACAGTTACACCCGCTGGATTGTCTTAATCGTTTCGCTTTATACATTGTTCATCGTTTGGCGCGGATTTCTCCAAAAGCGCGAGTGGACGAAAACCGAAACATTTGCTTCACGCTTATTTGTGTGGGTATTTACTTTGCAATTTGTTTTGGGAGTAATTTTATTCTTCACCCCTAGCGGGCTTGCTCAAACTGCTATAGATATTATGAGTCAAGATTTTGCTTCTGCTATGAAAACTCGCGACATTCGATTTTTCGGCATGGAGCATCCATTACAAATGACAATTGCAATGGCAGTCGTTCATATTGGCGCATCGCGCGCTAAAAAAGCCACGCCATCTGCAAAGCAATTCCGCTGGGCGGTGATTTCCTTTACTTTAGGATTATTACTAATCCTTGTGGGCATTCCGTGGTGGCGACCATTATTGAGAATGTAACATTAGAATGCGGAGGTTTGCAAAGCCTCCGCATTTTTTATTGCATGCCTAGAGCCGCATCTAACCCGACCAAAACGCCTTTTATTTTTTGCGCATATCGAATGGCGACCAAAGCGCCATTGGCAAAGGATTCATAAGAAGTACTTCTGTGGCTAATGGAAAAAGTCTCCCCTGCATTGCTAAATGCAACTTCTTGGTCTGATAGTAAACCTTTCATTCTCAACGAGTGAACGCGGATGCCAGAAGTCAAGCCGCCTCTTGCGCCTTTTACAATTTCATTACTTTTTTCTTCCGCTTCTTTTCTATATTTCCCCATCCGCATAGCGGTTGCTAATGCCGTGCCAGATGGGGCGTCGGGTTTTGTATCTTCATGGCGTTCAATAATCTCTGCAGACTCAAAATACGCCGCGGCGATTTCGGCAAAGCGCATCATCAAAACAGCGCCGATTGAAAAGTTTGGAACGATTAAGCACCCCGCCTCATTTTCACCCCAAAACGATTTGACTTCTTGAATTCTCTCGTTTGTAAAACCAGACGTGCCAACGACGGCGCTCATCTCTTTTGAGCGCCATCTCTTGAGATTTTCCATCACTATGTTTGGATGTGCGCATTCAACAACCACATCCGCCGCGATATTTTCTGGGTCGCCTTCAATGGTTATTCCTTCAAAAGTTTTCCCCGCGTGTGATGGGCTATAAATTCCACTTAATCGCATATCGCTTGCGTTTGAAACCGCTTTTACAATCACACTGCCTAAGCGCCCCATTCCACCTGAAACGGCTACGTTTATCATAAAGTTTCTCCTTTGAACGAATAGATGGGAGTTCTACCCCCCGACGCCATAAAATATAAGGCGACTCCTTTACCAGCCAGCGCCATTGTCAGCAAAGCCGCCCCATACCTGCCGACTTTTCACAACCGCTCCATCCGCCAGCCCCCCCTCTTGGTCTTCCCCAAATCCGACCGTGAAATTACGGTATTTATAAAGCGCCTATATGTCGGATTTGGGGGAGATGTCCGAAGGACAGAGGGGGTGGCTTTATTTCCCTTCCACAATTTTTATCTCTTCTTCCGTTATCATCCCCGCAAAAGCAGACAGAATGACAAAAGCAAACTTACGCATTTCTATCCCTTTCCTTCAACGATGGCAATTTCATCAGGGGACAACCCATACAACTGATACACCAACTCGTCAATCTCTTTTTCCAGCGGACTTGTATCCGCCTGCGGATTCTTCGCCTTTGCTGTCAGTATCCGCTCGACAAGTTTGATGATGGGCATTTGCTCATCTGGTGTTACCTTTATTAGAGGTATATTCAGTAAAGGCTCTTTGTCAATTTGAAACAAGTATCCTTGCATTTTTCCTTTATGGCGTAGCCAAAATTTCACAAGAGTAGAGTTTAGCAACCCTACCAGATATTTTTGACTTATTCTTTGAGTTTTTATAACGTAAAAAGTCTGCGATACATAACAGTCAAAGTCTGTGTAGGTAAAAGTAGGCTCAGCACTTTTTCTAATTGAAATGATTTTCTCACCCTTGAAAAATTTTTCGTCTCGGCTTCTGTGTAAGCCGTAAGGGCGATTATCTGATGTAATAATTTCGTAGAACTTGTCCAAGTGCTTTTTCAAATTTGGGTATGGAGCAATTCTTCTCTTATTCTTAAATGAAGAGTCTGTGTAAATAATCCAGAATTTGTTCTGCTTATTCCCATAATATTTATTTAATTGGTCAGATGTATAGTAAGGCTTAATTATTTCAAGTTCAGGCGCGGATAGAGACAAGGCTTTCTTTTCTTTCTCGGTGATTACGAATATACCATCACCAACCTGAAATTTTTCACCTAATACATCTCTTGACGCATTGTTTATAAAATCTTGTGGCGCAACAATTCCTTGTGCAACTTCAGAATTTTCATCTAATTTGAAATTCTGTGCATTCGCTATTTTGGCAAGGACGCTTTCGTATTTATTTTCTGAAAAAACTAATGGCTTGTCAAGGAAAATTGAGCGTTCGAGAGTTGGTTGTAAAAATAAAGTATTCTCATTGTTTATTCTTTGTAAAAGATTTAACACGGTCTCGAATGATTCTGGTTTATCGACAATTTTCCCTAAATCAAAGTTGTAACTCTGCGCCCTGTTATCTTTTTGGCAAATTAATATCATAGTTTGAACGTCGGCGTTTTCAAATATCATAAAATCGCCAAAATCTAGCCAATTCAAAATCGTTACGTCCTTAATGATTTTGTTCCTGAACTTTGAAGCACCTGAGTTTGTGTTCCAGTTATTTGTTGCGATAAAAGACAGCACTCCAGTATTTTGTTTTAATAAATCAATTCCGATACATGCAAAAAGATACCATATATCCATTTTGCCTTGATAGTACGGTGAGTGCCTAACACCGTTAAATGCTTCTCTGTGGGTGTATTCTTTGATGTAGGGTGGATTCCCGATTAGTACGTCAAAGCCGCCGTTGTCATGGAAAACTTCAGAAAAATGAGTATGGAAATCAAAGTTTACATTTTCTAAAGTTGGGTTATATTGTTTTGCACTTTTTACAAGTTGCGAGAATAAATTACTGATTTCTTCTCGCAGAGTTAATTTTAGCGTTGGGTTTGTGACGTAGAAGTATTCTTTCTTTTGCTCTTCAATTTTCTGTTTTACTTCTATGTCTAAGAAAATTCCGTCAGGAAGTCCGAGTAAAGAATTACCTGCCATAATCTTGTAATCTAAATTGGGCAAAGGTTTTATATTTTGAATATCGTCTTCATCCACCACCAACGAGAGCCACAAGCGCAATTTGGCAATTTCCACCGCGCCTGCGTCAATATCCACGCCGTAGAGCGAGTTTTCAATACAGGCGCGCTTGAAGGCGTAGACCCCCGCCCCCCTGCCCGCTTCGCGGGCTTCCCTCCATTTTCCTTGAAAATGGGGGGACTGAGGGGGGTAGTAACTTCTCAGCACATCGCGGGCGCGTACAATTTCGCTCATCATCCCCACAGGAAACGCCCCGCTTCCCACCGCAGGGTCGCAGACTTTGATATTGGCAAGTTTTTCGTCAATCAGCGCGGCATGGATGCGGATGGATTCGGGCATTTGAAAAGAATATGTCTCGGTCTCGCGTCCTTTGGCAGCCACGCGCTCATCATGTTCTTTTATCTGTTCGCCTTTCAGAATCAAAGTTGCAATATCATCTTTCGTCGGGTAATTCTTAATCCCTAATTCCTGATTACCTAATCCCTCATCGCCTGACACTTCCGAAAACAAATAATTGATAAGACTCTGCTGGCACATATAATGCACAATTTCACGCGGGGTGTAATACACGCCATACTGCTTGTTGAACTTACTTTCATCGCCCTTCTTACCGCTTTTCAACGCCTTCAGAAACTCATCGTAATTATCAGGGCGAATGGCATTGAACTTTTCATACGCCTTGCCGAGCAATTCAGGGTCAATCGCCACTTCTTTTTCAAACGGCTCATCTTCCTTCACCGTAAAGTTGTAACGGTCAAAGATGTCTAAAATGCCGTCGCCTTCATCGCCTTCTTTGGTCTTGGTCTGATTGTGGAATAACTCGTTCGGGAGCAGAATATCGATATTCACCCAATCGTAATTATTCATCGGGTCGAACAATCCGCCGTTCAAAAAGGGGATTTTGCAATTGAACTTGAGGTAATAATGGTCGTCTTTGCTTCTGTCCCTGCGCAACACTTTATAAAACAACGGTTCAAGAATATCGTTGAAGAAGTTTTTATAGTCGCCGTGTTTTTTATCAAACAACTCGCGCAGAAAAGTCCGTGAGCCTTCGCCCCAAGCCGCGTCCCTTGCCACGCCAAACCAACCCTTCTTTTGCAGATAATACAGGAAGATGATTTGCCCAAGCAGTTTTTTCGAAAAATTGACCGTATCAATGCCTTTGGACTCGAACTCGCGTCTTAACTTCGGGTCGGCGGATACTGCTTCGTCGAGCGCTTCCTTCGTCCGAATAAACAACCCGCGATACTTCTCAAAAAACTCCTTCGTCACCTTCTCAATGTTGAAAGCGTCTTCCAAATCTGCCAGTGTCGGGTTATGTTCATCATCCGCCATCAGCGGCACAAGTTTGCGCTGCGCCGTGTGGCTGGCTTCATTTACTCCCACCAAAAAAGACCAGCGTTTGGCAGGCGTAAACTCTTCGCGTATTTTGTTCTTCTCTTCATCATACCGATATTCCATCTTGATAAACGAAAAACGCCAGTCTGCGCGGTCTTTAGATACAAACGCCGCGAGCGCGGCATCCTTCATGTCCATTTGTAAATAATGGGCAATGAAATTCCTTTGCATGGTGCGGGCGCGCTCAATCGAAGTATCGTTTTTCAAATACACAATGAACAGCAATACTTCGCCGTCATCCGCTTTGTATTTGCCCACGCGTTCCAGTTTCTCCACATAGTTCTGGAACTTGTCAGGAATCCGCGCCCCCTGATTGCTCCGCGCGCCTTCGTCGTCAAATTCATTCAACAGGTTTTTGAGGAAGTGAATATACCCGCTTCGGTCAAAAGCGGATTTGAACGTTTTTTGCACAAGGGCGATGGCTTGTTGTTCGTTCATTGAATTACTCTCCCAAAATGACAATCATCTTAAAGATGACCGTTTCTTGATTTTATTTTAGCCAACTATTCCCAATCTCTTTTGCCTGTTTACGAAACCAATCTTTTACTATTTCCCATTCTACAACCTTAATTAATGGCACAGGGGTTTCTTGCTCGGCTCGCTCAAAATAAACCATGTGGCGCACAACCTGCGCTTCAAAATCCCGTGTGTGAGGGTATTTACGCGGCGCAAGGTCAAGCAAATCGCGCAAACGAATCTGCTGGCAAATTTGATATAGGTCATGAAAATCTTTCCGACTGGCGCGGGCAAGCAGGGCGTCCATCTTCATCAAACCAATATCTTCGACGCTTGCGAGAGAGATACTATCCACTTTTACAAGTGGTCGCACGAGTTCGTATCCGTATCCATAAAAACCAACGCGTACATTATTTGCCACAAAAACAAGGCTGCCCCATGAAGTATCTGCAAGTATGGGCGCGTGATTTATTAATGCGCGGCGCAGAGGCTCCGTCAGCGCGGGAATATCGCTCTGGGTCGGGGAAAAAAAATCCAGGTCAACCGAGACGCGATGTCCTATTTGCAAGGCAAGCGCCGTTCCACCCGCAAGGTAAAACTCGCTGGCAATCGGGCTTTTTGAAAAACCATCCAAAACGGCTCGTAAGGCTGGGCTAACCGTGTTCCAATAAAGGTTGCTCATCTAATTAACCTCCAACAACAGCCGCCAAAAAGCAAGGTGCGGCGGGGGCAGGGCAAAGCTTCCCCACTTTTTTAGCCAGTCGCAAATCACCGCGCGTGGAAATTCTTGAAACAGCCATTTTAATTCCGCGCGCGAACCATATCGCAGAGTACGCTCAATAATGGTCGCGGCGTCTTTCTGCGGCGTCAGAAGCGTAATGTCGTACTCCTGAAAAAATGGGGCAAGGGTGGTTGGGATGGCTTGCATCTTCACTCGGATAAGTACATGGATAAAATGACTTCACGCTTTCCCGCTGAACGCGGATTTTCTTCCGCGTAATGGCTTTCCAGCAATCGGGCAGGGATGTGCGTTTGCAAAACAGCCAAAACCTTCAAAGGATTCAACTGCTCATTGCCCAACTCTCGCAAGGCTTTGTATGCGTTCTTGGTGGTTTGTTTAGGCAAACCGCCTTCGTCCAGCTGAGCCATGACTTTTTTCAAATATTCTTCCTGGTCTTCGGTCAATTGCCTGGTGTTCTTGAAGGTCATTTTCAGAAGTTTCATCATCTTTACGCCGCTATCCTGACCTTTGCGGGTTTGGGTTTCAACGCCGTCTTCGGTGGTGGCATACAAAAAAGCATCCTTGTTCTTATCGAGCAGGTCAAAATACGTTTGGGGTAACTTCTGCTTCTTCTCGTCCGCTTCGCTTTCGAGCAATTGCGCCGCTGAAACAAAATCCAATTCCTCGGCTTGCCCTGAGTCGCCCGCCTTGAAAAACTTTTGCACTTTATCTTTGCGGAAGTAGGTGACAAGCGAACCTGAAAGTTCAGCGTTTGATTTTGCGGAACGCGCCTTCTTTGGGAGTCTTTTTATCTTCTCGAATAAATCCGCGTGATTATCGCGGATATTCTTAATCAACGCCAAATATTTCAATTCGCTGGTTTCGCCTTCGTCTTCGCCTGTAATTGTCTTTTTTGAAACCAAGCGGTTGAAAAGTTCGTGAGAACCAATCGGTTCGCCGTCCGTCAATAAAGCCGCATCTCCGCCGAGCAGCGTTAAGAACGCGTTGATTTTCGCTTCCGCCGCTTCCTTCAATTTGATTTCATTATTCGCTTGGATGGTGGGGAAGAAGTTGAAGGTGTAAATCATGTCAAACTTTGTATCTACGCGGTTAATGCGTCCTACCCGTTGCATCATGCGCGTGGGATTCCAGGGAATGTCATAATTAATCACGATGTTTGCGCGGTGCAAGTTCACGCCTTCCGATAAAACGTCGGTGGCGACCAAAATGCGATAATCGTCCTTCGGCTTCTTGGCTTTTGCGTCGAAATTTTTGATAACCACTTCGCGCACGCCTTCGCCAGAATCGCCCGAAAAGCACAAAGCCTGATTTTTATAAGCCCTGTTGATGTGTTCTGTAATATATTCGGCGGTTTCCTTCGATTCGCTAAACAGAATAATTTTGTTGTTTTTCAAAAGTTGGTTGGTAGATAGCGCTTCTAATAGGGCATTTAATTTCGGGTCGCGGTTTACTTTTGCCCAAAGCTTCTGAATGTTTTCGAGAATCGCAAGGTCGCTTTTCAGCGTTTCAAGGAATTCAGACTTGAAGTCGCTGCTTTTGAATTGTTCTGCTTTGCCTGAGTCTATTAACTGCTGAACCGCTTCATCGTTATCATTTTCCAAGTATTCAAAAATCTTGTTGATATGCTTTTTGCTGGTGTAAACATTGCCTTTTTCAAATTCCCGAATAAACAATTCGTAAGAATGAATAAACCTGCCAATCGAATTCTTGAACGCAAAGAAACTGCTTTCTAATCTTTTGATAAGCAAAATCTTCATAAACTTGCCCATGTTCTTTTGGGCTTGTTCTTCCAACTGGTCTAAATCTTTTTTCAGATACAGCAAGGGCGTATAGCGCGCGTATTTGAAATCCCGCGCCAACATTTCCATTGTTGTGGTGAATATCTTGTCTTCTTCATCGTTCAATTCGTAATACAAAGGCGCGGGCGCGGCGACATCGGGAAAGCGTAGTTTTTGTTTGGTCAGGTCGTTCCCAAAATATTTGATAATCTCGGTTCTAGTTCTGCGTACCATTAAATACTTTAGAACTTTTTCCCGTATCTCTTTTGAATTCTCTTTTACAACCCGCAAATATTCTTCGTTATCTTTTTGCCTGTCCAAGCCCTTCAGGTTCTTCGCCAAGCCGTTAAAAAATCCTTCAATGTCTGGCAAATTGGGAATGGCGCTTTTCTTTGCGTTCTGGAAAAGTTTTATCTCGCTCAAAATATCTTTTGGAGAATTGTTGTAAGGCGTGGCGGTTACAAGAATCACCCGTTTGCCGCGACAAATTTCCGCAAGTTTTTCATAGGTCATATTGGTTTCGGTTCTAAAACGGTGCGCTTCATCAATAATGATGTTTTTGAACTTCTCAACGCCTTTGTCTAAAATGTCGTCCAGTTTTCCAATGGATTCAAAACTCGCGGAAACGCCAAAATCCGCAAAGGCGTTTTTCCACGAACCTGGGTTATCTTCATCCAGCAATACGGGCGGGGCAATGACCAAAGTTCGCCCGTCTAATTGACCTGCCAGCAATGTGGCAATATAGGTTTTTCCCAAGCCGACCACGTCCGCAACAAATACGCCGCCGTATTCTTCCAAAATTTTCTTGGCATTCAATACCGCCTGTTCCTGATATTCAAGGCGCATAAAGTTTTCGGGCATGTAGTTTGCAAAAACTTCATCGGCTTGATTCAATTCATCCTTGAAATATTCATAGAGCAATTTCAAGTAAAGTTCGTAGGGCGTAATATCATAATTGAGCCACGTCTTTGTATTGATGGTTTCAATATATTTTTCGCTAATATCAACGGCGTTAAGCCAGAGTTCTTCAAACTTGTCTTTTGCAAAACGATAATCTGCGCTGTTTTTGAGCTCAACATTGAATTCGAGATTATCCACCAAACCCGATTGAGTCAAATTGCTTGACCCTGTAATCACTCTGCCTGTATCTCTGTCGCCTTCTTTGAAAGTGACAATGTAAACTTTTGCATGAATGTTTTGAGACGGATAAACTTTGATTTCAAGTTTTCCGTTTTTTATCCATTCAATGAATTTGAGTACCCCTTGTTCAACGGTCTGGCTGTCTTGTGAATTTTCAAGTTCGCTTGCCACTTGTTGAACAAAAATGTCTTTCGCTTCTTTATGCGATGGGTCTGCAAGTTCCAATTGAACTTCTTCTTTTGCGGTAGTGAATAAATCAAAGGCTTTTTTATCCGTGCTGATTCCCACCAAAATTCTGACCTTCTCGGTATTTTCAAGCGATTTATAAATGGCATAAAACCCGCTTGTGTAAAAATACCCCGATAAAACATCAAAGAAACGCGAATCTTTGATTAAGACATTGAACCTGTCTTTTAGGCTTTGTCCATTTTCATTGGTAATAAAGGTAAGGTCAGTTGTCATGGGGTTAATCCTAACTTACTTTATTCGATGAAACAAGCGCAACTGACCTATTCTAAAGCCTGCGTGCTATGTTCTCTCCCCACTTTTGGAGGACGTTGAAAATCTAACAGAGAGCGAGATTTATTTTTTTACGCTAATTCTGCAAGGGGCGTGCCAACTATGGTATATACAGCGCGCCGTATAATCCTTTATATATTGCGTAACCGCATTATATTCCAGACATAAAAGCGGGTTTTTTCTGTGGGCAACAAACGATTAAAGTAAACTTTCCCTACGCATTAAATTCTTGATTGGCTCTCTTCAAACCGCTTTCCGTCAAAGTGAGCAAGCCCTCTTTTTGTTGAATCAGATTCATGCGTTCGGCAATGCCCACGATTTGCATGGCAAACTGCGGCGACCATTTGAGATGTTCGTTCAAATGAATCACTTCGTTTTCAATTTCGGCTTCATGCGCGGCGGTGTGATTGGCAATGTGCATGGTGAGCATGGTTAGCGCAAACTCAATGCGTTGGTTTTGGCGGCGTTTGGCTTGGGCGAAGAGTCCGCGCTCGGGGGCAAACAGGTAAACGATTAAGAATGAAACGCCCGTCATGGTTGCCATCGAGCCGGCAATCGAAGCGTCTAAAATATTGGCGAGCCAGTAACCGCTAATCGCCGAAAAAATTCCAATCAATGCCGAATACAAAATCATGCGTGAAAGTTTATCGGTTAATAAATAAGCGGCGGCGGGCGGCGCCACCATAAAAGCGACCACCAAAATGGAACCGACTGCATTAAATGAGCCGACTGCGGTTAATGAAACCAACGTCATCAAGGCATAATGAATCAACGTGGGAGCAAAACCTAACGTGGCGGCGAGCGCGGGGTCGAATGTGGCGAGTTTTAATTCTTTATAAAAAAGAATCACAAACAACAAATTCAAAATCAAAATGCCGCCAGAAGAATAATACGCCTCGGGACCAAAATCTAAACCGAACAACTTCACGCGATTGAACGGCGCAAAGGCAAGTTCGCCCAGCAACACGGCGTCGTTATCAATATGCACATCGCCCGCGAAGCGCGAAATCAAAATGACGGCAATACTAAATAACGCGGGGAACACCAAACCGATAGACGTATCTTCTCTTACCAATTGCGTGCGGTTTAATAACTCCACCAAACTCACGGTCAGCACGCCCATCAACGCCGCGCCGATTAACAACAAAGGCGATGTGATACTTTTGGTTACAAAAAACGCCAACACGATGCCAAGCAAAACCGTATGACTGATAGCATCGCTCATCATTGCCATGCGCCGCAACACTAAAAACACTCCCACTAACGAACAAGCGACAGCCACCAACGAAGCGATGATTTGAATTTCAAGTTGTGCGAGCGACATATCTACGCCTCTTTCTTAAACGTTTGTTCTGCTTCCGCTAACCCAGCCTGAGTCAACGCCCAAGCGTTTTTCGATAACTCCTGAACCAAGCCCTGCTCTTTGAGTTGACTTAATATCAGCGCCACAAATTCAGGGTGGGCATTCATAGACCGTAACGTGGCAATCGGGTGCCCGCGTTGCTCGTTGGGGTGTTGCAGCGCCAGCGTATATAAATCTGCCAGCACCGCTTGAATCCGCAATAACTTGCGGTTGCGCCGCGTGCGAAACCAATTCCAAACCAGCCCGCGATTTGGCGCAACCAGCATGGAGAAAAAGACAATCACGCTCATACACAACACAATGACGGGACCCGTCGGCAATTTTTCCGCCGAACTGCTGATGAGCGTTCCGATTACGCCCGCAATTGCTCCAAACAAACCGCCGAGCAAAACCATTTTATTCAAATGATTCGTCCACTGCCGAGCCGCGGCGGCGGGCGCCACAATCATCGCCGACATTAACACCACGCCCACCGTTTGCAATCCCAGCACAATGGCAATGACCAATAACGTGGTCAGCGTCACATCCAAAAAACGGACAGGGAAACCCAACGTGCCGGCGTATTCAGGGTCAAAGGTAATCAGTTTGAACTCTTTCCAAAAGGCAAATAACAAGAGCAAGGCAAGCGCTCCGATGACGCCCATTGTGACGACATCACGTTGCAGCAAAGTCGCCGCCTGACCAAACAAAAATTTATCCAAGCCTGCTTGTGTGGCGTCGGGTAATTTTTGGGTGAAGGTCAATAGCATTAAGCCGAAACCGAAGAATACCGAAAGCGCCAAACCCAGCGCGCTATCGTCTTTGATTCTCGTGGTGCGGATAACGCTAAGCATGAACAAAGTCGCCGCCCAGCCTGCAATCAACGCGCCGAGGATTAACGCAATCGGCTCGCGGCTTCTGGTGATTAAGAACGCCAGCACAATGCCGGGTAGCGCCGCATGAGAAATAGCATCGCCCAGCAAACTTTGTTTTCGCAGCACGGCAAACGAGCCCAGCGCCCCGCTGACCATTCCCAAAATAGCAGAGCCTAGCGCCACTGTGCGCAGGGTGTAATCAAAAAATAAATCGTAAAGTAATTGTTGAATTTCCATAATGTTATAGATTCTTTTTGACCGCAGACGACTGACCGCCGTTCACAGCCTGCGGTCTATCGTCCATTCTTTCCGTTTTCATCCGCGCTTAAAAACGCCACCTTACCGCCGTAGGCTTTTCTCAAATTTTGCTCGTTGAAAACTTCCCGAACGGGTCCGCAAGCGATGCGGCGGACGTTGAGCATCATCACCCAATCAAAATATTCTGGCACGGTTTGCAAATCGTGATGAACGCACACCACCGTTTTCCCTTTCGAGCGTAACTCTTGAAGCAAAGTCACAATCGCGCGTTCGGTCGTCGCGTCCACGCCTTGAAAAGGCTCATCCATAAAATAAAGCTGAGCGTCTTGCACTAAGGCTCGCGCAAGAAAGACGCGTTGTTGTTGTCCGCCGGAGAGTTGACTAATTTGCCGGTCGGCATACGCGCTCATGCCCACTTTTTCTAAAGCGTCCATCGCGGCGTGTTTTTCTGCGGCGCCGGGGCGTTTGAACCAACCCAACGCGCTATATCTTCCCATCATCACCACATCCAAAACGCTGGTGGGGAAGTCCCAATCCACGCTTCCGCGCTGCGGCACATAGCCAACCAAATGACGCTGTTCGGGATATGGCTTCCCATACACCAATATCTGCCCCGCCGCAGGTTTAATCAAACCCAAAATAGATTTAATCATGGTGGTTTTGCCCGCGCCGTTCGGTCCGACAATCGCCATGAGGATGCCCGAAGGCACGCTCATATCTACATCCCATAAAACAGGTTTATCTTTATAAGCAATCGTTAAATCTGTAATATCAATCGCGTTTGTCATATTTATTCCCCGTTCAAAGCGTTGACAATCGTATCAATGTTATGCGTCACCATGCCAATGTAAGTTCCTTCGGGCGTGCCTGCCGTTCCCATCGCGTCTGAAAATAACGAACCGCCGATAACGACATTGAAGCCTTTGTCTTGCACGGCGGCTTGCACGGCTTCGATATTTCTTTGCGGAACGGAGGATTCAACAAAGATGGCGGGAATTTGCCGTTCCACAATAAAATCTGCCAACGCTTGCACATCGGCTGTGCCTGCTTGCGCTTCGGTGCTAATGCCTTGCAAGCCGCGCACTTCAAAGCCATACGCCCTGCCAAAATAATTGAACGCATCGTGCGCTGTGATTAAGACTCTTTTTTCAGCGGGAATCGATTCCGCTTGACTCAATACATATTGATGTAACTCTTTTAACTGATTGAGATACGCCTCGGCATTCGCTTCATACTCCGACGCGTGGGCTGAGTCAACTTCGGTCAGCGTTTTTCTCACTTGTTCAACCGCTTTCATCCAAAGCGTTACGTCAAACCAAACATGCGGGTCGTATTGGTCGGGGTATGTTGGCGAAGCGAGCAACACCGAACGGTCAATCAAATCGGTCACCGCGACAGTTTTGATTCCAAACTCGTTCATTTTTTCAATCACTTCGCCCATTTGCGCTTCGAGATGTAAGCCGTTGTAAAAAATCAAATTTGCCGATTGCAACCTTTGCACATCGCCCTCGCTGGCTTTGTATAAATGTGGGTCAACTCCTGGACCCATCAATGAAATAACTTCCACATAGTCACCGCCTACATTTTTGACAATATCCCCAATCATGCCCGTGGTTGTGACCACATTCAACTTGCCCGATGGATTGTTGTTTGTTTCTGTTGCGCAAGCGCTGAGCAATAGCGCCAATACGATTGTAAATACAAGCATTTTTTTCATAGCGAATTCCTTGTTGTTAGTATTTTAGGGCGCAGACTTTAGTCTGCCGTTTTCAGTTTGCGAACGGAAGTTCGCGTTCTATTTGTTAAAAAAGTTTCGGAAAAAGTTTGCCGGTCTGTTTCATGTAGTTGGCATATTCATCGCCAAATTGTTCAATTAATAATTTTTCTTCTTCTGGAACACGAATTGCAATGACCGAGATGATGATGGCTAATCCGCAGAAGCCGATGAACCAGTTTGAAGTCAATAAGAGAACCGAGATTTGCATCAATAAAAAAGCCAGGTAGATGGGATGTCTCATTTTTTTATATGGACCTTCCGTAACCAACGCCGGGACTTTCAATAAACGCAAGGCGGGGTCGAAATCTTCTCCAAGTTTTTGGCTTAATGTTCTGTGGCTCCAGGCGTTAATGAAAACAGAAATTAGACCAAGCCCAAGCCCTGCCCACCGTACCCAAATTGGAAATGCGATTGCAGACCATTCCATGAACTTTGGAGCGAACGTCCACGCTAAAACGCCGATATAAAATGGGATGCCGAAGATTTGGCGAAGTTTTAATAAAAGCGGAACTTCATGCTCGTTGTGCATCTTCAGGCGGGTTGAGGCTTCTTCTTTGCGCGCTTTTGATTTTTTTGTATATGCGGTCATTACATAGGCGAAGCTAAAAAAGATAACGAAGAAAGTAATTTTGAAAAAGATTTCGAGCGTCATCATGATTCCTTTCTAAAAAAGTTTGGGCAAAAATCTACCCGTGCGTTTCATATACTCGCGATACTCGTCGCTAAATTTTTAGCGTTATTATTTTTTAATTGTTGACGGTAGTCTGCTGACCGTAAATAACAGTCTGCGGTCTATGGTCTGCGGTCAAGTATTTCAATAAAAATTTTGCTCGTCACGCTTAATCCAAGCACGTGCGTTTTCTTTTCAACTTTAATGGTCAGGTTATGGTCAAAGGGCGAGTAGTCCACCACTTCGATAAAAATATTTGGGGTTAATCCAAGCCCTTCCAAATATCGGAGCAATTCCGAATCCGCGCCTTTGATGCACAAAATTTTGCCCGATTGGTTTTTTCGCAGCGCCGAAAGCGGAGTCGAATCGTCAGGCGGCATTTTCAAGTCGGCGGTGGGAATCAGCTCTCCATGCGGGTCGCGAAGTGGATGCCCTAACGCGGCGGCGATGCGGCGCTCAAAATCTTCTGAAATCACATGCTCGAGCCGCTCGGCTTCTTCATGCACTTCATCCCAAGAATAGCCAAGCGTTTGCACAAGCCATGTTTCCAGCAAGCGATGATGCCGAATCACTTCGAGCGCGGCTTTTTTCCCTGCTGAAGTTAAAGTCACGCCCTGATGTTTTTGATATTCAATCAGCGCGGGTTTTTCGCTGGCAAGTTTTTGAATCATGCCTGTCACCGAAGCGGGCTTGATGTTTAACTCGCGCGCCAAATCATTGGTGCTGGCGGGTGAGCCGTTTTCGGTTAACTCGTAAATTCTTTTTAGATAATCTTGAATCGAAGCGGATGATTTCATGTAAAATTTAGTCTCACCTAAATTATTTTATACCCTATACCTAAAATTTGTCAAGCGATTGGCGCTTGACTCTTCGGCGGGAAATCTGTACAATCAACTTTGTTAGTCCATTGAATTTACAAAGTCGGTCATAAGAGTAAGTCAGAGAATATTTTCGCATAGGCAAAGGATGCGGCTGTGAAGAAGGCTACTCATCAACAAACCAAGCAACATAATCGAGATTTAGTCCTGCGGACTCTTTTTTCGCATGAAGCGATTAGTCGGGCTGAAATTGCCCGAATCACGAATCTCACAAGAACTACGGTTTCAGACGTAGTAAATGGTTTGTTGCATGAGGGGTTAGTAGAAGAAGTCGGGCGTGGAGAATCTATTGGCGGAAAGACGCCTATTTTGTTAAGTATTATTGCCGATTCGCGGTATCTGATTGGTTTGAATCTGGCGCAGGATAAATTTATTGGCGCGATTGTTAACCTAAGGGGAGAGATAAAAGAAACAGTCGAAATTAAAGTGGATGACCATGACGGGGATAAAGCGCTTGAACTTGTTTATCAAATTTTAGATCAACTTATTCGTAAAAAGATAAAACCGATTGTAGGTATTGGAGTCGGTACGCCAGGTTTGGTGAATACGCGTGAGGGATTAATTGTCAATGCGGTAAATTTGGCATGGAAGGATTTACCGTTGGGAGCGCTGCTGGAAAAGAAGTACAAAGTCCCCGTTTCGGTGTTGAATGATAGCCAGGCGACCGCAATCGGCGAGTATGTGTACGGCAGAAACCATGAACTTGACGAAAACTTAATTGTCGTAAACGCTAAGCATGGCATTGGCGCGGGCATATTAATCAATGGACGTTTATTTCAAGGCGACGGCGGCGGCGCGGGGGAGATTGGTCATGTTGTGGTGCAAGAAAATGGAATTCAATGCCGTTGCGGAAAATCAGGTTGTTTGGAGACGGTCGCTAGCGCCAGAGCGGTGATAAATCAATTGGGCGTTTCTTCTTTTGAGCAGGCATTAACTCAGATTTCTTCCGATCAAGATAATGCGAAACAAGTTGTTATGAACGCAGGTAAATATTTAGGGATTTCGTTGGCGAATTTAATCGGCACGCTCCATATTCAAAAGATTGTCTTAACAGGCGATATGACTCAACTTGGCGAAATTTGGCTTAACTCCATTAAAGCGTCTATGCAAAAAGCCTCATTAGAAAAAATGTATGAAGGCACAAAAATTGAAATTGGCAAGTTAGATTACCGCGCTTGCATTCTTGGAGCGTCTGCGTTTTTATTGCTCGACGATTATTCTCTTTTGTTTCGGGAGGAAAATTAAGTGGCTTTTCAATTCGTCAAACCAAAAATTCTGCCGCCGTTGGATGAGAATTTCCGCCCGGCCGTGTTGGCGAATCAAAACTTTCGACGTGAGGTAAACGCCGAAGGAACAACGCTCATGCTCGGCTTAGAAAGAGGCGGCGAGTTTTCCCGTTTTGAAATCAAAATATATCCTGAAGGTCATGCGAAGTTTGAGGCGAATTATCAATACGTTGAGCGCATTGTGAAGTTTTTGTTGTGGCAGCGCGGCGGGCATGCGATTTATCTTGCGGGCTGCGAAAAAATTGCCGACTATATTCGCCAAATTTATTCTGTAAACGGCGCGCGAAAATTTGATTTTGATTTTATGGGCAGGCAAGTGTATGAAACAGAATTGCGTGTGATTTCTTGCGCGGTGGATGAAATGCCCGCTTCATTGGAGACGGGCAAGCGGCTCGGCAGGAATTTGCAGGGTTATCGCATTGGTTTTGATTTAGGCGCTTCGGATAGAAAAGTGAGCGCGGTGATTAATGGCGAGGTGATTTTTAGCGAAGAGGTGATTTGGGAGCCGAAAAAGCACTCCGACCCAAGTTATCACTACAATGAAATTATGCAAGCCCTGAAAACTGCGGCAAGTAAACTTGAGCGGGTAGATGCGGTTGGCGGTAGTTCGGCGGGAATTTATATTGATAATCGTCCGATGGTGGCTTCGCTGTTTCGCGGTGTTCCGCAAGAGAAATTTGACGAAATTAAAAATATGTTTTTGCGAATCAAAGATGAATTGGGCGTGCCGCTTGAAGTGATTAACGATGGAGATGTGACCGCTTTAGCGGGCTCGATGGCTATTGAGGATAATGGGATTTTGGGCATTGCTTTGGGTTCAAGCGAGGCGGCGGGTTATGTCAACGCTGAAGGGAACATTATGGGCTGGTTAAATGAATTGGCGTTTGCGCCAATTGATTACAACCCAAACGCGCCTATTGAAGAATGGTCTGGAGACCAAGGTTGCGGCGCTTCGTATTTTTCTCAGCAATGCGTGTTTCGTTTAGCGCCAAAAGCTGGCATTGATATTCCTAATGATATACCCGACGCTGAAAAATTAAAGATTGCGCAAAAGAAGTTGGAGGAGGGACACAATGGCGCGCTTAAAATTTGGCAAAGCATGGGCGTTTATTTGGGCTATGGCATTGCTCATTACGCCGAGTTTTATGAAATTAAGCATGTTTTGATTTTGGGGCGTTGCACTTCCGGCAGAGGCGGCGATTTATTGGTGGAAGGCGCGAAGAAGGTACTGGAAACGGAATTTCCGCATCTTGCGTCGAAAATTGAGTTACATTTGCCGAATGAAAAATTAAGACGCGTGGGTCAATCTATTGCGGCGGCAAGTTTGCCGGTGATTGCCGAGGAGCGGATATGAAATTTCATTTAGATACAGCGGAAATTTATATCCCTGATCATGTTTCGGTTGAAGAGGCGTTATCGCGCACGACGCATTTGTGTATTGCCGCGCATCAGGACGATATTGAAATTATGGCGGCGCAACCCATTTTAGAATGTTTTCAAAAAGAAGACGCTTGGTTTACGGGCGTTGTCGTCACCGATGGGCGCGGTTCTCCGCGTAATAGTATTTATCAACATTATTCGGATGATGAAATGCGCGCGGTGCGTTTTCGCGAACAATATCGGGCGGCGGCGATTGGGGAATATTCCGCACAGATTATGTTAGATATTCCGAGTAAAGTCATTAAGGATTCTTCAAAACGCGAGCCTATTGAAGATATTGTCAAAATTTTGAGGGCGACAAAACCAAAATTTGTTTATACCCACAATTTAGCCGATAAGCATGATACGCATATCGGAGTCGCTTTACGAACGATAGAAGCTTTACGCCAGCTGAATCAGGATGAACGTCCGGAAAGATGCGTGGGGTGCGAGGTGTGGCGAGGGTTAGATTGGATGGTCGATTCGGATAAGGTGGTGATGAATCTATCGAATCATGAAAATTTGCAATTGGCTTTATTAGGCGTGTTCGATTCCCAAATTGTAGGCGGTAAACGCTACGATTTGGCTTCGATGGGACGCCGCCGCGCAAATGCGACTTATTTTGAATCGCATGAAGTGGACGCCGCGACGGGCTTGTCTTATGCAATGGATATGACCCCCTTGATGCACGATGTTAATTTGAAGCCAGCGGAGTTTGTTCAAGGATTTATCCGTCGCTTTGCAGAGGATGTGCAAGATAGAGTGAGCAGGATGATTTAAATTGAATCGCCTTGCAGAAAGGAGATATTGCAAAAAATAAGATTTTGTTTTGATGTATATCGTTTGTTTGAAACAACTAATTAAGGAGAAGAAAAATGAAAAAGAAACTGTTTGCTTTGTTATCGTTGTTGGTTGTGGTTAGCATGGCGCTATCGGCTTGCGGCGCGCCTGCCGCCACCGAAGTCCCAGTGGAAGAACCTGTCGCTACGGAGGCGACTGACGAAGCCCCCGCTGAAGGCGAAACCACTACTTTAAGAATCTACTTGCTTGATTACACCCCCGATACGATTGCTTGGTTGAAAGAAGAAATCAATCCCGCTTTTGAGGCGGCTCACCCCGGTGTAAAAGTTGAAATTACAGAAGGCTCATGGTCTGGTTGGGATACAACGTTTGCTGGTTTCTTTGCCGCAGGCGAAGGTCCAGATATTATCAATCTCGGCTCTGAAATGAATACGTTGTATGGCGAACATCTTGCGGATATGGAAGCGTATCTTGGCGAAGGCGCTTGGGATGAAATCAGCAACTTTGGTCCTGCATTAGAAAACGCAAAGTATGAAGGGAAACTGCGCGGTTTACCTATCTTCACTGCGCCTCGTTATGTGTTCTGTCGCACAGACTTAATGGAAGCCGCTGGTTGGACAACAGGCGCTCCAAAGAACTTTGCAGAATGGGAAGCGTTTGCATCCCAAGCGACTGTGATTGATTCTGCCACTAATTCGCTAACTCAACAAGCATTAATCCCTGTGGATGCCGGCTCGATGGCAGACTGGCAATTTTGGTTGTTAGTGTTCTATTCTTTAGGCGGCGAATTATATAAAGCCGATGGTTCGCCAAACTTTGATTCACCCGAAGCGCTCGCCACCACTCAATTTATTCTCAATATGCGCCAAGCCACTTATGGACCTGCCGTAAACGCAGTAGGTTCATTGCCAACTGGTCAAGGTTCTGTGATTGATGTGGACGACGCGACTGGAAAAAACAATGGCGGCGTGTGTTTGGCTCATTCAGGTTGGGCGGCGCCCGCTTTTGATAGACCCGTTTGGGAAAATATTTCTATTGAACCTTTCTACGGCGACCCAGAAAACTTCCCCAATAGCCGACCTGTCGTGTTAGCCTTCAATGACTGGTTGGCTGTTGCCGATTACAGCCCCAACAAAGAACTTGCCGCAGAGTGGTTGAAACTTGCGTTTAGTAAGGAAGGCAACCACAAGTGGAATGAAACGATGGGCTTGATTCCCGCTCGCAATGACGCGCAATATGGCTATGTGACCGAATCTCCACAGTTACAACGCGAAGCCGAGTTAGCGGCGCAATATGGCGTTGGCTTTGCGGGAATTAAAGAAGCCGCAAAACTTTCTACCATTATGCAAGAAGCGCTTGGTAAACTCATCACCGAAGAGTTGACCCCAGAAGAAGTAGTCGCTAGTATTCAGGAACAATATACCGCCGCGTTGAGCGAATAGTTCCCTGAAGTTTCAATGAGTTGGGCAAGGGGTTTTCTCTATCTTGCCCAACTCGCCTCTATTGAACGGAGAAGCCCTATGCCTGAAAACCCATATCTCAATGTAGCGCTCATGGCGTTGTTTACGGCGGTTTTTATCGTCGCGTGTAGTTATGGTTTGGGGGGAGTTGCCCGTTGGATTGTCCGAAAAAGAGGCGGAACGCCCAAATTTCAACAAAATACATTTGCTGGGTATTTTTTTGCCGCGCCGTGGATTATCGGCTTTTTTATTTTTGTGCTTGTGCCGCTGGGTTTTTCATTTTATTGGAGTTTGACCGATTACAGCATCGCCTCAAAAGAACCGCCCAATTGGAAAGGCTTTGAAAATTATCGCACCATTTTATTTGAAGACGACGGCTTTCGGGCTTCGATACTCAACACCTTATATTTGACCGTCATTGGCTTGCCGTTACAAATGGCGGCGGCGTTGTTTTTGGCGGTTTTATTGAATCAAAAAATGAAGGGCGAAAAAATTTTTCGCATGGCTTTTTATTTGCCCGTCATTTTAGGGTTTAATACAGCTGTGTTATTGTGCTGGCGTTTGATGTTAAACGCTGGCACAGGCATTATTAATCAAATAATCCGCGCATTGTCGGGCGCATTTTTGCCGTTTCAATATCTCAATCGCGGTTTTATTTATATTCAAGAAATTATCGCCGCGTTTTTTCTGGGGCTGAACACTGGCAAATATAATTTACTGTTGAATGTTTTAGAAGCGGGGTTTCCAGCCGATAATCGCGTGCCGCTATGGGTGCAAAGCCCATTGTGGACGAAGATGTCGGTCATTTTATTAATGGTGTGGGGGTGCGGCGCGATGATGTTAATTTTCTTGGCAGGCTTGAATAACATTCCTAAAGAATTACATGAAGCGGCGGAAGTGGACGGCGCGACGGGATGGCAAAAGTTTTGGAAGATTTCGTTTCCGCTTCTGACTCCCTACGTCTTTTACAACCTCGTCGTCGGCTTGATTGCCTCCTTGCAAATTTTTGAGCCTATCTTCGTCTTATACCGCGATAATCAGCCAATAGTCTCGTCAACCATTTCAATGGTGTATTACCTTTGGCAAAAAACGTTCAGTCACTTTGAAATTGGCTACGGCTCTGCGCTTTCATGGGTGATTCTTATCATTATTCTAATCGTCACTCTGATTCAATTCCGCTTGCAAGATCGCTGGGTGACGTATGACGTTTACTAGGAAACTCTAATGAAACGATATTTCCCTTTTATCAAAAGCGTCGTTCTTTACGTTTTGCTAACAGGCGCAACGGTGTTAATGAGTTTCCCGTTATTTTGGATGATTTCATCCTCTTTGAAGACCATTGAAGAAACAAACTCGCCTGGCATCGTGTGGATTCCTAAACAACCCACTTTAGACGCCTATATTCAAATTTTCAATAACTCCGATTTTTTGCGCTCTTATTTCAACTCTGTTTTTTATGTTACTTTGGCAATGGCTGGCACATTGATTTCGATTGCCGCAGTGGCTTATGCTTTTAGCCGTATTGAATGGCCCGGTCGAAATTTTGTCTTCTTTCTCATGCTCTCAACTATGATGATACCCGCGCAAGCGTTAATTGTGCCGCAATATGTATTCTTTAACAAAATTGATTGGATTGGCACGTTCAACCCTATCGTCATCCCCGGCTATTTTGCGGGCGGCGCGGCGATGATATTTTTGCTTCGTCAAGCTATGGCGCAAATCCCAAAAGAATTGGATGAATCCGCTTTTGTGGACGGCGCGACGCACCTGCAAGTGTGGTGGGAGATTGTTTTACCGTTGGTCAAAGCCCCCTTAGCGACAATCGCTACATTTTTGTTTGTAGGTTTGTGGAATAACTTGCTCACTCCGTTGATGTATTTGCAAACGATAGATTTATACACTTTGCCCGTATATGTTTCCACTTTATACAATATCAATCAAACTGTGCAGCCTTGGCCCACCATTATGACTGCCGCCGTTTTAACAACCGCGCCATTAATCGTAGTGTTTTTTATCGCTCAGCGATACATTCTCGAGAGCGTCATAGTTTCAGGGTTAAAAGGGTAGCGTGAAAAGGTTCATGTGGATATAAAAAACTTAATTGGTCAAAAATTGCTCTTTGCGTTTAAGGGGAAACAAAGTTTATCGCCAGAAGCCATCGCCGCCTTTCAAAAATATCGCCCCAGCGGAGTTACCTTATTTCGTCCATTCAACGTCGGCGCTTTGGAAGAATTAAGAAGCCTAAACGAATCCTTGCAAGCGTTGGCGCGCGAACTGAATTTACCTTGGCTACTCATTGCCGCAGACCAAGAAGGCGGGCAACTGATGGCAGTGGGCGATTGCACGCCTTTGCCCGGCAACATGGCTTTGGGCGCTACGCGCTCAAAAGAACTGGCGCGCAAGGCAGGCGAAGTATTGGGGCGCGAACTTGCCGCGCTTGGTATTAATGTTAACTATGCGCCGTGCGCCGATGTCAATATCAACCCTAAAAACCCAGTGGTTGGCGTGCGTTCATTTGGCGAAGACCCGCAACTTGTCGCCGACTTATCTTCCGCAATGGTTGAAGGAATTCAATCACAAGGCGTAGCGGCGACTGTTAAACATTTTCCGGGTCACGGCGATACCGATAGCGATTCGCATCATACGCTTGGCGCGGTTTCGCATTCCCTCGAAAGACTCCGCGCTGTTGAACTGATTCCATTTTCCGCCGCTATTCATGCCAACGTAAAAATGATGATGACCGCGCATATAGGCGTCACGTCTATAGATGGAGAAAACCCTCCGCCCGCCACCTTATCCCGAAATGTTCTAACTCGATTGTTGCGCGAGGAACTTGGTTATCAAGGCGTGGTCGTCACCGACGCAATGGATATGAAAGCCATTCGGCAGGGGGAATTTTTAGGCGAAGACGCAGTCTTAGCGGCGCAAGCCGGCGCCGATATGCTGCTCGTCACCGCGAACCCGCAAGACCAAGCCCATATTGCCGAAAGCCTCTTCCACGCCGCCGCAAACGGAAAGATAAAGATTGATGAATTGAAAAAATCTTACGAGCGTATCGCCAATCTCAAACGCTGGCTTCTTGAAAACAATATCAAGCCAGATTTAAGCGTAATACGCTGCGCCGAACATATCGCTATTGCCGATGAAATTGCCGAAAAATCCATCACCCTAGTTCGCGATGAGAAAAAACTTTTACCTCTTCGCCTTCAGCCAAGTAAGAAAATCGCTGTAATAGTTCCAAAACCAGCCGATTTAACGCCCGCCGACACTTCCTCTTATATTACGCCGCAATTAGCCAATTCAATTCGCCTATATCACGCGCTTACAGACGAGTTCATCGTTTCGTATGCCCCAGAAGAAAAAGAAAGAAACGATTTGCTTGAAAAAGTTAAACATTATGATTTGATTATTGTTGGCACAATGAACGCTTATGCGGAGCGAAAACAAGCCGAAGTTGTAAAGCGGATGTTGAAATGGAACGTCCCTGTTATTGTGATTGCCATGCGCCTCCCTTATGACCTTACAGCGTTTCCGCAAGTTTCGACCTTTCTTTGCACCTATAGCATTTTAGAACCGTCTATGCGCGCGGCGGCGCGGGCGCTGTTTGGTCGAAGCGAGATAACAGGCAGACTTCCAGTGACCATGCCCAAGCAGGCGTGAAGCGGAGAATTGAATCATGTCTCTTTTTTCAGAAATATCCGAACAACCAGAACGAATCAAAAACCTGCTGTTAAATCAGAGAAAACATATTGAGCGCATTACAAACCAGATTCAAAAATATGAAATTGATTATGTTTTTCTTGCGGCGCGCGGCACATCGGATAACGCGGGGCGATATGCAAATTATTTATTAGGCGCAATGAACGGTTTGCCATTAGCGTTAGCCGCGCCGTCTTTGTTTACATATTACAAACGACCGCCAAAGTTGAAAAACGCTTTAGTGATTGGGATTTCACAATCGGGAAAATCGCCCGATATTGTTAGCGTGTTGGAAGAAGGCAAAAAACAACATTGCCTAACGCTCGCAATTACAAACGAGCCAAACTCCCCATTAGGTAAAACGGCTGATTTTGTGTTTGATATTCAAGCCGGAAAAGAAAAAGCGGTGGCGGCTACAAAAACCTACACAACCCAATTAATGACAATTGCCATGTTTTCCGCCGCTTTGAGTAAAAATAAAACGCATTGGAACGAGTTGAGTAAAGTTTCAGGTTGGATGAAACAAGTTTTGAAACAAAACGATTTTATTGAAGAAGCGGTTCAACGATATAGATACATCGAACAAACGGTAGCCCTTGGGCGCGGATTTAATTACGCGACTGCCTTTGAATGGGCGTTGAAATTAAAAGAATTGACGTACATTATTGCCGAGCCGTATTCCTCCGCCGATTTTGCGCATGGACCAATCGCCATGATTGAAAGCGGCTACCCCATTTTGGCGGTTGCCCCGAAAGGAAAGGTTTTTAATTCTATGCTTGCCATGTTGAAGCGATTGCGCTCCGATATTTCTGCCGAGTTGGCGGTGATTTCAAACGATAAAAAAGCGCTATCGCTTGCCCACGTTCCATTGACGATTCCAAACGATGTGCCTGAATGGCTCTCGCCATTAGTGAGTATTTTGCCCGCTCAATTGTTTGCTTATCGCCTTACCTTAGCAAAGGGATATAACGCCGAACAACCGCGCAGCATTCGCAAAGTGACGGAGACGAAATGAACGCAGGCTGAATATTTTAAGCCAACGCACCTTGTCGCTGCATGGATTTATGGAATAATAGATTCGACGCGACGATTCGAAGTGCGTCGCACTGAACAGGTTAGAAAAATCTTTACCCGTTTGGCGCAACGCACCCTTTGCGCTATTCTATTTTTTGGAGGCATTTCCTATGCGCGTGTGTGTTCTCTCCGACGAAGAAATATCCGATTTCAACCCTGCCCAATTTCTAAAAGACTATGAGTGGGAAATGGTCACCATGACGGCGCCCGTGAAAGAAAAAATAAAAGAGCTAGTCGAAAGCAAAAAATACGACATCTTCCTGAATATATGCGAAGGCTACGAAATGGAAGACGCCGAAGATGAACATTGGGGCTACCACGCTATTGAGGTGGTGCAAGCGCTAGAAGAATTTAACGCCGCCTTCACTGGCGCAGGCTCAAATTGCTTTGACCCCACCCGCGAAGAAATGCAAGCCAAAGCCGAAGCCAACGGAGTGGGCTTTGCAAAAGGCTATCGCGTTCACAGCATAGAAGAAGCCAAAGAACTGCTTCACACTTTGCGTTTTCCGGTCATGGTCAAACACCCAAAGAGTTACGGCAGTACAGGCATGATTAAAGAATCGCGTTGCGACACGATGGAACAGGTTCTCACTCAAGTGGAAAGAGTTTGCTCGCTTTATGGCGCGGCGCGCATGGAAGAATTTATCGTTGGAAAAGAATTCAATGTCTTAATGGTAGAAAACCCAGACGATTTTGATAACCCAATCGCTTACCCGCCGACTGAATTGGTCTTCCCCCCTGGCGAAGAATTTTGGCATACGGTGGTGAAGTGGGACACCTCGCTTCCTTTCAACTTTCGGCAGGTTACCGACCCTCAACTGATTCCTCGCTTACAAGATATTGGCGTGCGTATGTTTAAGGCAATGGGTATTCAAGGCTATGGGCGCTGCGATGTGCGTATGAATGAACAAGGCGAACTATTTATTTTGGAAATCAACCCAAACCCCGCCATTATGCTCCGCCCCGAAGAGTTCGGTCCTGCCGATTATATGATTTTGTACGATAAAGACGGCTATAAAGGATTCTTCGATAGAATTTTCAAAACCGCATTAATCCGCCAAAAAATGCGGGCAACGCAATAAATAACAGGCGGGCAACCTGCTTTAGCAGGTTTTGTATAAAAAACGCGGGCGTTTACGTCCGCGCGGGGCGGCGGCAAACAGGTATCCGCTTGGTCTGAAGCGAAAAAAAACTAGGATGCAATTTTGCATCCTAGTTTCATCTAAAAATATTTATGGCGCAGTCACCACCAAATTATCAAAATGACCTTCTGCAATCGGTTCTCCGTTCTGCGTTTCGTATGAGGTGACTGTGAAACCAATGTTTCCAGAGGTCGGTCCGCCGGCGGGCGTGGTGGCGGTGGCTACCACTTCACCGTTTACTTCTAATGTTAAGTCGCTGCCTGAGCAAGTGGCTTTAACGCGGTTAACCTCTCTCCCTTGATTAATAGCGTTTGAAGTCGTCCATTCTACAAGCGGGTTGATGCTTCCTGCTGTAATATTGCCAATGTAATAATATCCATCGGCGCTAATTGCCAATAGGTAACCGTCAATATCGCCGTTGGCGTTTTCCGCTAAGCGGCAAATCACGCCCAGCCCAGCGTTATGATTTGCCGGACCTTCAGCCAAACGAATATCTACTTCAATTGAGACGTCCGCAAAATCACTGGCAGACCTCCCCCATTCCCAAGGGTCGCTTTCAGAGCGTACGAAATAAACCCCGTCTTTATAACCAGCGCTGCCAGTGTCGCCGGTATAACTTTCAAATTCGCCTGTATCGGCGCTAAAATCGTCTGTCAATAGCGCTTCAGCGGAAGGCGGGGGAACAACTTCTTCTGTCTGTAAAGGCGGAATGGTGCTAATAGGCGCAAAGGTGGCTGGGGCGGGCGGCTCGTTTGTGCTGGGAACGCTCATTCCTGGGCAAGCGCATGCTAGCGCAATTATTGCCGCGGCGGCAAAAAAAACGGAACGACTTCTTTTATTCATTTTATTCTCCTTTGTTTTTACATTCTAACAAACGAATCCTAATTCTCAAAGAACCCCTCGGCGTTAAAAATTCCATCAAACGCTTCGCGCGCATCGGCTTGCGCTTTTTCGCGCCATTTTTTTTCGGCGGGTAAAAATAATTCGTCGTATTCTTTTTGAATCCAATTTTTTATCGAGGCGTTTCCGCCGAACCAACGAAAGGCATGTTCTAATACCGTGATTCGCAAACTGCGAATGGCTTGCCATAACGAATCGCCATACGTTCCAAATTCAAACGCGCCAGCGTAGAATGGTTTGTTTGGATATTTCGAGCGCATCATTTGACTTAACCATTCGGACATATCGCCATGAATAGTATAAAACTCCTCTGGGTTGACTCCCGCCGCTTTTTTAACCTTGAACCTGCGCGCCGTTTCTTCGGCAGTTTCTTTGCGCGAGGGCGGGTTGATTAACGTCATCTGATAGCGTGGCCCGTACCCTGTGTGAATATCTAACGCGAGGATTTGCGAATAGTCTTTGACGACAGTTTCATACAGGTTCATCATAAATTTGGTTTCTTCTTGCAGCTCAAATCCGCCAAATTGCATTCCGTTGTGTATGCGATATTGCCCCATCAGCGCCGTTTCTCGAATTAACTTCACGCCGCGCGGCAAGGCTTTAAAGACGTTCCATAAAAAAAATACCTTTTCGTATAATTCGCCTTTGAGCGGGCGGCTTGGGTTGAGTAAAAAGCCAAACGATTCGTAATGCGCATTGATTTCTTTCAATTGTTCAAAGCTTATATTGTTGAAGTTACGGTTGAGGTCAACGCTGTTTTTGTTGACGCGCTGATGATGTTTCATCCCGTGCGGATTAATCGGGTGTACGATGATAATTCCTGTGGTGTCAGGATTAAATTTTGGCAGATATTCTTCTATAAAAAGTTGAATAATCCCTGAGCCGACATAACCTTCAATGCCATGTAAGCCTGTCGTCAAAATAAACAATTTTTCTTTTTGTTTATTTGCATGAGCGATGATGACATCAATGGTGAGCGATGAGTCGAACGATAGGGGATATGTCTCCACCCGCGAATCGAGCCAGCCCGTAGAAAATGAAGCGAGCGAGGCGCGGAACTGCTCTCTCGAAGAGTTGTAAGTTGAAGGTAGGCGAATCATAATGATTTGATTAAGACCGCAGTCGGCGGTCTTAACTCCCGTTGCGTTAGAAAGGTCCGTAATTTATCATCACAGCGATAGTAAGGAAAATTAACGAAGCGAGAATCACCCAAACCCATAACCCCATGACCCAACGCAACCATTTTGGGTAAGTAACCGCCGTGAGACCCAAGCAAACCAAAAGCACGGCGCTCGTGGGATATGCAAGATTTGAAAAGCCATCGCCGAAAACATAAGCAAGTACTGCGGTTTGACGCGTAACGCCGACCAAATCTGCCAGCGGAATCATAATGGGCATAATAAGAAAGGCTTTGGCTGAACCGCTGGATACAAAAAATTCGATGACAAGCGTAAGGAAATAAATCAATAACGCGGCGCTGACAGGGGTTGCCCCTTGCAATGCGTTTGAAGCGTTATACAAAATCGTATCGAGGATGCCGCCCGAAGCGATAATATATTTCACACTTGCCGCCATCAGAATTAATGGAATGGCAGGCGCAATGCCCGCTAACCCTTCGCCAGCGGCTTTCCATGCTTCTTTGCCAACCCCGGCGATTAACCCTGAGCCAATTCCTGCAATCAAAAACAATAGCCCCACCAGGGGCAGCGCGAAGTCGCTTATGGCGGGGACGAATGGACTTGCAAATAATGTTGCAAAAATTAATACGACGCAAATTAATAAGAAGACCATCGCTGGCGTGGTGCGCGAGTTTTCTGCGGCAAGCGCTTCGGCGGTAAAGGCGCTATATTTTTGACGGGTGACTTGTTCTTCTTCATACACCGGCGAGGCTTTGGCATTCGCTTCTACTTTTTTTGCGTGCCGCACGAGAAAAACCCCCAACAAAATATACATGAAGATAAAAACGATAATGCGATAGCCCGCGCCAGAAAAGGCGGGTAAGTCGGCAATGCCTTGCGCTACGCCAATGGTGAATGGGTTTGTAATTGCCGCAGAAAAGCCCATATTGGTAGCGAGGATGGACATTCCCAAGCCGGTCAACGTATCCCATTTGAGCGAATACGCTAAAGCAATCATTAATGGCACAAGCGGCACAATTTCTTCAAAAATGCCGAAGAACGCGCCCAACGCCATGAAGAAAAATGAAATGATTAATAGCAAGGCGTATTTTTGTTTTTCAAATCTTCTTACAATTCTGGCTAAGGCGGCTTTTAATATGCCGCTCTTGTCCATGACGGCAAACGCTACGCCGACCATTAAGATAAAAACTGTAATCACAATTACGGTTAATCCATCGGCTCCTGTCAAGACTTCCAACGGGGCGATAAACCAACGCCAAAATGGGTAATCGGGTCTTTCAGTAAATGTAAATGAATCGGGGACAATCGTTTCGCGCCCGTCTAATTCTGTTCTCTCATATTGACCTGCAGGAATGACTAAAGTCAGAATGCCTGCTATCATCATCAAAGCAAATAAAATGACGACCGACTGTATAAATGCTTTTTGGCTAATTTGCGCGCCTGATTTTTGTTCCATGCTATTCTCCTGTTATAAACGTCCCGCAGGTTTTTATAATAAATTAAATCATCTATCAAACCTGCGGGACGTTTTTATTTACAAAGATTTCAAATATTCCAAAACTGCTTGTGCGTCATTGCCGCCCGCTTCGGCATGGGCAATTAATGGAATGCCGTGCGGTCCTAAAACGTCTTTGGCATTGGGATATTCCTTCAACGCGGCTTTGACAATTTCTAATTTGCCTAGCATCGCCGCCGCAAAAATATCTAAGCGCGCGCCATGTTCTAATAAATAATTGGCAATCTCTTTTGCGCCCATGTGAGCCGCCGCGCCGAGCGCGCTTTCAAAATCTCCGCCGCCCCAATCCCATGTTGCGTTTACTAAATTCGGTTCTTGGTTTAATAATTCTTTTACGCGCTCAAAATTCCCATGCGCATTGCCGACAAATTCTTGTACAAGATTGGCTTCAAGCGGCGGTTGTTTATCCATGTGGGGTTCTCCTTGCTGGATTTTAACGCCTCATTCTTAACCTGTATATGGTCGCCGACCCGATACATCGTCTATGTTTATAATTGGTTCATGCGAATCTGTTTGCTTTCCGATGAAAAGATTGAGGATTACAACCCAGCCAAATATTTATGGAAATACGATTGGGATTTTGTCACCGTGCAACCCCCCGTGTTTGAATTTATGCAAGACCTTTCCGCTCGAAAGCCATACGATGTGTACTTAAATCTCTTTGAAGGCGCAGAGGACGATAACTCTGGCGCAGACTTGGTTCAGGCGTTAGAAACGCTCAACCTACCGTTCACAGGCGCGGATAGTAGATTTTACAACCCCACGCGCGAGCAAATGCAAGCCGTTGCCGAGGCGAACGGAATCAAGTTTGCAAAAGGCTTCCGCGCGAGTCAAGAAGCGGATTTGCATCAAGCCGAAATGTTGAAGTATCCATTAATCGTCAAACATCCAAATAGTTATGCCAGCGTGGGGCTAACGCCAGCATCAAAAGTGAATTCATTTGAAGAATTAAAAACACAATTTCAACGCGTAATACAAGATTTTGGTTCAGCGCGTATTGAAGAATTTATTGAAGGCGGCGAAGTAAGTTGCTTGGTTGCAGATAACCCTGATGATTTTTCTTCGCCGTATGCTTATATGCCCGCCGAAGTTGTTTTTCCGCAAGGCGAAAGTTTTATGCACGAAGAAGTGAAATGGTTTAATTGGGATACGTTGATTATTCCATTACAAAATCAAGATTTGCTCAAGCCGATTCAGGACATCAGTAAAAAAATGTATCTCGCTATGAATGGGCGCGGTTATGCCCGCCTCGATATGCGCGTGAGACCAAATGGCGAAATAGCGGTTTTAGAAATAAACCCGAATTGCGGAATTTTATATTATGGTGAAGATGACCGTAGTGCAACCGATTTGCCCATCTCATGGGATAAAGACGGACATGATGGCTTTTTAGATAGAATTTTTCGTTCGGCGCTTCTGCGGCATAAGCGATAATTTTATTTCCTTCTTGGGCGCATCCAACGCCCGCCGAGGATGAGCGAAAGCAAAACAAAAACAATAGATATCCAAGTGTAAAGCGTATTATCGGCGCTTAAGCCAAAAACCAGAAACAGCAAACCAAGCGCTAAGAAAATTGTTGACCATCTTTTTTTGTTCATTGGTTATTTCTTTGACTCACTTCTTCAAAATCTGAAAAATTATTATCAAACAAATCAGAGGGGGCGTTTCTTAATGTCAATTCAAAGAAATCAATTAAATATGAATTGACGATTTCAGTCACGCGCTTACCGTTCAACGGACCTTTCAGACCAAGTTGCGGCGCAATGGGAGAAAGCAAAGGCAAATCGCTAAAATCATAATGCTTTGTGCCTGCAATTGTAATTACGCCTAGCCCTTGATTGACCTTAGGGTAAAAAGAATTAAACAATTGATTATTTTTACTTTCTGTTAAATCCGTCCACGCTTGGCTGAACATAAAAAACGCTGGTTGTGAAATTCCGCTTTGAATAATTTCAGCGGAAACGGGGCGCATAAATGGGTCCATGCCTAACACGGCTTTACAACGTGAATCCATTCCGCAGAATTGAATCGCCGCGCCCCCGCCTGTGGAATGACCATAAACACCAACGCGATTAATATCTACATATTGACTAAAAAATTCCCCCGCTTCACCTTCCTGACTTTCTAACTGATTCAGCACATAAGCCATATCTTCCGCCCACTGACTCACCAACACGTTTGCTTTTTCTTCATAATTTGGGTCTTCGGCATCTTCAGGTAAAGCGCTTGGGTTATTCGGCGCGATTGTTCCATTAGGAAAAACTGTAACAACCGCTCCATAAGTATGTTGAACGCCAATGACAACATACCCTCTACTGGCGAGTTCTAAGGCTTGACCGGCGTTTTGAGCGTTGAAGCCATTCCAGCCGTGTGAAAATAAAATGACGGGAAATTTTTCGTCAGATTGCGCAAGCGCTGAATCTTTATAAGCAGGGATATTCACCAATGCCAAATGATTCAAAAAATAGGATGGCATATTGATATATGTTGCAATTGTGGGCGCGAAAATCTCGGCATTTTCCATCCAGGGCGCTTGTTCGTCTGAATTTTTCACATCCGCTGGGTACCAAACTTGAATCATGAATCTACGCGATTCATCTTTGCCTGAAAATAATTCTTTGCGAGACGTATCGTTGAATTCAAATATTTTTGTGCCAACTTGATACAAGCCGCTGGGGGTTGGGATTTGCGGAACAGGCAACAGGATAGGAATCAGCGCCGCGAGCAGAAGCAAGCCGAAGGTTAGATAAGAAGCGAGCGGTTTCCAATCAAAAACAAAAGAGATGATAGTTAATAGAAGAGTCAAAACATACAATGGAATCATCTGCCAGCGATACCCCTCGACGGTGAAATGAGTCAAAGTGAGGATGAAGGCTAAGGCAGGCAAATATCGAATCGCCTGCGGGCGCGGATGACTCCACAATAAATACGCGCTTAATAAAATTGGAATTAAGATTTCAAGCGGGCGCATTGGATGATTCTGATGTTTGCGCTAATTTTGCTTTGCCGTCTTTATAAGCGACTGCTCCTGTGGCATACATGATGATGGTGATGTAAAAGGTGATAGCAGGCAATAGAACGATGAGTAAACAAGATAAGATGATGGTTGCAAAAATAATTTGCACTGCAAAAGTTAAGATAAAAGTTGCAAGATAATAAATTCCGAAAGCGGCAATAAAACCGCCGAGGTTTGCGCGAAAAACTTGCCACCATTCTTTGAAGCGAAAGAGCGCGGAGAAGTCGTCTGTTTCAATGACTTTCATTTCAGCCGCTGGGATAATAACCGCCATGACCAAAGAAATCGGAAAGATTAAACAGATACCGCCAAAGATGACGAGAAAATAGATAGGGAATATGGCTTCCGCTTCTCTGGGGCTTGCGTTTTCTAAAATAAATGGAAAAATAAAAGATGCAAGAAAAATTGGAACGGCAAAAATTAAGATGGGTATGCCCACAATAAATCTGGCGGCGAAAACTTTTAAGCCGTCTTTGAAAAGTTTGCCCCAGTCGTCCCATGCGATTAAGTGGGGCGTTTCGCCGTTGAGAATTTGTTTGGCAATTTGAGCGCCATAACCAAATAAAACAATGTAAGGCGCAATGGGGATAATAAACGCCAAGAGCGAAACCGCAATGCCAATATATAAATGTTTGCGATTTTCTTCTTTCAAAGGAAACATCAATATTTCATTTAAGTTAAATCCGAAAAACATAAGTTATCTCCAAAAATAAAATGACTATAGACGGCGGACAATGGACGGTCTATCGTCTATTAAATTGCAACGCCCATCACAGCCACAAAATGCGCGGCGGCGGCGAGCAACACAAAGATATGCCAAACTTCATGAAAGCCAAACACGCCAGGCTTGAAGTTAAATATTTTTGTGGCATATACAATTGCGCCGAGCGTATAAATAATTCCGCCAGCCAATAGCCAAGCAAAAACCCATGTCGGCAAAGCGGATAACATTTCACCAGCGGCGGAGACGCTCAGCCAACCCATGACGACGTAAATGCCGGCGTTCAACCAACGCGGGGCTTTGATGTAAAAAATTTTTACAACAATGCCAATAATGGCAAGCGACCAGATAACGCTCAACATGCCCCACTTCCAAAAACCTTCAAAGGCATTGACGCAAAATGGCGTGTAGGTGCCGGCAATCAAAACATAAATGGCGGCGTGGTCAATTTTGCGGAAAATTTCTAAAGCCTTATCTTTCACTTTCACCATGTGATATGTGGCGCTGGCTGAAAAAAGAAAAATCAAACTCACGCCATAAATGGCGAGTGAAATAATTTTTGCAGGCGTGCTCCAACCGACGATGAGTAATGCAATTAAACCTGCCAAAGCAAGTATCGCTCCGCCCCAATGGGTGAGGCTATTTACGGGTTCACGAAAAATTTTTAACATATTATCTCTTTTCTGCTATTACAACGAATAGTCGGCTTGATTTTACATCAAGAATTTGCGTTTCGGTATGCAAGCCTGCCTTTACAAAAGGTTCTTTCATTTTTGATTTGATAGATTCATCCAACGCTTCGGGACTTTCGCCTGTGACTTTATACAGCCATTTGAGGAATCCATTTGATGGAAACGCCGCAAGCAAAACAATCAGCCTGCCGCCGCTTTGGAGACACCGCCTAATCTCCGACAGGGTTTCGCTGTCAAAAATATATTCGGTTGGGAAAGTAGAAATAACGGACGAAAACGACTCGTCTGTAAAAGGCAAATGTTGGGCAAGCCCGCGGGTGAGTTTTTGTTTTTTTCCAATCCGTTTTTTGGCAAGGCGAATCATCTGAGTCGATTCATCTAACCCAAACAGAATCAAGCCGAAGTCGGATAAGAAGCGTTGTAAATGTCCAGGTCCATGACCAAGTTCGAGGATGCGAGTCCCGCTGATAAACGGCAGAATGCTTCGTCCCCAATTTTTCCATTGACCGAATGATACAAACGCGGCGACGAAATCATAGGCAAAGGCGAACGGGTGATAGAGGAGATAAAAGAAAACCCGCATGAAGCGGCGCATGAGGTTCATATCAAAAAAATGAGGATTTGACATTTGTCAAACCCTTTTGTTTCATTTGCAATTAAGCGGGCGTTGCATCGTCTTTTTTGGTTGATTTACGAACCGCCTCTAGCGCGCCTTTGCCGCGTTCACGAACTTCGTTAGCGAGTTCGGCGGTTTTTTCGCGCGCCATTTTGGTCAATTCATCGGCGCGGGCGCGATATTCTGCGGCGGTGGCTTCGGCGCGGGCGATTAAGTCCTCGGCAGAGTGAGCCGCTCGGTCGCGCAATTCAATGGATTTATCTTTAATCAAAGCGCGGGTTTCTTCACCAGATTGTGGGGCGAATAACAAAGCGACCACTGCGCCCGTTAAACCGCCGACTACAAATCCTACAAGAAAGGCTCCAAATTCATCACGGTCAGACATGGTATTTCTCCTTTTTTTGTTAGACCTGACAGGTTTTCAAGGCAGGTCTTTTTTATTTGGGTTTGATACCCAACAATTCTAACATACGCTTAACCCCCGCTAAATAGCCGTTTAGTTTAATGACAGGCTCAACTACATTTTCGCCTAAAAACTCAGCCGTGCCGCGCAATGTGTTTACAGTTTCAGAAGCGGCTTCTAAAATTGGTTTCACTTCATTTTGTAGTAAATTAATCAAACTGGCTAATTGAATTATCAGCACAATTAACGCCGCGCCTATCACTAACGTTTCAAGCGCCACAACAATAATAAACACATCTCTAATTTTATCTGTGGGAGTGTCAGGTTGTAAGAGAAAGTAAACCGCAACGCCGAGCAAACCCAAAATCAAAACAACAGCGGCGATAACGCTGGCAATAATTATTTTTTGCTTGCGTTCGGCTTCCTTAATTGCCGCAACCTGTTCAGGGGTAAGAGGCGCTGGGGAGGGCTGTTCGGGTTGTTGTGAAAACGTCATATCTTAATTATAAAGGATAAAAAGGAAAATGAATCTACAAATTTAGTTCTTTTGTTTATCCTAAAATTTTGGCGTTTTCTTGCTTTAAAAACAATAGAGCGGATGGGAAATCCGCTCTATTGTTTTTAACCGCCGGTGGGCAGTCGTTTTTCCAGCGTGCTGTTGAGGATTTGTTCCTGCGCTTCGGAAGCGGCTTTGAACGATTTGGCTTGAATTTTATTTTTGCCTTTGGCTCTTTCTAGCGCTTCTTGCCAAGCGATTTGCATGGCTGTAAATTGAGGTTCAGAAGGGGCTTCTTCTTCCGCTTGGTGCATTTCTTCTTCTTTCTTTCCTTTATGCTTGCCTTTTCCTTTGCGCTCTTCGCGTTCAGGTTTTTCTTCAATAACAGGTTCCGCTAATAAAGCCTTCATGCTCAAGCGAATTTGTTTCTTGCGTCGGTCCACTTCAATTACTTTGGCTTCCACTTCTTCGCCTTCTTTTAGCGCTTCTGCCGCCGTTTTGACGTAGCCATGCGTAATTTCGCTGACATGCACTAAGCCCGGTCGTTCGGCGCCAAATTCAACAAACGCTCCATACGGCTCAAGGCGCACAACTTTACCTTTGACAATCGTTTCTGGTTTCAGGTCTTTCCAATCGTACATTAAAGGTTCAATCATGGTCAATTCAATGCGGTCTTTACGAACGCGCTTGACCCACGCCGTTACTTCTTGACCTTCTTTGACGATATCTTCCACTTTATTAACTTCTTTATCGCTTAATTGGGAGATGTGAATAACGCCTGGAATGCTTTGACCAATATCTACTAGCGCGCCTGCGAGGGTGGTCTTCAACACTTTGCCGTTTAATTTCATTTTTGGTTCGAGCGCTACGGCGGGCGCGGTATTTGTATCTGGTGTTGCCATAATTTAACTCCTGCTGTTTTGAAATAATGCCGAAGAGCGATTATACCTACCTAGCAAAAAATGGTCAATGTGCAATTCGTCACAGGTTATGAAACGATTCTCCCTCTTGCGGATTAATTTTTTCGTATGTATAATCTCCCTATCAAAAAACGATGATGGGGACGAGTAAACTGTTGAGGTCGTGCAGCGAGTCCGAAGTTAGGTGTGAGGCGGATACGAATCGGCAGTTGAAAATCACCCCGTAGTTGAAATCTGAAATTGGCCGGTTAGCGTTTCGTTGAATGGTTTATCTAGCCGCTAAGAGTAAGAAATCCGAAGTAGTGAGTCTTCGTTATCAAAACAAATGAGCGTCTATTCTTTTTAGAATAGAAATCAGAGTGGTACCGCGTGAGCCATGCTCTCGTCTCTGTGTGTGAGATGAGAGTTTTTATTTTAATTGACGTCATTGTAAGGAGCGAAAATGTTCAAACCTGTGAACCCAAAATTAGACGTTGTGGCGATGGAAAACGCCGTGTTGAAATTTTGGAAGAAGCAAGAGATTTTCAAAAAAACAACCGAGCAACGGCAAGGCAAACCTGAATATGTGTTTTATGAAGGTCCGCCGACAGCGAATGGACGACCGGGCGTGCATCATGTGTTGGCGCGCGCGTTCAAAGATATGTTCCCGCGTTATAAAATTATGCGCGGGTATCACGTCTCGCGGCGCGGCGGGTGGGATACGCACGGCTTGCCCGTTGAAATTGAAGTGGAAAAGCAATTAGGCTTTAAGAACAAGCAACAGATTGAAGAATACGGTATTGATAAGTTTAATGAATTGTGTAAAAAATCCGTTTTCAATTACATTCAAGAATGGGAAAAGTTAACCGACCGCATCGCTTTTTGGGTTGACCTAGACGAAGCCTATGTGACTTACACCAACGATTACATTGAATCGGTTTGGTGGATTTTGAAACGTTTTTGGGAAAAAGATTTGCTTTTTAAGGGCTACAAAATTGTGCCATATTGCCCGCGTTGCGGCACGCCTCTTTCTGACCATGAAGTGGCGTTGGGATACGATGAGACGGTTGACCCTTCGGTGTTTGTGCGTTTTCCGCTTGTAGATAAGCCCGACACTTCGTTATTGGTTTGGACGACGACGCCGTGGACGTTGCCCGCCAATGTAGCGGTGGCGGCGCACCCCGATGTGGATTACGTCACAGTGGAAAGAGAAAATAAAGAGAAAATTATCTTAGCCAAAAGTTTGGTTGAAAAAGCGTTTAGAGGCGAAGAAGTTAAAACGATTGATTCGTTTAAGGGGAAAAAGTTGAAAGGCATGAAATATCAACCTTTGTTTAAGTTTGTCACGTTGGATAAGCCTGCGCATTATGTTGTGTTAGGCGATTTTGTAACCACCGAAGACGGCACGGGGTTGGTGCATCAAGCCCCAGCCTTTGGCGCGGAAGATATGGAGATGGCAAAGCAACACGATTTGCCTGTGTTGCTAACCGTGCAACCAGACGGCACGTTTATTTCTGAAGTTACGCCATGGCGAGGTATGTTCGTCAAAGACGCCGACCCGCACATCATCAAAGATTTAGAGGCGCGCGGGTTGTTATTCCGTTCGGAAAAATACACGCATACTTATCCGTTTTGTTGGCGATGTTCTACGCCGCTTTTGTATTATGCGCGCGAGTCTTGGTACATTCGCACCAGCGCGAAAAAAGATAGATTGGTCAGTTTGAATAAAACTATCAATTGGGTGCCTGAGCATATCAAGAATGGGCGCTTTGGCAATTGGCTTGAAAATAATATTGACTGGTCGCTTTCGCGCGAACGCTATTGGGGCACGCCTTTGCCCGTTTGGGAATGCGACGGTTGTAAACATCGTGAATGTGTCGGTTCGGTGAAAGAATTATCTGAAAAAGCGGAAAAAGATTTGAGCGAACTTGATTTGCATCGCCCGTATGTGGATGAAATTTCTTGGAAGTGCGAAAAATGCGGCGGCAAAATGAATCGCGTTAAAGATTTGATTGACGTTTGGTTCGACTCGGGCGCGATGCCTTACGCGCAATGGCATTACCCATTTGAAAACAAAGATAAATTCGAGGCGCAGTATCCTGCCGACTACATCTGTGAAGCGGTGGACCAAACGCGCGGGTGGTTCTATTCGCTTCATGCTATCTCCACATTGCTCAACGACCAAGTCGCTTTCAAAAATGTGATTTGCTTAGGTCACATTCAAGACGCTGAAGGTAGAAAGATGTCTAAGTCTTTGGGCAACATTGTGCAACCTTGGGATGTGATTAATTTGCACGGCGCGGATGCGTTGCGTTGGTATCTTTTCACCGCTACGCCGCCCGGACAAGAAAGACGCTTCTCTTCCGATTTGGTTGGGGAGGTGGTGCGTAGTTTTACGCTTACCTTGTGGAATGTGTATTCGTTTTTTGTGACCTACGCCAACTTAGACAAACCGCAAGCCCTCACCGTGACTGCCCCAACCAATGAATTAGACCGTTGGCTGCTTTCGGAATTAAATGTGTTGGTGCGCGATGTAACCAAAGCCTACGATGAATATGACGTGACCAACGCCACCCGCCCAGTGGAAAAATTTGTGGAGACTCTTTCTACTTGGTATGTGCGCCGTTCGCGCAGGCGTTTCTGGAAAAACGATTCGTCAGCCGATAAGCAAGCTGCATATTCCACTTTATACACCGCATTAGTAACGGTTGCAAAATTAATTGCGCCTGCTATGCCGTTCATTGCCGAAGAGTTGTATCAAAACCTAGTTCGGTCTATAGACGAGACGCAACCCGAATCCGTTCATATTGCCGAATGGCCCCAAGTGATGGAAGAATTCATTGACGAATCGCTAAACAAAGAAATGCAATTGGTGATGAAACTGGTTTCGTTAGGGCATTCTGCCCGGCAAAAAGCGAATCGCAAAGTTCGTCAACCGTTGGCAGAAGCGGCGTTTTCGGTGGGCAACCTCAATGAACGAAACGTTTTGATGAAAAACGCGGATGTGATTCAAGATGAGTTAAACGTAAAACGCGTGCGCCTGTTAGACGCGGCGACAGAGGCGGTATCGCACACTGTTAAGCCGCTGCCCAAACAACTGGGGCAAAAATATGGCAATAAATTCCCCGCTTTGCAAAAAGCGATTTTGGCGATGAACCCAGAAGAAGTCGCCGCCAAATTACAAGCCAACCAGCCCGTGGAGGTGAAACTCGACGGCGAAACGTACGCCATCCTTGCCGATGAAGTGGAAGTGAAAGCGCTTGCCAAAGAAGGGTTTGCCGTGGCGGAAGAAGGCGCGTATGTCGCCGCGCTCGTCACCGACTTGACGCCCGAACTCATTGCCGAGGGCTTGGCGCGCGAGTTTGTGCGCCGCGTGCAAGATTTGCGAAAGACCGCCGATTTAGACGTTGCTGACCGAATCGAATTATTCGTTGAAGCCAGCGCGGGGTTAAAATCTGCAATCGAAGCGCATAAAGATTACATCACTGCCGAAACACTGACTACAAAATTATCTTTCGCAACTCCACCAGCGAATGCTTTTGTGGTTGAGGATGAGTTTGAAAATGAAAAAGTGAAAGTTGGGTTAGTGAAGGCTTAGCGATTGAAGGTTAGCGATTAGCGTTTAGGCTTCGGAATAAAAATTCCGAAGCCTTTTCATTTATAATTATTACCAACTATTTGAAATAAACAAAGGAATTGCTCATGAATAACAAACCAAACCTAATCCGAGTCATTCTTGCATGGGGCGTGCATCTTTTTACTGCCACAGGAGCCATCTGGGGGTTACTTGCCATCCTCGCCATTTTTGAAAATAATTATCGCATGTTAATTCTTTGGATGGTCTTGGCGGTTTTAGTAGATGGCTTCGACGGCATGTTAGCCCGTTGGGCAGATGTCAAGAAGTATGCCAACGGCATTGACGGCGCACTGCTCGATAACATTTTAGATTATCTCAATTATGTGCTTGTGCCTGTTATTTTTATCGTCAAAGCCGAGGCGCTCCCCGAACCTGTGCGCTTCCTCACCGCTTGTTTAATCTTGCTCACCTCAGCCTATCAATTCACCCAAACCGACGCAAAAACAGAAGACCATCACTTCAAAGGTTTTCCATCGTATTGGAACGTGGCCGCCTTGTATATGCTGGTGATGAATTTGCCGCCATGGGTCAACTTTGCGTTTCTCATGTTATTCAACGTCATGGTTTTTATTCCCATCAAATACATTTACCCCAGCCGCAACACCTACCTGCGAAACGTCACGCTTGCATTTACTTATTTATATGGCGCAATCGGCATTTGGGCGTTACTGCAATATCCAAACCATCCGCAATGGGTGGCATGGGCTTCATTGATTTATGTAGTCTATTATATTGGCTTGAGTTTGATTCCGAAAAATAAAAAAGAATCTCCTCTCTCAATGGGAGAGGGTTAGGGTGAGGGATGCGCATTGAAATCGCCACCCAAGCCGATGATGAACTGTACGAAGCCTTTCAACGCCTGATTCCGCAACTGACTCAAAACAACCCGCCTCCATCTCTTGACCTGTTACATGCCTTGCTCGCGGATACATCATCTACGCTTCTACTTGCGCGTGACGGCTCAAACAAAATCGTTGGCGCATTAACTTTGATTGTTTACAAAGTCCCCACAGGAATACGTTCTATCATTGAAGATGTCGTCGTAGATGAATCCGCTCGCGGAAAAGGTGTAGGTGAAAAATTAATGCTGAAAGCAATCCAAATTGCAAAACAGAAAGAAGCGAAAAACATTTCACTCACTTCAAATCCGCAACGAGTCGCCGCGAACAAGCTATATCTAAAATTAGGATTTCAAAAACGAGAGACGAATTCTTATCAAATGAAATTATGACTTGCGACCTTTGACCTTCAACCTGCAACTTGCAACCTTTGACCTTCAACCTGTAACTTGCGACCTTTGACCTTCAACCAATAAACCGCCTTGTCGCCTTGCTCAAATCGCTATACGCCCCGCGATATTCTTCAGGCAACAACTTCGCAATTTCATACATCATCTCATCCGCAATTTGCTGTCGAATTTCGCCTGTCATCCTCACGCCTTCAACATTCAATTTGAACGGCTTTCCAACGCGAATATGAAAATCCGTTCGTTTGAAGCGCTTCAAATTTTTCAAATAATTCTCGCCGCCCCAATGCGCAATGGGAATAATCGGCGCGCCAGAATGCAGCGCCAGCAACACCGCGCCAGATTGCGCGCGCAACAATTTTCCAGTCTTATTTCTTGTCCCTTCTGGCGCAATGCCAAAAATATACCCCTCCTTAATCATATTCACGGCGGTCTTCAAAGATTTAATATCCGCCTCGCCGCGCCGCACGGGAATCACATTCCATAAAGTAAAAATAAATTTCAAAAACCAATGCTCAAACGCCTCGGCTTTTGCCCAAGCGGTTATCTTACGCGGCTGTAAATGCGCGAACATCATCGGCACTTCAATTTGCCCGGTGTGATTGGTAATCGCAATCAAAGGTCCCGTTGCCGGAAAAGCGTGCAAATCGGGCGCGTCAATTCTGCAGGTCAGCCGCGTCCACAGTTTGAGAAGAATAACAGTGAGTTGATAGAAAAGCTTTTTCATAGGCATCGCCGCGCGAGTGTATCATACGTTGGGTTTGTATTTCAAGTAATCTTCGGGGGTGTCCAAATCTTGCAAAATCGTGGGCGTATCCACATTCACATAGGTAATATCCGCCGCATGAGCGTTCAAAAAATCTCGCGGGGTTTGATTTTCCTTCATGTTCAAAATTTCACCCCAAAGCGGTTTTGCCGCCAACCAAGGATGCCCGCGCCGATTTTGATAACTTGGCGCCACCAGATTTGATTTACTTTTCTGATACGCCTCGCAAACCGCCCTCACGCTTCTCGACTCAATTTGCGGTTGGTCGCCAAGACATATCAGCGCCGCCTCGCTTTCGGCTTTTTGAACTTGCAACCCCAATTGAATAGACGAAAGCATTTCGTGATTAGTTTTATTGACTGTAATGCGTAAATCGTAATGCGTAAATCGTAACTTGTCGCCTGTTTCTCTTAACTCATTACTCGTAACCAAAACAATATCTTCAATCCCCGAGTCTTGAATCGTGTAAATCACTTTTTCTATTACCGTCATCTTTCCCCATTTCATCAATAATTTATTTTGCCCCATTCTGGCAGATTTCCCCGCCGCAAGGATAATGGCGGAAATCATATCTCCAAGCCTTTCAATCTTTCGTAGTCTTCCCTTGTATCCACGTCAAACATCAAAATATCGTCGTGCCAAGGCAAATAATCCACTTTGTGTTTATCAAAAATCGCCCGCCCGCCCACATCGCCTGTTAATTGCAGTAAATCGGAAAAAGTCGCTTTATCAAACAACACTGGGTTTGCTCTTCTTTCTCCCAACACAAGCGGAGCAATAATGGGCGACAAAGTCTCCGAATGTCTTTCTTTCAGCGCTTTTATCACTGCGGCTGGAATTTGGGGTTGGTCTGCAAGTAAAAATATACTTGCCCCAATATTATCAGGCAAACTCTTAATCCCAAGTTTAATAGACTCGCTTTGACCATTTTTATAATTTTGATTTTGAATCGCCGTCACAGGCAAATCTTGTAAACAGGATTTTATCTCGGCGTGGTGAATGCCCGTGACGACCACCACAGGCTGAAGGTCAGCCTGAAGCGCAGTTTCCGCAATATGACGAATAAACGGTTTGCCTTTCCACTCTAATAATTGTTTAGGCGAGCCAAAGCGAGTCGAATCGCCCGCCGCTAAGATAACCCCAGCCGTTTTTTCAAAAGTTTGGAAATTGCCTTGTTGTAACGAGCCAACGAGAACAGAATCAAAATGATTCAATAATTGTTTTGCCATGCTCCCGCCAACAGATTGCAACTCGGACGTATCGGCTTGATTAAGCAATGCGATTTTTTTTGCATGTCGCGGAATATTTTTTAGCCCGCCTTGTGAGTGGGTAAGCGCTTTGATGATTGACTCAGATGTGATTGATTCATTGATTTCAAGATTGGTAAGTTGAGAAAAAATTTCTGGGCGATGAACATGCTCATCGTTTAATGGCTTTCCGATTGCATTCAAACCAACAACATAAATTATCGTATCGGTAAATTCTGGAATCGGCGGCTCATGTTCTGCGGGCGCTTTGAGCGGCTTCTGGCGCGAGCCGTCCGCTTCAATGAGCAATGGAATATTTTGTTTATTGGAATATTCATATAACCAAGTTAAAACGCTTTCAGCAATCGGTTGGGTTCTTTCTCCGTCCGTTGCGCCTGTCAATAAAACAACGCCTTCATTTGGGACGCCTTGTAAATCTTTTCTATCTTTAACCGCGATATGACGGTCTGCAAATTTTGTTTGCCAAGCGCCCAAATGCGTTGTAGCGGTTGCAAAAACGTAATCTGTAATTCGCAATTGGTAAATTTGCTTTGCCAATTGAAATAACGCCGTCGTTTTCCCGCCTGACCCAACAAAACTAATTACTCCATTTTTATTTTGTTTATCAAACCGCAATGACTGCAGAAGATTCATGTCGCCTTATTCTCTAATTCTCCAAAGACTGAACGCTGATGACTGACCGCTGAAATCTCAGCTTGCAAACCCTTCCGGCATTTTTGTTTCGCCGTCTAAACCATAATTCAAAATATCTTCTTTTCTATCGGGGTACAACTTCAATAATTCCGCCTTGCTTCCGCCTGTAAAAATATCGTCGGTAAAGCCTGGCGCCAGTGTGCAACCAAATAAAGAATATTCGCCCAACGTATGCCCCGCCTGCCAAACCCCTGCGGGAATCACAAATTGCACAAATTGATTTTGCCCGATGTCGCCGCCTAAAATAACGTCTTGACTTGAACCGTCTGGATAGAACAATATTAAACGCAAAGGGTCGCCCGAATAAAAATGCCACATTTCATCAACCGATAATTGATGAAAATAAGAAACGCTTTTTGGTTCATGACAATACAAGCCAATCATGCCTGTTCCATAGGGTTTTCCGTTTGGCAAACTTTCTGGAGACCGATATGTGCTTGTAAATAAAGTCCCTTCAACGGGAAGGGGTTGAAGGTTGTAATGCTTGATGAGAGATTGGATTTTATTCATAATGCGTTATTCATTTCTCACAGTCAAATTAACTACAATGGCATTGCTTGCCTTAATTAAATTTTCAGGCGTAATCATAATTTCCTCGCCCCACACGCCGGCGCCTGTTCCAAGAATCGGTTCGTTCAGTAAAGTCGCTTCAAGGAAAGAGCGAAACCCTGCGGGCTGCCAGCCAAAGGCGGGAATCGAACCGATGACGTATCCTGTCGTTTTTTTTACTGTTTCAGGGTCAGCCATTTTGATATTGCGCGAGCCAATCGCTTTTTTCAAATTTCCCGAAATCGCATTTTGGTCTGCGCCGAGCATCACCAGCGCGCACTCTCCCGAATCAACCGCTTGAAAAATCAACGTCTTCACGGCTTGCCTTTCAGAAATCCCCAAAACGCGGGCGACATTCGCTGCCCCTTTTTCCGTTTCGGGCGAAAAGCTTCGCGCTTCATACGGAATATGGTTTTTTTCAAGATACAAGTGCGGGGGTAATTTCATATCTTTAATCCTTTACGAATAGTTTGAATAATTTCTTGCGGCGTGCGCGATATATCAACGGCTAAAACGTTAGTTGGCTCTTCCAACGCCTCAAATTGACTTTGCAATAATTGTACTGGCATGTAATGATTTTTTCTTTGATTTAACCTCGCCTCAATTTGCTGAAACGTTCCTTTCAAATAAACAAACCGAACTTGGTCATTGACCCTCAAGGACTCTCGATACGCTTCTTTCAACGCCGAACATGCCAGCGCTGCCCCAGCCTTTTCTTCGCCGAGGGTTTTTATTAAGTCTCGTAAGCGATTTAGCCAATCGATTCGGTCTTCGTCCGTCAGCGGCGTCCCTTGCGACATTTTCTCCCTATTCGCCGCGCTATGAAAGTCGTCTGCGTCGTAAAAAAACCAACCTAACTCTTTGGCAAGTAAAGAACCAATGGTGGTTTTTCCGGCGCCCGAAACGCCCATAATAATCACAATCATTTTGTTGAAACGGTAATCGCGCCTTCAATATCAATTTCAATTCGGTCGTCGGTTTTGATTTGCCCAAAATCATTTTCGCTTACGGCAATTAAGGGAATAGGCAAGTGATATAACTCGTCTGCGGCCACTGAGGCAAGCGCAAAGAAAAAATCGGCGGCGGTGGTGATAATCGCCTTTGGGGCGGTGCGTGCGCGAATCGCTTCTAGTAACACCGCCGTTGTGGTGGAAGACCCGCGCGTAAACGGAACGACTAAAATTTTATCTTTTGCAATCATGCCCGAAAGCGGATGCCTTCTATCAATAATCTCGCCGGTTTTCCAGTCATAGCCGCCCCAAAACGAAAGCGGCTCGCTTGTGGCAAGCGCCGTTCCGCTGGCTGTGCCGGGAATAAATGGTTTCCCTTGAAGTCTTACTTGCTTCTTTGCGCTCATTTTCGTTTATCTCTGGTTTATGCCCACAAACTTTCATCTCGAACCACTTTGCCCGCCACCGCCGACTCAACGCAATCTTTCAAACTTCCAAATGTAATGTGTTTTCCTAATAAGCCAGGCGTGTAATAGGCAAACTTAGCGGAATTGGTCATGAGATATTTGATTTCCTTTGGCAGCATGGGCGAGGTGAGAATGCAAGTGTCCACCGTCAGTTGTGCGCCGAAGCGTAGTAAATCGTCTAATACGCCGGCTTGTTTGGCAAGTTGGGTCATGGCGCGAGAGGAAGTGACTAAAAATTTTACGCGCTCGTGTTTTCTTTTTCCTTGTATCAAAGGCGCAAGTTGTTTGAACTCCGCCAGAGAAAAATGCGGGCTTCCTAATACCACTAAATCTAATTGTTCATTATCGGCGTGGGTTAATGCCTTGCGCGATTCTCTCAGCAAGTCCATGCTTACTTCAATGGTTTTTTCTGGTTGTTTATTTTGAAACGCCTCTGCAAACGTTTGCGCTTCGGGCGTAACGCCAATCATATGAAACAGCGCCACGCCGCCAGAAGAAGCCGCCGCCGCTCCGAGCGCTTTCAATTGGTCCTCGTTGGGGAGATAATCTAACCCCTGAATTACGGGGATTTTATCTAAAGCAATTTTGCCCATTAAGTGACCTAGCACAGGGTAAAAGTCGTCGCTTTGTTGCAATTGAAGCGGAATATTTTTTAATTGCAATAAAATTTTCCCCGCCCGATTTTCTGTGAGGTGTAGCCCAATGGTGGGGGCGCGCCCTGTAATGGCGCAGCATACATCGAACAAATCGGGGTATCGTTCGGTTCGTGCGCCAATCACCGAATTGGCAAAGACAATCGCATTCGATTCGCCCCATGCAATTTGGTCGCCGAATTTGGGTTTGAACTCGGTTTGATACGGCGCGCACGTCCACGTTGGAATTGTGCCCATGCTTTGGTAGGCAATCATCTGGCGATGCGCTTGCCGCGCCCATTCATGGGTCACTGCCCACTCTTGCCAGTGGCGTTCGTCTAACCCGCTGACGTTTAATGTTGTTGGCACAGCAACTTTTGCGCCTAAACTTGCCAGCCTTTCTGCAAATTCTAGCCCTGCGTCGCCGATATACACCGTGCTATCAATATGCGCGCCGACAATATCTAATAATTCTTTTGCGCCAGAAACTTCTGCCATGCGCGCGAGAATTTTCATCGCCATTTGCGTCGCTTTGCCAAACTCGCCGTTGAGCATGGCTTTGTCTTTTTGAGTGAATGAAAGGGTCATATTGTTTTGTGGGCGAGCCCGCTTGGCGGGCTTGGTATGTTTGCGCGTGGGGTTTAGCCCACGCGCGGCGCCGAAGTTAAAATAAAAGCCGAAAGAGCGGAATCAATCTTCCCGTAAGAATGAGGCGGGTAAATTTGTCAACTTGTTTATAACAAGGTACAATCGAATTATATCTAAATTCATTTTACTAAAGGAGAAATCTCATGGCTTTTGAATTACCCAAATTGGCTTATGCGTATAACGCGCTTGAACCTCATATTGACGCGCGCACGATGGAAATTCATCATACCAAGCATCATCAAACTTATATTACCAATTTGAATAACGCGGTGGAGAAAACTCCTGAATTGGCGGGCAAAACGCTTGAACAAATGCTTAGCGATTTGAACGCCGTGCCTGAAGCTGTGCGGAATGTGGTTCGCAATCACGGCGGCGGCGCTTATAACCACAATTTATTTTGGGAAATTATGGCGCCCAACGCCGGCGGCGCGCCGAAAGGCGAACTTGCCAAAGCGATTGACGCGGCATTTGGTTCGTTTGATAATTTTAAAGCTGAATTTACCAATTCGGCGACCACGCGCTTTGGTTCGGGCTGGGCTTGGTTGGTGAAAAAGGGCAACGGCTTGGCTGTGGTTTCAACGGCAAATCAAGATACGCCGCTTTCAGACGGGCTGACCCCAATTTTGGGCATTGATGTTTGGGAACACGCCTACTATCTCAATTATCAAAACCGCCGACCCGATTACATTGCCGCATTTTGGAATGTGATTAATTGGGATGCAGTTGCAGAAAAATGGGCAAAGTAGTTTGTTAGGCTTGTTTGGCGTATTAAAAAAAGTTATAATCGCATCGTTGAAAATTTCACTCGTTTAGGAGTTTGATATGACTCATATTATCACCAGTTTATGCGTGCGCGACCGAGGCTGCATTGACGTTTGCCCCGTTGAATGCATGATTCCCGGTCAACCAGTGAATGAATGGCCCTGGATTTATATTGACCCCGACACCTGTATTGACTGCGGCGCCTGCGTGCCAGAATGCCCGTTCAATGCCATTTTCCCAGAAGATGAAGTGCCATCTGCTTACACTGCCAAAGGCGGCGAAGTGATTAGCAAAGTTGGGCTTACGGGTCATTGGGAAGGCACAAACCATCATGGCAATAAAATCGTTTTAGAAACCACACGCACGCTTGAAGCCGGTGAGGTGATTGACCTAACTCCCGACATCAAACTCAATTACGATTTCTTCAAAACCGGTCCTGGTTATTCTGCTAAAGATACCGACGACGGCATGTAGGCTATAAAAATCGTCCGTGCAACGGACGATTTTTTTTATTTCAGCCAAGCGTTTCGTTTTATTCCGACATTAAAGCGCGCCCAATAAATTCTGCCAGCGGAATATTATTTTCCTCCAACACAATCGCTAACGCAATCGGCACGCCTTGCCAATCGGGAGATGTGCCGGCAATAAACCACGTCACGATTGTTTCACCTAAACTCGCTTGGCTGACATGACTCCAATATGGGTTTCCATTTTCTGTGAACGATAAAACCGCCTCATTCGCCGCAGATGCCTGAAGCGCCCGCGCCGGCTGACTCAACGCTGGAAGCACAACCCAACCTTGCTCTAGTGTGTTTACGGCGGCGGCAATGCGCGGAGCGGGAATGACGCCATCGTTGCTTAATGCCGAAGCCGCTAAAGTAATTTGCAATGGGCTTACTCTTAGAGCGCTCGCTTGCTGATTGTTTTCGTCAAATGCTACGGGCATATTAATAAGCGGCGCTTGATACAAACCCAGCGACTGATAAAACGATTTTAGCGGTTCATCGTCTGGAAACTCTTCGCCGAATTGAGCGCGAATTAATGGTAGTAACGTATTGCCAATAGGGTATAAGCCTTGCGTAGCGCGGTTTAATAAAGGCGCATTGGGGTCTTGCGAAAGCGCTTCGCCTTCTTCGGTTAGTTGGTTTGGGTCGTAGGTGGGGTGCGAAGCCATAACTAAAATTTCGCCTGTTTCGGCGTTTATAAGAAGAATAGAACCACGATGCGCGCCAAGTAATTGGTCGGCTTTTGTTTGTAAGGATATATCTATGCTCAGTCGTATATCTAAACCTGCTGGGGGAGTTCCATACAATAATTGATTCCACAAGATTAAGCTGGTTGGGTTGCCTTGTAGCCCGCGAAGGTAACTGTCGAGAGCGGCTTCTAATCCAGCCTGCCCGTAGATAGGATGCGTGTAGCCGACGACAGGGGCTAAATTTGGGTAAAGATATTGGCGGACATAAATTCCATCTATTTGCTGAGTGACATTAATGGGGTGATTATTTGTATCTAAAATGTCGCCGCGTGGGACGAACCTATCCGCTATGGCGCGGCGGGGGTTATCGGTGCGGGTGAGTAAATCAGGTCCGCGCACAAGCGACCAATAGGAGGTAACCGCGGCGCAGGCGAGTAAGCCTAGCGCCAACCCTCCCGTTAAGAAGGAATATGGTTGTGGGGTTTCTAAAGAGGCGGGTTCTTCATCTTCTGTATTGCTGATGTTGATTAAGAGAAACAAGGCAAGGAATGATGTAAGCAGAGACGAGCCGCCATACGAAACAAACGGTAAGGTAACGCCTGTGAGCGGCAGTAAACGAATGTTGCCGCCGATAATTAAAATGCTTTGAATGCCAAGGTACATCACCACGCCAGCGGCAAGGTAACGCCGAAATTTATCTGAGGCGCGCAGGGCGGCGATCATGCCGCGCGCAAGAATCAGCCAAATGAGCAGAATCAAGCCGAACGTTCCGACCAGACCCGCTTCTTCGGCAATCGCCGCATAAATAAAATCGGAAATCGCCACAGGCACCAAGAGCGGATTGCCAATCCCTAAGCCTCTGCCAATCGTTCCGCCATTGGCAACCGCTAATAATGATTGAATGATTTGATATGAATTCCCAGTTGGGTCAGCCCAAGGGTTTAACCACCCCACTACGCGCACGCGGATAATGTCAATAAAAAAATAGCCGATAACCAACGTTAGGGCTAAGGCAAGCGCCGCACCGATTAAGATTCTGCGTTTGCCTATGGCAATGTAAATAAAAATTGTAAAAATCAAAATAAAAATAGACGCTGTGCCTAAATCTCTTTGCACAAGTAATAACAAAAGCGCTAATCCTGTGACGAATAACGTTGGCGCCAGTAATGGAAATGAAAATAATTGCAGGCTGGCGCGGTCGGCGAGGTAAGCCGAAAGGTAAATAACTAATAAAATTTTGAGCGGTTCAGACGGCTGAAAATATACATTGTTAGAAAGCCCCAACCACAAACGCGGTCCAAAGCCGAGCGGGTTTGTGCCGAAAATTAAAGTGAATGCGGTGATGATTAACCCGCTAGTGAGAAATAGGTATTTATACTTTCTTAGGAATATTAGGTTTGCGGCGAAGCGTAAGGCGATAACAAAAACAAAAACGCCGACGCTTAACCATGCTAATTGACGAAGCCCAAAGGTTTGGTCTAAACGCCATATCGTCAACAAACTCCAACCGCTGAGAGTCGCCGCGGCTGGGAAGATGTATGGGTCCGCTTCGGGGGCATATTGCACGATGGCGCGATGCGCCAGAACAACCAACCCTACCCAGACGATGAACCCAACCCAGTGTAAAAGCCTGTAATCTACATCCCATGTGCGCTCACGCACTGCAGGCGATAAGGTGAGGATGAGAGACTGTGTAAAAAGAAATACGCCCGCATATTGCAGGAGGCGGCTTTGGATGCGATGATTCATGCGTTAATGTTACTTGATTTTAAGGAATTGGAGTTGAAAGCATTCTCTAGGTCGCATAGCGTAAGCGGCGCGTGTGTGTATTATGCCTAAGAATGGGGCTGAAGCGCTAGAGACTTTTGCAAAAAGTCTCTAGTATTTCGAGTAAAATATGCTCGTTCTAATTATTATGTTTACGAGGTTATTATCATGAAAAAAAGAGTTGTTCATTCGGAAAAAGCGCCCAAAGCCATCGGACCTTACTCGCAAGCCGTTCGCACCGATTCGATGATTTACACGGCGGGTCAAATTGGGCTTGACCCTGCCACGATGGAAATTGTTTCAGGCGGTATAGAAGCCGAAACCCGCCAAGCCCTCACAAACTTAAAAAACATTTTAGAAGCGGCAGGCTCCAGCCTTGAGCATGTCGTCAAAACGCTGGTGTTTTTACAAGATATGGCAGACTTCCCTAAAATGAACGCTATTTACGCCGAATACTTTCCAGAAAACCCGCCCGCCCGCAGCACTGTGCAAGTAGCGGCTCTTCCAAAAGGGGCATTGGTTGAAATTGAAGCAATTGCCTTAATTGCATAAAATTGATTCGGTGCGTCGCGCCTTGCAAATTTAATTTGCCTCTCATGCGCGGCGCACTCATTGCGTAAAATGCCAGAACTTCCTTTCGTCTCTATTATCGTCCCTTGTTATAACGAAGAAAAAACCATTCAACATTTATTGAATGGCATCCTCGCGCAAACTTACCCCCGCGAGAAAATCGAAGTGGTCATTTCAGACGGTCTATCAACCGATAGAACGCTTCAAATCATTGAGGCGTTTCAAAAAGAACACCCCGATTTACAAATGCGCGTGACCATGAATCAAGCCAAGACCATACCCTCAGGTTTGAATCAAGCCATTGCCGAGTCAAGAGGCGATATTATCGTCCGTTTAGACGCTCACTCTATGCCGATTCCTGAATATGTGCAAAGATGCGTTTCCGCGCTTCAATCGAACAAAGGAACAAATGTGGGCGGCGTGTGGGAGATTCGACCAGGGGCAAACACTTGGGTTGCAGAAGCAATCTCGCTTGCGGCGGCGCACCCGCTTGGCGTAGGCGACGCCATGTATCGTTTGAACGCCAAAGCGGGCGCAGTAGATACCGTGCCGTTTGGCTCGTTTTATAAACACCTAATCCAACGCATTGGCGGATTCGATGAAACCTTATTAGCCAATGAAGATTACGAATTTAATACGCGCGTACGCGAATCGGGCGGCATAGTATATTTAGACCCTTCTATTCGTTCCGTTTATTTCTCGCGCGGCACATTCAAACAATTAGCCGTTCAATATTTTCGTTATGGTTTTTGGAAATTCAAAATGCTCCAACGCTACCCGCGCACATTACGTTGGCGGCAGGCATTGCCGCCCCTTTTTGTGTTAAGCCTATTGGCGTGGGTTGTGTTATCCTTATGGCAGCCAATTGCATTATACGTCTTGAGTGCGCAATTATTTCTTTATTTTTTTGTCTTGGGGGGCGCTGGTTTTAGGCTAGCGCTTGCTAAAAAGAAAGGATACTTCATCTTCGGAGTTCCGCTTGCAATTGCCGTCATGCACATCACATGGGGAGCCGGTTTTTTATTCAGCGGAATTTTAAGTTTGTTCGCAAAAAATGGCTGATATTTATAAACCCTCATTGCGTTTACGCCCCGGCGAACAACGCGCAATTTTATTGCTTGGCGATTTTATCGCCTCAGTGGGCGCTATGCTTGGCGCAATTTATTTTTGGTATGAATATTCGCTATTTCGCTTAATCGAAAGCGGTCTGTCGCAAGGCAGAGCAGAGCGGTTGCTTCAAATTGACGTGCCGTTTTGGTTTTACATCCTGCCGCTCATTTGGTTATTATTGATGATTGAATCTTATGATGTGCATACCGCAGGCGATTGGCGCAAAACGCTGCGCGGCATTGCCGTCGCTCCGATTGTGGGGTTGTTAGGCTATTCGTTAATATTTACATTTAACACCGACCCTAATTCTCTGCCGCGGATTGCTGTGGGCGCGTTTCTTGTCCTCGCTTCTTTCTTAACCTTAGCATGGCGCGCCGCCTTCATCAGAATCTACACTTCATCAGGGTTAATGCGCCGCGTGTTAATCATCGGCGCAGGCAAGGCTGGGCGCTCTCTGGTGGACGTTTACAGAAAACTTTCGCCCGCCCCGTTTCAGTTGGTTGGTTTCATTGACGACGACCCTGCTAAAAAAAATTACGCCTACCAAAATTATGCGGTGATTGGCGATAGCGAACATTTATTAGGCATTGTCGAGAGCTATCGAATATCCGATGTGGTGGTCGCCATTAATGGCGAAATTAAAGGCGAGACGTTTCAAACCATTTTAGACGTGCAAGAACACGGCGTAGAAGTGATTCGGATGCCCATTATGTACGAAGAATTAACCCAGCGTGTGCCAATTGAGCATTTAGAATCCGATTGGGTGATTCGCTCGTTTGTTGACCAAGTGCGCGTGAGCGGGTTATATGAATTTATCAAGCGCGTTATGGATATTGTTGGCGGTTTTATAGGCACTATTATTTTTCTAATCATTTTTCCATTTATTGGGCTTGCTATTTTAGTGGAAACAGGCTTTCCCATTTTATACTCTCAACCTCGCTTAGGCAAAGGCGCAAGCGTTTTTCGAATTTATAAATTTCGCACAATGCGCCAAGACGCAGAGGCGGAAGGTAAAGCCATGTTAGCGTCTGAAAACGACCCGCGTGTTACCCGCGTAGGCAACTTTCTCCGTAAAACGCGGCTAGACGAAGTTCCCCAATTTTGGAATGTGCTACGCGGCGAAATGAGTTTGGTTGGACCAAGAGCCGAAAGACCAGAATTGGTGGCGGAATATCAAAAACAAATTCCATTTTATCGCGCCCGATTGTTAGTGAAGCCTGGTCTCACGGGTTGGGCGCAGATTAATTACGGCTATTTTGCCACCGTAAAAGAAATGGTCGTTAAACTTGAGTATGACTTATATTACATCAAGCACCGCACCCTCGCTATGGATTTTGCCATTGTGCTTCGGACAATTGGAACCGTGTTGAGAAGGACTGGAAGATAATAAAAATATGCAGAGGGCGGCAGGCTCTCTGAAAACAAAAAAAGGAAATCATTAAATGAAATACCTAATTACAGGCGGCGCGGGCTTTATTGGCTCGCATATTGCCGATACGCTAGTAAAAAATGGAAAAACGGTTCGCGTTTTTGATAACTTCTCTTCAGGCAAACGCGAAAACTTACAAGGCTTAGACGTTGAAATTGTCGAAGGCGATTTAAGAAACGACGACGAACTCGCCAAAGCCGTAAAAGGCATTGACATCATCTTTCACGAAGCGGCGTTTGTTTCCGTTCCAGAATCAATGCAAAAGCCGCAAGAATGCTTCGATGTGAACGTAACGGGAACGTCGAAGTTGTTTGAAGCCGCTAGAAGGTCGGGCGTGAAGCGTGTGGTAGTCGCTTCTAGCGCCGCCGTGTACGGCGATTCCGAAGCGTATCCATTATCGGAAGAAACGCCATTAAGACCACTATCGCCTTACGCCGTATCAAAACGAATTGACGAAATGTACGCCGAGTTGTTTACCAACCAATTTGGTTTAGAGGTTGTGGCTTTAAGATATTTCAATGTGTATGGTCCGCGTCAGAGACCGGACTCCATGTACGCCGCCGCCGTGCCGATTTTTATCCGTAGAATGTTGGATAACAAACCAATCACCATTTTTGGCGACGGCGGACAAACGCGCGATTTGGTGAATGTAAAAGACGTTGTGCAAGCCAATTTATTAGCCGCCGAGCGCCCCGCCGCGCCAGGACAAGTTTTTAACGTTTGCACAGGCGTTGAAACCAAATTGCTAGACTTGGTTGATATTCTTTATACAATTTTTCCAAACGCGCCAAAACATATTCATGCCGAACCGCGCCCAGGCGATATTTATCGTTCTATTGGCACGCCGAAAAAAATTATGGATACGCTCGGCTTCAAGCCCCAAGTTTCTTTGGCAAACGGCTTGGCAGAAGCGGTAGAAGCCATGCGGAATTTGTAAAACATAGAAATATTTACGCATTTCGCGCCGCGCATTGCTTTTTTTTTTCAATCTTCATGTCCGCTAGAATTCGCATTCGCAATCGCTTCGTCTTAATTGGCGACCTTGCCCTTATCATCGTTTCGGTGTTGGGCAGTTTTGCTTTACGGCTCGATGTGAGCGAATTGCCGTTTTACTTCCCAGCCACGTTGCTCATGTGCGCTGTGGCTTTGGCGATAAAAATTCCCACCTATTATTTTTTTGGTCTCTATCGCCGTTTGTGGATGTATGCCAGCACAAATGAATTACGCCTCATTACCGTTGCCGTCACCACCGCTTCTGTTTTAACTTCTGGCGTGATGTTGACGCTCATTAGTTTTGACCTCGTCAAGCCCGGAATGCCGCGCTCTGCCTTAGGCATTGATTGGCTCATTTCATTAATTCTCATCGGCGGCTCGCGCTTTGCTTTGCGAATCCTTGCCGAGCAAAACAAAACCTTACCCAAAGATAAAACCCGCCATGCTTTAATTCTTGGCGCGGGCGATGCAGGCGCGTTGGTGGCGCGTGAATTGCAAAAATCGGCTCAATTAAATTTAATACCAATCGGTTTTTTAGACGACGACCCTGCAAAGCAAGGTCATCAAATTTACGGCGTTTCTGTGCTGGGCAAAATTGACCAATTAGAAAAAGTTCTTGAAACAAAACAAGCCGACGAAGTCATCATTGCCATTCCTTCTGCGCCGGGCAGAATCATTCGCCTTGTGAATGACGTATGCCGAAAAAAGGGAATTGCCTCTCGCATTATTCCAAGCATTTATGAATTGCTCGGCGGAAAAGTCAGCGTCAACCGCTTGCGCGAAGTGGATATTACCGATTTACTTCGGCGAGAACCTGTGAAAATTGATAATCAATTAATCGGTTCAATTCTCACCAACAAAAGAGTGTTAGTCACCGGCGCGGGCGGCTCCATTGGCAGTGAAATTTGCCGGCAAGTCGCCAGATGGAATCCGCATCAATTAATTTTATTAGGGCATGGCGAAAACAGCATTTTCGAGTCGCTTATGGACTTGAAAGAAAATTTCCCAGCGCTCGATATTCACCCCATCATTGCCGATGTGCGCGATAAAAGCCGCATAGAAGAAATTTTCAAAACATACCGACCGCACGTTGTGTTTCATGCCGCCGCCCATAAACACGTTCCGCTTATGGAAATGAACGTAGAAGAAGCGGTCACAAACAATGTGTTAGGCACAAGAAATGTCGCTGAAACGGCAAGCAGGCATACCGTAGAAAGAGTCGTATTTATATCCACAGATAAAGCGGTGAACCCCGTCAGCGTGATGGGCGCTACCAAACGTTTGGCTGAAATGATTATTCTCGACATTGCCAATAAAAACCGCCTTGCGTATTCGGTGGTTCGTTTTGGAAACGTGCTAGGAAGCCGTGGCAGCGTGGTGCCGATTTTCAAAAGTCAAATTGCGCGCGGCGGTCCCGTTTTGGTTACGCATCCTGAAATGCAACGATATTTTATGACCATCCCCGAAGCCGTGCATTTGGTTTTACAAGCCGCGTCTATGGGCAAGGGCGGCGAAGTGTTTATGCTCAACATGGGCGAGCAAATTCGCATTTTAGATTTGGCTGAAGATTTAATTCGTTTATCTGGGCTGGAGCCGCATCGTGATATTGAAATTCAATTTACAGGCGTGCGCCCCGGCGAAAAATTGCGCGAAGAACTTTTTGAAGACGGCATGAATTTTGAAAAGACCGCGCACGCCGAAATTTTTAGAATGAAAGACGAAGAACAAGTGGATAGCGAAGCGCTTGTGAATGTTTTGAATCGCTTAGAAGAACTGTCGCTTCATTCTCAACGGGCAGAGTTGATTCGCACCCTCAACAGTTTTCTCCCGTCTGGCTCGGTGCGCCCTCACCCTAGCCCTCTCCCAAATGGAGAGGAGACTCTATAACAATGGCTGAAGTGAATATTTCCGAATGGAATCAATTTATAGCGCAGCAGCCAAACGCGCATTTGTTGCAGATGGGCGAGTGGGGCGAGTTAAAAAAAGATTTTGGCTGGAAGCCCGTTCGCCTTATTTCCAAAAATATCGGCGCGCAGATTTTGTTTCGCAAATTGCCGCTGGGGTGGACGATTGGTTATATGCCAAAACCAATTGATAATGGACAATGGATAATGGATAATAAATCCTTTTGGGATGAAGTGGATTTGATTTGCAAAAAGAATAAAGCGATATTTCTCAAAATTGAACCAGACGCTTGGAAAGAAGATTTTCAACCTTCAAACCTTTCAGCCTTCAAACTTTCAACTCATAATATCCAACCGCCTAACACCATAATTGTTTCTATTAAAGAGGATGAAGAACAAATTTTAGCGAGGATGAAACCAAAATGTAGATACAATATCCGCTTGGCTGAGAAAAAGGGTATCGCTATCCGCGCTTGGGATGATATTGAAGCGTTTCATCGAATGATGTTAATCACAGGCGAGCGCGACCGTTTTGGCGTGCATTCTAAAGAATATTATCAGCGCGCTTATGATTTATTTCACCCCAAAGGAATTTGCGAATTATTCGTCGCTGAATATGAAGGAAAACCTTTAGCGTCCTTAATGGCGTTTGCAAATGGCAAACGCGCTTGGTATGTGTATGGCGCATCGAATAATGAAGAACGAAACCGAATGCCGACGTATCTCTTGCAGTGGGAAGCGATTCGCTGGGCTAAGTCTAAGGGCTGTGAAGAATATGATTTATGGGGCGTGCCTGATGAAGACGAAGAGACTCTCGAAGCAAAATTTGAATCACGAAATGACGGCTTGTGGGGAGTCTATCGCTTCAAGCGCGGTTTTGGCGGCGAACTCAAACGCGCTGCGCAAGCCTTAGACAAAGTTTATAATCCATTGTTGTATTGGGCATATTTGAAGTTCATCAGGAATAGGGAATAGGGAATAGTGAATAGTAATAATTGGAATCAAATTATTTCAAAACTGCCCAACCCGCATTTTTTGCAAACATACGAATGGGGTCAGGTCAAAGCGAAATATGGCTGGGAGCCGATTTATTTAATTTGGACGGAAGATGGAAAGTTGAAAGTAGAAAGTACTGTTGATTCGCTTTCTACTTTCCGCTCGCCAATTGTCGCCGCTTGTTTAGTTTTGAAACGAACTCTTTTGCGAAACGCCTTTGCCGCGCGCGTGTCTATTTTGTATGCGCCAAAAGGACCGTTATTAGATTGGTTAAATGAACCTTTGCGAAACCGCGCGTTTGACGATTTACAGTCTTTTGCAAAGCGGCAAGGCGCTATCTTTTTGAAAATTGACCCAGACGTCGTGTTGGGGCGTGGAGTGGATGTGGAAAACAGCGACTTAACTATCCCGTTAGAAATGAAGCGCAGGGGGTGGGTGGAGTCGCAGGAGCAAATCCAATTCAAAAATACGATTATTGTTGATTTATCTGAATCGGAAGAAAGACTGTTGGCGCGCATGAAACAAAAGACGCGATACAACATTCGCTTGGCTGAGAAGAAAGGCGTAACGATTCGCAAAGGCAAGTTAGAAGACTTAGAGAATTTGTATCGCATGTACGCGGAGACATCAGTGCGCGATGGCTTTGTGATTCGCGATAAAAATTATTACATGACCGTTTGGAAAACGTTTATGCAATCAACCGTCAGCAATCAGCCGTCAGCGCTTCCATTAATTGCAGAAGTTGATAACGAACCTGTGGCGGCAATATTTTTATTTATGTTTGCAGGGCGGGCTTATTATGTGTATGGTATGTCTCGAAGTTTGCACCGTGAAAAAATGCCGACTTATTTACTGCAATGGGAAGCCATGAAAATCGCCAAAGCCAATGGATGTTTAACGTATGATTTATGGGGCGCGCCAAATGCGTTTGACGAAAGCGATTCGATGTGGGGGGTGTATCGCTTCAAAGAAGGATTAGGCGGGGAAGCGCTTCGCACATTGGGCGCTTACGATTTTGCGCCGAATAAAATTTTGTATAAGTTATATACAGATATTATGCCAAGAGTTTTGGGGGTGATGAGGTCGAGAGGGAAAGAAAAAACAAGACAAAGTTTGGATTAGAATCCACTAAGAACACGAAGAAACACGAAGAACACGAAGAAACACGAAGAACACGAAGAAACACGAAGAACACGAAGAAACACGAAGAAGCACGAAGGAACACGAAGAAGCACGAAGAAACACGAAGAAACACGAAGAAGCGCGAAGAAACACGAAGAAGCGCGAAGAAACACGAAGTAGCGCGAAGAAACACGAAGAAGCACGAAGAAGCACGAAGAAGCACGAAGAAGCACGAAGAAGCACGAAGAAGCACGAAGAAACACGAAGAAGCACGAAGAAGCACGAAGAAACACGAAGAAACACGAAGAAACACGAAGAAACACGAAGAAGCGCGAAGACGAATTTTGGAGGGCTGAATGTCTGAATTAATATACAAAGATGAGGTGTTTGCAATCGTAGGCGCAGCCATAGAAGTTCATAGTCTTTTGGGCTCGGGATTTCTTGAGGCGGTTTATCAAGAGGCTATGGAAATTGAGTCTTCTTCAAGGAAAATTCCGTTTGTATCACAACAAGTTTTACAAATCCAATATAAACAACACGTATTAAAAAAAAGAATATATTGCAGATATGATTTGTTTTGATAAGATTATTGTCGAATTCAAGGCTTTGGATAAGTTAACAGGTAGAGAAGAATCGCAGATTATTAATTATCTGAAAGCGACGGGATATAAAGTGGGTGTATTGATAAATTTTGGAAGTCATCCCAAACTCGATGGAAGCGTTTTGTCTATTAATTTTCGTGTCCCTTCGTGGATAAAAGAATGGAAAATCAATGAAACCGCCTCGTTTACATTTTGCTCATCTTCCAACTCCAATAGAAGAATTATCAACTTTATCCGCAGTTTTAGGCGGACCGCGTTTATTAATCAAGCGCGACGACCAAACAGGCTTGGCGTTTGGCGGGAATAAAACGCGCAAACTAGAATTTTTGATTGCCGAAGCGAAAGAATTCGGCGCCGATACGTTAATTTCAGGCGGAGCGATTCAATCGAATCACTGCCGCCAAACTGCGGCTGCCGCGGCGAGATATGGATTCAAATGTAAATTAGTTTTATCGGGTGAAAAGCCGAAACAACTCTCTGCTAATATTTTGTTGGATAATTTATTTGGCGCGGAAGTGATTTATGTGGAAGACCGCGCTTATCGCGACCAAACTTTGCAAGCAATTTTTGATAAAACAAAAGCCGAAGGCGGAAAACCTTATTTAGTTCCGTATGGCGGCTCAAGCCCAACGGGCGCTTTGGGGTATGCCTTTGCGCTGGAAGAACTCATGAATCAAAACATTCATGCAGATTGGATTCTTTTTGGCTCATCCTCTGGCGGCACACATGCTGGTTTGGCGTTAGGTCAGAGATTGTTTAACTTCAAAGGCAAAATATTGGGGATTAGTATTGATGAACCCGAAGAACGTTTGAAAAATCATGTTTCGCAATTAGCGGCGCAAGCCAGCGAAAAACTTGGCGAGCGCATTAACTTTACAAAAGACGATATTCTCGCCGATGAAAATTATTGCAAATCGGGCTATGGCGTTTTTGGGGCAGGCGAACGCGAAGCGATTCATTTGTTTGCGCGTCACGAAGGTATCTTGCTAGACCCCGTTTATACCGCTCGCGCCGCGGCAGGGATGATTGATTTAATTCGCAAGGGGTTTTTCAAAAAAGAAGAGACGCTTCTTTTTTGGCATACGGGCGGTCAGCCTGCTTTGTTTGCGGATAAATATTCGCAGATGCTTATTTCGTAAGGGCGACCCTCCAATTGGAATGAAAATACCTTGATGAATCAATACGGGGCGCCCCTACGATTTAACAATATATTTTTTTCCCAATGTCGCCACTGCAACTAAAAGCCAGGCGATATTTAATCCAGCAGATGGATAGGCTTGCAAATACAAAGTATTAATCGTCAAAAATATTCCAGCAATTAAATTCATGCCTTGATATGACCATGAGTCTGCTTCAACTTTTTTGGCAGACACTAATGCATAAGCGACTAAAAATAAAATTGTCCCAACCCAGCCGATGATGTCAATGATAGTTTTTTCCATTATTCCAAAATCTCCACGCTTCCGCCTACGGTCAACTTGCCGCTGTTTAGTGGAATGACGTTTACCCCGAAGATGGCGCCAAGTTTGTGTTTGCGGTATTTTCCTAACGTTTTCAGCGGTTCTTTGCTTCGTTCTAGCGTTTCTTTATCAATCGTTGTCACTTCGCATCTGGCGCATGGTTTTACGAGAGCAAGCTCCACGTCGCCGATGCGAATGCGCTTCCAAGAATCTTCTTCAAATGGTTTGCAACCTTTCACCACAAGGTTGGGGCGGAAGCGATTCATGGGGATTGGCGAATCAAGCCTCCCGTTAAGGTCTTGAAGCGATTCTTCAGAAAGAATCAAAATCGGGTAGCCGTCTGCAAATCCAGTATGGTCGTCTTCGTTAACGGCATATTCCGCGCTGACTTTTCTTTTATAGCCTTCGGCAATATGAACCAAGCGCACGGGGGTATTCAGCCAATTCGAAAACCACTCGGCGGCTTCATCGCCTTGGTCAACCGCTTGCACGCCCGCGCTCTTCCAAATTTGCACGGGAAACGTAAACCCCGATTTTTTTATTGGAAATTGCAGCGAATCGAAATTTGGCGCAGATAAGACGACAGAGCCGTTTTGCAATGCAGGCGTAACCAACGCCAATTTTGGATGTTCGCGTTGCGTTATAAATTTATTTTCAAGCGTAATCACCATCATGCGGCGGTCATGCTCTAGCCCCATGCGTTCGACATTGGCTTCGCTTACGTCAAACCCTTTACAGGATTTGATAGGATAATATATTAAATTTGAAAGCGTAATCATTGACCAATTGTATCAAACGCCGTCCACCACAATGGCTTGCGACTTGGCATGCTGATTGCGTAAGGCTCGGGCTGGCGCATATTCTGAAGAATTCACCCACGCTTTGGCGCGTTCAGCGTTTTCAAATTCTAAAACCACCAACCGTTTTGGCGACCATGTTCCTTCAAGCGTTTCCGTTTTTTCCTCCGCGCACAATATACTTCCCGCCATATTGAGCCACCGTTGGCGCGGCAAGTTTTTTATACTCTTCATATTCCACAGGGTTTGTTACTTCAATATCAAAAATCACATAAGCGCTCATACCATCTCCAATTACCAAATTACAAATTACAAATTACTAATTACAAATTACTAATTACCCAAATTACCACCTCTCCCAATGCACAATATCTTCCAACTTTGCGCGCCCGCCTTTCTTCGGCGGAGCGGATAATTTTCCTTCATCCAGCGGGTAGCCAAACGATAAGGCGATTCGCAAATGCCATTCGCTAGGATATTGCAAAATCTTGCGCGACTGCTCGAAATCGTATAACGAAGCGGGCACAGAACCAATGCCCAATTCCCATGCCATCAACTGCATGTATGCCGCGGCTTGACCTGCGTCAAACATAATTTGAAATTTACTGAGCGGGTCGGGCGTTAAAATTGCAACGCACAACGCCGCGCCTGCAATATGCCCTGCCCATTCGCCGCATTTCGATAATTCTTTCAGAATCGCTTTATCCTGAATGGCAATAAACTGCCACGCCTGATGATTTTTAGAAGACTGCGCCCGCCGCCCTGCGTTCAAAATTGCCAGCGTTGCGTCTTTTGGCAAAGGCTTATCCTGAAATTTTCTTACCGCTCGTTTGAGCCGAATCGCATCAGAAACATTCATCAAGCGCTCCATGAGAAAACATTTATATAATTATAGGTCAAATTCTCATCTTCATCTAAAATAAAAGCCTTATAGTGTCTCAAAGGATGGCGCATGAACGAATCGTCTGAGATTCAAAAACCGACATGGAGAGCAACAATGGGGAAACTCGCTTCGCGCCTACGGGGCGGCTTGCCTTTTGCCGCGGGAATTTTAACCTCGTTTGTGGCTTTTCTGCTTTATCACTTAATTTTCATCCAACCCAATCAATTGACGATAAACGACGTCAACGAATCGGTTGCAATGGCTATGGCGTCTGCTACGCCCAAACCCGCCAACTCGGCTTTAGTCTATCAGACCATTCGACCGTCGTTGGTTTTGATTGAAGTGGAATCGAAAAATGAAGACGCAGAATCAGATTTCGGCTTAGGAAGCGGCGTCATCGTAGATAGTTTCGGCAATATCCTCACCAGTTTACACGTCATTGACGGGGCGGATATTATCAACGTCACTTTTGCGGATGGAACAAAAACTCAGGGTGAAGTTGTTTTGGAAATGCCCGCATTAGATTTGGCTGTGCTTCAAGCGTTAGACACGCCCTTGATGGTAACGCCTGCTACTTTAGCAAGCCCCGGTAATATTGGCGATGAGGCTTTTGTAGTTGGTAATCCATTCGGTTTGTATAGTTCAATAAGCGCGGGTGTCATCTCTGGTTTTGATAGAGTTTTTTATGTACCGAATAGTAATTTGGCTATCCCGGGCATGATTCAATTTGACGCGCCCGCCAACCCCGGTAACTCTGGCGGACCTTTGTTGAATCGCAATGGTCATGTAATTGGCATTGTCACGGGCATTCTCAACCCAACCGACGAAAGTTTTTTTATTGGCATTGGTTTTGCCGTCCCCATTATGACGGCGATGGGCGGCATGGGCGCGCCGCCATACTGATATATTCTGAACGAAGCGAAGAATCTCCGACATATATAAGAGGCTCTTCGCGGCGGTCTCAATGCGTTGCTTCGCCATTACTCGACCATCGGCTCAGAGCGGCACAAACGAAAAGGAGAAACATGGATAACGAAAATAAACTCCCAATGGAACGTGTTTTATATGAAGTTAAAAAAATAATAGTCGGGCAAGACCATTTGCTTGAAAGCATGATTGTCGCTTTGTTGGCGCGCGGACATATTCTTGTAGAAGGCGTGCCGGGGCTTGCCAAAACAATGGCGATTAAGACATTGGCAGAAGCAATCGGCGGCGAATTTAAGCGCATTCAATTCACACCCGATTTAGTGCCTGCCGATTTAATCGGCACGCGCATTTACAATCAAAAAACAGGCGAGTTCAACACTTCATTAGGACCTGTGTTTACAAACTTACTGCTTGCCGATGAAATTAACCGCGCCCCGGCTAAAGTGCAAAGCGCTTTGCTAGAAGTAATGCAAGAAAAACAAGTGACCATTGGGCGCGAAACGTTCAAAACGCCCAATCCATTTTTAGTGTTAGCCACTCAAAACCCAATTGAAACCGAAGGAACTTACGCCCTTCCCGAAGCGCAAGTTGACCGCTTCATGCTTAAAGTGTTAGTGGGTTACCCAACTTCAACAGAAGAATTTGTCATCGTCGAACGAATGACGGGCGCAGTTCAAGCGGTGCAAAAAGTATTAACCACCGACCAACTGCTTGAATTACAAAAGAAAGCCGATGAAGTGTATGTAGACCCGTCTCTCATTGAATACGCGGTGAAACTAGTGAATGCAACCCGCAGTCCCAAAGCGGCGGGCTTGCCAGAATTGGAAAAATACATTGCCTTCGGCGCCAGCCCGCGCGCCTCTATCAATTTAATTCTCACCGCCAAAGCCTTAGCCTTTGTGCGCGGACGCGCCTATGTGTTGCCGCAAGACGTGCTAGATATGTCCTTAGACGTTATTCGCCACAGACTTGTGCTTTCGTATGAAGCCCTATCGGATAACGTCCGCAGCGACGATTTGCTGACCAAAATTTTAGACCGTATTCCAATACCCGTCGTCCCGTTAAATGAACACATTCAACTCCGCTCAAACTCCTGAGCATATTCTGCATCGCCTCGATTGGAAAGTAATCCGTCGCCTTGACGGATATTTGCAAGGCGATTATCGCAGTCTGTTTCGCGGCTTCGGCGTAGATTTTGCCGACCTGCGCGAATATCAACCCGAAGACGATATTCGATATATTGATTGGAACGTCAGCGCGCGCATGGATGCGCCTTATGTCCGCCAATATATGGAAGACCGCGAAATCATCGCTTGGTTTTTGTTAGATTTAAGCCCCTCGGTTGATTTTGGCGCATTGAATAATCAAAAACGAAATGTGTTAATTGATTTTGTCGGAACGCTTTCGCGTTTATTAACTCGGCATGGAAACCGCGTGGGGGCGATAATGCTTGGCGCAGGAATTCAGCATACCCTTCCAGCCCGAAGCGGAAAAATGCACGTGCTACGATTGCTCAACGACTTATTAAAACAACCGCGCCTCAAACAAACGCCATTAACCGATTTATCTATTTTAATCAAAGGCGCGCTGCATTCCATCAAAAAACGTTCATTGATTTTTCTCTTGTCAGACTTTATTAGCGCCCCCGGTTGGGAACGTTCGTTAACTTTATTAAGCCAAAAACACGAAGTGATTGCCATTCGATTATTTGACCCGCGCGAAATTTCTTTACCCGATGTCGGTCCCATAATTTTAGAAGACGCTGAAACGGGCGAGCAAATCTATGTGGATACGCATGATAAAAAATTTCGCGAAAGATTTTTAACCGCCGCCAAACAACGCGAAAAAACTTTACAAGAGACGTTCAAACGCGCAGGCGTGGATGTTTTACAACTTTCTACCGAAGCCGACTTGATTCATGAAATTGCAAATTTTGTCACGGCGCGCCGCCAGCGGAAAAAATAAAATGTTATTCATTTGTTCGCAAACGCTTTTATTACACTCTCGGCGGCGGGAGCATATTTAACATGACATTTATTTGGTCGCAAATGCTTTGGTCTTTGATTTTGATTCCGCCGTTGGTTTTGCTTTACCTGCGGATGCAAAAACGACGCTCTCAACTTGCGCTTCGTTACGGCAGTTTGGGCTTGATTCAACAAACCTCAACCGCAAACTCACGCCGACATCTCCCCGCTATGTTGTTTTTGCTTGGCATAATTATTTTATTGATTGCCTTAGCGCGCCCGCAAATGGTATTAGGTTTGCCAAACAGAGAGGGCATTGTCATTTTAGCGTTTGACGTTTCGGGCAGCATGGCGGCGGAAGATTTTGAACCCAATCGGCTAGAAGCCGCAAAACAAGTCGCTATGGATTTTGTCGAACGCCAACCCTCTACCGTGCGAATTGGCGTGGTGGCCTTTAGCGAAAGCGGATTCTCCGTTCAAATTCCATCCAACGACCAAGCCGCTATTCTTGAATCCATTCAACGATTGACCCCGCAACGCGGAACGTCTTTGGCAAGCGGTATTATCGTATCGCTCAACGCCATTGCCAATGCCACAGGTCAAGAACCAATTATGGGGTTTGAAGAAGCGCAAGTCCCCGCTCCGCTTGTGCCTGTTGAACCAATCGAAAATCAATCCGCTGTGATTGTTTTATTAACCGACGGCGAAAACAACATGAACCCAGACCCAGTGGAAGCGGCGCGTTTTGCTTACGAACGCGGCGTGCGTATTCATACAATTGCCGTGGGCAGCGTAGAAGGCGCAACTGTCACCGTGAATGGCGTAACGGTTTTCACCCAAGTGAACGAAGCGGCGTTGAAACAACTTTCTGAACTGACAGGCGGTTTGTATTTCAGCGCTCAAAATGAAGAAGAACTCGCCGAAGTGTATCAAAGCATTGAACCGAACTTTATCCTCGACGCTGAAGAAACCGAAGTGACGGCTATATTTGCAGGCATAAGTATTTTAATTTTATTAGTTGGCGGCATGTTATCTTTATTGTGGTTTAGTCGGGCGCCTTAATCTTCGCCCTAGCCCTATCCGTTTTAGGAGAGGGCTAGGGATGAAGGCGGTTTTTAGGAGTGCATCATGGAATATCTTTGGTCTCCGCTTTTATATTTATTAATCTTGATTCCAATATTGATTGGAGTTTACATTTTCATTTTGCGCCGCCGTAAACCTATGGCTGTGCGTTTTTCAAGTTTATCTCTAATAAAAACCGCATTGCCCAAACAATCGCAATGGAAACGACACCTGCCGTTTGCATTATTTTTATTCGCCCTCACCAGTTTGATTTTGGCGCTGGCGCGCCCGACATCCACCGTTACTCTTCCTTCAAACAGCGCTACCATTATTTTAGCCCTCGATGTCTCGCGGAGTATGTGTTCGACAGATATTCCCCCCAATCGGTTAGAAGCCGCCAAAGCCGCCGCCTTGCAATTTGTCGAATCGCAAGACGCCAATACACAAATAGGCGTGGTTGCTTTTGCAGGGTTTGCCGTAGTGGCTCAACCGCCGACAACCGATAGAGATTTGCTTGAAACGGCAATTACAAACTTAACCACCGCCCGCCGCACTGCCATTGGCGAAGGGATTTTAATGTCTTTAGACTTAATTTCAGAATTTGACGACTCCGTTGTCAGCCCATATTCACAAATGGAATTTACGCCTCTGCCTGAAGGTCAATATGTGCCGGCAATTATCGTTTTGCTTACGGATGGAGTGAGCACTACAGGCATTCATCCCCTTGAAGCGGCAATCATGGCGCAACAGCGCGGCGTACGAGTCTATACCATTGGGTTTGGCACAACCAACAATACTTCTCCAATGGATTGCAGTTTTTCGTCTCCGTATAGTTTCGACCAATTTGGCGGCTCGCAATTCTTTGGCGGCGGAGGCGGGGGGCAATTCCGCCGAGAAATTGACGAAGAGACCCTCAGAATGGTCTCTGGTATGACAGGCGGCGAATATCACTTAGCCGAAAGCGCCGCCGAATTACAAAAAATATTTGATAGCTTACCCACGCAAATTTTCACCGTCACAGAAACAACCGAAATCAGCGTATTCTTCGTCCTTTTTGCGGCAGCGTTCATTTTGTTGGCAATTGCGCTGGCGCTAATTTGGAACCCGTTGCTGTGACTCATTCTCCAAAAGAGAAGAAGACGCCGCGACTTGGTTTAATAAAGATGAAGAGAAATTTTCTTAATAGCTTGAAAATTGCGATTAAGACAATAATATAATTCAGAATGAGCCGCGTCATACACCAGCGAAACCTCAGTTGTCCACACGGGTCCGTTTTGTTGTAATTCATGTAAGATAGAAAACCCGGTTTTCACTGTCATTTTATTTTTTACGTTTTTCAACAAAGACAATCCCTTCAAATATCGGTCGCTTCCGCTGCCAGCCACTTTTTGCGGAACTACGTCTCCATAATCTGAAATGGGAAAATTCGTCAGAATAACCCAATCCGTCTCTTCCGCTTTTGAAACGATATACCGTTTGCCTGGCTCCACAATACACACGTTGCCGCGCGTATCCACAATTAAATTATGAGCGCTCAAATAAGGATTATTAACAATCTCAACTTGCCCTAAGGTTGCGAGAACTTCTGAAAAACTAAGATTTTCTCTCAAAATGGTATCCACCAATTTTGACGTAACCCATCTTTTTTCATTTTGTCGCTTATAAACGCCTTGTTCGTTTGCATCTACCATTTGGTCGTTTACGAATACTCCGTTCCTATTAACCCCAATAGACGGGAAAAAAGCGTTTCTTACCTTAATCAAAATTGAAAACCCGCCCTTGCTTGCATCAGAGATTTTAAACTCTTTGCCATCGTTGTCAAAATTCATGCCAACAAACACTTTATTGTTTTTACGAAAGACAAAACTTGTGCACATAATATTCAAAACCTACTTCGCATAAGATGTGAAAAGAAGATTTTCAAACTATACCTATCAAACAAACTTTTGGCAACCCACAATTCTCTAATCCTCCAATGCTCCAGCCTCCAACGAGTATAATTCTCCTAATGGAAGAACAACTCGAATTCAAATCATTTGGCATATCGGCGCTTGCGTTAACCGTCATCGGTTTTGGCGGTTTATATTTCATCGTCACCCAAACATTACCGTTTGTCCCAGCGCGCTGGGCGTTTTTTGTTTTCATGTTCATGGGCTTAACGGGCGTATCCTTGCCCATCGTTTATTTTTTCCACAAACGCTTTCCTAGCGAACCTCCCGCCGAATCCAGCGTCATCATGCGCCAATCATTTTGGGTAGGCGTGTATGGCTCAACGTTGGCATGGCTTCAACTGGGTCGCCTTGTCACATTAAATGTGATGCTTGTTTTAGCCGGCGGATTAATCGCCGCAGAATATTTCATCCGCCTGCGCGAAAAAGCAAACCGCCGCCTTCCCACCATCTCCGATGACGACGCTTCGTAACCTCCCATCTATTGATGCGCTTCTGCAAACCGAAACTGCCGCGCATTTGATTGCCCGCTTTGGCAGACCATTAACCTTAGAAGCCTTTCGTTTGGTTTTAGAAGAGATAAGAACCCGCCTCAAAACTTCGGGCAAGCCTGATTCCCCCGCGACAGATTTCATCCTCGCCCAAGCCGAATCCACGCTTACCGCATGGACACGGCAAACCTTAATCCCCGTCATTAACGCCACAGGCGTCATTCTGCATACCAATTTAGGGCGCGCCCCATTAAGCGACTCCACCATTCGCGCAATGGACGCCGTCTCGCGCGGCTATTCCAATTTAGAATTTAACCTAGAAACAGGCAAACGCGGCTCGCGCTTAATTCATGCCGAATCATTATTACAAAAACTAACAGGCGCAGAATCAGCGTTGATAGTCAATAACAACGCCTCGGCGATTTTATTAATTCTTTCAGTCTTAGCGAACAAAAAACAAGTAATCATTGCCCGTTCGCAACTTGTCGAAATTGGCGGCGGCTTTCGTATGCCCGATGTAATGAAACAATCGGGCGCAAAACTTATAGAAGTAGGCACAACCAACAAAGTCCATATTTCAGATTACGAAGAAACATTAAGTGAAATCAATTCGCTCAAGTCGCCTTCAGCGGCGGGGTTAGTCCTAAGAGCCCATCGGTCTAATTTCAAACTTGTTGGTTTTACCGAAGAACCCGAATTAAAAGATATTGTCAAAACCGCGCATAAATTCAACGCCCCCGTTGTGGACGACTTAGGCTCCGGCGCCTTATACGACACAGCCAAATATGGTTTAGCCCATGAACCCACGGTGCAAGAATCTATACAAGCGGGCGTAGATATTGTTTGCTTTTCGGGAGATAAATTGCTAGGCGGTCCGCAAGCGGGGATTATCATTGGTAAAAAAGCCTTGATAGATAAAATCAAAAAACACCCCTTAGCAAGAGCCGTCCGCGCAGATAAAACATGTTTAGCGGGTTTATCTGCCACATTAACTCATTACCTCAAAGATGAAGCCGAGCGCGAAGTGCCGATTTTAAGAATGATGTCGCTGACGTTGAAGCAACTACAGGGGCGCGTAGAAGCGTGGAGGCGTGAACTAGGTCAGGGAGAAATTCAATCGGGGTTATCTACTGTCGGCGGCGGCTCGCTGCCCGAAGAATCTATCCCAACTTTTTTATTATCATTGAAAGTAAAATCTGCCGAAAAATTTTTGAAGGCATTAAGAAATAATAACCCGCCCATTATTGCCCGAACAGAAGGAGACAAAATTTTATTAGACCCACGCACCGTATTGCCCGAGCAAGAGGGCGCGTTATTGGTGGGGTTAAAGAATTTATTAAAGGCTTAAAGCGAATATTCAAGAAATCGCGCTTCAAAATTTTATGATTATCTCAATCCCCAACTTGAAAAACCCTCCAACTCTCCAATTTCCTAATCGGTGCGTCAACTGCGGCAAACCGAAAGAGGAAACTTTAAGCTTGAGTTTTGATATGGGCGTGCAAAAGAAAAATCAACCAGCGCTGATGAAAATTTCTGTGCCGATGTGTAAAGCTTGCGCGGAAAAGGAAAGAAGCGTTGCCAAAGCGACCTTGATTCCGTTTTTGATTGGCGGCGCAATATTTGGCGCAATTGCCTTTGTGCCAGCCTTCATCTTCTCTCCCGAAGGAACAACGCCAGATACAGCCGCTTTCCCTTATGCATTTGGCGGCTTTGTCGGTTTAGCGGTCGGAACTATCTTTGGCACGCTCATCGAAGCCGTTGTTAAGACTATTTCAATTCCCACTTACGGAAAACTCCTCACAAAAAGACCATTAACTATTTTATCTTTTTTCTCCAACTCCGATGATTTGATTGGCGTTTCTGCAAAATTTATCAAAGATAAAAAACAAATTCAGTTACAATTTGAAAACCAAGAAATTGAAAAAGAATTCACCCAACTCAACAATTCTCTAATTCTCTAATTCTCTAATTCTCTAATTACCAATTACCAATCACCAACCACCCCAAAGGAAACTTATGAAATCAGACCTCGACTCTCTCATGCAAGCCCGTAATTTAGACGCTTTTATCATTTTTGGGAACGCCGAACACAACCCGCCTATGTATTACATGACAGGCGGCGGGCACGTTAGCCATGCCGCTATTATCAAAAAACGCGGCGTCGAAGCCGTTTATTTTTATAACGACATGGAACGGGACGAAGCCGCCAAAAGCGGGTTGAAATTAATTCCCTATAGTAAATATGATTACAACGAACTTTTGAAGCAAGCCAACGGAAATCTTTTGTTAGCCAGCGCCATGCGTTATAAACTTATGTTTGAAGAAGCAGGCGTGACCAAAGGCGCCGTTGGCGTGTATGGGACGTATGACGTGAGCGCCGTGTTTGGGGCTTTGACTCATTTACAGGAATTGCAACCAAGCCTACGCTTCGTCGGCGAAGCGCGCGAAGATTCTCTCTTCCTCCGCGCTATGGAAACGAAAGACGAATCCGAAGTGGCGCGAATCCGCAAGATGGGAAAAATCACAACAGCCGTTGTAGATAAAGTCCGCGAATATTTAACCTCATGCGATGTGAATCAAGATGAAGTTTTGTTGAAAGAAGACGGCTCCCCGCTAACGGTAGGAGACGTTCATGCCAAAATTCGTTTGTGGGTTTCAGAGCAAGGCGCCGAACTGCCCTCTGGTTTTATCTTTGCCATTGGGCGCGACGCTGGCGTGCCGCATTCGGCAGGCAACCCAAGCGATTTGATGAAACTGGGTCAAACGATTGTGTTTGATATTTACCCAGCCGAAGCGGGCGGCGGGTATTATTACGACTTCACACGCACATGGAGTTTGGGATACGCTACGCCTGAAGCGCAAGCGTTGTTTGACCAAGTAAAAGAAATTTACGACAGATTGAACGAAAATTTTGATTTGAATGTCCCGTTCAAAGAATATAACAAAATGACTTGCGAATATTTTGAATCGAAAGGACATGCCACGCCGTTAAACTCTAAAGCGCCGATAGAGGGCTATGTGCATTCGTTGGGGCATGGCGTAGGGTTGAATATTCACGAACGACCGTTTAGCGGATTAACCGCCAGCGACGACCAGCGCCTTGCGCCCGGCGTGGTGATTACCTCTGAGCCAGGTTTATATTATCCCGAAAAAGGCATGGGCTTCCGCATTGAAGATACGCTTTGGGTTCGCCCTGACGGCGTGATGGAAAAACTGGCTGAATACCCCTATGACTTTGTTTTGCCGATGAAGAAATGGAAGAAAAAATAGACGACAGACCGCAGGCTAAGATTTACCCGTCGTCTTTATCAAACATGCCGCATCTTCAATCTGTCACGCTTCGCCCGTTTCTCGAAAGCGACACAAGCGATTTTCCTTTTACTGTTCCAATCGTTAAATCGCTTCAAGAAATAAAATTCACTTCTCCTGTCACATTTTTTGTTGGTGAAAATGGGTCTGGAAAATCCACCGTTATGGAAGCGTTGGCTTGCGCGGTTGAATCGATTACAGTGGGGAGTGAAAGCGTCAAAACGGATAAAACGCTCGCGCCCATTCGTAAGTTGGCAAAATATTTCAAACTTGTATGGACGAAGCGAACTCGCAAAGGATTCTTTCTACGCGCCGAAGATTTTTTTGGCTACGCTCGCTCTATGCGCCTCACCCGCGAAGAGATGGAGCGAGAAATTGAAAATGTAGAAAGGGAGTACAAAGGTCGTTCTAAATTAGCGATAGATTTAGCGAAATCCGCTTATATCGGTCAACTCTCTGCTATGCAAAACCGCTACGGCAAAGATTTAGATAATTACTCACATGGCGAAGCCTTTCTAACTTTATTTCAAGCGCGTTTTGCGCCTGGCGGTTTATATCTACTAGACGAACCCGAAGCGGCATTATCGCCAACTCGTCAATTAACTTTTATCTCTGCCCTCAAACAAATGATTGAACAAGAAGCGCAATTTATTATTGCAACGCACTCGCCAATTATTCTCGCGTTTCCAAACGCTCAAATTCTGCAATTCAAAAATGGTGAAATAAAAGAAGTACAATATAATGAATTGGAACATGTAAACTTAACCAGAGATTTCTTATCTAACCCTGAAAACTATTTACGACATTTATAATCTCTAATCTTCTAATTACTAATTACTAATTACTAATTACAAACCATGCCCTCCTCTCTCCCTCCTGCCCGTATCCTCGCTATCGAAACCTCTTGCGATGAAACCGCTTGCGCCATCCTCGAAAATGGACGCGCTCTACTTTCATCTGTTGTCGCATCTCAAATGGAAATCCATGCCCGTTATGGCGGCGTATTTCCAGAGGTGGCTTCGCGCCAGCATGTCTTGAGCATTATCCCTGTGGTGCAGCAAGCGTTATCGCAAGCGCATCTCACATTAAATGATATTGACGCCATTGCCGTTACGCAAGGACCTGGTCTTGCAGGCTCGCTCATCGTCGGCGTTAATATGGCAAAGGGATTATCGCTGGCATTGGGCAAGCCCTTAATTGCCGTGAATCATCTCGAAGGGCATATCTACTCCGCTTGGGTGCACAACGCAGGCGAAACCGTTCCCCCCGAGCCGCAATTTCCACTTATGGCATTGCTTGTATCAGGCGGGCATACCGAATTAAATCTGATGACCGCTCACCTTACCTATCAACGACTTGGCTCAACATTAGACGATGCCGCAGGCGAAGCCTTTGATAAAGTGGCGCGCATGTTAGATTTACCTTTCCCCGGCGGACCTTCGATTCAAAAAGCCGCCGAAGAAGGCGACCCCGCTCGCTTCCACTTCCCTCGCGCTTGGTTAGATGGAACTTATAACTTTTCTTTCAGCGGAGTAAAAACCGCAGTACTCTATGAATTACAAGAACTAAAAAAGAAAAGCGCCGCCATCCCAACTTTTGACTTAGCCGCTTCCTTTCAGCAAGCCGTAATAGATGTGTTATTCAAGAAAACAATCAACGCCGCGCGCGAATTTGGCGCAAAAGAAATTTTAGTGGCGGGCGGCGTTTCAGCGAATCGTTTATTGCGCCAAACATTCAAATCGCAAACAGAATTTACCGTTCACATTCCGCCTTTGTCTTTATGCACCGATAACGCCGCGATGATTGCTTCCGCTGGATATTTTCGGTACGCGCTTGGGCATGAATCAAATTTAGAAATGGATGTGCTGGCAACCTATCCATTAAGTTAATCGCGGGGGCGCCTCTCCATTATGTTAAAAGCGCCAACCCCCAGCCGACTTGCCCAAGTTGACTGAGGGTTGACATCAGGAGAATGCAATTTTTATTATACGCGCCTAGTTAAATAAATCCTGAACGTGAACTAAAAATAAAATAAGAATAACCATTCAAGAATGTTAGCCAACCTAAATGTAGTATAAAATTTTGAACCGCCCCGCTGGTTTTGAGCAATTAACCACGAACGGCTCAAGACTGTTTGTTACGTTTTCGCCTAACTGTTTATCTTAAAACCGATAACAACTGCTCCAGCGAAATCGGTCCCTCTCGTAAAATCACAGGGCTTTCTGTTGTGCAATCTACAAGCGTAGAAGGAATTCCGCCGGGCGTTTTTCCGCCGTCCAAAATTAACGGAATTCTTCCGTTCAATTGCTCATACACTTCCTGCGCCGTCACGGGGCTTTCCTGCCCCGAAATATTCGCCGAAGTAACCGCCATTGCCCCTGCCGCTTTCAACAGATTCAACGCATCGGGGTGATTTGGGATTCGCACTGCTACTGTATTTGTTGACGAAATCGCGGGCGGCAAGGCGCTTTTTTTGGGAACGACGCAAGTAAGCGGACCGGGTAAAAATTTTTTTGCAAACCGCTTCGCCATATCGGGGATGCTTGCCGCTACAACCTCAAAATCTTTCACATCCCCAACCAACACGGGAATCGCCTTTTCAATCGGGCGGTTCTTTGCAACATAAATACTTTCGATGGCAGAATTATCAAATGCCAATGCGCCCAGCCCATAAACAGTATCGGTAGGGAAGGCGACAATGCCGCCATTTTGTAAAATATCTAATGCTTTTTGAACTTCACTTGCAGGAAGTATTTCTGTTTTCATAAAATACCATATTGTGTCATTCTGAGCCGCGCTCTTGTTCTTTACGGCGAAGAATCTCTATGATTATTTCAGAGACCCTTCGCTGTCGCTCAGGGTGACATTATAAAATTATTTCAACAATTCTATCTTTCCCTGCTAAATCTTGATACACATTCACAATTGCATCATCAAAATATTCACGCACAAGCTTTGGCGCAGACATTCCTTGAGTCTCTTCGATTTCGCATAGCCAAACTAGCTGACTGAGAGAACGGCGGTTGTTTGAAACAATAGAAAATAACTTTCGATATAAATCCAAACCGTCTTCGCCGCCATCTAATGCTAGAGTTGGCTCTTTGCCATATATTTTTAATTCGCGTAGAGTTTGAGTTGGAATATATGGCAAGTTTGCACAAATCAAATCAATTGACCACTGACCGCTGATGGCTGACGAATTTTCTATGGCGTCTGCGGTCTGCGGTCTGCGGTCTGGTATTAAGTCGCATTCTACAAATTCAATTTGATTTTGAACATTATGCTTAACAGCGTTTCTTTTTGCAATCTCTAACGCTTTTGGAGAAATATCCGTTGCAATAATTTTCGCATCAGGAATATGTTTTGCAATGGAGATGGCGATAATCCCTGAGCCTGTGCCAACATCAATCACATTTCTTTTATCAGGATTATTTTTCAAAAATGAAATTGATTTTTCAACGAGCAGTTCTGTTTCGGGGCGTGGAATTAAGACATGCTGATTAATTCTAAACTCCAAACCAAAAAATTCCCAGCGACCGAGAATGTAGGGAAGAGGAGTCCCCGCTTGAAGTTGAGTAAAAAGTTCGGTTGCAGAGTCAAGTTGAATTAAGTCCAGAGGCGTGTTGAGGCGGGCAATCAGTTGCGGGCGTGAAATTCCTAAAACATGCGCCAACAAAACTTGCGCGTCAAAATCATCTACAAGATTTTTTTGCAAAGCAAGAAATTCTTTAATACGAATTGCCAATTACTAATCCCTTATTTTTTACTCATCGTCATCTGCCATGCCAGCCGAGGCAAGTTTGCCGGCTTCGTCGCGCGTGGTGAGTTCGTCAATAAATTCGTCAATGTCGCCGTCCATCACGGCGGGCAGATTGTAATTGGATAACCCAATGCGATGGTCGGTGACGCGGTTTTGCGGGTAATTGTAGGTGCGAATTTTTTCGGAGCGTTCGCCTGTGCCGACTTGTGAGCGGCGATTGGCTTCGAGTTCGGCTTGGCGTTTTTGTTCTTCCATTTCGTAAAGTTTGGCGCGTAAGATGCTCATGGCGCGTAACCGATTTTGTAATTGTGAACGTTCGTCTTGACAGGTGACGACGATGCCAGTGGGTTTGTGATACAAGCGCACGGCAGTTGAGTTTTTTTGCACATTTTGCCCGCCTGCGCCTGATGAGCGAAAGACTTCAATTTCAATATCGCTTTCGGGAATTTCAATTTCAACGTCGTCCACTTCGGCGAGTACCGCTACCGTTGCGGTGGAGGTGTGAATGCGCCCTTGCGCTTCGGTGGCTGGCACGCGCTGCACGCGGTGCACGCCCGATTCGTATTTGAGGCGCGAGAATGCGCCTTTGCCTTTTACTTCAAAAATAATTTCTTTGTAGCCGCCTACGCCGATTGCGTTTTCGGAGAGGATTTCCGTTTTCCATTTTCTGCTTTCGGCGTAGCGTGTGTACATGCGGAATAAATCGGCGGCGAAGATGGCGGCTTCGTCTCCGCCGGCGCCTGCCCGAATTTCTACGATGACGTTTTTCTCATCGCGTGGGTCTTTGGGGACGAGCAAGCTTTTGATTTCTTTTTCAAGGGTTTCGATTTTTGGCGTTAGGTCTTCGATATCGGCTTTGGCAAGGGCGATGAGTTCCGCGTCATGCTCGGAGGTGAGAATGGCTTTTGCTTCGTCGAGGCTTTTCATCGCCTGACGATATTCCCGCGCTTTTTTAATCAGCGGTTCTAGACTCACTAACTCTTTGTTGATTTCGGCGGCGCGTTTATAGTCGTTGCTTACTTCGAGCAGTTCTTGGTTGAGTTTTTCAAATTTATCTTCAACGGCTTGTAAAGTGTCTAGCATGATTCCTCAGGTTACGGTTAAACTTTTGCGTTTTTGGCGGTTGCAGACCGCACAGCAAGCCTATGAGTTTGCGCGGCTCGCTGTGCGGTTTTATATTTTGCACAATAAAACGCGGCGTATGTTTCAGCCGCGCGGAACGCGATTATACCATTCAGGCGCTTAGTAAGCGGCAAAGGCGGAGAGCACCATAGAGAGAATTAAGATAATCGCCAGACCTGCAAAAATATAATCGGCGATTTTCTTGCGCATTTCGGCTTCGTTCTTTTCGGTTTTGCTTTGGGGTAGTTTTTTATTTTTACTCGCCATCTGACTTTCCGTTTTCATCCGATGTTTGTTTATTGGGTTGCGGGCTGAAGCCCCGCTTTTTTCAAAAACGTCGGGTTTGAGGTTTGCCTTTCTGAAGGTTTACTTTTTTATGTGTTTATAAAACGCTTGCGACATGGCTTTTTCTAGCTCTTCAATGAGGACGGGTTTGATGACGTAAGCGTCGGCGCCGAGTTGCATGGCTTTTTCAATCATGACATCCGCCGCTTCTGAAGAAAGCATCACAATAGGCAGGTCTTTCCACTCTTGCCTGCGGCGCAGAAATTCTAGCATATCTAAGCCTGTCACTTCGGGCATGTTAATATCTAAAATGAGCAATTCGGGTTTTTTGCCAGCCAATAAAGCCTGCGCGGCTGGGCGCGGGTTCAAAAAGCGCTTGGGCGCGTAGTCTAGCAGTTGGAGCATTAAGCCAACCGCTTTGCCCATTTCTTCATCGTCGTCAACGACCCAAACTTCTTTCATTCTAAATTTGCCTTTACGTTTTTTGCGGCGGTTTCGTTCATGCCTTGCACCGTTAGCAGTTCTTCTATGCTGGCTTCTTTTATTTTATCAATAGAACCAAAATGTTTTAAGAGGGCTTTTCGGCGGGCGGGACCAATTTCAGGAATAGAATCGAGTTGAGAGGCAAGCCCTAACTTAGAGCGTTTGTTGCGATGCGCCGTAATTCCAAAACGGTGGGCTTCATCTCGGATGCGTTGAATCAAATATAGCCCTTGCGAATGGCGCGGCAAAAGCAACGCTTGGCTATTGTGCGGAAAGAAAATTTCTTCTTCTTGTTTTGCCAAACCAATTACTGGAACTTTTCCCATCAAATCAAATTGTTCCATCACCTTTACCACGCGGCTCAATTGACCTTTTCCGCCGTCAATGATGATTAAATCTGGCAGGAAAGAAAACGCTTCATCTTTTTTTGACCCGACGCCCGCTTCTGTTTCCTGCGAGCCTTTCCAACGCCTGAAGCGACGTGTGAGCATTTCTTCCATAGAGGCAAAGTCGTCGGGCGCGCCAATGCTTGCGCTTTCGATATTGAATTTTCTGTATAGTCTTTTGGCAGGCACGCCTTGTTCAAAGACCACCATCGCGCCAACGGTGGCTACGCCTTGCGTATGACTCACGTCGTAACATTCAATGCGGTTGGGCGGGGCTTTTAATTTCAGCGCATTTTGCAAATCGCTTAGAGCTTGTTCTTGTTTGTGCGCGTCTGCTTGCCATTGCGCCCGCAGAGACTTTAAGGTTTCGGAGGCGTTTTCTGCCGCCATTTTGACTAACTCTTGCGGCTGCCCTTCGTTCGGCACAAAGAGTTCCACTTTTTTGCCGCCGCGTTTTGACCTAAGCCATTGAGAAATGATGATGCGCTCTTCAATTTCTTGTGGGAGCATCACTTGTTCGGGAATGTTAGCGGCTTCGGTATAAAACTGTTTGACAAATTCAGACATGACTTCATGGTCGGCTGTGTCTTCTGTGCCTTCGAGGATGAAGTACTCGCGCCCAATTAACTTGCCGCCGCGAATGAAGAAGATTTGAACGCACGCTTCGCCGTCTGCGCGCGCCATGGCGATGACATCGGAATCTTTATAATCTGCGCCGAAAACGATTTTTTGCCGCTCAATAATTGATTGAATAGCTTTGAGTTGGTCGCGTAAGGCGGCGGCTTTTTCAAAACGCATTTCGTCAGACGCTTTTTGCATATCGTTCTGCAAACGCGCGACAATGTGTTCGCTATGCCCGCTGAGAAAATCCATTAAATCTGAAATCATTTGGCGATAGCCCGCTTGTGAAACCGCTCCGATGCACGGGGCGGCGCATAATTTAATATCGTAATATAAACAAGCGCGCGGGTCTTTGCCTGTAATTTCACGGTCGCAGGTGAGGTACGGAAAGATTTTTCGCAACGCTTCTAATGTTTGGTGCACAGCCCATGCCGAAGTGTATGGACCAAAATAGCGCGAGCCGTCTTCTGTCATGTTTCTGGTGACGGTTACTTTAGGAAACGGCTCGTTCCAATGAATTTTAATGTAGGGGTATTTTTTATCGTCTTTGAGGCGAACGTTATATTTGGGGCGGTGTTTCTTGATTAAGTTCATTTCAAGAATCAACGCTTCAAGTTCGGAGCCGACGACAATCCATTCAATATCGGCAATCTCTCTTACCAAGCGGCGGGTTTTATTATCATGGCTTGAATCGGCATGGAAATAGGAGCGCACGCGATTTTTTAGGTTAATCGCTTTGCCAACGTAAATAATATTCCCTTCGGCGTTGCGATAGAGATAGCAACCCGTCTTTGTGGGTAATGTGGCAAGAATGCTCTGTATCTTTTCGGAGAGTTCCATTAGCGATAATTCTACAACAAAAAAGAATTGGGCGCAGATGAACGCAATTGGCGAAACGGCGTTCATTTGCGCTCAAAAACAAAAATCACTTTAAAAGCGCGCCCTACAAATTGGGCGGCAAATCAATCGTAAAGGTTGTTCCTTTTCTAACTTCGCTTTCAACTTTTATTGCGCCATTATGCGCTTCGATTAATTGTTTTGCAATGGCAAGCCCCAGCCCGCTGTTCATCCTTCCGCTGCGCGATTTATCGCCGCGCCAGAATCTATCGAAGATGAAGGGTAGATCTTCGGGCGAAATTCCTGAACCCGTATCTTGGACAAGTATCCGCACGCTTCGTTCTTGACTTGTAATTGATTCTGTTTCTATCAATATTTTTCCGCCTTTAGGCGTGTGACGTAGTGCGTTTGAAATCAAATTGGATAACACTTGATTGAGTCTGTCATAATCGGCAGTGATTTCTAAAGATGAATCTTTGATATTCGATTCGAGATGAATCTCAAGCGACTTGGCTTGAGAGGAAAAACTTGAAGTGAGGTCGTGGATGAGGTCGGCGAGCAGGAAGCGGGTAGGGTGAAGCGGAAGTTGTCCCGCTTCGGCTAGCGAGAGAGTTTGTAAATCATTCACTAAGCGTACAAGAATTTTTGTCTCATCCAATGTGTTGTTGATGTGTTCATTGGTTGGTTGATAAACGCCGTCAATTACGCCTTCGAGATTGCCTTGAATAATGTGAAGCGGCGTGCGAAGTTCGTGAGCAATATCAGCCGTGAGATTGCGACGTTGTTTATCGGCGCGTTCTAATTCGCCAACCATTTTATTAAAGCGTTTGATTAACTCGCTGAACATATCTGATTTGCTATCTGGCACACGCGCTGTTAAATTCCCTTCGGCAACCGAGTCGATTGTGTTGAAAAGATTTTCAAGCGGTTTACCGAAGCGCATATATAAATTAAAAATTGTAATGATGATGATAATAAAAACGACAAACGGCGCGCCGCAAACCAAAAGCCAAATATTTCTTACGCCTACATATTCTGAAAATAATAAATAAAAAAGCGCGGCTGTGCCGCCAATAAAAAATATTGTGACAAAAAAGAAAATTGGGAAGAACGGAAAAAATCTTCGTCTCCCGCGAAAGCGTTTATGCAGGCCTGGAGTTGGATGGTCAGACATTTTTATTCGATGAGCCTATAGCCAATTCCATACACTGTTTCAATCATATTTTGATTAGAGACTTGTTCAATCTTTTTTCTGAGGTTTTTAATATGCGAATCAATGCTTCTGTCGAAACTAGAGGCGGCGCCGTGTAAATTTTCTAAAATTTGCTCGCGGGTGAGCGTTTGCCCGGCATGGCTGGCAAGGAATTGTAGCAATCGGAATTCATTTGGCGTGAGTTTGATGGGAGTATCTTGATAGGTAACGGAGTATTTTTCCGAGTCAATTTCAAGGTTGTTGATACGAATGATGCGTGGCGTTTTTATGTCGCCGTTGGCGCGCCGCAATAAGGCGCGAACTCTAGCGACTAATGCGCGCGGTGAAAATGGTTTGGCGATGTAGTCGTCTGCGCCGATTTCAAGCCCTGTCACCTGATCAATTTCTTCTGAAAGAGCGGTGAGCATAATAATCGGCACATCGCTTTCTTTGCGAAGTATTTTACAAACTTCCCGTCCGTCCATTTGCGGGAGCATTAAGTCTAAGATGATGAGGTTGGGCTTTTCGCGGCGCGCCATACTTAATGCCGATTGACCGTCGCCTGCGGTGATGACGCGGAAATTGTTTTTTTCTAAATAATCGCGCGCGAGGCGAACGATTTTTGGTTCATCATCTACTACGAGGATAAGTTGAGTCATTGGGAATGATTATAAATGAGTTATGAGGTATGCGAACAAGAATACGAGTAACAAGTTTTATTATTCTTGTTACTCGTATTCTTAATTACTTATCTACTGGCGAACTTTCTTCGCCATGCGCGCGTTTGTGCCATTCGTCAAACTTTGGCGGCACGCCGTGTTCCCAGCCTTTGCCCCAGCCTCCATGTTTGCCCCAAGCCCAAGGTCGGAAGGCGAAGCGGAGTAAGCCGAAGAACAAGAAGAGAAACAAAATTGAGAAGCAGAATCCGAATGGAAAAAATCCAAAGTGTGGACCAAATCCGAAACCGTGATGATATGGGTAACCATAGCCATATCCGCGATTGAACATTGGCATTGGGTTTCCATTTTCAGCGGCTTGTTGAATTGCTTCTGCAACTTCCGGCGCTTGCGAAATTCCTTGCGCTACGCCAGCGCGATATATAAACGTTCCTCCTGCCGCTAACAGCGCGATGAGGAGCGCCGCCCCTATGAGACGAAATACGATACTACGATTCATTTTTTACCTCCAGCGGTAATTTGGTTTGTAAGTCAACTGTATCAAGCGATTATGTAAAGAGTGTGGATAAGATTGATAGACATTATGGAGACTATATAAAAGAAATATTAGATTTATTGCATTATGATGACGATCTTCCCTTGAATATGCCCTTGACCAAAGCGACTCATCGCCTCTTTGATTTGACGGAGCGGATATGTTTTTTCAACAAACGGTTTGATTTTTCCCGCTTCAAGAAGTTTTTTAAGTAAATGCATATCTTCTTTATTGAATTTTGCGATAAAGAATGAAACTTTTTGACTCGCCCGCCGCGACCCCGCTTTAATTCTGATAACATGCCCAAGCGGACCGATAGGGCTGTTGCTTTTGGGCGCGCCCACAATGACAAAATTTGCATTTGTATTCAAGACGCGTTTATATTCAGACCATGAATGAGTTCCTGAAACATCAAGCAATAAATCATATTTTTGATTATTTTTTGTGAAATTTTCTTTGGTGTAATCAATAACATGGTCGGCGCCAAAAGAACGAGCGCGTTCTACATTTTTTGCGCTACAAACGGCTGTCACCTCTGTGTCGAGCGCTTTTGCAATTTGAATTGCGAAATGACCCACTCCGCCAGAAGCGCCGTTGATTAATACTTTTTGCCCCGCTTGAATGTTTCCGAAATCTCTTAAACCTTGTAAGGCTGTAATTGCCGCTGTAGGAACAGAAGCCGCTTGTTCAAACGTAATATTTTTCGGCTTTGGAACGACGATATTCTTAACGCAAATATATTCGGCATACGCGCCAGTTTTTGCGCCAAAGACTTCGTCGCCAACTTTGAAATCGGTTCTGTTTTTGCCAACCGCCTCAACCACGCCTGAATAATCAGCCCCAATCCGAATATCTTTTGGCTTGAATAACCCGCCAGCAAGCCGAGCGATTGGTATGCCGACCATCCCATACCAATCTGCCGCATTGATAGACGAAGCGCGGACTTTAATCAACACCTCGTCATCTTGCGGAATAGGTTTCTCCATCTCTACTAATTCAAGTACATCGGGCAAGCCATATTCTTGATGAACAATTGCTTTCATGATTTTCTCCTGTTAATTTTGTAAACTGTATCAATGAATTTTGGAGAAATTGTGGATGAGGAGGTCAGAGATTATGGAAGTTATTAAAGAAATGCAAACATTCTGCAACTTCCGAAAGCCTCTATCATCTGATAAAATGCTGGGCGGTAAGCGATAGGCTTGAGAAAGCGTCTTTATGCATAGAAATGCTTATTGACCGCGGTTTGCCGTTAGCGGTTAATGAATTGAATATCACAAGGAAATAAAATGCCTCAACATGTTAAAGTATTAATTCTGGGTTCAGGTCCGGCTGGGTTATCTGCCGCGTTGTATGCCGCGCGCGCAGAACTTGCGCCTGTGGTTTTAACTGGAATGCAATTGGGTGGTCAAGCCGCATTAACTCACACCATCGAAAATTACCCGGGTTTTCCGGAAGGCGTGGGCGGCGCACAATTGGGTGAATTATTCCAAAAACAAGCAGAACATTTCGGCGCCAAAGTTGAATTTGACATGGCTCATGAAGTTGATTTTTCACAACGCCCCTATAAAGTGACCACTGATAGCGGCGAATACCTTGCCGATTCAATTATCATTGCCACAGGCGCCAGCCCCAATAAATTAGAAATCCCCGGCGAATACGAATTAACAGGGCGCGGCGTTTCTTATTGCGCCACTTGCGACGGCTGGTTTTTCAAAGACAAAAAGGTCGTTATTGTAGGCGGCGGCGATAGCGCCTTTGAAGAAGCCCTGTTCATCACGCGTTACGCTTCATCGGTCACCTTAATTCATCGGCGCGATGAATTTCGCGCGGGCGCTATTTTGCAAAAACGCGCCAAAGACCACCCCAAAATGAACTTTATTTTGAATACCATCGTTACTGAAGCGATTGGTACAGAAAAATTAACCGCGCTCAAATTAAAAAACGTCCTCACTCATGAAGAATCTACCTTGGATACCGACGGCTTATTTATTTTCATCGGTCACACGCCTAATTCGCAAATGTTCAAAGGTAAATTAGAAATGGACTCGCTGGGCTATCTCAAAGTCAATGATAAAATGGAAACCAATGTGCCGGGCATATTTGCGGCGGGCGAAATTGCCGACCCAACCTTTCGACAAGTCGTCACCTCGGCTGGCATGGGCGCGGCGGCGGCGATTCAAGCCACGCGCTATCTTGAACGTCAAGAATCTGCCTCCGCAGGCGAATCAGTTCGCCCTTAAGAGTCGAAGCGATTATAAAAACGCTTCAAACTTAAGTGGACGTTTGAATCTCGCGCTTCGGCAGAATCTTAACTTGATACATTTTCAAAACGGACTCGCATCGCCGAGTCCGTTTTGCGCGTGATAAAATATAAACGTTTTGATTAAACCATTAACAGTTGCAAACTGTGAATGAGCATAAAATTTTGGAGGAATGAACGGATGAAAAAAATCTCAATTATTGGCGCGGGAATGACGGGCTCTACCGCCGCGCATTGGATAGCGGAACGCGAACTTGCCGATGTTGTTTTGCTAGACGTCGTAGAAGGAATGCCGCAAGGCAAAGGGTTAGATTTAGCGCAAGCCATGCCGATTATCGGCAAAGATTCAAAAGTGATAGGCACGAACGATTATGCCGACACAAAAAGTTCAGACATCATTATTATTACAGCAGGTTTACCGCGCAAGCCCGGCATGAGCCGTGATGATTTGTTAAAGACCAATGCGGAAATTGTGGGAAAAGCCGCCGCTGAAACTTTGAAACATTCGCCGAATGCAATTTACATTATTTTGACCAATCCATTAGATACAATGGCTTATTTGGCAATGAAGAAAACAGGCTTACCGCGCGAACGTGTGATTGGGCAAGCAGGCATTTTAGATTCCGCTCGTATGCGCGCCTTTGTGGCGATGGAAACTGGCGTGAGCGTTGAAAATATTAATTGCTATGTGTTAGGCGGGCATGGCGATGAAATGGTGCCGCTCACTCGTCATTCTAACATTGCGGGCATTCCATTAAAAGAATATTTACCCGCCGATAAATTAAATGCAATTGTAGAACGAACGCGCAAAGGCGGCGGCGAAATTGTGAACTTGTTAAAAACCGGCTCGGCTTATTATGCGCCCTCTCTGGCGTGCGTGCAAATGGCAGACGCAATCTTGAAAGATAAAAAGTTAATCGTCCCATGCGCCGCCTATATGAACGGCGAATACGGCTTGAACGATATGTACTTTGGCGTGCCGGTGATGCTCGGCGCGGGCGGCATGGAAAAAATTATCGAATACAAATTTGACGATGAAGAAAAAGCCATGTTTGAAAAATCCGCCGCCTCAGTGCGCGAAACGCATGAAGCGTTAAAGAAATTAGTAAGTTTGTAAACGTGAGATTGAAGCCGCGAGCCAAAAACAAATTTGAGACTCGCGACTAAAAAGTAAATATGGAAAAGGAAAACATTCGATGATTCTGCAGGAGAAAATATCAGCAATCTTGCCCGCCTGGCGCGAGCGCATAAAGACTTTAGCCAAAGAACACGCCGACGTTGTCGTAGATACCGTCACGATTGAAGAAGTATTGCACGGAATGCGCGACATCAAATCGCTCCATACCGATATTTCATCGGTGGACCCAAGCGAGGGCATTCGCTTTCGCGGGCTTTCTATCAATGAAACGTTGAAAAAACTGCCCAAAGCCAAAGGCGGAAAAATGCCTATGGTGGGCGGTTTATATTATCTTTTATTAGTGGGCGAAGTTCCGACCAAAGAAGAAGCCTTAGAAGTGGAATATGAGTGGGGCAAACGCGCCACTGTGCCAGATTATGTGTATAAAGTGTTGAAAGCCATGCCCAAAGAAACCCACCCGATGATTTTGCTATCGCAAGCGGTGCTGGCTTTGGGCAATGAATCGGTATTTGCCAAGCGATATCACGAAGGCATGAAGAAAGATATGTATTGGGAAGCCGCGCTGGAAGATAGTTTGAATCTTACCGCCAAACTACCAGTAATTGCCTCGTTTATTTATCGCATGAAGTATTTTGGCGAAACCAGCAAACCAAAATACAACCCTAAGTTAGATTTTGGCGCGAACTTTGCGCGGATGATGAAGGTGGCGGATAAAAAAGGCTACGCCGATTTAGCTCGATTGTATTTCATTATTCATTCCGACCATGAATCTGGAAACGCTTCGGCTCACGCTATGCACCTCACGGGTTCAACCCTTTCAGACGCTTATTTCGCCTTTTCCTCTTCTTTGAACGCCTTAGCGGGTCCGTTGCATGGGTTAGCCAATCAAGAGAGTTTGGCATGGTTGCTAGATGTGAAAAAGAAATTCGGCGGCGTGCCGTCGCGCGATGAGTTATACAAATACGCTTGGGATACTTTGAATAGCGGAAAGGTGATTCCGGGGTATGGTCATGGCATTTTGCGCGTGATTGACCCGCGTTTTGTCACCCAACTTGAATTTGCCAAAAAACATTTCCCCGACGATGAATTGTTAAAACTCGCCGAACTAACCCTAGAGGTTGTGCCAACCGTGTTAAAAGAGCAAGGCAAAGCCAAAAGCCCCGCCCCCAATGTGGATGCCATCTCCGGCACACTTCAATACTATTACGGCGTGCGCGAGTTTGACTTTTACACTGTCTTATTTGGGGTAGGGCGCGCGTTAGGCGTAACTGCCAATTATGTTTGGGCCCGCGCGCTGGGCATGCCCATTGAACGTCCGAAATCGCTGACGACTGCCATGCTCGAAGCGGAAGCGGTAAAAGCAAAACAATCACAACCTGCATAAACAAACGCAAAACTCCCGAAATTTTATTCGGGAGTTTTTTTCTTTTTGCTAAAACTTTCAATGCGCTTAAAGTTAGGTAAGCCTATCTAGCAAAAATGCAAAATCTAAAGCGTTTTCTTTCAAAAAGTCATACCGCCCGCTGGCGCCTGCATGACCTGCGCTGAAGTTAGTTTGTAACAATGCCAGTTTGTCGCCTTTCTTTTTCTCTCGCAGGCGGGCTAAAAATTTAGCGGGCTCCCAATACGCCACGCGCGGGTCGTTGAAGCCTGTGGTTAACAACAAGTTTGGATATTCCGCTTCTCTCAAATTATCATACGGCGAATACGAGAGCATGTATTCAAAGGCTTCTTGGCTTGCTTGGGGGTTGCCCCATTGGTCATATTCCAAAGTGGTTAGTGGAATAGTGGGGTCGCTCATGCTGGTCACTACATCTACAAACGGAACTTTGCAAATCACGGCGTTGAATAAATCGGGACGCATCGTCATACTGGCGGCGACTAATAACCCGCCAGCCGAACCGCCGGTAATTGCAAGTTTTTCAGGCGAGGTGAATTTGTCTTTTATCAAACGCTCGGCGCAGGCGATTAAATCGGTAAAAGAATTTTTTTTATTCAATAACCTGCCCTCGTCATACCAAGCGCGTCCCATCTCCGAGCCGCCGCGCACATGCGCAATGGCAAACACAAATCCTCTATCTAATATGCTGATGAGATTGGAATTGAAACTTGCCTCGCTAGACGCGCCATACGCGCCATAGCCGTACATCAATGTTGGATTCTTTCCGCTTCTTTCTAATCCCTTTTTATAAGCGATAGACATGGGAATTTTTTTTCCGTCCGACGCTTCGGCGAAGATAAATTCGCACATATAGTTTGATGTATCAAAGCCTGCAATTTCATCTGCTTTTAGCGTTGACCATGCCCCAGTGTCGAGATGTATATTTGCAATGGTGGTAGGCGTAATCAGCGAAGAATAGCGAATCCGACATTCATTCGTTTTGTATTCTAAATTTCGTTCTACGCTCGCTTCGTAGGTTGGGTCTGGAAATTGAACATAAACCGCTTTGTGAATATCGTCTATGCGGCTAAGGCGTAATTGCTTTCGCCCGCCTTTGCGCTCTTGCAAAACGAGATGATTTTCAAATACGTCCACATGCTCTAATAAAACGTCTTCGCGGTGAGGGATAACGTCTTCCCAATTTTCTATGCTTGGCGCGGCGACAGGCGCTTTGACAAGTTTGTAGTTGTAAGCGTCTTTATTGGTGACGATGTAGAACGAATCGCCATGATGCGCGGCGTAGTATTCGAGCCCATGCCGACGGGATTGCAAAACTTGAAGCGCAGAATCAGGTTTATGGGCAGGTATGAAGCGCATTTCTTGCGAAAGCGTATTGTAATGATACGTCATAATGTACGCTTCGCTGCGCGTCTTAAATATCGAAAGCGCGTAGGTTTCATCGGTTTCGTGAAAAATTAACACATCTTCTTTGGGGTCTGAGCCAATTTTGTGACGGTACACTTTGCTGGCGCGATGGATTTCATCAAGGGTGACGTAAAAAATGGTTTGGCTATCGTTTGCCCACTCCACGCCGGTAGAATAATATACGCTTCCGTTTACGTTTTCAATTTTTTCAGGGTAAAGTTCTCCCGTCGTTAAATCTTTGATGTAAATGGTATAAACTTCCGAGCCTTCTACATCCAGCGAATAAGCGAGTTTGTTTTGGTCGGGGCTGATGCTGAACGCGCTGACGCTGCAAAACTTGCGACCTTTCGCTAGTTCGTTTTGGTCAAGCAAAATTTCTTCTGGCGCATTCGCTTCGTTTTTTTTGCGGCAATAGATGGGGTATTGTTTCCCCACTTCGGCGCGCGTGTAATACAAATAATCTTTATATTTTTCAGGAACGGAACTATCCTCTTCTTTTATTCTACTTTTCATTTCTTGAAATAAAGTCTCTTGCAACGGTTTGACGCGGCTTAATACTTTATCAAGATATTCATTTTCGGCTTCTAAATATTTTTTTACTTCAGGGTTGTCGCGTTCGCGCATCCAATAATATTCGTCATTGCGCGTGACGCCGTGTTGAACAATAAAAAAATCTTTTTTTGGCGGGGTGGGGGGATTCATCATGAGGCAAACGGTAAATATTTTTCATGCAAACTCGCCATGTGATGCTCCACATGACCGACTAACATATAAATTAATGCGCGCGCGCTGACAGGCGCGTTGCTGGCAATTCCCATTCGTTTTGTCGCTTCTTCGCTCATGCCTTTGACCGCGAGTATATTGGCGCGGCGCAGATATTCAAACTCGGATAGCAAATCTTCAAGCGGAAGTTCATCTGCGCCCGACATTTTGACGTAATCGTTTTGTTCAAAGCCTGGCAAAGGCGTTTGGTCGTTGCGGGAGATGCGTAACATGCGATAGGAAAATACACGTTCGCTGTCTATCAGATGGCTGATGATTTCTTTGATAGACCATTCTTCAGGCGCGTTGCGGAAGCGAGCTTGTTTATCAGATAATTTTCCAAGCGCAGATTTCATTTCGTCAATTTGTTGCGTCATAGCGGCGAATACATCTCCGCGCTTGGCGGCAAATTCTATGTAGCCCGCATAAAATGGGGCAAATTCTTCTGGCGTTGGCAAAGCGATTTTCATCATATTTAATGACTTTGTAGCGCAAAATTACTTAACTTCCATTGAATCGCCCCGCCTGCTGTTTGCGACGAAATAATTTTTATCACTACTTTTGTGCAAATGCGCGAAACGGAAATGCGGCTAGTAAATAAACTGCCGCGCCAACCCAACCGCCGAGCGTAAATGAGTCTGGAAAATAAAATCCAATCCCTGTTCCAAGCGCCACCAAAGCGACGGCTACTATTACAAATTGCCACATGCCATACAAGAAAATGAACGGAAGATAATGCGCGCCTACCACAACCAAAAAGGCTGGAAAGAACCAGTTGATGTTGTTGCTTGCGGCGGCGGCGATTAATGGGTATGTGGCGGGAATCGTAAATGCAATTTGCATCGCCAATAGGCTAAATGGATTTTCTTTTCTGAGCGTGGCGGGCTTGCCCATGATTTTTAATAACAGTTGCGTTAATGGAAAAATAAATGTGCCGCCTAATATCAACGCCATAATGGATAAATTTTTCGAACTCCATGTTCCTAATGCGGCTGAAATTGCCCAAATTAAACCTGTGACGATGAAGCCCGCAAACGCCCCCATGTAAACGGTGCGAACCTCTTTTTGCGCTTCGCTGATTTGCATATTTTCTCCTGTTTTTTAAATATATAAAATTAAGTATAACATTTATTTTAAGTCGGCTATTCACTGTATAATAATTACATGAAAGAAATTATTCAAAAAGCAACTTCAAATTGCTAAAACAGGCTTTTATAAAATTGACCGACTTCAAGCCTCGTTCGAGACTATAATTGACTTAAATCTTTTCCTAATTTTTATCATTCCTGGTAGAAACGTAAAAAGAAAAGACGCTGAAAAAATTCGTTGGTTTATTAATTAAAAAATACAAGCAAACCGCCATTGATGAATCATGGCTTTTGTAGTTTGGAGAAATATGGTTACAACTTCTATATCAACAAATATTCAAACGTCTCATGTAGATAGAACGCCGATTCTTCCTTTCGATTTATCTGCGGTGGAAGAGGTGAAAGTGAATCGTTCGGCTGTGGAACGAAGAGCCGCCACGCTGAACACCCGCCGAACGGTGAAAAAAGAATGGCAAGCGGCATGGTTGCTTCACGCAGTGCGCACGATTGACCTGACTACGCTTTCAGGCGACGACACGCCTGGCACAGTGCGAAGATTATGCGCCAAAGCGCGTCAACCCATACGCTCTGACTTGCTTGCTAAACTGGGGCTTAATCATTCACTGACGACGGGCGCTGTATGTGTGTATCACGAAATGGTATCCACTGCGGTTGAAGCGTTAGAAGGTTCAAACATTCCTGTGGCGGCAGTATCTACGGGTTTCCCCGCTGGATTAAATCCATTCAAGCAGAAGATTCAAGAAATTGAAGCGTCTGTTAAGGCGGGCGCGAGTGAAATTGATATTGTGATTTCTCGTCAGCATGTGTTGACGCAAAATTGGCGCGCTTTGTACGATGAGGTGAAAGCGTTTCGTGAAGCCTGCGGACCCGCTCACATGAAATCTATTTTAGCCACAGGCGAATTAGGCACATTGAAAAATGTGATGCGCGCTAGTTATGTGTGTATGCAAGCAGGCTCTGATTTTATAAAAACTTCCACAGGCAAAGAGCCTGTCAATGCAACGCTTCAAGTCAGTTTGGTGATGGTGCGCGCTATTCGAGATTTTTACGAGCAAACGGGGTATAAAGTTGGCTTTAAACCTGCGGGCGGAATTCGCACGGCAAAGCAGGCATTAGATTGGTTAATCTTGATGAAAGAAGAACTTGGCGAAGAATGGATGCAGCCGCATTTATTCAGAATCGGCGCATCCGCTTTATTGAATGATATTGAACGTCAGCTCGAACATTTTGCTTATGGACGATACGCTTCGATGCAGTATCAGGCGTTGGGATAGTTTTTAACCGCGAAGGACGCGAAGAGCACATATGAAAAATCAAAAGGCTTATGGTTGAAAATCGCCAAGAAAGATTCTGGCATCTCATAAAGATTTATTGAAAAGCGCAATTTTAACTAACTTAATGCTTATAGTTATAGGAAGTTATATTTTATTCTTATTATTGCATGGGTTAGTTGCTTTATTTAGAATAAAGAATGAAGGATTAAATCTATGACAATCCCCGAAATACTCAAAACCCTCGAATATGGACTCGCTCCCGAAGCCGCGAAGCCAGCCGAAGAATGGTTGGAAGCGCGTCATCGCAAATTTGGACTGTTTATTAACAACGAATGGCGCGAACCGACCCCAAAAGAATACTTCGATTCGATTAACCCTGCCAACAAGAAGAAATTGGCTGAGGTGGCGCAAGCAAGCGAAACCGACGTCCATGAAGCGGTGAAGGCGGCGAGAAAAACCTATCCAAAATGGAGTCGGTTATCAGGTCATGCTCGCGCGCGTTATTTGTATGCCATTGCGCGTCAAATTCAAAAACATTCGCGTTTGTTTGCCGTCCTCGAAACGATGGATAACGGCAAGCCTATTCGTGAAACGCGCGATATTGATATTCCGTTGGTTGCGCGTCATTTTTATTATCATGCGGGTTGGGCGCAACTTATGTCTAGTGAGATGAAAGGTTACGAATCGCTTGGCGTGGTTGGGCAAATCATCCCGTGGAATTTCCCCTTGCTTATGTTGGCGTGGAAAATCGCCCCCGCGCTTGCGATGGGCAACACCGTTGTATTAAAGCCTGCCGAATTTACGCCGCTGACCGCGTTATTGTTTGCGGAAATTTGCGAAAAGATTCTTCCGCCCGGCGTTGTAAATATTATTACGGGCGATGGAAGAACGGGCGCGGCATTAGTAAACGCCGATGTGGATAAGATTGCCTTTACAGGTTCGACAGAGGTCGGACGCATCATTCGCAAGGCGACGGCTGGCACGCCCAAGAAGCTTTCTCTTGAGTTAGGCGGAAAATCGCCTTTCATCGTCTTCGACGATGCAGATTTAGATTCTGCAGTTGAAGGCGTGGTGGATGCGATTTGGTTTAATCAAGGTCAGGTATGTTGTGCGGGTTCGCGTTTGTTGGTGCAAGAAGGCGTGGCTGAAAAAATGTATAAGAAGTTAAGAGCGCGGATGGAAAAATTGCGCGTCGGCGACCCGCTGGATAAAGCCGTTGACATTGGCGCAATCGTTGCGCCTGTGCAATTGCAAAGAATTGAAGAACTTGTAAAACAAGGTCAAGACGAAGGCGCAGATATGTGGCAGCCGTCTTGGTCTTGCCCAACAGACGGATATTTTTACCCGCCGACATTATTTACAAACGTCGCGCCTGCATCCACCATTGCGCAAGTGGAAATATTTGGTCCTGTGCTTGCCGCAATGACGTTTAGAACTCCCGAAGAAGCGGTCAAGTTAGCCAATAACACACGCTTTGGTCTCGCCGCTTGTATTTGGAGCGAAGATATTAACTTGGCTTTGGATATTGCTACGCAAATCAAAGCAGGCACAATTTGGATTAACTCCACAAATTTATTCGATGCCGCATCTGGATTCGGTGGCTATCGTGAATCGGGATTCGGGAGAGAAGGCGGGAAGGAAGGACTCTTCGAGTATGTTAAGAAGTCAAAAGTCGAAGGTCACAAGTCGGAAGTGACTAAGTCTAAAAAAGTTAAATCAAAGTCAAACGGCTCTCGACCTTCGACCTTTGACCTGCAACCAAATATTGACCGAACCGCTAAACTTTTCATCAACGGTAAGCAAGCCCGCCCTGATAGCGGATATAGTTTGCCTGTGTATGACGCGCATGGGAATCAAATCGCCGAAGTTGGCGCAGGCAATCGCAAAGATATTCGTAATGCGGTCGAAGCCGCGCGCGGTGTGGCAGAAAAATGGTTTAAGACCACAGGTCACAACAAGGCGCAGATTTTATATTATCTCGGCGAAAACCTCTCGGCTCGGAGCGATGAATTTGCAAAAAGAATCGTTCAGCAAACAGGCGTTGACCTTGAATCAGCCAATCAAGAAGTGGAGCAATCTATCGAAGCCTTGTTCACCGCCGCCGCTTGGGCAGATAAATACGATGGCGCGATTCACAACACGCCGATTCGTAATGTCACATTGGCTGTGCCCGAAGCAATTGGCGTGATGGCAATCTTGTTGCCTGATGACAAACCTTTGCTGGCATTATGTCAATTAGCAGGAACGGCGCTTGCAATGGGAAATGCTTTGGTCGTTGTGCCTTCGCCTGTTTCCCCATTAAGCGCTACAGATTTTTATCAAGTCCTCGAAACATCCGATGTTCCCGCTGGGACAATCAACATCGTCACAGGCAATCGTGATGAATTAGCCAAAACCCTCGCTGAGCATGACGATGTGGATGTCGTTTGGTATGCTGGCTCAGCGGAAGGCGCAAAGTTTGTGCAAGCCGCATCCGCTGGAAATATGAAGCAGACTTGGGTGATGCCCGCAAACGGAGAGTTGCCCGAAATGGATGAAATTTTGCGCCATGCAACTCAAGTGAAAAATATTTGGGTGCCGTATGGGGCATAGAAATTAAATTTACAGGTCACGCTTCAAGCGTGACCTGCTTTATTTTATAATACTCCTATGTCGCTCTATCTTGGTTGCCCTGTGTGGTCGTTCAAAGGTTGGGTCGGGAATTTTTATCCCAAAGGCACAAAGTCGAATCAATTTTTATTTGAATATGCCAAGCGATTAAACACAATCGAAGGCAATACAACTTTCTATGCAATTCCTGCGGTCAAAACGATTGCAAATTGGATTGAGCAAACGCCTGAGACATTTAAATTTTGCGCCAAGATTCCAAAGGCGATTAGTCATAACGGAAAACTTGTAGATTACATTGACCGCGCGATTGAATTTACAAATGTGATGAAACCCCTCGCTTCACGTCTTGGACCGATGTTTTTGCAATTGCCTCCCAGTTATTCGCCTAAACTGATAGATGACCTTGCTAAGTTTTTAGAATCTTTTCCAAAAGATGTTCGCTTGGGCGTGGAAGTTCGTCATTTAGATTGGTTTGATGAACCAAATCGAACATCGTTGAATCAATTACTGGCAGAAAATAAAATGGCGCGCGTGGCGATTGATACACGCCCAATAAGAAATATGGCGGGCGACGAATCTGTCAAAGGCGGCGCTTATGAAAGTTTGCTAGAAGCCAGAGAACGAAAACCAAACGTGCCTGTCTTTGAAGAACAAACCGCAGACTTTACTTTTTTGAGATACATCGGTCATCCTGAAATGAGTCAAAACAATGTGTGGGTGGAAGAATGGGTTGAACGAATCGTGAATCAACTTTCCACGAAGAATGAGGCGTTTGTCTTTTGTCACACGCCAGATAATTTTCTAGCCCCGTATCTGTGCAAAGAAATTCATCAACGCGTTTCAAATCGGATAAAAATAAATCCATTGCCATGGAATGAACATGAGCCAAATACTCCAAAACAAGCAAATTTGTTTTGAGGTTATAATTTCTTAATGCCAGCCGCAACTTTTTCAAAGGAACGTTTATGAACATTGCAATTGCTCTTGTGCTTGGTTTGTTAATTGGTTGGTTAGTAGAGTGGGTGATTGATTGGTTCTATTGGCGCCGACCACGCGAAGATAAAAAAGATTTATCATCCAGCACACCCGTTAAGACTCAAAAAGTGAGATATAAAACTGCGCCTGCTCATGCCGATGATTTGAAAAAAATTAAAGGCATTGGACCCGTCATTGCTAAACGTTTGAACACCGCAGGTATTTACACTTACGAACAACTTGCCGATTTAACGCTCGATGAATTTGAAGAAGCCCTGGGCGATTTGTTACAACGTTTTATTAACGAGCGCGCCATCTTAAGACACGCACGCGAATTAGCCGAACAAAAAGCGCGCGGGGAATTGAAGTGAATTCTCGTTTTGTGCCGTGGTACGACCTATTCAAATTAATCGTTGCCATTATCTTAACGATTATTTTGATTTTTCTTTTGCTAGAAGAACGCGACAGAAGATATGCATTGTTAGACGTTTCTCCCGCGCCGACCGCGACTCAGCCTGCGATTCTTTCTACCGCGACACAACCGCCTCTTGACCCTACGCCCAGCCCGACTCAGCAACCGCCAACCGTTACTTTAACTTTATCATCCCCGCAGGGGGCAACGCCTACACCCGAAGCCACTGCTACAGACATCACTGCGCCTGAACCTCCGCCCACTGAAACAGCTGTTGTAGAGTCTCAGCCTGCGCCTGTTGAATCCGCTCAAACTTCTGACCCAAATGAATGCCCATCAAACCCTACCCGCATTCAAGTTGGTATGAATGTAAAAGTGTTAGATTGGTTAAACTTCCGCACAGGACCTGGTTTACATTATGAAATTCAACGCACTAATAAACCCGGCACAGAATTGGAAGTGATTGGCGGACCCGTTTGCACCGTGAGAGGCGGCAACCCACCCCGCGCTTATTTGTGGTGGAATGTGAAAATGGAGTCTGGTCAAGAAGGCTGGAGCGCCGAAGCGCCGTTAAATTTCCCGAATTACTTTTTAGAGCCAACAGAGTGAGTAAATAGTAATCTGTAAATAAGTAAGCGGTTACTTATTGCGTATTTTACTCATGGCATATTCGGCAATTGCCGTAATTGTCAAGGATGGATTGACTCCAGGGTTGGCAGGCATCACTGAGCCGTCAATGATATATAAGCCTTCGTAATTATGAATTTGAAAATTTTCGTCAATTACGCCTTCATCGGCGTTTCGTCCCATCGGCGCGCCGCCTAAAATGTGAGCGGTGGTTGGCAAGCCCAATAAATTTTCACCAAGCGAACCCAACGCCACACCATTCACTCGTTTGGCAAATTCGCGGGTCACTTCGTGCGAGCCTTTCACTTGCGCGTTAATTTCATAACCAGGCTCTTCTTCTGCCACTAAGCCCTTGCGAAACAAAGTAAATAAGCTTCTTCCTATCTTAAATCTCATTCGGTTGTCGGCATGTTGCATCACCAACAAAATGGTGACATTATGCGCCCAGCCCGGTAAAAACATGGCTTTGGCAAAATCTATGGGGTGGGTAATCATCCACCATAAAAATTTCAAAATGCGAATCGGAATGCCGACGTTGGTTTCAATCAATGGCGCGGCGAGAAAGCGCATCAATGACGACCCATCGGGATAGCGAACAGGCTCAATACGAGTCATTTCATCATGGTTATAAATGGATGAAATTGCGACTCCTTGCGAATAATTAACGTCCGATTTGCGCGCCACGCTTCCCAACAGACCTTCAGAATTGGTTCTCACCATCGTACCTAACTTGGCGGATAGTTTTGGCAAGGATTTTTTCACATCGCGTAAATTCAGCAGTAACTTCATTGTTCCCATCACGCCTGCGGAGAAGATTACATTTTTGGCATAGATGGTTTGCCTTTGCTTGAACAACTTTGTAGAAGTTTGATAAGTAATTGCGTAGCGTACATCTGACCTGTGACTTGCGACTTGTGACTTATTTTTGTCAAAGGTCACAGGTCGAAGGTCGATTACTTCTGCTTCCGAAATAATTTTTGCGCCACTTTTTTCTGCAAAATACAAATAATTTTTTGGCAATGTGTTTTTAGCGTTATGTCTGCACCCCACCATACATCCGCCGCAATGTTGACATCCTGCTCTATCGGGACCTTCTCCGCCAAAATAGGGGTCGGGGACGGTTACGCCTGCTTCTCCAAAGTATGAACCGACGTCTGTCGCGCGGAAGGTATGCCCCATGCCGCGTTCTTCCGCCATTTGTTTGAGAATCAAATCCGCTTTCCATAACTTTGGGTTTCTTGCCACGCCTAACATTTTTTTCGCAGTTTCATAATGCGGTTTCAGCGCTTCGCCCCATTTGATATTTTGATTCCATGCTGGGGTGGCAAACGTTTCATCGGTTGGAACTTCGAGAACATTGGCGTATCCCAAACTGCCCCCGCCGACTCCTGCTCCATGCAAAACCATTACGCCTTTGAGGATGCTAATTTGCAAAATGCCATGCGCGCGAATGGCGGGCATCCATAAATATTTCCAATATTGCCAATTTGTCTTTGCAAAATCTTTATCCTCAAATCGCTTTCCCTTTTCTAAAACTAAAACGGAATAACCTTTTTCGGTCAGCCGCATAGCGGAGACGCTTCCGCCGAAGCCGCTTCCAATAATCACATAATCATAAGTTGTTTTAGTCATCACGTGAATTATACTTTAGCAAGTTTATTACTTTAAGTGAGGCATTATGACAAATCCAAATTTCAATTCACGCCGTTCTCCCGTTTATAGCAAGCGTGGAATTGTGGCAACATCTCAACCATTGGCAACTGCGGCTGGGATTGAGATTCTTTCTAAAGGTGGCAATGCGGCGGATGCGGCTGTTGCGGCAGCAGCGGCATTGAATGTGACTGAGCCAACCTCCACTGGAATTGGCGGCGATATGTTTGCTTTGTATTATGACGCTAAGACCAAACAGGTGACGGCGCTCAACGGTTCTGGTCGCGCCCCTGCCGCGCTGACGCTTGAACTGCTAAAGAAAGAAAATTTACTCGCTAACGAATTGCCTTACTATCATCCGCATACGATTACTGTGCCTGGGGCATGTGCAGGGTGGTGTGACTTAATCGAAAGACATGGTTCGCTCTCGTTGACGGAGATTTTGTCGCCTGCTATTAGGCTTGCAGACGAGGGGTTTCCTGTGGCGCCAGTCACCGCTTATTTTTGGGCGCGGGGCGCTGAACGGCAATTGAAGTTTGCGTTGAATGGGCATGAATTAACGATTAACGGGCGAGCGCCGAATGCGGGTGAAATTTTTTATAACAAAGGTTTGGCAAAGACATTTCGTTTGATTGCGGAGAAAAAAGCAGAGGGGTTTTATCAAGGTCCAATTGCAGAAGCAATTATCAGTGTGATTAAAGAGGCGGGTGGAGTTATGTCAGATGTTGATTTGGCAGAACATGTCTCCACTTGGGAAAATCCGATTTCGGTTAATTATCATGGATTGAACGTGTATGAATGTCCGCCCAATGGACAAGGCATTACGGCATTAATCGCGTTGAATATTTTAGAAGGCTTTGAATTGACCGCGTTAGATTTGTTATCGCCAGAAAAAATGCACTTGATGATTGAAGCCATGCGCCTCGCATTTGCAGATGCGCGTTGGTATGTGGCAGACCCTGCTTTTGTGAAAATTCCAATGAACGAATTGTTGTCTAAAGAATATGCGAGCGAACGGCGAAAATTAATTAATTTGAAACGCGCCACAATTGACCAAAAACGCGGCGCGCCTGTGGCTTCGTCGAACACGGTGTATTTGAGCGTGGTGGATGGATTAGGCAATGCGTGTTCGTTTATCAATAGCAATTACATGGGATTTGGCACGGGTATTGTGCCAAAGGGTTGGGGATTTACTTTACAAAACCGCGGGCATAACTTTAGCCTTGACCCAAATCATCCGAATGCGCTGGCGCCGAAGAAACGACCATATCATACGATTATCCCTGCTATGGCGACTCGTGAAAGCGATAATTCTTTATATGCATCGTATGGCGTGATGGGTGGATTTATGCAACCGCAGGGTCATGTGCAGGTGTTATCTGCTTTGAAAGATGGCGGTCTTGACCCACAATCTGCATTAGATTTGCCAAGGTTTTGTATTGATGTAGATGAAGCAGGCGGTAAAGTTGCGATTGAAGAAGGTATGCCAAAAGAAACAATTGAGGCTTTGCAAAAGATGGGACATCCGATTTATGAAGTAAGCGGTTATAACCGCGCTTTGTTTGGTAGAGGGCAGGTTATCTTGCAAGATGAAAACAAAGTATTAATTGGTGGAAGCGACCCAAGAGCGGATGGGTATGCGGGAAGTATTTAGCTATCAGCTATCAGCAGTCAGCAGTCGGCTATCAGCTATCAGCAGTCGGCAGTCAGCAGTCGGCAGTCGGCGTTCAATCTTTTGTTCGTAAAGTTTTAAGTAATGAAGCCAGCATGCGTTTTATTTCTTCGACTTGCGGTTGAAGTTTTTCATATTGTTCGTTTGCAATAAAACCTAAATCACGAGCAAGAAGAATTTGATATTCAGATTCACTGGCTGAGCCCATTGCGATTTGTAAAAACCGAGCGAATTCCGCATCTGTATTTCTGCCGCATCCCTCAGCGATGTTTGTAGGAATTGACGTACTGGAACGCCGAATTTGAGAAGTTAAACCGTAAAGTTCTTCTTTTGGAAAACCTTTTGTTTCTTTATAAATTTCCAACGCAAATTGATGCGCTTTTTCCCAAACCTTAAGTTGACGAAAATCTTTCATCTTACCTCTTTATTAAATAATCAGCCGTCAAGAATTTCTGATGGCTGAAAGCTGACTGCTAGTCGCTAATAACTATAAAACCCTCTCCCTGATTTCCTTCCCAAATACCCCGCATCCACCATCTTTCGTAACAACGGCGCGGGGCGATACTTATCTTCACCCAAATCGCGTTGCAACACTTCCATAATAAATAGCACCACATCCAAGCCGATTAAATCTGCCAACGCCAGCGGACCCATCGGGTGATTCATGCCCAACTTCATCACAGCATCAATCGCTTCAGGCGAGCCAACTCCTTCTTGCAAAGCAAAAATCGCTTCGTTAATCATCGGGCATAAAATTCGGTTAGAGATAAAGCCAGGCGAATCATTCGCTTGCCACGCTTCTTTATTCATCGCTTTGCATAAGTCCAGTGTGGTTTGTAGCGTCTCGTCGCTGGTTGCCAAGCCTTTAATCACTTCCACCAGTTTCATCACAGGCACAGGATTCATAAAATGCATCCCGATCACTTTGTCAGGTCGTTTGGTTTGTGATGCAATTTTTGTGATTGAAATCGATGATGTATTGCTGGCTAAAATCACGTCTGCGCGGGCGGCGCGGTCTAACTCTTTGAAAATTTTGAATTTCAATTCTGGGTTTTCAGTTGCGGCTTCGATGACGAAATCGGCTTCATGCGCGCTATCGTAAGACGAAGCGTATCGAATATGGTCCGCATTCGATTTTTGCTCTTGATTAATTACCCCTTTCGATAACAGTTTTTCGGTTGATTTCTTAATCGTCTCTTTGGCTTTTTCTAACGCCTCAGGATTCACATCCATACAGGTTACCTGATACCCAGCCGTCGCCGCCACCTGAGCGATTCCATTCCCCATTGTCCCTGCGCCAATGACAAAAATATGTTTTATCATTTAATCTCCTAGTTTTTTAGTTTCTAGTTTTCTAGTTCTTTCGTCTAAACTATCAGACTAGCGAACGAGTTAACTAGCAATCTAACCGACCTTATCTCTCCAAATTTTATAATTATTCTTGATTTGTTCAATATGTCCTGGAATATGACCCGAATAAATACTCAACCATTTCTCAAACGTATAAGGCTCATCATATTCAGGGTGTGTGACAGAATTTTCAAAAACTTCGTCAGGTTGTTGTTTTAGTAATTTATATGTCGTCTTACGAACAAGATTCACGGTTTCTAACGCATCTTCCCAACTTTGGTCGTGGTAATTTAATTCAATAGCCCACTTATCTTGGTCATAGCCCATTAATAATCCACCGGGCTCGACGATTAATTTTCTCGCCCGCAACGCCGCATTGGATTCTGAATCCGCAAGGTGCACAAGAATCTCATGCACACTCCACTCTTTTGGTTCAGGCTTAAATTTCCACATCTCTTGTGGAATATCTTTCAATGTTTGCATTAGCAAGTCATAGCCTTTGCCATACAACTCAATTTTTTCATCGCGTTCTTTCTTATCCATGACGCAATCTCCAATTACTATTTACTGTTCTCTGCTCTCTGTTCTCTTACTCTAATTCAACCGCCATCGCCACCGCCTCGCCGCCGCCCAAACATAACGAAGCGATTCCTTTTTTCAACCCGCGATTCTTCAAGGCATAAATCAACGTTGTCAACACACGCGCGCCGCTTGCCCCAAGCGGGTGTCCTAACGCGATTGCGCCGCCGTTTACGTTCACTTTATTCCAATCCCAACCTTGGTCTGCTAATGCGTACCCATCCGCCAACACTTGCGCAGCGAAGGCTTCGTTCAATTCAATTAAATCTACGTCTTTCAACGTCCAATTTATTTTTTTCAACAATTTTGGAATCGCATGGGCAGGCGCGGCAAATAAATATTTCGGCTCTAATGCCGCCTGAGCATACCCTACCACTTTTGCCATTGGCTTGAGATTATTTTTTTCAGCATAACTGCGTGATGCAATCACAACCGCCGCCGCGCCATCGTTCATGGGAGATGAATTTCCTGCGGTCACTTTCCCATCAGATTTGAACGCGGGCTTCAATTTGGATAATGCCTCCAAACTCGCATCTTTTCGCGGACCTTCATCCTGCTTCACCAGCGTAGATTCGCCTTTACGCCCGGCAATTTCAACTGGCACAATTTCGTCGGCGAAGTATCCTGCTTCCGAAGCAGAAACAGCCTTCTGGTGAGAGCGAAGCGCGAACTCATCCATCGCTTCACGAGTCACTTCATATTCATCGCCGATAAATTCAGCCGCCATGCCCATTCCCCAATGCTCAAACGGATCCCATAAGCCATCGTTCAATAATGCGTCGGTCATTTGAGTATTGCCGAACTTTAATTCTCCCATTCTTCCATTGATCAAATACGGCGCGCGGCTCATAGACTCAAACCCGCCTGTAATAAATAAGTCGCCGTCGCCCGCGCGAATCGCTTGCGCCGCCATCATCGCCGCCTTAAGACCCGAACCGCACACTTTGTTAATCGTTGTCGCGCCGACTGTTTCAGGCACGCTTCCATAAATTCCCGCTTGGCGGGCTGGGGCTTGCCCCAAACCTGCAGAGACAACGTTCCCCATAATCACCTCTTCAATTTCTTGCGGATTAATGCCCGCACGCTTGACCGCTTCTTGCACGGCAATGGCGCCAAGTTTTGGGGCGGGCACACTGCTTAATGCGCCTTGAAATTTTCCAATCGGCGTGCGTGCCGCGCTTAAGATAACCGCTTCGTGTTCTTTGCTCATTGATTCTCCTTAATGGGCGTATTATAAAGCGCTGTCTCGCAGGTTTGGTGAAATTGCTTAATCTTTCCATAAAAACTTACGGAGCGTTTTGATGTGAGGTAAAATTTTGATTATGAATGAATCAAAATCACTGTATGAATTAATGGGCGAAGAAGCGGGCATAAAAAAACTGATTACTCGCTTCTATGATTTAATGGAAACCGCGCCTGAAGCGAAAGACGTACGCGCTTTGCACCCGAAAAATCTGAAACACTCGCGCGAAAAATTTTTCTTATTCCTTATGGGCTGGGCTGGCGGACCGCAAACTTATATCGAAACACGCGGGCATCCCGCTTTGCGAATGCGCCATCGCCCGTTTGCTATTGGTCCCAAAGAGCGCGACCAATGGTATTGGTGCATGGAAAAGGCTTTAGATGAAAGCGGCTATGACCCCGAAGTGATTGCGTATCTCAAAAATCATTTCAAAGATGCAACAGAGTTTTTGAGGAATAGACCGTAGATGCCTGTCTGCCCGCCGACCGTTTTTTGTTGTCAGCCGTCGGCGGTTAGCGGACGTTAAAGATTTTTCAACGCTTCTCTTTTACTTATGGGATGCAATTCTTTTGTCGCATTTACAAATTCCTTAACAGGCGCAGGGTTGGTATGGGCGTATTGTCTTAGCGCCCAGCCAATGGCTTTGTTGATAAAGAATTCGTCAGAACCTAAATTTTCTTTAATGATTTCACATAACAAGTCAAAATCGGTTTCTTTTTTATACCCAAGTTGAAATAACAAAGCGGCGCGCCGTAGCCAAATATTTTCTGACTTGCGCCATTTTTTCAAATATTTTTCTTTCGCTTTTGGATATTTCTTAAACATTGCGCCCACAGGATGACCCGCCAATAAATCCACAGTATCCCACCAAGATTTTGTGACGATTAAATGCTCTAGCGTTTCTATAAATTCAGGCTCTAATTTCTTTTCATATTTTTCAATCAAATTCATAGCAATATATTGGAATTCACGCTGTTTCAAACCCCATAGTTCGCGCGAAATTAAATCAAGTTTTTCAAAGGGAGGCAAACCGTTTGATTTGATAAATTCTCTCCACAAAGCGGTCGCTTGCGGCGCTTTGATTCCCAAAAACTCAAATTGATTACGCATATATTTTTTCATCGGCGCGGCATTGAGTGGATTGGCGTGTTTTTCGAAGAATGACTTAAGAGATTTTGTGTATGGGTGCATAAATTTTATTTCTCTAAACTGCGCGTAGAAAAATTAGCGCTTAACTAAACAACTATCGAACTATACTAACTATCTAACTAATAAACTATTTCGCTCCTTCAGGTTGCGCAAATTCTAATAGCCATTCGCCAGCGCGTTTTTCTTCAACCGAAGTTTTTGGGGTGACAACAAGAATCCAAGTTCGCCCAGGTTTTAATGGAAACAGCGCCGACTCGTCGTTTGTCATAAATTGAATCGGTTTTTGTTGCTCGCTTTTGAGTTCATCGCCGTCTAGCCGCGTTGACCATTTGATTTCATACATCAAGCCGTCTCGAAACAATAAAGCGTCGCCTGTTAAATTTTCTTCTAAATGAATATCTAAATTCGTAGGCGACACTACATCATGCCGCGTAAATAAAACAATTACGTTTTCAAATTGCAATTGACGATTTGTTAACCTGTCAATTTCAGGATGTAAAACGCCTGCTGTGTCAAAATCTGCGCTATCTACATAGCGCCAATAACTTTGCGAAGCGGCGTCGTACTTCCATGCCGATTGATTCAAATAAGCGATATACACATGCAATTGATTTGCCGCCGCGCCGCCGCTTGGCGGGTTGGCGGCGAAAATATTGCTGGCGTAATCAATTTCGCCCGTTTTGTTTTTTTGCGCTAAGCGCGGCAATTCGTCAATCTCTAACATATAGCCGCCGCCGTCAATATCGTGCGTTACAAAAAAGCATTGCGGCAATTCGTCTAACACTTCGGGTGAGGCAAACGCATAAATCAAGCACGCGTCTTTGAAGAAGGCGTGTATATCGGCGTAGATTAATCGTCCTGAGCGTATCGGTCCAATTTTTGGGAGGGGAAGTTCGGATGAAGATTCAAAATTGGGATGTAGAACCAAGCCGGCGTCTAAGCCAAGAAGCGAAGAAGAAGTTAAAGCGACCGCTTCGCTCTGCCCGTTTGCCTGTTCGGCGTCGCTGTCTTTTGATTCATCCCCAACATTTTTTTGAGCAAATTCCATGCCTGCTGGTTTTTCAAATTGTAAAATGTAATTTCCAGCGTTCACGTTGAAAGCGTAATAGCCGTTGCTATCGGTGGAGGTGGCTTGTAAAAAGTTTCCGTTTGCATCAAAAAGGTTGACGCACACTCCGCCTATGCCGCGCTCCCAATCGTCTTGCATGTGGTTTTGATTCTCATCTAGCCAAACGCGATTTCCAATCATATTCGATGTTTGTTGAAATGGCTGTGTGCGAATTTCGCAACTCCCTTGCAAAACTGGTTGAGGGCTTGGAAACTCGCCATAAAAAACGGAAAGAAATCTTGTTGCGCCTTCGGTGATATAAATTTCAAAAACCCAGGGCGCAAACGATAAACCCGCTTGTGGGCGCGCTGTGGCTGGAAAATGTGAAATTGAAACCAGCAAGGCGGGCAGGTTTAATAAACTTGGTTCTTGTACTTTTTTATTGGTTAATGGGTTGACTTCGAGAATAGGGGGCGGTTCGGCGGTTGCGGTAACCGTTGGGGTAGAGAAAACCGTTTCGCTTGGAGTTTCGTTCACGTTGCCGCTTTTTCCGCAAGATGAAATGATGAATATAAAAAGCAAAGATGCGAAAAAGACTTTTTTGGCGGCGCGATTCATTTTGTGTTTTGAAAAAATCGGCTTACTTTTTTGTATGTGTCTTCCAGCGCTTCGGGTAGCACGCGCGTTTCGCCAACGGTGGACATAAAATTCGTATCCCCAACCCAGCGCGGCACAATGTGAATATGCACATGACCCAACACACCCGCCCCAGCCGCTTCGCCAATATTTACGCCAATGTTGAACGATTCGGTTTTATAAATAATTTTCAAAGCGGTTGTGCATTGGCTGGTTAATTCCATCATTTCAGCCCGCGTTTTAGAATCTAAACTTTCTAAATTTGAGGCGTGGGCGAAGGGAATGACCATTAAATGCCCGCTGGTGTAGGGGTAGCGGTTCAAAATCACATACGAAAACGTTCCGCGAAAGGCAATTAAGTTTTCAACGCTATCTTGTTGTTTGGCTTGCGCGTTACAAAACACACAGCCTTTTTCGTTTTTTGCATGTTCAATGTATGTCATGCGCCAAGGCGACCAGAGACGTTTCATGCTTGGATTTTAACCGAAAAATTACGGCGCAATTGGCGGAAAAAGAGCGGTTAAATTAGCGCGATTTGAAGAAGGATAGACGAAAAAATAAAATAATAGGTCTGAAACCAGTATGAGCGCGAGAAAGGCGTAAGCCCATTTTTGTTGATTATTTTCAAATAGTTTATTTAGCGGCGTTGCAATTACCCAGCAAATGGCTGGAATCACGCCGATAAAATGAGTCGAAGCGGGCGTTCCATCTAGCAGAACGCCGCCCAAGACGGTGACGATGAATATCCAAACGAGCGGAAAAAAATGCTTTTGCCGAAAGGCAACCCAAACTCCAATCAGAAACAAGATAGAAGCAAAGCCAATTAAGAAAGGAGCGTTCGGCGCGTAAAAACCAGTGACTTCAGGGTAAAAATTATATGCCCCAAAAGATTTTTGTATCTGTGAGAAAAGATATTCATGGAAAGAAGGTTGAATTAAATTTGCTTTCCACCCATTTACCAATGAAGCCCGGTCGAAGAAAAATTCAGGCACATAGATTGCAAACATGACGAGCGGCGCGGCGACTGCAAAGGCGAGCGCCAGCGTTTTTGCGGCATATTTGATTAAACCAAGCCGATTGTCCGTTTGCGCCCATAGCTTAATAAAAAGAATGGTTAACAAAAAGACGACAAAATACCCGCCGCTATAGAGATAAGCGGAAAGCCCCAGCGTTAGCCCCGCAAATAGGGCTCCTTTATCGTTATGTTTTCGCCAGCCGATTAAAAATAAACCAAGCGTAAGCGGAACAAGAAAGGTAACCCAAATATTACTTAAAGCAAGGCGCGACCAATGCACATGATAATGATAGGTTGCCATTAAAAGGGATGTAATCCATGCCGTTCTTTGCCCACTCAGTTCGTTTACAATTAAGAAAACGCCGGCGATTGCAAGCGAGCCAATCGCTACGCTTGAAATTCTGCTGGCGGGTATGTTCATACCGAAAAGAAACGTATTGAAGCGTAAAACATATTTATATAAAACAGGTTGCGAATCTAACCCCGTGCGAAAGGGATTAATGGTTAGATAAGGGTCGTCTTCTTTTGGAATGTGTAAAATTGCAAATTCTACATAGCCTGCTTCGTCGGGGTGAAAGCCTGCGGGTAAATTTGGCAAATTGACAATGCGAATGACAAACGCGGCGGTAATCAGGGCGAATATCCCTACCCAAGCGCGGTTAAACTTTATTTGAAACAAGGCTGGTTGTTTTTCTGGGTATAGCGCCGCAAAACATAGAAAAACAAAAAAAACCCATAGCAAAATTGGCAAATACCCAATGAACGCTTCTGTGGCATACCGAAAGCCAATCCATGCTGAGGCGAAAATAGAAATGCATGTAAAGATAGATTGCCTCAAGATAGGGCGGTCTTTCCAGAGCGTTTTTAGGGAAGCCATATCAAAAATTAACCCAATGAATTGTAACAAAATATTTTCCTTCACTAATCTCGATTTTTAGATTATCCTCTTACAATGCAACCTAACCTTTTTTCGCCCACGCTCACTGTATCTCAACTGACATTTCACATCCGCAGGCTATTAGAGGAGAACGCCCAATTGCAAGATGTGTGGGTTAGCGGGGAAATATCGAATGTGTCCAAACCTAATTCGGGGCATATTTATTTCACGCTTAAAGATAAGAACGCCTCGCTACGCTGTGTAATGTGGCGAACAGAAGCCGCTCGGTTAAGAATGAATCTGCAAGACGGCATAGCGATTGAGGCGCACGGCAGAATCGCCGTCTATGAACCGCAGGGGCAATATCAATTGGTTGTTAATCAAATTCAATCTAAAGGCGAGGGCGCGTTATATCAAGAATTTTTACGGCTCAAATCTACGCTGGAAGCCGAAGGGTTATTTACTGCGGAAAATAAGCGCGAAATTCCGCAACTCCCGAAAAAGATAGGCATTGTCACTTCGCAAACGGGCGCGGCATTGCGCGATATGTTAAATACCATTCGCCGCCGTTTACCCATTGTGCAAGTCATCCTTGCGCCGTCATTGGTGCAAGGCGTAGAAGCGCCGCCGGCGATTGTAGCCGCGCTTGAATCATTAAATAAACAATCGCCTGATGTAATTATTATTGCACGCGGCGGCGGTTCGATAGAAGATTTATGGGCGTTCAATGATGAAAGAGTGGTTCGCGCTGTTGCCAATTCTAAAACGCCTATCATTTCAGGGATTGGTCACGAAACGGATTTTACGCTGACAGATTTTGCCGCCGATTTACGCGCCGCTACCCCAACCGCCGCGGCGGAATTAGCGACTCAAACAACGTTAAGCGATATTCAATTGCAAATTGCCGATTATCAAACCCGCCTCCAAAATCAAACCTTGAGTTTGGTCGCTGACCATGAAGCCTTTCTCTCCTCCCTTGCCGCGCGTCTCCAATATAATTCTCCCAAGCGGCGCATTGAATCTGAATATCAAAAATTGGATGAACTTGCCCGCCGCGCGCTTTCTTCTTTGATTCATCGTATCCAATTGAATAAATCCAACGTAGATGGAATAGCAAAACGCTTACAATCGCTTAGCCCGGAAGGGGTTCTGTCGCGCGGGTATGCGATTATCACCCGAAAAGCCGACGGCGCGGTCGTCTCGAAGGTTTCGCACGCCAAAGGCGAGTTGAACGTTCGCGTGAGCGATGGAGAATTTGAAGTAAGACGTAATTTGTAAAATATAACCAGATATTGGTAAGATTTAATGACTCATTATATGCGAAACGTTTCAAAGCCTCTCGCAAATGAAGACTGTTTCAACATTGAACCTGCGGAACGATGCGTAACCTCGGTTAATGAATTTTTTGCGCTGTACGAATCGCGCATGAGGAGATTTTATGGCAAAACAAAAATCAGCGACACAGAAACCTATTGAAGACTTGACATACGAAGAAGCGTTGGCTGAATTGGAGACGATTGTTGAGGCTTTAGAGGCAGGTCAAAATCAGTTAGAAGAAGCGATGAGGTTGTTTGAGCGCGGTCAGGCATTAATCAAAAAATGCGGCGCTGAGTTAGAGTCGGCTCAATTAAAAATTCAAAAACTCGCAGGCGATACGTTGACGACATTTGAGGAAGAATTGGAATGAACGTTTTAGATATTTTTCAAAATAAAGTTTTTGTCGCTTGTATGCTGGGTTGGTTTTTTGCGCAAGCGTTGAAAGTTCCTACCGAATATTTGCGCTCACGCCGCTGGTTGTGGACGATGTTTTTTGCGCCAGGCGGAATGCCTTCTTCTCACTCGGCTATGATGGTGGCAGGCACCTTGGCGGTGGGGTTATATCACGGGTTTGATAACCCTTTGTTTGGCATTGCGGTAGCAATTACGATGATTGTGACGTATGATGCCGCAGGCGTGCGCCGACAAGCAGGGATGCACGCCGAAAGAATCAATGTGCTGTTTGGCGAATTGTTAAAAGGGCATATTTGGGATGAAGAAGAATTGAAAGAAGTAATTGGGCATACTCCGCTTGAAGTGGCAGGCGGAATTATTTTAGGGTTGTTGGTTTCTATTGTGTTGTGGATATACTGGACGTAAATTTATTTACTAGGCTGCCTTTTTCAAACTTCTTATCCTTCTTAGCGCCTCATTGACGATATAACTTAATTCAGGCGTTCGCAAAATAAACAAAATAGAAAAGTAAACCAGCCCGCCTAGCCCAACCCCCGCAAGGGCGAGAACCCACACGCTAAAGTTTTTTGCAAAAGCAAGAAAAGCGAATAAAGCGAGCGCCATGCCGCCGGCGGCGCAAAAAGCCGCAAACGCTCCGCGCAGAATGTGATTGCCTTCAATTCCATTTAATCGTTTCCGTATAACGATGAAAAGCGCGGCGGCTTCTATAGCCGTCGCTAGTGAATTCGCTAAGGCAAGCCCGCCTAAAGAAAGCCAGCCTGCCGACTCAAATAATGTTGAAAATAAAACGCTGAAAGCAACGTTTAACCCCATTGCTATTACGCCAATGAAAACGGGCGTTTTTGTATCTTGCTGGGCGTAAAAAGCGCGCGTTAAAACTTCCATAATCGAATGACCAACCAGCCCAGCCGCATACCAAAGCAGCGCCCATGAAACTAGTTCCACCGAATTGGAGTCGAACTCGCCGCGTTGATATAACAGAGAGATAATCGGCTTGCGGAGCGTCATTAAGCCCACGCTGGCGGGCAGCGCTAATAAAATGATTCCTCGTAAGGATGAAGCCAATGATGAACGCATTTCATCTTGTTTGCCTAGCGCATACTGCGCCGAAAATGTCGGCATTGCCGCAATTGCCACCGATTGCGCAATTGCCGCTTGCGCCATGAGCATTAAGGAAAAACCGTAATACAAGCCAGTTACGCTTCCGCTTTGCATGTGAGAGGCAAGCCAAGTGTTGACCCAGAAATTTAATTGCACCACCGCCACGCCAAGTAAGCGGGGACCCATTAATAAGACGACTTGCTTAAAGTTAGAATCTTTGAAATCAAAATAAAACGACAGCGAAGGGCGGGCGGCGGACTGCCTTCGAAAATTGAGTAATATTCTTAACAGACTCGGTAATTGAATAACTAAATAAAACGCCGCGCCAATCACAACGCCCCACGCTAAACCATAAATTCCCATAGAAGGCGATAAAAATAAAACGCCGAAAATAATGCCCAGTTGATATAGCGCGGGCGTTAAAGCGGGAACGAAAAAAATTTGATGCGCGTTCAATATGCCCACAATCAACCCGCCTAAACCAAATAAGACGGCGGAAATTAATTGAATGCGTAACAAATTAATGGTTAAAGAAAAAAGTTCAGGGTCGGCAGCCAAGCCGGGCGCAAGCGCGAAGCGAATGACCTGCGGGGCAAATATCGCAATCAATGTCGCCAGCGCCGTCAATGTTAATGTCGCCGCATTGGCAATTGAACTTGCGAGTTTCCATGCCGAATCTTTTTCTTCTTTGGCAAGCAACCCCGTAAACGTGGGGATGAACGCCGAGCCAAGCGCGCCGCCCGCCACTAATAAAAATAACGTTTCGCTTACGCGATTTGCCGCGAAGAATGAATCAAGCTGAGGCGATGCGCCAAAAGTTTGCGCCACCAGCACGCCGCGAACTAAGCCTGCAATTTGACCCAATAACATGGCGGACATTACAGCGCCAGCCGCGCGCGCAATTTGTTGATTTGAGTTTGTCATAAAGCCTTGCGATTATAATCATTTTATGAAAAAAATTTTAACGTTCATTTTTTTGATTTTATTAACCGCTTGCGAGAGCGTCTCTACGCCTCTACCTTCGGTGACGCCTGATTCTGCAACTCAACCTATATTTACGCTGACGGAGATTCCCGTACCCGCAGGTTATGGGTATGCGGGCGGCTGGCTTGAAATATATTTTACGAATCCAAATAGCTCGCTTGCTTCTCAGCAAACAGGCGGCATTGACCTTCCGCTTGCGGCGGCGATTGACTCCGCAAGGTTAAGCGTTGACGTCGCAATTTATAGATTAAGTTTGAATAGCGTGCGCGATGCGTTGATTCGCGCGCACGAGCGCGGCGTGCAAGTGCGAATGGTGATGGAAAGCGATAATTTAGAAAGAGCAGACCCTCAAAGAATTAAAGAAGCGGGCATTTCTATTTTAGGAGATAGGCGCGAAGGTTTAATGCACCACAAATTCGTTGTCATTGACAAATCTGAAGTGTGGCTCGGCTCAATGAATTTTACCGATTCTGGGGCGTATCAAGATAACAATGTGATGATGCGGATTCGTTCTGTGAAAATTGCAGAGAACTTTACAAAAGAGTTTGAAGAAATGTATCTTGAAGATAAATTTGGCGATACGATTGCGCCTGAAACGCCTAACCCACAAGTGACGCTGGACGGGATAGCGATTGAAACGTATTTTTCGCCCGATGACGGTGTGCAACCCAAAATCATAGAGGCGATTAACGCCGCCAACGAAAGCGTTTATTTTATGGCGTTTTCATTTACCGCCGATTCCATTGGCGATGCGGTTCGCAAACGGGCAGCCGATGGGGTGACGGTGGCAGGGGTAATGGACGAAGAACAAGTGGCAAGCAATATTGGCACAGAGTTTGAGGCGTTCCGTCAGGCAGGTTTAGATGTGTATCAGGATGGGGGGGCGGGTCAGATGCACCATAAAACTATCGTCATTGATGAAAGCGTTGTAGTGACTGGCTCTTATAATTTCACGAACAGCGCCGAATTACGAAATGATGAATATGCGCTTGTGATTTATAGCGAAGAAATTGCCGCTTTGTTTATTGCCGAATTTCAGCGAGTGTATGAGCAGGCGAGGTGAGTTGCGCGTAGTCAAGACTATGAAACTAAATCAAGGCTGAAGATGGCGCAGATTAGCGCCATTTTTGTTTCATCTTGCCCGTAACTTTTTTCCGTTCAGTTCGACTGATAGGATGTAGTAAGTCAAATTAACCGAAAAGAGGTGCAAAATGAAAGGAATTTCTCGATATGTTTTTTTCGCCATGCTGACAGTGGGTATGTTGTTGGTCAGCGCGTGCGGCGCCACAACTCAGTTTTCTGAAGATAGCGGCTCCGCAAAACCTTTACCGTCTTTGGTTTCTGTAAGCGGTATTATTGAAGCCATCAACGGCAATCAGTGGACGGTGGATGGTCAGGTTATCACAGTGGACGCATCTATGTTAGACGACGACGATGACCTTGCAGATTATAAAGTTGGGGATTTTGTGGAACTTGAAGTTGAAACGCTTGCAGATGGCTCGGTTGTTGCGCGCAGCGTTGATTCGGGCGATGATAAGTCTAATGAAAATGACGACGACTCGTCTAACACGAACGACGACTCATCGAACGCGAATGATGACGACGCAAATGAAAACGACGACGATGCGTCTGATAGCGACGATGACGATTCAAACGAGAACGACGACGCCTCAAACGATAATGAAGATGACTCAAATGAAAACGACGACTCAAACGATAATGATGACGACTCGTCTGATAGCTCTGGCGGCAATGAGAATGACGATGACGACGACCAAGACGATGATGATGGCGATGATAGCAATGAGAATGACGATTAATTTGTGATTTGATGTGAAATGCGCTAGGTCGTCTGATGCAGGTCAGGCGACCTAGTTTTATAAAACGTTTTGGAAACCGCTCATGTTTACGAAAAAAACGCTCTCTCTCTTCTTATTATTCCTTATATTTTTTAGCGTAATGGCGATTATTCAATTCGCCACGCCCGATATGCCCGATAACGACGGTTTTTATCATATCAAACTGGCATGGCTGATGCGAACGGAAAGCCTAAAACCTGAGTTTTATTGGCTGCCTTTAACAATCCTCAACGCTGAAGAGTTTTACGACCATCATTTTCTTTTTCATGTGGCGCTGATTCCGTTTACCTTTGGCGATTTGCGACTCGGCGCAAAATGGGCGGCGGTTCTTTTTTCTTCGCTGGCATTCTTAAGCGTTTGGTATTTGTTTCATCGTCAGCGCGTTCCTCATGCTTGGGCGTGGTCTCTGCTTTTGCTGGGAATTTCTGAAGCGTTTTTATATCGCATGTCTATTACGCGCGCGCAATCGTTATCTTTGGCTATGTTGGCGTTAGGCTTTGCCTGGCTATTAGAAGGACGACATAAACGCATTGCCGTTTTGTCTTTTTTATATGTTTGGACGTATAACGCATTTCCGTTAATGCCTGCCATAGCGTTTTTATATTGCCTTGCCGGTTGGATTGTGGAACATAAACTTGACTTTAAGCCTTTTCTCTGGTCGAGCGCCGGCGTTTTGGCGGGGTTAATCATTAACCCATATTTCCCCGATAACTTAATTTTTACCTATCATCACTTTTTACCGAAATTGTTAAACGCCGCTTCTGCCCGCGTTGGCAATGAGTGGTATCCATACCAAACGGACACTTTATTACAGAATTCAGCATTGGCATTATTTTTATTTGTTGGCGCCGTTTTTGGTATTGGGTTAACGAACCGTAAAATGGATATTCGCACAGCCGCTTCTTTCCTCATTGCTGTGCTGTTTGGCGTTATGCTTTTCAAAGCGCGCAGGTTTGTTGAGTATTTTCCGCCTTTTGCTTTAATATTCGCCGCTTTTGCATGGGCGCCGATTTTCAGAAAAGAATATCAACGTTTTACATGGCTTTCGCTATTAAACGAAGCCGACCGACACGCGGCGCATCGCCCTGTTGCGCTTAGGTTTTTGCAAACCAATATACCCTTAATGGTCTTACTGGCTATGTTTATTGTCGGCGGCGTTAGGAGCGTTCCCGCCGCGCAAAGTCAAATTTCAAAATCGAAGCCGTACGATTTATATCAAAACGCTTCGCTTTGGCTTCAAGAGCATACGCCTGCGGGCGCGCGCGTCTTCCAAACCGATTGGGATGATTTTCCTCGTTTGTTTTTTTACAACACAAGCAATACTTACCTTATCGGCTTAGACCCAACCTATATGCAGTTTTATGATGAAGAGTTATACCAAACATGGGCGCGGATTACGCGCGGCGACGTGGCGGAGCCTTCAAAACTTATTTTTGAAAAATTTGCCGCCGTTTATATTCATACAGACTTGAATCACAAAGAGTTTATACGGCAAGCTGAACAAGACCGCAACCTCAAAGTAGTGTACCGCGACGACCAAGCCGTGATTTTCCAAATTATGCAACCGTGATAATATTATGAACGCTTTTACGCATACACTTTACCTTAAGAATTGGGCGCTGTTCTCTATAATGTCTGACAATCCTGCACAAAGCGAATTTAATCAACTGAACGACTTAAATGCCCAAACCGTCGGCGCGGTATATGATGAATACTTTCACGAAATTTATCGTTATGTTTTATACCGCATTAACGACCCCGATTTAGCCGCCGATATTGCCAGCGACGTGTTTATTCGCTTGCTTGAAGCCGTTCATGCCAAGCGCGGACCGACCACAAACCTCAAGGGGTGGTTGATTGCCACCGCTTCGCACATTGTGACAGACCACCTGCGAAAAAAATATCGCCACCCAGAAGATGAAATACCCGCCTCTTTACCCGACCCTGAACCAGATATAACCGCTCAACTGGATTTTCGAGAGCAGAATCGCAATGTCAAAGAAGCCCTGCTCAAACTCACCGCCGAGCAGCAACATGTTTTATCGCTGCGGTTTGGTCAAGGTTATTCATTAGAAGAAACCGCTTACCTTATGAATAAAAATGTGAACGCAGTGAAAGCCCTGCAATTTCGCGCGCTTGCCGCTTTACAGCGAGAAATCGGCGAGGTGGACTTATGACGACTTTATTTGAGGCTCTTCAAGAGTGCTTGCAAGAAATTGAAAACGGCGCAGATATTAACGCGGCGCTGAAACGTTTCCCCGAACATGCGGCGGAATTGCGCCCGCTTCTAAAAGCGGCGGTGGCGGCGCAACGCAACCAAGCGGCAGACCCTTCGCCCGAAGCGTTTCGACGCGGCCGCGCCAAAGTGTTGCAACGCGCCGCCGAACTGCGAGAATTAAAATCTGCCCCGCAAAAAAGAAGGCTGCCTATCTTTTCACGTTTGGCGCTTTCATTCGCTTTAGCGTTGATGTTTTTATTAAGCGGCACAGGTTTACTAAGCGCTTCCGCCTCCGCTTTGCCAGGCGATAGACTGTACCCCGTTAAGCGTGGCTGGGAAAATATTCGGCTATCTTTAATCTTTGATTCGGAAGCCCGCAGCTTATTGAAAAGCGAATTTGAAAACGAGCGCTTGCGCGAAGTGAATGAATTACTCACGCAAGGTAGAAGTGAAACCGTTCAATTTGCGGGCATCTTTTTACAAGTCAATGGCGCTACCTATGTGTCGGGCGTAAGAGTGAGCGTCCCTGCAAATATCAACTTGCCCGAAAATGGCGAAGCGGTCCTTGTCGCGGGGCGCACCAATCCGCAAGGCTTTATTGAAGTCGTAAGTTTTGAAATCCTCCCCGCTGGAACTGTTGCGCCAATTGGCAACCCAATTCAAATCGAAATTCAGCCCACCTTGCCCGCTCCTCAAGCCGATGTAACTTATTTTGAAATTCAAGGTATTTTGCAATCTGTCTCTACAACGTCAATCAATGTAAATGGGCAAACGGTGTATATTGACGCCGCTCAAATTACCGGGCAATTATGTATTGGGCTAGACGTGAAAGCAAGAGGATATTACACTACCGATAACAGATTTATCGCTATTGAAGTTTTCGGTAAAGAGGCTTGCCCTGTTGCGCCGCCGGCGCTAAATAACAATTCAAACGATGATAACGCAGGCGGCATTGAAAATAGCCCTTCAAATAATGATAACAATAGCGACGAAGAGGACGATGAAGATGACGATAATGATAACGACGACGATTAATATCAACTGCGAGGCGTCCCCTCGCAGTTTTTTTTTTCTAAGCGGCGACTCTTAAGTAACTGCAATGCGCCAAGTCTCGCAAATCTAAAGTTTTTTGCGCCTTTGTGATGTCTGCAAAATTGAGCGTCTCACAATAAGTATTGCTTTTTAGCATAAAATAGATTAAATTTAGGCGCATAGCACGTTCGTTCTATTACGCATTCATCGCCCCGCAATGATAATTCGCCTCGACTTGCGGGGCGTTCAAATACAGGAGACTTTCATGGCAGACTCTACTTTTTATCTTGGCAGATTATACGACCCCAAAACCTCAACGCTCACCAACAAACCGCTTGAATATGATTCGGCAGATTTAACCACTCACGCTGTTGTTACTGGTATGACCGGCTCCGGCAAAACAGGCTTATGTATTGCCATGCTTGAAGAAGCCGCCCTTAACGGCGTCCCCGCTATCATCATTGACCCTAAAGGCGATTTAACCAATTTGCTCTTGCATTTTCCTGAATTATTGCCATCCGATTTTCAACCATGGATTGACCCCGAAGTTGTGCGCCGCGCAGGCACAACGCCCGAAAAAGCCGCCGAAGAAGCCGCAGACGCTTGGAAAAAAGGCATTGAAGAATGGGGCATGGACCAAGCCCGCATAATGGATTTGAAAAACGCCGTTGAGTTTGCCATTTACACGCCAGGCTCCGACGCTGGAATTTCCGTCAGCGTTTTATCGTCTCTTGCCGCGCCCGATTTAGATTGGGAAGAAAACCGCGAAGTGTTGCGCGAAAGAATTTCAAGCACTGTCACGGCTTTGCTTGGTTTAGTCGGCATGAACGATTTAGACCCCATTCGCTCGCGCGAACATATTTTACTTTCCAATATTTTTGAAGCGCATTGGAGCAACAAACAAGACATCAGCCTGGAAGAATTAATCTTACAAATTCAAACGCCGCCGTTTGATAAACTCGGCGCATTTCCTGTGGATACATTCTTCCCGCAAAAAGACCGCATGGAATTGGCGATGATTGTTAACAACATCCTCGCCGCGCCCGCGTTTGAAGCCTGGCGCGAAGGTCAATCATTAGATATTCAATCCTTATTATTTACCCCGCAAGGCGCGCCGCGCCATAGCATTTTCTATCTCGCCCATCTTTCTGACGGCGAAAGAATGTTTTTCACCACATTGCTCTTATCAGCCGTAGAAACATGGATGAGAACGCAAAAAGGTTCAACATCATTACGCGCTTTGTTATACATGGATGAAATTTACGGTTATCTTCCGCCAACCGCAAACCCGCCATCCAAACAACCTTTGCTTCGCATGTTAAAGCAAGCCCGCGCGTTTGGTTTAGGTTTATTACTCGCCACACAAAACCCAGTGGATATGGATTACAAAGCCCTTTCCAACACAGGCACATGGTTCATTGGCAAACTCCAAACCGAACGCGATAAGAATCGTCTGCTCGATGGGCTTGAAAGTTTAGCGGGCGGCATCCCGCGCGCGCAAATGGATAAATTAATTTCCGCGCTCGGCAAGCGCGTGTTTGTAATGAACAATGTAAACGAAAAAGCGCCGATTTTATTTCAAACGCGCTGGGTGATGAACTTCTTAGCGGGACCGATGACGCGCCAACAAATTCCCGATTTGAACGCTTTGGTTGGAGCAAAACCTGCGCCTCAATACAAGGGGAAGTCTGTTTCTAAACCTGTAACCGATTCTTCTCCCAAACAAGCGCCCCCGCCGGTGGATTATGTCCAACCTGTTGCAATTCCCACCTCCGAGTCGAATCGACAAATCGCAGGCGGAAATCAAAAACCAAACGGAACATCCACCAAGCCGCCTGTGCCAAACGGCGTGCGTGAATATTTCCTGCCGCAAAACTACAGCCTGTCTGAAGCGTTGCGAGCCACCAACCGCCCGCAATCGTTTGGCGGCTCGATTCAAGGCGTGGTGTATTATCCCGTTTTATTGGCTTCTGCCCAAGTGCGAATCTTAGACAGAAAATATAACGTGGACGCTGAAATCACAAAATCAGCCTTAGTGGAAAATTTAGATAGGCGAGGCATTGTGCGCTGGGAAGAATTCCCGTACGCGGGACCATCGTTAGATAATATCGAAACTGCCCCCGCCGATTCTGCTCGCTTTGCTTCTATTGAACCGCCATTAAATGACGCAAAATTGATGAATGCCTTGCTCAAAGATTTTACCGATTGGGTTTTTCGTAACGTCTCAGTCAAAGCGCGTGAAAACAAAGCCCTAAAAATTTTTGCAGGACCAGACATCACCGCCGCTGATTTTATGAAACAATGCGCCGAAGCCGCCCGCGAAGCCTGCGACGCAGAGATTGCTAAAAAGACCTCCGCTTTAGATAAAAAGATACGCGCTTTGGAAGAAAAACTTGGCAGAGAAGAACGCGAACTTCAAGAAGACGAAGCCGAATTACAAAATCGAAATATCGAATCTGCCGCAAATTTAGCGGAATTGGGCGCCAGTTTATTCGGGCTGACAAGAAAGAAAAGCGTGACGACGCAATTTACAAAACACCGTCTAGCCCAAAGCGCCAAAGCCGAAGTGCAAGAGTCGAAGGAAACTATCGCCCGCCTAACCAAAGAGTTAGAAGCGTTATATAAAGAACGAGATTCCATTGAGGATGAAATCAATCATCGTTGGGGCAACGTTGTTTCTGATTTTGCTGAAATTGAAGTGCGCCCGAAGAAGACTGATGTTTTTGTGAACTTGTTTGGCGTGGCGTGGAAACCGTATTACATTGTCCAAGCCGCTGGCGAAACGTTTGAATTGCCAGCCTTTGGCGCGGAATAGAACTGTGCTATTGCTGGGAAGAAAGCAAAGCCTTCTTCGGAGTGGATAATTTTGTAAGTTAAACGCAAAGAAGAAAAATTACCGAGCCGCTAAAAGATTTGAGTCTTTGAGGCTTAGCGGCTTAGCGGTTATTCAAACCCCGCCTGCAGAGCCGCTAAAAGATTTGAGTCTTTGAAGCTTAGCGACTTAGCGGTTATTCAAACCCCGCCTGCAGAGCTGCTAAAAGATTTGAGTCTTTGAGGCTTAGCGGCTTAGCGGCTTAGCGGTTATTCAAACCCCGCCTGCAGAGCCGCTAAAAGATTTGAGTCTTTGAGGCTTAGCGGCTTAGCGGTTACTCAAACCCCGCTTTTTATCCCTTCTTACCTCCCTCGCGCTGACATAAAAATCTTGACATCAATTCCCAAAAATGATAACCTTGTAATAAGTATGCCCGATTCGCCTTTGAAAGCGTGAAGGTGGACGGGCGTCAAATTTTTTATGCAGGAGTAATAAAATGTCCGAACGTATTGTTGGAACCGTCAAGTGGTTCAATGCGACCAAAGGCTACGGCTTTATTGGTCACGAAGGCGGCGAAGATGTATTTGTGCACTTCTCCGCGATTCAAACAGAAGGCTATCGTAAGTTAGAAGCCGAACAAAAAGTGGAGTTTTCTATCGAAGAAGGTCCCAAGGGCAAGCAAGCCGCCAATGTGGTGCCGCTTTCATCGTAAAAATATATACTTTATAAAATCAACAGGGTTGTCGTGAGACAACCCTGTTTTATTTTCTTTGCGGCGCGCCGCCCAACGTATTTGTTTTATTATTTTTTCTTCCCCGTTTCAAGGGCAACTTCCCTCGGCGCCACCATTCCCCAGCGGCTAGCCCCCAAATATAAAATTTCTAAAATCAAATCTTCATATCGAATGCCTTCCGCTTTGGCTTGCAGACATAAATCGCTGTAATCGGGCGTTAAGCCTGGCAAGGTGTTAATTTCAATCAATCGCGGGTTGCCGTCTTCGTCTAACCGAATATCGGTGCGCGAAATATCTAAAGCGTTTAAGATTTGATGAGCGCGTAACGCCAGATGTTTTAACTTCTTTTCTAGTTCAGGGTCAACCTCGGCTGGGCAAAAGTAGCCGGGCGAGCCGTCTGCGCCGACTTCTTTCGATTTGGCTTCATTGCTATACACCCAAGGCGTAACCGAGCGGGTGCTGTCTAATTCTAAAACGGGGAAGCGGTGAAACCCGTCCTTTTCATACCAATCGGGGTTGCGTGAATACAATTTCGCATCTGCCCGCCCTAAAATGCCGACGGTAAATTCTCGCCCTGGTAAAAAGTTTTCTACCAAAGCGGGTTGTTGATATGAGTTAATGATGTAGTTAACTCGTTCGCGTAATTCTTTTTCATTGTGCACAATCGCTTTAGCGTCCACGCCCATGCCTGTGCCTTCGCGCGCGGGTTTAACGAACAAAGGGAATTTTAATTCTGGGCGCAGGGCTTCATCGCCCATGTTAAACTCTTGAAACGGCGCAACGGGCAACCGTCTATCGCGCCAAATTCGTTTTGTTAAAGTTTTATCTAATGAAATTCCATTCGCCAACACGCGCGAACCGGTGTAAGGGATTCCGAGCAGTTCAAGTAAGGCTGGCGTTTGCGCTTCGCGCGCATCGCCGCCCAAGCCTTCGGCAATGTTGAAGCAAATATCGGGTTTTACCTCGCGCAGCGCGTAAGGCAAATCTCTATCCGCGTGGATAAACGTTGTGGTATGCCCATCCGTTTCCAACGCGGCGCGAATCGCGTCTACGGTTTCGATGTGGTCAAAATCGGCAAACGCATCGGGCGGCACGCCTTCAGGTTTTGGTTCGTCGTCGTTTTTTATATTGGCAAGCACGGCGATTTTCCAATATCTCTTCATGCAAGTTTCTCCTTTTCGGTTTATCAAAAAAGAAATTTAATCAATCATAGCGTATTGAAACATAAATATCGAATTTCTTAAGGTAATTTTTTACCAACTAGACAGCGCTTCGCCTTTCAGGTATCATTCAGCCGATTTGCTGGCGGTGAAAGTAACGGGCAAATTTACAAACTGAATTGGAGAAATAAAAGCAAGTGGCTCTTTTTTCAAAAGACCTAGGCGTTGACTTAGGCACCATGTTTACTCGTTTGGCGGATAATGCCCAAGTGTTGGTGGAAGAACCAACCATTGTGGCTATTGAGTCAGAAGAACAAAAAATGGTAGCGGCAGGCTTAGAAGCCCGCGATATGTACGGCAAAGTTCCAGAGAATATTGAAGTAACGCGCCCGTTAAAAAACGGCGTCATCGCAGATTACGAAGTGACAGAAGCCCTGCTTCAATATTTACTACAACGCGTCAGCGGCTCAATGCGCATCTTTCGCCCACGCGTGATGATTTCTGTTCCTTATGGAGTAACCAGCGTGGAGCGGCGCGCCGTGTACGAAGCCGTGATGGAAGCCGGCAGCCGCGAAGCGTATTTAATTCAACAACCATTGGCGGCGGCAATTGGCATTGACTTGCCCATTAATTCCCCCTCAGGCAATATGATTATTTGCTTAGGCGGCGGATGCACCGAAGCGGCTGTGATGGCAATGTATGGCGTGGTCGCCGCCGACACTTTGCGCGCAGGCGGCATAGATTTGGACGAGGCGATTGTCAATTATGTGCGCCGAAAGTACGGCGTTGTGATTGGGCAAGCCACTGCCGAGCAATTAAAAATTCGCATCGGCGCGGCTGTTCCGCAAGATATTGAAAACAGTATGGAAGTGCAAGGACAAGACCAAGTGACGGGCTTGCCAAGACCAGTCACCTTAACCACTGGCGAAATTGTAGAAGCCTTGCAAGAACCGTTACGTCAAATTGTGGAAACCGGCAGAAAAGTGTTAGAAAAAACGCCGCCAGAACTTGTATCCGATATTATTGATAGAGGCGTGGCGTTGTGCGGCGGCGGCGCATTGCTTCGCGGCGTTGATAAACTGTTGACCAAATCGTTGGGCATTCCCGCTTACTTGGTAGATAACCCGCTAACCTGCGTAGTGCAAGGCGCAGTGAAAGGGTTTAGCATGTTGAACTTAATTCGTAGGAATTTGCCGCAAGTGTAGAGAATAAAAAAACGACTTCCAATGGAAGTCGTTTTTTTTATTTTATAAATAATAGGTCATCCTCTGCAAATTGGTAGCAGGGTCTGAATACTGCACTTTGACATGATTTGGCACATTGATATTCACGGGTGCATAATTCAAAATAGATTTTATGCCCGCTTGCACTAATTTATCCGCCACTTCTTGCGCGGCAGAAGCAGGCACAGTAATCATCGCAATTTTCACGCCTAGCGCTTTAATTCGCTCGCTCATTGTCGCGCTATCTTCTATCGTAAAATCGCCAATTTGTTGCCCTATTTTATTTTTATCGTTATCAAAAATCGCCACCACGCGAAACCCGCGATTCTGAAAACCATTGTAGTGCGCTAACGCATGACCTAAATCGCCTGCGCCGACTACTACCACATCCCAAATGCGGTCAACTTTCAAGATTTCGCGCAATTTTTCAATCAAAAAGTCAATAGAATAGCCCGTGCCTTGTTTCCCAAATTCGCCAAATTGCGAAATATCTTTGCGAATTTGCGCGGCAGAAATTCCCACGTGTTCGCCTAATTCTTGCGATGATGTCGTCTTCAACCCAGCCTCTGCCATGCGTTGCAACGCGCGCAAATACACTGGCAAACGTCCAATAATAATATCTGGAATTTTTTTGGCATTCATCCTGTCTCACCGTTTTGTGAAGTGTATATAAATATACCAGATTTTGTACAATTTGACACAATCGCCTAAGAAAATTACAGGTTTTGTTGATAATCAACCCGCATCTTTCTTGACCATTTGCCTGATTCTGTTCCTTTACAGATTCCACCCCTGAATTTTTTCGCTCTGGCTTGCGCCTTTTTTGCCAATCACTTTATACACATTCACCGCTTGCGTTTTGCCTTTCACGGTCACGGCATCGGCAAACTCAACGTCAAAATCATCTTTCACCGCTTGATAAGCGCTTTCGCTAATCAAAATGGGCCAGGCGTATGTTTTGGTCAAATCTTGCAAACGCGAGGCAAGGTTGGCGTTATCGCCAATGACGGTGTAATTAATTCTTTGCTCCGAGCCTACTAACCCCACAAACACCTCGCCAGAGTTTATCCCAATTCCCATTTCAATTTGGCTGGGTTTGCCTTCTTTTGCCCATTTTTCACGCATTTCATATAAGGCTGTTCGCATGTCTAGCGCGGCGTTTAGGGCTCTTAACGCGTGGTCGTCATAATGAACAGGCTCGCCGAAAAAGGCAATAATAGCGTCGCCTTCATATTTATCCACCGTTCCGCCGTGCTTGTAAATGACTTTTGACATGGCTTCCAAATAGGGGTTCAACAACTCCACCACGCCTTCGGGCGTCATCTTTTCAGATAATGTGGTAAACCCGCGAATATCTGAAAATAAAATGGTGATGTTCGAGCGTTTATTTAACGAATCTAAATCTTGGGTGGCTACCATTTGGTCAACCATTTCAGGAGAAATAAAACGGCTAAACAAATTGCGAATGCGCCGTTTTTCCAGTTCTTGCGAAACCGCTTGTTCTAAAGTCGGCAAGACAACGCCTAAAAATAACATTGCTTCTGGGATAACAACGGGCAAAACGTATCTTTGTTGCGTAAAAACAACAAAGGCGGTTACAAAATAGCCAATCATGCTGACAATCAATAGAGTTATCGTTACGGTTGGGCGTTTAGAAAGCGTAATTAAATAAGCGATAACCGCCATCCCCAAAATCACCACTAATGCCACCCATGGCGGGGCAAGCGTGATGTATTTCTGATTGATAATCGTATCAATTGCATTGGCGACGATTTCGACGCCGGCAGTGGGCGCTTGCGTCGAAAACGGCGTGGGGTAAATATCTTGCAAGGTGACGGTGGTGGCGCCAATCAACACAATTTTGTTACGAAAGGCGTTTGGGTTTTGTTCTAACACGTCGCCCAGCGCCACGCTGGCGGCAGAGTAGGTCAGGTAGGTTTCTGCGCCGCCAGCGTAATTGACAATCAATTGCCCGCCAAAAAGCGGAACATTTTGACCATGAAACTGCAAACTGGTGAGAGTTGGGTTAGCGGGCGAGTCGGCGCCGAGATATAGTTTTGCCGTTTCAAACGCCCAGTTGTAATACAACAAATTGTTGTACTCGTCAAACGCTTGTAGGCTACGCACCACTGCGTCTTCATCTCGAACAAAAGACGTGATTCCGATTCCGTCTAGCGCTTCACGATATATAGATAACGGTTGCGATAATGTGGCGCTTACAAAATCTTGCTCGCGCCTCTCGGTAATTTGTAAAATATTGACTGCGTTTTCGCTTTCGGCTAGCGCTTGCGCTAAGGCGGCGTCGCCAGCGGGGTCTTCGTCTGGCTCGAACAAAATAATATCCACGCCCACCGCTTTTGCGCCGCCGGCGTTTATTTGGTTCACAATTTCCGCTAAGTATGCACGCGGCCAGGGCCAGCGATACCCTGTGTAGTTGAAGGAGAAGTCGTCAATAGCGACGATGACAATTTCACTCGAAGGTTCTTGCGCGCCACGCAAGCGCATGAGCGTATCGCGCGCGGAATATTCCATGCCTTCTAAAGGGGTGGTAACGCTGGGGAACAAGCCCACAACTTGAATTAAGATTAAGAGAAGCGCAGTTCCGAAGATTAGTACGACTTGTAAATTAAGAGTTTTTTGTCTATTGTTTTTCATATTTCGTTTTACCAGCCATAACAATATTCGTAATAATAATCTTCGTTATAGCACGCGCTTTCAATATTGCATTTGTCTTCATGCGAGCAAACCGCTTCGGTGGGTTCGGGTTCGGGTTCGCGCGTGGGGCGCGGGGTTGGGTCGCCTTGAGGTTTGGAAAAAGCGTTTGAAGATGTAGAGCAGATTTCCGCATTATCTGCGCCGTAGGCGGTTACAAACCATTCATATTGCCCGCCGTTGGGGAAGATTTCAATGTAATAGGTGGGGTTAGTTTGCGTTGTGCGTATGGTGGCTCGGTTTCCGTTTGCGTCAACAAAGGTGATGACATAATACTCCGCCCCCGCTTGTTCTGTCCATTCAAAATTAACTTGACCTTGTTTGGGCAAACTTGCGCCTGTGGGCGGATTAATGATTTGGAAGCAAGCGCTGCTTGCTTCAGTGGGCGGAAGCGCTTGTTCCAGCGTAGGCGTAGCGGTTGGCGTTCCTGTTGCGAGCGGTTGCGATAACGCCGTGACGGTCGCCATGGCTTGGTCGTATAATTCTTTGGCTTCGGGGTTGTTTTCTAGCCATTCGTCAAATTCTTCTTGCGTCATGGGCAATACGCCTGGCGCAGTCCATGTGCCAGTGGTTTCGTCAAACGCAAATAAAACAACTTTTTGACCGTTTGTAAAATTCACCGAGCCTGCAGGGTTGCTGGCGGAACAATTGCCTTCTAAGCAAGTGATGTAAATATCTTTGGTGATGGGGTCCACTTCCACTTTCATATATGAGCCGCGCACCGAGGCCACCCCTGATGGCGTTTCCACATCCGCTTGCCCGCCGTTTAAGATGATGAATATTTTGCCGAGGTCTAATTTTATTTTTGTCATTAACCCATTGGCGCTTTGTTCGTTGGCGGTTAAAGTAAATAAAGAAGATGGGGCAACGCGAATGATTGTGCCAGAAGATAAATCTAACCGCACCCGCCCGTCGTCTCCCGTTTGCACTTGTCCATTAACTTCAAGCGTTGCGTTTTCGGCGGCGGGCGAAAAACCATCTTGGTTGGCTTGCTTAATATCCACTTTTCCGCTCAACTCGCTTAAAGAGGCGGAAAGCGGTGAGACCGATTCGGTTTGACATCCAACTAAAGCAAAAATAATTAAAGCGATTAAAAACGGTAAGGCAAATTTCGTGTTCATGCTTTTCTCCAGTTTATTGAAAGACGTTTCGCATTTTCAATATGTAACTTGTATAACGATGTTCAACGGCGTTGGGTTGGAAGATTTTCAAAGTATAACTTTCATTCGGCAAAAGCCTTAATAAAGTTTCGGTATTGCAAGGCGACGAAAAGTTTTCAACGACGTTCCCAGCCTGCCAAATTTCTATTTGTAGGTTTGCGCCTGTGCAGTTTAACTCCATCAAAACGTTTGGCGCAATGGATGAAAACTCAATCCAATCTTCGCTATCGCCTTGCGGAGCAGATACCGCTCCTGTGATTTGTAAAATTTTATTTTCCGTTAAGACCGTTTTTGCCAAAGGCGATTGAGGCGAATCATAGTCCTGTAAGGCGCTTGTATTCAAAACGCTTGGCGTGTTATTCGCCGCAGGCGCGGCGGGCGTATTTTCCGCCGCGTTAATGATGGGAACTTCTTCAATATTTTCAATTTGTAAAAATTCGGCGGCAACCCAACCTGTTTCTCCGTTAAATTTAATTTGCACCCATGAACCGCTTTCGTTTTTGCCAACGACGGTTACAACATCTTTTGGCGTTAAGACGCCCAGCGAGTCGAATTGCGCGCCAGGTCCGTTGCGGACGTTGATTCCGCTATTGACAACTGCGCTTCTTTCTACGGGTTGACCTGATTCTAAGCCTACCGTTTGAATCTCAGCCGCGGCTTCGACTTGCACAAACTCGGCGCGCACCCAGCCGATTTTGTTTTCATAGAGGATTTGAAACCAATTTCCCGTTGGTTCTTTGCCGATGATTTGAATTTGCGAAAATGCGGGAATAACCCCAAACGATTGGCTGGCGGTATTGGTTTCCGCTCGCACGTTTATTTGCGTAGTGGTTATCCCTTGTATGGGCGCGCTCGTTGGGCTTGGGCTTGGCGGGGGTTGAGTGTGTGTGGGCAATGGCGCCAAGGTGGGCGGCAGGGTTGCCGTTACAAAACTAGGAGTAGCGCTTGGCGGCGCTTGCACTTCCACAGCGCCGCAACTGATACAAAATAACATAAGCAAGGTGATTGTTCTTTTAAGAGGCACAAGTGAAATTGTATCTAATAACTGGGTTGCTTGAAATAAGACAAATGGGTTGAGAGGAAGAGACGCTTAAGGCGGTATGACCGCTGTGTTTTTTATAAAATTGCAGGAGCGTATGTGTAGGGCGTTGTACCCCCGCGCAGACTCGAACTGCGCTCTTCAGCTCCGGAGGCTGACGCTCTATCCACTGAGCTACGGGGGCGATGATGCAAATTTTATCACAGGCTGTATTGCGCTTGTTGCGCCGAAGCGAAGAAAAAAGGCTGGGGAACAAGTCTCCAGCCTAAACGTTGAGAAGAGGCGCGTTATTTTGCTTGCGGCGCTAATACAGCCAATTCTTTGCGAAGCGTTTCGATAATTGCCGCGTTGCCGCTTTCGTCGCCATGTCTTTCTAGTTGGTCTTTTTTGTGCGCCAATTCGCCGAGGACTTGATAAAAGCGCGAGGTGGCGCGCCCGCTAAAGCCGGCGGTGGTCATTGTGACGGGCGATAATGATTTTTGATATTGCGCTTGCGAAATTAAGCCCGATGAAACTTCTTCGGCTAAATGTTTTTTGAGTACGTTGCGTTCGTGGATGATGACCCAAATGATAATGCCGACCATGATGCTGTATCCAACCATGTCGGCGAGGATGGTTAAGCCTAGCGAGTCTAAGCCGCCTGAGCCAATGAGACTGCCAAACGTGTTGTGAAAGGCGTGAACGACAATAGCAATGCCCAGCCCAACAAGGGGAGCGATGAATTTAAGTAAGGCGTTTTTGGCTGTGCGGGCAATGGCGAAGCCTATGCCTGTGAAGGCGGTGAAGAAGGCGTGCATCCAACCGACTAAAATAACGCGGATGATAACGAGGATGACTAAGCCTTGCCAGCCGCCTTCGAGGTAACCATTGCGGTAAATATACAATGTGTTTTCAATGGCGGAAAAACCTAAACCGACGATGCTGCCGTAAATAATTCCATCTAAAACCGAATCAAACTCTTTGCGGAACATGAAGAATACTACGGCGACGGCTAAGCCTTTGAGCGTTTCTTCTACAATCGGGGCGATGATAGACGCGGTGGCGAAATCGGTTGCGGCTTCGGAGGCGGTGACGACATATACGCCAATTCCTAAAACCGTGTTGATGATAAACGCTCCGCCGCCTGCAATGATTACGCCCCAAAAAAACGCCGCGCCAAGCAGGGCTTTGGGTTCTTTTTCGTAACGGTCGAGCCAGTAAACAAAAAGGGCATATAAAAACATTGGCACGAATCCAAAAAAGATAGAAACAAGTAAGGGCATGAGATTCTCCTGAAATAAATTTCCGCTCTGCGCGGATGGTTTAATTCTAATGTTTATTCCTTAAAAATCAAGCGAGTTCTTTCAACCAACGCGGTTTCGGGTTCAATTTGCAAGGCGGATAACACTTCTTCGGGTCGTCCTGTTGCGCCTTCGCGTGCGGCGAGCGTCATTTGCAGCCATGCTGTTCCGTTCGCTTCTGTGACGACGCTTATTGTTTCAATCAGTGGACGTAGGTCGTAAGATTTGCCGCGCCGTTCTCGCATGAGCGATTCAGCCGCTATGATTGATTCAACTCTGCGCTTCAATTCTACGGGGTCAATGTGTTCTGTGAGTTTGACGTCATACATCGCCGATAGAGTTTGTGTTTGCAAGGCGGGTAAGTTTTCGTTCACTTCTTCTACGTTCAAAATTTTTATATCTGGCGGAAGATTTTCGCTTAATTGTTTGGCGATTTGTTCAACGGGTATGTTTTCATTGAGGCGCACATCTAATACTTCGCCACGAGATGAAAATCCTAAAGGCAAAGCGGCGGCGAGACTAATCTTCGGTTGCGGGTGAAACCCCTGCGAATAGGCGAGGGGCAGTTCTGCGCGGCGCATGGCGCGCTCCCACAGTTTGTGCAAATCTAAATGACCGATGTATCTCAACGCGTTTTGTTTGGTAAACGTAATTCGTACCCGCATTATGATTTTTTCGTTTTGGAAGAATATGTTCGTAGCCAGGCTTTAATGGGCTTAATATGTTCGTGGTAGTGATGATAGGTGTTATCGGCTACTCGTTCGTATAAATTGTGTTCTTTGATTAAGTATTCGGGCAGCGCTTCGATGGCGGCGATAATCGCCGCATAGGCTTGAAGTTCTTGCGCCACAATTTCATCCAGCGCTATGTTTTTATATTTTTCATACACCCAAGCGTTGGCTTCTTCTTCATCTAAAAGCGGCGAGCCGAAATCGGGGTAGCCAAATTGGTCAATAAATGCGTCTAGGGCATTAAATTTTTTGCAAGGGAAATATAAATCGCCATGTTTGATTTCGTTCAAACGGTCGGCGATGTATTGCTCGTACGCCCAGATATGCGCGATGATGTCTTTGATAGACCAACTGCCCGATACGCCTTTAATCGTCATGGTGCGCGTGAAGCCGACGCGATTGAGCAGGAGTTCAAATTTATCGCGCTCCACTTGTAATTTATGAAGAAAAGTTTTTTTGTTCATGGAAAATGAAAGAATAACGATATTCTCTCTCCCGTCTTGGGAGAGTGGTGGGGTGGGTTAATCCCCAACCACTGGCAATGAATTGCCGCTCACGGTTTCGCTAATGACTTTTCTCGCAGGGCTTTTTACTTCTGGGCATTTCCACTCTTCGCCGGGGTTTTCGCGCCGTAAGTTTGCAAAGGTGGGCAAAATGCCGCAGGCAAAACAATTGAGGCGGCAATCTACGCGAATTTCGCCTTCCAGCGACATGCGAAAATCTTGAAATAAAAAGTTTTTGCGTAGCGCCGCGCCGATGTGTTCCCATGGGAACACTTCGTCTGTTCGGCGTTGGCGGTGCGTATAAAAGGCGTGGTCTAAGCCGTGTTCTTCAAAGGCTTTCATCCACACGTCGTATTTGCGACCTTCTTTCCATGCGTCAAACTTTGAGCCGTTTTTCCAAGCGGTATAAACCACATCCGCCATGCGTCTGTCGCCGCGTGAGAGCCATGCTTCTAAAATAGCGTCTTCGGGTTCGGTCAAACTTAGTTTAATGCTTCTATCTTTATAAAGTTCGCGCTTTAATAGCGCTTGTTTTTCTAAAACGCTTTCGCGCGTGTCGCACGCCACCCATTGAAACGGCGTTTGCGGTTTGGGTACAAATGTGCTTACGCCGGCGTGTAATTTCACTTTCCAACCTGCCACTTTTCTACCTTCGGCAATCACTCGTTTGCATAAATCGGCAATCGCTTGCACATCTTCAAGCGTTTCGCTTGGGTGACCAATCATAAAGTACAGTTTAATCGTCGTCCAACCGCGCGCGTAAATATCTCTTGTGGTATTGATAATATCTTCGTCTGAAATATATTTATTGATAATGCGGCGCATTTTTTCCGTCGCCGCTTCGGGCGCCAGCGTGAACCCGCCTGAGCGATGTTGTTTTAATTTTTCCATTAAGTCAATCGAAACGGACTCGATTCTCAACGATGGGAGCGAAACGGTTAATTTTCTTCCTGCAAATTTTTTGCTAATTGCGTCCACCAAATCTTTTACATAGGTGTAGTCGGATGACGATAAGGATAACAGCGCCAGTTCTTCAAAGCCTGTAGCGCGGATAGCCGCGTCTGCCGCTTCGACCACTTCTTCTACGCTTCGTTCGCGGACGGGGCGGGTAATCATGCCAGCCTGACAGAATCTACACCCGCGCGTGCACCCGCGCATAATTTCTACGGAGACGCGGTTATGCACAACGTCAATATTGGGGACGAGGAATTTGGTGGGCGGGGGCGGCAGTTTGCCGACGATTCTTTTATTTACCAATTTGGGCGCTTCGGGAATGGTCGGCTCTGTGTAAGCGACCGTGCCGTCTTCTAAGTAACTGGTTTTATAAAAACGCGGAACATATACGCCGTCAATTTTGGCTAATTCTTTTAGAATGTCTAACCGCGACCAACCTTCGCCTTGCTTTTTTCCTTTTTGAATCGCATTCACAATATCGTGAATGACTTCTTCGCCTTCGCCAATAACGAACGCGTCAATAAATTTATACATTGGCTCTGGGTTGGTGGCGGCATGTCCGCCGGCGATGATGAAGGGGTGAGATTCGTTTCTATCTTCCGAATGAATTGGAATGCCCGCTAAATCTAAAATATTGAGCGTGTTGGTGTAGAGCGTTTCATACGGGAGAGAAAAGCCGAGGATGTCGAAACAGGCAAGCGGTCGTTTTGATTCGAGCGCGTACAGCGGAATCTCATGTTGGCGCATGAGGGATTCCATATCAAACCAAGGGGCATAAGCGCGTTCCGCCAGCGCGTCTTCGCGTTGGTTGATTTGGTCGTACAAAATTTTTAATCCCACGTTAGAAACGCCAATGTCGTAAATATCGGGGAAGACGAGCGCCACTTTGGTTTTGGCGTTATTCCAGTCTTTGACGACAGAATTAACCTCGCCGCCTACATAGCGCCCGGGTTTTTGCACCTTTAATAAAATGCGGTTGAGTTTATTTTCAATTTGCTCGGCAGTTAACATTTTTTTATTATACCTGAGGTTGCAGGCGGAAAGGCGAAAGAGATTTTTTTTGAAGTTCTTACAGAATTGATAACCCAAATTGCGCCAAATAGCCCTAAAAGACTAATCTATTAAATAGAAGATGGCATACAATTTTGCGCAAATACAAAGAGGAGATACATTGTGAAAAAGATTCTGTTACTTTCTATATCTATTTTGTTGGCGGCGTGCGGCGTGGTTCAGCCTGTTCAACAAGAACAGCCAACGCCCGTGATTCAAGTGCAAACGGTTGTTGTGACTGTGATACCGCCGACTGAAATTGTTCCGCCAACGCCCGTGCCGACGGAAATACCGCCAACGGCAGTTCCAACCGAAACTTTGGTGCCAACCTTACCGCCCCAGCCGACCGAAGTTTTACCAACTGTTGACCCTGCCGCCAGCAATAACGGTTTAACGCCCGTGAACGTAAGCAACGAGCTAGGGAAAGGCGTGTTTATCAACATCACCTTTTCAAGCGACACGGTTTCTTTAAGATGTTTTCCGCGTGAAATGCAAATCACCATTACGCCAAATTTACAAGATATTACAGACGCCGTGTTGTATTATCGCATTGTGGATAACCCCGCGGCGTTATACCCATCGGAATGGCAAAATTTAGGCGAAATGGATAAAGACGCCAACGGGAATTTCGTTTTCACCTTCAAGGGCGAAACCATTCATCCAAACCTTCGCGCGCTAGATAAGGCTTGGGTTGATTTCCAATTCATTGGCATTAACAAAGGCGGCGGCGTGGTGGATAGAACGCAAAAAATTGAACGACTGGTCACCTACTACAAAGACTGCCCATAATTGAACGCAAAGGGCGAGACGGAAACGCCTCGCCCTTTCTTTTTGCTTTTTTCTATTTCCTCAACATTTTCTTCTTCTTTGCCCTCGCTCAAGCGGCTTACTCCATTATCGTCATCTTCGTTTCTCTCTTAAAATACCAATTCATCATTTGCGTAAACCAATCGCAAAATAAGTATGTTTCGTTTTGTAATTTTTCTTTAATTTCATCCATGCTCATATAAAAAACTTCTTCGATTTCATTTTTATCAAAATCAATTTGTTGCGAATCTATTTTGCCTTTGTAAATTACGCTGATTTCATTATCATTAATTCCATAATTCATTCGGAACTTAATGAATGGGCTTAATTCAATTCCCTCAATCCCCAACTCTTCTCTTAATCCTCGAATCGCCGCCTCCGCGTAATCTTCTCCCGCTTGCACATGCTCCGAGACGGAGCAATCAAGCCGAAGCGGGTTCGAGGCGCGCGAAGCGCTTCTTTTTTGAATCAACATCTCGCCTTGCTCATTAAATAAAAACACATGCACCCCGCGATGCCATAACCCCGTTTCGTGAATTTTTTGGCGCGTTTCTTTGCCGATAACTTCGTCTATTTCGTTAATTACGTTTAAATATTCCGTTGCCATGTTTCGCCTCTTATACAGACTACCCAGCGTTTATATCGCTTTCAAAAAATTCGCCATAGACCTCGCCGCCCATTTTCCTTCTAATGCGCAACGGTCGGCGGTTTCTACGCCGCGCAGCACATTGCCTGCCGCAAACACGCCTTTAACAGACGATTGAAAATGTCGGTCAATGATGGGACCTTTTGTGACTTTGTCAATTTTCAAGCCGCCGTTTCTGGCTAATTCGTGTTCGGGAATCCAATTTCCTGTAAAGATTATCGAATCGCATTCGATAATCTTTTTATGTCCGCTTATGTGGGTAATTTCAACGGCTTCCACTCGTTTTCTTCCGAAGATGTTTGAGATACGAGTATTTGGAATGATTGGCGTTCTGGTAATCAAATCGGCTAGTAGCCATTTCATACCAATATATGGAAATTGGATGGTATGCCGATTTTCTTCAGTGACCATCCCTGCGCACTCGACCTTTGCGTGCATTAAAGTCAATAAAGCGGATAAACTGACTAACTCTGCGCCGATAATGACGGCGCGTTTTCCGATTGGCAACTTTTCTTCATATACAAATCGTTGCAGCGAGCCTGTTGTATAAATTCCTTGTGGGCGTGCTCCCGGAATTAACCTTGCGGAGCGGGGTCTTTCTCGAACGCCTGTCGCTAACAAAACAGCCTGCGCGGTTATGGCGCCAACTCCATTGGGCGACGTGAAATTGAGCGAATGATTTTCGCCTGACTTTGCCCAACCTAATATGGTTGTTGAAGTTTGCACATTCACATCGTGTTTTTCCGCTAAATCACGATAATATTTTGCGTATTTGGGTCCCGACCAAAACCGCCATAAATCTTCACGCCCAAAGCCAGTGTGGTGGCACAACCTTGGAATGCCGCCCGCTTCGGGTTCACGGTCAACCACGAGAATATTTTTTACGCCTTGCTTTTTTAATTCAATAGCGGCGCTTAATCCTGCGGGTCCCGCGCCAATAATGAGCGCCTCAACTTCTTTTGTGTTGTTTTGCGTGAGATGAGGCGTCTCTATTTTTATTTGCGAAATTCTTTGCTTGTGCGGCGCGCTCAACATGGCATGAATCTTTGCGTGACAATTAAACCCCTGACATCTCCCCTGCGAAGCGCGCGTTCTTCTTCGCAACCCATCTAAGGTTGTCGCTGGGATAGGCGCGTTCATTGCGTCTATTAATTCGCCCCGCGAAACCCTCTCGCAATGACAAATCATCTCTGCATAGGCTGGGTTCTCCGCAATCAACTTGTCGTTTTGATGCGGGCGAACGCTTGCTTGCCCAATGGTGGGCATTTTTATTTTTTTGAATTCTTTTTTCGGTTTCAAATCTAAGCCAGCCTCACGAAGCAGTTCAACCCCATATTCGGCAATGCCCATTGCGCCAGAAATACCCGTTGACCTGATGCCGCCTAAGGTTAAGAAGCGAAGCGTCCTATCCATTTCTATTTGATAATCGCTATGCTCGGTGGCGGCGCGTAAGCCGGCGTACATCGCGGTTACTTCTTCATCCAACAGCGCCGGTAAAATTTCACGCGCTTTTTCTAAAACAAAATTTAATCCCTCTTGTGTTGTTTCGGTGGCTGTTTTGTCGTCTAAATCTTCGGCGGTGGGTCCGAGTAAAACGTTTCCATATACGGTGGGGCTAATTAACACGCCTTTTGTTTTGGATGTCGGCACGGGAAGTAAAACATGATACACCAGTGGACGCGCTAATTTATCAAAAACGATTAATTGCCCGCGCCTCGGCTTGACTTTGAAATTGGTCTTTCCAACTTTGGCATTGACCTCATCCGAAAATAACCCCGCGGCATTGACGATATATTTTGTTTGAATGGTTTGTTCTTTACTTTTAATTAAATATGTTTCATTTGACGGTAGCCCGCCGTTCGCCGTTAAGGGTTTAATTTCTTCAACCTTAAAATTCAAAAATAACTCAACGCCGTTTTCAACCGCCTGATACGCAAACGCCAACGGAACAGAAAACGTACAAAGGATTCCTTCGCCTGGCACATATAACCCGCCGAAAGCGCCTTTGCTGATATTTGGCTCAAGCCGATAAACTTCTTCCGCTGAGACGATTTTTACGTCTGTATTGCCATTATCGTGCGCTTGCCGCAATAATTTCGGTAAGGTTTCAAACTGTTCTTCATTCCAAGCAATTAATAGCCCGCCGATTCGTTCGTGCGCAATGTTTGCCTCAACCAAATATGAATCCATTAACTGGTAACTTCGCTTAAGAAGTCTCGCTTCTAGCGAATTAGGTTTGGCGTCGTACCCGGTGTGCCATATTGCGGTGCTGGCTTTCGATGTACCCATCCCGACGTCAGGATTCGCTTCAATCAAGGCAACGCTTAATTGATAACGCGAAAGCTCTCTAGCGATTGCGCAGCCTACTGCGCCTGCCCCAATAATTGCGACATCAAACTGCTTGGTCATGGAATCCTTTTACCGCTTTTATCGCTTTATTCCATTGGTCTAGTTTCTTTTTTCTGTCGTTGTCTTTCATATTGGGTTTATAAACTTTTTCCGCTTTCCAATTTTTCGATAAATCTTCAAAAGTTGCGCCAAAAGCCGAAACGCCCGCTAAATTGGCAATGCCAATGGCTGTGGCTTCTACCGAGGCGGAAACATGCACTTCAATATTTAATAAGTCCGCAATCATTTGCATCAGGTAGGGGTTGCCTGCGGGTCCGCCGTCCACTTTTAGGTGTGGGGGAGGCGTTCCTGCGTCTTGACTCATGGCGTTTACTACTTCGTACACTCTGCAAGCGATTCCATCTAAAGTAGCGCGGACAATATCGTCCGATGTTGTGCTTCTATTTAATCCAAATATCGCGCCTTGCACATCGGTTCGCCAATGAGGCGCAGCAAGACCTTGCAATGCCGGCACAACCACCACGCCCATATCTTTTGATTTGTTGGCAGCGGCGTGGCTCGATGGCGAATCGGGGATAAATTTTAGATTGTCTCTCAGCCATTGCACTGCCGAGCCTGTAACAAAAATGCCGCCGTCTAAGGCATACGTTGTATGCTCGCCAAATTTCCACCCAACGGTGGTTAATAATCCATGGTTTGAAAGTTTTGGTTTATCGCCAATGTTCATCAAGAGAAAGCTTCCCGTTCCAAATGAACATTTCATTTCGCCCGCTTTGAAACACGCTTGCCCAAACAATGCGGCTTGTTGGTCCACTAATAAAGCGTGTAACGGCAATAATTTCCCGTTTCCAAAATCAATATCGGCAATATATCCAGCCGATGGTTTTACTTCGGGCAGCATGCTTTGGGGAACGTCAAATAATTTCAATAAGTATTCATCCCACTTAAAGGCGTTTATATCAAACAACAAAGTGCGCGAAGCGGTAGATGGATCGGTGATGTGATATTTCCCGTTAGATAATTTCCACAAAACCCATGTTTCTGTCGTGCCAAATTTTAATTTGCCTTCATGCGCTTGCTGACGAATCGTTGAGTTGTTTTCAAACACCCATTTGAGTTTAGGGGCTGAAAAATAACTGTCGAGCAGCAACCCGGTCTTTTGCCGTAACAAATTGAGGTCAAGAGAAGAAGCGAGCGCGTCGCAAACAGATTGCCCTCTGGTATCTTGCCATACAATCGCGGGCGTTACCGCCTCGCCTGTTTTTGCATCCCACACGATAAACGTTTCGCCTTGATTATCAAAGCCGACCGCTGAAATATCATATTTATTGATTAAGGGTTTGCAGGCGTCTATGACGGTTTGGATAATGTCGTTTGGCTCTTGCTCAACCCAGCCCGCTTGTGGAAACCGAGCGGGCAGTTGCGCCGAATTTTTTTCAATCATCTCTCCATGCTCATTGACAACGACGGCGGTGGTTTGCGTTGTGCCTTGATCAATTCCAAGTAAATATTTCATGGCGGCTCCATTATATAAAAAGCGGCAACCCAAATGAGTTACCGCTTTTTATCACGAAAACTTATTTTATTGCTCGCCGTATTTCTTTTCGATTTCGGCAATCATTTTTTGGCGTTCTTGAATCTTTTCGCCTTCAGGAATGCCTTCAAAGCGTTTATCTTCGCCGCCTGTGGTAAATGAGAAGACGGCGGCTACAAGCGAGACTACAAGGTAGCCAATTGCCCATTCTTTGGGGATAAAGCTTACTAACCCAAGCAAATCTACGACTAATAGGATGACTGAGGCGGCAATAGCGTAAATGCTTGTTCGTTTCGACCAGGCGCCAACCAGCGCAAAGATGAAACCAACCGTAAAGTACAAAACCTTTTCATTAGGCGGGAAGAAACCGCTAATAGCAAGAGCAATACCAAAGATAACCGCTAAGACAGCGTTCGGTTTAGAAAGCCCGCCGAGGTTGAATGGACCTTTTTCTTTCCATTTTGGTCCGCCTTCAGCGAGCAAGCCCGCGGCAATGGGCATAACCATAGAAAGGTAAAGGAATACCGCGCATGCCACAGCAAGCACTAAATAGGCAGGCGCATAGAGCGTGCTGATAAACGCTAATACGGCAGAAACCCAAATCGCGGCGACGGGGGTGCGGTATTTGACGCTAACTTCCGATAGTTTTTTCGAGCCGGGCAAGCCGCCATCTCTTGCAAAGGCATACATCATGCGGGAGGTGGATGTGAGACCCGCTAATGCACAAATGTAATTTACAACCACTAAGCCAACAGCAAGCGTTAGGCTTAACCAACTGGGCATGTTAGAAGACGACCATACATAAGTGAAAGAACCCCAACCAGCGGCGGCGCCTTCTTCTACGCTTGGCATGGTTAGCACATAAGCGGCAACGGCTAACAGACCAAAGACCCAAGACCAGAACACCGCTGTCCACATACCTTTTGGCACGTTCACTTGAGCGTCTTGCGTTTCTTCAGAGGTATGCGCTGAGGCGTCAAAACCTGTGATGGTGTAACACACATACGAAAGACCAAGTAAAAACGCAAAAGCAATGCTTTCTGTACGGAATGGGACTACGCCGCCGCCTGCATCGCCTGTGTAGTTCGTGAGAGTCCAGAGGCGGGAGAAATCTAATTCCACTGGGCTGAAGGCGAACATGGCAATAATCAACACAATGGTAATGAGGAAGATTAAGTAACCGCTTAGGTCTGTTAATTTAGTGGTTAAGTCAATGCCAAAATGATTTAGTAAGGCTTGTGTAATCAATACGATTCCCACAAATGTTAGTTGGTGCGCAAGCCCAAAGGTGGATACATCTACGCCTAGTTCTACGCCAAGCAATAAATCTTTGAAGAAAACGGTGTAGAGCAACACGTCAACCGATGAAACCACGCAAATTAAACCGATAAGGTTAAACCACGCCGTTGCCCAGCCCCAGGCTTTTCCGCCGAGGTGCGAACTCCAGTGATATAGACCGCCTGCGGTAGGGAAGGAAGAGGCGATTTGTCCCAAACCAAAGGCGACACTTAAAGCGAGCACCCCGCCAACCAACCAAATCAAAAACGCTCCGCCTGAGCCAAGCGCATTGAAGGCGGCGGGAAAGGCAGAGATTCCTCCCGCCATGATACAAATGATGGAAAACGAAATTGCAAAATTTGAAAAGCCGCTCATACGGCGCGCAAGTTCTTGGGCGTATCCTAACTTATGAAGAACTTGCTTATCATGCGATTTACTTTGTGCCATATTCGTAATTCTCCTTGAGTTTAATATTTACTTGCAGTTTACAAACCAAGAGCGTGAACTTACGAAAATACTGTTTTATCCATCTTATATCTGCCTCCTCCTCCCATACGGGAGATTTCGCGCTGAGATACTCATTATTTATACAACAAAACACCAACTGAACGCAACCGATGCTTGTCGAAATCGGCAGTATTTGTTAACAAAGTTACCCGAACAATTCCATCAATTGTTTTACATGCACAACGCCGTCAAACCCGTGAATTTCGCCCTTGCGTAGTTGAGCCTTTTCATTTTCATCGCCTAAACAAGAGACAATCACATCGCCCGCGCTTACGTCTTCTTGCTCGGTATATCCATTGGTGGTGACAATTACCTTCAGCCCTGCGGCTTTTGCGGCGCTCACCCCGTTTTTAGAATCTTCGACCACAAACGCTTCATCGGGAGATAAGCCTAATTTAGAAAGCGCGAGGTTATAAATTTCAGGGTCTGGTTTTTTCTTTTGCACGATATCGCCAGCCAGCACCTCGTCAAATTTAATATCCGATAAAACTTTTTCCGTAATGGCTTTCGCCGCTTGTTCGTTAGACGTGGTGCAAACCGCAATTTTTAACCCCGCTTCCATCGCCTCTTTCATAAACCGATGAACGCCCGGGCGAAGAGGCAGTTTGCCGCTTTCAATTAACTCTACAAACAGCGCCGTCTTGCGTTTGTGCATTTCTTTGATGAGATTATCAATTTCCTCTTCGCTTATCGGCTTAGAAAACCCCTTCGTCTTCCAATGATGTTTCATGCGTTCTTTTCCGCCGCCGATTTGCAAGAGCTCGTGATAATACTGAACGTCCCATTCGTCTGTAAAACCGAATTCTTTGAACGTCATATTAAATGAAACGCGATGCCCGTCTCGTTCGGTGTCAATAATCACGCCGTCTTGGTCAAAGAACACTGCTTTTATTTTGGACATAATGACCTCAATTCAAAAACGACAATACGCCGCAGACGGTCGGCTATCAATCTCAGACTACCGTCTGCGGGCGGAAGTTATTTCTTCACGCCAAAAAACTCAAGAATAGTATTCACAAACAATTCGTTTTCTTCTTTTGTGCCAATCGTCACGCGGAACCAGCCGTCGCTTCCATATTTTTTGCTTTCGCCGCGCAAAATAATTCCTTTGGTTTCCGCATATTCCAACACTTCTTTGCCTGTTTTGCCTGTTTCGCCGCAATCAAACAAAATGTAATTGGCTTTAGACGGGAAAATCACCAAACCGGGAATCACGCTTAACGATTCGGAAATATAATCCACCGCGTCATTATTAAACTTCACGCGTTCTGCCAAGCCTTCTTGGTCTTCAAACGCGGCCAGCGCCGCCCACATCGGAATGGTGCCAACGTTCCACGGCAGAAGCGACCCCGCAATTTGCTTAATCACGTCGGCGTGCCCAATCGTATATCCGAAACGCATGCCTGCCAGCCCATAGGCTTTTGATAGCGTGCGGGTAATCAACACATTTTTATATTTCTTCGTCAACTGAACTTGTGATTTTTGCAACCCCGCATATTCGACATACGCTTCATCTACCACTAAGGGGATGCCTGTTTCTGCAAGGGGAACAAAATACTTCTCGTCCATAAAATTGCCGCTGGGGTTGTTAGGATTTGGAATGACGATAATTTTCGTCTTATCCGTAATCGCTTTCATAATCCCTTCGGGGTCAAAGTGCAATAATTTATCTTTATAAATCATTGGCACCGAAACCATCTTCGCGCCAAGCAGCGTTCCGCGTAGCTGATAAATGCCAAAACAAGGCGTATGTTGAATCACTTCGTCGCCTGGCGTAATGAACATGCGAAAGATGTTATCGTACACTTCGCTAGAGCCGTTGCCAATCATCACATTTTGCGGACCATCCACATTATTCAGTTCGGCGATTTTACTTCGCACCACCAATCCTTGGTCGGGGTAACGATTGGTCATCTTCGCATACTTGAACATCGCCTCTAATACCTTTTCAGAGGGCGGCAATGGATTTTCGTTCGACATCATGCGATGCAATTCTGGTCTGCGCCATGCCAGCTCAATATGCTCCGAAACATACATCGGAATCCCCTTTACCCACGGGGCGTAATAATCTTCAATATTTTTTGCCATTTTTAGCTCCTGTTCTCTAATTCAATTCTCTAATTCAATTCTCTAATTCTCAATTCTCAATTCTCTATTCTCTATTCTCTATTCTCTATTTCTTACGCCTTCCCAACCGAACCTAATTTTTGCATCCAACCAATCACCGCTTTGCGGGTGGCGTCTTTTACAAAGACATCTAACTTGCCGGGGTCGTATTCGTCTCGATGGGCGCTGATGTATTCCCATTTCGCGTCAATCAATGTATGCTTCAATTCAGTGGAGACATTGAATTTTGCGCCGCCCGCTTCAATTAACTTGACAATGTAATCGTCGGGTAAGCCTGTGCCGCCATGCACCACTAGCGGGGTTTTGATGCCGCTGCCGTTGAGCAACTTATGAATTTTCGCCATGCGTTCAAAATCCACTTTGGGGTTTTTGGTTTTGTAAACGCCGTGCGCTGTGCCAATGGCTGGCGCAAAAATATCCACGCCTGTTCGTTCCACAAATTCCACCGATTGTTCGGGGTTTGCCAATTGCGCTTCATCTTCCGCCACTTTGATTTGGTCTTCCACGCCGCCCACTGTCCCCAACTCGCCTTCCACTGAGATATTCCCAACGCTATGGGCATAATCTACCACTTCTTTTGTTTGGCGAATATTTTCTTCAAACGAATGTTTAGAAGCGTCAATCATAATGTTAGTGTAGCCTGCGTCGGCGCACTTTTTGCAATATTCAATATCGGTGCAGTGGTCAAGGTGCAAACATACCGGCACAGGCGCCGATTCAGCCAACGTACGATAAATATTGACCATTAATTGCGTGCCGATGAATTGCGAAGGTTTGACGGAGGTTTGCACAATCACTGGCGATTTCGTTTCAATAGCCGCTTCAACCACCGCTTTGAACTGCAACAAATCGGTGACGTTGAACGCGCCTACGGCGTATTTATTTTTCGCCGCTTCGACCATAATTTCTTTTGCATTTACAATAGACATACTTTCTCCTTTTTATTTTCTACTCTCTTTATTTTTTCTTTGCTACATCTTTCAGCCACTGTTCCCATCGAAAATCGGTTACATGCTGGCGGAAGCGCCCAAACCATAAATCGGCATACCCTTGAAAATCTTCTTCCAATTTAGAAATGCCCGTTTGAGTCGTTCCCCACATGGCTTCATGTAATTCGGACAGGGGCCACATCAAGCGTAGGCGAGCATAATGCTTCGGGGTCACTTCCCCAAAATACTCGTTGAGGAAGAAGCGTACTTGTTCTTCATTCAAGCGGTGATGATGCGAGAAATTTGCAAGGTCAAAGAAAATATCGCCCATGCCCGCATATTCCCAATCTAACAAGCGAATTTCGCCGATATCGCCAGCCACTTCTTCATCGAGCCAGTTTAAATTTAATAAGTCATTGTGGCAGGGGGTGGGGGTGTAGGGGTCTTTTTCGAGCGCCGTTTTGGCTTCGTTCATTTTTTGCATAATCCAATCCCAATCGTGTGGGAATTTGGAGTTATTGGCTTTTGAAACTTTAGCGAGCATTTCTACGCGCTTGAACACATTAAACTCGCCTTTGAGTTTTGGAGCGCGGCGGTGAAATAGGCGCAACTTTTTGGCAATGCGCGCTAAATAATCGGGCTTGACAATATCCTCAGGCATAATGCGTTTGCCGTTGACAAAACGGGTGACGATATACCCTTCGGGTTCAATAAAATAAACCACTTCAGGAGCAATGCCTAAATCGCCTGCGGCTTTATTGGCGGCGAATTCCACGTCGCGTTTGATGCCGAGTTGGTCGGTGCCTTCGCCGGCAAGGCGAATGACGTACGCTCTGCCGTCCGCTTCGATTTTGAAATTCAAATTGGTGATGCCGCCGCTCAGCGGAATCTTTTTGATATTTTTTGAATTGGCAAGAAATGGAACTTTGGCTATGGCTTTATCAATTGCAAGTGCGCTCATCATGTGCATTCTCCTTTTTAAGAATATCGCTTCTTTATCCGACTTCGACTTGATTCTGTTTCAAATATTTTTTATTTCGCTTCAAGTCGTTTGCCGTCTGTCGTCATTTTTTTATTCTCTCGCCTTTTGGGTCCCATAAAACCGCTTGAGCGACTTCTGCGCTTACCTGTTCGCCGAAACATTCAATCTCTAATTTCACGCCTACTTTTGCATGTTCAATTGGAAGATACGCATAGGCGATAGATTTTTTCACGGAATACCCATACCCGCCCGAAGCCACCCAACCAACGACGTTTCCATTAATGCGAATGGGTTCTTTGCCAAGCGCAATCGTTCTATCGTCACTTAACGTAATCGTACAAAGTTTTTTCTTAATCCCTTCCGCTTTCTGTTTTATCAACGCTTCCTTGCCGATGAAGTTTTCTTTATCTAATTTCACGGCAAAGCCTAAACCGGCTTCATAGGGGGTGTAGTCAGGCGTGATTTCGCCGCTCCAATACCGATAGCCTTTTTCAAGCCGAAGCGATTCAATGGCTTTATATCCAGCCGCCACCATGCCTTCGGGTTTGCCGGCTTCCCACAGGGTGTCCCAAAGTCTTAAGCCGTATTCCATTGGGCAGTAAAACTCCCAGCCTAACTCGCCGACGTACGTCACGCGCGAAGCGAGGACTGGCACATCGCCGACGGTGATGCGTTTTGAGGTCATATATGGAAAGCCGTTGTTCGACACGTCGTCGCTTGTTACTTTTTGGAGGATGGTTCTGGCTTTAGGTCCCCACATGCCAATAACCGCATAAGCCGAACTCACATCTTCAATTGTCACTGAACCGTCTTCTGGCATGTTGAGCGATAGCCAAGACATATCATGTTGCCCAAACGCTGTGCCTGTGACGATAAAAAATCTATCTTCAGCAATTCGGTTGACCGTGAAGTCGCATTCAATACCGCCGCGCTTGTTAAGGCATTGCGTGTAAACCAAATGCCCCACTGGCACATCAATTTGATTCGCGCAGACCGTGTTGAGGAATTTCAACGCGCCTGGTCCGCGCACTTCAAATTTATTAAACGAGGTTTCATCGAACAACCCTGCATGTTCGCGCGTCATCAAATGCTCATGCCCAATCGCCCGCGACCAATTATTCCTTGCCCAGCCATTCGGCTCGTGGCCATGCGTGGCTAATTCTTCGTTGGGCTTAAACCAATTCGGTCTTTCCCAACCAAATTTTTCGCCAAAGTGACACCCTAAATCGCGCAAGCGATAGTAAGTGGGCGAGAGGCGTTGGTTACGGCGCGACATTCTCTCCTCGCCGGGGTAATGAATGTCGTAATATTGAGTATAAGTTTCAATTGTGCGTGCGGCGGCGTAATCGAGGCTGTTATAGTTCGGACCAAATCTCCGCACGTCCAATCGCCACACATCCCATTCTGGCGAGCCGTTCACAATCCATTCCGCCATCACTTTGCCCATGCCGCCCGAGCCAGCCAGCCCATGCGCGCAAAAAGCGCAAGCCACCCAAAAGCCTTTCACCGATGTTGGACCTAACAAAAATTCGCCGTCAGGCGTAAAACCTTCGGGTCCATTCAAGAGTTTTTTCACCTCTGCCTTTTCCATCGCTGGCACACGCTTGATTGAATTTTCCATCAAGGGCGTAAAGCGTTCCCAATCGGGCGGCAGTAATTGAAATTTAAAATCTTTTGGCAAACCATTCAAACCGAAAGTAGCAGGCTGGCGTTCATAACCGCCCATCACAAATCCGCCCACTTCTTCGCGCCAATACACCAACAGATCAGGGTCGCGCAAAGTCGGCGTTGTTTTGTCCACGCCTTCAATGGGTTGCGTCATTAAATATAAATGCGCCATCGGAATAACAGGCAAACTTAACCCAACCATTTTTCCAATTTCACGCCCCCATAACCCAGCCGCATTCACCACAATTTCAGTCTTGATTACGCCTCGATTCGTCACAACTTCATGCACGCGCCCATGTTTGACGTTTATTTTTTCTACAACGGTATTCAAGAAAAACTTCGCCCCGCCATTTTTTGCGCCAGTGGCTAAGGCGTTTGTCAGACCGCTGGGGTCAATAATTCCATCGCTTGGCGTAAATGCGGCGCCGACCACTCCCTCTATAGACATTAACGGAAATTTTTTCTGCGCTTCTTTTGGCGAGATTAATTCCATATCCACGCCGAAAGAACGCGCCATGCCCACGAGACGTTTCAACTCTTCCATGCGCTCATGCGAGGAAGCCAAACGCACGCCTCCCACTTCGCGCCAGCCTGTATCTTGACCTGTTTCTTTTTTCAACTCCCGATACAGATTCGTACTGTAATTCATCATGCGCGTTAAGTTTGCGTCTGAGCGCATTTGCCCTACCAACCCTGCCGAATGCCATGTTGAGCCAGACGTTAACTCATAACGCTCTAAAACGACAACATCTTTCCAACCAAGTTTTGTTAGGTGGTATGCAATACTACAACCGCCTACGCCTCCGCCGATGATAACTACTTGCGCTTGCGTTGGAAATTCTGCCATGAATGTTTGCTCCTAGATGAATACAGTGGTTGAGTAGCCGCGCTTTTGTTCTTTGCAGCGCGCCGAAACCATAAGTTATTTCTGCCAAACCGAATCGGGCCTTGCCATTTCTGCCACAATATCAAACGATGAAATCACGCCCAACGGAAATGCGTCGGGGTCTTCTTTATCTACTACCACTAAGCGGTGATGATGGTTTTGAATCATTTTATCTGCCGCTTCGCGCAAACTAGCGCTGATGTCAATTGTTAAAGCGGGGTGCATCACGTCGCGCACAATAATTTTTTCGTCCACCTCTTGCCCAACAAACTTTAGCAAATCATGCCCGCTCACCACGCCTAGCGCTTTTCCTTTTGCGTCCACCACTAAAACGGAGCGCCAACCTGCCGAGGTCATGGCTCGCGCGGCGGATGTGATAGGGGTTTTTCCTCTGCAGACCAAAATCGCGTCAGACATCACATCGCCCACAGTTTCACGTTTTGCTTTTTCGGTTTTGGCAATGCTAGCGACTAAATCTGAAAGCGAAAGAATGCCCACCGGTTTTTCATTTTCCGTCACCAGTAAGCGGCTAATTTCGCGTTCGGTAAATTTCTTCACCGCCTCCGCCAGCGTAGCGCTCGCGTCAATTGAATCAACCGGGTGAGACATTAAGTCTGAAGCGGTTAATTTCCGCATTGTTTCTAAACTTTCGGCGTCTGAAGAAAGCCATTCCCCCGCCAGTAAATCAAAATCAGAAATAATCCCCGCCGCTCTGCCGTCGCGGTCGTTGACGATTAAGGCGTGAACATGATGTTGGTGTAACAGCACCGCCACTTGCCCAAGCGTTGCGGTTGGTTTGCAAGCGATAACGCCAGAGTGCATTAAATCTTTTACAAGTTTGGGCATAAAGGTATTATAAGCAAAATTTCAAAAACTTGCAAATTCCTTCAAATACTTATATAATCCTTCACATGGGAAAAGCCCTCATTCCAGCCCAGCGCCGCGAAAAAATACAAGAATATTTGGGGATCCATCAAATTGCGCGTACGGCAGATTTAATGAATTTGCTTGATACATCTGAAGCGACGGTGCGGCGTGATTTAGAATGGCTAGAACAAAAAGGATTTTTAGAAAGAACGCATGGAGGGGCGGTATTAAACCAGCGTGTGATGGTGGACCCAGAATTTCAACAGCGTATTCAAAAATTTCCAGAGGAAAAAAAGAAAATTGGCGAACTTGCCGCTTCGTTAATTGAAGAAGGCGATATTGTTTTTGTGAATAGCGGCTCTACCGCCGCGCAAGTGTTGAGAAATATACCTCCCAACCCACGCATTACGGTTTATACAAATAATATGAGCGTGCTGGCTGATATTGCTGAACCTGGTTTTAGGTTGCATTTGCTTGGCGGCGAATTTCAGAGCCGTTCTAACTCTTTAGCGGGGCGCTTTGCCTTACAAAATTTGGGCTTAGTGTTTGCAAATAAGGCAATTCTTGGGGTAGATGGAATTTCGCTAAAACATGGTTGCACCGTTCCAACGAACCCAGAAGCGGAAGTTGTGCGAAGGATGATTGAACGAACAAAAGGGCAGGTCATTGTGGTGGCTGACCATAGTAAGTGGGGTACGGTGTCGAATTTTCCGGTAGCGGAGATTGATGAGATTAATAAATGGGTGACCGACCATAAATTGAGCAAGCAAGCGAAAAAAGAAATTGCGGAATATGATGTGGAAGTGCTGACGGCTAAGTAAACAGCATGAGGCGATTAAGTAAAACGTTGAATACGGCAAATCGTTTAGTAATGAGTACAATTGCTTTTATAACGCATGAACGCAAAATAACAAAACAATAGGTTTATATACATGAAAACTCACGCAGAAATTGTAGTGATTGGCGGCGGTATTTATGGAGCGCAGGTCGCTTATCATCTCGCAAAGTTTGGGAAGAAGGATGTCGTCATTGTTGAAAAAGGCGAAATCGCAAGCGGCGAGTCTTCGCATGCGGCTGGGTTGGTGACGCAATTTGCCACCTCGCAAGCAATGTTGCGCTTTCGCATGTATAGCATTGAGTTATACAGCGAACTGGGTTTATTTAATCATGTCGGCAGTTTGCGCGTGGCTTCTAGCAAAGAGCAGTTATTAGAAATGGAAAGAAGCGTTAGCCGCGCCAAAGCGCTCGGCTTAGACTGTGAAATTATCACCCCCGAAGAATCGTTGAAGATTATGCCGCAACTTTCAAAGAAAGATTTATACGGCGGCATTTACCTCCCGCGCGATGGGCAACTAGACCCTTACACCGTGACGACCTCGATGGTGAAGTTTGCAAAAGAACTTGGCGTGGAAGTATATACAAACACTCGCGTTACTGGAATCAAACTCTCAGCCAAAGGAAATGTTGAGGCGGTGCAAACAGATAGAGGCGAGATTCGATGCGAAGTTATTGTTAATGCCGCAGGTATGTGGGCGCCACGAATCGCCGCCATGGCGGGGTTGCACATCCCAACCACGCCAGTAGACCATCAACATATTGCTTTGCGGGCTGTGCCTGGGCATGAGTTTGCTCCAAACACGCCGTGCTTGCGCGACCCTGATAATTTGGTTTACATGCGTCAGGAAGCGGGCGGGCTGGTGATTGGCGGTTACGAGCCAAAGCCATTACCGCGTTGGATTGACGGCGCGCCCTGGGAACATGGAAGCAAAAGTTTTCCAGGCGATTTTGAACAATTTGAAATGTTGCTTGAGGGCGCAATCCGTCGTATTCCGTTTTTAGAAAAAGCGGGCATTATTGCGTTGGTTCGTCACCCCGGGGCATACACGCCCGATTGCCAACCCTTGTTGGGACCGATGGCAGGCGTGCGCGGTATGTGGATGTTGGCGGGTATTTCTTTGAATGGGTATGGAGGCGCGGGTGGTATGGGTAAGTTAATTGCAGAATGGATTATTGAAGGCGAAGCGCCGATGGATGTGTATTCATATCGCGCCACTCGTTTTGGAAATTATTATTCCGATTTTCGATATGCGGCGGAACGAACGGTGGAAGCCGTGAAATATTATTACCGCATGAAATTTCCGCATGATGAAAGCGAAGCGGGCAGACCGTATCGCACCAGCCCGCTACATTATCGTTTGATGGAAAACGGCGCAGTCTTTGGCGAGAAATTCGGCTGGGAGCGCGTCAATTATTTTGAACCGGGGAAACCTTGGCGGCGTATGGGCGAAGACCAACGCCAATGGGGTTGGAATAAACCTCCTTATTTTGAGCGATTACGAATTGAACACACTTCAACGCGCGAAGGCGTAACGTTATTTGACTTAACTTCGTTTGGGAAAATTGAATTGAAAGGGAAAGGCGCATTGCCTTTGTTGCAACGATTAACAGACAGCAATATGGATAAGCCCATTGGCAGCGCCATGTACACGCAGTTCTTAAATAAAAACGGCGGTATCGAATCTGACTTAACGGTTACGCGCTTGGGCGAAGAACACTTTTGGGCGATTACAGGCTCGGGGTTTATTGCCAATGATTTAGCGCGCATTCAAATGCATATGGATGAAAACGACGGAGAGGTTGCGATTCGCGATATTACGCAGGAGTTTGCGTGTTTGGCTTTATGGGGACCCAAAAGCCGCGATGTGTTAAAGAAGATTACCGAAAGCGATATTTCAAACCAAGCGCACCCTTACCTGACAACGAAGCCAATTTTCATTAATGGAACAAAAGCGTACGCTCAGCGAGTAAGTTACGCGGGCGAGTTAGGTTGGGAATTGTATATCCCAAATAATCGCGCCGTGATGGTTTGGGATTTGCTGATTGAGGCGGGCAAAGAGTTTAATTTGCAACTCGGCGGTTACAAAGTCCTTGACCCATTGCGCTTGGAAAAAGGATTCAAATATTTCACAACCGATTTAACGCCGACTACCACGCCGTATGAAGCAGGGCTTGGTTTTTGCGTGGATTTAGATAAAGGCGATTTTATTGGGCGCGACGCTTTGCTCAAACAAAAAGCGGAAGGCTTAAGAAGAAAACTTTGCACATTGACCTTAACAGGCATAGATGATTTTGTGCAAATTTACGGCGGCGAAGCGGTTCATCACAACGGGAAAGTGGTTACTCGAGTCCGAAGCGGAGGCTACGGGTTTACCGTCAAGAAAAATATCTTATACGCCTTCCTGCCAATCGAATTAGCCAAACAGGGCGAACGATTCAAAATTGAGTTGATTGAAGGCATGTATGAAGCCGAGGTGACGGCGAATGTTTTATACGACCCGAAAGGCGAAAAAGTCCGTGCGTAAAATTCAAACAACAGACAATACAACTCAAACCGAAAAACATAGCCTTCTGCCAGCGGTCTTCGGCTATACCTTATGAAGAAGCAAACTTCTCCCGCTTATGTCGGCTTTGGTATGCTGACTCCCGTTTACATTATGGCTTTGGATAAACTTCCAAAACATAATACGGGAGCGATTGTGCATGAAGTGAGCGATTATGTGTACGACGACGCGGCGATTATCGCTTGCAACCTTGTACAATGGAACGTTCCCGCTGGTATGATAGGCACGGCAGTTGGCGATGATTTACTTGGGCGCGATATTGCCAATAAGTTAAAGAACTGGGGCGTGCAAGGCAAAGTGCGCTTTACAAAAAAATACAAAACGCCGCTTGAGGTAAACGTTTCAGACAGAAAAGGCGCGCGTACGTTTTTTTGGCAAAGGTCCGAAGAAATTCTCAGCACCTTAGATACGGCGGGTTTGTCTTTGATTAAGAAAGCAAAATTGCTGTATGTAGATTGGTATGATGGAGACCATATCGTCCGCGCGATGAAATATGCAAAACAGCATGGTGTGCCGGTCTTTTTGAATTTTGAGCATGGGCATCAGAACAAAGATTTGTTGAAGAAGTATTCAGGCTTGGTGACGATTTGTCAGGCGGTGACAGACGCCGCCCAAATTGGCAAAAAACAAGCCATGCTTTCGGTGGCGAAAAAATTATTTAATTCTGGCATTAAAACCGCCATTATCACAATGGCAAGTCAGGGGTGTATGGTGGTGCAAGGAGATGAAATCATTCGCGTCCATGCGCCGAAAGTAAAAGCGGTGGATGGCTCTGGCGCAGGCGCGACTTTTTCTTCGGGCTATATTTATGGGTATTTGCAAGGCTGGAGTTTAGAAGATTCGACTCGCTTTGCGATTGCGGCGGCTTCTTTAAAAGTGACGCGCTCCGGCTTGAAAATGTTTTCTGTCAAAGAAATCAAAGCCCTAGCGCGCACATTGCGCGTTGAACGTATGGCGTATCGCGGCGATAGATTTATCCGAATTAGAAAACTGTTTCAATTGCCCGCCAGTAGCCCGCTCTTTGACAATGTGCTTGTAAAAGAAACGCGCAAATTGGCTGAAAGATTATTGCCAAAAAGAAAAACGGAAAGACGAAAGATTAAGAGGTCGTTGGTTGAGTAAAGACCGCTGAAACCGCGGACAGCCAACCGTAAAACGGTGAACGGATTATCGTCTGCGGTTAAACTAGAAATGCGACTTTCAAATGAAAGGATAACCATGTCATCATTTGCAACATTGCTTACGCAAGAGCAAGTCGAAAAAATTCACGACGCTTCACTAGAGATTTTAGAAGAGGTTGGGTTAAAAGTCCGTTTTGAGCCTGCGCGCGAGTTATTCAAAGAACACGGTTGCTCGGTGGAGGAGGAGCGCGTTAAATTTCCGCGCAAAGTAGTTGAAACATATCGTAAACTTGTTCCATCGTCATTTACCTTTCACGCGCGCGACCCGAAATTTGATAAAACGATTCCGCAGGATAGCCCGGTCATTGTAACGGCGAGTTCCGCTCCAGATATTATAGACCCAATCACAGGTCACGAAAGACGCGCAGAATCATCCGATATAGCCCGCATCGCTCATCTAATTAACGAATTGCCCGGCTATGACGTGTTCTCCATTTCCACCTTAGCCGACGACGCGCCGCCCGACCAATTTACGATTTCGCGTTTATACCCTGCGCTTAAGTATTGCCTCAAGCCCATTCGCGCCACCACCACAAACATGAAAGACACGCTCGATATGATGAAGATGGCGTACCTTGTGGCGGGCGGCGAAGAAGCGTATAAAGAACATCCCTTCCTCACGCATCATTATTGCCCTGTGGTTTCGCCGCTCACTATGGACCATTTATCTACTGAAAATGTGATGTTCTTTGCAAAACAAGGCTTGCCCGTTTACCCAACCATTGTTCCAAATGCGGGATTAACCTCGCCAATGTCTATGGCGGGGACGTTGGCGCAAGGCAACGCTGAATTTTTAGCGGCGTTGATGTTAATGCAAATGACCAAAGAAGGGACGCCAACTATTTACGCAACGCTTGGCACAGTGGCAGATATGCGTAGCGGGGCTTACACTTCAGGCGCTATTGAGTGCGGCATGTTGCACATGGCGTTTGCGCAAATGGCGCATTTTTATAACGTGCCGTGCGGCGGATATATTGGGTTAACCAATTCAAAATTAAACGACGCGCAAGCGGGATACGAAACGGGCATGTCGGGCGTTGCTGGTTTGCTGGCGGGAATGGATATGTTTAACATCGGCGGGCTAATTGACGCGCTTAAAACATTTGATTTTGCCAAAGCGGTCATTGACGATGAAATCGCGCAGATGATGAAGCGCATGAAGCGCGGCATTTCATTTCAGGAAGACGATTTGGCTTTAGATTTAATTAAAGAAATTGGTCCAGGCGGCTCGTTTATTACCGCCAAACATACCATCAGCAGAATGAAAACCGAAGCGGTGATGACGAAAATTGCCGACCGAGACGCGCGCACCATTTGGGAAAAGAAGGGCGCAACGGATACCCACGCCAAAGCGTTGAAAAAAGCCAAAGAGATTATGAAGACAAACGCAACGCCTCTTCTCTCGCCTGAAGTTGATTCGGCTATTCGGCAGGCGTTCCCGGGTCTAATCGCCGGCGAGTTAACGCCGATTGACTAAACCGCTGCAAGCAACAGGCGATAGATTGTGAACATTGTTTATGGTCGTCGGTCTATCGTCGAAAGTTGATTTTATGCTCCGTATTTTCAAACGCAAAGAAGATAAATTTCAAAAATTAATAGAAGAGCAGGCTTCGCTGGCTTATCAAGGCTTGCGTCTGCTTTGTAAATATTTAGAAACCGCCGACGCCGATTTAGCGGAAGAACTTTCTCTTAAAGAAAAAGAGGCGGATGAAGTCCGCCGTATTTTAATTGACGAATTGAATCGCACCTTTATCACGCCGTTTGACCGCGAAGATATTTTTGCTTTATCGCGCTCGATAGACGACGTTATTGACTACGCCGATACGACAGTGGTTGAGATGGTGATTTTGAACGTCAAATCTACGCCGTATATGCAAAGAATCGCTTCTTTGTTGAAAGACGCGGCGTATGAAATTTGGCAAGGCGTGTTGCGTTTGCCCAAACACCCTAATGTGGCGCTCGACCATGCGCAACGCGCTAAGGCGTTGGAGAACCGAGTCGAAATGGTATATCGAGAAGCGGTGGCGGCTTTATTTAGCGGTCCCGAAGATATTCAGCATGTGGTTGAAATGTTAAAACTGCGCGAGGTGTATCGTCATTTATCTAATGCGGCAGATAGAGGCGACGAAGCGGCGAACATTATTGCGGACATAGTCGTAAAGAAAACATAGAGAATGATAACGACGCAAGGAACAGACATAAAGAAAAGATAACAAAATGTTAATATCTAGTTCATTGCTATTGGTTATCATACTCGCCTTGATATTTAATTTTATTAATGGAATGCGAGACGCAAGCAACATCGTTGCGACAGTCGTTTCTTCTCGCGCGTTTAGCCCGCGCATGGCGTTGAGTATGACTGCCATTGCGGAATTTTGCGGACCGTTTTTGTTTGGCGTAACGGTCGCCAAAACAATAGGCAATGAGATTGTGACTTCAGAATTAATTTCATTGAACGCATTATTCGCAAGCTTAATCAGCGCAATTGTATGGAACTTAATCACTTGGTTTTTTGGAATACCAAGCAGTTCGTCTCACGCTCTCATTGGCGGATTAATCGGCGCGGCGTTTGCCTCCGCTGGCGCGGCGGCAATCAATCTCGCCGGTTTATGGAAAGTATTATTAGCTTTGTTTGCTTTTCCTTTGGCTAGTTTTTTTGTCGGCTTTTTGCTTTTGAAATTGATTTATTTCTTGGCTCAAAACGCCTCTCCGAATATTAATAATTTTTTTAAGCGCAGCCAATTGCTCACTTCAATCGCTTTAGCGTTGGGTCATGGAACGAACGACGCTCAAAAACCAATTGGCGTGATTACATTAAGCCTAATCATTAGCGGCGTATTGAACGATTTTTTCGTTCCATTTTGGGTGATTTGTGCGAGCGCTTTCACAATGGCGCTTGGCGCTTCGCTTGGCGGTTGGAGATTAATCCGCACGCTGGGCGGAAAGTTTTACAAAATTCGCCCTGTGCATAGTTTTGCCACGCAATTAACTTCAGGCATTGTCGTTTTAGCCGCTTCCATTTTTGGCGTACCCATTAGCGCATCTCAAGTAGTTAGCTCGGCGATTGTCGGCGTTGGCGCTTCAGAACGAATCAGCAAGGTTCGCTGGAGCGTAGCGGGCGATATCTTAACCGCTTGGCTAATTACTATCCCCGTTAGCGCTTTGTTTTCATCTGGCGTGTATACCGCTTGCGCTATGTTAGGAATAAAGTTGTAAGGTAAGGCAAACGCTTGGTTGTCTGGTCATTCATTCAAAGTTCACATAAGGCTTGTTTGACTTTGAATATTGATAATGCTACAATGTTAACGGTTTGTTAACAGATTGGAGGCTCCCCGATAAGATAGACAAAACAGTTACATTTCGTTCAATCCATATTTCAAATAGGAGATAAAGAGAATGCGCACTAAAAAGTTTACTTATCAATTGATTGCTCTTTTTGTAATTGCCGCAACGATGCTTTCTGCGTGTGGCGGCGGGGGAGGCGGAGGCGCCGCTAGCGATTTTGATTGGAGCACAGCCACATCTGCAGAAGATGGCGGCGGTATGGATGCCCTCATTGCCGCGGCGCAAGCCGAAGGCATGGTCACCACCATTGCTTTACCGCATGACTGGTGCAATTATGGCGAAGTCATTGAAACCTTCAAAGCCAAATATGGTATTGAAGTGAATGAATTAAATCCAGACGCTGGCTCGGCTGACGAAATTGAAGCCATTAAAGCCAACAAAGACAACAAAGGTCCTCAAGCGCCAGATGTGATTGACGTAGGCTTCTCATTTGGCGAATCCTCCAAAGCCGAAGGTTTAATTACGCCTTACAAAGTCGCCACTTGGGATACCATCCCCGATGACGCCAAAGACCCAGAAGGGTATTGGTACGGCGATTACTACGGCGTATTAGCCTTCTTAGTGAACACCGACGTTCAGCCTGATGTGCCGCAAGATTGGGCTGATTTGCTCGACCCGAAATATAACGGTCAAGTCGCGCTCTCTGGCGACCCGCGCGTCTCCAACCAAGCCATTCAATCCGTTTATGCCGCCGCATTAGCCAATGGCGGTTCATTAGACAACGCCCAACCCGGTTTAGATTTCTTTGCCGAGTTAAATGCCGCTGGCAACTTGATTCCTCTCATTGCCAATAACGGCTTAGTCGCCACTGGCGAAATTCCAGTCCGCATTACTTGGGACTATAACGCCCTTGCCGCCATTGATTCATTTGAAGGCAACCCCAATGCTACGGTTGTCATTCCTGCCACTGGACGTTTCGCCGGCGTATATGTTCAAGCCATCAGCGCGTATGCCCCGCAACCTGCCGCCGCTCGCTTATGGCAAGAATTCTTATATTCAGACGAAGGTCAACTCCTTTGGATGAAGGGCTACTGCCACCCCATTCGTGAAGCGGATTTGCGCGAACGCGGCGTCATTCCTCAAGAATTGCTTGATAAATTGCCCGATGTTTCTGGCGCAGTATTCCCAAGTTTAGAACAACTCAACGCCGCCGCTGAATTAATCACCACAAATTGGGATTCTGTCGTTGGCGCCGACGTGCAAGCCGCACCCTAACCGATAAAATTTGATGTATGATAGTGAGACCCTGCTGTAAAGCGGGGTCTCATTGCAAAAAGAGTTTGCCTCTAAGGATATTAAGCCTATGGCACAAACAGCCCCCCCTAAGAAAACCCCCGCGCCAACCAATTGGAAAACATGGCTAGGCGTTGCGCCGTTTTTTCTCTTTGCAATTCTTTTTCTTTTCCTCCCGTCTCTTCGATTAATTACGGCTAGTTTTTCCGCTCCCGACGGCTCCTTTACGCTTGACAATATTAAGCAACTTTTCACCGTTCCTCTAATCGTCAACGCTTATAAATTAAGCATTCAAATCAGCGCCATCACTGCCTTAGGCGGCGGCATTTTAGGGTTTTTATTAGCCTACTCGGTCACTGTTGGCGGCTTGCCAAAATCCCTTCGCCCAATTTTGATGACATTCTCAGGCGTCGCCTCTAACTTTGCGGGCGTTCCTTTAGCCTTCGCTTTTGTAGCCACCATTGGGCGGCAAGGATTTATTACCCACGTCTTAAAAGACTATCTCGGTTTAGACCTATATAGCGCCGGCTTTAATTTATATAGTTTTGCAGGCTTAAGCCTCGTTTACATGTACTTTCAATTTCCGTTAATGGCGCTGATTATGGCGCCCGCCTTAGATGGATTAAAACGAGAATGGCGCGAAGCCGCAGAAAACTTAGGCGCAACCTCCACTCAATATTGGCTCCGCGTTGCGATGCCTGTTTTGTTGCCCTCTATTCTTGGGGCAATGATTTTATTATTTGGAAACGCCTTCGGCGCGTATGCCACCGCCTACGCCCTTACAGGCGGGAGAATTGGCATCGTCACCATTCAAATTGGGGCGCAGATTCGAGGCGATGTGCTATACAACCCAGGACTTGGATACGCTATGGCGGTCGGCATGGTCATCATCATGGCAATATCGCTGGCTGGCTATTCATGGCTTCAAGCCAAAACAGAAAGGTGGTTGCGATGAAATTCATCACCCGTCTGCGTAAGTTCCCATTTTTTGCTTGGCTATGGTTCTTCATTGGCGCTTTATATTTTGTATTGCCGCTGTTTGCCACCTTTGAATTTTCACTAAGTTGGGACCCAGCCGTCCCATTCAAAGCCTATCAACGCGCGTTTGAAGACGTTCGTTTTTGGAGAAGTTTTATCGCCTCCAATATATTCGCCGTCATTACCATCATCGCCTGCATTATTTTAGTAGCGCCGACCGCATATTGGATTCGCCTGCGTTTGCCTCAAGCGCGCCGCATTGTGGAGTTCATCACCCTCATGCCGTTTGTCGTGCCTGCCATCATCTTAGTATTCGGATTAATTCGCGTTTACAGCCAACCGATAACCATTCCGTTTACCGATATTGTCCTCATGCAAGCCTTCACGCAATTCAAACTTGGCACAAACATCTTAATGATTGCAGGATATATGGTCTTATCTATGCCGTATATGTATCGCTCGGTGGATACAGGCATGCGAACCGTAGATATTCTCACCCTCACCGAAGCGGCTCAAAGCCTTGGGGCAAGTTGGTTCGTCATCATCACCCGAGTCATACTCCCCAACATTCGTTCCGCGTTATTAAGCGGCGCGTTGCTGACCTTCGCCATCGTCGTAGGCGAAGTAATTTTAGCGTCCTTTCTTGGCGTAAACGCTTTCGGTCCGTATTTATTTTTACTCGGTCAACATCGCGCGTATGAACCTGCCGCGCTTTCTTTTGTCAGCTTTTTGCTTACATGGTTTGCTATGGGGTTAATTCAACTCGTCACGGGCGGGCAAGGTCAAACCGCCGGTGGGCATTAAAAAAACAGCGGAGAATTCAATGTCGTATTTATCTCTTCAAAACCTCACAAAACAATTTGGCGATACAGTCGTTGTAGATAACTTCAACCTTGAAATTGAAAAAGGCGAGTTCGTTTCTTTTCTTGGTCCATCGGGTTGCGGCAAAACCACCACCTTACGCATGGTGGCAGGCTTTGAAACCCCCACCTCCGGAAAAATTTTACTAGACGGCGCAGATATTACCGACAAAGCCCCCAACCAACGCAATGTCGGCATGATTTTTCAATCATACGCCTTATTCCCCAATATGACCGTCGCTCAAAACATTGGCTTTGGTTTGAACGTCCGTAAATTACAAAAAGAAGTTATTAAACAGCGCGTAGATGAGATGATTAGTTTGATTCATCTGGAAGCCCACGCCAACAAATACCCTTACCAACTCTCTGGCGGTCAGCAGCAACGCGTTTCCTTAGCCCGTGCGCTTGCCATTCGCCCGCAAGTTTTACTGTTAGATGAGCCTCTCTCTGCATTAGACGCAAAAATCCGCGTTTCGTTGCGTTCCGAAATCCGCTCCATTCAAAAATCATTAGGCATTACCGCCATCTTCGTCACGCACGACCAAGAAGAAGCCTTATCCATTTCCGACCGTATTGTGGTGATGAACGCAGGCGAAATGGAGCAAGTCGGCACGCCGTTTGAAATATATAACTTCCCTAAAACCCGTTTTGTGGCGAACTTTGTCGGCTCGCTAAACACTGCCGATGCCGAAATAATAGACCCTGCCAATGGAATCATAAGCGTAGGCGGCGTACAATTTGTTTCTGCCGAAGGCGCAAAAGGCAAAAACAAAGGCGATAAAGTAAAAATCGCCATTCGCCCCGAACGATTTAGTTTCGCCGCGCAACAACATAAAGATAACGTTCTGGAGGCGATAATTGAGAACATCACCTTCTTAGGCTCTGTCGTGCGGATTCAAATCAAAATTGGAAACTCTAGTTTCAACATGGATACATTCAACAATCCATTTTTAGAACTCCCAAAAATCGGCTCAAAACAACAGGTGACTTGCTCAAAAGAAGCCGTTTTAGTCTTAGAATAAAAAAATCGGAAGTCTCACAGACTTCCGATTTTACTTAACCTAACGTCAGTTTTAGCGAAAGCGGACGCTTTAATACATAACCTAATTTTCGACTAGCGCTTTCACTAACTCTCGATTGAAATCTGGAATATCCGCCACCACTCTACCCCAAACTTGGTTGCCCTCGCGGAAAGCCGCTTCATCTGTCCACACCCCGCCCACGTTTTCAAGGTCATCTTTAATTCCCGTAGAGCCTGTCACTCGCTGACCTTTTTTGATAATCCCCGCCGAAATGGCAGTAGAACCGCCATGACAAATAATGCCGATAATTTTATTCGCCTCGTTCATCTCTTTCACAAGTTTTTTGACAACATCATATCTGCGTAATTTATCGGGCGCAAAGCCGCCGGGCAGAATTAACCCAAAAAGTTCGCTGGCTTTCAAATCTTCAATTTTTGCGTCTGGCGTAATTATCAAGCCGTTTTTACCTTTGACGGGCTTTAACTCCAATGCCGCGCTCAACACGGTTGCGCCCTCTTCTTGCAAGCGCATCAGCGGAACGTAATACTCCAGGTCTTCCACGCCTTCGGCGATTAACGTAGCGATAATTTTATTTTTTAATTGCATAAGATTCTCCTATCGGTTGGTATTTTATCAAACTTGTTCTCTTTTATAATTCATACAATGTTTAACCTCAAAAAAGACTTTATGTTAGACCGCTCGGTTACATTTCTCAATCATGGTTCGTTTGGGGCAACGCCAAAGCCTGTGTTTAAGCAATACCAACGCTGGCAGCGAGAACTGGAACTTCAGCCTGTTGCATTTTTAAGCAGGCGGCATAACGACTTAATGCTTGCCTCACGCAGCGCGCTGGCGAACTATTTAGGAACAAAAGCGGATAATTTGGTTTACGTTCAAAACGCGACAACTGGCGTAAACATTGTGGCGCGCTCATTAGATTTGAAAGCGGGCGATGAGGTTTTGGCTACCAACCATGAATACGGGGCAATGGATAGAACTTGGCGGTTTCTTTCGAAAGAAAAGGGTTTTTCTTACATTAATCAACAAGTTAACTTAACCTCGCATGACGATTTTGTGAAATCGTTTCTGGCAGGCGTTAACTCAAACACGAAAGCGATTTTCTTAAGTCATATTGCCTCTCCAACCGCAAGCGTTTTTCCTATTGAAAAAATTATCCAATTTGCAAACTCAAAAAATATAATCACAGTCATTGACGGCGCTCATGCGCCTGGGCAAATTGACTTACAACTCGACGCGCTTGGAGCCGATTTTTATGTCGGGAATTTACATAAATGGTTATGCGCGCCAAAAGGCGCTGGGTTTTTATACGCCAAACCTGAAAAGCGCCGTTTCCTTAAGCCATTAATCGTTTCATGGGGATACGAGTCGGAAACGCCTAGCGGCTCAAAATTGGCGGATGAACATGAATGGCAAGGCACGCGCGATATTGCGGCTTTCTTAACTGTCCCGCAGGCAATTGCTTACCAACAAGAGCATGATTGGGCGAAGGTGAGAAGCGCATGTCGTCAATTGGCAATAGCGGCTTGGTATGAAATTCATCAAATAACCAAAACGCCCCCTATTCATGCTCGCCCTGAAACTTGGTTTGCTCAAATGTCCGTTTCCTCACTTCCTATTAATACGGATGTTTTATCGTTTAAGAAAAAAATGTACGATAATTTCCGAATTGAAATCCCCACGCTAGATTGGCAAGGGAACAAATTGATGCGTTTATCCGTCCAAGCCTATAATTCGGAACGAGATATAACTCGCTTATTACAGGCTTTGAAAGCGTTATTAAATTGATTATGAAAAAAATAAATATATTTTTTATTGGGCTAGCGCTAACTTTAACTCTTTTGAACTTATCTTCTTCAAAAGAAGTTTTCGCTAAACCTGTTCGTTACCCCATCACGACGCCCGCGCAGATGATTGAAGCGGTGAACAATTTGCGCGCTTCGTATGGGCTTGCGCCTCTAACGACTCATCCCATCTTGATGCAGTCGGCGCAATCGCAAGCCGATTACATGGCGGCGACTGGCAATGTCACTCATGCCCGCCCCGGCGGAATTACATACACTCAGCAATTGCTTTCGTTGGGCTTTCCGTTGGCGGGCGATTTATCGCTGGGCGGCTTTCGCGCAGAAAACATTTTATACAGCAACGGCTACTTAGAATGGAACGGCGTTCCGCCCGCTTGGCAAGACGAGGCGCATATGAACACAATGCTTTCGCAAAATTTTACGCATATTGGCGCCGGCATTTCACAGAACGGAAATAGTTATTATTATGCGGTAGATACCGCCGCTTCCACCGCTAACGGGCAAATGCAAGAGACGGCAGACGAAGCGCTTTCTGGCGTTTCGGGCGAGGCCGGCGAGGCGGCGGGGGTAAGCCAATATATGGTGCCTGTAACGGTAAGCACCCCCAACCCCGACGGTAAAGTGTTTCATCAGGTGCAATATGGGCAAACTTTGTGGAGTATTGCCGTTGCCTATGGCACAACCATAAAAAATATTCAATCTCTTAATCAATTGGGCGACGATTTGACAATTTATCAGGGTCAAAATTTATTGGTGTTGCAAAATGCAACCTTGCCGGCGACTTCAACCATTGCGCCTACTGTCACCGTCTTGCCGACGAATACATCTTTGGCTGCGGCGACTGTTACCGCCGCCATTGCGCCGACTCAAGCGACTGTCACCCCGACAATTGAAAATTTTGAAACGAGTAGCCCTGCGCCGGCAAGTTCTCGCTTTCTTGTCATTGTATTGATTATTGCCGCGTTTGTAGGCGCAGGGATGGCAGTATGGTTGATACGCGACCCAAACGGTTCATAATGAAGCGTTAAACAATCTTTCTGGCTTCCATATAAAAGCGTTTATCTTTCGCTTCTCCCATTGAAAACGCTTTTCTCGGCAGCACGCCGTCCATAATGACTGTTTTGAATAAATCTGATTTTTTCATGCTCGGCAAATAAAACCCAGCGTTCTCCGCCGGCGTAGCCAGTTTTTGAAGAACCTCTGCTCCGTGGATGTAATCAATTTTTTTGGCGCCGTTCTTTTCTATGAAGCGGTCTAAAAAAACTTGAATAGACCCAACCGCTAAATTTGACGAAGGCTTTCTAATTTCGATAACGCCAAACTCTTCTCCGCCTCTCATTAGACCGATGATTTGTTTCTGCTGTTCGGCTGTATCTACGCTTTTTACCATTTCTTCAAAGCTAGATACCGTAGAATAAGTAAAATCTTCGCCAAAATAATTTCTTAATTCGGCGAGCAAGTCTTGTTGCAAGTGGAATAAAACGCGATGAATTGGCTCAAATTCTAAGGCTTCATCGTGGACGTTTTCAATTTCAACTAAGGCGTAGCGGGCGGGGTGGTTCATTCCAACTTGAGGTTTAATTCGCTCCCAATATTCTTTTGCCGCCGCCATAGAATGGTTGCCGTCGCCCATAGCGAACAACAACATAGGCGCGTTTTCGTCTAAATTATATTTTTTAACGAAACTTTCGCGGCTGGCTAGCCCCCGTAACGCTTCGATGATTTTCGATTCTAATTCTTCCGTTACGGCGTAACCTGCTAAGCGACCGCTTCCGAGCATTAATTCAAAGTCGTATAGATTTTTCAGTTGCGATTTTTCCTCGCTGATTGGCTCAATCACCGTATGATTGGGGTCGTCAATGAGGACTAAAATATGAGGCAGTTCTAACGCTGCGCCTTCTCGAATCTGAATGCGCGGCGGTAAGCGGTCTATCACCGTTCCTTCTGTGGGGTGAATGAGAACTTTTTCGCCTTTGAAGTCGTATTGTTCAAGGTCAAGGCAGAGCATAATGCCTTTGCGGGTTTTTCGGTTGATGGTTCGTTCGACATAAATTAAGCCTTTGTGCAGTTGAAAAACGCCGTCTTCAATATATTTTTTCATCGTGGCTTGAATACGCTGAACTCGTTCGTTTTTATCTTTGCGTTCTAAATACGCTTCTGGAAAAATCAAATTGAAAGTCGAAACCGAATTGCCGACAATCTCTTCAACCTGATGCCAGTATTCTGGTTCAGAGGTGAACTGGTCGCAAGCGATGACCGCCCATTTGGTTAAATCAATGTTTGGTTTTGGAAGATATACTTGCGGAATTTGAATTCCAAGTTCGCTCATTGTTTTCGTATCGTTTTTTTGCGCCAGCATGGTTATTGCCCTTCCTTTGCAAATGCGATGAGTTTTTCCGCCACTTCGGCGCCCACGCGGGCTTGCGCTTCTTTTGTGGCGGCGCCAATATGGGGCGAGGCGATTACGTTTTCTAGCTTAAGCAATTTCCAATCGGCGGGGGGTTCTTCGGCAAATACATCTAATGCGGCGCCTGAAACCTTGCCATTAACCAACGCTTCATATAAAGCGTCTTCGTCAATAATGCCGCCGCGCGCGCAGTTGATAATGCGCACGCCGTTTTTCATTTGGGCAAATTGCGCGGCGCTAAGCATATTTGTCGATTCGCTCGTTTTTGGTAAATGCAGGCTAATATAATCGGCTTGGGTAAGCAATTCGTCTAAATGAACCAATTTGATTCCTGGGGCTTCTTTTACATAGGGGTCGTAAGCGATTACGTTCATGCCTAAGGCGTTGGCGCGCTTGGCGACTTCTCTGCCGATGTTGCCAATGCCAATTAGCCCTAAAATTTTTCCGCCAATTTCATCGCCTTCAAAACTTTTCTTATCCCAAATTTCCGCTTTCATAGAGGATGTTGCTTTATATAACGACCTTGCCAGCATGAGCATATAGCCAATTGCCAATTCTGCCACTGAGGCGGAGCTAGCCAGCGGCGTGTTCATTACTTTGATGCCTTTCGATTGCGCGTACTCGTAGTCAATCGTGTCTAGCCCAACGCCGCCTCTGACGATAACCTTCAAGTTGGGGCATGCATCTATCAAGTTTTTTCTCACTTTTGTTCTAGACCTGACAACCATGCCCTCGTAATGAGGTAAAACGGTTAGTAATTCTTCAGGCGATATATTGTCGCGCACGTCTACCGTTAAACCCGCCGCGCGCATTTGTTCAATATACGGTTGTTCTATTGTGTCGCAAATTAAAATTTTCATAGCGTGTTCCTTTGTAGTTGCTAAATCGCCGCCGAAGACGGCGGCGAGAATGCATTTGAAAGTTTACGTTTTTTCGAGAACGCGAGGCACATTCTAACATAACATTTTTGAATTTCTATTAATTGCGTAGCGGGTATAATCAGGCGAAAGAAAATGTTGAGGTTTCAAAATCAATGTATCCCGTAGGAAGAAGCGGAGAGTTTTTTTGAGGAGAGTGTGAATGTTAAATCGTAGTCATAATATGAACGCAGGTCCTGGCGCGTTGCCTCTTGAAGTTTTGCAACAAGCGCAAGCCGAGTTGTTAGATTTCAAAGGGACGGGGATGTCGGTGATGGAGATAAGTCATCGGTCGAAAGAGTTTGATGAGGTGATTCAAACCGCCGAAGCCGATTTGCGCGCGTTGATTGGAATTCCTTCGCATTATAAAATTTTGTTTTTGCAAGGCGGGGCGACGTTGCAGTTTGCGATGGCGCCGATGAATTTAAGACCGACGGGCGCTTCGGCTGATTATATTGTGACTGGCACATGGAGTAAGACTGCCGTAAAAGAAGCGAAAAAATTGGGCGCTGTGCGTTTGGCGGCAAGTACGGAGCAAGATGGCTTCAAAACGTTGCCTGCTCATTTAGACCTAGACCCCAAAGCCGCGTATTTGCATTTCACGTCAAATGAAACGATTCATGGCGTGGAATTTTTTGATGAACCGACTCCGCCTGAAGGCGTGCCTTTGTTTTGCGACGCTTCGTCTGATTTTATTAGCCGCCCGATTGATATTACAAAATACGCTTTGATGTATGCCGGCGCGCAAAAAAATGCGGGTCCCGCTGGCGTGACGGTGGTGATTATTCGAGAGGATATGTTGGCGCGTGTGCCTGAAAATTTGCCTGTGATGCTCGATTATAAGATTTTGGCTGAGACGGGTTCTTTGCACAATACGCCGCCTTGTTTTTCAATTTATATGGTTGGGCTGGTTTTTAAGTGGGCAAGAAAGGTAGGCGGATTGAGCGCCATTGAAAAAATGAATCGAGAGAAAGCCGATTTATTATATAAAACCATTGATGAAAGCGGCGGTTTTTACGCCGGGCATGCCCAACCTGAAGCGCGCTCTTTGATGAATGTGACGTTTCGCTTGCCAAACGAAGAGTTGGAAGAGTTGTGCGCAAAAGAAGCCAAAAAAGAAGGGCTAATTGGTCTTAAAGGTCACAGGTCTGTGGGGGGGATGCGCGCTTCTTTATATAATGCGGTGACGCTTGAAAGCGTGAAGGCGTTGGTTCAGTTTTTGAAAGAGTTTCAACGGCGGAATGGATAATAGCCGAATTTGTAATTTGTAAAACTATTGAGGATTTTTTGCCGTAATGATTACAAATTTGCCGACCTTAAAAATTTTGCCGATAGATTCTCTTGTTTTGCATGAAGACCATGATATGCAACGCAGCGCGCCATTAATTGAAAAACTGCGCGCGGCAGGCATTTTACGCAACCCGCCGATTGTGATGCCCTTGGCGGAGGGCGCAAATCGGTATATGGTGTTGGATGGGGCAAACCGCGTGACCTCGTTAATGGAAATGGAGTTTCCGCATATTGTGGCGCAGGTGGTGCAGCCGAACGACCCAAATGTGAATTTGCAAACGTGGAATCATATTGTGTGGGGGATGAAGCCAGCGGCTTTAATCGGCGCTTTGAAAAAAATTAAAGGCGCAAAACTTGTTAAGGTGAACGCTAAGAAGTCGATGGATGCGCCGAAATATGTGCCGGTGAGCGTTCGCCTGCCCGATGGCGCGTTGTATTTGCTCGATGAAGACCCCGCTGATTTAACGAGCCATATTCAAACGTTGCATTCCGTTGTGAACGCGTATAAAACGCGCGCTTCTTTAGATAGAACGAGTCAGACTTTGATTGATGCGTTTCGCGGCATTCATAAAAACTTGACTGGGTTGGTTGTTTTTCCGCATTTCAAAATTCGCACATTGCTTAAGTTGGCTAGCCAGCATGTTGTATTGCCCACAGGCATTACCCGTTTTACCGTGTCGCCCCGCGCGTTGCATTTGAATTATCCTTTGCATGAACTATCGAGCGGCAAACCGATTGAGTACAAACAGGCGTATCTGCAACAGTGGATAGATGAACGGGTGAAGAAAAAAGGCGTGAGGTTATATTCTGAAGCGACGTTTTTGTTCGATGAGTAAGAAAGAACAATGTTAAAAATTGAGTTTGAGTTGTATTTTTATCGTGTCGCCCTCTGCGAGGTTTTCTTTTTTGCGAACGACGACTTTCAGCGGCACAAGGTATAAACCGTCTTTAGGAAATAGCGAGGTTGTGAATTCTGTTTTTCCAATTTTCACGGTGACGGGAATCACGCCCCAACCATACGTCACGAGCGCGGAGACGGATTTTATCTCTTGACTTTGTTTCTTTGGAACTTGCACAAAGAAAAACGGAGAGGGTCCCTTCCAAAAAATAATCTTGCCAGAAAATTTTATATCCATAGAGATAGTATATCAAATCTACTACATCAATCCCCAAAAAAACATTTCTTTAGGGCTGTGATTTGTGATTTTCTAAACTCTTGAACAATTGGTATTTGAAAATCAAATACATCAAAACCGTGAAAAGCGCCAGCGACGAGATAGGTTTCGCAGGGGACGCCCGCCTTTTTCAATCTTTGCGCATACGCTATATCTTCATCGTAAAACATATCTAGCGTCCCTACGCCAATCCAAGCGGCAGGCAAGCCCGATAAATTTTTGCGGCGGGCAGGCACAGCGTATGGAGGAACACCTTCCGCGCCGCATTTCTTTCCAAGATACGCTTCCCAACCAAATTGATTGCTTTTTCGATTCCATGTGACATTATGGCTGTCGTCTATATCGGCGCGAAGCGCGGTTCTATCGTCTAACATCGGGTAAACCAGCAATTGAAAAACAAGTTTAACTTCGTTTTGGTCATGCGCAAATTGAGCAAGCGCGGCGGCTAACCCTGCGCCGGCGCTTGCTCCGCCTACGGCAATACGTTTATTATCAACGCCAAGTTGTTGAGCGTTAGAATTTACCCACTTCAAGGCTGAGTAACCATCTTCTAAGGCTGCTGGAAAAGGATATTTTGGAGCGAGGCGGTAATCTACTGATATAACCGTTATGCCTAATTCGCGAACATACTGAATGCAACTAAAATCATCTTGTTTTGGGTTGCCAACGACGTAACCGCCTCCGTGCATCCACAGTAATACAGGCGCCGCCTCATGGATAGATTTTGGCTTGTAGATTCGCAAACCAATTTTTTGTTTATCGTCTTTTCCAGCAATGAAAATATTTTCAATGCTGACGTCTCGCGGGGGCTTCGATGCGGGAACTAGGCGCGATAAAAAATTAATCAGCCAAATATTTAATTTGCTATATGTTAGGTTTGGGAACAGTTTTGCAGATTGCTGAAGTTGAGGATGTATTTTTGAAAAATCTTTTTTCATTGATAAAGTCTCTCAATTTCTTGAATTTTATTATTATGCTATCTAATTAAGAAAGCAGGCGAGTATTTGCGCATAGGCAAATGCTCGCCCGTCTCTTCTTTTCTTTTGTATGATATGCCTTTATACGTCATTCCGCTTTATCAAAATTGTATGCTTGTTTCATTTTCTAGTAACTTTATCAAACTTTCCGGCGTATTAACTTTCGAAATCTTTTTGAGGCATAAATTTTTTGAGGATAGGCAAACACTTTTCTAAGCCGTTCATTCTTGACCCAATCTTTCCGCCTCTCAGTAATTGAAATCCAAAATCAGAATACAACTTTGAAAACTTAAGCAGGGATTAGGTTTGACCTCAGAATCTTTTCCATTGGTCTTCCTTTGGCAAGTTCATCAATCAACTTATCTAAATAGCGGATTTTTTTCATCAGCGGGTCTTCAATTTCTTCAATGCGAACGCCGCACACCACGCCTGTGATTAACGAGGCGTTGGGATTCATTGCTGGAGCTTGAGCGAAAAAAGTTCTTAGGTCATTTCCTTTTTTAATTTGTTGCTGCAAACCCGCCTGGGTGTAACCCGTGAGCCAGCAGATGATTTTGTCCACCTCTTTTTTTGTGCGATTTTTACGCTCGGCTTTTTGAATATACATTGCGTAAATGCTTGCAAATGCATACCCAAAAACTCGCTCATTATTTTTGTTGTTCATTGATACAAACTCCTTTTGGTAAATTCTTGACAATTTTACTTAAGAGGCGGAAATGGTGTGTTTTTCCTAAAGAAGGAAATTGTCAATCAAAAACATCAATAATTTCTCATCATACGCATTATCCGTTTGCCATATTGCTCGTTATCTCGATTAACCCAAACTTCCTTTACTGAATGGTTGTTGTCCAAATGCGCTTCGTAAATACAAACCCCAGTCCAACTACGATGGAAGAATAAAACATTATTCTCCAAGAAAATGAACCATTTATCTTCCATTTCTTCTGGAATAAAACCCACAGACAAACGATTGTATTCTTGTTCAGAAAAAGTGCGCTTAACACTTAACTTCGCTCGTTGAGAAGGTAGGGGTAAGGTTTTCCATGAATTTCGATTTGCAACTTTGTCCACAACCATCACCTTACAATTAGCTTATGAAGATTTCTACTATCGCCGCCGAACGGTTGGCGTTATCCGCGCTGGGGCGGGCGGGGGAGACTCCATCGCCAACCAGAGCGATTGCCAGCCAAGCCGCCCCGTACCCGCAGGGCGAAGCCCTGCCTGCACTGAGCGGAGCGAATGTGTCCGCTGCACGCTGTGTTAGCCCCCGTCACAACCTATCGGACTCTTCGGGTTCGACATCAGGGGCTTTGTTGAGAATTTCCAAAAATCTTTCACGGTTACCACGCTTGGCACGTTTTTCCAAATACTCAATTGTGGAAATTGCCGCAATTTTCTCGGCAACCGCCAGCATGACAAATTGATTGACGGAAATGCCTTCTTCTTGCGCTAATTCACGAAGTTGCTCGTGTAAGGATTTCGGTAAACGTAAACTCAATGCGCTCATTCTTTCACCTCACGAATAATCTGCAAGAACTCTCTTGGTGTTATGGCTTGAATTCCAAACTTCTTAATGCCTTTGAAGTCGCTGGTATTATGTGTCACGATGTATTCGCAGTGTGCAGTGACCGCCAATTCAAGGATGAGTTCATCGTTTACATCTGATAAAGTTGGACGCCATAGAAAGTAAATCTTGTGATGATGAGCCATTGAACAAAGCGCGTCAATGAAGTCAGATACATCATCTTGCGACAGCCCCAGTTCTGTCCGATAGCGCTGAAGGACATCTTCATACTCAAGAATAAGCGCCACTGAATCATGGATTTCAAACTTCTGTGTACCGACCAAAGACAATAGCTTGTTGGATGCGCCTCTTTTAGAGCGGAGAGCAGCAACGATGACATTCGTGTCAAGCACAATATCAGGCGGCTTCATAATGGTATTATATAAGATATTCCTAGCAATATCAATAGCCTAAAAATCAGATTTGAAAGGGAGGCGGCTAACGGTTTGGTATGAGCGGCAGCGGCGGGACGGGGGAGACTCCCTCGCCTACCCTCAACTTTGCCACCACGCGGCGCATCCCTTCAGCGGCGAAGCCGCTGTCCGCCTGCAAACGGTGTTGGGCGGCTGACAGAGAATTGGGCAACTTGTTTTTTACTCGTCGCTACTTTCTGTAGGCAATGGTTCAGGAGTAACGCCATTGGACATTGCAATCGCTATCTGTATTGCCTTATTGCTTGCAAAGGGAATAAAAACGGCTCCTGCAACAATCACGATGGCAAGGTAGTATCGCCATATCCATCCATCCTCTCCAAAAATCAAGGGAGAATAATCGGTTGTCAATGAACTGGTTCCCAAATTGACGATCGTCCAGGCATATGTCGCCAAAACAATTTGAATAGGAGCAATGAGAAGCAAGTATCGAAGCAAACGATAATATTTCGCTGGCGACATTGAGTTTGGGTACAAACCCGAATTTTCGTAGTTAGACATCCAAGCAATGGGGATCCACAAACCCAACAAAAGAATTTCTGATATTTTATGTGTAAAGATAGGGCCTGTAATATACCCCAGCCATCCTAGATGGGGTATATCTTTGCTCGCAGATAAATAAAAATCTCTTCCTAGGAAGAAAAGGCCGACAATGACAACAAACAGCAACACGATGTCATTTTTGCGCAATTGCTCGCGAGTCATTGGTTTAAAGATTTTTGACGGTTTCTTCAGCATAAGACCTCCATCGGTGACTTGCCGTCCAACGGCCCCGAGCTGAGCCGAGGACCGGAGGGCGGTCGGCTCCAGCGACTTGTTATGCCGCTGCTCCATTGTCTATTGTTTCGCGGCCTGTCATACTGGTCGAAGCAACGGAAACCTCATTCAAAACAGAATCGCCACACGCCGATGGCAAAAAAGATTATTGCAAAGACAGCCAATCCGCCCACCTTGGGCAACACCTCTAGTAGTCCGTACCCTCGTACCAGCAGATCCTGATAGGCGTCCAGCGCCCAGGCATGGGGCGTGATGAGTCCAATCGTCTTTAGCCAGCCCGGCATGATGAAGCGGGGGACGAAGCAGCCACCTAGGGCGGACATGGTAAGCAGCAACAGGACGGTCAGGCCACCTACCTGGGCCTCGGTGCGAGCCAGGGCTGAAACCAACACTCCCAAACCGGTGGCCGTAGCTGCTGCGGCCACGCTCACCACCACTAGGCCAGCCCATGAATGGCCCAGGCTCATCCCGAACAGCAGACTGGACGCTCCCAGCATGATCACAAGTTGGATCAGATTGATGATGTAGTACGGCACCAGTTTCCCGGCCAGCATCACTGCGCGGTTCATCGGGGCGACCAGCAGCCGGCGAAAGGTCCCTTCCCGCTTTTCCTGCAGGACCGAGCCGGCCAACAGGCTCACGATCCAGAAAATACCGTAAATGGTATAGCCAGGTACGTTCTGCTGGAAGGTATCTGGGTATTTCTCCACCTGCATCCCAGCCGGAGTCGTCCGCTCCAGCGTAACGATAGGTGCTGTTCCTCCCAACAAGCCGCCGGACATGGCCTCTTGGACTTGGGCTTTGAAGGGCTCGCGCTGCTCGGCGGGCATTTGCGGCGCGAGCCTCTCAAAAAGAAAGTCTACGCCCTTTGGCATCATCGCTGTGTAGGCACTCCGCTCGATAAGACCCCGCAAGGTCCCCAGGATCGGCTCGACGAACTGACTGGAAGTAGCTGGGTCCACGATGATCAATATCTTGGTGGTGCGGCGCTCTGCTGCAGCCGGGTCCTGTTCCAAGACCTCGGAGAAGTCGGATGGAAAAACCAGGGCCAGGTTACGTTTTCCTTCAATAATCAGGCGCTCTGCCAGCTCGCGGGTCAAGGGTTGGCTTTCCCAGGTCGTTTCCACCTGAAAGGCGTCCATTGCGTCCAGTTGCCGGAGGAGGGCTGCCGCCTGCGTTCCCCGGTCCTGGTTCACGGCCAGGAGTTGAATCTGGTCTTCGCCGGGCTCGAACAGGCCACCCAGGGCATAACTCATCACCACAATGAACATAAAGGGTTGCAGAAAGATCAGCACTACCGCCCCCGGGTCTTTGAAGAAAATCTTGAGGTCTTTCCATGCTAAGGCCAAGATCTGATTCAGCATCGCACATCTCCTAATCGCGTAGACGTCTGCCCGTCAGGTGCAAGAAGACGCTTTCCAGGCTCGGTTCCAGCACCTCCAGGGAGAGGATGGGCACATTACGAGTGTTACACAGTTCGATCAGTTCCACCAGGACGGGACGGGCCTCGCGGGTTTCGATCTTGAGCCGACCCGCTTGGGCGGAAACAGACTGCACATGAGGCAGGGCGCGGAGAGAAGGCAATACTGTTTCGGTTGCTCCTGCAGCCAGCCCAGCGTAGATGACCCCACCACCCAGCAAGCCGATCAGTCCTTTCGGGGTATCCAGGGCCAGGATACGTCCCTCATCCATAATCGCCACGCGGTCGCAAAGACGCTCGGCCTCCTCCATGTAGTGGGTGGTATAGAGGATGGTCATCCCTTCAGCCTTCAGTCGCTCAATGTGTTCAAAGATGAAATTGCGGGATTGGGGATCCACACCTACGGTTGGCTCGTCCAGGAAGAGGATGCGCGGCCGATGGATAAGGCCGGCGGCGATATTCAACCGGCGCTTCATCCCGCCGGAGAAGGTGCGCACGGCATCTCCGGCGCGATCGCGCAGCCCTACCAAATCTAATACGGCGGCGATGCGTTCCTTGAGCGCCGTCCCTTGCAAGCCGTAGATGCGGCCGAAGAAGGCCAGGTTGTCCCAGGCGCTGAGGGCAGGGTAGAGAGCCAGTTCCTGAGGAACGAAGCCAATGAGCGGCTTAATCTGATTTGTCTCTCGCACCAGATCGTAGCCACCGATGGTTACTTGTCCATCATCTGGGGAGAGCAATGTGGCCAGAATGGAGAGGGTCGTCGTCTTGCCTGCTCCGTTAGGTCCCAGCAGGCCGAAGATTTGCCCCTCCTGGACGCGGAAACTCACCTCGTTGACTGCGACCCGGTCACCGTACTTTTTGACCAATCTGTTGATCTCGATCATAGAACGAGGCATTGCATTCTCTCCTGTTGACGCTGTTTTGGTCTATGCTTGCTTTACGCAACTGGCGGCATAACGGTGTGCGTTAGTGGCGGTGGGGCGGGGTGAGATAAAACTCGAAAAGCAGGATTCTGTTCGGGTGTAGAAAAAGCCCGAAAATGGCGCAGAATCCCACCCGTCAAGTGCACGCTGTGTTGGGCAGTTTTTCGCCTGTAAGACTCCTTCGCTTATGACAAGCGCATAAACACATCGGGCTTTTGCTCTGCAATCCGCAATAATGCCACTGCTGGACCGCTTGGTTTACGGCGTCCCTGTTCCCAATCTTGAATGATCCGCACACTGACGCCCATCAAACCCGCAAAGGCAGATTGAGACAATTTCAGTTTTGTGCGAATCACCCGCACGGGGGCAGGAGCTTTCAAGGTATGCGTGCGCAGAGTTTTCTTGCCAGCCTTGTAAGCCTTGACTTCTCGAATGCCTTCCAAAATTTCCTGACCAATATCACGTTTAGTCATTTTCGATTTCCTTCGCAATTTCTTGCAGAACGTGGGCGGGGATGTTTTCTACTTCGCTTTTACTGTAAATGGTCAACAACCAGATTTCATCATCCTGCTTCTTGAAGTAGTAAATCACTCGCACACCGCCGCTTTTACCTTTACCTGCCATTCTCCCCAGCGGACTTTTCGGACGCCGCCTGAACCAGGGACAACCTTGCCTGCTTCGGGATATTGGAGCAGATAGTTTTGCAAGCCCTGATACTCATTGTCCGAAAGATACTCATGCACATACTTGGTAAAGGCAGTGGCTTCGATGAACTCCATGAGAACATTATACGGCTGTGCCGTAGAATTTTCAAGACCCTATTTTCTGCTTTTCAGCCGCCCATCTTTTGCAAGGAACTGCCGAACGGCAAGCGTTAGCGGCGGGCGGGGGAGTTGGTGGAAAAATGCCAAAGGGCGAACCCGCTTTCGGGACTGAATCCCCTGGACGGCAGCCCCCCGCCCGTCCACTGCACGCTTTGTTAGGTGGCGATTTTGGAGACTCTTACATTTTCCAACTTTCGCTTTTTGTATGTGAACTCAATTTCATAAGGAATTGGCTGAAATCCAGACATAATCCCGTTTCTCTCGCAATCACCTTCAAGTTGAGCGAAAACCTTATATTTTCCTTCGAGGTTCTGGTGATTTTTAGATTTACCATCAACATACCAGAACCAAAATTCCATGCTGTAAGGATTGGACTCTGCAAACAGCAGATTTCCTAATCCACCATTCGGAGAAATGTCAACCTTTCCGTCAATTGGATTGTAGCCCTCATCCCATCTTATTAATTTTCTTTCAACTGGAACAGGTGCGTCAACCCATTCTTCACCGTCTTGCCAATTCCAAACTATACCTTTTCCATTGTACTTAACATCCATCATTCTTAAAGCGCAACGTATCTTTGAGTTGCTATTGTTTGAAATACACAGACCTACTTTTAGGAAATTTGTGAAGTCGCCTGCGCCTATGTTCAGTTGATGTTGTGTCCAGTGATAATCGAATACTGAAATATCAACTTTTGTTTCGAGTTCTGTTTTAGGCGATTTCTCGCTAACGCTTTTGCGATTTTTCTTTACAAATGTCAATACATTCTGTAACAACCTGCCAACCCAATACAAGACAAATCCTGCGCCCAAAGCAGTTAGCCCATAAAGTGAGACTGCCCAAAAAGATGTTGTCATTTTCTTGAACCCCAATAAATCGAAGTTGGAAATGATCCACCAAAGACCGAGAGCGACCAATCCAATAAGCCAATATGCAATATTTGAATAAACCCCTTGAACAATTGCTTCCCAATCTGGCTTGAAGATATTTTTGCGCTTTTCCATAACCCAATTTTACGACGGGATTCTAGTTCGGTGTGTATGTTCATGACCAGCCGCCCAACGGTTTGCGTTACCTGCGTGTGGGCGGGCGTGGATTCTGTTTGGGAGCAGGAAAAACTCGAAGCCAGAAAAATGCTTGAAAATGCTGCACGCCGCGAAGCGGCAGTCCCACCCGTCAAGTGCACGCTTTGTTAGCCTGCTTCTATTGCGCAAGGTTTGATGGAATTACAGATAACAATTTTGATTCAATTTGCAGCCTGTTAGACACCACAGCCAATTGAAGACATTCGGTCAACAAACTGTTAATATTCATATATTGTTCCAATAACCTGCACTGCACTAAAGTTAATCCGTATCCAATATCTAAGATTTCTGAATTGATATCAAGCCCGAGCAAAGAAAGATAGTTTTCGGAATTGCTCCAAACATCTAGTTTTATCGGCGATGTTAAAGAACGAGCTAAGTCAGCGCATTGAGCGCACACCGAATCTAAAATTCTTGCACGTTCCATCAGGAATTTAGGGTCTTTCAATTCCTTGTCCCTATTTCTTACTTGGGCTAAATCGTTTTTTAGTATACGAGCCAAAACTAAAAATAGCAAGACAATACGAGAATCAAGGTTACTAAGTTTGCACGAATAGGCTTTCTCCTTCGTCCACTCAAACAGAGTATCTATAGGATTGCCGATGCTTTGGATTGTTTTTGTGGCTATGCTAATTGAATACTCGAAGAAGAAGTCGGCATTATCTAACAGACTTACTGTGAGTAAAAACACCTCTTTCCATCGCCTATCATCCAAATGATTGGCTATTAGCCTTTGCAGTGCGCCATCAATAGCATGTTCAATTACATATCGAGCAGTGAGGTATTCTTGAAACGTAAGATGAGAAAAAGAGTAGATGTTATGCGCACACTCTACTAATATGCCGTGTCGAGCTTCAATGGCACGCAATATTTCATCGCCAGCTGGTATATCATCTATATCTATATTAGGAAGTTGCTTCAAATAATCGCTTATCTGACCGCTTAGTAAGTCTTTACTTATGAAATATGTTCCAGTCTCAAAGTTTTGAGCTGCCAATCGCGCAAGGAGTTGTTCCTTTCGTCGAGGCGATAACTTTCTATATACTTCGTCCCTTTGGATGCCACGTGTGGTATCCCATTTTTTTAGCAGTGCGTCAAAAGCGTCTTTGTATAAGTCAACTCGTCGAGTTGGGAATGAAAGCGTTTCGTCGAAGGTTAGACATAGCATTGCTAGTAATAACGGGGTTTTTGCTAATTCTTCTAAGCCTTCATTTTCTGCTTTTTTGAATTCATTCCAAAAACGCTTTTCACTGGCTGGATTGTTTTTATACCATTTGCTAACAAAAACTTTGATTTGGTTTTCATTGAAATCAGCAATTTCTAAATAGGTAAACTGGTCAAAGAAATATTCAGTGGCTGCAATGCGACAGGTAACAAATATTTGAATTTGTGGATAACTTTTCGCAAAGGTCGCCAGAGCGCTAATCATTCGATTGCGCTTTTCATCGTCTTGGACTACTTCATCTAGTCCATCAAAAAATACAATGGCGTCCCCTTTATTAAGCAATCGGTAAACGAAATCAGTTGCGCCCCTTGCATTGCTTTTACTGGTTGTGCCTTTTGAATTTCTTGTCTCTTCAGGAAAACCACAAATTTTAAATTGCTCAACAATGAATGGGATAAGTTCAAAGGCTGTGGTCGGTTTATTGTTTTGGGAGTTTTTAAATGTTTCTGACTTGTGTTCAATAATCCATGCTGTATCTCTGGTATCTTGCCAATCACCCCATTCCTTTAGAGAAACAAAGATTGGTGTTTTGGTAATTTTCCCGTTACATGCTAAAAGAGTCATGTATTTTAGAAAAGTTGTTTTTCCTGAACCTGGTTTCCCTAAAATAAATAGACGCTTTTCTTTAATTGCCAGACGCAGTGCTGGCAAACGTTTCCTTTCTAGCCATAAAGATTCTCGTTCGAGAGGACGTGATTGTAATTCTCGGATATTAAATCTTTGAAATGCCGTCGGTCTGTCCAACACGTAAGCGTCAACAAATATGTTTTCAATCATGATGGGTTTAGGATTTCCCAACAGGCGAGTTGTGCCGTATAGGTCTTTTAATCTCTCGCGATACTTAGCTTCAGCTTCTATCCACTTGAATTGCGCCCACCTATTTCTAAATTCATCTGTAGCACTGTCAATTAAATCCTTGCCATACTTATCCCATAGCCACGTTATTCCAGATGTCACGATTAGATTAGTCATAGGTGTAATTTTTTGTATGTGTTGATGGTAATGGTCAGCAGGCTAACGGTTTGCGTTACTTGCGGGTGGGCGGGCGTAGATAAAACTATGAGAGCAGGATTCTGTTCGGTTGTAGAAAAAAGCCTGAAAATGGCGCACGCCGCGAAGCGGCAGTCCCACCCG
>Ga0209172_10000183_pt1 | contig 190038 bp, 183 predicted proteins | sample LarsenN4metaG_FD_184113 | JGI IMG/M metagenome (GOLD analysis project Ga0209172, IMG submission 184113) | Hot spring sediment bacterial and archeal communities from British Columbia, Canada, to study Microbial Dark Matter (Phase II) - Larsen... ... | reverse complement strand
CGACCTCGTCCGTGATCAATCACCATCGGCGGGGGCTCGTCGATTTCCGCCTCGGCAGCATGCTCGTGGCGGGCGCCCTCGTGGGCGCTCTCATCGGGACGTACTTCACGCTCGTCGTCCTGGACGAACGGAGCTTCAAGGCGTTCTTCACCGCCGTGCTTCTCCTGTTCGGCACGTACATGCTTCGGGACTGGATGCGCAACGCGCGGTCCATCGACGTCGACGACGACACGAAGCTGACGCAGCCGCGCCTCGTCGGCACCGCGGCGGCGACGACGGGATCCGGTTTCCTCTCCGGGAGCATGGGGATCGGCGGGGGACTCCTGAACGTCCCCCTCCTGGTCTACGGCCTCGGGAGGAAGACGCGGAAGGCGATCGGGACGTCCTCGCTCCTGATCATCCCGACCGCGGTGGTGGGATTCTTCGCGTATCTCGTGGACCTGGCGCTTCAGGCGGGGGGACTCTCCGTGCCCTCCGCGTTCGCGCTGATCCCGATGCTCATGCCCGTTGTCTTCGTCGGCGCCTACATCGGCTCGCGGTGGGGACTCGAGAAGCTGAAGACGCGTTCCGTCGCGCTCATCTTCATCCTCGTGCTGTTTGTCGCAGCCGCGAAGCTCGTGCTTGACCTGATCGTGTGACGGGATACGTTTATGGCGGCGGGGGCCGATAGCGGGCCGTCCATCCCGCCGACCCGATTGGAGGACCAATGGTTTCTCGCCCTCCGACCGAGCCCCTCGCGCCCTCTCCGAGGAGCGAAACGAAGCACGGCTTGGTGTGGCGGATCGGCGACGCCCTTCGGCGGATGTTCCTGGCCGTGTTCGGGACCTTCCTGTTCATCCTGGGCATTCAGCTCATGCGGTCCGTTGCCGCGGGAGTCGGCCCTTTCCTGATTCCGCTCCTAGGACCGCTCACGGAGCAGCCCCTCCACGCGCTCGCGTTCGGATGGCTCCTCGCGTATGGGATCATGAGCGGCTCGCCGGTGGCGGCCTTCTCCCTGGGCCTCTTCGACTCCCAACTGATCAGCCTCGAGGCGACATATCTCATGATCATGGGGTCCCGACTCGGCGCTTCCTTCATCGTCCTCGTGATCGGCCTCGTCGCCCTCGCGCGCGGGCAGCCGCGGGAGAAGTGCCTAGCAATGGGCGTGCTATCGTTCCTCGTCACCTACTCCGTCTACCTTCCGGCGATCGCACTCGGGTGGATCCTCCTCAAGCTGGGGGCCCTCACTTGGTTCCAAATCGGGACTCCCGAGATAATCCTGGGCTACATCGATCGCATCTTCACGCCGTTCGTGGCGCGATTGGAAATCTTGCAGCCTGCGCTGCTACCCTTCGTCATCGCGCTCGTCGCAATCTACCTCGGGCTCGCCCTGTTCGACAAGGCCTTCGGTCGCAGGGAGGCCGAAGAGCTGAAGTCCCCGCGGATGCACCGCTACATTCAGCATCCCGCCGCCGCGTTCCTCATCGGGGCCCTGATCACGCTCGCGTCCACGAGCGTGTCCCTCAGCCTCGGGCTCCTCGTGCCGCTGTATCTCCATGGCTACATCGACCGGCGCAAGATCGTGCCCTACATCATGGGGGCGAACATCACGACCTTCATCGACACGCTCGTCGCGGCGATCGTCATGGGTGGGGGCGTCCTGGCCAACGTCGTGCTCCTAGAGATGGCGAGCGTGACGTTCTTCTCCATCCTCGCGCTCGCCACGTATCGATCGTACAGCCACGCGATCGACCGGGCCTTCTCCGCGATCTTCCACAGCAACTGGGCCCTCGGGGGTTTCGTCGTCCTCCTGTTCGCGGTGCCGCTCACCCTCCTTTTCTATATCTGAGATCTCAGCAAAGACCAAATACGGCCGCGCGGGTTTCGCCCCCTCCGAAGCGCCAGGGATGGGATGGCTCAGTCGAACGGGTCCCGCTGGTTCTGCTGCTATTTCCCGCACGGGATGGCTGGCGGCGCGACGTCCACGCTGATCCCGCTGTTCGCGTACGCGCTCGGCGGATCCCTCGCGGACATCGGCATCATCGCCGCGGCGACGAGCATCGCCTCCGTGCCCGCCTTCGTTTTCTGGGGCGCCCTCTCGGACCGTCTGGGACGTCGCAAGCTCTTCCTGCTCGTGGGGTTCGTCGGCTCCGCCGTCAGCTTCGCGGCGATGGCGGTCAGCTCCACGATGGGGCAGTTCTACCTTGCGAACCTGCTCGTCGGTTTCCTGGGTTCCGCGAGCGGCCCCGTGGGCGCCGTCCTCGCGATGGAGACGTCGGACCGGAAGCGGTGGCCCTCCCGTCTCGCGCTGTTGAGTCGTATGAGCGGCGTGGGCTGGGTCATCGGCCTCGTCCTCGGAGTCGTGTGGCTCACGATCGGGCCGGGACTCGTCGGGGACATCGGGGCGATGCGGGCCCTTTTCGTGATCGGCGCGGCGCTCGGGGCACTGGCGGCCGGCTTGGCGGCGTCCTGGCTCACGGAACCCGCGGAGCGCGTGGAACGGCGGACGGTCTCCCTCGTCGACATTCACTTTCGGGTCGAGCGGGTCAAGTACCTCCCGATGCGACTGATCCACTTCTTCGACCCCCGCGGCCCGCGCGACAAGGCGGCGTTGCCTCAGTCCCTTCGGAGATATCTCCTGAGCGTGTTCCTCCTTTTCAGTGGCTTCACGGCGTTCTACGGTTTCTTCCCGATCCTGCTTCGAGACGCCTACGGCCTGTCCAACCCGGAGGTGTTCGCGGTGTTCATCGCGAGCCAAGTGGCTTCCGCGGCCTCGTACGTGCGCGTGGCCAAGTGGGTTTCGGATCGGGGCAGCCGCACGCTGCAGGTGTACGCTTCCCTCGGCCGCGCGGCCCTGTTCCCATCCTTCTTCCTCGTGACCCTCCTGCCGCTCCCCTGGGCGGGCCGCCTTGCGGCCGCCTTGGTCCTCCACGTCGGCGTGGGCCTATGCTGGGCGGTGATCAACGTCGCCGGATCGACTCTCGTATCCAGGCTCGCTCCGGATCGTAGCCGTGCGGAAGCCATGGGAGCGTACAACGCGATGCAAGGGTTCGGATCGATCCTGGGCCCGCTCTTGGGCGGGTTCGTTGCCGAGCTGTCCGGCTACGGGTTCGCCATCGGCGCGAGCGTCGGGTTCATCCTCGCGGGGACGATCCTCCTTGCCGCGAACCGTTTCTCCGAAAAGTGAGTCCTTACACGAGAAGGGCCGAAGAGACATCGTCCGGCTGGGGCTACTTCAAGCTCACGTAATTACGAACATTCTGCCCCGTCCGAAAAGCGTTATCTACCTTCCCGGCTTCCTGCGGCGTCGAGGTGTTTTTCCGTGGAGGTCCTCATCCTCGGCGGGTACGGTGCAATGGCGCAGTCCACGGTTCCGGACCTGCTCGAGAGCCCAGGCGTGGAACGCGTCGGAATCGCGGGAAGGAACTTGGAGAAGGCGAAGGCGTTCGCGAAGACGTTCAAAGATGACCGCGCCGTCCCGATGACGGTCGACGCCCGAGATTCGTCCGCGCTCGTGAAGGAACTCCGGAACTGGGGCGTGGTCATCAACAGCGCCTGGTACGATCTGAACGTGCCGATCACGGAGGCCGCGATCAGGGCCGGGATCCATTACGTAGACCTTGGTGGGCTGTATCACCAGACGATCCGCCAGATGAAGCTCGACAAGCAGGCGAAGGACGCGGGCGTCACGGCGGTGCTTGGGATCGGGTCCACCCCGGGCACGATGAACGTGATGGGCATGTATGGCGCGAGCAAGCTGGACAAGGTCCACAAGGTGATGCTCCGCAGCAGCGGGGCCGTCGTGAGCGGCGGCGAGCCCGGCAAGTTCGTACCGCCCTACGCGATCCGCACGATCTTCGACGAATTCTCCATGGACGCTCCCATCTTGAGGGACGGGAAGATCAAGTTCGTGCCCGCCCTCACGGGCTTGGAGCGCTCCGAGTTCCAGCCGCCGGTCGGTGTCGTCGAGGGGTACTACACGATCCACTCCGAACTCGTGACGATGCCGAAGACGATCGGGAAGGGCGTCAAGGAGATGGACTTCATCGTCGCCTTCCCCCCTCCGTTCACGCAGACGATCGCGACGATCGTTCGGCTCGGCCTCGCGAGCCGGGAGGAGGCGATCGTGGAGGGCCAGAAGGTCCGGCCGTACGACGTCACGTCCACGGTGATTGACAATCTGCCGAAACCGAAAGAGCCGGAGCTCGACCTGGACATCCAGCGATGCGTCCTGATCGGGGAGAGGGATGGCAACCCCGTCACCTTGCGGTACGAGGCCGCCACCTGGCCCCACAAGCGCTGGAACCTCGGCGGTGGCGTCGTGGACACGGGCGTGCCTCCCTCGATCGCGGCGCAGTGGCTCCTGAAGGGGAAGATCAAGGAACGCGGGACGATCCCGCCCGAAATCGCGTTTGAGCCGCTGCCCTACTTTAAGGACCTGAACAGCCAAGGGCGTGGAATCCGCGTCGTAGAGTACGCGGAGGAAACGAAGGCGCTGAACTGAGACCTGTCGAGGCGAACGGAATGCCGGCGAAGGTGAGGAGCGTAGAGGAGCGGCTCAGGGAACGCGACGAGTACATCCCGAAGTCGGTGAGGACCGGGACCCCGATCTTCGTGGACCATGCGAAGGGCCACACGATCGTGGACGTGGATGGGAAGGAGTATGTGGACTTCACGGGCGGCATCGGCGTCCTCAATACGGGACATCTCCCCGATGCCGTCACCGCGGCCGTCCGAGCCCAGCTCGACCGGTATCTCCACCTCTGCTTCATGGTCGTCAACTACGAGCCGTATATCGAGCTGGCGAAGCGCCTGCGGCCGCTCCTGCCGATGGAGAAGGCGAAGACCGCGTTCTTCAACAGCGGGGCCGAGGCGGTCGAGAACGCAGTGAAGGTGAGCCGCGCGGTGACGCGCCGCCCGAACGTGATCACCTTCCAGAACTCCTTCCACGGCAGGACCCTCCTCACCCTCACGATGACGGGGAAGTACAGCCCGTACAAGATCAACTTCGAGCCCTTCGTGCCTCACGTCTATCAGGTCCCCTTCGCCTACTGCTATCGCTGTCCGCTCAAGCTGAGCTACCCAGATTGCGGTGTGGCGTGCCTGCAGTACGTCGAGGATCTTTTCCACGCGGAGTCTCCGGCGGACAAGACCGCTTGCATCGTCGCGGAGCCGGTCCAGGGCGAAGGAGGATTCGTCGTGCCTCCGAAGGAATACGTCCAGGGCCTTCGGAAGATCTGCACGGATCACGGGATCCTCTACGTGGACGACGAGGTCCAAGCGGGCTTCGGCCGGACGGGGAAGTGGTTCGCGATCGAGCACTTCGGGGTGCGGCCGGACCTCCTCACGAGCGCGAAGGCCCTTGGCGCGGGCCTGCCCTTGAGCGGACTGTCCGGGCCCGCCGCGATCATGGACGTGCCCGCGCCCGGCTCCATCGGAGGCACCTACGGTGGGAACCCAATCGCCTGCGCGGCAGCGCTTGCGAACCTCAGCCTGATCGAGGCTGCGATTCCGAACGCGGTGAAGCTCGGACGGGCGATCGAGAAGCGGCTGCACGAAATGAGCGAGGACCACGGATGGATCGGGGACGTTCGAGGCCTTGGGGCGATGCAGGCGATGGAACTCGTGAAGGACCGAACGACGAAGGCCCCCGCGAAGGACGAGACATCGGCGATCATCAAGGAAGCTCGCGACCGCGGGTCCCTCTTCCTGTCGGCGGGTTGGTACAACAACGTGATCCGACTGCTCCCCCCGCTCAACATGCCCGCCGAGGCTGTGGAGGAAGGGCTCGACGTCTTGGATGCGTCGATAACGGCCGTCGAGGGCAAGGCCTGATCGCTCGGATCAGGCGAGATTCATGTTGATCAGCTTGACCTCGGTCATCTCCTGAATGGCGAATCGGACGCCTTCGCGGCCGAGGCCGGAGAGCTTCACCCCGCCGAACGGCATGTTGTCGAACCGCACCGTCGTCGGGTCGTTGATCATCACGCCGCCCGCTTTGATCTCTCGAGCCATCCGCAAGGCTCGCCGGAGATCTCTCGAGTAGATTGAGGACTGGAGGCCATAGATCGAGCGGTTCGCGATCTCGATCGCTTGTTCGTCGCTCTCGACCGCCTGGATTGGCCCGAGGGGCCCGAAGGGCTCGTCCTGCATGATCCGCATGTCGCTCGTGACCCCCGCGAGGACCGTGGGCTGATAGAAGTACCCCTTCCCGGGCATCCTGGAACCGCCGACCTTGATTTCCGCTCCGGCACCCTTCGCCTCCACGACGAGCGAATGGATGTGCTCTCGGGAGTCTTCGCTAATCACGGGGCCGATGTCCGTATCCTCGGCCATCGGATCCGCGACCTTGAATCTCGCCACGCGCTCCGCGAGGAGGCCGGCGAACTTGTCCGCGATGCCCTCGGAAGCTAGGATTCGCTTCGACGCAATGCACACCTGGCCCGCGAGGCCGAACGTGGCCCGGGAGACCGCCTCGACCGCCCTCGGCAGGTCCGCGTCGTCGAGGACGATCACGGGATCCATGCCTCCCATCTCCAGGATGAGCCGCTTCGCGCGCTTGCCTCCGAGGGACGCGATCTGCGTGCCGACCTGGGTGGATCCGGTGAAGGTGACCAGATCCGTGTACGGGCTCTCCACCAGCGTGTTCCCCACGGACCTCCCTGGACCGGTGACGATTTGGATCGCCTCCTTCGGGACTCCCGCCTCCAGGAGGAGTTCCACCAAGCGGATTGCGACCAAGGGCGTCTCGCTCGTAGGCTTCGCGATGACGCAGTTGCCCGCGGCGAGGGCCGGTGCCACCTTGTGGCAAAGGAGATTGAGCGGGAAGTTGAAGGGGGAGATGCAGACGACGACCCCGATGGGCTCGCGGATGCTGAAGGCCATCCGGTTCTCGTTCCCAGGGGGCAGCGGGTATGCGTCGGGCTGGTAGACCTCGCCATAGATGCGCTTCGATTCCTCCGCCGCGGACGTGAACGTGATGACGGCCCGTCGCGCCTCGACCCTCGCGTCTCGAATCGGTTTCCCCGCCTCTAGGGTGATGATCCTCGCGAGTTCCTCGTTGTGCTCTTCGATCAGCTTCGCCGCCCTCGTGAGGAATTGGAATCGCTCCCAAGCCGTGACCTTTCCGATCTTGCCCTTGGCTTCATAGGCCGCGTCCGCGGCCGCCTTGGCGTCCTCCTCGGTCCCCTTCGGGACCGACGCGATGACTTCCTCCGTGGCCGGATTCACGACGTCGAACCTTGATCCGTCGGACGAACCTCGCCACTCCCCCGCGATGTACATTTCCTTCGACGTCTTCGCCATGCCGTTTCCGCTCCAAGCGGCGACCAGAAAGGCAGGATTTCGTGAAGTAGCTTTCGTCCTTATCCTGCGTTTCGTGCCGCCTTCTCCGTCTCCGATCCGATACGGTTGATATTCATCGGTGGCAAGTTCGCAGGGCCGACATATTCCCGACCGCGACAGCCGCACGACGGTCCCCGGTTCGACATTTGTCCGCAATCACATGGAGAAACGGGACCGAATGCGCGGGTTCATGGTCGTCCTTTTATACCCCCTTCCTCATTCTAGCGATAGACTGGTTTCTCGCGGGAGGAGTTGGATCATTTGTCCGCAAGCGAGTCGCCTGCGCCGCCGGCGCCCCCCGAGGCTCCGGCTCGCAAGAGGAAGATGCTCGGGCTAGTCATCGTGGCCGTTCTCATCGTCGCAGCGCTTGCCGCCGTCGCGGTGATCTTGCTCTCGGCCCCGACCGCGCCACCACCGCCCCCCGAGGCGACGCTGGACCGCGTGACGGTCACCCCTTCAAGCCTGACGCTCGACGTGTCCCAGACGGGGACCGTCTCCGCCAGGGCGTTTGACACCGACAATCGGGAGCAGACTGCAAACGTCACCTTCGCTTGGTCGGCGAACCCATCGGCGGCGGTCCGTTTCGTGTCCGCTACGAATCAGGCCACCGCACAGTTCAAAGCCCTTCAAGGCGGCTCGGTGACGGTGACCGTGACCGCCACATGGAAGAACGTCACGAGGAGCGCTCAGGTCTCCGCGACGTTCGGCGCCGTCCACTTCGTCGTGACTGCGGACAAGACGGATCCCCTCCTTGGCGAAGCCGTGACCCTCACCGTCGCGGCGACGAAAGCCGATTCGACGCCCGCGCTCGACTACACAGGCACCGTCGTCTTCACGTCGGACGATCCGCAGGCCACCCTCCCGACGGCACCGGCGACCACCTTCCAGGCGAGCAACTTCGGGACGAAGGCCTTCTCCGGCGTCATCATCCGAAAGGCCGGCGCCGTCGTCGTCAACGTGGACGACACCGAGGCGGATGTCTCCGGCACCATCACGCTCAACGGCAACCGGCCCCCGCTGGCCGTGATCCGCATCACGCCGAATGCGGTGAATCCCCTCCAGATCACCGCGGATGGTACCCAGTCCTCCGACCTCGACTCCGGGGACACAATCACGGCCTGGGCGTGGGCGTTCGGCGACGGCGGGACCGAGACGGGAGCCACGGCGGCGCACACGTACGCCGAGGCACGCACGTATACCGTCGTCCTGAGCGTGACGGACAGCCACGGCGCGGTCAACTCCACGAGCCAGTCGTACGTCGCGCGGGCGCCTCCGTTCGCCGCGTACGAGGTCCTTCAGATGAACGCCTCCGGCGTGGACATCTACGTTCGCGTGAACGCGACGGGCTCCGGCGACCCCGATGGGACAATCACGAGCTACAACTGGACCTGGGGCGACGGGACATACAGCAACGTGACCGCGAACGAGACGTACCATATCTACGACGCCGCCTACAACGGCCAGACGGTCACGCTCTCTCTCCGAGTCACGGACAACGACAACCTGTACGCCATCGCGTCCCAGGATGTCACCATCTCTATCGCGGTACTGCCGCCGCTCGCGATCTTCACGTACACCGTGGACCAAGCCACGAGGACCGTGGACGTCGACGCGAGCGAGTCACGGAGTCCACAGGGTCGGCCGATCGTGTACTACAATTGGACCTGGGGCGACGGGAATTGGGACAACGTCACGACGCCTCTCTTCAGTCACCGGTACTCGCTCGATGGACTCTACACGATTAACCTCACCGTCGGCGACTCCCTGAATCTCGAGGGCTACGCCGAACGCGTCGTGACGATTGCGCAGCCTGAGGTCGCTCCGAACGTCTACTTCAACGTCACGCGAACGTTGATGCGCGTCGAGGTGGACGCGAACGCGACTTGGGATCTGAACGGGAACATCGCAGAGTACGACTGGGGCTGGGGAGATGCGGCGAACACCTGGACGAACGGCACCTTGCCCTACGCGGAATTCACGTACCCGACGCCCGGGAAGTACACGATCACCCTCGTCGTGAAGGATTCGACCCTCCCGACGGCGCTGGAGAACAGCACGACGAAGAAAGTCTCCGTCGCGACCTCGACCCTGGACTACACGTACTGGGACTTCATGAACGTCCTGTACGGCGAGTGGTGGGACTACCGCGCATGGCACTCAATCTTTGACGACCGCCCGATTAACGCGAACTGCTTCAACGAGACGGCGATGACGAGCCCCTATGGTGCCGGCACCGTATGCACCTCCGCAATTCCGGGCCTGAAGGACTTCGAAACGTATCCCTACACGAACTGGTATCCGTTGCCGGGCAATACCAAGTACTGGAATCCTGGCAACAACCCGCTCGTTTACGCGCCCTATCGATTCCGGGCCGTCGGCGTGAACATCCCCGGCTACAACGTCTCGGAACCCGTGTTCCTCCCGGTCATGAACTACGGCGAGGCCCCCGCGGGGGACAGCTACGTCGACTTCGATTGGAAGATGCAGTATCTCGACTATGCGTCCGCCACCGCCGCCACCGCGGCGGGCTGCCCCGGCGTCGCGCCCGACACCAATGACGGATTCAAGATCCGGTCCGTCGTCACGCTGACGATGGACCTGGCGATGTCGCGGCGGATCTTCGGCGTCGTCGGCGGCACCGTCGCACAGGCGCGGAGCTGGTGGAACGGCGCGATCGATCCGACGTGCTCGGGCAAGGGCTCCGTCGAGACGGCCCTGGACGACTGGTTCATCGCCATGGGCGGCGGCCAGAACACGATCGGGAAGTACGACATCGTCAACACGTACGAGTGGTACTACCAGCCGATGTACACGAACATGAGCGCCACGGTGGACGACGATGGCACGACCCACGTGACGATCGATCACGCGGCGTGGGGCACGGAGGCCCTACTCGCGCGGATGTTCTACTGGGGCAACGCCTCGTACGCGGACAACTACCTCGACTCCACGAAGGCCACCGGCTGGTGGGACATGGAGTTGGCCTGGTTCGAGGACTTCTCCTTCGTCGGGACGCTCCACCCCTCGACGTTCGACTTCGACCTGACCGCGGTGCAGCAGTACCACTTCCAGATCGCGGCCATGCCCGGCGCGGACGGATTCCTGAACCGCATCGGAGACATCGCCTATTGGACCTGGGGTCCGATCCTGTCGGACTACACGAACGACGCGCTAGCGCAGCACCCGCTCTCGGAGCTCGATCGGTACCCGACCCAGACGTACCTCCATGCGACGCCGGGAAGCCGGCAGTACAACAAGAGCCTGCCATACGACTACGTCCCGATTGCGTGGGACCTGCCCGTGGGCCACACATGGCACTTCGAGTTCCCACGGGGCGACGTCATCTACTACGATCCGAACAACACGCCGATCGGCGCGAACCCGCAGGGAGGCTACGTGGAGATCAGAGGCCCCCTGAAGTATCTCGAGCAGAAGCCGGCCGGATACGGCGACTGGGACGGGAGCGCGATGACGTGGGACGTCGTCGGGCCTGCGAACACGGGCGGACCGAGCGGTGCGCCGGGCAACTACCCGCTCGAGCCGTGGGGCTCAATCACGTTCGTCGATCCACCGATGATAGAGCCCGCCTCGGCGGAGTGGAGCCCGGTCAGCGCGATGTCCTTCGCAGCGTTCCAGCCGGCGCCCGAGACTGCGTCTATCGTCTCGGCGTCGTCCTCGGCGTCCGCGACGACCACGACGTTCGTGCCCCTCGTCGCAGCCGCGCCTCGGTGGTCCCGCTCTTAGGCAGCTGCTTGGAGGTCGACACGGGCAGGAGGCTGGCAGCGTCAGCCTCGTTCCCATGGAGAAAACGGTCCTCCGCGCTAGGTTCAAATAAGATTCCTGTGTTCCTCGCGCTGCTCCAGCCCGCGAAGCGTTGCCGCGGGCTACGCAATGCCTCGGGGCGATAACATGGAAGAAGAGATCGAACCGGTCGGGGCGGAGGAAGAGGAGATTGAAGTACCGCCACCGAAGAAGGGCCGAACACTGAAGATTGTGGCCGTCCTGGTGGCCGTCCTCGTCGCAGGCATCCTCGTGTGGTACTTCGTATTCTCGAACAGCCCTCCGACCGCATCGTTCACGGGCGAGTCCGACGACCTACGGCTCTCCGTGGACGCGAGCGGCTCGACGGATCCGGACGGCAACATCGCGTCCTACACTTGGAATTGGGGCGATCCGAACGATGCCCGCCCGGGGTCGGGCCGGAGCACGACGCACAACTATACCGCGGAAGGCAACTACACGGTCACGCTGACCGTCACGGACGCGCGCGGTGCCACGGGCGTCATCCAGCGGACGTTCCCCCTGCGAATCTCACCCGCCGCGTCCTTCATCGCTCGACACGAGCAGATGGACGTCTCCTTCGACGCGTCGAACTCGTTCTCCCGCACTGGAAGTGTGATCACGGACTACGAATGGGACTTCGGCGACGGCTCGACGGGGACCGGCGTCCGGACGACGCACGAATACGCGACCCCCGGGAAGCGGACGGTGACCTTGACTGTGCGCGACGAGGCGGGCCGGGTCGGGAGCACGACGCGATTCGTGACCCCGGCAGACACGACCGTGGACATCCTGGGATACGACTTCTTCTCGGCGGGCTGTCCGTACGGGGACTTCTGGCTCTATCGCTACGGCGTATACGGCGACGTCATCCTACGGAACTCTGTGCCTTGCACGGATTTCTATCCCTGGGTCCTGTTCACCGCGAGGGACCCCGTTTCGGGCCGGACCCTCGCCGACGTGAACCCCTCCTTCATCTACGGCTTGTTCTGGTGGGACGCACGCGTGCGGAACCATCATGGATACAGCGTAGACGAGCCGGTGCTGTTTCCCGTCTTCAACCGGTCTGTCGCACCGGACCCGACCTCGTACATACGGTTCAATCTCACGTTCGACTACATGGGAGAAACCCTCCTGAATCAGTTCTCGAGCGGTCCCTTCGCGGTGGACCAGGGACTGAGCGACGGGTTTGCCTACCTCGTACGCGGGAACATCACCATGGACCTGACGATGTCCAAGCGAGTGTTCGGCGTCAACGCATCGACGCCCGCGGAGGCGCAAGCGTGGTGGTGGAGCAACACCGAGTACGGCTCGACGCCGGGGCCCGTGGAGGGTCTGATGGGTCGCTGGTTGTCCGGCCTGGGTAACGGGAAGTACGACATCTACAACGCGTGGGAGTGGTACTACCAGGCGGACATCACCGACCTGAATGCGACGGTGGCCTCGGACGGTACCACGCGCATCCAGGTGTTCTGGGATGGGAACGGATACGATGCACTCCTCGCGCGATGGTTCTACTGGGGAAACGCGAGCTACCTCGAAGCGGTCTGCGTAGAGGGAGCCAACACCCCCACCGCGATCTGCGATCATCCGACGCGCCCCTACGGGTACATCCAGCCCGGAGGTTGGATGCCCATGGAGGAGTGCTTCTGCGAGGCCGCGACGATCAACGGGACGATCACGGGCGATCGCCTGGACTTGGACTACAAGGCCGTGATGGAGTACCTCTTCGGAGCCACGGCGAACCCGGGAGCCGACGACGTGTACGGCACTTCGGACGACCTGCCGGCGTGGAGCTTCGATCCCATCCTGATGGACTACGTGCCCCGCGAGGGATCCGGCAGCCCGGGCGAGCAGGGCTATCCCAACTCCGAGCTGCGCTGGTACGAGGGCATGACGGACATCATCACGACGCCCGGGAGCTATGGCTACGGGCAGCCCTACGAATATCGGAACGCGCCCGCTCGATGGCGGTTCGACGCAGGATCGACGCTCACCCTCGTGATGCCGCGGTTCGCGGTCCCGTGGTACGATCCGGTCCTGTCCACGTGGGATCCTGTCGCGAAGGCTGGCAACTATGTGACCTTCGACTCGACGATGACGCTGCGCCGCGTGCTCATCGACGGTCAGCCGCTGGATCCCGGGACCTTGTACCTATGGGACCATCGGGCGAAGGTGATCAACTTCGCGGGACCGTTCGACTACGGGACGACCGCGATGCCGCTGTCGCCCAGCCCGCACATCGAATTCCGTCCGGAGACCACGGGATAGATTCCCCTTCCTAGCGACGCGAGTCGAATGCGCGGGCACGCTGCAGACCGCGGGCCCTCAGTACTTCACCGCACGCCAGTACCTGAAGTACTTCAGGGTGTTCCGGACACCGACATCCTTCTGGTACTCGCAGCGGGGCAGGATCGGCTGCCCCTGGTAGCGTCCGAGCGTCGCGTCTCCGTACATTCCCAACGCGATGTCCGAGTAGATTCGATGCTCCGCGGCCGGATTCCAGTTGTACGGAGTCGTGCCGTCGGGGTAGAAGCCGTGGAAGCTGTACGCATCGTCGTATCGAAGCAGTTTGAAGGACCATGCGTTCGGCGACGCGTAAAGGTTCCAAGAGGAGATGACGGCGCCGACGACGGGGTCGAGGATGTAGTTCAGGAACTCGTGGGACAGCCATAGCTTCTCGGATTCCCGATGGATGGTGGCGTTGTCGATCCAGCGCGCGCCTCCCTCCTTGGGCACGAAATAGTCCACCGGCACGAACTGGTCCGTGTTGGGACGAACCGCGTACATGACGTCCCCGGACCAGGCTTGGTCCACGCTCATCGTCCCGCTGACGAGCCACGGTCCCTGCTGCGGCGTGTTGAACCCGAACATGTCCCCCCGGAAGGAGAGCAGCCAGTCCATCGAGTCCTGGAGCTTGGGATCCTCGGTCTCGTTGTTGGACCACTGGTAGTCGCCGTTGAACGGAGCCGCATCGTAGGGAGGCGCGCGATTCTTCGTGATGGCCGTCGGATCCGCCGTGGTGAGTCCCTGTGCCCTGAACGCCTCCTGATTCTTCCACCCGACCGCTTTGAGGGCACCGGTGTAGACCTCTCGCATGTCGTCGAGGAGCATCCGCTTCTTCGTGAGGCTGAAGGTCTTGGGTTCCTTCTGGCCCGTCCTCGGATTCAGCCACTCCGGATTTGTGTAGCTGGAGAGTTCGAAGACTGCCCAGCCGAGTCGCTCGATATCCTCCTTGCGGAAGATGTCCGTCCGGTAGCCGATGCCCGTCGTCCCCCACTGATATGGGATCGCGATGAGGCTGTTCCGCTCGTCCCACGTGAAGTACTCCGTTCCCCTCGGATTGGGATACGTCTCCGTGTTCATGCGGTAGGCATAGCCGTTGAGGGCCGGGGTCCGGTAGTCGACGCCGGCTTCGTTGTTGAATCCGTTCGCATACTGTGGGTAGTCTTGGGCCTCGGGGACGAGATCCGATCGACGCGCTTCGAATCGGGGAGGAAAGGCCGTCGGAACCGGCCCGAAGATGTTCACGTAGTTTGGAATCCAGTCCTTGTTCATGTTCACGAGAAGGCCCGCCTTCTCGAGGGTCTCGACGGTGTAGTTCGTTGGGAACATCACGTCGAACTTGCGTCCCGTCTGCGTGACCCACGTGAACAGCTCCTCGTTCGATGTGTAGATATTCGAGGTCCAGTTGACCACGACGCCGGTGACCCCCCACTTCGTCTCCATGTATCTCGCGAAGTCGATGACGGTCTTTCCCGGCCAGTAGTCGTACCACTGAGCGACGTTCAAGATGCGGGCGGAGGGCGGACTGTCCCGGATGTCGTTCTCGAACCCGAGGCTCGTCGGGCCGTAACCGTGCTTCATCACGTAGTCGTAGTCGACCACGCCGGGTGCGAGCTCCCAGTCCTTCTGCCCATATCGCAGCCACTTGTCCCAACCCTCGGGGAATTTGTACGCGGAGTACGCGCCGACGGCGACGAGTCCGCCCAAAGCCGCGTACTTCACAAACGACCGACGTGAGATGCCGCCCGGGGAGCCTTCCGATGCCATCCCATTCACTCCCGCCCTTTGGAGGGGATCGATTGTTTCGGTCCCTCTAGACGTGAGGTCCGCGCTCCATATAAGGGTTCCTTCGTCGGAAGCTCCGATGCATCGAATCCAAACCGTTAAAGGGTCCGCTCCCTTACCGTCCGAAAGAATAGGGGAGTACAGTGACGCCTCCATTAGAAGAGGGGCGCGAGGCGGGGTTCCAAAAGAAGCAGCGGACGGGCCTCGGCAAGTGGCTCGCGCGGGCCACGCGGGGCACCGGCGGACTCCGGCTCCTCCTGATCCTCGTGATGCCCCTCTTCTGGCTGGCCCTCTTCCTCGTGATCCCGCTCCTGTTCGTGGCCCTCTACGGCTTCTCCTGGTACAACGATGCCTACGTTGTCCAGGTTGCCCCGCCCGACCCGGCGAACTACCTCGACGCGATCTCGATCGGCCGCGGTGCGGTCGTCGTCCCGTTGCTCATCCGGACGTTCGCAATCGCCGCTTTGACTACCGTCGTCTCGCTCGTGGTCGGATACGCGATGGCCTACTACATTGCCCGCCTCGCGAAGGAGCGTTGGCGGGGGCTCCTCATGGGCCTCGTCGTCGTCCCGTTCTGGGTGAGTTTCATCGTCCGGATCTACGCGGTCCAGAACAGCTTCTCGACTCCCGACGCGGTCGTGAACAGCGTCCTCCAGCAGATCGGCCTCGGATTCATCGGCGATTTCAACGTCGGTTTCTTCCAGATCGGCACGGGGCACATGCTTGTCTTCACGTTGATGTACGTCTGGCTGCCTTTCATGATCCTCCCGCTCTTCGCCTCCCTCTCCAAGATCGACCCGCTGCTGCTCGAGGCGGCCTACGACCTCGGGGCGAGCCGATGGAGGGCGTTCCTCACGATTACGCTCCCGCTGACCTACCCCGCGATGATCGTCGGATCGATCCTGACGTTCATCACGTGCGTCGGCGCGTTCATCGAATCCCAGATGGTCGGCGGGGTGGGATGGCAGCTCATCGGGAACTACGTTCAGGATCAGTTCAACATCGCCGTTGGCCTCCCGCAGGCGTCCGCCTCTGCGGTGTTCATCATCGCGGTCACTGTGCTGCTCATCAGCTTCTATCGCAAGTATGCCGAGATCGAGGAGGAGGGCGAGACGGAGACGAAGTCCCGGATCACCGCACCCCTGTGGCGCCTCATCAAGAAGGCCCTTAGGACGGAGAAGCCGTCGGAGCCCGAGCCCGTCGGCGCGACGATGCCCGACGGCGGTATGGTCATCGCAGAGCCGACGGCCCGCGGCTATCGGATCCACGGCCCGATCCCGAAGGCATCGTGGGAGAGGGTCCTCGACGTTGTCGCCGAGAGGGGAGGGAAACTGATCCTGGGCGCGGCCACGACCCTCATGCTCCTCCTGTTCTTCGTCCCGCTCATCATCGTCGCCATCTTCGCGTTCAACAGCATCGACTCGCTCAATCGGTTCGGCGGGTTCTCCCTCCAATGGTGGGTCGGAAGCCGGACCCGCGATGGCCTCTTCCAGGACCCGGATGCCTTGTCATCGATCTACTACAGCTTCGTCATCGCCCTCGCGTCGTCCTTGCTCGCGGTGTTCTTCGGCACCCTCGCCGCGTACGCGATCACGCGATACGAATTCCGGACCAAAGGGATGATGCGGACGCTCATGTACCTCGGCCTCGTGATCCCGAGCCTGATCATGGGCGTGTCCCTCGCGATCCTGATCCGGTTCATCAACTACTACCTCCTCGGGCCCCTCTCCCTCGGCTACGGGCTTCAGGATCCGGTTCAGTGGGAGCTCGGCCTCGCGTCGGTCATCGTCGGCCATACGACGTTCAACATCCCGCTCGCGACGCTCGTGCTCATCATCAGCTTCCGGGAGTTCGACCGGACGCTCGAGGAGGCCGCCATGAACTTGGGCGCGGACGAGATCACGACGTTCCTCCGCGTGACCCTGCCGAACATCATGCCCGGGGTGATTTCCGCGATCCTGCTGGGATTCACCTTCTCCTTCGACGAACTTCCCGTGACCCTGTTCTTGTATGGGCAGGGCGTGTTCACGATGCCCCTATTCATCTATGGCTTGATCTCGAAGAAAGTGATCAGCCCGCGGGTGAACGCGGCATCCACGATCGTCCTGATCCTGTCCCTCGTCTTCGTCCTCATGACGACTCGGTTGAGCAAGCGGGGTGGTCAGCTATTCCGCATCTGAGCGGGACGAGGGCCCCTCGGGAGGCCAAGCGATGACGGAGTACGACGTACAGGTCAAGGGACTCACGAAGGTTTTCGACAACACGGTCACGGCCGTCAAGGACGTCTCGTTCGGCGTCGAGAAGGGGTCCTTCTTCACTCTCCTGGGGCCCTCGGGGAGCGGAAAGTCCACGATCCTTCGGATGATCGGCGGGCTCGAGAAGCCCACGGAAGGGCGCGTCTTCATCGGTGGCCGAGACGTCACGGATCTCCCTCCCTACGAGCGCGACTCGAGCATGGTGTTCCAGAGCTTGGCCCTCTTCCCCCACCTGACCGTCGCGGGCAACATCGCGTTCGGCCTCAAGATGCGCAAGGTTCCGAGGGACGTCATCGGGAAGAAGGTCGACGACGTCCTGGACCTCGTGGAGCTGCCCCACAAGAAGTACGGGCACCGGAAGATCACGCAGCTCAGCGGCGGTGAGCGCCAACGCGTCGCCCTCGCGAGGGCTCTCGTGACGGAGCCTCGGGTCCTCCTCCTCGATGAACCGTTCGGGGCTCTGGACCTCAAGCTTAGGAAGCAGATGCAGGTCGAGACGAAGAAGCTCCAGCAGAGGCTCGGAATCACGTTCATCTTCGTGACCCACGACCAAGAAGAGGCCCTGACGATGTCGAACGTGATCGGCGTCATCAACAAGGGCTGCGTGGAGCAGATGGGGAACTCGAAGGACATCTACGAGCAGCCCGCCACGCGGTTCGTCGCGGGGTTCATCGGCGAGGCGAACATCCTGACCGGAGTCATCGAGAAGGTCCAGGACGGAGAGGCGATCGTCCGCCATGATCTGAGAGAGCGCGAGCCGATCTACTTCAAGGCGGAGGCGAACGGCATCACGTCAGGCCAGCAGGTGTTCGTGTCCATCCGCCCGGAGAAGATGCGCGTCGGTGCGGAAGCGGAGCGATGCGCGAACGTCTTCGAAGGCCAGGTTGTCGACGAGATCTACATCGGGCTGGCGAGTCGCGTGATCGTGGCGCTCGACGCCGGCGGGAAACTCACCGCGAACGTGCAGATTGCGAACATCGGAGACTCGATCCCCGTCGGCACGCGGATCAAGATCGGCTGGAACCCCGAGAATTCGATCGTGGTCCAGAAGTGACCCGCTCGAGATGGCGACCGGCTCGTGCCCGCCGCAAGAATCCCGGCGCTCACCGGGGCCAGGGGCTTCGTCCGACGTTGATCATGACCGTCTTGAGTTCGGAGAACGCGTCCAAGGTCCAGCGGCCCGCGATCCGGCCGAGCCCGCTGTTTCGGAATCCGCCCCAGGGATTGAAGTAGTCCCAGGAGTAGACGGGCTCGTTGATGCAGACCTGGCCGGACTTGAGCCGCTTCGCGGCCTCCATGGCCACCCGGAGGTTCGAAGTGTGGATCGCCATGCTCAGGCCGTATCGGGGTGCGTTCGCGAGTTCGACCGCCTCATCCAGGTCCTCGAACTCGAAGATCGGGGCCGTCGGCCCGAACGTCTCGACCTTGTTGAACAGCATGTCCGGGGTCACGCCGTCCACGACGGTCGGATAGTAGTACAGGTCCGTCGGCATCTCTGGGACGCGCTTGCCGCCCACGACGACTTTCGCTCCCTTCTTGACGGCGTCCGCGACGTGGTCCTCGACCTTCTTCAGCGTGGGCCGGTTGTTGACGGGCCCCATGTCGGTGTCGTTGTCCAGCGGGAACCCCACCTTCATCTTCTTCGTTCGATCGACGAGGGCCTGCACGACTCGGTCGTGGATCGCCTCGTGGACGAACACCCGCTCGTTCGCGACGCAGCAGTGTCCCGTGTTCGTGAAGCAGCCGAACGCGATGTCCTCCACGGCCGCGTCGATCTTCGCGTCGTCCATGATGATCAGCGGCCCCAGGCCCCCGAGCTCGAGGGTCAGCTTCTTTAGGCCCGCGCGTTTCGCAATGTCGACGCCCGTCGTGGTCTCGCCCGTGAAGCCGATCGCATCGACGAGGGGGTGCTCCACGAGGGTCGCGCCGACCTCCCCGCCCGGCCCCGTCACCATGTTGATCACCCCGGGCGGGACTCCCGCGCGGTCGATGCATTCCATGAGGTGGGCCGCGCTGAGCGGGGTGTTGCTCGCCGGTTTGAAGATGACCGAGTTCCCCGCGAGCATCGCCTGCACGACGAATTCGGAGGGCAATACCCAGGGGAAGTTCCACGGCGTAATCGTGGCGACGGTCCCCAGAGGCTCGTGCAGGGTCATATAGAGGACGTCCGGTTTCGAGTACCCTTCCTGGACGGGGGAATCCCACCGCTTGAGGTCCTCGACCTGCCAGAGGATGTTCGGGATCGCATCCTCGACCTCCGCGATCGACTCGCGGAGCGGCTTCCCATGCTCGAGGGAGCAGTCGACCGCGTACTCCTTCACGTAGCGCCGGACCTCCTCGGCGATCCGCACCCCGAGCTTGCAACGCTCCTGGATCGGCATCCGGGCGATCGACTCCTGTGCTTCGACCGCGGATTCGACCGCTCGCCTGGCGTCCTCCGCGGTCCCCTTGGGGAACGTCCCGAGGACCTCGCCGGAGGCCGGGCTCACGACGTCGAAGGTGTCCCCGCTCTCCGATTCGATCCACTTTCCGTCGATGTACATCTTGAACTGGCGCCTAGAACCCGTCTTCCTCGAGGCTTTCGCCACGGTCCTATCCTCCGTGAGGACTGGGACCGCGCCGTTCGACAATATACTTTGCGCAGGGCGGCAAAGCGCTGCGGAGGACATCCGCCAGAGAGGCGCGCGTCCTGCGATCCTGCGCGGCTACACGCTCGGTGGGGTGGGCTCGCCGTAGATCGTTTCCTGCGATCGGACTGCTTGGAGCTTGACCGCGGGGGCGCGCTCCCTGGACCGCTTTGCCTGCCGGGCCACCGCCGCGAAGCCGCCGTCCGCGACCTCGAGGGCCCACTCGACGTCCTCTTCCGTGTGGACCGCGGAGATGAACGCCCGCTCGCCCGTGTTCGGGATGCCGAAGAGCACGTTGTTCCCGAGGCAGTGGATGAACCAGTTCCACCAGCGCTTCTCGTTCGCGCCGAAGGTGTCCCGGAAGCTGTTCATCGAGTCCTTCGTGGTGAAGTAGACGTTTCCGATCGAGCCGACGTACTCGACCCACGCCGGGATCCGCCGGTCGTCCGCGAGGTCCTGCAGGCCGGAATAGAGCTGGCGGCCCAGGGCATTCGCATGCTCGTAGTACTCCGGGTGTTCCCCGAGAATCTCGAGGCACTTCTTGCCCGCAGCCACGCTCACCGGGTGCCCGTTGTACGTCCCGGCGTGGAACACACCGTACCGGAATCCCTTCCCCGGCTCGAGGACGTCCATAATCTGGGCCTCGCCGCCGAAGCCCGCGAGCTGGAAACCTCCGCCCGCGATCTTGCCGAAGCAGGTCACGTCCGGGCGGACGTCGTAGAACTCCTGGGCGCCGCCGTAGGCCAGGCGGAACCCGGTGAGGACCTCGTCAAAGATGAGGACGATGCCCATCTTCCTCGTGAGCTGCCGGAGCTTCTTGAGGTAGTTGTTCTTTGGCGCGATGACGCCGGGCCCGCACAGGACAGGCTCGATGATGAGCCCGCCGACATCGTCCTGGTTCTCCTCGAGGATCTCCGCGGTGCCCTCGATGTCGTTGTACGGGTAGATAACGACCGTGTCCCTAATCGCCTTCGGGATGCCGCGGCCGTGCGCGACGGGCGTATAGCCCTCCATCTTCCGGAGCGTCGCGTGGTCGAACTCGAGGCTCTGCAGGACGTAGTCGTGAGCGCCGTGGTATGCGCCTTCTGCCTTCGCAATCTTGTCCTTGCCGGAGAACGCGCGGGCGACGCGCATCGCGTGCATTGTCGCCTCCGTCCCGCTGTTGCAGAGGCGGACCTTCTTCATGCTCGGGACGGCCTTCTGGATCGTCTCGATGTACTCGACATACAGCTCGGTCGTGATCCCTAGCATCGAGCCCGATTCGAGCTGCCGGATCACCTCGAGCGCGATGTCGCGGTTGTTGTGACCGAGGAATAGGGCTCCGAATCCCATCATGAAGTCCAAGATCTTGTTCCCATCCACGTCGTAGATGTACCCCCCATCCCCATAGTCCGCGAGGAAGGGATGCGGCTTGAAGAAGCGAATGTTGCTCTCGACACCGCCGGGCGTCACCTTCGCCGCGCGGCGCCAGAGCTGGGCGCTCTTCTTATGCCGCGTCAGGTACCTTCTGCTGAACTTTTGGGCTGGCAAGGAATCACCTCTCAAGCGGACAATCGCCCGGCCCACTGGCCGGGTGTCGAGGTCGACAGGTGGGGGAATCCGGCGGCGAGTTCGTCGTCCGGGAATCCCTATCGAACCCCGTCCGCTTGGGCAGGAGAAGGATGCCCGTGTGACTATGAATAGGTTTCGTACATAGGTGAGGCTTTATATCTAATATTTTGAACGTATGAAAAGTAAACGCGCCGCATAAACCGCGTGTCCGACGATCGTCTGTCAGACAGTATTTAACCTCGCGCCCGGGATCATATGTCAGCCGTACAAATGGGTCCCCCCAAGGCCAATTGGGGGCATCGCTGGGGACCGCGGCCCTTATTGTCGAGTGTATGCTTCTGTACGCCATCCCCAGGACCGAAGAATCCCCGCGCGCCCGATGTCGAAAGACGATGCGTGGGGCAGGATTTGAACCTGCGAACCCCTGCGGGACAGGATCCTGAGCCCTGCGCCTTTGTCCAAGCTTGGCAACCCACGCACGCGGCGTTCTCGGCGGAATTGGCCGAGTCGTAATAAACTTGCGCAAGCAGATTGCATCGCGTTCCTCGCCGCCGCAAGTCCGCGTCCTGGCCGTGGGCCAAGCGCATCATTATGCACCGCGATCCCTTGACCCGCCGGGGCTACGTTGGTAGGTCGCGGGCCGACGGTCGGGGAACGGCTGGCGGAAATCCTCCGCATCCTGATCCTACCTCTCGTCCTCGCGGGGCTCCTCGAGCTCTTCTTGAATCGAGCGGTCTCCCGTGCGACGATTTTTGTGCCGAAGTCGCCGCCCGTTGCCGCAGTCCTCGCCGCTCTCGCGGCCCTGGGGTTCTTCCTCCTCGCTCTCGCGTTCCTCCTCGCGGCGGTGTGGCTCGGGTCGTGGGCGGCAAGATGGTTGATTGACGGCGATGGCGCCCGAGGGACCGCGCTGCCCGCCTCCGCTCTGTTCTTCTCCATCCTGAGCGTCGCCGCGATCTCCGGTCCCGGCCCGCCCGTGGCCATCCTGTTCGGTGGGGTTTTCCTCCTCGTCATCTCTATGCTATTGGTCAGGCTGTGGGGAGATGGCCGCCCGTGGAAGGCCCTGATCCTTGCGATCTGGGCGGCCTATACGCTCTATGCCCTGTGGGTGATCCTCAGCCACGTCGGATCGCTGTGGCCCAACCTTCAGCTTGGAGCCGCGGACGAGCTGTCCCGCGTTGGCGAGGCGGTCGCCCTCCTCGGCACCGCGGCCCTCTTCGCGACGGAGTCTCGGACGGACGACGGGCGATGGATCTTGACGGTGCGGCTCGCTCTCGTCGCCGCCATTCCCGCAGCGCTGTTCGCCTTCTTGGTGTCGCTGAGCCGGGCTCTCGTCGCGAACATATCGATTTGGTCAACGGGGTTCTCCCTTTTCCTCCCATGGCCCGTCTATGCCGCTGCGATCTGGCTGTTCACGGCGGGCCTGCTCGCCGCTCGCCGACGGGGTCGGCGGAAGGAGTTCCTCGCCTACCTGCTCATCCTCATCAGCGGATACAACCTGAGCCTCACGTACACGTATGTGACCGGCGTGATCGCCCTCGTCCTGCTGTTGCCGGACGACGGACTCACCCGTCCGGACAGGGCGCACATCCTGCGGGACTCTCAGGCTCCGGGGTCGGCGCCCTAATCCGAATTCGCTTGGGCGACACACGCAGCCGTTCGGACTCGGCCGTTAGGAAGCGGCTGCCGAACTCCGACGCCGCCGCATAGAACGCATTGCCTCCTCCGCGGGCGATCGAGGCGAAGAAGGCAGGCCCCCAGGAGCCCAGGTGCTCTTCGAGGAACCGCGACTGCGCCTTGCGCGTCTCCGCCGCGAGATCGTCCAGCTTGTGCTCCCGCGCGTACGCCTCCTTCGTCAGGAGGAAATGCATGAACTCGAGTTCCGCCGCGAGGTGGTCCGGGCGATCGTGGAACCCCGGGCCGACCTCGAGTCCGAAAGCGCGGTAGAACCCCGCGACGTCGGCCATGGTCTGGGTCTTCATGAACACGCTGGCCATCCCGTATTCGCCTTCGTACGGGGGATAGGGGGACGGAGTTCCGAAGACGACGGAGGCTCCGGATCGGAACTCCGTCTCGTCGCGTCGAAGTCCCGAGAGGCGATCCGCGAGCCGCCGCGCGGACGATCGGATTGCCTCGTCGACGTCGGAATCCGCGAGGGACGTCGCGAGCGTGAGGGTCTCTCCAAGGAGGTGCGGGAGCCTTCGTCCGTCATGGGGCAGGAACGCGACCGAGAGGAGTTTGTAGGCCATTCCTCGGCCCAACAGGTCGTCGTCCTTTCCGGGGTACCTGGGTTCCATGGGATCCCTACGTGATGTTGAGGTGCTGCTCGGGCCGGAGGATCACGGGCTCGACGATCGGCACACGAACGATTTCCGTGCCGTCCTGGTCGAAGCCGATAGCCTCGTCCGCGGTGACCTCGTACGAGTGAATGAGACGCTGCGTCGCGCCGAAGAGCTGGAGCACGCCGAGGAGTTCCTGGGATGGGTTTGAGTATTTCTCAATGGCCGCATCCACACCGGGCCCGAAGAGCTGCCGGAGGTACTTCCGAGGCGCCCACCGGGGCGGGATGTAGTAGACATTCGGTTCCGTGCCGAACTGTGGGTACAGGGGAAGCGCGACTTGTTCCTCATGCACCAGGTAATATACGGGGCTGTTCGGATCGTCGACCCATCCCTGCAGGCGAATCTTCCCGACGCACGCCGCAATGCACCGCGTGACCGTGGGCCTGTTCCCCGCGAGGGGTTCCCGCCCTTCGATCCTCGGGTAGCAGGCGATGCATTTCTCCGACGTCTTCGTCGTGGGTCGATACATCGGTTTCTTGTACGGACAGGCCTCGACGCACTTGCGGTATCCGCGGCATCGGGCCTGATCGATCAGCACGACGCCATCCTCGTCGCGCTTGTAGATGGCCTTCCTGGGACAAGCGGCCACGCACGCAGGATACGTGCAATGGTTGCAGATCCTTTGAAGGTAGAAGAAGAAGACGTTGTGCTCGGGCAGCTGCGCGCCCTCTTGGACGCCGTTCATCGTGACGGGGGAGCGGTTCGCGGTGTCCTCGTAGATGTTCGGGGCATGCCACTCCGAATCCTCGGGCAGGTAGCCTAGCGCGGCCTGGCCCTGGGGCGCCGCCTCGTAGATCGTCCGGCCCCGGTAGACGCCATAGGGTGCGTTCGGCGTGACGCCCGCCGGATCCCAGCCGGGCTGAGGCCCGAGCCTCTCGAGGAGCTTCACATCCCAGAACTGCGGGTACCCGCCGAAGGGCTTCGTCTCCACATTGTTCCACCACATGCTCTCCTGCCCTCGGCTGAAGGTCCATGTGGACTTGCAGGCCATCGTGCAGGTCTGACACCCGATGCAGCGATTGATGTTGAACACCGCGGCGAACTGCCTCTGTGTCGCACCCTTCGGAAAAGGGTAGGCCATGTCCCGGCCGAGCTGCCAGTTGTAGACCTGTACCATCTAGGGCACCCCCTCCAGGAGGGAGAGGACGAAGGCCTCGCCGCGTCGCCGGAGGACCTCGTGAGGAGCCCGGTAGAACGGATCGTGGAACATGGAGAGGATCCGCTCTCTCGCGTAGCCCATGCGAGCGAATTCCTCCACGAAGACGCGGGCCATCTCGTTGAGCGCGGCTTCCGCCTCGGCGTCCGCGAGGCGTACGCCGACGAGCTCGAACGGGTCATCCTCCTCGTGGTCCTTCTCGGCCATCGTCAGCCCTCCGTGATGAAGTCCCCATTGAGGTAGGACCGCTGCGCGGAACCCTCGTTCCCCGGGGAGTACCCGGTCGTTGCGGGGGCCCAGACTCCCACGCCCCCGAGGCCGCCGTCCTCGGCCTTCGTGATCCTCACGAGGGTCTCCTTAGGGCATGTGTTCGGAGAGTTGATGTCCGACTCGTAGCCGGTCGAGATGACCTGGCCATAGTACCCTTTCCGGACGAGGCTGTCCGTCATCATCGTGGGCTGAAGCCAGCCGCGGGTCACACTCTGCTGCGACCCATAGCGGAGGTTCGCTTGGTAGCCGGTGTCCGAGGAGATTGCACGCCCGTCGGGCCGGGTCTCGTGGGCGGCGACGGACTTGTGGGTCGCCATGAATGGGGCGTGCTTGATCATCACGACGCCGCGCGGGTAGCTCGGATTGTACTTCGCGCGGAGCATGAGCCGGGCGACCCTGTAGAACGGGTCCGAGGGCTGCCAGCCCCGGTACGGACGATCCGCGGGGTTCGCATCCACATACACGTAGTCGCCGTCGTTGATCCCGAGGTCCTTCGCGTCCTGCGGATTGATGTTCACCTGATGCTCCCCGACGTGGGGCATACGCTTGTCCGTCCTCGTGGGATCCGCGAAGTTGCTGTCCCACAGGAGATTCCAGTCGGCATTGGACCACGAGGAGTGCACGCGGTGGCGGGTCTTCGGGGTCACGCAGTAGAACGTGTATCCCTGGGCCCACAGGGGATTCACGGTCGCCTTCACATCCGTCCATGTCATCTTGAGGTTCCGCACGGATCGCTCGTCCGCGTCAATGGAACTCGTCGGGATCCCATAGTCCGTCGGGCGGATTCCCGCGAACGCCGGCGGCGCGACGATCACGTTCGGCAGGTAGGGGGTCGCCTCCACGGGCTCGCGATGGACGATCAGGTTCTCGCCGTACTCGATGAACTCCGGTTCCTCGCGATAGAATTCGACGCGGCCCGTCTTGTTGTAGAAGGGCTTGTCTTCGTTGATCTGCTCCCAGCCCGGAATGCGGGGATACGTCCGGAAGTTCATCAGCCGGCCGCGGTCGCTCGCGAGGAGGTCCGCGATCCGGTATCCTCGGGTGGTGGTGGAAGCGTCGAGGACCCGCTGGAGGTACACGTCCACGCGGTTCTCGTAGACGAACCTGAAGTAGTCGCGGTACCGTGAATCTCCGGTCCGCTGGGCCATCCGGTCGGCGACGCCCGCATAGACCTCGATGTCCTGGCGGATGTCGTACATCGGCGCAAGGCCGCCCTTCCAGGCCTGAAGGAACGGGTTCGAGCAGGAGGCGGTCATATCCGGGATCTGGAGCTCGGGCCAGGATTGCACGGGGAAGACGATGTCCGCATATTCGCAGCTCCCGGTCCACTCCCAGTCGTTTATCATGATCAGCTCTGTCTTCGGGTTCACGTTCGCGATCATGTTGTAGGCCCATTTCGCATTGTTGAGCAGGTTCACATTGTTCGTCCACTGGACCTTCGTGGGCGTGGGCATGTGCGTCGTGCCCGTGAAATTCCGACCTAAGCTCGCGACGTGGAGGGGCCGGTCCTCGTAGTTCCAGTAGCAGGGGTTCTCCCCCTTCCAGAGCTTGCGCACCACGATGCTCTGACCATCCGCCGTCGGATCGAGGTTCATCGTGAAGGGGTCCTCAGAGTGGTACCGCGGGAGACCGTCGAAGACCGCGTTCTTGTAGTTGCCCGCCCAGTGGCCGACGTTGCCGCCGGGGATGCCGATGGACGCCGTGAACGCGGCGATCAGGAACACTGCGCGGGTGGTGAGGTCGCAATGGAAGTAATGGTTCACGCCCTCCCCGGTGTGGATCCCGACCGGGCGCAGGGTCGGATCCCCGAGCCACTGCGCGAGCTGCAGGATCGTGGCCTGCGGGGTCCGCGTGATTTCTGCCACGACATCGGCCGGGTAGTTCGCAGCAAGCTCCCGGTACAGGGCGAAGACGCTCTTCACCGCGACGTCGGTCCTACGGTCCGCGAGGGTGACGGTTGTATCGACATCGAGCACGGGATCCGCGCCCGTGCGACTGCCGACGTTCTCCCGCGTGACGGCCACCGGATTACCGCTCGCCGAATCGAGGATCACAAAATCCCCCCACGCGTCACGGAAGCTCGGGTCGATGCTTTGGACCGTGACGCTGTAACCTGTCCAGGGTGGATTGACGTAGTTCGGGAAGACGTCCGTGGCCCGGAGGAGCTGCAAGGTGTCCATCCGGACGAGGAGCGGCATGTCCGTGTGCCGCTTCAGGAATTCTGCGTCGTACGTCCCGTTGGCGATGAGTTGGTGGACCAGGCCGAGGAGAAGGGCGACGTCGGATCCCGGTCGGATTGGGACCCACAGGTCCGCCTTCTGGGATACGGGACTGTATTCGGGCGAAATGTTCACGACTTTCCCGCCCCGCTCCATGATCTCGATCCACCAGTGGGCGTCGGCCATCTTGTTCTCGACCATGTTCTTGCCCACGAAGATCAGGAACTTCGAATGGCGGAAGTCGTTCAGATCGGGATCGAAGGTCTGGACCCCTGTGACCATCGGGTGGCCCGGGGGCAGATCCCCGTGCCAGTCGTAGTTGGACCAGCCCCGCGCGCCGTACGGGGGCCGTCCTTCGAGGGCGGCCTCGGCTTCGTCGAAGAGGGCGAGCATGTTCGCGAACCGGTATAGGCCATGGAGTCGAGTGACGCCTCCGAGCGGCATGCCCGCGCGCAACTTGCAGACCATGGCCCCGGATCCGTGCGTGGCGGTCACCATGTCGGGATGGTACCCTTGCGCCAGGAGCCTCGCCTGGCCCGCCGCGCCCTGGTACTTCTCCATGATGTGCAGGAGCCCGCGGGCCGAGTAGTCGAACGCTTCGTCCCATGTGACCTGCGTCCAACCATCCTCTCCCCGTCGGAAGTACGACGGGTCGGGCACGCCGTTGGCGTCGACCGGGAAGCCTGCATCCGCCCACGACTTCCAGCCGTTGCGGATCATCGGCGCCTTGATCCGATAGGGTCCGTACAGTCGCCGACCGAGCGTGTAGCCCTTCGGGCATCCGCGCGGGTTCCAGAGGGCGGTCGGCCGGTTTCCATAGAGATCCTGGTAGTCTTGGACATCGTACGCCTGCTCGAATCGAACGGCAATCCCGTTGCGCACGAACGCTCGCAATCGGCAATTGTGCGTGTCGTTCGGCGCGCAGACGAACGTGAAGGAGGAGTCGTATCGGTACTGATCCCGGTAGACCCTCTCCCACTCTCTCTCGGGATAGTGCTCGAGAGGATTCGGAATGTCGGGCAGCGGCCGAAGGATGCTGAGCGCGAGGGTCCCGCCGAGGCCCGCGGCCGCGACCGCGCCGGTCGCGAGGGCCGCCCCTTTCACGAGTTCACGTCGCGTGATTCCGGGAATCTCCGCCGAGTCGGCCATCCCCTCACCTCAGATGTTTCGGCTTGCGGTAGCCTTCCTCGAACTCGGCCATGATGTCCGCCCGTCTCGCCTCCCATAGCGTACGGTCCTCGTCCGTGCCGTTGGCGATCGCCTGCACGACCGCGTCGCTCGGGCGAGTGCTCATGACGGAGACGCCGGCTCCCGCCATTCCGGGGACGAGCAGCCCGAGGAATTCGCGTCGCGTCGTGCCCTCTTTCTCCGAGGCCAAGATCGCCTCGAGATCCTTCGATCCGTACGGGGACCGCCCTACGGGCCCTTCCGCTTCCTTCTTTCTACGGCGGAGGAGCGCGAGGAGCAGCATCAGGACGAGGAACGCGAACGCCGCGAAGATGAGCGGCCGCAGGAGCTCGATATCGAGCAACCCCACGGCCTGCACGTCCAGATCGACCCAATTCGAGGTGGACTTCATCCCGTCCCGCTCGCCCGACGAGCCGTCCCAGGCGGCGAAGCTGATGGCGAACCGGGCTCCGTTCCGCAGGGCGACCTCCGCCGAGGAGGCCGGCTGGAGCATCCGCGAGAAGACGACCCTCCACGAGTTGTCGCTCCAGACGCCGGCGCCGTAGACGCTCGCGATCCCCGCCGGCGCGATTGTGCCCGAACCGCCGGCGACGAGGACCTGGACGGGCGTCTCGTTCTGCGTGACGAGGACGTTGCCCACATAGAGGGCTGGATAGAACGTGGACTCGTTCACGAACGGATAAGCGTCGGCGTAGATGTTCGGATAGACGTCCTCAAGGCGGAGGCCGCCGCCCGCATAGGGGTCGCGGTCCGCACGCCACTGCCAGATTTGTGTCTGGAAGCCCGTCTGTCCCATGCACACGAACGGCGCGGCGGTCCCGCCGGCATCGACGATCTGCACCGCGACGGCGTCGGAGAAGTCCTGCGTGCGGACCAGTTGCACATCCCTCGTGGGATCGCGCCACTCCATGAGGATCGCGATCGCCGTTCGGTTGACCAAGGCTCGGACGTTTGCGGTCAGGATCGTGCCTCCGCCGTAGGGGAGGAACGTCATCTGCCCCGAGAGAGGGACCGAGAGGGCGGGCGCGTCCAGCCACTTGTCCGCCCGCGGATCGAGGGGCACGGCGCCGCCCGTGTACGTAGCCGTGAGGACGACGTTCTGCGCGGCCGTGGGGACGAACCCTAGCGCAGTGCTCGCCGCGGCGAAGGCGGTCAGGGTCAACAGCAAGAGGGAAGCAGAGCGCCGAGCTTGGCCTGTCCATCCGCGCGGTGCCATGAAGGGCCCACCCTCCTTCGCGACCGGGTCCCCCGCTCATCATGGTTGAGTGTGTATTGTGCTTGTGCCGAACATGTTCGGAGAAAACGGGATGGCCAGCCCATCGCGGGCGGTGCCGCACGGGCCCTCCCCCATAGTCCTTATTATTCCCGCCCCCTTAGGATGATCCCATGTTCGAGAAGAGAGAGGTCCGAAGCGTCCCAGGGATTCGGAGGGACGAGCTGTGGACGAAGTCATGGGACTGGTGGTCCCGTCAAGGTTTTCGCCTCACGCAGACGGGGCCATACCGGTTCCACGGGACATCCCATTATGAGCGGATCGGGCTGAGGCGCGAGTTCGACATCGCGATCGACGAAGTTGCGGGCGGGTCCTCTGTGGACCTGTCGTTCCGCGCGAGCCTCACGGACGAGGGCCTGGTCCTCGGCGCCGTAACCGCAGTCTTCCTTTTCCCCGTCGCCGTCGTCGGCGGCGCAGTCTCCTACACGGAGTACGAGTCGGAGGCGCGCAATCTGATGGCCGCGTTCTGGCGGTACGCGTATTCCGGCGCGGGCCCGGTGCCGCCGGCCGCGCAGACGATGATGCCCTCGCCCTGCGCGGGTTGCGGCGCGGCCATGCTCCCCGACTGGAAGGTCTGCCCATACTGCGGTCGGGCTCGGCCCTCAGGGCAAGCGTGACGTCGCGACGCCCCTCATCGCTTCTTCTTCATGATCTTCATCCAGCCGCCGGACTCATACACCTGGAGCCTTCGATCCGCAAGCGTCTTGCGGAACTCGTCCCAGGTGATGACCTCGAGGCGGCTGTTCCGACCCTTCGTGAACTGAATCCCCTGGGTCCCCTTGACCCGGCCCGGCCGGAGGCCCTTCTTCTTCGCTTTTTCGATCGCCGACTCAACGCTGATGGGTTCCATCACCATGCATGTCCCTCCAGATATGGTACGCGGAAAACCCCGGTGTGACGCATCAGGACGTCGATATTTAATGCTTCTTTTCCAAAGGCGGTGCATCATCCGCGAAGGGGATTTCTAGTTGGCCCACGCTATCCCAGCCGTGCCGCGATTCGGCTCGTCGGGGATCCGCGGGCTCGCGAATGTCGACGTGACGACGGATCTCGCACTCCAGGTCGGCAAGATCGTTGGGGAGCTCTACAGCAGCGTGCTGATCGGTCGGGACACGCGCACGACGGGCCCGATGCTCTCGTCCGCGCTCGTCGCGGGAGTCCTCTCCGCCGGGGCAGACGCGGTCGACGCCGGCGTCGTCTCCACACCGACCCTCGCCCGGGGGGCTTCGGAGTATGGCTGCGGGATCATCGTGACCGCATCCCACAATCCCGCGCCGTATAATGGCATCAAGCTCTGGAACCCGGACGGCATCGCATTCGACGAGGATCAACAGGCGGAGATCGAATCGGCCCTTGAGGCCGGTCGGTTCCAGGCGGCGTCGTGGGATCGGGTCGGACGGACGGCGTCCAGAGACGATCTGGTCGATCGGCACATCGAGGCGGTCCTCCGCGAGGTCGATCCGGCCAAGGTCCGGGTCGTCGTCGACTGTGCGTGCGGCGCGACTGCGACGATCACGCCGCGGCTGCTCCGAGAACTCGGATGCGAGGTCCTCGCCTTGAACGCCCAGCTCGACGGTCACTTTCCAGGCCGGGATCCGGAACCGACCGAGGAGAACCTGTCGCTCCTGAAGGCGACGGTCCGCGCAACGGGGGCCGGTCTGGGGATCGCCCACGACGGCGACGGAGACCGCATGGTTGCGGTCGACCGCGACGGGACTTTCGTCGGCGGGGACAAGCTCCTCGCGATCTTTGCCACCCGCGAAGTCCGTCACGGGCTCGTCGTGCCCGTCGACGCCTCGATGGTCCTCGAGGACCTCCTCCCCAACGCGAAGGTGTGGCGGACCCGCGTGGGTGACGTCTACGTCGCGGCGGAACTCAAGCGCCGCCACGCCGACTTCGGCGGCGAACCCTCCGGCACTTGGATTTTCCCGAAGGCGACGCTGTGCCCCGACGGCGTGTACGCCGCAGCCCGGCTGGCGTCGCTCGTCTCCGAACGGCCGCTGGCCAGTCTCGTCCGCGAGATTCCCGTGTATCCGATCGTACGGGGTTCGATCCCCTATCCGCCCGGTCCGGTTGAAACGGTCGAGGCGACGCTCGACCTGCGCTTGCGGGACCTGGGCGTGGAGGTCACCCGGACGGACGGTTGGCGATTGCAGTTCAAGGACGGCTGGGCCCTCGTGCGCTTGTCCGGGACGGAGCCGAAGATCCGGATCACCGCGGAGTCGCGGGACGAGGCCCGGGCAAAGGAGATATACGCTTCGGTCCTATCGAGCGCAAGGGGCGCCGCATGAAAGCCGTCGTCCTCGCAGCCGGCGAAGGCACTCGGATGCGTCCTCTCACGGCAAATCTGCCCAAGCCCCTGCTCCCCGTCGCCGGAAAACCCTTTCTCCAGCACACACTCGACGCGGTCCGCGGCGCTGGAATCGGGGACGTCACCGTGTTGATCGGCTGGCAGGGACATCGAATCCGAGAGCGCTTCGGCCGGGGCGAGTCGATCGGCCTGTCGATCTCCTACGAGGAGCAGGTGGAACGGCTCGGGACGGCCCATGCGCTCGGCTCGCTGCGCGCGCACGTCGACGGGCCATTCCTCAGCGTGAACGGGGACGTCGTGGTCTCCGGCGACGCCTTGAAGCAAATGGTCGCGTACCACCGCAAGGTCGGCGGGCCGGTGATCGCGATTGCTGAAGTCGCGGACCCGCGCGCCTTCGGCGTCGTCGAGACCCGCGATGGGAAGGTGGTGGGCCTCGAGGAGAAGCCTCGAACGCCGAACTCGAACCTGATCAGCGCGGGCATCTACATCTTTGACGAGGACATCTTCCCGCTCATCGATCGCACGCCGAAGTCGTCCCGCGGCGAGTTCGAGATCACGGACACGATCCGCATGCTCATGGCGAGCCGGGACGTGTTTGGGTTTCGGCTCCCGGGGGAGTGGATCGACGTGGGTCGTCCGTGGGATCTCCTCCGGGCGAACGCGGCCCTGCTGAAATCGCTCGCGGGGGCGTTGCGGGGAGATGTGGAGCGCGGAGCGACCCTCGTGGGGGAGGTGCTCGTCGAGGAGGGCGCCCAGGTGAAGCACGGGTCCTACGTGGAAGGCCCTGCGATCTTCGGTCCGGGCGCGGAGATCGGCCCGAACTGCTACATCCGCCCGTCGACGACGATTGGCCCGAAGGCGAAGGTCGGGAACGCCTGCGAAGTGAAGAACTCGATCGTGATGGCGGGGACCCATGTGCCCCATCAGAACTACGTGGGCGACAGCATCATCGGAGAGCGATGCAACTTCGGGGCGGGGGCCAAGGTCGCAAACCTCCGTCTCGACGAAGGCTCCGTGAAGGTCGTGTGGAGGGGCATGGAGGTCGACACGGGCCTTCGAAAGCTCGGAGTGGTCATGGGAGACGACGTCCGGATCGGGGTGAACGCGTGCATCGACCCGGGCACGATCATCGGCGAGGGCTCGTTCATCGGGCCCGGGGCCACGGTGCGCGGGAACATCGCGCCAGGAAGTCGGGTGTTCTGAGGCGCGAGGATGCGGATCGCCCAGGTCGTCCCGTGGTTCTACCCCCACCTCGGCGGCGTGGAGAGCCACGTGATGTCCCTCTCGCGGGAGCTCGCATCGAGGGGCCATGAGATCACCGTCGTCACGACCCGCAGCGATCCGACTTCTCCGGAGCGTGAACGGTTCGATGGCTACGATGTCCTGCGGGTTAAGCCGCGGGCGGTCGTCCTGCGCACGCCCATCGTCCCCCGAATCCGCAATGCCCTCCAGAGCCTCCCGTTGGACCTCGTCCACGCGCATTCACCGCCGCCGATGAGCGCGTACTACGCGTCGAAGGTGACCGAGGCTCGACGCCTGCCGATCGTCGTCACGTACCACTGCGACATCGAGATTCCGTCCATTCTCGGCCCGCTCGTCGAAAGCCTGTTTCGTCGGACCCTCGGCGCATCGACCCTCCGACGGGCGACCCGAGTCATCGTCACGACCCGCACCTATGCAGCGACGAGCCGCGTACTGTGGCGGCACAATCCGGCGATTATCCCGAACGCGGTCGACCACGAGCGGTTCCACCCGGGCGTGGACGGATCCTCGATCCGGCAACGCCTGGGGATCCCGGACGGCAAGCCGATCGTCCTCCTCGTGTGTCGAGTCGTCCCGCATAAGGGCGTCGAACACCTGGTCGAAGCCGCTCGCTACGTCCCCGATGCGGAGTTCCTGATCGTGGGCGAGGGCTCATCCCTGGTCACGATGCGGCGACTCGCCCGGACCCTGGGGGTCTCCCATCACGTCCGTTTCCTGGGGCGCGTGTCCCAGGAAGATCTGCCGAAGGTGTATGCGGCCTGCGACGTGTTCGTCCTCCCGAGCGTGTCGCGGCTCGAGGCCTTCGGAATCGCCGCCCTCGAGGCGATGTCGACCGAGAAGCCGGTCGTCGTTGCGGACATCCCAGGCCTTCGGGAGGTCATCGAGGACGGCCGCGAAGGTCTCCTTGCGGACCCCGTGAATCCCCAAGACCTAGCGGAGAAGATTCGCCGGCTCCTCGCGGACCCGTTGGGCCGGCAAGCGATGGGGCGTCGCGGCAGGGAGAAGGTCGTCTCGAGCTTCAGTGTGAAGATCGTTTCGGACCAGATCGAAGCCCTCTACCGATCGGTCCTCCAGGGACCCGCTACGGGATGACTCGGAGAGGCACCCGCTCGCCCGTGTACCGCCACGCGGCCCACGTGTCCTCCGCGTACGGGTAGCCGACGATGATGTGGACTCCGCCGAAGGAGCTGAAGAAGTGGAGGTCTTCCTCGGACGGTTCAAACACGCCGCTCGGGTGGGAGTGGACCGTCCCGACCACGCTGAAGTCTGCGGGAAGCATATGCGTGTGGAAGATCGCGTGTCGGTTCCCGCTCACGGTCCCGGGCAGGAGGAGCAGCTCCGTGATGACGCCCTCCTCCGCGCGCAGGATCGCGCCGAATTCGCGGGGAAAGATGTCCCTCGACGCCTCAAGGATCATCCGCAAGGTCTTCCGGGAGATGGCGTCCACTTTCTTGGGCATGGATCGGATCACTGCCGCGCGAGCTTCTCTTCGATGCGCCGGTAGAAGTCATCCCGGAATCGGATGAACTTCGCGCGCCGCTCGGAGCCGCTGAACAGGAGGTCCTCCGTCCCCTTGAGGTGGACCTCGTGCTGCCCGTCCATCACGAGGAGGCACTCTCGGGGCTTCATGAGCCGGACGCGGACCTCGCTGGTCGCTGGGAAGACGAAGGGCCGCATCGAGGGCTTGAATGGGGTGATCGCCGTGACGATGATTGCGTCGACCCGCGGGTCGACGATGGGTCCGCCCGCGGACATCGAGTAGGACGTGGAGCCCGTGGGCGTCGCCACGATGATCCCGTCCGCGCGCACCCGCTGTGCCACGATCCCGTCCACATGAATCTCGAAGTGTCGGATTTTCGCGACGTGCGCCGTGTGCACTACGGCCTCGTTTGCGCAGTCGAACATCCGCTTTCCATCGACGGAGACACGGAGTCGAAGACGTTCTTCCACGCGATAGTCGCCCCGGGCCACTCGGTCGAGATAGCTCGGGGCCTCCTCCGCGTACACCTCCGCAAGGAAACCTAGCGAGCCCGAATTGATTCCAAGGATCTGCGCATCGGACAGTTGGAACGCCCGCAAGATCGTGCCGTCGCCGCCGATCGCGAGGACCACGTCCGCCTTCATGTGAGCCAGCGGCAGTCCTTTCCTCCCGAGGCTTTGCGCGAGGTCGCTCTCAAGGACGACCTCATGCTTCGGCTCCAGGTAGTGTAGGATGCGCTCGGCGGCCTCCTTCGCGCTGGCGATGTGTGGGTTCGCGGTGACGCCGAATCTCATGCGATGGCCTCCCAAACCATCGGGTCGCCGTAGGCGGCGAGGTCGGTCCGAGCCTCCGTGGTCAGTGGGATGTCGAGGTCCGTTCCGCCGAGGTCCGTCACGTACCCGCCCGCCTCCCGGACGATGAGAGTTCCTCCCGCGATGTCGACCACTCGGAGCTTCGTCTCCACGGTCGCGCTGTGAAGGAAGTAGAGGTCCGCGGCGCCCGACGCGACCAGGCACAGGTCGAGGGAAGCAGCGCCGAGGTTCCGAACCCGGCGGGCTCTCGAGGCGACGCGGGCGCCGTCCGGGGCGGCGTTGCTGCCGAGATAGACCGTGAACAGCGAATCCTCAGCGTCAAACGGCCGGACATGGATCGGGCGTCCGTTCAGGCTCGCACCGCCTCCGGCCGACGCGTAGAACGTCGCGCCCGTCACGAGGTTCCGGACGAGCGCCTCGTCGACGTCGCGCAGACGCTCCCTTCCCAACGCGAGGGACACCGAGTATGCGGGCACCCCGCGAATCGCGTTGTGCGTGCCGTCAATGGGATCGAGGACTAGGACCCGGTCTCCGCCGCGGTCGATGTAGCCCGCCTCTTCGCTCAGGACGTTGATCTTCGCGCCCTCGTAGTCGAGCACCCGCAGGGCGGCCTCCTCGGCGACCCGGTCGATTCGTGTACTGGGCGCGCCGTCGGCGCCCCGACCGACCACCTCCCCCGGGTCCTCGGCCATATGGTCCACCGCCCGCTGGACGGCGTCGGCCAGCTCGAGCAGGAGGGCCTTCATCGCGCCGCCTAGTTTCTTGATTCTTATAGAGTTATTGGAGAGACGGGGAGGCGCCGAGCCTCCGCAGGACGTATGAGTCACCTTTATATAGAAGTCCCAATATAGGCTTTCACTCGCACCCCTCAATGGAGGAGCAGACCATGATGCCAGCAGGTACGCCAATTCTTGTGCTAAAGGAAGGAACCCGCCGAGAGCGCGGCAAGGGAGCGCAGTTCAACAACATTGCGGCCGCGAAGGCGGTTGCGGACGCAGTACGGTCGACCCTCGGCCCGCGCGGCATGGACAAGATGCTCGTGGACAGCCTCGGGGACGTCGTCATCACGAACGACGGCGTCACGATCCTGAAGGAGATCGACATCGAGCATCCCGCGGCGAAGATGCTCGTCGAGGTCGCGAAGACCCAAGACGAGGAAGCGGGCGACGGCACGACGACCGCCGTGATCCTTGCGGGGGAGTTGCTCAAGCGGGCGGAAGACATGATTGAGCAGAACATCCACCCGACGGTCATCGCGTCCGGCTATCGCCAGGCGAGCGACAAGGCCCGCGACGTCTTGGAGAAAGTCTCGGCGAAAATCTCGATCAAGGACGTGGACGTCCTCAAGAAGGTCGCGGTGACGGCGATGTCGTCCAAGTCGGCGAGCGGCCATAAGGACCACCTCGCGGACGTGTCCGTGAAGGCCGTGACCACGGTCGCGGAGCAGCGCGCCGACGGTTCCTACTTCGTGGACGACGACAACATTCAGATCGTGAAGAAGCAGGGCGGATCCATCGCGGACACGGAGCTCGTCGACGGAATCATCGTCGACAAGGAGCGAGTGCATCCTGGGATGCCGTCCGAAGTGAAGGACGCGAAGATCGCGCTCGTTGATGCGGCGCTTGAGGTCAAGAAGACGGAGATCGACGCGAAGATCGAGATCACAGACCCGACGCAGCTTCAGGCCTTCCTCAATGAAGAGGAGGCGATGCTGAAGCGCATGGTCGACACGGTCAAGAAGAGCGGCGCCAACGTCGTCTTTTGTCAGAAGGGCATCGACGATCTGGCGCAGCACTACCTGGCGAAGGAGGGCATCTACGCCGTCCGACGGGCAAAGAAGTCCGACATGGAGAAGCTCGCCAAAGCGACGGGCGGGAAGGTCGTCACGAAGCTCGATGAGCTCACGAAGGACGACCTCGGCTACGCGAAGCTCGTCTACGAGAAGAAGATCGGCGATGACGAGATGACCTTCGTGACGGGCTGCAAGAACCCGAAGGCCGTGTCCATCCTGATCCGAGGCGGCACGGAGCACGTCGTGGACGAGGTCGAGCGATCCCTGGAGGACGCGACCTCCGTTGTGGCCGTGGCGATCGAAGACGGCAAGGTCAATACGGGCGGCGGCTCCAGTGCGACGGAGATCTCCCTCGCCCTGCGGGACCACGCGTCGAGCGTCGGCGGCCGGGAGCAGATTGCGATCGAGGCGTTCGCCGATGCCATGGAGGTTGTCCCGAGGACCCTCGCCGAGAACGCGGGCTTGGACCCCATCGACATCCTCATCGAGCTCCGCAAGGAACACAAGAAGGGGAACAAGAGCGCCGGCGTCAACGTCTTCTCCGGCAAGGTCAGCGACATGAAGAAGGAGAACGTGATCGAGCCGATTCGCGTGGGTACACAGGCGATCTCGTCCGCGACGGACGCCGCCGTGATGATCCTGCGCATCGATGACGTCATCGCGGCCAAGGCCGGCGAAGGGCCGAAGGGCGGCCCCGGCAAGGGCGGGGAAGCCGGCGAGGAAGGCGGAGCCGGCGAGGAGTTCTGAAGGGGCGAATCAGGGAGCCCCGGGGGGCTCAGGGGTCTCCATGAGCGACGACAACGACCCGGACCGAGCCTCCCGACCCCTCGGGGATTCCTCGACAATCTGGTCCCTGCCTCCGGGCCCTCCCCGTTCCCGTCCGGCCTTGGCTCCCCCGGGCCCGATCGTCCAGGAGGAACCCGGATCGCGAACTCTCCCGGCGGACATCATCCGCACGCCTCGCCACGTGTACGTGACCCTTGAGATCCCCGGGGCGGCGCGGGAAACGATCGACGTGATCGCCACGGACCGGGAACTCACGGTCCACGCGTCCCGACCGGACCAGCCGGAATACAATCTCGAGCTCTCCCTGCCCGTCAGGGTCGATCCCAAGTCGGCACGAGCGACCTATCGGAACGGGGTCCTCGACATCACGCTCGCCCGAATCGGAAGGCCCGGGCCGGAGGAAGGTGAAACGAATGTCGGATGAACTCGAGCGACCGTCGGTTGAGGAGACCCAGGAGAAGAAGGCTCCCACAGAGCTCGAAGCCGCGCGACGGGAGAACGACGAACTCCTAACGAAGCTCAAGTACGTCCAGGCGGAGTACGAGAACTTCCGGAAGCAGGTCGCCCGCGAGACGGAGGCGCTCCTGAAGTTCGCCAATGAGGCCCTCGTGGCCCGTCTGCTTCCCGTGCTGGACGACCTCGACGCGGCACTCGCGAACCTCGAGGGGGATTCCGCGAAAGGGGTCCGGATGGTCCACGAGAACCTTCGGAAGGTCCTCGGAGACGCGGGCCTCGAAGAGATCCCCGCGAAGGGTCTCGCGTTCGACCCCTACGTGCATGACTGTCTCCAGCAGGTCCCCGACGCGGGCCTCCCGGAGGGCATTGTGAAAGAGGTCGTGCGCAAGGGCTACCGCTTGCAGGACCGCGTCCTGCGTCCCGCTCAAGTGATTGTGGTCAAGAACGGAGGTGAATCGAATGGCTAGGATTATCGGAATCGACCTCGGGACGACGAATTCCGAGGCCGCGTACATGGAAGGGGGAACGCCCAGGATCATCCCGAGCGCGGAAGGCAGCGCGTACGGCGGGAAGATGTTCCCGTCGGTCGTTGCGTTCACGAAAGACGGCATCCTCGTGGGCGAACCGGCGAAGCGACAGGCGGTCTTGAACCCGGAGAAGACCGTGATGCAGATCAAGCGAAAGATGGGCACCGACTACAAGGTGACCATCGAGGGGAAGGACTACATGCCGCAGGAGATCTCCGCGATGATCCTGCGCAAGATCAAGACGGACGCGGAGGCCTTCCTCGGACAGAAGATCACGCAGGCCGTCATCACCGTGCCGGCGTATTTCAACGACAACCAGCGGCAGGCGACGAAGGACGCCGGGAAGATCGCCGGGCTCGAGGTCCTCCGCCTCGTGAACGAGCCGACGGCGGCCGCCCTCGCGTATGGGCTGGACAAGAAGGGGGAGGGCAAGATCGCGGTGCTCGACTTCGGCGGCGGGACCTTCGACGTCACCCTCATGGAGATGGGCGAGGGCGTCTTCGAGGTCGTTGCGACGTCCGGCGATACCCAGCTCGGCGGCATGGACATGGACAACGCCCTCATCCAGTGGCTCGTCTCGGAGTTCCGCGCGGAGCATGGGATCGACCTCTCCGCGGACCGCCAGGCGATGCAGAGGCTCCGCGACGCGTCGGAGAAGGCGAAGATCGAACTCACGAGCGCGATGGAGACGACGATCAACCTGCCCTTCATCGCCCAGAAAGGGGGGCAGCCGATCCACCTCGAAAGGAAGCTGACCCGGGCGAAGCTCGAGGCCCTCGTCGAGCCCGTCCTCACCCGGCTCGAGGCGCCCATCCGGCAGGCGTTCAAGGATGCGAAGTGGGAGTTCTCCGATGTGAACCATATCATCCTGGTCGGAGGCCCGACGCGGATGCCGATCGTCCGAGAGCGTTTCGAACGGATTCTCGGTCGGCCCGCGGAGCGGACCGTGGACCCGATGCAGTGCGTCGCTCTGGGAGCGGCCATCCAAGGCGCGGTCCTGAGCGGCGAGGTGAAGGACATTCTCCTGCTGGACGTGACGCCGCTCAGCCTAGGCGTCGAGACGCTCGGCGGCGTCTTCCACAAGCTCATCGAGCGGAACACGACTATACCCACGCGAAAGAGCGAGATCTTCACGACCGCCGCGGACGGCCAGACGATGGTCGAGGTGCACGTCCTCCAGGGCGAGCGGGCCATGGCATCGGACAACGTCAGCCTCGGCCGTTTCTACCTCACGGGCATCCCGCCAGCGCCTCGTCAGGTGCCGCAGATCGAGGTCGCGTTCGACATCGATGCGAACGGCATCCTGAACGTCAGCGCGACGGACAAGGCGACGGGGAAGACGGAGAAGCTCACGATCATGGCGCCGCAGCGGCTGGAGCAGGCGAAGATCGACCAGGCCATCCGAGACGCGGCGGCCCACGCGGAAGAGGACCGCCGCCGGCGAGAGCTGGTCGAGGCGAAGAATCAGGCGGACTCCCTCGTGTACGCGACGGAGAAGCTCCTGAAGGAGCAAGGTGCCCAGATCTCGGAGGCCACGAAGAAGGCGGTCGAAGAGAAAGTGGAAGCCCTGAAGAAGGCGATCCCCACGGACGACATCTCCCAGATCCGACGGGCGATGGAGGCCCTCCAGACGGAGGCGCAGAAGATTGGGATGGAGATGTACCGGAAGGGCGGTGCCGCGGCCGCGCCTCCGCCGACCGGAGGCGAGCCCGGCGGGTCCGGCGAGCCTGGGGTCGTCGACGCGGATTTCAAGGACGTAGACGAGAAGTAGGACGGGCGCATGTGGTCGGACGAACGAAGCATGACCGGCAGTGACTACTACGAGATCCTCGGCGTCCCCCGTGGAGCGTCGACGGATGAGATCAAGCGGGCGTACCGAAGGCTCGCGAAGAAATACCATCCGGACCTGAACAAGGACAACCCGAAGGCCGCGGAAGAGAAGTTCAAGGAAGTCTCGGAGGCCTACGAGGTCCTCGTGGACAACGAGAAGCGGCGGATTTACGATCAGTTCGGGGTCGACGGCCTGAAGCAGCAGGTCTGGGGCGGGCAGGGATTCGACTGGTCCCGCTTCACCCACGCCGCCGACATCGAGGACATCTTCGGCAGGGACTTCATCGAGTCCGTCTTCGGACGCGGCGGATTCGGAGGCGGCAGCCTATTCGAGGAGTTCTTCGGAGGCGGGTTCCGCCGAGGGCGTCCCGCTTCCGGCCGCGATTACCGCATGGACGTCGAGGTGACGCTGAAAGAGGTCGCTCACGGGACCCGCAAGGACATCACCCTCACGCACCCCACCCATTGTCCCTCGTGCGACGGGACGGGCGCGAGGGACGGCCGGATGGTCACGTGTCCCGCCTGCGGCGGCCGCGGCCAGGTGAGCAACTCGCGCCGCCAGGGTTACAGCCAGTTCATTACGATTACGACGTGCACCAAGTGCGGCGGCAGGGGACAATGGCCCGAGGCCCCGTGCCCTCGCTGCGCGGGATCCGGTCGGCTTGCGGAGACCCGGACCCTCGCCGTGGACATCCCGCCGGGAGTCCCGGACGGGCTCCAGCTGCGCATCCCGGGCCGGGGGGAGGCGGGGGCGCGCGGCGCACCGCCCGGGGACCTGTACGTCGTCGTGCACGTCCGGGAGGACGACACGTTCGTACGCGACGGAGAAGACGTCATCCTCGAACTGCCCGTCACGTTCCCGCAGGTCGCCCTGGGTGCGGAGGTCGAGGTGCCAACCCTCGACGGGAACGCCCTGCTTCGGATCCCACCCGGGACCCAGACGAACACCCTCCTCCGGCTCCGCGGGAAGGGCTTGCCTCGGTTCCAATCGAGCGGGCGTGGAGACCAGCTCGTCCGAGTCCGAGTGGTCACCCCCGCTCATCTGTCCACAGAGGAACGGAGGCTCCTCGAACGTCTCCGGGAACTGATGGGGGGCACGGGAGGCCGGCGCGGCGTCTTCGATCGGTTCCGCGAATCCTAGGGGAACGGAATTCCGGCCAGGTACGATACGAGCTTGATCATTCCGTAGAAGGCCGCGAGGGCCCCCACCACGGTCAGGATTGCCAACGCATCTCTCACGAGCAAGCCCTTCGCGTCAAGCTCGGGCGAGGCCTGTGCTTGCAAGGGATCGTCTCCTCCCTCCGGAGGATGACCATGCAGAGTATGAATCGGTTCCGACCAGATTTTTGAGAATGTGAATCATCCGTGAGAATACACGGATCGCCGAAGGATTATCCGTCCCGATTCCGTTCTCGTGGCGGCATGCGCAAGGTGCTCGGGGTCCTGACGCAGGATTTCCGGCTGTACCACGATCTCGTCTCGGCATTGAAGGCCCGCGACATTTCCTTCGTCAGCCTCTCGTTCTCCCGTCGGATCCCGGAGACGGTGGGTGTCGTCCTCACGTCCCTCGCGGAGGCGCCGGCCGTCCGCTTTGCGAACGTCGTTGTCGTGAGCGACATCCCGACCGCGATCGCGAAAGCGCTCCAGATGTTGAAGGGCAAGACCCGCTGGAGGGAGATCCTCATCGGGATCGATCCGGGACGCGAGCCGGGCGTCGCGGTCCTCGGCGATGGCGAGGTGATCGAAACACGCCTCGCGGAGAGCCCCGAGGCGGTGGCCCTCCACGTGCGTCAGGCCCTCCTCACCTTTCCCGCGGACCAAGTGCGGGTCCGCGTGGGGCATGGGGATCCGACGAACCGCAATCGCATCCTAAACTCCCTGGGGACGGAGCGCGTCCGCGTCGAGATTGTGGACGAAGCGGGCACCACGCGGCGCACAGCCCAGCCGGACGTCGATGCGGCGATCGACATCGCGCGGACCCCGGGCGTGCGGGCCAAGCCTCCGTTCGAGATCCGGCCCACCGCGGGGGAGGTCCGCGAGATCCAGCGGCGGTCCCGCCTGGACAGCGGCGGGCGAGTGACCATTTCCTCCAAGCTCGCGGAGGCCGTGGCCCGCGGCGACGTTTCCTTGGAGGATGCGATTGCCCGGCAACGGCGGCAGGATCGGAAGTCACAGGACTAGCGTGTAGCGCGCCTCGATCTCCTTCCGCCTCTTGAAGTACATCTCCTCCGCGATCTCACCGGCGGCGAGCTTCGCCTCGATGGCCTCGAGCTCGCGTTCGAAGTCCGCGCGGAAGGACGCGGAGTACTCCTTGACGACGCGTTCGAGCAGCTCGAGGAGGTCCTTACCGCGCTGCGTGACCTGGTACACGATCCTCGGGCGCCCCTGGGGCGGGAACACGGCCGCGCGGTCCACAAGCCCCCAGTTGAACAGCTCGACGAGCTGCTTGTCCACCGAGGTACGACGAATCTTTAGCTTCTTCGCGAGGTCCTCGGGATGATCGAACCCCTGCTGCAGGAGCCGGAGGATCTGTCGCCGGGTCTCCGACGACGCGATTCGGATCAGCTCCAGGGGCTCGGGCATCCGCGCGCGGCAAGCCGCTTGACCCTACTTCAAGGTTCTTCCACCGTGCGTTGTGCGTCATCTCCCCCGGAGGAGAAGATGTCCCTGCTACGGCGGATGATATCATTTTTATCCGCGAATCTTGCATAAATATCTCACGGTCGATTGCCTGCATCATGTTCCGGCACAAAACGGCGAACGCGATGGAAGTGATCGGGGTCATGATCGAATCCCGGATGGATGGGATCGACCGCCGCGCCCCGAGGAGCCGTTCGGAGGCGCGCCCCTGGGATGGGATCCCGGCCGAGCTCCTGATGCGCAGGGAAACGTCTTATGCGACCGCGCGCACTCTGGGATGGAACCGATGAAGCGCAAGGAGATCCTCCGAAGGCTCGAGGAACGCCTCGCGCGGGGCGAGATCACCGAGAAGACCTACCTCGAGATCAAGGCCCGCTACGATGCGGAGCCCGAGGAGCCGGAGGAGGTCCCGGAGGCCATGCCCGGGCCCGGGGACATCGGCGCCGCCGTGGAGACCGCGGTCGCCCAAGCCACCCAGGCGGCCCAGCGAGCCATCGGGGAAGCGATGCGGGCGGTTGAATTCTCGGGGATTGGGACGACGCTCAGCGACGAGGTCATCCGCATCGTCGGGTCGGGCGTCGTGAGCGGAAACCCCGTGCGGACCACGGAGTTCAAGTCCGCCGGGAGCGCGAAGGTCCAGGGTCCCCTTCAGGCCGAGACTGCGCGGGTCGCGGGATCCTGCCAGTGCGACGGAGACGTGACCGTCGAGGAGTTCCGGTCCGCCGGGTCGACGCGGATTGCGGGTTCCCTGAAGGCCGAGCAGGTCGAGTCGAGCGGGTCCCTCCTGGTCCAGGGGGACATCGTCGCGGAGGACATCACCACGAGCGGCAGCCTCCAAGTGCAGGGGAAGGTCCACGCGGAGGACTTTCGTTCGTCGGGTTCCATCCGGATCGATGGCGGCCTCGAGGCGCAGGACGTACGGATCGACCTGGGTGGTAGCTCCCGCGTGTCGACCGTCCGCGCGCAGGACATCGAGGTCAAGGCCACGGGCGGATTCTTCCGCGTGAGAGGCGAGCTCGTCGCCGAGAGGATCGAGGGCAAAGACGTGTATTTGGAGGCCACATCCGCATCCTTCGTGAAGGGCCAGGATGTGCGCATCGGGCCCCACTGCCGCATCGAGGTCGTCGAAGCCCAGGATCTCGTCGTCCACGAGTCGAGCGAAGTCAAGGAACGGCGTGCGCAACCCTCCTGAATCTCGTGGCCATTCCGAGCAGGGCTCGCCGCGGAAATCGTCCCACAAGCTTGATATAAGCCGGCCCCTTTGAAAGCGGCGTGCCCGAAAGGGTCATTCTCAAGGTGGCGGAGGCGCCCCAGTCCGACGTTGGGCTGGGCCGGGCTCGGGTCGACACAAAGACGCGTGTGGCCCTCGGTGTCGACGTCGGCGAGATCATCGAGATCGTCGGGAAGAAGTCGACCGCGGCGAAGCTCTTTCGCGTGATGCAGGAGGACGAGGGGAAGGGCATCATCCGGATCGACGGCCTCGTCCGTCGGAACGTCGGCGTGAGCCTGGGGGACAAGGTCGAGGTCCGCAAGGCCGAGGTGTTCCCGGGCGAGCGGATCACGATCGCACCGATCATCAGCGAGGGGCACAAGATCTCCTTCGGCCAGGGCATCGAGAACTTCGTGAAGCGCGGCCTGCTCAAGAGGCCCGTGAACAAGGGCGACGTCGTGATCGTCCCCGGAATCGCACTGATGGGCGGCGCCCTGCCGTTCATGGTCATCAAGACGCAGCCCAAGGGGATCGTCCAGATCCACGACGACACCCTGATCGAGATGAAGGAGGAGCCCGTCCGCGAGGGCGAGGTCCTCACGCCGACGGTTACGTACGAGGATATCGGCGGGCTGAAAGAGGAGCTCATGAAGGTCCGTGAGATGATCGAGCTTCCGCTCAAACACGCGGAGCTTTTCCAACGTCTGGGAATCGACCCTCCGAAGGGCGTGCTCCTGTACGGTCCGCCGGGGACGGGGAAGACCCTGATTGCGAAGGCCGTGGCCAACGAAGCAGGCGCGAACTTCTCCTCGATCCAGGGGCCGGAGATCATGTCGAAGTACTACGGCCAGAGCGAGGAGCGCCTGCGCGAGAAGTTCGAGGAGGCGCAGAAGAACGCCCCGAGCGTCTTGTTCATCGATGAGCTCGACTCCATCGCGCCGAAGCGCGAGGAGGTCACCGGGGAGGTCGAGCGCCGCGTCGTGGCCCAGCTCCTGACCCTCATGGACGGCCTGTCCGGCCGCGGCCAGGTCATCGTGATCGGCGCGACGAACCGGGACGAAGCGATCGATCCCGCCCTCCGCCGGCCTGGCCGCTTTGATCGGGAGATCGAGATCGGCGTCCCGGACCGGGACGGTCGGAAGGAGATCCTCCAGATCCACACGCGCGGCATGCCGATCGAGGGTTCGGAGGAGGAGCGGGATCGCCTGCTGTCGGATCTCGCGAACGTGACTCACGGCTTCGTCGGCGCGGACCTCGCGGCGCTGGCCCGCGAGGCGGCGATGAAAGCCCTCCGCCGATACCTGCCGGAGATCGACCTCGAGAAGCCGATTCCTCCGGAGACCTTGGAGAAGATGCGTGTCCTCCCGGAGGACTTCAAGAACGCGCTCAAGGAGGTCGAGCCGAGCGCGATGCGCGAGGTCCTCGTGGAGATCCCACGGATTAGCTGGAGCGACGTCGGCGGCCTCGAGGAGATCAAGATGAAGCTCCGCGAGGCGGTCGAGATGCCCCTGAAGGACCCCGAGGCCTTCAAGCGCATGGGGATCCGCCCGCCGAGGGGCATCCTCCTGTACGGCCCGCCCGGATCGGGCAAGACCCTCCTGGCGAAGGCCGTTGCGACGGAGTCCGAGGCGAACTTCATCTCGATCAAGGGCCCCGAGGTCATGTCGAAGTGGGTCGGCGAGTCGGAGAAGGCCGTTCGGATGATTTTCAAGAAGGCGAAGCAGGTCGCACCGTGCATCGTGTTCCTCGACGAGCTCGACGCGATCGCGCATCGCCGGGGACTCGACTCCGACAGCGGGGTGAGTGAGCGGGTCGTGAACCAGCTCCTCACATCGATGGACGGCCTCGAATCCCTCGAGGGCGTCGTCGTGATCGGCGCGACGAATCGGCCGGACATGATCGACCTCGCGCTCCTCCGCACGGGCCGCTTCGACCGCATCCTACAGGCGCCCGCGCCGGACAAGGCCGCGCGCCATGAGATCCTGAAGGTTCACACGAAGGATATGCCGCTGGAGGGTGTAGACCTCGAGGAGCTCGCGGTCGAGCTGGAACGGTACACGGGCGCGGACATCGAAGGCCTCTGCCGAGAGGCCGCGATGATCGCCCTCCGCGAGAACCGGAAGGCGAAAAAGGTCACGATGGCCCATTTCCAGGAATCGATGAAGATCGTCCGCCCGAGCCTCGACGAAGAGACGATCAAGTTCTACGAGAGCATCGAGACGTGGCTCGGCAAGCGGCGGCCGAAGGTGCCCGAGGTCGCGCCGATCTACGGGTGACCCCGCCGCGCGCTCGACGGGATGTGGACGCAAGGCCGCGCCGGTCCCTTTTTATTCCCAGCGGGCCTTCCCCGGTCCCATGCGCGCCTCGACACCCTGGAAGGAATGGGCGAGGCGGGTCCTCGCGCTCGGAATGTCCCGGCTCGCTCTCGGCTTCGCGATCCTCTTCGTCCTCTTCGCGCTCGCATCGCCCTTCTGGTCCTTCCGCATCGATGACGGTGGCGGGAACTACGTCAACACCGTGTACGGTTGGTGGTCCGTCACCTCGGAGGAGTTCAGGAACGGAGGGTGGGACAAGACGACTCAGTGGTCGTACGCGTCGTCGGACCTCAACCAGCCGAATCTCGCGAGCGCGATGGGAGCCTCGTACCTCTTGGGCGTCATCTACCTCATCATCCTCGTCGTCGTGGTCGTGCTGTTCTCCCTCGAGCGCACACGGACGATGGCTCCCCTCGTGCTGCTGGTCCTGAGCCTCATCGTCGTCATTGGGAGTCTCCTCGCCCTCTTCTATCCGATCCTGAGCGTGCAGAGCGCCGTGACCGCGGACCCGGACTTCGCGCCCCTCGTCATCAGCGGTTTCTGGGGTATCCGGACCGACAGCGCCGGCACCGTGATTTCTTGGGGCGCTGGCCTCGGATGGTGGTTCCTCCTCGTCGCGGTTCTCCTCGGGATCGTCGGCGTTGCCCTGCCGTACGTGAGGAGCGTCCGCGCGATGGGCGCGCCGAAGCCTCGCCCATGGGCGCCCCGCCGCTGAATCGCCACGGTCGAGGCGTCGTCCCTCCGTACGGAATCTTCAAATAGCGAGCGTCGGATGTCTGTCAGACAAGGGATGGGATTCCCGCGGCGGGGCCGTGGGAGCCCTCACCGTCGCGGGTGATGGGATGAAGAAGTTTGCCACTGAACTCAGAGGGAAGACCGTCATGACGAACGACGGGCAGCTCCTCGGGACGATCGAGAACTTCATCATCGACACGAAGACGGGGAAGCTCTCGGACGTCCTGGTGATGCCCGCGGAGAACGTCCCCTCGAAGGGATTCAAGGTGGACCCCGAGGGACGCATCGTCCTGCCATTCCAGGGCATGCGCTCCGTGAAAGACGTCGTCGTGATGAACCTCTGAGCCTTACGTCGATTTCGGCTTCTGCAAGGCCTCGAGCGCGAGCTTGAGCTTGGCCGGTTCCGCGAGGAGGGCCTCGATCACAGCCTCGAGGAGCGCCGCGGTCGACCACACCTCGACCATGAGATCGGCGTCCTTCCCGAAGGACCACTCCGTCCTCGGGGGCACGCGTCAGACCACCGTGCGACTGTCGTTCTGCACGCCGTCGACTTCGAGCACGAACGTGTACGTGAAGGATGCCACGTCGTAGGGATCGACGCGAACATCGACGTTCCACGTGAAAGTCGAGCCGATGGGGATCCGGTCAAGGTTGTAGTACTGGACCGCATCGTATTCCGCGCCGTAGTGGAGCGACTGAATATTCAGATGGAGGTGGTCCGCCTGGATGGACGCCCCGGACGTCCGTAGCGTGACGTCGAACGTCATCGAGGAGAGCACCACGCCGGTTTTCACAATGTCCACGAAGCGCGCCTCGGGTCGTGCCGAGAGCGAGAGCGCGGCCAGGATCCCAACTACGAGCACCGCGGCGATCACGACGACGAGGATCGCCCACAGCCAACGCCGGCTCGCCTTCTTCGCCGGAACCGGCGTCGGGTAGGCGCTCGCCAGCGCGTACGAATATCCCGGCCCTGTCCCAGGGGCGGCCGTGCCGGCAGCCCCGCTCGGTGGGAGCAGCGCCGGGGTCGGCGCAGCGGCTCCCTCGACGGACGGGAGGGGCGTCCCGCAGTTCACGCAGAAGTAGGCTCCCGGTTGGGTGGGAGCGCCGCACGCTCCGCAGAATCGAGAGGCCATTCGACTCACTTCGTAATGTCCTTGAGCTTGCCCGCAAGCTCCGTGAGGTCCATCCCGGTGAGGGCCTTCACGAGGGCAGGGGCCGTCGCCGCGATGTCCACGACGCTCGCGACGAGCTGGGAAGGCCCGCGCTCCCCCATGATGATGAGCTTCTGCGTGGTCTCCAAGGACTTCGCCGCGTTCTGCACGATCTCGGGGAGCCTCTCCACGATCATCTGCGTGACCGCGGCCTTGCCGTACTGCTCCCAGGCCTGGGCCTTCGCGCGCATTGCCTCCGCCTCGGCCAGCCCGGTCGCCTTGATGGCATAGGCCTGGGCCTCACCCTTGAGACGGATGATGTCCGCCTCCGCGGTCCCCTCCTGCCGGATCCGCTCCGCCTCGCCCATTGCGGTCCGCGCGAGCCTCTCCCGCTCGCCTTCCGCGACGAGGATTGCCCGCTCCTTCTCGCCCTCCGCGGTGATGATCAGCCGGCGCTTCTCGCCGTCCGCGACCGCGGCGACCGCGTCGGCCGCTGCCTTTGCGGGCACGACCTGGGCCGCCATCTGCTCCTGCTCCCGCCGGCGGACCTCCTGCTGCTGGACCAGGACCTCCTGCTCCTTCGCGCGGATGTCGATTCTCTTCTGCTCGACGATGAGCTCCTGCTGCCGCTTTGCTGTCTGGAGCTGGAACGCGATCTCCTTGTTCGCTCGCTCGACCTCGACCTGGGCCTCGGACTGCTGTCGGATGATGTCCCGGTCTCGGTGGTATTGCGCGACGCTCGCCTCCGCCTCCGCGTTCGCCTTCTCGGCCTGCTGGGCTGCCTGGGCTTCCGCGATCGTGGCCTCGCGGTTTGCGTTCGCCTTGCCCATCCGTGCGTCGCGCTTGACCTCCTCGGTCCGCTTCACGCCGAGAGCGTTCAGGTATCCCTGCAGGTCCTCGATCTCCTTGATCACGAAGGAGCGGATTTCGATGCCCATGTTGCGCAGGTCGTTCCCCGCCATCCCGAGGATCTTCGACGCAATCGCATCCCGGTCTGAGTTGACCTCCTCGACGGTCAGCGTCGCACAGACGCCGCGGACGTGACCCTCGAGCGTCTTCAGAGCAATCTCGTTGATGTCGTTGTCCGTCTTCCCGAGGAGGTTTTCCGCCGCCGTGTTGAGGGTCGCCTCATCGGAGGAGATCTTCACCTGCGCGACGGCCTTGATGTTAATCTTCGCGCCGGACCGCTTCACATCCGTGACGATGTCCGAGACGACGAGGTCGAGGGTCCGAACATCGAGCTTCAGCCATTGCACGGACTCGACAATCGGGATGATCAGCTTCGCGCCACCCGACAGCACCTGGTATCCGCGGCCCCCCGCCCTCTTCTGCTTCTTTCCGTAGACGATCATCGCCATGTTCGGCGGCACTTTCTTGTAGCGACTCGCATAGAGCACGATCGCCGCGAACACCACGCCCACAATCACCAAGATTACCGGTCCAATCAGATCCTCCACCGCCACAACGCTCACCCCTCAGACCTTGTGCACCCTCACCGAATTCCCAACGACTTCGTCCACGACGACATGCTCGTCGGTCCCGATCGCCTCCTCCGAGATCGCTTGGAGCAGGGTCCGGCCGCGGGCCTCCGTGATCACGACGACCTGTCCGGGCTGGCCCGGCTTGATCGGAACCATCACTTGCCCGCGGTATCCGACGAGGCTCGCGAGATCCACGCGGGTCTCCGCCTGCGTCTTCACGAAGACGTTGAGCATCAGGACGTACATCCCGCCGCCGACGAGGGCCGCGCACGCGAGGGCAAGGAGCGGCACGACAATCGAACTGAAGCCCAGAGCTTCGAAGATCGTGCCGAACCCGCCGAAGGCGGTGCCGAAAGCGGCGACGATCGGGAGGCTCAGCGGACTCAAGCCCGTGTCCACGCCGCCTCCGACGTCATGGTCAAAATCCGCACCGATGTCTCCCAGCACCATCACGAGGAGCAGAAGGACCAGGAAAGCGAGCATGATCCAAACGTAGATGCTCAGCCCGAGAAACAGGGCCATGGTCTCACCTCTCCTCCCGCTCGCGCCATTCCCGCGACACGGATTCCGATTTCCTCGAAGGGAGCCCGACGACCTCCGCGGCGCCGACCGCGCGGGCTCCGCAGTTCGAGCAGAACGCGTCCCCCGCGTGGAGCTTCACCCCGCAGTACGCGCAGTAGGCTCGGGCCGTAGTCCAATCGCGAACGGCCGTCGGAGGGGTCGGGGCCGTGGCCACGGGCTCCGCCCGTGTCTTTGACAAGCGAGACTCGGGTTCTCGCGGAGCCGATTTCTGCGAAGCGCGAGGGTTCGCCTCGAACACGGTGCCGCACTCGTCGCACTTCGTCGCGTCCGGGGAGACAAGGGCGCCGCAGATGGGACAGATGTAGCCACGGAAGACGACCCCGCGGCGACCGAACCCTAGGTCCCGGTTCGGATTGAAGAGGAGCTCTCGGCCGGGGTGGAAGGTCAGCTCGCGACCCGGACTGAACTCAAGCCTTCGGTTCGAATCGAACTGAAGCTTGCGGTTGGGGTCGAAATTCAGGACGTCGCCCATTCCCCCACCCCAGGTAGGTTGGACATTCTGGAGCGAGCGCATAAACGTTGTGCTGGAACTCCGCGGAGGGCTCTAGAGCAGGACCCGCTTCTCCTCTTTGACGACATTCAGGACGACCTGCGTGTACGTGTTCTCAACGTACTCCATCGACCCGAGTCGCTTGATGAACGCGTCGAGTTCTCGTGTGGTCCTCAGGCGGACGACGACGATCGAGTCCCACTCGCCGGTGACGTCGTACACGTGCGTCACGCGGTCGTCCCTCGCGATCCTGCGTTGCACGTCCAGGAGCTTCCCCTTGTGGATCTTCACGCCGACGACGGCCATAACATCGAAACCCATCTTGAGCTCGTCGATGAGCGGGGCATAGCCCATGATGATGCCTTCGCCCTCGAGCCGTCGGATGCGGCTGGAGACGGTGCCGATGCTCGCCTTCACCTCCCGTGCGATGTCCCGGTACGACTTCCGCGCGTCCGCATTGAGGTGTCGCAGGATCTCGAGGTCGAGTTCGTCCAGCCCCGCGGAGGTCGTCATGCGCAACCGCCGACGCATCGTGTCCTCGCTTAAGACCCTTGCTCCGTCCCCCATCGAACCGGCCTCGCCGACGAGGAAGCGCACTTGAAACAGGGGCGGGGCTCAGCGGAATCGCAATGCTGGAGGCGGAACTCCTCCTCAAGGTGCCGAAGGACTGGATGTCCGAGATCACGGACCGCTTCGGCGTGCGGGTCAAGGTCCTCGATCGCAAGCCGTACGGGAAGCAAGGGGTCCACGACCTCGTGGAGCTGGTGGTGAAGGACCAGGACCTCGAGGAGGTCCGGTCACACGTCCGGTGGAATCCGTTCGTCGCGAAGGCCTCGTTCTACACGACAGAGGAAGGCAAGGCCCTCGGCGCTGTGTCGACCGCTGAGGATGGCCACCCCGAAGAAGTCTGGCGAGCAGCCCCCCGGTGGCGGTCCCGTTCGGCGACTCTGACGGGCCAGGAGTCCGTCGCCGACCTCGTTGCGGACCACCCCGAGCTTCGGCTGCTGCATCTCTCCTACGGCATCTGCTCCTGCTGCGCGGGCGACTCGACGCTCCCGATGAGCGCCGACGTGCGAGGAATCCGCTGGGAAACGATGCTCGACGATATCCGCCGCGAATTGGGGTAGTCCCGGTAGTCGGGCTTGCTTGGGGCGCCCCGCCGACCAGAACCTTTATGGCCCTTCGTCGAATCGCGCGGCAGGAAGGGAGGAGCGGCATGGCCGACGACCCCACGGAGACGACGATTCTCGAGATTGCTAAGAAGGAGAAGGTGCAGTTCGTCCAGATTCAGTTCATGGACCTCCTCGGGTTCGTGAAGACGGTCACGATCCCGACGACGAAGCTCGAGCGCGCGCTGCACGAGGGCGTCGTCTTCGACGGGTCCTCCGTCGTGGGCTATGCGACGATCGAGGAGAGCGACATGCGCGCCCATCCCCTGCCCGAGACGTTCCGGATCTTCCCGTGGACCTCTGGGGACCTCAAGACCGCGGGGATCGTCTGCAACGTGTACGACTCGAAGGGGAACCGCTTCACCGGGGATCCGAGGTACGTCCTCGAGCGGGTCATGAAGCAGGCCCGGGCGATGGGGTATGTTCCCCAGACCGGGCCGGAGTACGAGTTCTTCCTCTTCAAGATGGGGCCCGACGGCCGCCCGACCGCCACCCCGAGCGACGCCGGGCGATACTTCGAGCAGCTGCCCATGGACGCGGGCGAGCTGGTGCGGAAGAAGGCGTCCCTGTACGGGAATGAGATGGGGTTCGACGTGGAGGCGAGCCACCACGAGGTCGCCCCGGGACAGCACGAGCTCGACCTCCGGTACGCGGACGCGATGACGTCCGCGGACCGTGTCCTGTTCCTCAAGCACCTGATTCGGACGGTCGCCCTGGAGCATGGCCTCCACGCGACCTTCATGCCGAAGCCCATCTTCGGCGTCAATGGCACGGGGATGCACGTCCACCAGAGCCTCCTCACGCCCGACGGAGAGAACGCCTTCTTCGACCCGACCGCGAAGTGGGAGCTCTCCGAGCTCATGCTCCACTACCTGGCGGGCATCCTGGCCTTCGCCCGAGAGACGTGCGCGGTCGTGGCCTCCTGGGTCAACTCCTACAAGCGGCTCGTGCCCGGCTACGAGGCGCCCGTATACATCTGCTGGGCGAACAAGAACCGGTCCGCGATGGTGCGCATCCCGCAGGGCCGCGGCATGTCGACGCGGATGGAAGTCCGGAACCCCGATTCCGCGGGGAATCCGTATCTGCAGTACGCGGCCATGATCGCGGCGGGCCTCGCGGGGATCGAGAAGAAGCTCGAGCCGCCCGGGCCGATCGAAACGGACCTCTATGCCCTCACCGCCGCGGACCGGCGGAAGCTCGGGGTGGCGTCCCTGCCCGGCAACCTGGAGGACGCGCTCGACGAGCTCGAACGGTCCGAGCTCATGCGGGAGACCCTGGGCGCGCACGTCTTCACCCACTTCTTGTATCTGAAGCGACAGGAATGGGATGACTACCGCATCCGTGTGACGGACTACGAGCTCGCGAAGTTCCTCCCGATCCTCTAGGCCGGGACGGGGCCATCGGGTTTAAGCTGGGGAACGTCTCTCGTAACAGGGAAGCTATGGCGGAGAAGGACGCGATCGCGGAGGAGCGCCGGATCCTCAAGGAGGCCGGCATCCTGGACGGGAAGCTGCTCGACAAGATGGACGTCTATCCCGGCGATCGGGTGCGCCTGCGGTTCTTCTATCCGCAGCACGGGTTCGAGGAGATCATCGGCCACTTCCTCGGCTTCTACACGCTGTACGAGGGCCCCGAGGGCGGTGGGGACCTGAACCTCGTCGTCCGCACCTCGAAGGACGGCCGCACGACGGTCCTGTACAAGGACCGCGCGTACCTCGAGGAGTTCGAGGTCCTCGAGCCGAACCCCGACGTGCGCGATCAGATCCGGGACTTGGACGCCCGCCACGGCCGGGCCATCGGGCGCGAGTTCGGCTAAGCGGGCCCCTCATCCGGGTCGGAACCGGAGGGCGCTCCAGATGTCCTCGAGCGCGACGTTCCGGACAGGCCGGATTCCTTTCCGCACGAGGTGGCTCGCGAGGATATCCCGGTTCAGGTCCGTGCCGAGCTGACCCGCCTTCGGGTAGGCGACCCACGTCGGGCGATCGGCCATCGCTGCGGCCAGGATGAGCGATTCGTGCGGCCTGAGAGAGGCCTTCGTGGCCGCGAACACAAGGAGGGCGCCGGAGTCTCCGCTCGTCGTCGGCACGTCGAGCGCGAGTCCCGGCGGCACGCCGATGAGCCGGACGGCCTGGCCCTTCAGCTGAAGCTTCGTCGCGATGTCCATGGGGATTCCCTGCCTGCGGGCCTGTCTCTTAAGCCCCGGGGATTCAGTACTCGTCGATGCCCTGGGCGAGCGCCTGGAGCCGGGCGATCCGCTGCTGGATCGGCGGGTGCGTCCGGAACAGGGAGACGAACGTGCTCGCGGAGAACGGGTTCACGATGAACAAGCCCTGGGACGTCGGGCTGCCGAACGTCAGGGGCCGGCGTCGGTTCGCGACCTCGAGCTTCTGGAGCGCGGAGGCGAGGGCGAGCGGCTGTCCGATCGTCATCGCCCCGCTGTAGTCCGCCTTGTATTCCCGGCTGCGGGAGATCGCGAGTTGGACCAGTAGTGCGGCAATCGGCGCGAGGACCATCCCGACGACTGCCAGGATCACGGCCGCACCCCCGTTCTCGCGGCTCCGGGAGCCGCCGAGGAGGGTGTTCCACCAGAACATCCGCGCGAGGAACGAGATCGCCCCGGCGATCGTGGCCGCGACGGACATCACGAGGATGTCGCGGTTCTTCACGTGGGAGACCTCGTGGGCGAGGACGCCGCGGAGTTCGTCCTCCGAGAGGAGGTTCAGGATCCCCTGCGTCACCGCGACGACCGCGTGGTTCGGGTTCCGGCCCGTCGCGAACGCGTTCGGCGTCTGCGTCGGCACGATCGCGACCTTGGGCATCGGAATGCCCGCTTGCTGGGACACCTGCCGCACGATGCGGTAGATCTCCGGGGCTTCGGATTCCGTGACGATCTTCGCGCGATAGGACCAGAGGACCATCCGGTCCGAGAGGAAGTAGGCCACGGCGTTCATCAGGCCCGCGAAGACGACGAAGACGAGGACGGAGCTAACCCAGTCGTTGTACAGGACCGTGCCGATCGCCCAGCCGAAGACGACGAAGATCGCCGTCAGAGCGGCGAACAGGGCCACCAGCCGCACACGGGCTCCCATGGTATCTTCACCCCACCGTGATTGGGATGGAAGAGGACTCGCAGGTCCCTTATCAACTTGACGCCGGAGTGCCCGTCTCGAGGGTGAACCCTTGCGCCTCCACGACGCTCACGCCTCCCGGTGGGAGGGCCCGCACGACCTCCTCGATCGGGACGGCGAGGATTGCCGCGAGACGTTTCGCGATTCGATCGCGGTCCTCCTTGCCCGGTGCGATCACCGCGTATCGGGTGGACCGCGCGGTGACGGCGGACACGGGTCCGCCCATGATCTTTCGATGCCCCTCGACCTCGACCTCGCCGACCGCAAGCCGGACGGGCAGGTCATGGAAGTAGTTCCGTTTCCCGCGGATCATGAAGGCCCCGCGGGGGAGGAACTCCCCGGACTCCGCCTGTTTCGACACCTGCTCCGGGAGGACCCAGTAAGCGCTGCCGCTCGCCATGCCCGCGGACCATGCCTTGCTGTACGCGAGGGCGAACTCGCACGCCTCGCGGAGCGTTGCCTCCGTGCCCTTCGAGCCCCCCTTGATGACCGTGGAGGGCGCGCCATGGAGGTCCGCATGGGCGTAGCGGTCGCCCTCCTTCAGGTGCTTCTTCACGAGCTGGTCGTTCGTCCTCGCATCGCGCCCGCCGAGGATGAGGAGACCCTCCGAGGAGATCGTCCATCGGTAGGCGTCGAACCACATCGCCTTCGTCGCCCGGACCCTCGGCCTTTTGGCGACCTTCGCGGCCTTGTGGCGGGCCGCCTCGATCTCCGTCTGCGTGGCGGCGATCGCTTCCTCCACGCGCTGGGCCTTGAGCTGGGCCTCGCGTCGCCGGTCGTACAGGGCCTGCGCGTTCCCCGTGACGTCCTTCTCGTAGTCGAGGATGAGGGCGTCGAAGTCGCCGATCGCCAGGGTCACGGTGTGCGCCCGTCGGTCCACGGCCTTCACCTGGCCGTGCGCCGGCGCCTCCCGGCCCTCTCGGATCGCCCGCAGCAGCTCGTCGAAGACCGCGTAGTGCGCATAGAGGAACACCGCCTGGGCCTCCAGGCGCGCGGCCTCTCCACGAAGCGCCTCGAGGGACTCGCGCTGTTGCGCGATCCGCCGCTCGAACTTCGCGGCCACGCCCTCCGCGACGGCCGCTTCCGTCGGCACAATCGAGAGGTATTGGGAGAGGGCCTCGTTGAACGTCGGGAACGCGCGTCGATCAAACCCGGCGTATTGCGCCAGCTCGATCGGAATCGCATCGATCGCCGTTCCGTCCCTCAAGACGACCGCGGGCCGGCGTTCCTGCTCCACCGCCACGACGATGTTGTTCAGCGCCGTGTAGAGCGCATCGACGTGCGCGTCCGAGAGGTCCTTCACTTTCGTCTCCTTTGGGACCCCCGCGAGGAGGCAGAGCTCCTCCGCGTACTGGCCCCCGAGGTTGAAGACGCTCGCGAGGACCCGGACCACCTGCCCCTTCGCACCGTGCAGCGTCCCTCGGAATCCATCCCGGTCGAGCTCGAGCGGATCCACGCCGACCTTCGGGAACGCATACGGCTCGCCGGGCCTCACCGTCCGGTCCCGGTACTCCTGCGCCGTGAGGCAGGCGACGGTTTCGTCGTCCCGGGTGACGACGAGGTTCCCTTTCCCGAACAACTCGAAGATGATCCGATAGGACTCGGCGCCGCGGTCCGCTACGAAGATCGCGATCCGATCGAATCCTCGCTGCTCGACCGCCCTGATTCGGGCATTGTCGAGGAGCCGCCGCAGGGTCTGCGCGAACGGCGGCGGGCTTTCTGGCTTGTCCTCGACCTCGTGGAGGCAGAGCCACTGCCCCGCTTTGTGATAAAGCTCCCTCCGGCCTTCGGGCGCGTTGATGCGCACGATGACCTCGTCGTCTCGTTGGTACACCTTGTCGATGTATCCGCCGACAAGGCCTTGCCACTCCGCGACGAGGGCGCGGAGGTCAAAGGAGGAGAGGGAAGTCTTCATGCCAGAATCCGCTGAAGGCCGGGAGGTTACTTGATGATTCCGTCCTACAGCCGGACGTCGTAGGTGAGGGGGAAGGTAACCCGCCGGTTGAACGCCTGGAGGCTTTCCGGATCGTCCGGGTCGAATCCGTCCTCAATGAGCGGCCCGATGGCACGGAGGAAGTCCTTAACGCGGGGATCCTCTTCCGCGATTTCCGCGAGGGACCTGGGCTTTGCCGAGTCCGGGAATTCGAGGACGCGGATCATCGTCCCTTCCCGGAGGAAGAGGGTGTTCCTCGTGGCCCCCATCTTCTGGGCAGAGAACCGTCCCGCCGCGGGATCGTTTAATAGTCGTTCGAACTCCGACTCCATTCCGGCCTTGGCCCGGAACGAGAAGGCGATCAGCATGGGACCGGGCGCCGCAAGGCACCGTCGGCCTTGAGGCTATGCCTTTCCCCTCACCTCCGGAGGCGGGGGAAATCCTCGAGGGCCACGCGGGCCGCGTTGTGGCCCGGCGCCCCGGTGACGCCTCCCCCAGGATGGGCGCTGCTCCCACACAGGTAAAGCCCCTTCACTGGAGTGCGATAGCCGGACCATCCAGGCACCGGTCGAAGGGAGAACAGCTGGTCCGGCGTCATGTCCGTCTGGTAGATGCACCCGCCCGGCAGGCCCCATTCCCGCTCCATGTCGAGCGGGGTGAGCACCTCGCGGGCCTCGATCGCCTTCGGCAGGTTCGGCGCGTACCGGGCAAGGGTCTCGATGAGGAGGTCCCCCACCTCCTCTCGCCGTTCGTCCCATGTCCCGCGGCGGAGGTCGTAGGGGAAGTACTGGGCGAAGATGGAGAGGGTAAACTTCCCGGGCGGCGCGAGGCTCGTGTCCGTCACGGAATGGAGGACGCAGTCCAGGAAAGGATCCTTCGAGGGCTCGCCCCACTTCGCATCGTCCCAGGCCCGCTCGAGGTAGTCCACGGACGGGCAGACGTCGATGTAGCCCTTGTGGTGAGGCTGGACCGTCTTGCCCGGCCGGCAGGTGAAGTCGGGCAGCTCCGACAGGACGCAGTTCACCTTCGTCACGACGCCGGAGGCTTTCACCCGTCGGACCTTGCCGAGGAACTGCGGATCCACGGCCTCCGCGTCGACGAGCCGGAGGAACGTCGTCTTCACGTCGACGCTCGAGAGGACCGCGCGGGTTTCGACCTGCGTTCCGTCGGACAGCTCGACCCCGGTCGCTTGGCCGTGGGCGGTCCGAATCTTCCGGATTCCGGTGGAGGTCCGGATCGTCGCGCCAAAGTGCTCGGCGGCCTTCGCGAGCGCGAAGGAAATCCCGCCCATCCCACCTTTCGCGTACCCGAAGGTCTGCTTCACGCCGTTGATCTCGTGGAGGAGCATGTGGCCGAGCATGAGGGCGGTCCCCGGCGTCTTCGGGCCCGCCGGAAGACCGATCGTGGTCGCGGTGACGAGCATCGCCTTCACCTCCTCGGATTCGAAGAACTCGTCGAGCAGCTCCGCGGCGCTCTCCAGGAGGATTCGCTTCGCGAGTTCTTCCGCTTCCTCGCCGCGGAACATGCTGAGGAGGTCCGGCAGCGAAGGCGGCGGCTCAAGGACCATCGCCTCGATGAGCTCCATCACCTCGGTCCAGAACTTGACATATTTCGGATAAGCGTCCGCGTCCTTCGTCGAGAACCGCGCCAGCTCCTTGCGGTTTCGCTCGGCGTCGTTCCATAGGAGAATCGAGTCGCCGTCTGGGAACGGGAGGAAGAACTGCGGGTCGAACGGATGGACCTCGTAGCCAAACCGCGCGAGCTCGAGATCTCGGACGATCTCCGGTCGAAGGAGTCCTGCGGAGTACGCGAGGCGAGAGAATTTGACGCCCGGGAAGATCTCTTCCGTGACGCTGGCCCCGCCCACCACGGGCCGCCGCTCACACACGAGGACCTTCAGGCCCGCCCTCGCGAGGTAGGCCGCGGCGACGAGTCCGTTGTGGCCGCCGCCGATGATCACCGCGTCGTAGGCCGCCATGGTCTCCTCGCGGGCCTCCGGCTATGCCGGTTTCTCGCGGTGCTCGTAGTACTCGTACGCGGACATGGGCTTCGAGTAGTCGACCCGCCACGCGCGATCCTGCGGCGGCCGCTTCCCGAGGGCCCGGGCCATCTCTCGGATGTGGACGGGTATCGTGCCGCAGCAGGCGCCGATGTAGTTCACGCCCATCGCGGCGGCTTCCCTCGCGTACGCGGCCATTTCCCTCCGGGACAGCATGAGGGTCTCGAGCTCGAAGGGGAACTGGGGAAGGCTCGTGAAGTCGGGCTTGTCGTCGGGCGTGCGGATCGCGGTGGGCTGCGCCGCCACGTACACGTCGACCGCCTTGCGCATCTCCGCGACGATCGGCAGCGTGTGCTTCGGATCCCGCAAGCAGTTCACCCCCACGATGTCGGCGCCCGCGGCCGCGAGGGCCCGTGCGCAATCCGCGGGCGTCTTGCCCTCCGCGCTGATCGGGTTCTGCTCGAAGCACATCGTCGTCATGACCGGCAGGCCCGTGGCCTTCGCCCGCTCCGTGGCCAGCAGGGCCTCGCCGAGCCAGGAGAAGGTCTCGCAGATCACGAAGTCGATGCCGCCTCGTGTCTGGACCTCGAGCTGCTGATCGAACTCCCTCCGCACGCGGTCCGCGGACTTCGGATCCTTCGGGTCGTAGAGCCACGTCAGGCTGAGGTTGCCGGCGACGAGGGCCCTCTCGCCGGCGACCTCCCGGGCGATGCGCACGGCCGCTCGGTTCAGCTCCCGAACGCGGTCCGCATACCCCGTCGTCCCGAGCTTCTCCTTGCTTGCGTAGAACGTAAGAGCCTGAAGGACCTCCGATCCCGCATCGAGGAATTCCTGGTGGAGCTCGCGGACGGCCTGCGGGTGCTCGATCACGACCTCGGGCGTGAAGGGGCCCGCCTGGACGTACCCCCGTTTCTCGAGTTCGATGAGGTATCCGCCATCGCCGAGGACGACGCCCTCCTCAAGCCGCTCCAGGATCCCTTCCCTGCAGGATCGAGGCCGTCCCGCGCGCCGAGCCTTCCGCCCCGTTTTCTTCGAACTCAACCGTTCCCCTCCTCGATGTCTGGACCCCACGCTCACCAGGTGGGCACCGGAGATACGGCCCGGGACTAAATAGCCGCCGGATTGGGGTGCGTCACCAGTGGTCCCAATGGAGGATCTCCTCGAGCGGGAGGTGCTCCGGGATCTCCGGGGTCTCCGCGGGCCGACCGATCGGGACGAGGGCCACCGGGCGGACATGGCTTGGGAGGCGAAGGAGCCGGCTTACCGCATCCTCGTCGAAGGCGCCGACCCAGACCGTCCCATAGCCCGCGGCGTGGGCCGCGAGGAGGAAGTTCTGGGTCGCGGCCGCGGCGTCCTGGATGGAATAGAGGTCTCGACCCCGCCGGCCGTACTTCGTGACGCGGGAGAAGTTCGCGCAGACCACGAGGACCGCGGGCGCCTGCGCGACGAAGTCCTGGTCGATCGCGGCGCGGGCGAGGCCTTTCCGCGTGGCCGCGTCCCGGACGACGATGAAGTCGCGGGACTGGAGGTTCCCTGCGGAGGGCGCCCAGTTCGCGAGTTCCACGAGTTGCTCAAGGACGCTCTGGGGGATCGGCTCGGGCTGGAACGCCCGGACGCTGCGCCGGTCCCGAAGGGCTTGTCGGAGTTCCATGCGAGTGGGAACTTCGCCGGGCCCTTCAACGTGTGGAACCGGTTATATGGATTCCGCGGGGTCGTCGCTCCACCGGGCCTGCGATGCGCACCGATAGGCTGAAGTAACGTAGGCTTCTTGGCCCGCTACGCCGCCGCAGTGGCTTAGTGGTATAGCGGCGCCTTGGTAACCACCCGGAAGGGCGGCCAGACAGGCGCAGGTCGGGGGTTCAATTCCCCCCTGCGGCTCTCGCGCGGCCTGATTCGGTCTGCCCGAGCGGAACCGACAACAGGGAAATTTGGCGGCGGCGACGGAGGGCTTTGGGCCGTCTGGTCGCCGCCGCGGCGGTCCTAGTTCTCCACGATGAGCTCGCTCGTGTACGGGACCGACCGTAGGCTGTCCTTCACGGGCGAGGCGGCCTCCGCGATCTCCTTGAGCTTCTCGAGGTCCGTCCTCGATGCGGAGCTCTTCACGGTGATCCTCGCGTGGATCCGCTGGTAGCCGGGCCGGACCGCTCCGGGCTCCGGGAGGCCAAGCATCCCCTGGAGGTCGATGTAGCCGGTGAGGTCCATTCGGACGCGCTCCACGGGGATCCCGAGATGCGCGCCGAACGTGGTGAAGCCGCCGGAGACACACGCGCCGAGCGATGCGAGTAGGCCTTCGACCGCCGCGGCCCCCTCGTCCCTTCCGAGGAGCTCAGGTGGATGGCCACCCTCGAACCGGAACGTGTGCGTTCGGCCCGCGATTGGCTGACCGCCCAGCGTCGGCTGCCCAGTCCTCGATCGCGTGTGGAACCCGTAGTCGGTGTCCGCCTGCACGGTGAACGTCGCCTTCGCGACCGCCGGCGTCGCCTTGACCGCCTCGATGACGCCGTTCAGGGCCCTCACTTCGATCCCATTCACAATCCCGCTCCCCACGACCTTGTCCTTCTCTTGTGTCTGTGCCATGTTGGTCACTGAACGAGGCGAGGTTTCGGGGAGTCAATGGGCTGTCGGAATGCCTCGCCCGGAATCCGGACAGAGAATCTCACCCCGCTGACCGTTTTCGGGGCGGGGTTCCGGAATTTCGGTCAAGGGACTTCAGCGTTTCCTCGATCGCCGCGTCGATCCAATCCGTATACTCGGACCAGCCTCGGAACACGAGCGCGGACACCTTTGCGATGCCGGGGATGAGGCGCCCCCGCTGGCGCATCGCCTCGATGTCGCTCGTGGAGTCCGCAGCGAGAAGGACGTCGAAGTTCCCCAAGGTGGGGGAGGCGGGGACGTAGTGGTACAGGTACCGGTCCTCGTACGTGCGGAGGACCCGCTGGGGAGCCGATGCGTCGGCCTGCGGCGTGGTATAGAACAGGAGCTCGAAGAGGACCGTCCCCGGGGCCCTGCTTGGATCCACTGCCGGACCGATGAACATGCTGCCCTCCCTCATCATCCGGTCGTATCGCCGCCGGACCGTCCGCGCGCTCATCCCGAGCTCGTCCCCCACCTCCGTCAGCGGCCGGCGGCCCCGATAGCGCAGGGCCTTCACGATGCGCCAGTCCGAGCGCGTGAGCGCGCGGGATACCGGGGGCATGTCGCGGTCGTAGAACCGGGTCGGGTTCCCGTCCCCCGTGAACTCCGCGAGAAGGCGCAGCTTCTTGCTCAGGTCGTGCTGAGCGCGGTACGTGACCTCAACGCACATCTCGGCGCCGAGGAAGTTGTGGACCTCCACGAGGCCGTCGATCGGCTGTAGACGCTCCATGGCTGCCGCCTTCCGGTCGTCGTCGGGCACGCGGAACAAGTACGCCGCGGACGCGACGCCGAGGTGGCGGAAGTTCGGGTATACCTGATAGAAGCGGATGAATCCCGACGCTTCCATGCGGGCGAGGTGCGCCTTCACGGTCTCCGGTCCGACGCGGAGCCGCTTCGCGATGTAGGACGGCCTGAGCACCTCGGGTTTCTGGGGCCGCTGCCCGTACGGACGGATTCCCATCGTTCGCAGTAGCTTGAGGTCGAGGGGGTCCACAAGCCTCGAACGATCCGCTGGGCTTAAATGTCTTGAGTCTTCGACGCTCGCGCAGGTCGCTAGGTCCTCCGCGCCAACGGGCCCCCTCCCTCCGGTGCCCGACCAAGTCCCTGCCTGCGGGCCTGAACTGCCGCGGCATGAGTGCCACCCGGTCTACAGTCACATGATCGTGAGTAGATTCGATCGAAACCGTCCTACGACGAGGGACGCGGTTGGCCCTTAGTCCCGAAACCCTGGTCGATTCCCGCGGAACACACCCGCGTCCCGGTAAGGCGCAGGTCGGGGGTTCAGCTCCGCTTGTCGCTCCTTCTCCGAGCTGGAGCCCTTTCGCGTGGCTAGTAGATCGGCTTCAACGTCTCGATCTGTTTGAGGCCCTCTTGCATCGTCTGGGTCGGTACAATTTCGACGCTGTTCCACTGGATCATTCCGCTTTGCGTAACGAAGTCGTTGACCGCATCGACGTTGTCGGACTCCACGATGGCGAAGCCCCGGTGCTCGTTCGAGACCAGCGGGCCCGCGAGAATCTTGACGCCCAAATCGCTGGCCAACTTCGGAAGCTCAGCGGCCTGATTGATCACCAATTTCCGGATCGTCGAATTCGCGGTCGGGCACTGGTCTGGCGGATGCGTCATCACCAAAACGAACTGGGTCATCTCCTCTCCTCTCTTGTCCGATGCCCTCCTCGGTACTTGAACATTCGTCGATTGCGCACGGTCCGGTTGCTGTCGCCTACCGCGGTTTCGGCGTTTCGTTCCCGGGTATTCCCCCCAAGCACTGTGGCGATGGGCGCACGAGGTCAGCGCCCAAGACGCAGCGACGCACAAACCTTCGGGGACCGAACCTGCGGCAATCGAGGAAGGTTCCGGGGAGATTCCCGGAAAAACGCTATGGACACTCCTCCGGTTGCGCGCTCGGAGGTGAAAACCACCGTGAAACATACGAAACTCACCACCACGGGGCATCGCTATGGCTACGTGTACTTCCTATAGGGTCCGTTGGAATCCCATTGGAACGCCTTCGAGCGGATCGTGGAGTATCTGAAAGCGAGAGGGGATCGTCGTGCAAGGAAGTGAGAGGAAGTCTATGATGAAGCCGGCGGTGTGGACGCTCGCGGTGCATGCATCGGACTCGTCTTGGGCGTCCTCATCGCCCTCCTGTTCCAGGCGGTCCTGACGTCCCCCTCCTGTTCGTCGCGTTCGGCCACGCCTTGGGCGGCCTCGGACCCTTCGTGCTCGTCGCGGATGTCTTCAAAGCGGCGGCGTCGGCCGCGTTCTTCTACCTCGGCTTGCAGTAGCGACTCATACCCCGAGCGTTTGGCCGCATACCACCGCGCGGCCGACGGAGGCCGATCTCACATCTTCAACGGCTCAGAGCGGGCGCGACGTCGACGCTGCCGAGACTTCCGCCGGGAACGGTGCCATGAGGTAGGTTCCGAGGCCGAGGGCCCAGAGGAGTTCCGGATACACGATCATCCGTTCCATCCCGCCCACTCCCAAGCCCAGAGTGACCCTGGCGATGTAGAGGACGAGCGCGATGAGCCCGACCGCGCCCAGGATGACCGATACGTACCGGAAGGGGGACTTCACGATCGTGTACGACCAAAGGGCCGAGACGCCACCGAACACGAAGGTGATCGCCGACACGATCGAGTGCGCAACGCCTGCCGTCTCCGGGAGGAGCCCCACGCCCATGGCTCCCACTCCCGTGATGAGGAGCAGGATCGGGAAGACCATTTGGTGCGAAGCGCGCCAGAAGAGGTAGGCGCCGATCACGGCGAGCAGGCCGAGGAGAATGACCGAGGCGTTGAAGATGTTCGCCGTGGGCTGATAGATGACGCAGCCCGTATCGGTGCACGTGGCTCCCAGGTCGCTGATGTAATTGTCCGAGATGCTGTAGTCGGGATAGAGCGCCTCCGCGATGAGCATCCCCACGAAGAACTGAGCGGCCGCCACGAAGACGAGGAGGCCCGCGAGCATACGAGGATCAGAGCGCATGGAAGACCATCGATGTGGGTCCCTTAAGACTTGTGACGGGGCCGTTGGCGCCGGATCGTCCGCCTCGAACGTATGCACAAAGGTACGACGCCGACAAGGAACTCGCTCCCGCGCCGGCCACTTCCCGGGGTCACGCGGACGGTCTCTGCGCGAACGCTTTGCGCACCACCTCGGCATCCGTTGGGGACGCCTCGGTGCCGGCCTCGGACCGCCCGTGGTTCGCGACGCTTTGAGGTTTTCGCCACGGCTCGGGCCACGGCGATGAGCCAGTCCGCTCGGCGGCCCCCGTACTCCAGGCGCACATAGCGGTCGAGTTCCTCCCGGCATCGCGCGCGCGGCCCTGGCGCGGATCCGTCGTACGACGCTCCCATGTTTTCCTTTACGCGCTCATGGTCGACGGCTTGCGTCCGTTCCTAGAGGCGTACCGGTCCGCGGCGGGCTCGACGTAGCGGAGACCGCCCGGCATGGGCTCACTGAGAATCCCCTTCGCGCGAAGGCGGATTAGCACGGAGTGTCCCACCCGAAAGGCTTGCCCGGCGCCGAATCGGGCTCGCGGGGGCCGACAGGCATCTTTGTTACGTTGGCGAAGATACTGGACACCAGTGGCACTCATCCGGAGCGCCGGGGCGCGCACTCGCGACGGACCGACCGTCCCTCCGTTCGGGTCGCCGAAGCGCCACGTGCGGGCTGTGGGCTACGACCTGGCCATCCTAGCCGCCCGGGTGTACGACGGGAGCGGCGGCCCCGCGCGGAGAGTCGACCTGGGCATCCGGAGGGACACGATCGCCAAGGTCGGGCGCGTGTCCAAGCGGGAAGCCTCGACGGTCCTGGACGCCGAAGGCCTTTGCGTCGCGCCTGGCTTCATCGACATCCACACGCACTCCGATCTCCCCTTGTTCGCCTGCCCTACCGCAGACAATGCGGTGGGCCAGGGCGTGACGACGGAGGTCATCGGGAACTGCGGTCAAAGTGCCGCCCCCTTCCGGCCGAACAGCGGGAGCGACCTCGCCGAACGCGCGCGCAGACTCGGCGTCGACCTCCGCTGGAGGAGCTTCGCGGGTTACCTCCGGGCGCTGAGGCGGCTGCGCCCCGCGATCAACGTCGTGCCGCTCGTCGGCCACGGGGAGCTCCGCGCCGCGGCCATGGGCTTCGAAGCCCGGCGTCCGGAGCCGGCCGAGCTCGAGGCGATGGAGGCCCTCCTGGAGGACGCCATGGACGCGGGGGCCTTCGGCCTCTCCAGCGGCCTCATCTATCCCCCTGGCTGCTATGCGTCCGCCGACGAACTCGTGCGCCTCGCGGGCACGGCAGCGAAGGCGGGAGGCCTGTACGCGAGCCACATCCGGGGCGAGGGCGCGACCCTCGTGGTGGCCGTCCGGGAAGCCCTGGAGACAGCGAGGCGCGCGCGGGCGCCGCTGGAGATCTCCCATCACAAGGCCACGGGGCCCCGGCACTGGGGCGCGACGCGCACGACCCTCGCGATGATTGATGCGGCGCTGGCCGAAGGCCAGAGCGTGGCCATGGACGTGTACCCATACACGGCGAGTTCGGCGGAACTCTACGCCCTCCTCCCGCCGGGCGCCCTCGAGGGAGGCACGAAGGCCCTCGTCGAGCGCCTGAAGGATCGGGACCACCGGAGGGCTTATGTGCGCAGGATTCGGGAGGACCTCGATTCCTGGGAGAACACCGCCGGCGAGGCGGGCTGGGGCGCGATCGTCTTCTCCGCCTCCCCGACGGGCAGGAACCGTCGCCTCCAAGGGCAGACCCTGCAGCAGATCGCACGGCGTCGGGGCACGGATCCCGCGGAGGCGCTGTTCGACCTGTTGATCGAGGAGGAAGGCGATGGGGAGATCATCGTGCACGACGTGTCGGAGGACGACGTGATGCGGGTCTACCGCCACCCAAGGACCGTGGTGGGCTCCGACGGCTGGACGTCCTCTCGCCGGGGCGCACTGGCTCCGCTGGGGATTCATCCGAGGGCCTGGGGGACCTTCCCGCGCTTCCTCTCGCGATACGGCCGCGGACGATTGATGTCCACGGCACGGGCGATTCATCGGGCCACGGGCCTGCCGGCGGCCCGTCTCGGGCTCGCGGATCGGGGTCTGGTCCGGGAGGGATACAAGGCCGACCTCGTCGTCTTCGACCTCCGCGCGCTGCGCGACATCGCGACCTTCGAGCGGCCGAAGCGGCCGGCTCGTGGCATCCTTTGGGTCCTCGTTAACGGCGAGGTCGTGGCGCGGCGCGGAACGCCGACGGGACGGCGGCCGGGAACGGTTCTCCGGCGGACCCGGGTGAAGGGACGACGGCCCTAGTCGCAAGGGTCCTCGGGGGGTTTTCCCCGGGAGAGCTTCGAGGTGCGTGGAGTACATTTGCATGCAAGAGGTCGTAGCCTCCTTCGAATCGCGGTTGTTGGACTTCGCTCAACGCCGCGCGAGGCTCCTCGCCCGCTCTTCCAAGTCCTCGAGATCCCGGGTTACGCGGTTGCGTCGCGCGAAGGCCCTCATGGCCCGGAGATTGAGATGATCCTTCTGCCGCAGGTAGATGCCTAGCGCGTCCTCGAGGTCCTGCTCACTCCCCCAGCGGAGCTTCATCACGATCGTATGCTCCGGGGCGGCCATCGGAAGTCGGCGGCCGCGCCACGCAACTCTTCTCTTGGTCCTCAGTGCCTCTCGATGCGCGACCGTTGAGGCAGGCACGAGGTCGATTCGATACGCCGACCGTGTGTCCTGAATCGTCGCATGGCCGCCTTCGACGAGCGCGTCATGCATGTCTTGGGTGGAAGCGAAGAACCCCGACCGCTGGAATCCCTCCACGATCTTCGGGATCCTCCGCGCGTCAATCGTGGCGATGACGTCGACGTCTGTCGTCGTCCGAGGCATGCCAAACGCAAGGACCGTAACGCCTCCGACGAAGACGTGGTCCACGCCGCTCGAGCGCAGGACGTCTTCGGCGGTTCTAAGGACGTCGTTCAGCCCTCGCCTTCTCGGTGGCATGACTCAGGCTCCTCCCGGATTCGATGAGTTCGAATCCCATGTCCAAGGTTTCCCCCGGAGCATAGCGGCGCGCCCCAATCGCCGAATCCGCAAGGGCACGGAGTCGTTCCGCTTCACGACGGTGTTTCAGGCGTTTCTTCACGTGGGCGCGAGCCCTCACGCCATATTAGATGATTCGTCCCACCGGCATGAAACTACTCCCTGGGAGTCGTTCCGTGTGTTCGCACATTCCGGAAAGACGCCGGGCAGGCCAGGAGAAGATTCTGCCAGAACGGTGCGCGAGATGGTCTGCGCGAATTGCTAGCCTGCTGGTCCGTGAACCGGCGTGTCCAACCCGAGCTCGAACGCGTCGCAAGCCAGTGCGTCGGCAAGGCGCAGGCGGGAGTTCAGTCCCCTTGGGCCAACCTCCTTCTTGGGGACAATCGGACAACCAATCCTCCTCGTAGTCCCCTCGCGCGGCCCCTGGCCGCGCGCTTGAACGGCGGTCCGGCTCGGTGCCTGCCGTACAACCCTGTCGGAAGGGATTAGGGGAGGGCCGTCGTTGGCTGAGGGGCGTGCAAAATGAGCCCACCAAGGTCGCGGAGCTGTCCCCTCTGCCATCGCGCGTCCCCCTGCATCGCGGGGACGATCGGGGCCTGCGGCCCTTGCCTGCGTCGCCCCTCCGAGGGGGCACGCTCTCTCGCGAGTTCGGCCCACGCCCGTTCGCGCGCGGCCTTTGACCTCCCTGCTGCGCCGCCGCACAGTCCGCACGGAGTCCGATGCACCCTGTGCAGCAACGAGTGCGTCCTCGGGGAAGGGGAGCGCGGTTTCTGCGGTCTTCGGATCGTCCGCCAGGGCCGGTTGGTCCATTTGGCCGGGGTTCCAGACCGTGGCCTCCTCCACTGGTACCGCGACCCGCTGCCGACGAACTGCGTCGCCGACTGGGTGTGCGAAGGCGGCCGCCATCGTGGCAGCCACAACCTTGCCGTCTTCTATGCGAGCTGCACCGCGAACTGCCTCTTCTGCCAGAACTGGAGCTTCCGCCTCGTGTCCCCGGCGAAGGACGAAACGATGTCCGCGCATGACCTCGCGGCGGTCGCGAACGCGCGCACGTTCTGCGTCTGCTTCTTCGGCGGCGATCCCGCATCCCAGATGCCGCATGCCCTGGCGACCTCGAAGGAGCTTGCGGAGAAGGGGGTGCGCGTCTGCTGGGAGACGAACGGCATGATGCATCCGAACTTCCTCGATCTCGCGGTGCGCTATTCCCTCGAGACCGGCGGTTTCATCAAGTTCGACCTCAAGGCGTACGACGAAGACCTGCACCGCGCCTTGACGGGCGTCTCGAATCGACGGACGCTCGAGAACTTCGCGAGGGCCGCCGGACGGTTCGGGGAACGCCCCGAGCCGCCCCTCGTCGTCGCGAGCACCCTCCTCATCCCGGGCTACGTCGAGCCGGATGAGGTCGCTCGGATCGCGCGGTTCATCGCGGACATCGATCCTCGGATTCCTTACTCCCTCCTCGGGTTCGCGCCGGACTTCTACTTCGACGACCTGCCTTGCACGTCCATCCGGCACGCGGAGGAGGCGGAGGCCGCGGCTCGCGCGGCGGGCTTGGCCAACGTCCACGTGGGCAATCGCCATCTCCTGGGACGGGGGTGGGACTAGGATCGAGAGCCCCTTCGTCCAAGCGTCTCTCCTGCAGGAGACGGTGCCCACGGGGATCCGGTGCAACGTCTGCGAGCGACGCTGCACGGTCGTCCCCAAGGGGCTCGGATGGTGCCGGACCCGGCAGATCCGCGACGGGCGTCTCGTCACCCTCGCGTACGGGGCGGTGTCCTCCCTCGCGGCGAATCCCATCGAGAAGAAGCCCTTCTTCCACTTCCATCCTGGGACCTTCGCCCTCACTGCAGGAAGCTGGTCCTGCAACTTCCTCTGCCCGTGGTGCCAGAACTGGTCCATTAGCAAGGTGCCTCCTCCCGCAAGCGGCGACTTCATGCCACCCGAACGTTTCGTAGACTTGACCGAGGACGAAGGCTGCCAGGGGACCTCGATCTCCTTCAACGAGCCAACCCTCTCCCTGGAGTGGTCCCTTGACGTGTTCCGCCTCGCGCGGGAGCGGGATCTGTACAACACCTACGTGACGAACGGCTACATGACGCCCGAGGCCCTCGCCTTGCTCGTCGACGCGGGCCTGGACGCGATGAACGTGGACGTGAAAGGAGACGCCGCCGCGTGCAAGCGCTACTGCGGCGGGATCGACGTGGAGAAGGTCTGGGCAATCTGCAAGCTTGCGCGGTCGATGGGCGTGCACCTCGAGGTCACGACCCTCGTGGTCCCGTCCGTGAACGACTCGGAGGCGACGTTGCGGGGAATCGCCGAGCGGATGGCGAGGGACCTGGGGACGGACGTCCCTTGGCACGTCTCTCGATACTACCCGGCCTACCGATTCACGGAGCGTCCGACCCCGATCCGGACGTTGGAGCGCGCTTGGCAAATCGGGAGGGACGCCGGGCTTGAATTCGTGTACCTGGGCAACGTGCCCGGCCACTCCTACGAGAACACCCACTGCCCCGACTGCGACCGCCTCGTCATCCAGAGGTCCGGATTCGACGTGCTCGCCAATGACATCCGCCGCGGGCGGTGCCCCGGATGTGGGCGGGTCATCCCCGGAAGGTGGCACTGAAGGCATCGCGCGCGGGTCCTTCCCCCTCGGGGCCTCGCGTATGTACAGGAGGCACACAACCTTGATGCATGCGCCATCGGATGCGTCGTCGCTTCCCGGGCGGGCGCCGGAGATCGGGGCGATTCGGACGTGGGCTCCGCCGCTCGCTCCAGGGGGAGGAGACCTTGACGAAGGGAATCGTCATCTTCGACTCGAAGTACGGCAATACGGAGAGGGTCGCCCAGGCCCTCGCGTCCGGACTGAAGGGAGAAGGGCTCGAGGTCGAGTGCGTTCGCTGCGATCGCGTCCCCATGGACCGTCTCAAGGAGTACGACTTCCTGGCCATCGGGGGACCGACGCAGTACGGAACGATTTCGAAGCCGTTGGAGGAGTTCCTAAGGAGAGTGTCCCCGGCGGACGTCCGGGGCAAGAAGGCCTTCGCCTTCGACACCCGCTACGCGGATGAACGGGCCGGGAGCGCCGCGAAGGACATCCAGCGGCGCCTAGAGCCGCTGGGTCTCGGGATCGTCCGGCCCCACGCATCGGCGATCGTCCTCGGAGGCGAGGGGCCCTTGGAGGAAGGCGCGGAGGAGGCGTTCAAGCGGATCGGAGCCGACCTGGCGAAGCGGCTCCGGTGACCCGCTGCGCGTCGGGGCCAGCTCACTCCGGGCGCTCTTCCGTCGGCTCCCCGGATCCTGCGGCTCCCACGGGCTTCGCGGCGAGGAGCCGGGTGACGAGTTCCTTGAAATCGACCTCCGCGTAGGCGCGCCATCCCAAGGCGAGGAATCCGTCCACGTCTTCCTGGAGGTACCCGCTTCGCTCGAAGGTGTCCACGAGGGCCTCCGTCCGCCAACGGCCGAGCTTGTCCGCGAGGAGGTCCTCCACATCCTCGCGGGGAACCTTGCCCTGTTTCGCCAGGACCAGGGCGATTGCTGCGGACAGGCCGGCGAGGGTATCGATCTTCCAGCCGCTCAGCCGCGCATCCGCGGGGGTCATCGTGCCCTTGAGGACCGCGACGTAGCGCTTCCCCGACTCCTCCTCCCCGAACACGCCCGGATCGGAGATTCCGCGGACTTCCAAGTCGAGGTCCTTGAGGACTTCGTTGAGACGCTCGATCACCGCGGGGTAGTTCGGTCCGAGGCGGTTCCGCAGCTCGTAGTCGCGGGCCCCGGGGCGACGCCCTCGGCGGAACAGGAGGAGATGGGCGGCCCGCTTGATCTTCTCCGGCGGCACGGCCTCCGTCATGCCTCACCCCCGACCACGATGATCGCGCTCCGGCAGCCCCTACGCTCGATCCGCTGTGGATTCGCGCGAAGCTCCGTGCGTCCGTCCGTCGGGACGAGCTCCGCGTAGCCGTAGGAGACCAGGAAGGCGGCGCCGTAGGCTCGCTGCACGGCATCCCCGCGATGCACGAACGTCCAGTAGTCGGACGAGCCCGTGGCCTTCAGCTCGTCCCAGAGGTCCCCCAGGAAGCCGAGGAACCCCTCTCGCCGCAGGACGCCGAGGGCCGCGAGGTCCTCCTCCGTCATCCCGCGCGCCTCCGGGGGCCTGCCGCTCGGCTCCTTCGCTCGTCGCACGCTCCATGGGAGGAGCGCGTCGAAGTACCTCTTCGCGATCTCGAGGCCCCGCGGGGTGACTTGCTCGAGCTGGGCGACGGGGTGCCAGCCCGCGAGGAGCGCGTCCGCGAGTGCCTCCTGGCTCAGATGCGGCAGCTTCGAGGCGAGGAACTGCGGGTCCGCGAGGAAGAGGCCGGCCTCGTAGCGGAGGCGGGCCTCCTGGATCTGGATGACGCGGGCGAGGCCATTGAGGACGGCGGCGTCGAGGCGAAGGTCCTCGAGAGCCCGCCATGCCGGGAAGTACTCCGCGGCCTTCGCCATCGCCTCGCCCACGTCGAGGTCGAAGGGACCTTTCCGGCGCTCCTCGACCGCGCGGCAGGCGCTCAACAGGTCCCGCAGGTCCGTGCGCGCCTTCGACACGGGGACGGCCATCAGGGCAGCCTCCCCACGGCGGCCGCGCCGGCCACGTTCTGCACGATGATTACGCTCACGCCTCGTGGCGGGCTCACGGTCCCCGGGGTGATCGCGACGTACTGGACCTCCCCGAGGCCCGTGGTCGAGGCGACGATCATCTTGGACACGAGCTCTCGGTTGTGCGGGTCCAGGTGCACGTCGAACTCGTCGATCGCCCGGAACGGGGAGGCGATCCGCCGCTGCAAGGCCAGGAGGAACGCGGTCATCGCGACGCTCCGCTCCCCGCCGCTCTGGGTGAAGCTCTCCAGCGGCACGGCGTCCTGCCCGCGGAAGCCCGCGAGGATCTCGAGGCCGCTCTTCTCGATGTTCGCCGGCGAGGTGAGGCGGATGCGGCCTCGGCCCTCCGCCTCGTGCAGGAGGCGGTCGAAGTCCTTGCTCACCTCGGCGAGGAGCCGCTCCATGACGTCCCGCCACTTGTCCCCCCGTTTCGCAAGCTCCGCCTCGAGCCCCTTCCGGTGTTCCGTGAGGGCCTCCGCGCGCGCCCGCACGGCCTCGAAGGACTCCAGGTGCTGCCCGTACATCCGCTCGACCTCGTCCGTGAGGTGGGCCAGCGGGCCGAGCTCTTCCTCGATCGCGTTGGCCTCGGCGTGGATCTCGCCGACCTTCCGTGGCGTGACCCTCGGCCCGAGCTTTTCCGCCTCCGCGGTGAGGGCTTCCAGCTCCTCGAGGTCCGAGCGGAGCTGCCCTTCGATGCGGTGGATCTCCTCGCCGACCATCTTCGCCCGGAAGCGCAGGACACGTCCGTCGACGCGGCCCTCGATGAGGCCGGGCAGGCCCGAATCAAGCGCGCGTTCGACGTCCGCGAGGCGGCGTTCGAGTTCCTCGAAGGCGGCCTTCGCGGATCCCGCGTCCTTCGCGGCCCGCTGCCGCGCGTCCCGGATCGTCGGCGGGAGTTCTCCGCCGACGGCCCGCTCCCATTCCTCCGTCCATCCGAGGATCGCGGACGTGGACGCCTCCCGCCGGGCCGCGTCGAGGCGCTCTTTCTCGAGGTGTTCCCGCTCCCTCTTGAGCGCGGCCCAGGTCGCGTCCGCGGATTCCGTCCGGCGATCGGCGTCGGCGGCATCGCGCTCCAGGGAAGCCAGCTCGTCCTTCGCGGCCCCGAGCCGAGCCCGCAGGCGGGCCGCGGACCCCTCGCCCTGGGCCACCCGTGTCCACGCGAGTTCCGCGTCGAGCTCCCGCATACGGGACTCGAGGGTCTTCTTCCGCTGGTACCGCTCGAACTCCCGCCGCCAGAATTCGTAGGATTGTTCCGTGCTCGCGAGGACGGCCCGCAGGGTCTTCTCCTCCTGGCCCGTCTCGCGCAACCGGCCGAGGGCCTCGAGGACGTCGTCCCGGTAGCCGTGGAGGCCGACGGCCTCCTCGAGCATCCGCAGCTTCTCCTGCGCCGGGACCGCGGCGAAGCGGTGGACCATGAGCTGGTGCATGATGATGAGCATGTTGTCCGGGAAGATCCCAAGGCGGGCGAACGCCTCCCGCACCTCCGCCTTCGTCACGGGCTGCCCTTCGACGAGGTAGTAATAGGACCCGTTGGACCGCAGGACCCGCGTGACGGAGAGCCGGTCCTCCCGGCGGTGGGGGAAGAGCTTCCGGTCCGCGCCGATCGCGTTGTCGAGGATCAGCGACACGCGGGCCTCCGGCTTGCCCCGACGCACGAGGTCCGCGAGGCGCCGCGAGCGTTCCGTGTGGGCCTGGCCCAGGACGAGGCTCACGGCGAGCAGGATCGACGACTTTCCGGAGCCGTTCGGGCCGCAGATGAGGTTGAGTCCCCGGCCCAGGGGCACGAGGGCCTCCTCGTAGGACATGAAGTTCCGGAGCTCGACGCCTCGGATCATGCGCCCTTCACCTCGCCCACGCGGGACAGGAAGGCCCGCGCGAACTTGTGCTCCTCCATCGCGGCGCCGTAGCCGTCCTCGCCGATCCGCTTGCGGGCCCCGGCCAGCTCGGCGCCCATGGAGAGGTGATCGTGGACCTTCGACCGGTCGAGGACCTCCCTGTCCTCCGGCTCGAAGAAGTCCTCGAGGTCCTTGCCCTTGCACACGACGCATCGGCAGGCGAGGCGCGCGCCGTACTCCTTTTCCTGGTCCTTCCATCGGAAGACGCCCCAGCCCCGCGGGTCGAAGACATTGATCTTGTCCTTCTTGACGGGCGCAGGCGGTGGCGGGCGGAACCACCTCGAGAACGTATCCACGCCGAAGTACGGGAGGACCATGCCCTCGGACGTCGGCAGGCGGCCTCCGAAGGAGACCTTCGGCGGGACCTGGAAGGCGTGGACCCAGAGGTCCGCGTGCTTCGCCTTGAGGGCCTCGACCGCGCGAAGGGTGTGGTACGGGAATGTGCCTTGGAGGTCCACGCCGAGGGCGTCGGCCCCGCGCTTCACGAGGGCCGCGAGGAGGGCGTCCGCGTCCTCCCGCGTCTCCTGGGCGGGCACGATGGTCATCAGGGGTACGTCGAGGCGGCGCCTCTTCGCCCAGCTCCTCGCGAAGTCATACGCCGTGAGAAGGTCCTCCGCGGACGGGTTCGCGCCGTAGGCAACGGTGACGACGTCGAAGTTCAGGAGGTGCTGAAGGTCCAGGAGGGCTCGCAAGGGTTCCGCGTCCTCGAACTCGACCCCGAGGAACGCGGCCTGGAAGATCCTCGCGGCCCCGGGAAGCAGACGCGCGCCGGCGCCCGCGGTCTGGGCGAAGGCCTGCCAGGCCTTCTCGTCCGAGGTCGCCGCCTTCACGGTCTCCGGCCGGACGAGCTTGCCGACGACGAGGGCCGCCGCCTCGATGGCGTCGCCAAGCTTCGAGGCCTTCGCGGATCGGAGCTCGCTCGAAGTCAGGAGGCGGCCGGGAACCTCGAGACGGCGACGGCCGACCTCCAAGGTGCCCGCGCGGGCGCCCGAGCCCTCGTCCGCGGCGGAAGGGCGCAAGGTGACGATGGTTCCTCCCCCGGCCTGCAGGAGGGCTCCGCGGGGATAAAGATTGCTCGGGCCGGTGCGAATCGCTGCCACGAGCGGGGCCTCGGCCCGTGGGTTTGTCCGGTCGAACTCGCCGAGGGCGACCCCTCGGCTCCCGGTTCCTTGCCCGAGGGTTTCGGGGCCTTCGACGCGATGACGTCGTCGATCCGCAGGACCATGACGGCCGCGTCCAGGGCCGAGGCGACTCCTCACGAGACGATCGAGATCCTGCTCGAACACGATGGCCGAGGCAATGGGACATTGGACCAGCCGCGAAAGGCGATCGGGTTCGTTCTTTCAACGATCTGGGGTTGCGTCAATCTCCTTCCTTCGGGCTGACCTCCGGGGGAGGCCACCCGAACCTGACGAGACGGCATGTTCGCGTCCGTCTCTCACCCGGCACCCGCGGACGTCATGTGAAGGTACGCGCAAGAGCCCGACCGTGGCAATCTGCACGGATGTGACCGGGTCGCTTGCGCACCTAAGGGAAGTAGTTATACTTGACGTACGATTAAAGTTCAAGTTGAAGTAGGACGATCCCTCTCACGATGCTCGAAATCCGCATGCGGGTCGGCCCGAAGGGCCAAGTCGTAATCCCGAAGATACTCCGGGACGCATTCAAGATCGGCCCTGGCACTGAGGTCACCTTCTCCGTGGAAGCGGAGAGGATCGTCATGCGAGCCACACGAACGGACACCGCGGACGTGTTCGAGAGAATCGCGAAGTCCGGTAGAACGATCCGCAGGTTCCCGCCGCATACCGCTTACGAGCGGGAGCTGCGGAGGCGACGCGCGTGATCTACCTCGACTCGAACGTGTTCATCTACGCCGCCCTTGGCGGGGACAAGGAAGGGAGCTGGTGTAGGGATCTCATCCGCCGGGTCGCAGAGGGGGAGGACGAGGCGGTCACCTCCGCCCTCACGGTGAACGAGGTTGTGTATCAGGTGCGGGTGAGCCGAGGACTCGAGGCCTCCATCCAAGCGGGGGAGGCCGCCATCCAGATGGCCCACCTGACCGTCGCGCCCGCGGACGTGGAGACTCTCTGGAAGAGCCTCGACCTCGGCCGACAGCTCGGGCTGCACCCGAGGGATGCAATCCACGCCGCGACCGCCTTGATTCGAGGCGCGTCCGAGTTGATCTCAGAGGACGCAGACTTCGACAGGGTCGATGGGCTGCGGCGTCGATGGATGCGCTAGGCCCGGCGCGGGGAACGCACACGCTCGCGATGTCGAGGCAGGGCAGGCTACGTAGGGATGCGGGGCGATTCGTGGACCCTGGAGGCACCATTCTCTTCCGCTGGTGTAGTCGCTGCGGTTCTCTGAGGATCGCATCCTGGGACAGTCGATGTCGGCGATGGGCGGCGACGTACACGCAACGCGAGGATTTCCTGGCGGCAGCCTCCCATCTGAAGGAAGCGATGCGCATCGGCCAGCAGATTCGCGATCCGTGGACGATATCCGACGCGAAGATCACGTTGGCTCTTCTGGATCTTTTCCTAGGACGACTGCACGAAGCCCGTCGTGGCTTCGAGGAGGCCGCCGCAGACTATGTCGCTGTGGGCCTCCCGCTCATGGCGCTCTATTCTTTGTCTTGGGCTGGGGAATGCTGCGTGATGGAGGGTAGTCTGGAGGGTTTCAAACGGATCGTCGCCGCGTTCGACGGTCCAAAACTGGCGCGGATATCAAAGGTGCATCCCGTGTATCTCCGCATCCTGCAGGGGTTCGACCGTCTGGTGGAAGGCGACCCGAGGGGCGCGCAATCCTCGTTTGAAGAAGCCCTTCGGATCACGGGGAAGGTGCCGACTCATTCGGTCTGGGCCTTCCTGAACACCCCTCGGGTTCATTTCTCGTACAGTGCCGCCCTGCGCGTGATGGGACGCGAGCGCGAGGCAACGGACCACATGGAGCGCTACTTGGAGCTTCTTAAGGCCATTCACTTCACCGCGGCGCTGTCCTCTGCCGCCGCACGGGAGCAACTCCTCGTCAAAGGGCTTCGGCAGATGCTCGAAAGGCCATAGCTGGGTGAAAGGCCCCATACGTCGGTCGAGTGCCCAGGGTTTGGTTCCATGGGAGGCCCCCTATTCCATGGGCCGAAGTCGCGATACGGCCTACCGACTCGCCCAAGCAGGCTGCTCTAATCGAAATCATGACACCAAGGCAGGGCCGAGGGTCAGACGTACCCCTGCTCAGGTCCCGGGTGCTTGATGTCGCTTTTCTGGCCGCTCGTCCGGGGGTCAGCGCTCAATGACCGCCGGCTTCACCAACCACCGGATGAAATACCTAGATGGTTGTGTACGTCGTGCGCGAGGCCGGCATGATTAGCGATGCGGAGCTGTCTCTGCCGACTTCGAAAACCAAGGCGCAGCTGTGTTGGTAGTTGAGCACACATCCAGCTTGTTCCTGTCCGCTTCGATTCTAGGATGTGGCAATCCACAGCTAACGTCACCGGGCCCGAGATTTCCCAGCGGTCAACCTAGCTCCACGACGATCTTCTCGCGACCTTCGGGCCGGACGAGGGCGTCTTCCCCGCCTTTGAGTCGCAGGAACCGTGCCAGTTCGGCGGGAATCCGGACGACCAAGGAGTTGCCCGACTTCGCGATCGAGACCTTCCTGGCGAGGCCCCACAACCCCACTTCCTTCGCCCGCGCCTCGATCTTCTCCATTGCATCCTGATCCACGAAGGATTCTCCGCATGAATCGCAGACTTCCGCGGGATACTCTCCCAAATCGAATCCAAACATCTCCTCCCGAACCTTCCCTCGGCGAAGTTTCCCCTTGCCGCAAGCGGCACATTCGACCATCGCATCACCATCGGAATTGAACCGTAATCACTCGTACATCCTCCCCGCGCACGACGTAGATGACTTCAAAGTACGTGTAAGAGGCGACGATCTTGCCATCCTGGATTCTTTTCGTCCCTTTACGAAGTGCCTCACGTACCTCACGCTCGGAGATGCCACGGAGAATCATCCTCTGCCGGGCGTGGCGGCTGTACAGGATCCGCCGCGCCACGACTATGGATAATACGTGTATTACTTAAATCTGCGCATCAGATTCATGAAGACGATATGGCGCAATCGTCACGGACTCGGGCAGACTCTACCGAAGCGCGGCTTCCTTCTCCTTGAACTTGAGGAGCATGATTGCTGTTTCAGCGACTTCAGCAATGAGTACGAGCAGTACCCACCACTCAAGGAATCCGAAGACAGGATTGGCCGCCCACATCCCCGTCGGCTGCCAGAGGAGCGCAAAGATAAGGAGAACGACGGTAAGGGTCAGGACCACCGCCTGAGTTTTCACATAGCCAGACTTTGTGAATTCGACGAGTCCATAGGCCTTGATGCGCACCTGCCCAGCCGATACGACAATTCCCTCCGACGGGCGGGAGGAGTCCCGCGAGGGATGAATCTTTCTGCGTGAGTCGAAACCTACCTCGATGCAAATCCAAAGTCTCCGCGGAGGCTGTGGAAGACAATCTCGCCAAGTCGTCGCGGCCTGGCGGGAAAGGCGCGCGGAAGGGATCGTCCGCCGCGGTATTCGACAGGTATCCTCGATCCCCGCACGCGCTCGAGTTCCGTCCCGAAACCATGGTTCAAATAGCCCACGCATCCTCCCGACTTCGATGGCGCGCAGGCAAGTCCGGTTGACGCGGGCCGCTCGGCGACGCGCCCGCCGCCGCAAGGGCGCTGGGCCGTCCCATCGGGTCAAGCACAGGCGTCGCCGGTAGGCCTTCGATTCCCGGCGCGCAACCGGGAGCGGGAGCGGCATCCGTCGATGCGGATCTGGAGCCGATCGGGGAGCTCGAGACGGGCAGCGACGGTTTCGTCCAGCTCGCCGTCCTCGTGGGCCGTCGCTTCGTCCGGATTTCGTATTACCCCGGTCAGCCCCACGCGACCCTGACCGCGATTACCCTGGAAAGGCAGTCCGGTGGCTCTCGGGCTGCGTAACAATGCGCATGGATGTCAACCCATCGGCACCGTGCGTGGTTCATCGGAGCTTGCGGGAACGCTTCCTTCGGCGCCTCTCGACGACGATGTTCTGCGGGGAATCGCGCACAACAATCTGGTCCACGGGGTCCTCAGGACTGAGATTCGTCTCCTGATGCACGGCCCGCGGCGGGACGTAGATGAAGTCGCCCGCGTGCGCGTCGACGGAACGATCGAGGCGCGTCCCGAACCGGAGGCGCAAGGCGCCCCGGATCACGTAGATCCCTGACTCGGACGCGCCATGATGGTGCGGCGCCGACCGCGCGCCGGGCCCCATCCGAACAAAGCCCATCCAGAGGGTCCGCGCTCCAACGCTCCGATCGTCGATCGCCGTCTCCCGGTCCAACCCGGGCGTCTGCGACGTGCCCCGGTCCCGGTCCTGGGGCCGGATCAGGCGCACCTCGCGCGGCCCGCGGGCTTTCGAGAATCGGGTCAGTGCTTCCACTCGCCGAGGATCGTTTGGGCCGCGTTGAAGCCCGCGCCGAAGCTGCCGAAGCCGCCGGGATGGATCGACGGACCGGCGAGGTACAGGCCCGCGATCGGCGTGCGGCCTGCGGCGAGCTCGGGATGGGGCCGCTGGGCCCCGAGCTGAGGACCGACGTACGCGCCCTGCTCGACGGAGCCCTCCTTCTGGTCCTTCCAGCGTCGCGAGACGTCGAGAGGCGTGTTCACGAAGCGGAACAGGATCAACGCATCCTTCAGGTTCGGCGCGCGGGCCTTCCACAGGTCCTCACACTGCGCCGCATACGCCTTCCGCTGCTCATCCCACGTCGTTCCCTTCAGGGCGAACGGCGCGGAGCACTCGAACCGCAACGTATGGAGCGGCCCAACCGGTCCGGGTGCAGCTTGGAGCGGGTCGAACTGCGTCGTGCATGTGCCATGGCCCGCGGCCTCCGGCAAAGAGCCGCCCCGGATCGCCCGGATCCGGTCGTCGATGTCCTCCAGCGATTCAATCCCCATCACGGCGATGAGCGCCCGGTTCACGTCCTTGTTGAATCCGGCGGCCGTGTACTCCGGGGGGTTTCCGCGGATCCCAAAGTGGACCGTGAACGGGCTCGATGGCGCCCATTTCCACGCCTTCACTCGATTCAGGATCGCCGATGGCAGTCCCTGTCCGCCGAGCAGCTCCAGGAACGTCTGGTGAAGGTTCAGCGTGCTCACCACCGCCTTCGTCGGGAAGCGGCGTCCGTCCTCGAGCTCCACAGCACGAGCGCGTCCTTTGTCCGTGACGATCTTCGTGACGACCGCGTTCTCGAGGATCTGTCCGCCGTAGCGGACGAACCGATTCGCGAGGGCGTATGCCAGGGTCATCGAGCCGCCGCGGACGAGGGCCACCTCCCGAAGCCGGTGGACCATCAGCGGCACGATCTGCCCGGCGCCATCCGCGTCCGGATGGACGCCTAACATCGTGGCCAGGTACAGGATCGCGGCCTGGATTCGGTCGTCCTGGAAACCAATCGCCTCGATTGCCTCGCGCGGCGTCTGCTCCTGCAGGGTGAGGAACTTCCGTCCAAGTTCCGTCCCTTCGAGCTGCTTCTTCAGCTCCTGCGTCGACGGAGGCGGCTTGTACAGGCTGGGCCGGAGGATCCGTTCCCACATCTGCCGATGCTCTAGGGCCATCCGCGTGAAGCGATCCGCGTCCGGAGGTGCCAGCGCCCCGACCGCCTTCGCGCTCTTCTTCGTGTCTCGATAGAGGATGAGGGCCTTGCCGTCCTCGTACACGAAGGCCTCCTGAACGGGCGGCCGGATGAACTGGACGCCGTCGTCCGCGAGGCGGAAGTCCCGGTACACCGGCGTCTCCTCGCCGAAGAGGAAGTACGTCGTCTGGAGGTTGTAGCGGAACGGCGTGGAGAAGTCGTCAGTGAAGAGGCCGCCGCCGACCTTGTGCTTCCGCTCGAGCAGGAGCACCTTCGCGCCCGCTTTTGCGAGGTAGGCGCCACACGCCAGCCCATCGGGCCCGCCGCCGAGCACGACCGCGTCGAATTCCGTTTCAGTGGACGTCTTCGCCATGTCTCCCCCTCCTATTTCACCGTGAACTTGTCGAGGTTGTTCAGGAACCACTGCCCGGGTCGGTGGGTCCACCACGGTTGCTTGCGAATGCCAAGGTCCTCCGCGACGACCGTCGCGGCGTTGTAGCCCGGGGCCATCCAGGAAAGGGCGAGTGGCCAGACGCCGTTTGACATGTATAGACCGTCGATCGGCATGCGGTACGGCATCCGGTCCATGATCCACTGGTCCTCGGTGAAGTCTCCTCCGAGCACCTGACCGTAGTACGCGACCTGGTTGTACCGCCAGATGTCCAAGGGGGTCGTGACAACCTCGTCGACGATCTGGCCCTTGAAGCCGGGCGCGAGCTCCTCGAAGAGGTCCCGCTCGAACTCCGCGACCTCGTCGCGGACCCTGTCCCAGTGCGCGACGCCGTCCTCGCCCCGCCACCAGAAGGAGAGCGCGTGCTCGCACCGCACATTCACGTAGCCCTCGGGGGACGCCTGCGCGGGGTCGACCGCGGAGTAGTCGAGGATCTCGCCCATGCCGCCCATCGCGGCGCGGTTGTCGCTCTTCCGCACGGCGATCTCCCACTTGAAGAAGTCGTCCCAGCTGTCCCAGGCCCGGTAGAAGAGCAGCGCCTTCTGAATGTTCGAGTCGAACGTCGCGGACTTCCACTTCGGGTGGCCCTTCATAATCCATTTGTGGACCGTCGAGGCGCGACCGCTGCTCTTCCAGTACTTCATCTTCATCGCGAGCTTCGGATCCGCCTCCATCATCGTGTCCTGTCCGATTACCTCGAGGGTTTTCTTCGCGGACAGGTTGCTGATGACGGCCTTCCGGGCGTCGATCCGCTTCCCCGGGAAGACGGCGTCCTTCGAGAGGACCACGCCCGTCGCGCGCCCCTTGCGGACGAGGATGCGGTCCACGGGCGCGTTCCGGAGGATCGTCCCTCCATGCTCGACGAAGCACCGCTCGAGCGCGTTCACGAGGGAGAAGTTCCCTCCCTTCGCGATCGCAGCCGTGTAGAAGAGGCTCCATAGGATCGAGGCGGCGCCCTGACCGCGCGCCATCGGGTCGCCTTGGAGGTGCAGGGCGGGGAGCGTCATGAAAACCCGGCGGACTGCGTCCGATTCGAACATCGATTCGACGAGCTCGGCTCCGCTCATCTCCATGAGCTGGCTCACGTCCATCTTCGCCATCGCCGCGCTCACCTCGAGGGCCTTCTCGAACTTGTCTGCGTCAGGATGGGGCGAGAAGAAGAGGAGCTCGTTCATCGTCGTGAGGACTTTCGGGAGCTGGGATTGCGCCTCCTCGATCGTGCGACCGTCCCGCGCGGAGTGCTTCGCGAAGTTCTTCGCGGTCTGGTAGGCGTCATAGTAGACGAGGGCGTTCTTCCCGTTCCGGTCCGTCACCCCGAAGATCACGGGCGAGAAGCGAAGCTCGTATCCGTATTTCGGCAGATTGAGGTCCTCGATCGCAGGGGAGGCCGCGGAGAAATTGATCGCCGCGTGAGGGCTCGTCAGGACCTCGGGCCAAATCTCGTGCGTCGGGATGAACGTGCCAAGTTCATGCCGCGCCTCAATCAGGCATACGCGGGCTCCCGCCTTCTGCAAGTACGCCGCGGCGGGCAAGCCGCCGGAGACACCCCCTCCAACGACCACGATGTCGAACTGAGGCATCCGCTTCCCCCGACCCCGTATGGGGACTCGACTCTGTGAATTTTTCGGTCAACCTCAACTTCGTCGGACCGTGGCGGTCTCGTGCCGTCCGAAGCCGCGGAATCCGCGCGGCTTGACGCGCGACATCCGCGCGGTCCGAAGGTTGTCAAGGCCTCTGGCTCGTTGACAAAGCCCCTTTGACCTCCCACGATCATCCGCGGCACGCCAACGTCGGAAGGGAACCGGACCGCGATGACCCAGGAACGGAAGGTCTCTGGGCGGGGAACAAAGTACGTGGTCGTCTGGTGGATGGCCCAGCGGCCGTGCGTGGCCGTCTTCGACCACGAGGTTTCCGCGGAGGCCGCGGCGAACGTGCGGAACGGGGTCGTCATCACCATCTCCGGCCGCGATCTTCGTGTCGACGGGGTCGTCGATTGGTACCGCCGGGACGAGGCTGGACACCCGATGCCCGCCGAGTGGCGGGATCTCGAGGGTTTCATTCACACGCACTGGCTTCGGCAGGCGGATGCGTCCGAGGCCGAGGCATAGGCCGTCCGGAAGACGGAGGGCACTCCCGAAGGCGCCGAGACCCTCGTTCGGGCATGCTCCTCGGAATCGCCTACTTGGAAGAAGGCCCGCTGGGCCTTCTGCCGAAACTCCATTCGCTGGAACGCGCCCGCAGGAAGGAAGAACCACGTGATCAGCAGGAAGGTCAGCACGTCCGCGGCGGCGCCCGGAACGTCCGCAGTAAACCCGGCCGGGGACCGACGTCGACCATGCCCTCCTGGAACGACCCTTGATGGCGTACACGAGGACGAGGGGCGGCAAGAGCACGATGAGGACAGAGGCCAGATACCCGGCGTACTTGCACGCGGCAACTGCGGCATTCGAGATCGGCTGCGTAAGAATGTGCCGTATCGTGCGGTCGACGGAACGAAGCCTAGAAAGAAACTGCTTCGGATCCCTCGAGACGGCATCCAGCTTTCGGGTCGAATGGACGACGGGCAAACATTTGTATTGCGACTGTATCAAGGGATCCCATGAAGAAAACGCGAAAGGGTCCCTCGAGACCGACGGCGCGGAAGGCGATGGACACCAGGGTGGACGACCTCCGCAAGAAGATCCTCCACCTGGACCCGTATTCTGGGTGGTTCCCCGCGGGCGCCACGAAGAGGATCATGAACATCGTCGATGCGGATCTGGAGCCGATCGGGGAGCTCGAGACGGGCAGCGACGGTTTCGTCCAGCTCGCCGTCCTCGTGGGCCGTCGCTTCGTCCGGATTTCGTATTACCCCGGTCAGCCCCACGCGACCCTGACCGCGATTACCCTGGAAAGGCAGTCCGGTGGCTCTCGGGCTGCGTAACAATGCGCATGGGATGCCACGCCAGCGTCCTGCCAGTGGGCAAGGAGAGATGCAGGGCGACCGGCAACGGTTCGATACCGGGGCCCATCCGAAACCCCGAAATCATCGAAGGCGGAATCGGAATGTCCGACGCCGTGTCCGTATCCAGTCGGTCAACCGCGCCGCCATCTTGGCCATCCTGTCGGATGGAGGGATCGTCGCGGTCCAAGCGGGAAAGCGTGCGTGCGGGAGAATCAGACAGCATCGGTTAAGTAACGCTACCCGTATGGATTCTCGGCCATGGCGTCCCAAGGCTCCGAGCCGTCGCGGGATCGGCTGAAGACCAAGATCTGCCTCGTCGGCGATCAGGGCGTCGGGAAGACCTCGCTCATCCGCCGCCTCGTCCTCGACGTCTACGATGACCAGTACATCACCACGGTGGGCACGAAGGTGTCGAAGAAGCAGATGTGGATCGTGTTCCCCGCGACCGGGGAGACGATCGATGTCGACATGATGATCTGGGACATCATGGGGGAACCGGAGTATCGGAGCGTGCTGCGGGAGGCGTATTTCGCCGGTGCGCAGGGGATCCTCGCCGTGTGCGACCTCACGCGTCGCGAGACCTTGGAAGGCCTCTTCGCCTGGATCGAGGCGGCGGATTTCGTTGCCGTCGATCCGTCGATCCTCGTCGTCGCCAACAAGGCCGACCTGAAGGACCGGGCCCAGTTCGGGGAGGCGGAGCTCGCGAGGACGGCCCATGCGCTAGGCTGCAGTTTCCTGACCACATCCGCGAAGTCGGGGGAGAACGTCCAATTCGCGTTTCAAAGCCTGACGCATTCGATCTTCCAGCGGCTCCGCGGGCAGACGCCCGCGACGCGCGGATTGTAGTGGCCCCGTCGCGGGTGCGAGGGTCGGGAAGCCTTCGGTCTCTCGCAAGACCTTTGTGTGTGCCCACCGTTCCAGCGGTCGGGAGAGCATGACGACCGCCGATCTCCTGGTGCGGAACGCGCGGGTGTACACGGGCGAGGCTTCGAGCCCCTGGGCCGACGCCTTCGCCTGCTCCGATGGACGGATCCTCGCGGTCGGTAAGGAGGGCGACATCGGATCCCTCGCCGGACCCCGCACGGAGGTCCTGGACGCCGGAGGACGGCTCGTCCTCCCCGGATTCCTCGATGCCCATGTGCACCTGATCTGGGGCTACGAACTCGGCTCCTGGCTCGACCTCACGGATCGTCCCTCTCTCGACGAGATCCAACAGCGCGTCGCGACCTACGCCGAGGAGCATCCGCGAGAGGACATGATCGTCGGCCACGGATTCGACTACGCCGCACTCCGCGAGGAGGGCCTCCCGGACGCGCGGGCGTTGGATGCGGCGGTGGACGATCGGCCGGTGCTCCTCATGTCCTATGACGGCCACACGGGTTGGGGGAACACGCAATTCGTCGATCGGGCCGAGGCGATCGTGAGATCGGTGGGCTCCGACGTCGGCGAGATGAGGCGGGATCCGCTGACCCGGAAGCCGACCGGTATCTTCCATCGGATCTTCGACCTGATGGCCTGCATGCCGGAAATCCAGGGCCGCCGATCGATCGAAGGCTTGCAGCGGACGATCGCGGAGGCGTCCCGGCTCGGGATCACGACGGCGTTCGACGTCCAAGTGGGCCTCGAGGACCTGCACGCCTACGAGGAACTTCGCAATCTCGGGGGGCTGACGGTCCGGATCCGCGCGGCCATCCATCACCCCAAGGGCACGCCGCGGGCGCGCTACTCCGAGTTCGCCGCCGCCCGGAGCCGGCACGATGACGACTGGTTCCGGGTCGGCGCGATCAAACTGTACATCGACGGCGTGCAGGAGACGGGCACGGCGGCGCTCCTCGAGCCGTACGCGGACAACCCGACGGCCATCGGGGAGACGGTCTATGACGAGGAGGAGTACGCGACCGTCGTCGCCGAACTCGACCGACTCGGCTTCCAGATCTGTACGCATGCGTGCGGCGACCGCGGCGTTCGGATTGCCTTGGGCGCCTACGAGCGGGCCGCGAGGCAGAACGGCACTTTCGGGAGGAGACATCGGATCGAGCATTGTGAGAACGTCGCGCCGGAGGACTATCCTCGCTTCAAGGAGCTCGGCGTGGTCCCGTGCATGATGCCGCGCCACGCGGCCCCCGAGATCACCCGCCGCTGGCGAGAGGCCGTCGGGCTCGAGCGTACGCGGATCGCGTTCCCATGGCGGGAGCTCCTGGACCACGGCGCGGCGATCGCCTTCGCATCGGATTGGCCGGTGGCGAGCCTCAATCCCCTCGTCGGCATTCGCGAAGCCGTGACCCGGCGGGCTCCCGACGGCGAGCCGTCCCCGCATCGGATCTCGCTCGCGGACGCGATCGACGCATACACGCGACGGGCGGCCTTCGCCTGCTTCGCGGAGACGACACGCGGCTCGATCTCCGTCGGGAAGTACGCGGACTTCATCGTGCTGTCGGAGGACCTTTTCGACATCCCCGCGGACCGGATCTCGGAGGTCCGCGTGATCCGGACGGTCGTCGGCGGCCGGACCGTGTACGAAGAAGCCGCGCAATCCCCGAGTCAGTAGGGCCGGGCTCCGAGGCGAACGGAGAGCCGCACGCGCGCCCCCTGGCGGTCGACTTCCAGATCCACCGCGTCGCCGATCCTCTGGTCCCGAAGGGATTCCAGGAGGTCCGCGAGGGCCGCGACCGGCTTGGTCCCGAACGCGACGAGGACGTCCCCGACCCGGAGGCCCGCGCCCTCCGCGGGTCCCCCTTGAGAGACCTCCACGACGAAGATCCCGCGGGTCGTCGGCAGGCCGTAGTACTGAGCCACGCGCCGGTTCACGTCGTAGCCGACGATCCCGAGCCATGGCCTCTGGACGCGGCCATGGGCCGCGATATCCCGCGCGACGGCCAGAGCCGTGTTGATCGGGACGGCGAAGCCGATGCCTTCCGCATACGGGATCGTCACGCTCGTGATCCCGATGACTCGGCCCTGCAGATCGATGAGGGGACCGCCGCTGTTCCCCGGGTTCACGGCCGCGTCCGTCTGGATGACCTTGAGGCCGTCGCCGCTGCGAAGCTGGAGGCTCCGCTGGAGGGAACCGATGACGCCGGACGTGACGGTCGGACCGCCCGCGAGGCCGAGCGGATTCCCGAGCGCGAGGACCGGCTGACCGGCCTTTAGCTTGTCGGAGTCTCCGAATTCGGCGGGCTTGAGGCCGCCTCCGTCGACCTTGACCACGGCGATGTCCGTCTCCTCATCGCCCCCGGCGACGGACCCGGCGAGGATCCGTCCGTCTGCGAGGGTGACGACGACCTTGCCCGCGCGCATGACGACGTGTTGGTTCGTCACGATGTGCCCTTCCTGATTGAGCACGACGCCGGAGCCGTGGCCCCGCCGAGGGAAAGGTCCGAAGGGCGGGCCCATCGGTCCATCCGCGATGCTCACCTTGACCACGCTCTCCGCCGCACGCTCCACCGCCTTCGTGTAGGCTTCCTGCAGATCCGCGATCATGGTCGCCTCGAAACCGGAAATGCGACGCCGTCGTTTGTTGACGAATCCTGGGGAGAGCGAGTCACACGGAGTAGGCCCGGCGATGGGATCCTGAGCCCTGTTCTCAATTCTTATCAAGGGCGACCCGTTACCGCGGCCGATGGCGATTGATGCGAAGCTCCTCGCGCGGATCCGCAGGGAATTCCCCGCCGCGGTGGCGGATCCATCCGGGCGCCGTCGCGCGTTCCTAGACAACGGGGCCGGCACGCTCGTCTGTCGGAGGAGCGCGGAGCGGGAGGCCCGGGCCCGCTTGGAGTGGAGCGCGAACGTCGGGAACGTGTTCCCGGAATCCCGCGGCGCGGAGGCGACGATCCTCGCGGGCCGCCAGGCCGTCGCGGATTTCCTGGGGGCCGAGGGGCCTCACGCGATCGTGAGCGGCGAGTCGGCGACGAGCCTCCTGTTCTCGCTGAGCGTCGCGATCGGGAGGAGGCTGACGGGCGAGGAGAACGTCGTGACGACCGCGTACGAGCACTTTGCGAACGTGAGCCCTTGGGAAGAACTCGTGCGCGGCCACAAGGCGCGTGCGGTGCGATTCGCGGACTTCGACTTGGCCGCGGGGCTCCTGGACGTCGGGAAGCTGCAGGCCCTCGTGGATCGCAAGACGCGCATCGTCGCGGTCACCGCGGCCTCCAATGTGCTCGGGACGCGATCGGACCTGAGAGAAATCGGCAGGATTGCCCACGACGCGGGGGCGCTCTTCATCGTCGACGCGGTGCATCACGTCGCCCATGGCCCGACGGACGTGCGGGCGATCGGCTGCGACGCCCTCGTGTTCTCCGGGTACAAGCTGTTCTCCCGACACGGGAGCTTCATGTACCTCCGGCCGGACCTCATCGAGGACCTCTCGCCCTACCGGGTCGACGCCGCGCCGACGCACGGTCCGGAGAAGTGGGAGTGGGGGACGCGGGACCAGGCGATGTTCGCGGCGATCGAGGGCGCGGTGGACTACCTGGCATGGGTCGGCTCTCCCTCCGCGCGGTCCCGCGCGCGGCCGGGCCCCACCCGGGCTGCTCGTCTCCGGAAATCCATGGAGGCGATCGAGCGATACGAGGCTCGCCTCACGAGGATGCTCCTCGAGGGCGATGGACGCCATGCGGGTCTCGTAGACCTCCCCGGACTCCGCCTCTTCGGCCCTCGGGAGATCCCGCGTGGCCTCGGACGGGACCCGACCTTCTCCTTCAAGCTCGATGCGCATGACGATCGCACGGTCTCCCGAATCCTCTGGGATCGATATGCGCTTGCGGTCGGCGCGGAGGACTACTATTCCCGCGTCCCCTCGGTCTACGGGACGGAGACAATGGTGCGCGCGACGTTCGTCCACTACAATACGCCGGCGGAGGCTACCGCGCTGCTGCGAGCCCTGGGCGATCTTGCTGCGAAGCCATCGTGATCGTCTCTTTGGCCCTCGTCGGTGTCTTGCAGATCTCCACCACGCGGCCCGCAGTTGCCGGGACGCCTCCGTCACCGCAGGTTCCGCACCCAGGCTTCGAGTTTCGCTTCGAAGACGGATCGCGGCGGCCAGCCGATCGAGCTCGCGAATCCGTTGAAGGATCGGAGGTCCGCACCGCGCTTCAGGGCCTTCTCCTGGATCTCGCGGATCCGCTCGCCGATGATCGCGTATGTGGTCGCGTAGCCCGGCCCTAGCACCTGATGCCCTGGGAAGAGGTTGCCATAGATCGTCTCGCGCTTCAGCCCGGTCCGTGCGTGCGCCCACTCGATGAACTCGACGAGATCCTGCTTCCCGGAGTTGATCCGCGCATCCCCAACCACGCGGAGGAACCGAACGATGCGCCAGAGATATGTGAGGAACGCATAATCGCGCACGACGGCCCGCACGCCGCCCCAGGGTTCGAGGGCCCGGACGAACGCCTCCTCTTCCGCGCCGACGGCCTTCCCCTCCGCGATCGCCTGGAGGACCGGGAGGAACTCGATCTCCCGCTGGAAGGCGATCCCCTCCGAGACGCATTCGAAAGAGGAATTGATGAGGTCCAGGAGGCCCGGCCGGCCCATGAACGCGTGGGCCGAATTGGATCCGTGGACACAGTGGCCGTACTCTTCGTGGATCAGCAGGTTCAGAAGTTCCGCCGGCGGCGGACGGCCCGCGGCGTGCTCGTCCGTCGTCGCCAGGAAGATCTCGTAGGACCGGTCCGTGAAGGTATCGAACTCGTACGCGGCTCCTGAGGGTGTCATGGTCGCGAGGTACGGAGGCGTGGCGACGATTCGCGCATCGTAGCGGGGGTTGATCGCGACCACGTATTTGTCGGCGATCAGGGCGGTGGGGCGCCTCACCGCGTGGAGGAACGGCAGGATCGACTTCGGATCGAGCCCTCGCACGTCCCGGAGCGCCTCCTGGATCGCCTCCGCGCTGGGTGGGCATTGCAGTTCCCGCGCTTTCCGTCGGACAAGGTCTCGGAAGCGAGGGAGTTCCCGCCGCAGCATCCTGAGTCCTGCGGCCTCCACCTCCGCGGACGTCTCCCTGTAGTCCCACAGGTCGCGCAGGGCGCGACGATATTGCCTCGATCGTCCGAGATCCGAGCCGCGGCGGCGGTACGATTCGTAAAGCTCGTCGAACGGCGCGTCCGGCCGGAATCCTGGGAGTTCGAAGTTCTTTGCATAGCGCCCGAGCGCGTCCCGCAGGCCGTTCACGGCCTTCCGGACGGATTCGTCTGGCATCTCGGAATCCACGGTGTCGAGGACGGTCGCGAGGCCATGGCACGCGATCAGCGTGAGGGCCCGCATCCCCGGCGGCCAAGTGCGCTCCGCGGGCGGCAGGCCTGCGAGCAAGGCGCTCCGTCCCTCGACCGCCAGAGAGATGAGATGCCCTGGCACGAAGCCTTCCTTCATCAAGTGCGTGAAGAACGCCTCGAGGATTTCGTAGGGCAGGGCATCGGGTTCCGTCAACTGCAGCCGGGCCTTGAGGGAGGCGAGGACCTTGCGCGCGGTCGGATCCCGCGTTCGAGCCTTCAGGGAGTCGATCCGCCGGAGGGCGCGTCGGAGGTTCGCGTCGCTCGGCACGAACACCCTCCCGGCGCAGGCATCCACCCCCTGTGCGAACGCGGCCGCCGGGCTGAGATCCGTCCAGACATCGAAAATCGATCGTTCCAATGAGGACGCCGGTTCGATCACGCGAAACCCGGCGTGAGTAACTCGACGTCGGCATTAAGCTCTCGGCCGAGGCGTGTGCTCAGCCGGCGACTTCCGAGAGCCGGAACGAAATCCCGCGCGCCTCGAGCATCGGAAGGATCACCTCGGGCGGCAGTTCCTCCGGGACGAGAACGCCGGCCCGTACCTTCTTCCCATGGATGAGGTTCATCCCCGCCGTCAGGGTCGCGGCCGTGAGGAAGCGTTCCGATGTCGTCCCGCGCCTCCGGTTCGCCTCGCGGTTCTCCATGACGAGGGCGGCGACGATCGAGGCCTTCGAGCCGTCGGGCTTCGTCCCGCGGACCTCGACCACGATACCGAGGGCTCCCGCGAGCGGATCGATCAGGGTGGAAGGCTCCGGAAACGTCGCGAGGAACGCGTCCCGGAAGGAGATCGCCTTCTCGCCGATCCGGATGCGACGGTCCGCTTCGAGCAGGCCGAGCGCGGAGAGCGCCTGGATCGCCCGCACGAGTTCGGGGTTGACGTCGTGCTTGTAGTCCACGAGCCCGATCGGCTTGCCGAGTCGGAGCGGGAGCGAGAGGACTTCCTCGTGGGTGAAGAGGTGGATGTGCCGCTTCCCGATCGGCGGCGGGAAGTCGAAGTCCTCCTCGCCGCTGACGGGCTCCCGCTCCGCGAGCCGCTGTCCGTCCCACACGACGGGCCTCGACATCGCGTCCCGCAGGAAGATCTCGCGGGAGTACAGGGGATAGCCGGCCGCCTTGTGGCCGCCGCTCGCTGCTTTCCGCACGCGAATCGAATCGATCGTATGCAGCCGGTCCGCGGCGACCCGGGCCATGATGTTGGAGATCCCCGGATCGGATCCCATGCTCACGATGGCGGTCCGTCCGCGGTCCCGCCAGGCCGAGTCCAATTGGAGCTGCTCAAGGAGGCCCCATTTTTCCTGGGGGCTCGTCGGGGTGAAGGCCGCGCCGTCCACGTAGCCGCAGCCGGCGTCGAGGCACGCCTCCATCACGCGCAGGTTGTTCTCCGGGAGGGTGGCGTTCACCGCGACATCGACCTTTGAAAGGATGGTGCGAATCTTGGCCGCGTCTAGGACGTCGGCTTCGAGCGCCCGCACGGTCGAGGCTCGGCCGATCGATTGGAGCGTCCTCGAGCGCGCGCCGCGCTTGTCCACGACGGCGATCTCCTTGACGTCAGGGTCCGCGGCAAGTTCGATCGCGATCGTTCGACCGAGACCGCCCGCGCCGAGGACCGCCGCCTTCATGGGCGCGGCGGATGTCCGTGTCCCGCACCTTAGACTTTTCGACCCCATTTCCAACGTCCGTTAGCCAGGCCCGCGCGGGCGTTCCCGCGATGCGACCCACCGTGTCTCGATCCTCAGCCCACGCGTTCGGGCTCGCCCCACTTGCCATTGAACAGGAACTCGTCCCTCACGAACCGCCAGTGACGGCTGCGCATGTACCGCTCCGGCAGGACCGTCGTGAGGTAGTCGGCATAGGCGGTCCGATCGATCGGCTTGCCTCCGTCCGTCAGGATCCGGCCGTGGACATCGTAAGGCAGGTAGACGTATCCGACGCCCGGGGCGTCCGAGCCGGGGATCCGGTACTCACCGAACTCCGCGAGGCCACGGATGCGGAAGAAGCGGCGGTCCGGCAGGGTTAGCACGTCGCCCGTCCGCAGGCCTTCGACGGGTTCCCTCGTCTTCTCGAGGCGGGCGAGGAGCCGCTCCGCTTCCTCGCGGGTGCATCGCACCTTCGCCTGGACGATGGCGAGGTTCACGTCCCGGACCTTCCCCTCGACCTCCTGGATGTAGAGGCGCTGCGCCTCCGCGTTCGAGAGGGTCTTGAAGACGCCCTTGACCAGGGACCCGCCGAGCTCGCTGCCGAACATCTCGAGCCCGCGCGGATACCACATGTTCAGGGTCCGCTGGAGGTCCTCGACCCCGAAGTTGCCGCCCTCCCGGATCGCCGCGATGGCGATCGCCTTCATCAGCCGCTCGCCCGCCGCGAGGTGATACGACTCCTCGAGCCACCGCATCCAAGGCATCGAGATCGCCATGGGCCCGTACAGGAACTGATGCTGCATCTCGAGCTGGAATTTCCCCACGCGGTCGATGAAGCTCATGAACGTCGCGCTGTCCATGACGGACTTGAACTCGATGTTGAACGCGTCGAGGACGTGCTCCCCCGGTCTCATCGCGAAGAGCTCCTCCATGGTCTCTGTCGCCCAGTGTCGGCCCCATCGCGGGCGATCGAACGTCTCGTCGAGGGTGAGCACGCCCGCCATCTGCGTGTGGTGCCGCAGCTCCTCGACGCACACCCGTTTCTTCGAAAAGGAGATGCTGTCCAGCCGGTGGCCCGTCGGGTCCGTCCGGTGGATCCCCTCGACGATTTCCTTGTCGAGCCCGCCGAGGGAACCGGAGTCCAGCTGTTCGTAAACCATCCGGTGCTGCTGGATCGAGCCGAGTTCCGTGGATGCCTGGGCGCGGATGATCTTCAGGGCGGTCACGAACTGCGCGTCGGGCATCTTCTCCGCTTTCCACACGCGGTTCGAGAGGTCCGCCGTAGCGGGCACCGCGCCGACGACTTTCTTGGCGAAGCTCGCGAATCCGTCGGGCTTCGCAAGGACGACATCGAGGCGTGGCAGGGGGGTTCGAGGATAGTACCTCTCCCAGGCCGCCGGGTCGAGGACCTGGCCCATCTCGGGGAAGTACGTCTCCTGCCACTCCCGCCCCTCCTCGAGCCATTTCTTCGGGAGGGTCTCCGTTCGGAACTGGTCGAGGAGGGCCATCGCCGGAATGCCATGGGCCTCCCCTCGGATGAATCTTTTGCGGCCGGCCGAAATCCCCCGTCGACGTCGGACGGCCCCAACGTTAAGTAACACGGCCTTGTTTGCACGCGTGCTTTCCGATGAACATCGACGGATGTGAGTTTCCGGATGACCTCCGCTACGACGACGAGGGATTCGTGTGGGTTCGGCGAGAGCCGTCCGGCGAGGTCACGGTCGGCATCACGAGCATCTTTGCCGCCGTCGCGGGTCGGCTCACGAAGGTCCAGGCCAAACCGGCCGGGGTCGGATACGCGAGGGGCAAGACGATCGGCACGGTCGAGAGCGAGAAGTACTTCGGGCCGATTCGCACGCCCGTCGGTGGCGTCTTGCTATCCGCGAACCCCGGAATCCTGGAGAAGCCGAAGATCCTCTCGGAGTCTCCCTACGGAGACGGATGGTTCGCACGACTCCGGCCGTCGGACTGGGAGGAAGACCGAAAATTCGTGAGGACCGCGCGCGAGGCCGCGGATCGGCTTCGTTCGCAGATCGCCGCCCTCCGGGTCCATTGCTTCGCGGCCTTTCCCGACTACGAGTTGTTCGAGATCGGCACGGAGTGCGCGGCGGTCCTAGTGAAGCTGAACGAGTTGATCGCTCGCATCGAAGTCGGGGAAGTGATCCACATCGTCTCCGACGACTGGACCGCCCCCACGGAGATGGCGAACTGGTCGGACCGAAGCGGGCAGCCCGTGATCGACTCCCGGAAAGTGGGGAACCTCTACCACTTCCTGGTCCGTAGGACCCGATAGGCCGCCGCGGGACTCACGTCCGCGGGGGCTCGAGGACGGCTCGCCCCACGATTCGGCCGCCCGCCAGATCATCGAGGACCCGCGCCGCATCGGAGAGCGGGGCCCTCTTTGACACGACGGGCTTGAGCCGGCCGGATTCCGCGAGCGCGACCGTGCGCGCGAGGTCCGCCATCGTCGTCGAGTACGCTCCGAGGTATGCCTTGCCGCCCTCGACGAGGTCCCCGGACGTCACGGGGATCGGCTCCTCCCCGACCGCGACCGGGACGAGCCGTCCACCGTAGCCGAGGAGGCTCTTCGCTAGTGTAAACGTGGCGGCAGTTCCGACGAAGTCCACGACGACGTCAGCCCCAGCGCCACCGGACATCGCCTCGGCCGTTCGCGCGGCCTCGGTGGGCGGGACGGCAGCGTCGGCGCCGGCTTCCACCGCGGCGCGCCTCGCCTCTTCCCGGGTGTCCACGCCGAGGACCCGCGCCTCCTGCACGCGGGCGATCTGGATCGCGGACAGCCCGACGCCCCCTGTGCCCACCACGACGACGAGGTCCTCCCGCTCCGCCTGACCGAGGGTCACGACCGCTCGGAACGCGGTGGCACCGCTGCATCCGAGGGGGGCGGCCAGCGCGGGGTCGAAATCCGGCGGCAGTGCGAGGACCGTGGTCTGCCGCGCCCTCACGTACTCCGCGTAGCCGCCGGGCTCGTTGAATCCCAGCGAGGACCCGCGCTGGCAGAGGTTCGTCTTCTTCTGTCGGCACCGGCGGCACTCGCCACATGGCTGCTCGAAGTGGACGACGACGACGTCCTTTGGATTCGCCATGTACACGTCGGCGCCCACCTTCACAATGCGGCCCGCAATCTCGTGTCCCGGCACGAGGGGCTCCCGCCGCCCCGCTCGGACATCATCGAGGAGATGGAGGTCCGTTCGGCACACACCCGCCGCGAGGACTTGAACGAGGACGTCCTCCGGCCCCGGTCCCGGCGTCGGCATCGGGACGACCTTGACGGATCCATCGGACTCGAAGCGAACGGCCCGCACGCACCCCGCTACGGGGACGTAGCACAAAAACGCTTTCCTCGCCGCTCGCCGAAGGAAGGAACGAGCTTATCCGCCGGGATGGCGATGGGCGGTGGAGGTTGCTATGCCGATTTACATCCACTTGGTCAAGGTGACCGCGCAAGCGGTGAGGAATCTGAAGGCCTTCAACGCGATGCTGGACGATGCGAAGCGCGTCGTGGAGGAGAATGGCGGGAAGGTCGTCAACTCCTACTCGACCCTGGGAAAGTACGACCTCGTTGTCGTCCTTGAGTTCCCGGACAACGCGACGGCGATGAAGGTGAGCGCGCTGATCGCGGCCCAGGGAAACTTCCAGCCGCTCACTCTTGCGGCGATCCCGCCTCGGGAATTCGGAAAAGCGCTCGCTAAGGCGAAGTGACCTGACTTGGCCCGGTCCGTCAGGGGGCGGTGAGGGCCTAGGGCGAGAGCTTCGCGATAATCTTGGTTGCCTCGGCCGGCGTCCAGGCCTTCAGGGTCTTCGTCCGGACGTTCCCGGCTTTCCCGATCTCGAGGAGGAGCTGCATCGCGGTTTCGTCGTTCGGCGCCTCCGTCACGGCGATGAGATCGTACTCCCCCAACGTGTAGAACAGCTGCATCTTCGCGCCGAGCTTGTTCCCCAGCGCGATCACAGCGTCCGCCCGTTTCGGCGACTCTCTCACATTCTTGATGCCCTGGTCCGTCCAGTTCCCGAGGCTGATGTAGTGTGGCATGGCCGACCTCCCCGGGCCTGGTATGGCATCGGAGCGGAAAAAGGGTTCGGTCTCGACCAGCGGTCGCGAAAAAGTGAGGGCGAGGCCAGGCGGCTCCGGGCCTCTCCGCGCCGGATCGGAAGGCGGAGCGCCGAGCTGGGCATAGAGCAGTCGGAAGGCGAGTGCCTCAAGCGAGCCGCGCGCTTAGGGTGATTTCCGCCTTGAGCAGGCGGGAGATCGGGCACCCCTTCTCCGCGGCCTCCGCGGCCGCCTGGAACTTACGGGGGTCCGCCCCGGGGACCTTCGCGGTGACGTCCAAGTGGATAGACTTGACCGTCCATCCCGCGTCCGTCTTATCGAAGAGGAGGTTCGCTCGCGTCCTGATGGCCTCGGGACGGTAGCCCGCCTTCTCCAACTCGCCCGACAGGGCCATGGAGAAGCAGCCCGCATGGGCGGCCGCGACGAGTTCCTCCGGGTTTGTTCCGGGCTTGTCCCCGAATCGCGTCGAAAAGTTGTACGGGACGTCCCTCAAGGCGCCGCTAGCGGTCGACACCGCTCCCTCGCCGTCCTTGAGGCCTCCGTTCCACTCCGCGCTCGCACTCCGCTCCATCGAATCACCGCAGTAGCGTAGCCGGCCGGACACTTAACGTTTCCTTTCTGAGCCGGCTCGCGAGCACGCATCGCGCGGTACCCGTAGGACCGTGGCGGCAAGCGCGTTCCGTTGTGTCAGCCTTCCAGGCGTGCGAGCGGCAGCATCCTCAAGCTGCGAAATGGATCCCTTTTCGCGAGATTCGTTTTCTGCCCAGATTGACGCGTGATGCAGGGCCCCGTCAAAGCCAAGATCGTTGGACGGAGACACGGGGTCTCGCGAGGCTCTGGCAGATCCTCGATTGGATCGACTCACGAATCCTTGGTCATCGCATCTACAGCATCGGCCGCGTAGTCGTATTCACCTGGCCCAGAGTGGATCCTGGCCCGTAGGCGGTCCATCCCGGCCTGATGGGACGTCTGCGGAAATCGACTGTGCCGTCACACGCGCGGAGCTGGTCACTTCGGCGAGATATCACTTCTCGATCGGCATCCGCACGAGGTTGCCCCACTCCGTCCAAGAGCCGTCGTAGTTCCGCACGTTCGGGTAGCCGAGGAGGTACTTCAGGACGAACCAAGTGTGGGACGACCGCTCGCCGATCCTGCAGTACGTGATGACCTCCTTGTCGGGCGTGACGCCTTGGGGCCCGTACAGAGCCGTCAGCTCCTCCGTCGTCTTGAACGTCCCATCGTCGTTCACGGCCTGACCCCACGGGATGTTCCTCGCGCCCGGGATGTGTCCGCCCCGCTGCGCATGCTCCGTCGGATACTCCGGCGGCGCAGTGATCTCTCCTGTGAATTCCTTCGGACTGCGGACGTCGACGAGGATCTTGTCCTTCTGCTTGTAGGCCTCTCGCACGTACGGAAGATAGACGCGCAACCGCTCGTCGGGATCCTTCGCCCTGAAGGTCGTGGAGGGAACCGAGGGCGTGTCCTTGGTGAGCGGCAAGTCCTCCTCGATCCACTTCTTGCGACCGCCGTTCAAGAGGACGACGCGCTCCACGCCGTAGTACTTGAAGACCCAGAACGCGAACGCCGCGAACCAGTTGTTGAAGTCTCCGTAGAGGACGATTTGGGCGTCGTTCGACACGCCGAGGCGGCCGAAGAGATTCTCGAGATCCGACTTCGAGAGGATGTCCCGCGTCACGGGGTCGTTGATGTCCTTCTTCCAGTCGATCAGGACGGCGCTCGGGATATGGCCGAGGTTGTAGTTCGCCGTGGGATCGTAGTCCACCTCGATGATCCGCACGTTCTGATTGCCGATGTTGCCCTTCACCCAGCTCGTGTCGACGAGCACCTCCGGATGCGCATACGCGGTCATGCTCCGTCCCGGACGGAGCCCAGGTATTGCAATCTTATATCCTTGGCGCAATTCGTTATTCCGATCCGCCCCATCGGGGCCGCGTCGCTTCGGGTACAACTTCATAGCCGCGGACGCCTACGCAGGACCATGGCATTCATCAAGGCGCTGAGGGCGAGCGACGTCCCGGAGGGGACCGTGGCGAAGGCCGTTGTGAATGAGCGGGAGATTGCCATCATCCACATCGGCGAGTCCTTCTACGCCCTGGACGGCATCTGCACGCACGAGGCGGGCCCGCTCGGCGAAGGCACCCTGGACGGCGAGGAGCTCGTGTGTCCCTGGCACGAGGGCCGCTACAACGTCCGGACGGGCGAGGCGAACCCCGAAACGGACTGGGTCACGGACGTCCGGTCGTTCCCCGTGAAGGTCGAGGACGGCGACGTCTGGGTCGACGTCTGAGGGCCCATGCAGGACATCACCCTCATCCTTCGCGAGGTTCGGGAGGAGGCCCTCGACACGAAGACGTTCGTCTTCGACGCGGAGGGCCTCGTCGACGCGCGGGCGGGTCAGTATCTCCTCGTCAAGCTCGACGTGCCCGCGGATCCCCGGCGCGGCTCTCGATCCTTCACGATGGCGAACGGTCCGGGCACGGAGCCCGTCATGATCACGACCCGCATGCGGCCGTCGAGTCCGTTCAAGGCCCGCCTCGCGTCCCTGTCCCTCGGAGACCGGCTCGTGGCCAAGGGGCCTCTGGGCCGCTTCGCCCTCCACGAGACCGACGAACCCGCATGGTTCCTGGCGGGCGGGATCGGCGTCACTCCCTTCCGATCGATGATACGACACAGAATCGATGTGCGGCGGCGGGCCCGCGTGGTCCTCTTCACCTCGGATCGAGTCCCGGAGGCGATCCCGTTTCGACGGGAGCTCGACGAATGGGCGGCGGCCCACCCGTGGCTCAAGGTCGTCCGCACGATTACACGCCCTCGCGAGTCACAGGAAGCGTGGTCGGGCCATGTCGGTCGAATCGATGCCGGGTGGATTCGACAGGTCGCGGGCGACGCGCGCCACGCGTTCGTCTACGTCTGTGGCCCGCCGGGATTCGTAGATGCCACCGTTTCGACGATGGAATCCATCGGGATCTCGAAGGATCGGATCAGGTCCGAACGGTTCATCGGATACTGATCCCGCGGCTCCGCCCGCCTTATCCCTTCGGGGGTGGAAGTCCTTTCTGTATGCCGCAAGCCTTCAAGAGCTCCCTCCGATATCCCCGGCGGGGACGACGAAGATGGTCTTCGTTCGGGACGTCATGACGCGCGAGGTGATCGTCGTGGGCCCGGACCGAACGGCCCTGGACGCGGCGAAGCGCATGGCGCTGAAGAAGATCGGCGGGCTCGTCGTCGTCGAGAACGGCCGGCCGATTGGCCTGGTCACCGAGCGAGACATCCTGTGGAAGGTCACCGCGGAGGAGAAGAACCCGAGGAAGGTCCTCGTCCGGGACATCATGACGGCCCCGGTGGTCACGGTCAGCCCGCTCGCGACCCTCCGGGCGGCCGCACGGGTCATGATCGACCACAACGTCCGGCGTCTCGTCGTCACGCGCCTCGATGAGGTCGAGGGGATCATCACGGCGCGCGACCTCACGGAGGGATTCCTCGAGACGTGGGCCCGGGCCGCGAAGCGAGGGGCGACGCCCTGAGCGGACCGGGACTTGTCACAGGGCCCGGACGAGCCACAGGAATACGAGGGCCCGAGCGAGGCCGCCCACGACGTTGGCCCCGACGAACTGCCATCGGGAGACGGCCTGGCCCTGCTCGTTCAGCAGGGAGAAGAAGTAGTTCACCGCGGTATCGCTCATGAACGGAATCGCCAAGAGGACCGTGAGCCCGATCCACCCGGTCTTGCGCACGAACCGCTCCATCGCCTTGAGGATCCGACGCGCGAGGGGGTGGTGTTCCATCCACCGTTCGAGCCAGAGGTTCACCCCTCTCCCGATGTGGAAGACCGCGATGGCCCCGGTCCCCTTCCCGAGGCCGAGCACGAGCGCCTTGACGTGACCGTCGATCTCCGGATAGGGAAGGAGGAGGGGCTCGACGGGGATCGGCAGTGCGACGGCCGCGGCGACCGCATACGCGTAGAGCGACAGGAGGTAGACGGCCAAGGTCCCGGCGTCCGCGCTCGCGAAGAGGAGCGCGGCCACGACCCCCCCGGACTCCAACGCCGACCCCGCCGGGCATCGGACACGGACCATAAAGCCTTCCGGAGGGAAACCCGTCGGGAAGCCCGGCTGCCGCGCGGTGGCTCGTGTCCGTGCTCGTACCGGCGAGGATAGTTTCGCCGTTCCCGTCGTCGATTTTATCCGGTGCAGCGCGGTGCCCGGCCGCATGAAGCTGAGTTCTATCGCTATCGTCGTGTCGGACGCGAAGAAGTCCGCAAAGTGGTACAAGGAGAAGCTGGGCCTCCAGATTCGGGACCAAGAGGGCCACTGGATCACGGTCTCCCCGAAGGATTCGACCGTCGTGTTCCATCTGTGCGAGGGGTTCTATCCGCTGGAGCCCGGCAACTCAGGGATCTCGTTCGTGAGCAAGGACGTCGCCAAGGACCAGAAGGCGCTAGAGGCGAAGGGCGTGAAGTTCACCACCCCGACAACGAAGGAGGACTGGGGCATCTATGCGATGTTCGCGGACCCTGACGGGAACGAGTTTTGGCTCGTCCAGGAGTAGCGATCAGCGGAACAGCTGCTCGTAGCTTCGCTCGACTTCGGGGTTCCGGCCCTCGCGGATGCGGCGGATCTCCGCGTCGAGTCGAGCCCGCGCGAACGTGGGCAGGTCCTCGCGTCCCGGCATCGACTTCTTCGGGAGCCGGCGGAAGGATTTCCCGTAGTCCTCGAGCCAGCCCACGACCTCCTCCCGATACTCGTCGACCGTGGGCCGCGACCATCGCATGCACATCTTCGTGTGCGGGAGGGCGTAGCACTCGACGAGGTTCGCGATGATTCGCTCCATCTCCTCATACGTCTCTCCGACGGGATCCGAGGAGCGCTGCATGGTATCCTCCTTAAGATTCCTGCGGACGACCATAAAGATGCGGTCCCTACTCTACGCTTATCCCTGCTTCCGCGCCACGGCGAGCACGGGGCGGAGCTTCTCCTGCTGGTTCACGAGGAGATCGACGACTGCTCGGCTCATCACGCCGCACGCGTCGGCGATCTTCGGATCCGCCAGCCGATAGTGGACGAAGTTGCCTTCCTTCCGCGCGTCCACGACGCCCGCCTTGCGCATTACCGCGAGGTGCTGGGATGTCGCTGCCTGAGCGAGGCCGAGGGCCTCCGCAAGTTCGGACACGGTCTTTTCCCGGTCCGCGAGGAGGTCGATGATCTCGAGGCGCTTCGGATTCGCCAGGACCGCGATGATCTTCGCCTTGATCTCGTACAAGGATTCGTCCATCGGGCCCTTCATGGGGATCGCATACGGTTTGGCGATATATGCGGCCTTGCGCATATGCGCATATGCAAGTATGTTCAATCGTGTCGGCACGTTCTCATCCCACGCGGGCGAACCCCTCTTCGGTGGTACCGCATGCCGAACCGCATGTCGATGATCGTCTTCAGCGGCACGGTGGACAAGCTGTACCCCGCCGCGATCATGGCCTCCGGGGCTGTCGCGATGGGGATGGACGTCGACATTTTCCTGACGTTCTACGGCCTGGACGCGTTCCGCAAGGGACAGCCGCAGACGAACCAGAAGATGGACGTGAACTACGCCGAGATCGCACCGATGCTCGCGAAGCTCATGCGAGAGAAGAACGTGCCCTCGTGGTACGACATGTTGCTCAAGGCGAAGGAGATGGGCAACGTCCGCGTACACGCGTGCGCGATGACCCTGGACCTCATGGGCATGACGAAGGAACACCTCGACCCCATCATCGATGACGTTGTCGGAGTCGGCGAGTTCGTGAGCAACGCGAAGGACGGGGAGATCACCCTGTTCCTGTGAGGGGATGGCGATCATGGTGGCGGCAGCGCAGGAACACATGATTCTCGACGCCCGCGGATCGTTCTGCCCGGGCCCGCTGATGGAACTCATCCGCGGGATTAAGCAGGCGAAGGTCGGCGAGGTGATCGAGGTCTGGTCCTCAGACCAGGGATCCCGGAAGGACATCCCCTTCTGGGTCCAGAAGGCGGGCCACGAGCTCGTCGGCGTGGTCGACGAGCCGGGCTACGCACGGTTCGTCGTGAAGAAGCTTCGCTGACGTGCGAGGGGAGCGGGATGGATCGAGGGACCGTGCTCGGAAGGAACGGGGGCGTCGTCGCGGCCGCCCTCGGCCGCCAGACCGCCCTCGGGGACGCCCGGGGGCTCCTCGCCTTCGGCGCGGGGGGGCTCACGACCCTGCTGGTCGAGGCAGGGACGCGCCGGCGGGCGGATGGGTGAATCCGATGAAGAGAGTCGTGATCCTTGGCGGAGGCGTCGGCGGCACGATCGTCGCGAACCTCCTCGCAAAGAAGCTTCGGCCGGAGGAGGCGGAGATCACCCTCGTCGACAAAACGGGGAAGCATGTCTACCAGCCCGGGTTCGTCTACGTCGCCTTCGAGCGCCAGAACCCGAAGAAACTCGTCCGAGACGAGCGGAAGCTCCTCAGGAAGCGGGTGAAGCTCGTCCTGGGTGAAGCCGTTCGGATCGACGCGGAGGCCCGCAAGGTCTACCTCGCGGACGGTCGAGCGCTGGATTACGACCGCCTCGTCGTGGCCCTCGGGGCGCGGCTCACGCCCGACGAACTCCCTGGGTTCCAGGAGGCGGCCCACCACTTCTACTCCATGGAAGCCTCATTGAGGCTCCGGGAAGCCCTCGAGGCCTTCCGGGGAGGCCGAGTCGTCGTCACGGTCGCGAGCGTCCCCTACAAGTGCCCTCCCGCGCCCTCGGAGGCGGCCTGTCAGCTCGACTACTACTTCACGAAGCGGGGGATTCGCGACAAGGTCGACATCCATTTCCTGTCACCGCTGTCGCGGGTCTTCCCTCTGGAGCCGGTGAACCCCCTCGTCGAGAAGATCTTCGCGAAGCACAACATCCGTTCGACGGTTTTCTTCAACGTGGAGTCGATCGACGCGGAGAGGAAGATCCTGAACTCCATCGAGGGCGAGTCGGTTCCCTACGACCTCCTCATCATGGTCCCGCCGCACCGCGGCGCCAAGGTCGTCGAGGATTCCGGCCTGGGGGACCGCGGCGGGTGGCTGCCAACGGACAAGTTCACCCTTCGGACGAAGGCCCACCCGGACATCTTTGCCCTTGGCGACTGCACGGACCTGCCCGTGTCCAAGGCCGGCGCAGCCGCGCATTTCCAGGCGAAGGTGATTGCGGAGTCGATCGTCGCCGACCTGCGAGGGCAGCCGGCGACGGCCCGCTACGACGGGCACGTGATGTGCTACTGCGACGCGGGGTACCACAAAGGCATCGCGATGTCTTTCGACTACGAGCATCCTCCCGTCCCGCCGCCACTCGGCCTGAAGGACTGGCTCGGGAAGCGATTCCTCAACCGGGCCTACTGGCTCCTCGTGCCGTCGGGTCGCGTCTGACGCCACCAAAGTTCAAGCCGTTGGTGGGGCTATGTCCGACCCCGTGTCGGAGTCCGCTCCGTCGCCCAGCCTCGTGTACGAGCGCATCGTCTCCGAGGCGCACGAGCCTCGGACGGACCTGCTTCGGCGCCTCGGCGCGGCCCTCGGGGTCGCGGTCTTCGCGGCCCTCCTCGAGCTGGCCGGCAGCTGGCTTTCCGGATCCTTGGCCCTCCTCAGCGACGCCGGTCATGTGGGCACGGATGCGGTCGCCCTCATCCTGAGCCTGTGGGCGGTCCGGGTGTCGGAGCGGCCCCACACCCCGAGGATGTCCTTTGGATACCACCGGATGGAGGTCCTCGCGGCCCTCGCGAACGGGGTCCTCCTCCTCGGGATTGCGACGTACCTCCTGGTCCAAGCCTACGGACGGTACATGGCGCCGCCCGCGCTGGAAGTGGGCATCATGTTCTTCGTCGGCCTCGCCGGACTCGGGGCGAACGTCATCATGCTCGTGCTCCTGCGATCCTGGGCCCGACGGAACATCAACGTCCGCGGGGCGTTCCTCCACACGTACGGGGATGCCCTGGGCTCCGTGGGCGTCGTGACCGCCGCCGTCGTCATCCAGGTCACCGGCTTCGCAATTCTCGATGTCGTCGTCGCGCTGTTCATCGTGGCCCTCATCCTACACGCCGCCGGCCGCCTCCTGCGGGACGGCGTGCGAATCCTCCTAGAAGCATCCCCCGCGGGCCTGCGGCCGGAGGCGGTGGCCCAGACGATTGCCTCCTTCCCGGGCGTCCGGGGCGTCCACGACCTGCACGTCTGGACGGTGACCTCGGGCCTCCGCTGGCTCACGGGACACATCCGGGTGTCGGGCGACATGACCGTCCAAGCCTCGGGCGAGCTCGTGGACCGGATCCAGGCGCGCCTCCGCGAGGAGTTCGGCATCGCGCACGCGACCCTGCAGGTGGACAGTATCCAGGAGGAGCTGATTCCTCCGTCCGAGGTCGTGGATCAGAAAGCTCCCTGATTCGTGCACAGGGAATGTTTTTCCAACGACCGGCATTCCCGCCCCGAGTTCCATGGCCGACCGAGCGGACGTCGTGATTGTCGGCGGTGGCGTCATCGGCACGAGCATCGCCTTCCACCTCACCCGCCTTGGCCTGACGGACGTGCTGCTCCTCGAGCGGTCCCAGCTCGCCTCGGGTTCAACGGGGCGGAGCGTCGGGATCGTCGAAGCGACCTTCGGGACGGACGTGAACGTGGCCTTGGCGAAGCTTGGATACGAGGAGCTCAGCCGCTTCCCGGAGGTGACCGGCTACACCGCGGACTTCCATCCGAGGCCGTACCTCGAGACCGTCGGCCTGGAACGCCATCGAGCATATCTGGAAAGGTGCATCGACATCGGGAGGCGCCACGGCCTTCGTCAACGGCTCCTCAAGCCCGAGGAGATCGTCGAGCTCTTTCCGGAATTGCGCGTGGACGACATTGCCGCGGGACTCGTGAACGAGGAGGCCGGGTTCTGTGATCCGCACTCCGTCGCGCACGGATACGCCACGGCGGCGAAGAGGATGGGCGCCCGGATCCGGACGAACGTCCCGGTCGAGCGCGTCCTCGCGGAACGTGGCGAGGTCGTCGGCGTGTTGACCGCGGGCGGCAACGTGCGTGCCCCGGTCGTCGTGAACGCCGCGGGCCCGTGGTGCAACGATCTGAACCGGTCGCTGGGCTTCGAGTTGCCGGTCCACCTGTGGCAGCGGCAGATTTTCGTGACGACGCCCCACCCGGAGATTCCCCGGGACCGGCCGATCTACATCGACCTCTCGGGCCGCTTCTATTTCCGACAAGAGCTCGACGGGGGCTGCGTCCTGGGGCTCGTCGAGGACATCGCCGCGAAGGACCTCGCGAATCCGGAGACCGATTGGCAGTTCAAGACGAAGGTGGTGGAAGCGGCGGTCCATCGTGTGCCGAAGCTCGCGGAGACGTCCATTGCGAACGCTTGGTCTGGAATCGTGACCTTCACGCCGGACCAGCTGCCCGTGCTCGGTCCCGTGCGAGAGGCCAAGGGTTTCTACCTCGCGAACGGGATGTCGGGTTACGGCGTGATGATCAGCCCCGGGGTCGGCTTGGCGATTGCGGAGATGATCGTCCGCGGCGATTCGAGGAGCGTCGACGTTTCAGCGCTGAGCTACGAGCGGTTCCGGAGCGGGACGGGGGCTCGCGGGGCGGGACTATGGCTCTCTCAGGGGTGAAGGTCTCGCCCTGTACAGGCGGCCGTCCACGCTGATTGCCTCACGGCACGCTCTCGATGCATCACGCTTGGCGCGCATGCGTGCAGCCGAAAGGGAAGTTCGGGGCAAGCGACGTTCATGCCAAGAATCCCTCTCCATGCCCGAATGCATCAGTCCAGACCGGTTCGCTTTCGAAACGAGAATGCCACGGGGGAATCAGGGATGCCGGAGCCGTTCGGCGATGAGTCGAGCGGTCCGTGCGGCCAAGCCCATGATCGAGATCATTGGGTTCACCCCCGGCGCCGTCGGCAAGAGGCTTCCGTCGCCAATCCATAGATTCCGGACCTCGTGGCATTCCCCCGTGGGATTCGCCGCCGAGCGCCTCGGATCGCGGCCGGCGCGAGCCGAACCCATCGGGTGCGCGGTGAACAGCGCGAGGCCGTTCTCGCGGATACCCAATCGATGGATCTCCTCCAGGAATGCCGTGAATTCAGGCTCCCGGATGGGACCCTTCCCGTCTCCCACGGAACACTCGAGCGCGTGGAGGGTCGAGATCCGGAGCGCTCCTGCCGCACGATGGATGCGTGCAGCCTCCTGGAGGCCGCGCACGAGGTTCCTCCGATCCCGAGCCGTGAGTCGGTACTCGATGACCGGCTCGCCCCGCGCGTCCGTCGCGACGAGGCCCTCCCCGACATCCCGCAGGAGGACGATGCTCGAGGCCGCGTATGGCAGGCGTCGCATGAGATCCTTGTGCACTTTCCCTCCGGCCCATGGAAACGCGAGGGCCGCCAAACCTGAATGGGCCGGGGCCGTCTCGATCCAAGGACCATGGTGGCCTTCATCCGTATCCTGGAACCGTTGCACGACGATCGTCTGCATGGGACCGTTCCACATCCGCACGGGATCGGGGTAGTCGCCGAAGACTGCCGTTGTCGGATCGATCCTCAAGCCTACGCCGACCCCGGGGAATCGAACGCCGGACCGAAGGAGGAGCGCCGGCGTCTGCAGGGCGCCTCCCGCGGCGACGACCGCCCGCGTGCGCACATGGACGGGGATCTCGCGTCCGTCCGCGTGGAACGTGGCTTCGACGCCCTTTGCGACGCCTCCCTCGACGACGACGCGGTCCGCTTTCGTCTGGAACAGGAATCGGGCGTCCGCACGATACGCGTCGGGCAGGTACGTTACCAGCGTGGACTGCTTCGCACTGTAGATGCAGCCGAAGAAGCAGAAGTCGCAACGGCCGCGGCAACCGCGCGCATTCCGCGCGATGATGTCGTAGTCCGTCCCGAGGTGATAGCCGAGGGCTTCGCATCCGCGCCGCAGCACATCGTTGCACGCGTTGACGTCGCTCTCCTCTTTGTTCACGTGGAGGCGATTCTCGATCTCGCGGAGGATCGCATCGAATTCGGGCGACGTGACGCCGGCCATGCCCGCATTCCGCTCCCATTCCTCGCGCGCCCATATCGGAGGCCGGAGGCACGTCATCCAGTTGATCGTCGTGCCACCGCCCGCGGTGCGTCCCGCGAGGACGCCGAAGGCGAGGTCGCGCGTCGTCATCACGCCGTGGCCTTCGAACATCGTGTCATAGGCCTCCGCCTCGCGCTGTGTGAAGTCGTCCGCGGTCCGATAGGCGCCCGCCTCGAGGACCACGACTCGATGGCCCGCTTGCGCGAGGGCTGCCGCGACGACGGCCCCGCCCGCCCCGCTTCCTACGACGCAGACATCGCCCTCCATTGTGAGCTCGCGTTCCGGCCGGATTGGCTCGATTCGCAGATCGTCCGGATGGCGGTAGAGCGCGCGTTCCCGATCCGACGGCGGCTCGTATCCGATCGCGGGCCAGTTCGGATTAAGACCGTCCGCCAGGGTCTTCGCGTACGTCAGGAACAGGACGAGCCGCTTGATCGCGTGGAAGCCCTTCCGCTTGATGGCGAGCGGGCTTCGGGCCCATCCGAGCAGGTACCGCTCGCGGAGGTCCTCTCGCATGCCGGTGAAACGGCACGGCCGTCCGCACAGGATCAGGTTCAGGAGCGGGCTCTCGATCGTGCGAAGGAGCCGCAGGAAATCCTTGCGCTGGTCCGGGGTCACGTAGGACGTGATGATCCGCTCGACGTCCTCGTGGATGCCCAGGTCCGTCGCGGTTCGTTCGTAGAGGCCGTGCGGATCTGGTTCCACTTTGAGCCGAGGCACGAGCGTGTCGCACAGGACCTCGAGGGTCCTGCGGTCCTCGGCCGTGAGACGGTCTTCGATCCCTCCGGCCATCGTGATCCGAGCGCTCCGCGAGAAGGAACCGAGAGATTAGGTTCTTCCCACGGGAAAGGGGCGCACTTATTTATCCGACCTTGCGGTACGACCCGCCCGCGGGATGTGATTCGATGTCGGACTACTCCCCCCTGGTCAGGAACGTCCTCCGAAAATCCCTGCGGATCCGACCGAAGGAGAGCGTGATCGTCGAGTGCTGGAACCACGGGCTTGACGCGGCGAGGGAGTTCGTGTATCAGCTGCGGGCGGCGGGGGCGCGGCCCATGCTTCTGTTCGAAGACGAGGCCACCCACTGGCGCTCCGTAGAGACGCTGCCCGCCTCGAAGCTCGGGCAGGTTTCCAAGAGCGAATGGGCCGCCCTCGAGGACGCGGACGCCTACATCTTCCTTCCGGGGCCCGCGGACATCGCGCGCTACCGCAAGAACCTGGGGCGCATGGCCGCCGCGACCGGGTACAACTCGGAATGGTATCGCCGCGCGGAGAAAGCGGGGCTGCGGGGCGCGCGGATCCTCCTGGGCTACGCGAGCCCGGAGCGCGCCGCATCCTACGGCTTCGACCATGATGCATGGATCGCCAGCCTCCTCGCCGCCGGGAGCGGGGACTTCACCGGAATCGCTCGAGCGGGGCGTAGGATTGCGGCCATCCTGTCGGAGGCCTCCGAGGTGGAAGTCTTGGCCCCAAACGGCACCGACTTCACCTTCCGGCTGCGCGGTCGCCCCGCGAGGTCCGACGATGGAATCGTGGACGCGGACGACCTGAAGGCCGGGGAATTCATCACGAACGTGCCGCCGGGTTATGTGTGGGTCACCCCGGACGAGACGTCGGGCGAGGGGACGGTGGTCTTCGACCGCCCCGCGTACACCCTCGGCCTCACAATCCCGGACGTCCGCTTCGACTTCCGCGATGGGAGGGCGACATGGAGTGCGGGCGCGAACTCCGAGGCGCTCCGGGCTCAGTACGAGCGTGCGACGGGCTCCCGGAATCGCCTCGCATTCCTCCAGATTGGCCTGAATCCCGCGGCCCGATACGGTTTCCTGAACGACGATCTCGTCGCGGGCGCCGTGGAGATCGACATCGGCTCGAACAGTGAATACGGCGGCCGGAACCGCACGGATTTCAGCCTCGGCGCGCGGCTGAGCCAGGCGACCGTGCGCGTGGGGAAGAAGATCCTCGTGGACGGCGGGCGACTCGTGGCGTGAGCGTGCGTGGGAGGACCGAGGGGGCGCCCGGATGCGTCGGTCGTCCGAGGAGGGCTACGCGGTCTTTCGTTGGGCTGCGCGCGTCGTCACGAGGCACTACAGGGGGCTCCTCGTGGCCTGGGTCCTGGTCTTCGCGGGAGCCCTCGTCGCGAACCAGCTGTGGCCCGTCTCGGATGTGATCTCGTTCGAGCAGACGTCGACCCTGCCCGAGGACACGGAGTCCGCCCAAGCGCAGCGGATCATCGGCGAGCAGTTCCCCGGACAGGTTGCGAACAGTACAGCGACGATCGTCCTCGTCGCGAACGACACTACGACCCAGTACTACCGATGGTTCGTGACAGATTTCCATGACGCAATCGTGGTCGCGTCCCGACTCGGCGAGGGTGAGAGCGTTGTCCTCCCGCTACGGATCGGCAGCAACGTCACGATCGACCGGCGGATCGAGTTCCTAGACGATCCCAGCAGCGCGACGATCTACGGCGTGTACGAAGCCTATGCGTACGACCTCGCGAAGGAGCTCAACGGGCCGGTCCACCTGCAGGTCCTCTTCGCCCAGTCCGCCGTCGGGATCTACTGGGGCCTGCCCGCATATTTCGTCGGCGCGTGGCTTCAGAGCCCGCCCGCGATTGCGAACGACAGCGCGTACGCTGCGACCCGCGCCTACATGGACGGGGCTCTCCCCGCGGATGCGCTCCCGTGGGCCACGCTCTCGTTCGACGGGTTCTACCAGGGTTGGCAGACATCCTTCTCGAACGGCTCCCTGGCCTCTGCGCCACCGGACGCTCGCGCGGACGCGGTGATCGCCCAGACTCTCCCCGAATTCCTGTCGTCGCCGTTCGGCCTCGCGGCCTGGCCCCCCGAACAGCGATTGTTCCAACTCGGTATGCTCGGGCTCTTTCGCTTCGCGGACGTGCTGGACCCTCGCCTCGCGGAGCGAGTCGAGACCTACGCCCTCACGGCCCTCTCCTCGCAGGTGACTGCGGCGCGCCTCCCGTTCCTTCAGGATCTGTATCGTGGCCTCTCGCAGGACGCCACGGAGGCGCAGCTTCGTGCCTTTTCGCGGGTCGAGGTCCTCGCCTATGACCTGAACGCGACTCCCCTGGTTCTGCCCTTCAACGTGACCCGGTACTACCTGAGCGAGGACCGCAGGATCCTCCTGATGAACTACGCGTTCACGAAGGAGGCGGGCTACGTGGACGAGGCGGAGCGCCAACCGGTCCACGAGGACGTCGCGATCCTGCGCGATCTGGCGGCTCGGATGAAGGCGGCCTACGGAGCCGCGGCCGAGATCTACGTCACAGGGAGCGCGCCCTCGAGCGTCGATCAGGAAGAGATCTTTGGAGGCGGCGCGGAGTTCATCGCGACGATTGTCCTCGTAATCATCCTGATCGGCTTGTACTTCCGCTCCGTCGTTTCGCCGGCGTTCCCAATCCTCACGATCGGGATTGCCCTCATGATGGCAAACCTCTTCGTGTACTCCGTCGCGGTCTATCTCTTCCCCGTGGACTTCACCGTAACGGCCGTCCTCCAGACGGTCCTGCTCGCGACGGGCACGGACTACAGCATCTTCCTCGTGTCTCGGTACCGGGACGAGCGCCGGGATGGGCGGGATCGGAAGGAGGCCGTGCGGAACGCGGTGATCTGGGCCGGGGAATCCGTCACGACCTCCGGCGGGGCCGTCCTCATCTCTTTCTTCGCCCTCTCCTTGGGTTCCTTCCCCTTCCTCAAGACGATGGGCCTCACGATGGGCTTCGCGGTCACCGCCGCACTCGGGATTTCCCTGACGTTCATCCCATCCGTCGTCATGATTCTCGGGAACCGCGTCTTCTGGCCCTCCGGGAAGGAAATCACGCGGATGCGCGCGAAGGACCGCGCCCACTGGACCCGCACGGAGCGGTACTTCCATCGTGCCGCGGTCGCGTCGATGGACCACGCGAAGGCGGTCCTCACCCTCGCGATCCTGATCACGGTCCCCGCGACGTACCTCGTCCTCACGGACCTCCCGACGTACGACTTCAATCAGGGCGCCCCGCTCACGGAAACCCAGAAGGGGCTCGACGCGATCAGCGCTTCCTTCGGCTACGGATTCATCCTGCCCTCCGCAGTCGTCGTGCAGTTCCCGGATGCCGTCCTCCTTCCGGACGGGAACGTCTCCGTCGCGTCCATGGACGGTTTGCATAACCTCTCGCGCCGGCTCCTCGACGGGGACCTCGGGGTGAAGAGCGTCGAGGGCCCCACGAATCCCCAGGGGAGCGATGTCGACTATCGGAACCTGTCCGAGATGCCCGAGGCCCAGCGTCAACTGATCGTGTCGACGATCGCCCCGTACATCGGGAGGGATAACCGGACCGTCCGCATAATCCTCGTCCTCGAGGATCCGCCGTTCTCGCGGGAGGCCCTCTCGACCGTCGACCGCCTCAAGACGGAGCTGTTGGAGATCCGGTCGACGGAGCCGGCCCTCGCGGGGACGACCGTCTATCTCGGTGGCGTGAGCCCCGTGATGAACGACGTGCGGCACAATCTGGACCGGGACCTCCAGATCATGGCGGTGGTCGTGATCACGGGCCTGTTCATCGTCCTGCTCTTCGTCCTCGGTTCCGTCCTGATCCCCGCGCGGGCGATCCTCACGATCCTGTTGAGCATTTCTTGGACCCTCGGCCTGACGATCGTGCTCTTCCAGGTCTGGAAGGGGATCGACATCATCTTCATCCTGCCCCTGGCGCTCTTCGTGATGGCGATGGGGCTCGGGATGGACTACGACATCTTCATCATCACCCGCGTGCGGGAGGAGGTCGCGAAGGGGAAGCCGGACCGGGACGCGATCGCAGAGGCGACCACCCGCACGGGCGGGATCATCTCCGCCTGCGGGATCGTGATGGCGGGCGCGTTCTTCACCCTCATGCTGAGCGAATCTCCACTCCTCCAAGAGATTGGCTTCGCCCTCGCGTTCGCGATCCTCCTCGACTCCATGGTCGTTCGGATCTACCTCGTGCCCGCGATCATGGTCCTCGCGGGGAAGTACAACTGGTGGGCCCCGGGCCGGCTGCAGCGCGTCCGTCGGGCCGACAAGATCCCGAAGCGGAGGATCCCGGCGTCCGAGGTGGAGATCCTCGACGAGATCGACGACATCTAGATTCCGCTCATTCTCATCGCGAGTTTCGGAGACCCTCACCTTTATGCGGAAGGTCCGTGTGTGATGGCGCAACATGGTCCCGGGACCGGTGGAAGGATCCGCCCGAGGGGCGATCGACGACCTTCGCGAGCACGACCGCGAAGTCCTCGAGTTCCTCTCTCAGGACCCGATGACCCACGTGGGGTTCCAGGGTATCCGGCGGCGGCTCGGCATCCATCCGGAACAGCTGTCCCGGGCTCTGCATCGGCTCGGGGAGGACGGCCTCGTCCAGAAGACGGACATCGGATATCGAGTCACCCCGAGGGCCCTGGCGTTCCTGAGCCCCCGCGAGTGGGACGCGAAATCGAGCGGGACGACGATCCTTCAGACCTACGTGGCCGCGGGCGTCGACCTTCGTGCGCTCGTCGCGTCGCTCCGCGGCACGTGGATCGGACCGCTGCGCTGGTATGGATTTTCGGAGCATTCGGACGAGCTCCGTCTCACGTGGGCCCTCGAGGACGGATCGATCCGGCTGGAGACGCGGATCCGGCCGGGCCAGCTGACGATCCAGGCCCACGTGGATCCGTCCCGAGGCTTTGACGAGGCCACGCGTCTCGGCCATCTCCTGTTCCGCCAGATCGCGGCGGAGATCTCCGGCGGGCGGACCCCCGGCCTCGTCAGCTGACGGGCCGGGCGTGACCCGCTTCCGCGCTCTCGAATCAACATACGAAACCCTCGCCATGGTCCCTCCGAGGTTGACCATGACAACCACAGTGGGCATACGAAGCAAGGACGGCGTCGTCCTCGCGGCCGACAAGCGCGCATCGAAGGGGTTCTTCGTCGGGGCCAAGGCGGTCCAGAAGCTCTTCCCGCTCGACGACACGACGGCCGTGGCGATTGCCGGACAGACGTCCGATGCGGAATACCTCGTGAACTTGGCAAAGGCCGAACGGCGGCTCCTGTCGCTGCGCCGCGGCTACCCGCTCTCCGTGAAGGAATCCGCGAAGCTGATTTCGAACATCATCTACGGCGGCATGAAGAGCTACAATCCGTTCTACGTGGAGCTCGTCGTCGCCGGCGTCGACCGCGATGGAGCGCACGTGTACACGAGCGACATGAGCGGCGCGATTACCTCGGAGGACTTCATGTCGTCCGGGAGCGGATCGCCGATCGCCTACGGCGTGCTGGAGCAGGGGTACCGAACGGACCTTCCGCTTGAGGAGGCGCGGAGGCTGGCGGAGACCGCGGTCCGCGCGGCGATGGAGCGCGATCCCGGCAGCGGGAACGGCGTGGACGTCCTCGTCGTCCCGAACGGTCGCTGGCACGGGGCGGTGAACTGAGATGGCCGTCGAGATGGGGCGGATGCCGTTCTTCTACAACGCGGAGGGGCGGCTCATCCAAGTCGACTACGCCCTCCAGGCCGTCGCCCGAGGCTCGACGACGGTGGGCGTGAAGACGAAGGACTTCGCAGTCCTCTCGAGCCAGGTCAAGCCGACCCGCCCGCTCCTCGAGCCCGTGGAGAAGGTCTACGTCGTGGACGACCATGTCGGGGTGACGGGCAGCGGCTACATCGGGGACGTCTCCACGCTCGTCGACGAGCTCCGCGTGGCGGCCCAGCGGCACCGGATCGCGTACGACATCCCCATCGACGTCGGCACGCTGTCGCGGTCCCTGTCAGAGTACCTGCACTCCCTCACGATGTACGCGGTCCGCCCGCTCGGCGCATCGATGATCCTGGCGGGGGTGGACGAGCTCGGCGTCCAACTCGTCCAGGTGGATCCTAGCGGCACGGCGTTCCGAGGCTCAGGCTTCGCGATCGGCCAAGAGGCGGATTCGGCGCTCGAGACGATCCGCGAAGGCTACCGGCCCGGGTTGACCGTTGAGGAAGCGCTCGCCCTCGCCACGCAGGCGATCGAGGGCGCGAACGGCGGGAAATCCGTGATCGAACACGGGATTGTGCGGTCAGACACGAAGCGGTTCGAGCACCTGCCTCCGAGGACCTCGGGCTGAAGGCCCGATGGTCCCATTACATATCGATCCGCGGTCACCGTATGCGGTAGATGGTCGCCTTTGGACCCGGGACCCGCTCGATGACCTTCCGAGCCTCGAGGTCCAGCTTCGTGGTCTCGCAGTACCACGGGATTGATCCGGCGAACCGACCCTGGAGGCTCGACTCGACCGCGCTCACAAGCTCCGCGTGCGTGGCTTCGCGCTTCGCCCTCAGGACATCCATGATCGCCTCCCGCATCACCTCGTACTTCTCCCTGCTAATGCGAACGCCGGACTTCCCTGCCGGATGCTTCGTGAGGATTTTTCTCTCCATGTCCCGGTCCACGCCGCGACGGGTATAAATGCCTGCAGGCTGGGGGATGACCGGGACTCAGCGACGCTCGGGCGTCGTACGGTCGAACGTCTCAGGAGTAGCGCTGCAATCGGTTGGACGAGCCATCCGTTCCGGTCGCGCGGAGCCCGAGCCGTCCCCAGACCGGACGGTCCAGACGCGCCCGCCCCCGCGAGACCCTCGATTTCGTCCGAGACCTCGGGATGATGCCTATGCATCTCTTCCAGGATCTGACCGACCGCCAGATCGGGGTCCTCGTCCCCGCGTACGAGCACGGCCTGTTCGACGGTCCGGCCCAATCCCGGATGACGACGATCGCCCGGCGCGAAGGCCTCTCGCGCTCCACCTTCGGGGAGCATCTCCGCAAAGGCATCGCGCAGCCGGTTCGGAACGCGTGTCCCCGCCTCAAGCTTCGGGACGCGAAGGGGGCGCCTCTGCAGCGTCCCAGGGCCTCGCGTCATGGAGGCGTGGAGCCTAGGCTGGAGGCCTTGAGGGAGGATGCGGGGGTTCCTCACCCGAAGAGATTCGGGTCCGGGTCTCGCGACGCCGCGGGCTCCCAGGGCCCGACGCCGGGCTCTCGATGAACAAGCGTTAAGCTTTCCCGGGTCTTTCGCGGCGGCGGATGTGCGTCCTGATCGGCGTCCCGAGCGACGGAGGGCCCAGCCGTGGGTGAGGCGAGATGACGAGGCTCTACACTCGGAGCGGGGACGCTGGGACCACGGGGCTCCTCGGACCCGAGCGCGTGTCGAAGGACGATCCGAGGATCGAGGCGATCGGCGCCGTCGACGAACTCAACGCAGTGCTCGGCGTCGCGATCGCGGCGGTGAAGGAGAAGCGGGTCCGCGGTGTCTTGCTCAAGGTACAGGATGACCTGTTCACCGTGGGGGCGGAACTCGCGCTGGCGGCCCCGCCGAGAGGAGCGGAGGTCCCGCGGCTCACATCGGAGTACGTCTCGCGGTTGGAGCGCGCCATGGCCGACCTGGACGTCGGCAAGGTGAGGGAATTCGTCGTGCCCCGCGGCCCCGAGGGCCTCGCCCGCCTGCACTGGGCCCGTGCCGTCGCGCGCCGCGCGGAGCGCCGTATCGTGACGCTCTCGAAGTCCGTCGCGCTGAATCCGCATCTCCTCGAGTACATGAACCGTCTTTCTTCGTTGCTGTACCAGATGGCGATGTGGGTGCAGAAGCGGGAGCGCGTGCGCGGGGACCGCCCGACGTACCGCGCCTAGGCCTTGCGACTACAGGGCCTTCGCGACCCGCGTGTCCAAGAACTCCTCGAGGTGCGCGAGGGCTCGTTCGTTGCCCGTCGCCACGGGAGCCTGTCGACCGAGGGCGAGCCGCTGGGGGATCAGCTCCTTGAGCCGCCGAATGTCCTCGGGGACGAACCCCAGCTGCCGAGCGTTTCGCTCCTGTTCCGCATGGCCCTTCGGGGGGATCGCAATCACGGGCGTCCCGGCCGCGAGGGCTTCATTCACGGTCCCCTTCCCCGCGATCGTGATCACGAGGTCCGCGGCGAGGACGAAATCGTGGAGATTCGGTACGAAGCCGTACACGTAGACCCCGGATTGCGGCTTCACCTTGAGGCGCGGACCGCTTACGACGACCATCGTGGCGTCTTCGAGACGGAGCTCGCGGAACGCGTTCATCGCCTCCCGGACGAGGGACTCCCCGATCGCGGTCCCGCCCGCAGTCACCAAGATCGTCGTCTTCCGGAACACGAGGTCCTCGCGGAGCTTCTCCCGGGACGCCGTGAAGGGCCGCACGATCGGTCCGACGTGCCGGACGTTGGGCCACGCGGGCCCCGGCTCGACGGTCAGGATGAGATCGACGCGCCTCGCAAGGCGGCTGAACCAGAAGTTGCCGTAGCCTTCGAGGAGTCGGGAGGGGAAGTCGCGCGCGAAGTCGTGTCGCAGGCCATGGAGGACCATCGCCGTCGGCACGCGGTGGCGGATCGCGTCTCGCACGGACGCGACCTCCCCGTCGGAGAGGAGGAATCGGTAGTACCCCCAGTCCGCCTCCTTCCGGAGGAACCGTCGCGCGATCCGCAGGTAGCGGGCGTAGGCGACGTACCATCGCCACGCCGGGCCAATCGCGCCGTCTTCCGAGGGCCAGTCCGGCACCGGCGGGAACGTGAGCGCGTCGAACCCGCTCGAAACGATGAGGTCGAGCGCTGGGACACCCACGAGGAACAGGAATTCCACGCCGGGTCGACGCCGCTGAAGGCCCCGAGCGAGGGCCGCGGCCCGCGCGGCGTGGCCGAGCCCCTGGGAGTGCACCGCGAAGTATCCGTTCAGCTCGACCGCCACGCCAGAACCGATGGGGGGCGGCTACAAAGACCTTGGCGCCGGGCCGGTTCAGGTCTTGCCGGCTCCGGGCGAAGGCATCGGCCTCGGGGGGACGCTCCCCGGCTCCGTCTCCTTGTCGAACTCCTTGTCCTCCCACATGTCGTACGCAATTGCGACCGCAGCGGCCTGCGTGATGATCGCGAAGGCGTTTACGACGTGGACGAACAGGAAGATCCCCAGAATCGAGATGTTGAGCAGCGGGATGACCGAGCCCCCGCCCACCTCAAAGCGAATCAGGAGGCCCAGGATCGCCGCAACCACCGCGAGCTGGGCTGTGGACTGCGCAATCCGCTTTACCCGGGCGGGGGCCGTCGTCTGCACGAGGCGCCGCGCATTGTAGAACGCCAAGACGAGGATCACGATCCCCAGGACGACATGGACGTACACGAGGACCGTCGAATCTTGGACCGGGGTCATCACGAGCAGGAACTCCAGGAAGGCGATCCAGATCATCGCGTACAGCAGCATCCAGAGTTTCATCGTCTCTCTCCCGTCGCCGGAGGCGCCCGCTCAGGTTATGGACCCACGGTTCCCATAATACGGAGAAGGGTTGCCGGCGGCACTTTCGCGGCCCTCCGCCGAGGCCTTTTATGGCCCGCGCGTGTTCGCGAGTACCGTGGATCTCGCCGCGCTCGCGAAGTTCCCGTTCCTCTCGGAGGCGTCCGCCTACATCCGATCGGAAGGCGTCTCTCTCGAGGACCTCCTCACGGATCCGGCGTACGCGAGGGCGCGGGCCCTGGGCAAGGCGCGGGTCGTCGAGGCCCTTGAGCGTGGGCCGCCCGAGGGCCGCGTGGCGATCGCCGTCGCGGACCAACTCGCGGTCCTCCTAGCCTATCCCGTCGCGCGGATCCTTGTCTCGGCGATCGGCGACAACTACCTGATCCGTCGGTATGCCCTCCGGGAGGCGACCGTCGCGGAGACCCGCCTCGAGTCGGAGCCGGACGGGCTCGTTCTCCACCTCGCGAACGAACTCGGGGTCGACTTGCGTCGTGAGGACGGCGCCTTCCGCCTGCACTTCGCGGACTTCCTCCGGCACACGTCGACGATGCGCGAGACCCCGTGGAAGCTCATCAATCAGCGGCTCAACCGGGGCTACATTTCCCTCCGACGGGAGAAGGCGATCCGCATCCTGCGGAATGCGATCCAGCGGAGGATCGAGGAGGGTCTGCCGCTCCCGGTGAACGACGCCATCCTCGAGGCCTTCCGGACGGACCTCCGGGAGATCCGGACCCTGCTCGATGCGAAGAAGGCGACGTTCAAGGCGGAGGACATCGGTAAGGTCAGCATCATGCGGTTCCCGCCGTGCATGTACAACCTCCTCGCCCAGATCCAGAACCACGAGAACGTCCCGCACATGGGCCGCTTTGCCATCGTGTCCTTCCTCCATCACATCGGGATGGGCAACGAGGACATCTTCCGCGTCTTCGGCGACGTGCCGGACTTCGCGGTGGACGTGACGAAGTACCAGATCGATCACATCACGGGGGCGACGAGCGCGACGGAGTACACACCGCCGGAGTGCGCGACGATGAAGTCCTACGGCCTCTGCCCCGGGCCGGACCGGGTCTGCCTAAGGATCCGGCATCCCCTTTCCTACTACCGGATCAAGGGTCGGGAGACGCGGCCGAAAGGGGAGAGCGCCGCCACGGCGGCATAGGACCCTCGATTCGGCGAGTTCAGTAAGCCTCAAATACCCTAGAAACCCCATCGTGCTGCGCGCCCGGGTGCGGCCTTGGGCGGCAGAAGGGATGGATAGGATGAAGACTGGGCTCGTTTGGCTGATCGCCTTCGTGATCGGGATTGCGTTCGGGCTGTTGACCTTCGTCGAGTCCTTGGTGGGGGTGTATTGGATCGTCATCGGTGGGCTCGTCGTCGGGTTCCTCACAGGGTTCCTCACGAGGGACGTGAAGCAGGCGCTCGGGTACGGCTTCCTGAGCGCCTTCCTTGGCACGACGGTGGGCGGCATCCTCGTCGTCGTGGCCCTGGCGCCGCTCCTCGCGGCGATCCCCCTCCTTGGCGGTTTTGTTGGTGTGGTCCTTGTGATTGTGGCCGTAGTCTTCGGGATTGGAGCGGGGATCATCGCGCTCATCGGTGCGCCAATCGGGGCAATCGTCGGGAAGCGCATGGCCCCCGCGGCGACACCTCAGGGCCCAGCGGCGCCCCCGCCGCCCTCCATGTGAAGTCACGGACAACGCTCATGGCGGGGCTTGGAAGCCCCGCCAGATCCCGACGGCCCGCTGGATCGCGGTTCCGTGGCCCAGGACCGCGAAACCGAGCATGAGCCACTCCAGCGGCTGGAAGAACGCGGGAGCCAGGCCGCCGACGGGTCCGCCCGCGGGCGCGACGAGGAGCTGCACGAGGCCGCCGACGAACAGGAGCACGAGGCGATCGGCCCGGCCCAGGATCCCTGCGTACCGGCGACCCTGCCCGACGGCCTGCGCCTGGGTGCCCATGTACGACGTTAGGAGGACACCAAGCAGAGCGAGGGTCCCGACCCACAGGCTGCAGTAGACGCCTGAGAACGCGATGCCGCCGAGCATGAAGACGTCCGCGTAGCGGTCGAGCACGTGATCGAGGAAGTCCCCGCGGGCGGATGCCTTCCCCGCGATCTTGGCGATCTTCCCGTCGAGGGCGTCGAGATACGCGTTCGCCAGGAGGAGCAGGATCGCCAGCAGGAGGGACCAGGTTCCTCCGACGTAGAATGCGACGCCCGCGGCGGCCGCGGCGAGGAACGCGACCCACGATATCGCATCGGGATTCACGTTCCGCATGCGCGTCGCGACCGGCAGGAGGACTCGATCCGCGACCGCTCGGTAGTTGTCTAGTACCAGGAGAGCACCTCCTGGCTCCAGTCAACGGAACCCGGAGCGTGACCGCTCGTCCGGCCTTGGAGGATCCCGAGGATCGCGGCGACCGTCTCCTGCGGTGTCGAGGACGTCGTGTCGACCTCGTAGACGAAGGGAAGCCGCTCGGCGGCCTCCTGCGTGATCACGTCGATGGCCTCCGCCTCCACGTTCTCGCGAACCTTCTCCGGAGGCCAGCCGCGGGCCTCGAGCCGCTCGCGCAGGACGGAAGGCCTGCACCGCAGCACAATCGCCATGTTCACGTCGAGGAGGTGGCTGTAGTGGGACTTCAGGAACGCCATCTTCGCGGGCACGCGGTACCGGTCCCGCATCGCGTCGACGTCGATCTCGTCCGTTCCGCGAGCCTCGTCGCGGCCGACGACGAATCCCTCCGTCCGCGCGACCTCGTCCAGGTCGATGACCGTATAGCCTTTGCGTCCGAGCAGAGCGCAGACCGAGCTCTTCCCGGTCCCCGGGGTTCCCGTGACCGCCACGAGCACGGAGAGGCCATCGTCTCTCGGGTTATAGGCTTTCTCCGGCCTCCACGTCCTTCGCGGCCCGGCGCAGGTATCCGAGGAACCGCCGACGGAACTCGGCCTGGTCGGCGAGGCCTCTCCACTCATCTCGGACCTTGGGCTTCAGGACCACATTGAATTCGAAATCGTACCGGACATCCATGAGGACCAGTGGCTCCGGGGGCGCGCATCCGAAGTCTCGCTTCGTGCCACGGAGCGCGGCCCGGATCTCCTCCAGGGTTGCCTCGCCGTGGTCCACGGCTAGCATCCCCGCGACGATCCGACGGACCATTCCGCGGCGGAAGCTCGCGGCCCTCACATCGACCTGGACGACGCCGTCCGAACTCGACACGCCGATCGAGTCGATGACCATCGGCCGGGTGGACGGTTCCGCGCTGAACGACCGGAAATCATGCTCCCCAACGAACTCGTCCGCAGCCTTTCGAAGCCGGGGGAGGCTGACCTCCTGAAAGAGGTGGTATCGATACCACCGTTCCAGCGCGTGCCGCGGATGGAAGGCATCCGGCACGCGTGCGACCGCCCAGGCCCAGACGTCCCCCGCCTTGTCGTTGAAGGCTCCCACCACGGCCTCGGGCGGCAGCGTGGCGTTGAACGCGATCACGTTTGCGACCGCGCTCACACCCCGATCCGTTCGGCTTGCGCTCCGGAAGAACGCCTCTTTCGGATCGCGCAGGATCCTCGCCGCCTTCAAGGCGGCGAGGCACTCGCCCTCGACGGTCCGATGCGTCGGCTGTCGTTGGTGGCCGTGGAACGAACTGCCGTCGTACGCGATCTTGAGGGCGACCCTCATGCCAAACCGTCAAACCGCTCCTCGTATTATCCGCTATCGCCGAAGGAGTCCGCATGCCCCGGATTCGCGTGGTCCTCGTCGAACCGAAGAGTGAGGGGAACGTAGGCGCGGTCGCGCGGGCGATGCGGAACTTCGGAGTGGACGACCTCACCCTCGTCAAGCCCTGTCCCATGGGAGCCGAGGCACGCAAGAGAGCGATGCACGGAGCCGACGTCCTCGAGGCGGCTCGGATTGTGGGGACGGTCGAGGAGGCCCTTCGCGGGGTGGATCTCGTCGTCGGAACCTCGGGGATCGATACTGCGAGCGAGAAGCGGTTCGCGCGGATCGCGATTCCTCCGAGGGAGCTCGCCGCGAGGATCGGTCCCATGGACGGGGTCGTGGCTCTCGTCTTCGGGCGCGAGGACTTCGGGCTCTTTGATGACGAACTCTCGCGGTGCGACGCGCTCGTCACCATTCCGGCGTCGGACGAATATCCGATCCTGAACGTGTCCCACGCAGCCGCGATCCTGCTCTACGAGGCGTTCGCCGCCCGGGTCCCGAAGAAGGGCGCGCGGAAAGCCTCCGGCCTCGAGAAGGAGAAGCTCTACGGGGCTCTCGCAGAGCTCATGTCCGTCACGGAATACCCGGCGCACAAACGGGGCCGCACGATGATCATGTTCCGTCGGCTCCTGGGGCGCGCGGTTCCGAGCAAGTGGGAGTTTCACGCTCTCATGGGCGTGCTCCAGAGGGCCACGAAGCGAATCCGCAAGCTCGAAGGCAAACCCTGAGTCCCCGGACGTTCATCCGAGGACCACCGCCGAAGCGATTGAGCGCAGGTGAGGGCCGACTACCTCGCGACGCTGATCTGGAGTGAGCGGTCCGTCTTCTCCATGCTCCTGCGCGCATCCTTCTCGAGTTGGAGCATCGCGCGAATCGCGTCGACGTTCTCCGGGACGACGTCCGACTCCTGGTGGACCGCCTGGAAGTAGTACAGGTGCTTCCCGTCGACCACGTGCACGCCGTCCCGCCACACGGCGATCTCGTAGAGGTCCGCGCGGTTCCTCGAGAGGTCCCTCGCGAGCTCCATGATCTGGGCCGTGGACTTCACTCCGTCGGCACCTGCGACGAACGTCACCCTCGGATACCGATTCCACGTCTCGAGGACCTGGCCGACGTCCGCGTCCTTCTTCAAATCGACGGAGACCGCGTGGACGTGCATGAGGGTCGAGGAGACCTTCACGGCGACCGTGTGGATGTTCAGCTTCGGCAGGACGCTCTGAACGTCAGGCCCGTGGTGGGACGGCATCTCGAGCTCCGGCTCGATCGCGTTGATGGGTCCCTTCTTCGAGTCGCCCGGATCCGCGGCCCGCCGGACCATGATCGCGAGGACTTTCTCCACGCCGAAGTGCGCGTCAAGCGGGTAGAGGGTCCGGATCAGGCCCGTCGTGTTGCACGAGGGAACCCGGACGAACTGTGCGCCGAGGCAGTCCGTGTAGTTCGCGGCCGCGTTGAAGGACAGGTTCGTGAGGGAATGTTCCTCGCCGCCTTGCCAGATCGCCTTCACCCCGGCCTGCTCGTACGTCGGCTTGTAGCCGCTTTCCTCCGGCGTGCAATCGACGACGAGGTCCGCCTCCCTCAGGAGATCCTCGAGCGTGCCGACCGCCTTCACGCCGGCCTTCTGGAACTTCCCGAGGGCCTCCTTGTCCGAGGCGTACAGCGGGTACCCTTTGCTCAGAGCGATCTTCGCCTCGAAGTTCGGCTTCGTCTTCGCGACGCCGACGACGCGCATGTCGTCTTGCAGTGCGACCGCGTCGGCGACGCGCTTCCCGATCGTTCCGTACCCGTTGATTGCGATCCTAGCGGGCATGAGGAGGACCTCCGGCCCAACGAACGGCGGGCCCACTAAAAAGGTTGTGCGGCTACTGTACGTTCCTCGACCGGGTCCTCGGTGGCCGCCCGTCTTCAGTTCGAGTACAGCGCCCGTCGGATCCGCGGGACCATCGCCATCAGGACCGCCGTCTCCGTGAGCCGATCGCGGTCCATTCGACGCCCCGTCAGGTATCCGATCGCGCCCTGCCGGGAGCCGATCCCCCTGACGCCGGTGAGTTCCTGCATCGCCTGGCCCACCGTCGCGCCCTGTTTCACCCGTGCGAGAACCGCAGGCGGATATGCGAAACCAGGCCCGTGGCCGAGGGTGAGTCGGCCGGATCGGTCGACGACCGCGCAGTACTGCACGTCCAGATAACCGTCGGCCGCGGCGTCCCAGTGAAGACCCGCCTCCACGCCGACGCCGAAATCGGCGTCCCGCAACGCCGCCCGTGCGCGGTTCATCGCGCCGGCGGGCGCGCGCTCCTCGAACGGCTGCTCCGGAACCGCGCTGGAAACCGGCACCGCTCGGACGCGGACCCTCGGGAATAGGTCGGCGAAGACGCGGCGCACGGCGCGCACCTTCACGGGATTGTCGGTCCCCACGTGCACGACGAGGGTCTTCATTCGCACGCCACGCCGATCGATGATTCCCGCGCGGATCCGGCGGGAGGCGATCGGCAGACCGTCCTGTGCGAGGACCATCGGGACCGTCCGGACCTCCAGAGGATGCAGCCCCTTCGATACGCGCACGGCGTTCAGGGCCTTCGCAACCCCCTCGCGCTCCGCGCTGACCACGAGGACGTCCAGGTCTGCGAGATCGTCCGCGGGCCCGTACGCGTCGTCAATCGGTTCGATGCGGGCGGGTCCCCATCGCCTCGCGCGCAGGAACCGTCGAAGCGCCCGTTCGCGCCGGTCGTACGGGTTCACGCGATCGCGGGTCTCCCGTGCGAAGCGGTCCGTCGTCATGCCGATGAGGACCTCCTTGGACTTCAGCGCGAACGCGGCCCCGAGCAGGGCGCGGTGGCCGTCGTGCAAGATGTCGAAGGTCCCTCCGACGACGACCCGCATCGGCCGGCAAATCCTCGGTCCCGATATAAGCGTGTCTCAGGGAGTGAGCCGGCCTTCGTGGATCGCGAGGAGGTCGGAGTACAGCGCGTACGCGGTCTGCCGGATCCCCGGGTGCCGTTCCGAGACGAAGAGTTCCTTGAGCATGTCCGTGCGGACGAGGAGGCCGTTCGAGGTCCCGTCGACCCCCGCGAGCGGATGCTCCACCGGCAGCTCCTCGATCGCGACGCTCGCCCGCACCTGGCGGCCCTCGAACCAGCCGCGGGCGACCTGTTTCAATCGGCGGCCCAGCGCCCGGGCCTCCTGGACCCGACCCGGCGTGATCCCGGCGATGCCCTGCCGCGGGATCGCCTCGGGCCGTAGCCGTCCGCCCATGAGGACGTTCGTGAGGAGGCACGCCTTCACGGACGCGTCCCAGCCCTCGAGGTCCATCGCGGGGTCCGTCTCCAGGAACCCCATCCTCCGTGCGCCCTCGACACCGTCCGCGAACGTGCGGCCCGCCTCCATCTCCCCGAGGATGTAGTTGCTCGTGCTGTTCAGGATGCCTTCGAAGGATTCGACGCGGGCGTCGCTCAGGGTCTCTTGGAAGAGATTGAACACGGGCGCGCCGTCCATCACGGTCCCCTCGTACCGGAAGCCGACGCCCCGTCGTCGGGCGAGGGCCTTGAGCCGCGGGTAATGGTACACCACCGGACCCTTGTTCGCGGTGATCACGTGCTTCCCGCTCGACATCGCCGCGACGATGTGGTCCGCCGCCACCTGCCGCTCCGCAATCCGCAGCGGCGTGATCTCCACAACGATGTCCGCACGTGCCCCCTTCACGTACCGCGTCGCCGGGACGCGCACCGCGCGGCCGCAGGATTCGATTGATCGCTCCGCCTCCGCGAGCCGTACGGCCTTGCGGAGATCGATTCCCCTCGGATTCTCGACGCAGCCGTGGCGGGCCGTGAAGATCGCGACCACGTCCGCCTCGAGGCCATGCTCCCGACGGAGTCCCGCGCGTCGCTCGACGAGCATCCGCGCGAATTCGCGTCCGACGTTCCCGAAACCCAGAAGGATGATCCGATGCCTCATCGGACGGACCTCTCGATCGGCCGCACGCCGGCGCCCGCGGCGAGGCATCCGGACCACAAGATTAAAGGTTCCGAGGCGGCGCTCCCCCCGATCCCGGCCGAGCCCATGGAGAAAAGGCACGAAAACGGACGTTGGACGACCTTCGTTCCTGTACAAAAGAATTCCGCTGTTTTTAAATAGCGATCAATACATGCCTGCGGCTCAGACGAGAGGGGGCATGAAAAAGCTCGGTGTGGTCGAGAATCTTTCCTACGACGGAAGCATCCTCGTCCGCTCGGAATTCGCGCCTCCCCGCGGCGCCCACGTCGTGGATCGGCGTAACCGCCCCCTCGGGAGCGTGGTGAGGGTCTTCGGCCCCGTGAAGGAACCGTTCGTGTCGGTCCGGCCGAAGGGCTCCGTCACCGCGTCCGTCGTGGGAATCGATGTGTTCGTTGCCGAGGGAAACCATGCCGACGAAGAAGATCGAAGAGGCCGAAGAAGTCACTAGGTGCCCGGAGTGCAACTCCGGCCACCTGACGTACGACTACGAGCGAGGCGAATTGATTTGCGAGGAGTGCGGCCTCGTCCTGAACGACCAGATGATCGATCAAGGCCCAGAGTGGCGCGCGTTCGACGTCGAACAAGGGGAGAAGCGCGCGCGGACGGGCGCGCCGATGACGTACACGATCCACGACAAGGGCCTCTCGACGACGATCGGCTGGAAGAACAAGGATTCCTACGGCAAGTCGATCCCCACGCGGAACCGCGCGCAGCTGTATCGCCTGCGAAAGTGGCAGCGCCGGATCCGCGTGAGCAACGCGACGGAGCGCAACCTGGCCTTCGCCCTGAGCGAGCTGGACCGCATGGCGAGCGGCATGGGGCTCCCGAGGAACGTGCGCGAGACCGCGGCGATGGTCTACCGCAAAGCGGTGAACAAGAACCTCATCCGCGGTCGGTCCATCGAAGGCGTCGTCGCGGCTTCCCTGTACGCCGCGTGCCGGCAGTGCAACGTGCCCCGCACGCTCGACGAGATTGCGAACTCCTCTCGGGTGGGGCGGAAGGAAATCGGCCGGACGTACCGCTTCATGACGCGTGAACTCAAACTCAAGCTCATGCCGACGAAGCCCCAGGACTATGTGTCCCGATTCTGCTCCGAGCTCAAGCTCAGCGGTGAAGTCCAGTCCCGCGCGATCGAGATCCTGAAGGAGGCGCAGGACAGGGAACTCACGTCAGGACGAGGCCCGACGGGCGTCGCCGCGGCGGCGATCTACATCTCGTCGATCCTCTGTAACGAACGCCGAACGCAGCGAGAAGTGGCCGACGTGGCAGGCGTGACGGAGGTCACGATCCGAAACCGCTACAAAGAGCTCACGGACAAGCTCGGTATCCAGGTCGAGCTGTAAGACCTCCGAGGGCCGCGTGAACGCGGACGGCGAGACGTGTGCGGGCCGCGATCTGCGCACATCCCCGTTGCTTAGAGGCATGCACATCGGCTCGCTACGGGCGCCTCTGCGGCCGCGTGTGCAATCCTGATGGCGTCAGGGGAGGCGCAGGCTCCCTCGGATAATCGGCGTCACCTGGCCTCCGACCTTCACGCTCTTCGGGACGGTCCCCTCCGCCTCCACGATTACCTCGATCCGGCTCGCGCGCTTCATCTCGCTGCCCTGTTCGATGACGAAGGTCGGCGCAGGGAGCTTCCCGTTCGCCGCGAGGTACGCGCCGCAGGCCCCGGCCGCGCTCCCCGTTGCCGGGTCCTCCCGGATCCCGTCGTTCGGCGAGAAGGCGCGTGCGTGGACCTTCGCCTCGGGGCTCTCCGTCTCGAACGTGAACACGTAGCAGAGCATGTGGGGCCCCAACTTCGCAAGGAACCTCCCCAACGCCCGCATGTCGTAGTCGATCCCCCGCACGGCCTCCAGGGACTTCATTGGGACCTGCAGGGATGGGATTCCCGTAGCCGCAATCTGCGGCTTGAGCTTCCCGACGCCGATGTCCCGCGCACGAACGTCCAGGGCCTTCGCGATCCCGTCGACGTTCGATAGGCGCCGCCCGACGCTCGGCTCGCCCTGCGTCATGACGACCTTTCGCACCTGGCCGCCTTCGACCTGGAGTTCCAGCGGCAGCACGCCGATCTCGACCTCCTGGTACGCGATCGAGAGGCCTTCGGGGTGCGGGACGATTCCCTCCATGGCCGCCACGTACGCCGTGCCTATGGAGGGGTGGCCCGCGAAGGGGATCTCTCCGCCCAGGGTGAAGATCCGGTTGCGGTAGTGGGCCGTCGGACTCCGAGGCGGCAAGACGAACGTCGTTTCGGAGAGGTTCATCTCCCGCGCGATGCCGAGCATCTCCGCGTCGGAGAGACCCGTCGCGCGGGGGTACACCGCGAGGGGGTTCCCCTGTAGGGGCGTATCCGTGAAGACGTCGACGCGCCAGAAGTCGAAGAAACGTTCCGCCATGGCCTCCGCCTCGGTGCCTGCGGCAGGGCGTGCTATGCCTTTAAGGCATGCCGCTCGGTTTTCGCCATGGACGCGCGTCGATCCAGGAAGGGTGTCCCGCTATCTCTTTGCCGCGCGCCGCGTTGGGGGCCTCGATGGCGGCCGATGCGGATTTCGTGCTGGCGGGCGGCCGCGTGTTCACGGCCTCGCGCCAAACCCCGTGGGCCCAGGCCCTCGCGGTCCGCGGGGACCGGATCGTCGCGGTCGGCACGGACGCGCAGGCGGCGCGCTGGGCGGGCCGCGGGACGCGGCGGATCGACCTCCGCGGTCGCACCGTCGTGCCAGGATTCATCGACGCCCACGCCCACCTCGCGGAATCCGCCGGAGAAGCGGGCTGGACTCGCCTCGGCGGTACGCGGGACATCCCGGACGCGGTCGGCCGCCTTCGCGCGGCCGCCGCAGGTATCCCGCGCAGCGAGTGGGTGGTCGGCGTGGACTGGGACGAGGCGAAGTGGCCGGAGCGGCGGTACCTGAACCGGGACGACCTCGACCGGGCGTCCATGGACCACCCGGTCCTCGCGATCCGGATCGACTGCCACATGGCATCGCTCAATTCGACGGGCCTCCAGGCTGCCTCGGACCTTGCGGGCGTGCGGGGCTTCGATGTGGACGGGTCCGGCCGGCCGACGGGGATCCTGAAGGAGGATGCGTTCTCGGCCCTCTACCGGCGGATCGAACCCTCCGAGGCCCAGATCGAGGAGGGCCTTCGGCGGGTCGTCCGGCAGGCGCATCGCCTGGGCATCACGTCGGTCCACGATATCGTGGACCTGCGGTCCTGGCGCGCCTTGCAGCGAGCCCGACGCGCCGGTCGCCTGCGCCTTCGAGTCTATGCGTTGCCCCGGGACGATCTCTTGCCGGCCCTCGCGGCTTCCGGCCTGATGACGGGCCTCGGGGACGTGTGGCTGCGCCTTGGCGCGATCAAGGTCTTCGCCGACGGGTCCCTCGGCGCGTACACGGCCGCACTGTCCTCCCCGTACCGCGGCCATCCGGACGAGCGCGGGATGCTCGTCCACCCGCAGGCGGAACTGAAAGGGATCCTAGAGAGCGCGCACCGGGCCGGTTTCCAGACCGCGACGCATGCGCTCGGGGACGAGGCGATCCGCCGCGTCGTCGCGGCCCTCGAAGAGGTCCAGGCGGAAGCCCCTCGGAAGGATCCTCGCCACCGCATGGAGCACGTCGAGCTGCCGGACGAGGAGGTCCTCCGGCGGATCCGAAAGGGCCGCATCGTGGTGTGCTGCCAGCCGAACTTCATCGGTCAGTGGAGCGGGCCGGGGGACGTCTATGAGATTCGTCTGGGCCGGGATCGCGCGGCCCAGAACAATCCGTACCGCCGGATCCTGCGACGCGGGATCCCGCTCTGCTTCGGATCCGACGGGATGCCGTATGGCCCGCTCTACGGCCTCCACTGGGCCGTGAACGGGTTCTTCCCGGATCAGCGCCTCACCCCGGAGGAGGCCGTCCGAGCGTATACGGCCGGAGGGGCCTTTGCCGCCTTCGAGGAGGGGCTCAAGGGCACCTTGGAACCCGGGCGCCTCGCGGACTTCGTCGTCCTCGACGGCGATCCCTTCCGCGAGCCGGCGCGGATCCGGAGGATGCGGGTCCAGGAAACGTGGATCGGGGGGGAACGGGTCTGGGGAATCCCGGCGAAACGCTGATGAGTCGGGACTCCGATACCTTGGGTCGCCCCCAAAGCGGGGGTTGCCCAAATAGAACCCGACGCGCGGCCCTCGTGGCCCCGCGTCGTTTTTTCTTCAGCCTTTGTCGGAGTGGACTTGGGTCCTGAGGATCCGGTACACGCTCCCCCAAAGCTTGTCGTCCTTCCGGATCTTCATCTCGAAGTTGTTCATCCCCGCCCAGTCCTCGAAGGCCGCGCGTGTCCTGCGATCGTACTTCCCGGTGACGGCCCCCTTGTAGAAGCCGAGCGCTGCCAGCCCCTGCTGGATCTCGCGCACGACGGATGGAGTGAGGGCGACGACGTCCTTCGGATCGTCGCGGGTGAGCAGGGTCGCGTCGTAGAGGTTGAACACCCGGATCAGCTCCTCGATGGGGGCCGGGTGGTCGTCCACCCGGACGTCGATCCAACGGTCGTTGAAGCCGCTGTAGCCGCCCCCCTTCCGGACCACGAGGAGGGCCGCGGACTGCTGGCCGCGGGAATCGCCGCCCGCGCGCTGCCCCGCGCTCAGCGCCGCCAAGAGCCGCACGGGCAGGTCGCCCTCCGTGGACTCGAACGCGCGGGCCATCGACTTCACGACCTCCTCGCCGGCGAGGATGTTCCCCTGGATCGCGTAGTTCCGGCCGATGAGGTGGCCGGCCCACTTGAAGCACTCGTCGCCCGTGTAGGCGGCCCCGCGCCCGCGGGCGTCGATGATCCCGACCTGACGCTTCGCCGCGTCGCGGTCCGAGCGAACGAGTCTCTCCAGGACGTCCCTGGGATGCATACGCCGCTTGAGGAGCGCGAGGGCTCTTGGCCCGTACGTCGTGTTCGCGTAGGATTGGGTCGCGACGGCGCCGGCGCCGGCTTGGGCCCAGGGGACCACGCTCCCGACCGCGATGAACCGCGATTCGACCGCGACGCCGAGGTCCTTCGTCCGCGGGTCGAACGCGACGATGCTGAACGTGGAGGTCCGGGGCGGAGGGCCCATGGGCATCCCTCGGAGAAACCCGGCGCACCTATTTCAGCCGGTTGCCGCAACCCTTAAGGCGAGGGCGTCCGTCCGGCGTGGGACCGTGCACGTCTTCCTGGACCTCTGGGGCACCGTCCTCGACGGTGCAAAGATGAACGCTGGCTATGCGAGGCGCATGGCGGAGATCCTCTCGTCCCGCTTCGGCGGGAGGACGGAGGATTGGGCGCGCGCGCACGGCAAGGTCTGGGTCTGGTACGCCGCGCGGGCGAGCGAGATCGAATGGGACACGGGCGACTACCTCGATAAGGTCCAGGCATTCGAGTCGGAGCATCTCGACCGCATCCTTTCCGAGATGGGCATCTCTTGGCGTCCCGAGGATCCCGCGGCCTACGCCCGCGATCTCGAATTCGCGATCATGTCCTCCGTGGACGCGCACTTCCCGGACGCACGGCCCGCGGTCGAGCGCTTGCGGAAGGGAGGTCACCGCGTGTACGTCGTCACGTCCGCCACGGACTCGAACGCCCGTGGCTCTCTGAGCGGAGCGGGACTCCTCGAGGCCTTCGACCATATCTTCACCGGGACCACCCAAAACCTGCACAAGAGTTCGGCCGCCTACTGGCGGCGTCTCTTGGAGGACGTGCAGGCACCTCCCGCGGAGTGCGTCCTCGTGGATGACCGGCTCGACTACCTGGCCCCTGCGGCGTCCGCGGGCATTGTCGCACTCCTGCTGGACCGGAAGGGTGCCCATTCGCCCGAGTCGGTGCCCGGATTCGTGGTCGCGGTCCTGCGGAACCTTGCGGGGCTGCCGCATTGGGTCGAAACGCGATTGGTCCAGCGGACCGGGGGATGAGTTCTCGCGGTCCATGGACCTGGCGAAGGTCGCCACGGCCCGCCCGGCGTCTAGGGTCGGACGCGTTCGAGCTTCACGTACCGCACGCCCATGCCGACTTCCCCGAATAGGATCTGTTTCCGCACGCCGTGGGCGAGGCGCACGGCCCGGCTGATCTCCGGCCACATCCCGCGGTGCCCTTTCGGGAGCGCGTGGACGAGGTACTTGGCGTGCGTCGTCTCCGGGTCCCCCTCGTAAACTCGGAAATGGGACCCGTACTTGAACCCGGTCTTCGCGATCACCCCGCGATCCATGAGGTCCTCGTAGGCCGCCAGGCGAAGCCTGAAGTCAGGCTGGGCGGCCTTCGCCTCCCTCAGGAGACGGGCGAGGCCGATCGGCCGGTCCGTGTCCGGGTTGCGCACCTCGACGAGCCCGGCCTTCAGCAGGTACGCGGTCTCGAGCAGGCTCAGCTGCAACCGGCGGCCCACGATCTTGCCGAAGAACCCTGCGTCGTGGAGCGCCTTCGCCGGCGCCTCGTCGGCGACCATTGCGCGGTCCCCGAGGAAGTAGACGACCGCGGGAGCCGCCAGTGTGGCCTTCGACCGATGCCCCTTCGGCTCCGCGTCCCGGACCGCGTAGTACGTGAGATCGCTCTCCTCGTCCACCAGGGCGAGCAAGAGCGTCTTCCGCACGGAGGCAGCCTCGCTCACGCGATCGAACAGCTCGCCGACGTCGAACACGGCCCGCTCGCTCCGCGCGGCGACCCAGTACTTTGCGGGCGTTTTCCGGGGGGCGCCGCCCCGCGGATATACCTGAAAGTCCAGCGGCGCCGCACGTTCCTCGACGACGTACCCGCGCTGTCGGAGGTCGCGGTACACGAGGTAGCGAATCTCGAACGGGTCCACGGCGACGGAGGCGGCTCGGAACAGTTCCCGCATGGAAACGGGCTCGCCTCGGCGCCGCACCTCGAGCCGGCCCGATTCCGCAAGGTACACCGCCTCGAGCAGGGAGAGCTCAAGTCCTCCGCCGGACCGGGGGCTTCCGAAGGATCCGCGGTTCTGGAGCGTACTCGCCTCCGCAGGGTCCTCCACGATGACGCGGTCCTCGAGGAGTTCTCCGGGCATCTCGGCCTGCGAACGTCGACGGGGCGATAAAGGGTTCGGCCTTCCCCGATGCGCGGTCGCGCGACCCCAGAACCGATGCGCGCCGTTTATATAGAAGCACACGTCTGCATTGCATGTGAATCGCGAGCGTCTCCTCGCTGAGGTCCGGCAAGCTCTTGCGAAGACCGGCTTCTTCCTGTCCGAGCAGCGGAGCACACGGGGCCTCTGCTTCGATCTTGTCGCGCGCCGGGACGCGACGCTGCTCCTCGTGAAGGTCCTCCAGAACGTGGACGCCCTTAGCGAAGTGAACTCCGCGGAGCTGAAGATGATCGCCCGGACCCTCGAGGGCGCATCCCTCGTGGTCGGCGAGCGTAGCGGCGGCGGGCCCTTGGAGGAAGGCGTCGTCTACAGCCGCTTCGGCGTCCCGATCCTCTCCCTGAGGACGTTCCTCGACCTGTTCGAGGAAGGCGTGCCTCCGTTCATTTTCTCCGCGCCCGGCGGGCTGTACGTGAAGCTCGACTCGGAGGCCCTCCGGAGGGCCCGCGAGGAACGGCAGGTTTCGTTGGGCACCCTCGCAGACATCGCCGGCGTGTCTCGCCGGACGATCCAGATGTACCTCGAGGGGATGTCCGCGACCGTGGACATCGCCCTCCGCCTCGAGGAGTTCCTCGAGCAGCCCCTCGTCGTGCCCGTGAATCCGCTTGCGGTTTCTGCCGGCGCGGAGCGCCTCCTGGAATCCTTCGCGCGGCTCCAACGGTTTGAGCGGGACGTGTTCCAGCGGCTCGAGCGCCTGGGGTACGAGGTGCTCCCGACGATTCGGTGTCCGTTCGAGGCCTTCACCCAGCACGAGGACACGACCCTCCTGACCGGCATCGGTGCGGATGAAGTCAAGATCGAGCAGAAGGCGGCGATCGTCTCGAACATCGGCCGCGTCGTCGAGAAGGACGCGGTCCTGTTCGTCGAGCGCTCGACACCCCGGATGAGTATCCGGGGGGTCCCTGTGATTGCGCGGCAGGAGCTGCGTCGGGCGAAGGATCTCGATGCGGTCGAGGAGCTGATCGCCGAGAGGAAAGGCTGATGGACGAGATACGGGTCGGCGCGGCCGCCGTCCACGTCCTCCCGGTCGTCCGCGGTCTCCCGAGCGCGGGAAAGGTCGCGCGGGACGCGATCGAGTCTCTCCGCCCGGACGTCGTCGCGCTCAGCATCGCCCCCGAGGAACTCGACGCCCTCCGGCGTTACAAGGGAGGGCGCGCGGAGCCGGACAACGTCGAGGAGGAGGTCTACATGGCCGGCCTGGCCGCGTGGGAGGAACCCATGAAGCCGGCGCCCTGCTTCACGGAGGCGTTGCGGGCGGCTGCCGCCCATGGGGTCCCGGTCGAGGGCATCGACATGGACGAGGAGGCCTACACGGAGGCGTACACAGGGTGTGTCTCCGCAATGGAGCTCATCCTCCAGGGTCGCAGGGAGGCCCGGCTGCAGCGCACGAAGTTTCGCGCGAAGACGCCCGACGCGTTCGTCCTCGAATGGGACGCGGTCGTCAACCAGGCCGTAGGATTCGCCCGCCTCCAGCGGGAGCGGGAGGCCCACATGGTCTCGCGGCTTCGAGAGCTCTCCGCACGATCCTCGAGGATCCTCGCGGTGATCGAGATCGAAAGGGTAAAAGGGGTGCTGGCCGCGCTCCGCGGCTAGCGACCCACGTACTGCGCGTTGCTTGCGTCGCCGAGTGCGACGGAGTAGACCGTCGCGCCGACGTCGTCGATTTGCACAGCGCTCGTCCACGCGAGCCCGTTGTTCAGGTTCGCCCAGAACCAGACTTCGCCTACCTTGGTTCCGCCGGTGCCGACGACGACGTCGTCGTAGCCGTCGCCGTTCACGTCGCCGACCCCGAGGGAATAGATCGCGTTGCCTGTGCCATAGGACGGAAGGGCGCTGTAGATCACCGTGCCCGTCGACGCGTAGCCCGTGAGGATCCGCACCGTCGTCCCGAAGGCGATCACGACCTCCAGCCCGCTTTGGCTCGCGGAGACCTGCCCAAACTTCACGCCGACGATTGCAGAGGTCGCCGTGTAAAACGCGCCCGTTGGCGTGTTGAGCCCTCCGGAGCTGCCTAGGTACTTGAACACATTACGGTTGGCGGTCCCAACGATGAGGTCGTCGTAGCCGTCCGCATTCTGATCGCCCGCGCCGAGGGCGTTCACGGCCCCTCCGTCTCCCGGGTTCGTCAAGGACGCACCGGTCCCAGCCGCAGGGGTGTTCGCTTCAATGTACATCGTGTCGACGAAGAGGGTGTCGAGGTTCGTCCCGCCCACCGTGCGTTCCGTGTCCAGGGCCCGAACCCAGACGATCTTGCCCGCCACGCTCGCCGGCAGCACCAGGGAGTACGACTGATCCGTGGTGACGTTCACCCAGAGCATGGTCGTGTACGTCCCGGTCGTTGGGTCGTTCAGCAATACGTTCGTCGAATAGGCGAAGACGAAGTTGTCCCCTTCCGTCGAGGTGCTGTGCCGGGCGGTCAGCTTGAACGTGAACGTCGTGCCCGGCCGCACGGGGAGCGCAGTGAAGCGCCAGTAGTGCTCGAGCTCGCTCACGGCGCCACCCGTCGAGGACCAAGAGAGCTGCACGTTGTCGTAGCCGCCTTCGGACGGGAGGCTTCCGGAGGGGGCGCTCTGCGTCCGAACCGCGATCTTGACGTAGTAGGTCCCAGGTTGCGTGATCCTCGAGGAGGCGTCGATCCCGCTCACGACTGCCCAAGTCGTCGTGCCGCTCAGCGCGCCCGATGTCCACACCTGCTGGCCGAGGATCGGCGCATCGGAATTCGTGTCGACGAATGCATAGAGGGTGATGCTCGTGGCGGATCCGAACGTGGGGACGCGCCAGTTCAGATTCAGCGTCGCGGTGAAGGGTGCGGAGCCGGTCACGTTGAACGCCTGGAAGAAGTATCCCGCGACGACTTGGTTCGCTACGAAGTTCGTCGTAATCAGGTCGTAGCCGCCGGGGTTCCCGTTCGAGTTCTGCCAGGCGCCGCTCGCAGCGGTCCCGGGTTCGACCCAGTCCCGGTATTCCCAGCCCGCCGTGCCGCTGTCGAATCCGGGGTTCGTCGTCAAACCCGTCTGCACGGGCTCCGTGACAACGCTCTCCGTCGCCTGCTCGTAGACTTGGTCCGGCGGGATGGAGTACGTGTTCAGGTAGCTCCCGGAGATCGTGCCTTTCACGACTTGCTCGCCGTCCGAGAACCAATTGTCCACGATGCCCGTGTTCTGGAAGCGGCCCAGGCCGTCGAGGTTCGGGTACCAGGTGAGCCGACCCGAAGCCCCACCGACCGCGATGTCGTTCGCATGGTCGCCGTTGAAGTCCCCCACGACCAGCGCGTTGATCGATTGTGTCCGCGACGTGTCGACCATGACCTTCGTCGCGGAGCCGCCTTGCCAGCTCCCGTCGTTCTTGTAGTACCAGATGTGTCCGCTGGTCGCCCCGACGACGACCTCGGCGGCCGCATCGCCCGTCACGTCGCCTGTGCCGATCGCCTTGACGTAGGTCCCGCCGACGAGGTTCTCGAGGACGAAGCGGGTGAAGATCACATTTCCCGTCGCGTCGAGGTCCCTCCGGAACAGGAGGAGCTGCGCGTTGCTGTTGTCGATGAAGAAGCTCCCGACGACGTCGAGGTCCCCGTCTTGGTCGAAGTCGAGGTAGGCGACCGCGTAGGACTTCTCCAGAGAGGAGCACGCGGTTCCCGCGAGGCCGCAATACTCGACTCGCTGCGCCCGCCAGCGATCGAACCCGTTCACGTTCTCGTAGTAGTAAGAGTAGTCATGCGTGCCCCACGCGTTCGACGTCGTGTCGTCGTTCCCGATCACCACGTCGAGTTTGTACAGCGGAGCCATGATGACGAGCTGCGTCGAGACCTGGCTGTAGAACTCGTCGGAGTCGCGGATGCTCGTCACGGTCAGGGCATAGTTCTGCTGGCCCTCGACCCAGGGGTCCTGGTTCGCGCGGCTGAGGTTAATCGCGAATCGGTAAACCCTCAGGGGGCCGACAATCGTAACCGCAGGTCCGCTGCACGCGCCACTGATCGGACAGATCGGCTGGTTCGCATCGTGACCGTTCGCCGGCGAACGCCACAGTTGGGTGCCGCCCTGGTAATCCTTGATCACGATGTTCCCGAAAATCACGTTGGTGAGGATCGGGTCCACCGTGAACATCTTCATTTGGACGTAGACGACGTCCGTCGAGTTGAACGTCTGGCGCATCTGCGTGAAGCCCGGGTCCGCGTAGGTCTGCACCTGCGGGAAGTCCCGCATGTAGCCGTCGGAATCTGTGATGTTGATGCTGTCCGTGGTGTTGAACCGGATCGCGCTGGACGAGGCGAGGAGGATGTCCAACGAGTAGCGGGCGAAGTAGTAGTTCGGCGGGTGCAGGGGGACCCGCTCGAAGTTCGTACCCACGGTGGCCGGGTCGTTCAGATGGAAGCGGTACGCGTAGATGTAGTACCCGTTGATGAACTCTAGGAACACGAAAGCCCTCGATGTGGAGGGCTGGCTCGTTACATCGATCGTCTTGTCGGTTCCATAGACGACCGAGTCCGCGGGCGTCCCGCTGTACGGGTCCCACATCGTGAACTGGTTCGTGTTCGCGACGTTCTCGAGGTCGAGGCTCCCGACGACCACGACAACCTCCTCCGAGGCGGCGAAGGTTCGCGTCTCCCGCGCGGTGTACTTGAACCGGTCCCACTGGGTCGCATTGAAGATGTTGTATCCTTGCCGGCCGTTCCATCGGAGGTTCTGCGGCCGACCCGTCGACCCGTTCCCGCCCCCGCCCTCATCGCCGCCGGGGCCAGGGATCACGTTCAGGATGAGTCGGGTGAGGGTCATGTGGCCCGCTTGATCCGTCGCATTGATCAGGATAATGCCCCCGTCCCAGAGGAGGTCGGGGTTGTTCATGCAGAAGCCTTCGTAGAGGCGGAAGATGCCGTCGTTGGCCTTCTGATCCCCGAACCGGCCGTTGTCCTCCATCTTGATCGGCTCCGCGCAGAGGCCGGGGCCGGGGTAGTTCATCGTCAGGACCCCGTACACGGAGTCCGGGTTCAGATCGCCGTCCGGGTCCGAGATCTTCGCGAACACATAGAAGGGCACGCCGGATTCGACCGCGTCAATCGAGGCGGTCTCGGGCAAGCTGTCCGCCCACTTCTCGACGATGATCGGCGGCCGGGTGCCGACCGGCGGCGTGAGCTGTTGGGTCCAGAGGACAAGGGACTTGAAACTGTCGACGATCGTGACGGTCACCGTGTCCGTGGACGCGCGGATGGACTGGTTCAGCATCTGCCAGCGCTCGCCCACGTTCCAGTTGTTGTCGCCACCATCGATCAGGCCGTACGCCTGGGGCGGAGTGTAGTGGGTCCCCTTCGTCCGGAGGATCTCCGTGGAGGTCGAGGCGCCGCGCTTCGTCGAGACGTAGATGATCGTGGTAACAGGATCGAGGCTCTCCCCGCCGTTGTGGCGGAGGGTGATCGTCGCCCCGCTCTCGATGCCGCCGACGTAGTACGGTTCGAGGGTGCCCTCGATTTCGAGCCGCGTCGAGGCCTGGGGGGTGGGAATGCTCGTCACCCAGACGATAATCGAGGCGAACAGCACGACCGTCATCGCGAGGATCAGGATCGTGCCAACGACCTCGGAGACGCCGGACTCATCTTTGCGCAATACGATCTTCATGGGGTGGCCTCCCGGTGGGCTGGAAGGTACGATGCGCACCCCTCCGGACGCTATATAAAATCATCGTGGTAGTTACCATTCGATGATAATCCTGGAGAACGAGGGCCACACGATTAAATAAAGTGGGCCGCATCGGACGGTCGTGATTCTCACCGCACTGGAGCGGGTCCTCGTCCACCTCCACGGATACTGGAACGCCCGCGAGCCGTCGCGCGCGATAACCCAAGCCGGCATTGCGGAGGGAGCCCAGATCCTCCGAAGCCACGTGCCGCGCGCGGTGAAGACCCTCCTCGCCGAAGGACTTGTGGACTCCGAGGACGCGCGGCTCGTCGGACGCGCGCGGAAGACGAAGGTGTATCGGCTCACGGAGGCCGGGATCCGACGGGCGCGAGTAATCCTCGAATCGCTGGACGGCATCGCGGTCGACGTGGACGGCCGCCGCACGTCCCTCGGCGAGGCGCGGCGGGATCTCGGACTCGGCCCCCTCGCCGCCCTCGGCGCGGTGGACCCGCAAGGTCGACTGCGCGCGGCGAGCGTGGCGAAGGAAGCGACGCAGCTCCTAGGCCGGGACGAGGACCTCGCCGTCCTGCGGCGGTGGCGCGCGGGGCCTGCGTCCGTCGCGGTCGTCTACGGCTCGCGGGGGATGGGGAAGACCGCCCTCGGTCGTGCGTATGCCCGAACCGTGCCCCGGTCCGCCTGGGTCGATCTGGAAGGCATCCCGGACCTCGAGGCCTTCGCGGTCGCCATCGAGCAGGCGACCGGCCGCGTCGCAGCAACCCCAACCCATCCGCAGTCCGTCGCGCGGGCGATGCTCGAGGCGTTCGCCGAGGGGACGAAGCTCCTCGTCCTCGACGGCTTTTCCGAGGTGCCGGAGGCCGTCGTCGAGTCGCTCGAGGCCTTCCTCCGTTTGGCCCGGGGCCATCCGGAGCCAAAGGTGCTCGTGCTCGCGGAGGAGTCCACGCCCGCCTACTGCCGGTTCTACGGTCGACGGGAGATCGAGTCTGGAACGGTCGTCGAGCGCCATCTGAAAGGCCTGGACCTCGAGGACTGTCGTACGATGCTCGGAAACCCCGGCATCGAAGCGGAAGCCCTCCGCCGCATCTTCCTCCTGACGAAGGGCTGCCCCTTGTACCTGAGATTCATCCGGGAAGGCGACGAGGCAGGCCTCCGGACCCACAGCCGATTCACGAAGGCGGAGATTCGTCTCCTCCTTTACTCAGGCGGCGCCTTGGGCGCCTCGACGTCCGCGCGCTGACAACGTCCGCGAGCTGGTGGAGGGATTCCATCGCGCGCTCCTCCGCGTTCTTCGATCCGACCGCCTTCCGGATCGCGCAGAGAATCTGGTGGGGGCTTCCATCCCGATCGCGGACGACCGCGGTCGCGACGGCGCACGGGATGCGCACGCCATCGTGGGCCCGTAGGCGGAGTTCCTTCCTCGCCAGGATCGGTCCCGACGCGTCCTCCTTCCCCCCCGGAACCGCCTCGCCCTCGGAGAGGTCGAATACTTCCGCGAAGCGGCGCCCTCGGATTTCCGAGGCGGTCCACCCGAGCAGGGCCGCCGCGCCGGCGTCGAGGTCCAGAATCCTGAGATCCCGGTCCATCGTGATCATGCCGTCACTCAGGGACTTCGCGAGGGCCTCGAACCGCCGTCGTTCGAGATCGAGCATGTCCGCGTTCCGCCCGTTGTCGAGGGCGATCGCGGCCTGTGTTGCGATGCCCAGGACCACGTTGATCTCTTTCGAGGTGAAGTAGTGCGAGCCCGTCGTGCTGTCGAGCCAGATGGCACCGAGGAGTCGGCCGCGGCAGGAGAGTGGCGCAATCAGCGCGGACCGCAGGCCCAGTCGCGCCACCACGGCGGCGGGCACGGCCCCCTCCTTGACCGCGTCCTTCATGAGGACCGGCAGGCGCTGTCTCACGAGCCGCTGTGCGACCTTCGGCATGTCCCCTTCGCGCAGGACGAGGCCCTCGAACGGGCTGGGCCGCCCGCCGGGGCCGAAGGAAACGAGCGTGTGGAACTCCCGCGTGGCGTCGTCATACGACAGCAAGGCGCACCGATCCACACGGACGAGCCCCGGGGCGATGCGGACGATTGCCTCGAGGATCTCCTCGGTGTCCGTGAGGTTTCCGACCATCTCGGCAATGCCGAAAAGGGCGGCGAGGATTTGCGTCTCGCCGAGCTCGTCCCGAGGGACCATCGGCCATCCATCCCGGCGCACGCGATAAGAACCTTGTCCGTCGATTATCAGGGGGCGGACCGCGCTCGGAAATCGCTTAAGTACGCGCTGGCGGTTCTCAAGGGCCGTGGCCTCCGCGAGGTCGTTCTTGCTCTTGCTCGGCGCGGGGTTCGCGCTCGCAGGGGTCTACATCGCGGCGACCTACGATCGGATCATCGGTCTGGGGGTCCTCATCGTCGGCGCGTTCCTGATGATCCTGCCTTTCACGGCGGCCCGTTCCGACGAATGAGCACGATTTAATACAGCGGCCGAATCTCCTCCGCGCGTGTATCGGGTATTCCGGGTCCCGTCCGCAGGCGCGCAGGAAGCCCTCCTGAAGGACGATCTCGTGAGCCGGCAGAGCGTCGAGGTCCGGGATGCGAAGGCACTCGGGGTGGGCGGCGAGGGCACTCTGATCCTCGTCGAGGGCGCCGAGGCCGGCGTGGCTCGGGCGGAGGCTTTGCTGCAGGGGGTGGGCCGCGCCCTCCCGGGGCCTGAGGCGGAGGCCGTGTACCGGCGCTTCCGGAGCCAGGACGACGAGGCGGCCTCCGGGATGGGCCTGATCTTCGGTAGCTGACGACGGTCAGGCGAGGAGCCCTCGGGGCGGCTCCGCAGGGCCGTCGGCCTTCGGGAGGGCGTCCAGTTCGCGTTCGAGCCACGCGACCATCCGTGGGCTCGCGGTCCTCGGGTCCACGAACACGACGAGGACCGCATCCCGAGTGGCGACCTCCTCGTGGAGGTCCTCGAGGGCGCGCATCGTGCGTTCGACCCCATTGTGGAGCGTGAGCAGGTCCACGCAATCCACGACGATCGTCCCGGACGCGTGCTCGTCCAGGAACGCAGCCGTGCCCGCGCGGAGATTCTGGAGGCGCTTCGGGTCGATCGTCCACGGCCCTCCATCCAGGGTCGTCACCCGGAGGATCTCGCCCCCCGGAGGGGCAACCGGATGGGCCCGTGAGGTGATCCACAGGGAGGGTTCACCCGCGGCTCCGATGGAGCGGAGGAACGCGACGGCATCCTCGGGTCCCCGGGCAAGATAGCCCAAGCCCCGCATCAGGCGTGGGCGCATGGCTCTCCCCCTTTGCGAGATCACAAAGGCTCCGGCGGAATGCGCTCGGCCCGGCTTAAAGCCCGTGGTCGAGTCCCGTTGAGAGCGCCGGCCGGAACGCGTCAGAGGGACCTGATCTTCTCCGCGACGAACGCCCGGATCTCCGGGTCGTCTGGGATCGTCAGGGAGCGCTTGAATCGCTCCGTCTTGTCCGGGAGGTAATAGCCCCGCGACAGGGAGATGAATTCGTTCGTGCCTTCCGCGGTCGTCGCGCGCTTCCGGGCGACCTCGAGGAAGTTGTTGCGGCCGAAATTGATCTTCTCGGCCCGAATCGTCTCGAACTGTACCTCCGCGTCGCGCTTGCCTCGTTCCTCAAATTCCATTCCGGTTCCTCCGTGCTCGAAGGCGGTTCCCCGCCGCTTCCGGGTGGAGTCGCACGAACCTCTGGATACGATATAAAGGTTCGCGGGTCGCTTCCATCACATACGTTATATAGCGCGGGTTCCTCGTAGGCGCGTCGATGCAGTGCACCCGATGCGGCACCGTTTTTGAGGGACGATTCTGTCCCCGGTGCGGGACGCCCGCGGCCCCGCGGGTTTCGCCGCTTCCGGCGGCCCAGGGATGGCCTTGTCCTCGATGCGGGACCGTGTACGCGGGCAACTTCTGTCCGCGCTGTGGTCTCTCTGTGTCGTTCGCATACGTCCCCGCGTACGCCCCGCGGCCTTCTTCGTGGCGGAGCGTGCTGTCCTTCCTCTGGACCATCGCGATCGTGGGATTCCTGATCCTGACCGCGCTCAACTTCCTCGGGCTCCTCGCCGCGCCGACGGTCATCGTCCCTGGGATCCAAGGGATTTCCCAGGGCGACACCGCGAATCCCACCCTCGATGTGGACGGGGTCGGCTGGTCCTTCCTCCGAGCCTCCCTCGCCTCCGCCGGAAGCTGGCAGAGCCAGGGAGGCAACCCGGGCGGATACCTGGAGATCGTCACCTCGGGGGAGGTCGGCCCGGACACGGCCGGCTACTGGAGCCAGGCTTTCGAGGTCTCCGGGTCCGAACCGTTCGCGGCTCTCATCCAGTTCGACGTGAAGGTCGAGCTCGGAAGCGCCACGACGTCCGCGGTCCTGTACCTGCTGATCAGTAACGCCTCGGACGCCGCCCGGCCCGACACCAGGACGAGCGTCGTCCAAACGACCTACACACGGACGGGCGACTGGGAGCGCGCCGAGGCGATTCGGACCTACGACCGATTCTCGCGACCCGGGACGTACTATCTCCGGTTCCTCGTCGCCACGACGGCGAGCGGGCCGGGCACCGCGACCGTCGTCGGCGTGGACAACCTCCGACTCCACTGGACGACGAACGAGGGCGTGATCGTCTACCTCCCGCTCCCGCCGCCGTACTTCATCATTGTCGTGAGCCAGGATGTCGGGGTCGTGCTTTCCTACTATGTCTTCCTCGTCACGGCGATCGCGGCGGCCGGCGCGTGGTACGCGGTCCGGGAGCGCAAGGAGGCCATCATCCCGCTCCGGGCCCCGCTCCCGTCGATCGGCGTCCGTCTCCGGAACCGCAGCGCGTGGCTCACGGTTGCGCAGGTCTGGCTCGCCCTCTGGTTCTTCTCCTACGGGCTGATCCTCCTCCTGATTGCGATCGGCGTGAGCCCCACGACCCCGGAGGAGCCGGTCGCGAGCAACGGATGGTCGATCCTATACGAACTCGCGGACGCGTCCGTCTACGAGGAGTTCGCGTTTCGCGTCCTCCTCATGGGGCTTCCCATGGCGGTCGGCTCGTTCGTCCTCCGGTGGATGGAGATCAACCGAGCGATGGGGGCGTGGCGCGGGCCGAGACCGGGCCGCCATCTCCGTGGCTCCTGGCGGTACCTCCTGGGCGGGACCGTGCGCCGCACGTCCACGAGGGAGACCCTCCTGGCCTCGTGGGCGCTCCTCCTGTTCAGCTCCCTGCTATTCGGCCTCGCGCACGCCCCGGGCTGGGGATCGTGGAAGATCCTGCCCAGCACGGTCGCGGGGCTCGCCTTTGGCTACCTGTTCCTCCGGCACGGCGTCGGGGCCGCGATCCTGGCGCACTTCACGCAGGACTACATCCTATCCATTTCATACTTGGGGATCGGGGGGTATGGACTCCTGATCTTCGAGGACCTCCTGCTATTCGGCCTCGTCTTCGCCGGGGCCGGATTCTTCGCGTGGTACGTGATCTACGCGATCGGCCATCTGCGGCTCCTCGTCTCTCAGTTCGCCCCGAGGGCCCCGGTTCGATACCTGGCGGCCGCGGCGCCGACCGCGGGGCCACCCGCGTCCCCCGGCGTGCCCACCCCGGCCGCCGCGTGGCCGCCGTCCCTGACGGGCCCTTCGACCGCGATCCCGCGCGATCCCACGATTATCCCTCGTGAGTACGCGCCCACGTACCGGCCTCCGCCGTACGGATACCCGCCGGTCCGATTCCAGTGTCCTCACTGCGCCTGGGTCGAAGCGCGCTACGAGGCGGGGCGTTTCACGTGTGGTCGGTGCGGCAAGACCACCTAACGGGCAGCGCCCACCGTGCTCTCCGCGACGTAGTCAATCACTGCCGCCAGGTCGTCCGCCTGGATCTCCACGGAGATGTCGCCGAGCGGCGAGCCCGTCGAGAAGTTCACGCGTCCGACGAAGGCCGCCTGCTTGTTCAGCAGGACCCGCGTGCGGTCCCCGGCACGGCCCTTGAGCAACTGGCTCCGAGCGGAATCGCGGATCCGCTGGTCTCGGAACAGCTCCCTGAGCCGCTCCAAGGACGCCGTCGTCCCAATCACGAGGTCGTCCTCGCGCTCGAAGGCGAGGTCGGGGAACAGGTTGAGGAGCGCCCGTTCCACCTTCGCGAGGCTCTCCGTGGGCCGGCAGGGAGCCTCGACGCGGACCCGCATCGCAGGGCCCCATTCTCGGCGTAGCCTATAATCTTCGCGAACATCCTTCGCTCGAGCTCAGAATCTTTTTATTTGAAGGATCCCCATGACCCGCGGATGCGCCAAGATCTTCTCGAGTTCGTCACCAAGAAGGGTGCGCTGTTGGAGCCCGCGGCGGTCAGCTACCTGCAGGACCACGTGGATTCCCTGCCGAGGCTTGAGCGCTTCCTGGGATCGCTCCCCACGACGCCTCTAGTCGTGACCCTCCGGGACGTCCTGATGGCAGAGGATCTCGCCCGGAAGGCCGCCGCGCAGTCCCCCTCCGTGGCCGTCGCGACGATCCCTCCGTCCTTCGTGCGCAAGGGAGAGCGGGCGGCGGACCGTTCGCCCGACGTCCGGATCCTGCGAGATATCACCGGACGATCGACGTGCGAAGGCACAATCGAGGACTTCACTCGGTATTTCCGGCACCGCTTCCAAGTGCTCTCTGAGATGCTCCGTTCCCGGCGGGAGATGCACGGCGCCCTCGACATCGCGAAGTCGAAACGGTCCACGCGGGACGTGCGGTTCGTCGGGATGGTCTCCGGCGTTCGGGTGACGAAGAATGGACACCGGATCATGGATGTCGAGGACGAGGCGGACCGGGTCTCCGTGCTCCTCCCCGCGGATTCGCCCCTGTCTGCGGAGATCGTCGTGCCGGACGAGGTGCTGGGGATCGCGGGCGTCGTGAACGAGCGCGGCCTGGTGATCGCGCAATCCCTCGTGAAGCCGGACCTCCCCGTGATGAAGCCCTTCCAGGGTACGAAGGACCACGTCCGCGCGGCGTTCATGTCGGACATCCACGTGGGCAGCAAGACGTTCCTCGAGGAACGCTGGTCGCGGATGGTCGCCTGGATGCAGGACGGCGACGATGTCGCTCGGTCGATCCGGTACCTCGTTGTTAGCGGGGACGTCGTGGACGGGATCGGCGTGTTCCCCCGCCAGGACGAGGAGCTCGCGATCGACGACATCTACGGCCAGTATGAGGCCCTCGCGAGCCATTTCCAGGCCCTCCCAGACCACGTGACCGTGGTGATGATTCCGGGCAACCACGATGCCGTGCGGCCTGCGGAGCCGCAGCAGGCGTTGCCGCAGGGGATCCAGAAGCTCTTCGATTCGAGCGTGATCTTCGCGGGGAACCCCTCCTTGCTCAGTTTCGAGGGGATCCGCGTCCTCGCCTACCACGGACGGAGCATGGACGACTTCGTGTCGTCGATCCCGGGGATGAACTACCATCGCCCCCTCGACGCGATGAGGGAGATGCTCCGGATGCGCCACCTCGCTCCGATCTACGGGGGGAAGACGCCGATCGCGCCGGAGGCGGAGGACTATCTGATCATCCAGGACGTCCCGGAGGTCTTCGTGACGGGCCACGTGCACGCCGTGGGGGTGGACCAGTACCGGGGCGTGGTCCTCGTGAACGCGTCCACGTGGCAGGCGCAGACGCCGTACCAGAAGATGCGAAACATCGACCCCATGCCCGCGAGGCTGCCGATCGTCGATCTCGCGACCGGCCAGGCCGTGATCAAAGAGTTCTGATCCCGAAAAGGGCTAATCCGCGGCTGCCTTCGCGGCTCCCGATGCGGATCGCGGCGGTGGGGGACATCCATGGCCACGAGAACCTCGAGGCGTTCCGCGCGGACCTGAGTCGGCTGGGCCCCGTCGATCTGTTCCTCCTCGCCGGCGACACGACGGACCGGAACGAGATTGCGACCTTCGGCGAGGTCATCGAGGCGGTACGGTCCCGCGTCGACTCCCCGGTCTGGCTCGTCTTCGGGAACAACGAGTACGCACACGACCATCCGACCTACATGGCCCGATATGCGGACCGGTACCGCCTGCGGTTCCTCCAAGACGAGAGCGCGGTCTTCGACTCCAGCGGACGGAAGGTGCGAATCATCGGCAGCCTCGGGAGCCTCGACCGCCCGACGTGGTGGCAGCGGAAGAATCTCCCGCATCTGGCCGGGGAGTACGAGCGGCGGATCGCCGCGTTGGACCGACTCCTCGAGGGCGACGATGTGCGGATCCTCATGACGCACTACCCGCCCACGTACGTGACGATGGGAGGCGAAAAGGAGGACTGGCGGCCCGAGCTCGGCTGCAAGGCGCTCGAGCCCGTGCTCCTCCGCCGCCGGCCGACGATCGTGATCCACGGCCACATCCACAAAGGCATCCCGTTCGCCGAGCTTCGGGCCTCTCGGGCGAGCCTCGACGCTTTCGTGGAGGGGCCCGTGGCGATCCCCGTGCACAACGTCGCCTACCCCGTGCGCCGCGGAATCGCGATCTTCGACCTCTAGGGCCCGTCGTCGTCGGATTTATACGGAAACGCGGCCTTGCTCTAGAGGTCCATGGCCCTCGAGCACGCCGAGAAGGAGGAAAAGAGACGCTACGGCCTCCGGGGCTGGATCCGCGACGCGCTCATCGCCGCCCTCATTGTCGCGGCCCTCTTCATCGCGATCTTCGCGTACACCCAGGTCTGGCCTCCGATCGTCGTCGTCGAGAGCTCCTCGATGCAGCACGCGAACGATGCCTCGTCGATCGGCACGGTCGACACCGGCGACCTGGTCCTCGTGCAGTCCGCGCCGACGCGGGAGTCCGTCACGACCTGGGTGCAGGGTCGCGTCACGGGCCACTCCACGTACGGCGACTACGGAGACGTGATCATCTTCCACAAGGCCGGCACGCCGCCGGGGAGCACGCCGATCATCCACCGGGCGATCTTCTACGTGGTCCCGGACGGGAACGGCGGATACGACGTCCCGGACCTCGCGCCCCCCTTCCCATCGTCGGAGTGGGAAGGCTGGGATCGGACCGGCGCACGGCGGACGACGCCCACGGGGCTCGCGCGGGTGACGATTCACGGGATGGGCTTCCCGCATACGTTCGCGATCACGTTCGACCTCGAGGAGCTCGCGGCCCAGCGCGTGACCCTCGGGCAAGCCGGGTACGTGACGATGGGGGACAACAACGCGTACCAGGCGTGCCGCTGGTCGCCGGATCCCTGTCCGGGGGCTCCGTACGAGAGCGTGATCGTCCCTCAGGAGAACGTGCTCGGGAAGGCTCGGGGGGAGCTCCCATGGTTCGGCCTGATCAAACTCACCCTCGCGCCGACGCCTTCCTGCTGCAACGGATGGGGCGACCCCTCGGCCCCGCGGAACAGCTGGGACAGCCTACTGATCGCCCTCGTCGCCCTCGTCACCCTCCCATTTCTGATCGAAGGGGCTGGCTGGGCCTGGTCCCGTTATGTACGTCCGAGGCTCCGAGCGCGGCGGTCCCAGGAGGAGCCCGCTTCGGGGGATCCGGAGCCGCCTAGATGAGGGTCGTCTGGACCTTGAGGCGATACCCGCGAGCCTCCGCGAGCAGTTCGTCCTTTTCCAGGACGCGCTTCACATCGAGGCTGGGGACGGACGCCTGGATTTCCTTCGTGCGACCGCCGCGGCCGAAGGACCGCACGCGGGCATGGACGAGCCCGAGCATGTCCAGTTCCGAGATGAGGTCCGTCACCCGGCGCTGCGTGAGCGGCGTGACCCCCGTGCGCCGGCTCAGCTCCCGGTACGTCGTGTAGACCTCTCCCGTCGTGAGCTTCGTGTTTCCGATCTCCTCATTCAGGAGGATGCCAAGGAGGATCAGCTTCGACTGGGTCGGCAGCGACTTGACCGCCTCGATGACCGTGTCGAGCTCGATCTTGTTCTTCGCCTTCTGGACGTGCTCCTCGGAGAGATGTTCGTCGCCCTGGCGCTCCGCGAGTTCTGCGCTGACCCGGAGGAGGTCGAGGGCCCGGCGGGCGTCCCCGTGCTCCTGCGCCGCGAGGGCCGAGATGAGGGAGAGCACGCTGTCGGGCGCGATCCCGTTCTCGAACGCGAGCTTCGCGCGTTCCGAGAGGATGTCGTACAACTCCTCGGCGTTGTACGGAGGGAAGACCATCTTCTCGTCGCTGAGGCGCGAGCGCACCCGGGGATCGAGGTACTCGGTGAACTTCAGGTCGTTGCTGATCCCGATCAGGGACACTCGGGCGCGGGCGAGGTCGTCGTTGACCTTGAGCAGCTGATACAGGATGTCGTCTCCGTTCTTCGTCACAATCTTGTCGATTTCGTCGAGGACGATGATTACGATGCGCTTCTCCTCGTCCAGCTTCTCCACGAGGAGGCTGTACACGCGGTCCGTTGAGAGGCCCGTGAACGGGATCCGCTGGTTGAGATTCTCGATGAACTTGTTGCTGATGCCTTGGAGGACGCCATACGGCGTGTCGACGATCTCGCAGTTCAGATAGAGGTAGTGGACCATCCTCGCGGCGTCCGCCTTCCGGAACTCGTTCTCGATGTACTTCACGACCGCCGTCTTGCCCGTGCCCGTCTTCCCGAAGATCAGGACGTTGCTTGGGCGGTCGCCCTTCAACGCCGGGACGAGGATCTGCGCGAGCTGCTCGATGTGTTTCTCCCGGTGTGGAAGCCGGTCCGGGATGTAGGAGGGACGCAGAATCTCTCGGTCCATCTTGAATATCGTTTTGGTAGCCAGGTAGGGTTGAAAGATGCTTTGTTCCATGGATGCGCTCCCCCTAGAGCAAGAACGGCCTCCACCTCCGGATTGGTCCGTCGCGTTCAGAACCGGATGGGGGCGACCGTATCAAGCGTGTGGCACAAAAAGGTTTGCAGGGATTGCGTGCGACATTCGACGCCGCGCGACGACCCGATTTTTATTCTGTGGGAATTATGATAGTCCCCGTCGTTGCGACGTTGAAAGTTCACGGTTGACGCGACACGACGTGCGCTCATGCCGGAACGAAGACGGACAGCGCGAGCACGATGGCGAATCCGAGGATGATGGAGAGCGTCACCAGGAGGGATCGTGCCCGATGTTGGAGCTCCGGGATGAGGTCCGCGGCGGAGACGAAGAGGAAGGTGCCGCCGGAGAACGCGAGCCCGACTGGGATGAGGGCTGCGCCCGTGCCCACGAAGAGGACCCCGAGGAGAATCCCCAGAGGTGTGTCGATCGCGGTCGGGAGGATGTACCACAGCCCCTTGCCTCGGTCGGTCGAGGTGGCCAGGCCCACGGCGAGGGCGGCAAAGCTGTCGGGAATCTGATGGAGGGCCACGCCGAGCACGATGACGGTCCCGACGGCGCCGCCAAGTTCGAAGCCCAGTGGGATCACGAAGCCGTCCACCAGGCCGTGGATTGCCAGCGCGCTGACCGCCAGCGTGCCGAACGGCTGGATGACGTGTCCGTCCGCGAAGTGGATGTGGCCTTCCAAGTGGCGCTCCTCCGCGTGGGCCCGACGGATGAGCTGTCTCTCCACGATGAGGAGGGTGAAGAACCCCGCCGCGATGCCGAGCGGGACGGCCTGGGCCGCGAGGCCCACCGCGGATGCCGCCTCGAAGGTCTCCGGGAGAATGTCGATGAACGAGAGGCCGAGCAGGATCCCTGCAGAAAGGCCGAGCATCAGGTGGATCGTGCGGTCGGAGATGCGCGCACGCAGGATCGGCACGGAAACCAGGACGAGCGGGGTCCCTCCCGTCACGAGGGCCCACACGCCCATCGCCGCGAGGTCGACCATCTTGCGCGCGTACCCGAGCGGCCTTATTTAAGAATTGGTCCTCGATTAATAAGACTCAAGTAGCGGCAGGACATCTGTCATGAACCGTGCCGATTGTGAGCCTCAGCCTCGACCCGGCGATCCTGCGTCGTCTGGACGAGGTCGCCCGCCGTCGCAGGTACCGGAGCCGAAGCGAGGCGGCCCGGGAGGCGTTCCGGGAGTTCATCGACATGGCGGAATGGGGGCGCGACTCTGGCCAGTCGTCCTTGATCCTCGCTGTCATCTATGAGAAAGGGGATCCGCGGGCGGATCTCGTCGCGCTCCAGCACGCCTTCGATGAGATCCGCACGACGCTGCATACCCACCTCGACGACGTGAACTGTCTGCAGATCCTCGTCGCAGAGGGGTCCACCCCTCGTCTGAAACAGCTCGTCGCAAGCCTGCGGCGCGCGAGGGGTGTGAAGCACATCAAGTTCATCCAGACCACCGCCGGGCTGTGAGCATCACGCTTATCCGGGCGAAGGCGTGTCGGGTCCACGGTGGAGAAGCGGCTCACCTTCGCATACGGCCGGGCTCTCATCGTCAGCCGGTTCATGGTCCTCGGTGCGCTTGTGGTGTCGGCCTCGGTCGGGATCGCCGTCCTGCCGCCGTTATCGCCGGGCCTTGTCGCCGTCCCTGCGGCCCTGCTCGCGGTGTACTTCCTCCTGTTCGCGGTCTCGCCGTTGCTCACGGATCACTGGCTCACCCGCTCCCGACTCGTCCTGCGCCAGGGCTGGTACTTCCGCGTGGTGCTCCCCCTGTCGGACGTAGAGGACATCCAGCTCGTGGACCACGCGAGTCCCGGCCAGATCCCCCTGGGGATCCATCGCCCGCTCGGCCGTTCCGTCCTCTATGCCACGGGAGCGAGGACCGGGCTCGTTTCCGTTCGGCTCCGGTCACCTCGGAGGTTCTGGCAATCGTTCGGACTGCCCGCGACGGAGATTGTGTTCGACGTGAGGCAGCCGACGCAACTGATCGAAGCGATCGAGGAGCGGCGGCGACTACTCGCGCCAGTCGAGCCCGACCGTCCGGATGCCTAGCTTCGGGATGAGCGGCATCTTCCGCTTGTGGGCGCTCGAGGCCACCATGGCCTCCACGCGCCGGACCGCGTCGAGGCTCGATCCCGCCTTCTCCGCGATGGCCTCCGGTTCCAGTTGGAGTTCGATCCCGAGGAGGATCCGGTCGAGCTCGTCGTAGCCGATCCCCAGCTCGCCTTCGTCGGTCTGACCCCGCCACAGGCCGGCGCTGGGAACCTTATCAAGGATCGCCTTGGGCACACCCAGGTGACGCCCCATCGCGCGGACCTGCGTCTTGTACAGGTCCCCGATCGGGAGGAGATCGACGCCCCCGTCCCCCCAGCGGGTGAAGTAACCGCAGAGGAGCTCGCTCTTGTTCCCGGTCCCCATGACGAGGCGGTCCTCCGTGTTCGCGACGAAGTAGAGGATCACCATCCTCGTCCGGGCCCGCAGGTTGCCGCGGGCGATCTTGTCCGCCTTCGCCGCCCGCAGCCCTCGATCGAAGGAAGAGACCATGGGTCCGATGTCCACGACCCGGAACGGGATGCCGAGTCCTGCCGCCCACGTGCGGGCGTCCTCCATGTCCCGACCACCCTTCCCCTCCGGGAGCCCCATCGCGAGGACCCGGTTCGGCCCGAGGGCCTCTGCGCAGAGCTTCGCGACGACCGCGGAATCGACGCCGCCGCTCAGCCCGAGGACGACGCCTTTCCGCCCGCTCTCCTCCACCACGTGGGCGATGAAGGATTCGATGATCCCGACGTATTCCTCGCGAAACCGCGGGACGAGTTCCGCCATCGACCCGCCGAAGCGGCGCGCGGGACATAACCTTTCCCTTCTCGAAGGGTTTAATGGCTCTCGAGCCGTACGCGCATGCCAATGAACATGAACGAGGCCACCCTCCTCTGGGCCGACGAGTACAGCCGGATGGCGGAGACGTACGATCGCGTCGCCGCCCCCCGTTTCGAGCCGATCGCCCGGACGGTCCTCGAGCTGGCGGACCCCAAACCGAACGAGCTCGTGCTCGATGTGGCCACGGGCACGGGCCTGCTCGCATGTCTCCTCGCCCCCCGCGTGCTCCCGCAGACCGTCGTCGCGATCGACCTGGCGGACGGCGCCCTGACGGTCGCAAGCTACCGGGCCGGCCGGGCGGGCATCCGCAACATCCGGTTCGAGATGATGGACGCGCGGAACATCGTATATCGGAGCGGGCTCTTCGACGCGGTCGTGAGCAACCTCGGGATTCCGAACCTCGGATACGACCGGACGTTCTATGAGATTCGCCGTCTCTTGAAGCCGGGCGGTCGCGTGGTCTTCAGCGAGTGGGATGCCACGCCGCCCGAGGGGCAGGCCGCGTTCTACGAGCTCCTGGAGAAATACGCGACGCGGACGCCGTCCCCCGAGCTCGCGCGAATTCGGGAGGCGCGCGCCCTGAACCGTTCGGATCCCGACGCGCGGGCCCTCCGACATCCGCCGCGGGTCCGCGAGAAGCTCGAGGCCGCTGGCTTCGCCTCCGTCCAGGTGGTCTCGAAGACCTTTCCGGTTTCGTTCGCGGGCCCGCAGGATCTCGTTGCCTTCGTCGGCGCGTGGGGGTGGGACGAGCGCGAGCTGGAGGAGATGCCGTCGGACGCCCGCCGGGCGTTCGACGCGGAACTGTCGGAGCGGCTCCGGCCTCGGATGGGCCCCGGGGGCCTGGTGGAGGGTTTCCCGATCCACGTCTACGTCGCACGGACGCCATCCCTCTAGGGACGGGAACGCGAATAAAATCCTATATACAGCGCCCTGCTACGAAGCGGACGACCATGTCCGACGTGCCGATGGTCCGCGCGGTGGATGTGCACAAGGTCTACAACTCCGGCCCGGTCGAGGTCCACGCGCTCCGCGGCGTGACCCTTGCCATCCCGCGCGGGGAGATGGTCGCGATCATGGGACCATCCGGCTGCGGCAAGACGACCCTGCTGAACTGCTTCTCCGGGCTGGACGACCTCACCTCCGGGGACGTGTTCATCGAGGGCGTGCCGCTGTCCTCCATGAACGACGACGAGAAGAGCCGCTACCGATCGAGGCGGATGGGTTTCGTCTTCCAGTCGTACAACCTCTTGCCGGTCCTGAGTGCGGCCGAGAACGTCGAGCTGCCGCTCTTGGTGGCCCGCACCCCGTCGAAGGAAGCGAGGCGGCGGGCGCGGGACCTCCTCGAAGCGGTCGAACTGAAGGGCTGGGAGGACCACAAGCCCGCGCAGCTGAGCGCCGGGCAGCAGCAGCGCGTGGCGATCGCCCGGGCGCTCGTGAACGATCCGGCGATCGTGTGGGCCGACGAGCCGACCGGGAACCTGGACTCGGAGACGTCCGCGGCGATCATGGACCTGCTCGTCCGCCTGAACCGGGAGGAGCGGCAGACCCTCGTCCTCGTGACGCACGACCAGACCGTGAGTTCCCGCGCGCATCGGATCCTGAAGATGCGGAATGGCCGGATCGTGGACGATCTCCGGGCGGGGTGAGGAGGCCGTGGCGCTTCCGTGGGAGGCCCTGCTCGTCATCCTCGCGGGCTTTGCGATCGTCCTCGGGCTCCTTGGGCTGCGTCCGTTCCTGGCCCGCCTCGCGACGCGGAATATCGGCCGACGAAAGCTCCGCGTCGTGATCGTAGTCGCGGGCCTCCTCGTCGGCACCGCCATCATCTCCTCGAGCCTCGTCGTCGGCGATACCCTGCGTTACATCTTCGTCGAGGACGTGTACCTGCGCCTGGACGCGATCGACGAGGTCGTCACGAACGAGTTCAACGGCAACCTCTACTCCTTCAACGAATCCGTTTTCACGTCCCTCGAGGCCCAGCTCCGGGAGAACGCCACGCCGATCGACGGGATCGCGCCCGTCCTCCTGAAGGTCATGCCCGTGCGGAACGAGGAGGGGAACAAGGGCAACCAGCAGATCAGCGTAATGGGCCTGGATGCCTCCCGGGAGGACGGCTTCGGCCGCCTCCGGACGGTCGGCGGGCGAGACGTGGACACGGATGCCCTCCCCGCCCCCGAGGTGTTCCTCAACGAACGGGCGGCGGCGGACCTGAACGCGACGCCGGGCCAGGCGCTCACCCTGTTCTATGGGACCACGGGCCAAACCCTCGTCCGCGCCGTCGTCCGGGACGTCGTCGCGAACGCGGGCAAGGCGGGATACGAGAGACGGTCGATCATCTTCATGGACCTCCGCCAGGCGCAGGCCGCGTTCAATGAGACCGGCCGGATCAACCTGATTAAGATCTCGAACGCAGGCGGCGTCGCGGATGGCCTCGCCCGCTCGGGCGAGGTCACCCAGGCGGCCCGGCTCGTGGTCGCCGCGAACCACTGGGAGCTCCGCGTGGACGACGTGAAGGCAGACGGCGTGGCGGAGGCGGAGAGCTACGCCCAGGACGCCACGGAGCTGTTCCTCGTCATGGGAGCCTTCTCCATCATCGCGGGCGTCCTCCTGATCGTGAACATCTTCGTCATGCTCGCCGAGGAGCGCAAGCCCGAGATGGGCGTGTCCCGGGCCGTCGGCTTCCTCCGGCGCGACCTCCTCGCCACCTTCGTCTTCGAGGGGACGTTCTACGTCGCGGCCGCGGCCGCGCTCGGGGCACTCATGGGCCTGGGTCTCGGCGCGGTGATGATCTACTTCTTTGACCGTCTGGTCCCGCACGGGGACGTCCAGGTGACATTCCACTTTGAGTGGTCGAGCGTCCTCACCGCGTTCGTCGCAGGGGCCGCGCTCACCTGGGCCACCGCGGTCCTGGCCTCGTGGCGCGTATCTCGACTGAACATCGTCCGGGCGATCCGCGACCTCTCCGAGCCGGCGCCGGGCCGGGCCTCCTGGAAGACGATCCTCGCCGCCGTCGCCCTCCTTGCCGTAGGGGCAACCCTCACCCTGTGGGGCTTCCGGGAGGACACGGGCTTGGGACGGATCCCCGGGCCACCCCTCATGGCGCTCGCCTTCGCCCTCCTCGCCTCGGCTTGGGGCCATGCGCGGACGGGCTTCACGGTGGCCTCCCTGTTCGGGCTCGTCTGGATTCTCGCTCCGTTCAGCCTCCTGAATGAGTCCAAGGACGATGTGTCGATCGCCTTCGTCACGACGGGCCTCCTCCTCGTCGGCAGCGGGATCCTGCTCGCGGTCTTCAACGTGGGCGAGCTCCTCCGGTGGGCTCTTCGGCGTGCCGGAGGCAGATCGGGCGGACCCGTCGTGCGCACAGCGGTCTCGTACCCCCTGGAGAAGCGCTTCCGGACCGGCATGACCGTCGCGATGTTCGCCCTGATCCTGTTCATGGTCACCTTGATCTCCATGGTCCAGGGTCTCCAGCAGTCGAGCATCGAGTCGTTCATCGTCGAGCAGAGCGGCGGATACGACATCATCGCGTACACGACGACGTACGGCGAGATCCCGAACTTTCGGACGATCCTCGAGACCAACTTCAGCGCCGGGGAGTTCCGCGGAGGTTGGAACGGCGTCTCGAGTGCGAGCGTGCTGCCGGCGAAGATCCAGGCGGAGACGAGCAATCGCTCCTACGACTACACCCTATGGGGCGTAGACAATTTCTTGATCAACAGCAACCAGTACGGCTTCACGAGCCATCTCCCGTGGATCCTCGATGAATCGACGGGGGAGCGCGTCGACCTCGCGACCCGCGAGGATGTCTGGCTCTCCCTCCAGAGGAATCATACCCTCGCGATTGTGGACCGGAGCGCCTCGGGGCCCAACCAGTTCGTCCCCGATGAGAACCGCCTCCGGGTGGCGCCCGGGGACCGCATCCGCGCCTACGATGGCCTGGGCCACTCCGTCGACCTGACCATTGTCGGCGTGTTAGAGCAGGCCCTCCAGTTCACGTCCGGCGTCTTCGTGGACATCTCCGTCGTGAAGACGGTCTTCCCGCCGGAAGGGCGATTCACCGCGTATTTCTTCCAGGTCGCTTCCGGGGTCGACGTGAAGGCCTTGCGGTCGGATCTGGAGCGGGTTTTCTTCGTCTACGGGCTCCAGACGATCGACATCCGGGAGGAGATCGGCCGGGCCTTCGACGCGTCCCAGCAGGTCCTCGCCCTGATGCAGGCCTATCTGGGAATCGGCCTCCTCGTCGGGATCGCCGGGCTCGCGGTGGTGACCCTGCGCGCGGTCGTCGAGCGGCGGCAGCAGATCGGCGCGATGCGGGCCATCGGCTTCACGCGGCGGATGGTCCTGCAAGTGTTCCTCCTCGAGATTGCGCTCATCGCGGTCCTCGGCGTCCTGATCGGCGTGGTCATCGGCATCGTGTTCGCGTACAAGGTGTACCTCGTGTACTTCGCGGACATCGTGACCTTCGTCGTGCCTTGGGCGAGCCTCGCGACGATCGTCGCCATTGCCAGCGTCTCGGCCGTCGCGGCGACGGCGGAGCCGGCCATACGGGCTTCGCGGATCCCTCCGGCCGCAGCCCTCCGATACATCGAGTGAGCGGACGGCCGCGAACCTCCCGCCGTCATCGCCCGGCAATCCTTTTATGGCGGCCGTGTCTGTCGTGCGGGCTGCTCATGGCCGAACCGCGTCTCCGAGAGAAAACGTGGGATCCAGCCTTCGAAGAGGCGATCTTGGCCCAGTGGGCCCAGGAGCCGGACCTCTACCGCTTCGAGCCGCGGCCGGGTCGGCCCTCCTACGTGATCGACACGCCCCCTCCGTACCCGAGCGGATCGTGGCACATCGGCGCCGCCTTGTCCTACTCGATGATCGATATGATCGCCCGAGCGAAGCGGATGGCCGGCAACGCGGTCCTCTTCCCGTTCGGTTTGGACCGGAACGGCATCAACGTCGAGCGGACGGTGGAGCAGAAGTCCGGGAAGCCGCTCCACCAATGGGATCGAGAGGCGTTCATCGCGGCGTGCCGCAAGGAGATCGAAGGGATTGGGGAGGGGATCCTGCGCCTCGCGAAGCGGATGGGCATGTCCTCCGACTTCGAGCACACGTACTACACGGACAGCGACGCCTACCGAGCGTTCAGCCAGGCGATTTTCCTCGAACTGTGGCCCAAGGGCCTCTTCTATCGCGGGGAGCGGCCGACGTTCTGGTGTCCGTCGTGCGTGACGCCTCTCGCGGAAGCCGATATCGACTACGAGGACCGCGCTTCCAAGCTCGTCTGGATGCGATTCCCGCTCCCTTCCGGAGGCCACCTCTTGGTCGCGACGACCCGGCCGGAGCTGCTCGTCGCATGTCGAGCGGTGATCGTGCATCCGGAGGATGAGCGCTTCAGGGCGCTCCAGGGAAAGACCGCGAAGGTCCCCCTCTATGGGCACGAGGTCCCGATCATTCCGCACCCCGCCGCGAAGCCGGAGTTCGGCAGCGGGGCCGCGATGATCTGCTCCTATGGCGATACCGTCGACATCCAGCTGTTCCGAGAGCTCCGGCTCGAGCCCGTCCGAGGAATCGACGAGCGGGGCCGGATGACGTCGGCCGCGGGACCGTACAAAGGGCTCCGTGTCGAGGAGGCCCGCGATCGGGCGATCGAGGGCCTACGGTCGAAGGGACTCTTGGAGAAGGTCGAGCCCGTTCAGCACAAGACGCCGATCTGCTCCCGATCCCTCAACCCGATCGAATTCATCTCCTCCGACGCCTGGTACCTGCGACAGCTCGAGTTTCGGGAGGATCTCCAGAAGATCGCGGGCGAGATGGAGTTCCGTCCCACGAGGCACCGACAGCTCCTACTGGACTGGATCCACGGGCTGACGATCGACTGGCCCATCTCCCGCCGGCGCTACTACCACACGGAGATCCCGCTGTGGTACTGCAAGGCCTGCGGAGAGACCCTCGCGCCGCCTCCGGGACGGTACTACCGCCCCTGGCGCGATCCGGCGCCGTTCGAGGCGTGCCCGAAATGCGGCGGCCGGGACTTCGTCGGGGAGGACCGCGTCTTTGACACATGGATGGACTCCAGCGTCTCGAACCTGTACGTGTCGAAGTACCGCGAGGACCCGGCCTTCTTCCGCGCGAACTTCCCCGTCAGCCTGAGGCCCCAGGGACGGGAAATCGTTCGGACGTGGCTGCACTACACCGCGCTCAAGTCGTTCCTCGTGGAAGGTCGCCGCCCTTTCGAGGCGGTCTTCATCCATGGCCTCGGCCTCGATGCCCGGGGTCGGGCGATGCATCGCACCCTCGGGAACGTGATCGACCCCTGGCCCACCATCGAGCGGTACGGGGCCGATGCGATGCGGTTCTTCGTCGCCAGCGAGACGAATCCCGGGGACGACTTCCGCATCTCCGAGCAGAAGATCGGGGGCGCGGGGAAGTTCCTCACGAAGCTGTGGAACGTCGCCCGCTTCATCTCCTCCTTCGACGAGCCTCCGGCGGGCAAGCTCCGGCCGACGGACGAGTGGATCCTCGCGGAACTCAATCGGCTCATCGAGGATTGCCGCGGCGCCTACGAGGAGTTGAACCTCTTCTTCCCGGCGAACCGCGCGCGGGACTTCCTCTGGAACCTCTTCGCCCCGCACTACGTCGAGATGGTCAAGGCTCGCGCCTACGCCGGAGACGGCGGAGCGATTTGGACCCTGCACGCATGCCTCCGCGACCTGCTGAAGCTGCTCGCGCCCATCGTCCCGTTCTCGACGGACAAGATCTGGCGGTCCATGTATGGCGGGAGCATCCACGCAGAGCGGTTCCCGAGCCCTCGGGACGGTGTCCCCGCGTCCGCCCTTGACGCCACCGAGGCCCTCCTCGGATTCAACGGCGAAATCTGGCGGTTGAAGAGGGAGAAAGGCCAGAGTCTGAACGTGGAGATCTCCGGCATCACGATCCCCGAGGCCCTCCGACCCTACGAGGAGGATCTCAGGCGGATGCACCACCTGGCTTGACCGGCAGCGGCGCTCCGCGGATCCGGTACTCCTCGACGTACCAGGCCATCGTTTCCCGGAGACGCTCTTCGAAAGGCCGCGGGGTCCAGCCGAGTTCTCTCCGAGCTTTCGAGGCGTCCACCGCGATGTCCGTCGCGACTAGCTCGAGGGATGCGCGCGAGAGGAGGGGCGTCCTCCCGCGGAGGCGGGCCGAGACCTCGGAGATCCGGGCCGCGAAGCGCGCGAGGCCCATGGGCACGTGCCGCGTGGGGGGCGCGACGCCAGCGGCCCGCGCGGCCTCCCGGTAGAAGGCCTCGACCGTCAGCACCCGATCCCCGAGCAGGTAGAGTTCCCCGGGCTTGCCCTTCGTCGCGGCAAGGAGGTGGCCTGCGGCCACGTCCGCGGCATGGGTCCACGTGTTCACCCCGACGCCGCGCGGGAGCGTCCGGAGCTGGCCGCGCACGAGCATCGCGAGGCTCCGCCCGAGCTGGCCCGTGTCCCGGGGCCCGAACACGCCAGCGGGCATCGCGATCGTGATCGGCAGGCCGGAGTGCATCTCGCCCACGACGAGCCGGTGGGCCTGGAACTTCGTCGCGACGTAGGGATCGTCGATGGCGGCGCGGGGCGTGGACGCCTCCGTCGCGGGACGGTCTTCGGGCGCGGGCGCGAACACCCCGGCGGTCCCGGTGTAGACGATCCGCGGGATGGCCTCCTTCCGCGCAAGCGCGAGCACGTTCGCGGTCCCCGCAACGTTCACGTCGAACATGCGTCGTCCCTCGCGCACGCCGACCTCGAACCACGCGGCCATGTGGAACACGACATCCGATTTCGCCAAGGCCGCGGCGAACCGCGTGGGCACGGATACGTCGCCCTCGACGATCCGGGCGCCTTGGGCCGCCAAGTCGCGCGCACGGGCCGCGTCGCGGGTCAGGACGGAGACCTCCCACCCTTCCGCGAGGAGGGCAGCCACGAGGTGGTGGCCCAAGAGGCCCGTGCCGCCCGTCACGAAGGCGCGCACGGGACCGCCTCAGAGGCGCGGGGCCTTCTCAGCGCCTTTCGCGACGAGCCGGGTGAAGTCCGCGCGGCTCACGATCCCGACGAGACGGTCTCCCTCCAGGACCGGCACGCGGTTGATGTCTTTGTCGAGCATCAGGGCGGCGACCCTCTCGAGGTCGTCCGTCGGCCGTGCGGTCACGACCTCCTTCGTCATCGCGTCCACGACCCGAGACTGCCGAAGCCTGCGGTAGACGCCCGCCCACTTCCCTCGGGATTTCTCTCCGAGTGCGGACAGGAGCACGAGGGGCCGCATCGGATGCGCGCGCCGCAGGCCGCCGAGGTCCTCCTCGGAGATGTCGGAGAGGTGCCGGAGGACGTCCGATTCGCTCAGGAGGCCGACGACCCGCCCCGAGCCGTCGACCACGGGGGCTCCGCTGATCCCGTGCTCCGCGAGACGCTCCGCGGCCTGGGCCAGCGTCATGTCGGGCGACAGGCTGACCACGGACCGGGTCATGAGGTCCGCGACCTTCACGGCCCGCGCACCGCCACGTCGCTATAAGACGCTTGCCTTGTGCGACCTCAGCCCTTCCTCAGGATCACGGTGAGAACGTCGGAGTCCCGGAGGCCGTGGTCCAATCCGACCCGCTGGCCGGGGAACTTCGCGCTCGGGCCCCATACGTTCGCGAAACGGAAGCGGCGACGCCAGTCCCGGTGAATGGCGTCGCACACCATGCCGACCGTGGAAGCCTCCTTGACGATCAGGGGCTCGACGAGGTCCGCCTCTTTCCCCTGGGGTTTCAGGAAGATCCGCATGAAACGAAGGGCGTTGTAGATCTCCTCCTTCAGCTTCGCGAGGCCGATCCCTTTCATTGCGGAGATCGGGAGGAGCGGCCAACCTGCGAGTTTCGCGCGGAGCTCCTTTAGGTATTCCTCGCCGACGAGGTCGATCTTGTTCACCACGACCCGAGCGGGCATGTACAGGCGGTTCCCGGCCAGGAGATCGATGAGCTGGTCCTCCGTGATGTCGTCCCGCACGACGACGGTCCCGTTCAGATAGCCCCATTCCCGACAGATGTCCTCGATCATCTCGAGGTCGAGGTGGGTCTGCTTCACCGTCGTGTTCACGGTCAGGCCACCGCGATTCGCCTTCGTCAGGACGACGTCGGCCGGCCGCTCATTCAGCCGGATTCCCCCTTGGCGGAGTTCTTCGACGAGCACGTCCACGTTCGTCTCGAAGACGTCGATCATCAGGAGGGCCAAGTCGCAGGACCGTGCGACGGAGAGGACCTCGCGGCCACGGCCGCGCCCCCGGGCCGCGCCGCGGATGAGTCCGGGCATGTCGAGCACTTGGATCTTCGCGCCGCGGTGCTCCAGGACGCCGGGGATCACGGTGAGCGTGGTGAAGTCGTAGTCCGCGACCTCGCTCCTCGCGTCCGTGATGGCGTTCAGGAGGGTCGACTTGCCGACGCTCGGGAACCCGACCAGGCCGACCGTCGCGTTCCCGCTCTTCCGGATTGCATAGCCGGGACCGCCGCCGCCCGCCTTGAGGCGGCGGGTTTCCTGCTCCTCCTTCAGGCGCGCGAGCTTCGCCTTGAGCTTCCCGATGTGGTGCTGGGTCGCCTTGTTGTACGGCGTCCGCTGGATCTCGTCCTCGATCCCGCGAATCTGCTCCTCGAGGGTGGCCATGCCGCTCGGGAGGGACGCGACCCCTGCGCAAAAAGCTTGTCCCTGGCCGCCGGCGTCACCACATCGTCCGGATCGTTTCCGGTTCGACGCCCTTCACCGCGGAGACGAGCATCCTCCGGCTCCGCGGCGTGTACGGGGACAGATCGAATCCTCCGAGGACCCGATGGACGAAGAGCCGATGGGCCTCGAGCATCTCCTTGAGCTCCGCGAGGGTGTACGCCCTCACGGATCCCAGGTACTCGCGGGTCCCCTTGGAGTCGATGACGACCTGGCGGGTCTCGAACCGGCTCCGGAGGGGGTCGAAGGTCCCCTCGTCGAGCACGACGGTCCCATCATCTCGAATCCGCCATGCCTGGACGGGCAGGGTTGCCGCGAGGCTGTCGCGGTTCGCGAGTTCCATCAGGAACTTGCCCCGCGGTCGCAGGGCCTTCGCGATTCCCGCGAGGACCCGGTGGTCCTCCTTGGGGCGTTCGAAGTAGCCGAAGGACGTGAAAAGGTTCAGTACCGCGTCGAACGTGCCCGAATACGGCAGCTCCCGCATGTCGCCCTCGACAAAGTCAGGACGAACGCGGGCCTTGCGGGCGGCCCGTCGGGCCTCCGCGAGGAGAGCCTTCGACAGATCGTATCCCGTGACCTCGTATCCACGCCGAGCAAGTTCGATCGTATGCCGACCCGCCCCGCACGCGAGGTCCAGGATCCGAGCGCCCTTCCGGAGGCGGAGGAGCCGCTCGATCGCGTTGACCTCCTCCGGCGTGGCCGTGTGGACGTACCGTTTCAGGTAGTCGATGCCGAAGAAGGTCTCGTACCATCGACGCGGCACGGTCGCCAGGGACTCCCCCGGACACGGGATGGGCCGCCGCGGCCAAGAACCTTCCGCGGTCACTTCGTGATGTGCGTGCCCGCCTTGCCCGCGACGGCGGGGACGAGGTCGTCGATGTCCGTGATGATCGTCCGCGTGCCGCCCGCCTCGAGGAATTCGATTGCCGCTTCGATTTTCGGCCCCATGCTCCCCGCAGGGAACTGGCCGGCCGCAAGGTACCCCTTCGCCTCGTGGACGGTCATGTGATCGAGGGGCCTCTCCGTGGGCTTGCCGAAGTCCAAGGCGACCCGCGGAACGTCCGTCACGATCACGAGGGTCTTCCAGCCGATGGCCGCGGCAAGGACCGCGGACGCGAGATCCTTGTCGATCACCGCCTCGACGCCAACGAGCCGGCCGTCCTTCTCGATGACGGGGATGCCGCCGCCGCCCGCGGCGATCACGACCCGCCCGTTACCCTGGCCGACGAGCTTCACGATGACGTCCTTCTCGACGACCTCGATCGGCCGGGGAGAGGGCACGACCCTCCGGTACCCGCCGCGGGGGTCGAGGAGCATCCTCCAGCCTTTCGCCCGCTTCACGATGATCTCGTCCTCTCGCTGGTAGTACGGTCCGATGGGCTTCGTGGGGTTCGCGAACGCCGGGTCATCGGCGCGGACGAGGACCTGGGTGACGAGGCTCGCGACTCCCTTCTTGATCCCGCGCGCCCGAAACTCATTCTGGAGGGCCTGCTGGAACATGTACCCGATCTGAGCCTGGCTCTCCGCGCCGCACACGTCGAGGGGCATCGCGGGAACCTTCTGGCGGCTCTCCTCGTTCTGCAGGAGGATGTTGCCGACCTGGGGGCCGTTGCCGTGGGTGAGGACGATGTCGTACCCTTCGGCCACGAGATCCGCGAGTCTCGCGCTTGTCTCGCCGATTCGCCGTAGCTGGCTCGCTGCGTCGCCGGGATCCCCCGCGGGGAGGATTGCGTTTCCGCCGATCGCGACGACGAGCTTCTTCATGCGAGCGGCCTCGCCCGGAAGGCCCGCGCTATTTCGCCCTCTCTATAAGAATGTTGGCTCGTTGGTGTCCATCCGCGACGTCTGCGCATAACTATAAATCGAAACTTCCGCATCGCTACGACCGTGCCCTTCCAGGAACGGCTCGCCGGCTGGCTGAAGAAGTTCGGCCAGACGCTCTGGTTCCGAGTCTTGTACCTGGCCCTCATCAGCCTCGTGGTCACTGCGCTGTTCCCGTACACCTTCTCGGGCTCGACCGCCTGCCTCATCCTCCTGCTGATGCCGGTCACGATGTTCGTGATCCCGTACTGGATCGGCGAGCGGAGGAATCGGCGGTTCATCGAGAACGGGCTCATCATCTTCGTCATCGCGGTGCTCGCGATCTCTGCGTTCCAGACGTCCACGGTGCTCGGCGCGGACCCCGTGGAACTGCAGAGTGTGTCGGATCCGCTCCTCGACCCGACCCTCCATCTTGCGAACGGTACGGTCGCCCCCTTTCACGCCTCCGAGCCGACGACGTACAGCTTCCGCGTGTTCTTCACGTCGGACAAGGGCGGGCCGCCGGCAGACTACTCCGTCTACGCGAACCTCACGATCATCGATGGGCTGAGCCAAAGCCAGCGCGATTTTCAGCTATTCGCAGAGAGCTCGAACGACACGAAGAACGGGACCTGGTACAACACGTCGATATCCCTGGGCACGTCCATCTACGGCTTCGGCTTCTTCGTCCATGATCGGTCGGGCAACTGGACCGCGACCGGTTCCGTCCTTGGGCCGATCGCGGCGCCTTGGCCGTCGTACTACGGCTTCTTCGCGTACTATACGACCCTGCTCCTGCTCATCCCCCTGGTCTTCTATTTCCTGATCATGTTCATGTGGTGGTATTCCGCGCGCGCTCGGAGGACCCGCGCACGGATGGCCGAGATGGCGTCCGCGAAGGAGTCGAAGCCGACGACCATGGTCGAGAAGGCGGCGAAGGCGGCCGCGTTTACGTGCACGAACTGCGGCGCCGACGTAAGCGAGGACGACGCGAAGTGCCCGAAGTGCGGGGCCGTCTTCGAAGATTGAACGCAGGCAGCGCGGAACACTTTCGCGCACCTCCGACCGCCATCCATATGGCCCGGTTCCTTCGTAGGAACGGGCATCGTGCACGCTCAGGGAAACCTTAAAATGCATGTGCCAAATACGCGAGGCCCAGGGATGGGAACGCCCCGCGTTGTCAACGATCGCTTCCCGTGATGACATGCCGTCCACGTCAATTGCGGAGGAACTCGCGAAGAAGCAGCGGGAAATCAGCGTCTCCGAGTTCTTCGAGCGGAACAAGCAGATTCTCGGGTATGACTCGCCGACGAAAGCGCTGCTCACCGCGGTCAAGGAGGCCGTGGAGAACGGGATCGATGCCGGGGAAGAGGCCGAGATTCTTCCCGAAATTCTCGTCGAGGTCAGCAAGGTCGACAAGGACGAGTTCACCGTCGCCGTCGAGGACAACGGGCCGGGGATCGTCAAGAAGCAGGTGCCGAACGTCTTTGGGCGACTTCTGTACGGTTCCCGCTTCCACGCACGTCGTCAGTCTCGCGGCCAGATGGGGCTGGGCATTTCAGGGGCCGTGATGTACGGCCAGCTCACAACGGGAAAACCTTCACGGATCAGGTCGAAACCTGTGGAGATGGACGTGGCGTATCAGGTGGAACTGATACTAGACACGAAGAAGAATCGTCCCGAAATCGTGTCCGAGGACTTCGTGGTGTGGGAGAAGAGTCATGGGACACGGGTCGAGATTCCGCTCAAAGGGCGTTACGTCGCAGGCAAACAGTCCATCCCTGAGTACCTGAAGGCCACGGCGATCGTGAATCCGCACGTGCGGATCGTGTACAAGGCCCCCGATGGGACGGAGACCGTCTTCGAGCGGGCCACGGAGGAACTCCCGCAAAGGACGAAAGAGATTCCGCCGCATCCTCACGGCATCGAGCTCGGAGCCCTCATGGCCATGATGAAGGAGACGAAGAGCTACAAGCTCTCCTCGTTCCTCGAGGAGGAGTTCGTGCGGGTCTCGAGCCGAGTCGCGAAGGAGATCTGCGAGGCCGCGGGCGTCGATCCGGACCTGAGGCCGAAGTCCATCGGCCTGGAGCAGGCGAAAGCCCTCCACGAGGCGATGCAGGCGACGAAGCTCATGGCCCCGCCTACGGACTGCCTCAGCCCCATCGGTGAGCGCCTCATCAAGAAGGGTCTGAAGAACGTCCTCGGAAACCTTCGGCCGGAGTTCTACGCGCCACCCCTCACCCGGGATCCTTCCGTGTACACGGGGAACCCGTTCCAGGTCGAGGTGGGCATCGTGTTCGGAGGCGATCTGCCGCCGGACGTGCCGGTGGAGGTCCTCCGGTTCGCGAACCGGGTTCCGCTCATGTACCAAGCGGGCGGATGCGCCCTCACCCAAGCCGTCGCGAACGTAGATTGGCGACGGTATGGACTCGAGCAGCGGGGCGGCCAAGGCCTTCCGTTCGGCCCCGCGATCATCCTCGTCCACGTCTGCTCGACGAAAGTCCCCTTCACCTCGGAGGCGAAGGAGGCCGTCGCGACCGTCGACGAGATCATGACGGAACTCGACCTCGCCTTGAAGGAATGCGGTCGACGGCTCAAGACGCATCTGAACAAGAAGGCGCATCGGGCGAAGACGAAGGAGAAGTTCGACATCGTCCAGCTCATCCTCCCGCGGATCGCGGAGAAGTCCGCGAAGATCGTCGGCAAGAAGGTACCGGTGCTCGACCCGACGATTACGAAGATCATGGGCGTCGTCTGGGTCGACGAGACGATCGCGTACGACAAGAAGCAGAAGCGACACGCGGTGACGATCAACATTCACAATTTCACCTCGGCCGGGAAGAAGCTCAATCTGCACGTCCTGTTGCCCCGCGGCGTCGAGGCGAAGTCCATTGAGCCGAAGCCGGCGGAAGTGCGGGAGGATGGCAAGATTACCTGGGAGCTGAAACGGATCGACAGCGTTTCGAAGGCCTCGGTGTCGTTCGTCCTAGAAGGCCTGGACGAGGCGGAGTACGAGGAATCGGAGATCTATGTGAGCAACATCAACCCCGCGTTGGTGATCGGCGCGGAGCCACTGCCGGGCGATTGGGAGCTGAACTACGCGGAGTTCGAGGGCGAGGAGGCCGCCCCGGTTCCGGCGGAGGCGGAGAACGGCGAGATCGACTACGATGAGACGGAGGAGGCGCTCGAGGATGACTAGGAAGAAGGGCTCCGGGGCACCGGCCTCGAACAAGGCCGTCGAGGCCCTTTATGCGATCGCGGAGGAAATCTACGAAGAGCTCGACGGCGGCCAGATCCCGAAGATGAAGATTCCGCTGCGGACGAAGGCGAATATCCGGTTCGACGCGAAGCACGCGGTCTGGAAGTATGGCAGCCTCATGGGCGTGCGCAGCGCGAAGAAACTGAAGGGCGCCCTCATGCTCCTCCGGACCATGTACGTCCTCGAGTTCATTCAGGACATGATCCGCGATGCGAAGTCCTCGACCCTGAGGGAAATGTACTACATCTCCGAGGGATGGGACATCGCGAAGTTCCATTCTCAGGACGAGTCGAACCTCCTCGCGGAGGACCTCGAGGTCATCACCCAGCTCATCCGGGAAGACTTCAAACTCCGGCCCGAAGAGAGCGGCGCGAGCGTGATAGGGAACCTGACCCTCGAGGAGGTCACGAGAACGGGCGAGCGGAAGCGGATCAACTGCCGGGACGACGTCGGCGACGCGGGCTACACGATCCCCTATAACGTGGAGAAAGAGAAGGTCCGCTTCATCGACGCGGACGCGAAGTTCGCCCTGGCCATCGAGACGGGCGGCATGTTCGATCGCCTTGTGGAGAACGGATTCGACGAAGAGGCCAAGTGCGTCCTCGTGCACTTGAAAGGGCAGCCCTCCCGCAGTACACGTCGATTGTTGAAGAGATTGAACGAGGAGTTGAAATTGAACTGTGCGGTCTTTACGGACGGCGACCCATGGTCGTTCCGGATCCACGCGTCCGTGGCCTATGGCGCGATCAAGACGGCCCATATCTCTGAATACCTCGCAACGCCGACCGCAGAGTTCGTCGGCATCACGGCGAGCGACATCCTGAACTACGAATTGCCCACGGACGCCCTCACCCCGAGGGACATCGGCGCTCTCAACGCGGAGCTCTCCGACCCACGCTTCTCCGACGAGTTCTGGAAGAACGAGATTCAGACGATGCTCCAGATCAACAAGAAGGCGGAGCAGCAGGCCCTCGCGAAGTACGGCCTGGACTACGTGACGGACACGTACCTGCCCGAGAAGCTTGGCGCCCTCGGCCTCATGTGAGGCTCAGAGGCCCTCGGGTGGCGCCCGCAGGACCGTCCCCAGGGTCCCATCGACCCACAGAGGCCGTGTCCGCCCATCCTCCTTCGAGGCGATCTCGAACCGCCAGACCGGGAGGAGGACGAGCTCCGGATCCTCCGCATTCGGACGCGCGCCAAGGGTCCTGCGCACAATCGCCTGCGCCTGGCCGGGCCCCACCTTCGAATGGGGGATCGGATCGCCGATCTTCGCGCTCGGCCCGCGCTCCAGGAGTCCCCGGGGCGCGAGGGGCTCGATGCGCGCTACGTTATTTCCGGGGAACTCCTCGAAGGTGAGTCGGCCGCCCACGGCCCGCGCCATCTCCCCGGTGACCGCATTCACGTAGAACGCGCGGGACAGCCGAACGCGCTTCCGCCCGCCGCTGATTTCCGCATCGATATGCCACAGCGGCACGTAGTAGAACTCCTTGCGCGCAATCCGCTCCTTCGGGATCACGAGGACTCGGCGGCGAAGTCGGTCCCGGACAAGCTTCGTGGCCTGGACAAGGGGGAACCGCAGGGGCAGGAGGGCGATCCGGGTGGGAGCGCCGCGCCGAGGATCGAAGCCGACGGTTGGATCCCAGTAGAGGTCCTTGCCGTCGAAGTGCTCCGCGCGTAGGAGCCGCGCCGCCGCGAGCTTTCGAAGGAGGATCGCCAGGAACCGCGGATCGCCGCCCGTCATCCCGGCGACCTCGTCCGCGGAATACATCCCGGGCAGGTCCTCGAAGACCCGGAGGACCCGCAGGCCAATCCCCTCCTCGACCTCCGCCCGGGCCTCGGACCGCGCGGCTTTCACCGCCGCCGCGGCGGCCTTCCGCCGTCGCGCGGTGCGTTCGTCCTCGATGGCGCTCGTGCCCACGATCGCGTGCGTGGACTGCACCTCCTTGAAGCGGTCCTCGGGGACGATCGCGTGCAGGGTCGACAGGCCCCGCACGTCGAGGCGCTGCGCGACGCCGAGGTGGTCCGGCGACAGGGCGATGAACTGCCCGGACCGGAGGGCCGGCACGGCCTCGAGGATGTCGTCCGAGCCGTGCGGATGGATCGAGGCCACGAGGTGCCGCACGCGGTCGAGATCCTGCTTCGCGAGGAGACGGCCGAGGGCCCAGGTGTTCACCTGACCGAGGGCCTTGTAGTCGAGGTCCGTCACGTTCTGCGTTGCGACGACAAGGCCAACGCCGTACTTCCTCGCCTGACGGAAAAGGAGGGACAGAAACTTCTTCGCGGGCGGATTCCGCGGATGGGGCGGACAGAGTCCCGACATCTCGTCGATGTAAAATAAGAGCCGAAGTTCCCCCGATGGCCGGGAGGTCATCCAGTGGTAGATCTCCTTGCAGAGGGTCGCGACGAGGACGTCCCGCTCCGCCGCGTCCCGCAGTCCGCCCGTGTACAGGACGTTCACGGGCACGCGTCCCCGCGGAGCCCAGGCGAGCAACGCCTCGATGTCGAGCGCCGGCCCGGCGGTGTACAGCAACCCTTTCGCGCCAACGGTCATCGACTTCAGGCGCCGCGCGAGGGATGCCCGCTCGCGTTTCGTGAGGAGCTTCCCCGCATCCCCGCCGGCTTCCCGCTCGAGGAGGCGACTCAGGGCCGCGACGTCCGTCGGCCATCGGTCGGATTCCCACGCCTCGTGGAGCGCGAGGTACACGACGTCCTTCGCTCGCCCGCCGCCGTCGGACGCCGGATCGTATCCCATCGCGGACGCGAGGCTCTCCGCGAGCGCGTCGAGGTACACGACCGCATCCTCCGCGTTCCCCGAGGACGGCGGTGACTTCAGGGGGTTCAGCCCCAAGGGCGTGCCTCGCGTCGAGCCCGGCGTGTGGATCGCCACGGCCGCCCGGGACCAGTAGCCGTCGAGCAACTCGGGCGGCACCGGATGGGCGGCGGCGGACTCCTGCGTAGGCGCGAGGGCGAGGGACGCGAGGTCCCCTTGCGGGTCCACCGCGATGACGGGCACGCCCCCGCGCACCGCCTCTTCCAGAATTGCCTTCCCGAGGACGGTCTTCCCGGACCCCGTCGAGCCGAGGATCACCACATGCCGGAGCAGCGCGTCTTCGGGCAGGACTACGGGCTCACGGGACTCCGGATCCGTTCCGAGATGCAGGCTCATGGAGGGACTCCCCGGTGGGCGAGGTCCCGGACGCCGGCCGCGCCCCATATACGTTTGGCGGGCCATCCGCGGGCGCTCCGCGAGGCCCAATTGTAAATACGCTAACGGCCGAGGGTTCTTACGGCCATTACCACCATCGATTAAGACGCGATCTCGGACGCTGGGAGCGATTTGGATGGCCTACGAAGTGCGCTTTCACGGCCGCGGAGGACAGGGCGTCGTCATGGCCGCCCAGGCCCTCGCCGTCGCCGCGGCCCACCACGGATACTCCGCGATCGCCTTCCCCTTCTTCGGCCCGGAGCGCCGCGGGGCGCCGGTCCTCGCCTTCGCCCGGTTCGGCGAGGCGCGCCTGCGCGCCCGCACGCAGGTGTACCAGCCGGACTTCGTCGTCGTCTTCGACGAGAGCCTGATCGAGAACGTCGACGTCCTGGCGGGCCTGCGTCCCGGGGGGATGGTGATTGTGAACACGACGCGCCCGCCGGATTCCCTCGTCCTCTCCAAGAGCGCGAAGTCCGCGACGGTCGACGCGACGTCGATCGCGCTGCAGCACACCCGACAGCCGACGGTGAACACGGCGATGCTCGGAGCGTTCGCGAAGGCGACGGGCCTCGTGACGATCGAAGACGTCGAGGTTGGCATTCAGGAGGTCGTCGGCGGCCGGCTCGGGACGAAGGTCGCCGACGTCAACGTCGCCGCCGCGCACGCGGCGTTCGATGCGACGCAGGTGGGCGCTGCGGACGGCGGCCGCGTCTACCCACAGGCATCGAAGTGGCTCCCGACGGTCCAGGAGCTGCCTCCGGGCCTGGCCACCCCGCCGACGGAGACCCCGTTCGGTTCCATCGGGCCCGGGAGTTCCCTGGCGAACCGCACGGGCGCCTGGCGCGTGACCCGACCGATCCTCGATGCGTCCAGGTGCACGAACTGTCTCCTCTGTTGGTTCTACTGCCCCGAGGGATCGATCGAGCGCCGCGAAAAGGTCGTGGAGATCCACCTCGACTACTGCAAGGGGTGCGGGGTCTGCGCGGCCGTGTGCGTGCCCGATGCGATCCGGATGGAGAGGGAGCCGGCGTTGGGGGTGCGATCATGATCGAGACGAAGGCGCCCGCGAAGGGCATCCGACGGATGGTCACTGGGGACTACGCAGCCGCATGGGGCGCGATGGTCTCCCGCCCGCAGGTCATCGCCGCGTATCCGATCACCCCGCAGACGATGATCATCGAGCACCTCGCGGAGTTCCTCGCCTCCGGCAAGCTCGACGCGGAGATGATGCATGTCGAGTCGGAGCACAGCGCGATGTCCGCGGTGATCGCGGCGGAGGCGACCGGCGTGCGGACGTACACGGCGACGTCGTCCCAAGGCCTCTCGCTGATGCACGAGCCCCTGTTCGTGGCCCCGCCGATGCACCTGCCGATCGTGATGTCCGTCGTGAACCGTACGGTCGCCGCGCCCCTCGGGATCTGGGTCGAGCACAACGACACGATGCCTCAGCGCGATACGGGATGGATGCAGGTGTACGTCGAGGACGCCCAGGAAGCCCTGGACATGGTCCTGCAGGGCTACCGGATCGCAGAGCACCCGGACGTGGAGCTGCCGATCATGGTCTGCATGGACGCGTTCCTGGTGTCCCACACGATTGAGTCCGTGGACCTCCCGAGCCAAGACGCTGCGGACGCATTCCTGCCACCCTTCACCCCGGTCCACGCGTACCTCGACCCGGATCGGCCCCTCGTCCTGGGCGCAGCGTCCCCGCCCGAGTACATCCAGGAGGTCCGATGGGAGACGGACGCGCGAATGCGGCGCGCCTCGGAGGTCCTCGAGGACGTGGACCGGAAATTTGCGAAGGCTTTCGGCCGCGGGTACGGCGGCGCCTTCGAGGCCTATCGCCTCGAGGACGCGGAGGTCGGCCTCATCACTCTCGGCACCGTCACCTCGACCGCGCGCGAGGTCGTCGATCTCCTCCGCGGACGCGGCGAGAAGGTCGGTCTCCTCAAGTTGCGGTCCTTCCGGCCGTTCCCCACGGAGCGGCTGCGGGAGGCCACGGCCCATCTCCGGGCCGTCGGGGTGTACGACCGCGCGGTCTCCTACGGGGTCGGCGGGCCGACGTATGTCGAGGTGAGGAACGCGCTGTACGATACGCACAACGTCCCGGTCCTGGGATTCCTCGCCGGCCTCGGCGGCCGCGATGTGACCTTCGCCGACGTTGAGCTGATGTTCCAGAAGATGACCGCGGCCGCGGCCCGGGGGCGGCGCGCGGGCGGCGTCTCCTGGATCGGGACGCGCGGGGTGACCCCATGACGACGGTCAAGGAGCTGCCCGTGCAGGATTGGTTCGAGTCCGGGCACACCGCGTGTCCGGGTTGCGGCGGCGCGATGACCGTGCGCATCGCGATGAAGGTCCTCGGACCCCGGACCGTCGTCTACATGCCCGCGTCGTGCCTCCTCATCTTCAGCGACATGTATCCGCTCAACGCATTCCGCGTGCCCTCCCTCCAAGTGCTCTTCGAGACTTCCGCGATCTGCGCGTCGGGGATCAAGCGCGCCCTGAAGCGGCTCGGGAAGGACGACGTGACCGTGGTCGCCTTTGCCGGCGACGGCGGGACCGCGGACATCGGGTTGCAGGCCCTCAGCGGCGCCGCGGAGCGGAACGAGGATATCCTCTACATCTGCTACGACAACGAGGCCTACATGAACACGGGGATCCAGCGGTCCGGGACGACGCCCTACGGGGCGTGGACCACGACGACCCCGCTCGGTCCGCAGCCGGAGGGCCGCGGGAAGGCGGAGTTCAAGAAGGATGTCCCGCGGATCCTGATAGCCCACGACGTCCCCTACGTCGCGACGGCGTCCCTCGGATTCCCCGCGGATCTCCTCAAGAAGCTGGAGAAGGCGAAGGCGAAGAAGGGATTCCGGTACCTCCATGTCCTTGCGCCGTGCCCCGTCGGCTGGCGCACGGACTCGGAGAAGACCGTCGACCTCGCGAAGTCTGCGGTGGAGACGGGGATCTTCACCCTCATGGAGTACGAGGACGGCGTCTTCCGAATCTCCCGGGAGCCCCGCTTCACGCCCGTGCGGGACTACCTCTCGGCCCAGGGCCGTTTCAAGCACCTGACCGACGAGCAGGTCGCGTCGGTCGAGCGCTGGATCAAAGAGAAGTGGGAGAGGGACCTCGCGCTCGCGAGGGCCCTCGGCCCGAAGCCGGCGGTGGCCCAGGCTCCGTCCGGCCGATGACTATCGGGCGGGCAGCCACCGCTTCTGGCGGCTCCGCCAAGGGAAGAATCCGAGCAGGGCGACGGCGCCGAGGACCAGGATTGTCGGCGCGATCGCATAGGCGAAGCTCGCAACAAAAACCGTTGCGAGGCCGTGAGGCGCTCTCCGCATCGCCGGTGATGGAAGACGCCCCCGTGGGGATTTGAACCCCAGTCTCAAGGTCCGCAGCCTTGTAGCCTATCCAAACTAGCCGACGAGGGCGCACGGGTCGCATCGCGCCCTAGATATAAGCGCTATTGGGCGCGCAGGGACCACGCGGGACGTTCCGCTCACACGCGCAGCGCGTCGAGGACGCGGAGGAAGACCTCATCGATGAGGCCGCCCGCGTAGACCTCGCGGAGGAGGCCCCGGTCCCGGTAGTACTTGATCAGCGGCGCGGTCCGTTCCTCGTAGGTGTCGATCCGCGTGCGAACGACGTCCTCCCGGTCGTCCTCCCGGACAATCAGGCGGCTGCCGCACCGGTCGCAGACGTCCGGCTTCCGCGGCGGGTTCGTGAGGACGTGGTACAGGGCCTCGCACTTCGGGCACACGCGCCGTCCGGTGCTCCGCTTGATGAGTTCCTCGTGTTCCATGAACAGGGTGACGACCGCATCGAGGGGTGTGAGGCTCGCGAGGGCGTTCGCTTGCGCGATCGTCCGGGGGAAGCCGTCAAGGATGAAGCCCCTCTTCGCGTCCGACTCCCGGATCCGCGTCTCGGTCATCGCGATGACGAGATCGTCGGGCACGAGTGTGCCCGCGTCCATGAAGCCCTTCGCCTTCTTCCCGAGTTCCGTGCCCTCGCTCACGTTGCGGCGGAGGATGTCGCCCGTCGAGATCCGCGGCACGCCGAGGTAGTTCGCAAGCTTCGCCGCCTGGGTGCCCTTTCCCGCCCCCGGCGGTCCGAGGAACACGAGCCGCATGGCGCGCCGAATAGACGCGAAACGAGCTAAAGCCTTTGGTCGTCAGAAGAGAGGCTCATCCACGATCCGTGCGGGTCCTCCGACGCGGCACGGGAGCGTCTGGATGCCCAGGGCTTCGATCTTGGACTCGACCTCCTTCGCGCGGTCCGGGAAGGTGTTCACGTAGACGGTCGCCCCCGTGTCGATCGAGAAGAACGCGGGGACCCCTTCCTCGCGCATCCGTCGGACCTCGAGAATCACCCGGAGGGTTTCCGGCCGCCAGAGGACCATCTCCCCGACCCCCGTCATCGTGATCCCGTGGAGCATGAGCGTGTCCCGTTCCGCAAGGGCACAAATCTTCCCCACGTCCCGCGCGCGGATCGCGAGCTCCATCTCCGCGAGCATGCGCGGCATCTCCGCGAGCCGGGCGTGGAAGAACGGCGATGTGATCGCCTCCCGGTGCGCATCCTCCGTCTGCTTGAATGCAGGGACTAGGGCGACGACCATCCCCATCTGGAGATCCTCTCCTGCCAGCTGGAACGCGTAGGAGTCCTCGTCCGCCACGCCCATCTTCCACTTGCTGAAGCCGCCCGTCACCGCCCGCGTTGCCGAGCCGGCCCCGCGCCGTGCTATCCGAGAGACGCCTTCGAGGTCTATCTCGAGTCCCGCGGCCCGGCAGGCGGCGAGGGCCAGTGCCGCGAAGCCGGAAGCGCTCGCGCCCAAACCGACGTTCGAGGGGAAATCGTTCACAGAGACCATGCGAAACCGCTCGCGGATCGAGGCGCGTGCGCGGACCGTGTCCACGACCGCACGGATCCGCTCAAGGTCCCGCGCGGTCACGGGACGGCCGTCAATCACCGCTCCGTCCTGCGGGAAGTCCCCGAACTCGATCGTCGTTCGCGTGGCGAGGGGCGCGGTGCACACGCTGATCGAATCGTGGAACGGAAGACGAAGTACCGGGTCCGCGAGGCCGTGGTACTTGATGAGCCCCTGAACCGGGTGGGCGACCGCGGTCGCCTTCACTGCCGCCACCCCTTCAGTACAGCGTGCAGCTCCGCGAGGTCGTGGATCTCTGCGTCCGCCCGATCCGTCGAGGCGGGAGTCCAGCTGCCGAACGCCGGTCGATGCCCCTTCCGGCCCGCGTTGAACCAGATTGCTCGCATCCCAGAGGCCTTCGCTCCCCCCACGTCCGTTTCCACATCGTCGCCGACGTGCGCGACTCGTTCCGGCGGGAGACCGAGCCGCTCGAGGGCGGTCCGGAAGATGCCGGACTCAGGCTTGCGGACACCGATCTCATCGCTGAAGACTCGCACGTCGAAGAACCGCCCGATCCCGAGGCGGTCCTGGATGCGCCTGAGATATCGGCCCCATGTGCGACCCGTGTTCGACACCATGCCGATTGCGAGGCCCTCCCGCCTCAGGGTTTCCAGGGTCTCCGGGACGTGCGGAGACAGGGTGGGCGGGATCTCGAGAAGGGCGCCGCCGAATGCATTCGCGACGGCCTCCGCGAGCCCCGCGTCCCCGCGGTCAAGGCCCGCAAAGCGAAGGAACGCTTGGACCTGCTCCTCCGGAGCGAGATCGATGTTTCGGCTCCAACTCTCATTGAGGAGCGCGGTCTGGTGGTCGTACGCCCACACGAGATTCTCCCTCGTCGTGGGGAGTCCCGCCACGGCACCCAGGAGCCTCTCGATCCGGAGCTCCCGGAGCCGCCGATCCTGGTCCTCCGTCGTCAGTGCAATCGTGTTCCACCAGTCGAACGTCACTCCTTGGATCATGGAACGCCTCAGATGTCGAAGATGATCTCCGCGACGCCCGCGTCCGGATCGACACGGAGCCGGTAGTAGGTCGCTGCCTTCACGACGAGCCGGAGCTCGTGCCGCCGCTTGTCGATCCGCTCGCCGCGGGCTCGGGCTTGGAGCTGACCGTCCTCGATCGTCACGTCGAACTCCCGCAGGAGGAGCCGCTGCGTCTCGTGCAGAAACAGAAGTTCCGTGAGCCACTGGACCATGAGCTCCCCTGGGTCCTCGGAGGCCGTGCGGACCTCGACCTCGCCGATGGTGCGGACCTTCGACAGATCCGCGATGAGGCTGAACATGCCCTCCGCGGCGTTCGCGAAGAGCTCGTTCATCGTGCTGCCGAAGGCACGGATGCCCACGTCCGCCGTGTGCTCGATTTCCTCGTAGCGCACGCGTGGGCAAAGGTCGAGGGTACATGAAGATTGTTTGGGCCGTCGGGCCTGGATGACCGAAACCCGTTAGTCGAGGGCATGCGCATCCCGACGCGAAGCCGGGGGCTCGAGCGCGATTCCCTCCACGACACCGCCGATGGCGACTATCTTCAGCTCTGGATACGTGCAGATCTGGACCATTCCGGGTCGGGATGGTCTCGGACGTGCTGCGGCTCGCCGCGTTGATCCTGCCCGGACCCTTCCTTGTCGGGCTCCTCGGATGAGCCGTGCGACGTCCGAGAAAAAGGAAGGCGCGAGGCCGGCGACCCATGGCCGAAACCTCGCGGTTCGACGCACAGAGGCGGTCAGCCCGAGTCCGAACCGATCGCGCACGCGTCCTCCCCCGACGTGGGGACGAACGCGTGGCCTGGCACGTTCATTCCAGATCCCGTCTCCGCGGGAATGCTCGCGTGAGCGGTGTCTGTCCCCGCGTTGCAGGCGGCGTCCGGTAGGTCGACCGCGTGAGCCATGCTGCCCGCCGCAGCAATTGCGGCAAGGGCTACGGCCAGTCCAATCGCAGTAACTCCAGCTGCCACGCCCCTACCTTCCTCCCGTGCGCGCTCCGCACGGCGGCCGGGAGACACGGTGGGGGATATTGAACCGTTATTGTACAGGCGTCGAAATCGCGCCCGAGAATGCGTCAGATCCCGCGCGCCTTCCCGGGCCACAGGAGCTTGTGCATCTGGGGCTGCAAGCGGACCGCGAGGCGGTCCTTCAGGATCCAGTCCGCGAGTTCGCGGGGGTCGAGTCCCTGCGCGACGCGGTGCGCGGGGTTCACCGGAGAAAAGAGGACCGTGCCCGCTCTCGTCTCGTTCCGGACGAGAACTTCCTTCGCGAACTCATAGTCCGCGCGGTCGAGGAGGACGAACTTGACCTCGTCCACCTCTCGGAGGAGGGCAAGGTTGGCGTACGCTCGGCGTGCGGTCATCCTCGAGCCCGGGCACTTCACGTCCATGACGTAGCGGACCCGGCCCTCGGCCCGCTCCACCCGCACGAGAGTGTCGAATGTCCGGAGATCGACTTCACCATCCGTCTCGATCGAGTGCACGAACGTCGTCGGGAGCCGACGGATCGCGCGGACGATGGACTCTCCCTGAAGGAGCGGCTCGCCGCCTGTCCAGCAGACGTTCCGGATGCCGCCGTGGGATCCTACGGAAGGCCCGGCGAGGCTCTGGATGCGCTCGACGACCTCGTCCACGGATACGCGTTCGAATTCTCCGCCTTCGACCGCGTGCATCGAATCGCACCAGACGCACCGGAGGTTGCACGCGTACAGCCGAACGAAGACCGTTGGCAGGCCTACGAGGGAGCTTTCTCCCTGGAGCGTGACGTAGAGCTCGTTGAGGAGGAATCCCTCCCCTCGGACCGCGGAGACCGTCGTGGGCGCCGTCACAGCCGTTCCGATACGCGGACCGGGCCTAAAACGTTCGTTCACGTCGCCGCGGCCTTCGGACGGCGCGCGTACGGGAGCGGGTCCTTCACCCCTGCCTCGCGGAATCCCTTGAGCCGGAGCTGGCAAGAGTCGCAGACGCCACAGGCCCTCTCGCGCCCATGGTAGCAGGACCATGTGAGGGCCCAGGGCACACCAAGTTCCTCACCCTTTCGAACGATGTCCGCCTTTGACATATGGATGAGAGGCGTTCGGATCTCAATCACATCCCCTTCGACGCCGCGCTTCGTGCCGAGCCGGGCGATCTCTTGGAACGCCCGGTAGAACTCCGGGCGACAATCGGGATAGCCGGAAAAATCGTGGTAGTTTGCGGCGATTACGATGGCCTTTGAACCGGTGGCCTCCGCGAGCCCAAGGGCGTAGCTCAGCAGGATCGTATTCCGCGCGGGCACGTACGTCGGCGGAATCCCTTGGCCGATCTCCTCGAGGCGACGCTGCTCCGGTACACGGATCCTCCGGTCCGTCAGAGCGGAGCCCCCGATCCCGGTCAGGTCGAGGGCCACGATGCGGTGGTCTCTGACTCCGAAGTGTTTCGCGACCTTCCTCGCGGCGTCGACCTCCTTGCCATGGCGCTGGCCGTACTCGAAGGTGACGGCGATGATGTCGAAGCCCTCCGCCTTTGCAATTGCAAGGGCGGTCGCGGAGTCCATCCCGCCCGAGAGGAGTACAACCGCGCGGTGAGCCATCGGAGCCGGTATTGCGACTCCGGGGAAAAGGCCTTCCGCGCGTCGACCCGCGCACCCCGGAGTTATAGTTAAATAACTATAATCCCTCGGACCTGATATGCAAGTCGGCTGTGGTGTCTACGAGCACTCGGTGAACGGTCGCCCGTATCTCTATTTCTGGCACTACGAGACAAGGGCGGGCTCGCGGATACAGGTGAAGGAGTACGTGGGACCCGCCGACTCCATGCGATCCCGGACCGAGGCAGTGCGGCGGTGCGAAGCGTACTACGCTCGGATGAGCCAGGAGCTGGAACGGCTGAAGGCGGCGAGCGTGGCGGACTTGCGCGGATTGCCGTAGGCTCTCGCTCCGACGGTCGGAGGGCCGGGCTTTGGTGTACAACGGTCCTACGGTTCTCAACGTCGGGGCGAAGCGCCTGAAGCCCAATCGTGCTTTGAGGTCTAGCTCCCCTTGCGCGGGCTCGTGGGAGCGGCGGCGCAACGGCGGGGATGCATGCCAGGCGCCCTCGCGGCCCCTCTCGTTGGAGGCCTTGGCGGATCCTCGTCGGCGCGATCGGTCGCCCAGGGGGTTCCCATGCCGGAGGGCTACGACGTAAAGCAATATTCCACGGCTTCTTCGGCGGGGCGCCCGCAGGGTCCATCGACGGCGCGCTCGTCGGTCTGGGGTCGCGGCGCGGTCTTCAACGCCGGTCGCGCTAGGCGCGGATCTCGTCGAAGGCGTACTCGTCCCAGGTTCGCTCGCCGAGGACGATCTCGAACTCCTGGGGGGTGAGGATCGGCTGCTTGTATTCGAGGACATCTTCGATGGCGATCCGCGGACACGCGGTGTTCACCCAAGCATCCACTCGATATCCTTCCAGGAAGTCCTGAGAGACGAGGTCCATCAGGAAGAGCTGCGCCTCTCGGCCGTGCTTCTCCGCGAGGGCCTTGAGTCCTCCCGCGAGCTCCATCCGCGCCTGGCCGATCTTCTTCGAGACGATAATCCCGAACAGCTTCGCGTCCTGGGCGCGGGCGATCGCCGCGTGCCGCTGGCGCAAGATGCGGTCCTTCGCGTCCGCGAGGTCTCGCGCGGACCCCCGCTCGGGATCCGCGATGACGATGGGCTTGCCGACGAGGATCGCGACGCCGAGCGGATGGAAGTCCCCCGTGCCGATGTATAGGTATCCGTCGACGTCCTTCTCGATGACCGTTGCGGTGTGATAGTCGCAGCCGAGGAGCTGGCCCGCGTAGGCTACGCGCCGGTCCGGCTCGCCGGTCTTCACCTCATGGCCCGCCTTCTCGAGATGCTCCTTGACCGCGGGCAGCCACGACCGGAACTGCGTCGTCGTGAGCAGCCCGACGCGCTTCGGGAGCATGGATTCCGCGGCGTCGATGAAATCGAACGACTGCAGCGACGGACGCGGCAGGTCGTAGAAGAACACGCGGTCGTACCGGAGGTGCGGCATGGGTGCATGTCCGAGGTGGACGATGAGGTCCACGGGCATGTCCGGAACGTCGCAGGCGCCGAACGAGGGATCCGCAGAGACGAGGCACGTGACGCCCGTTTTCGCCTCGATTTCTCGCGCGAGTTCTACGGCCTTCGTCCGCAGGCCGACGGGGAACTGGAGCCCGACCGTCTTCGCGTTCCGTCCTCGGATGACTTCGAGGAGCCGGTCCATCTCGCCCATTCGTGCGGGCTACGCCGTGGGAAGATGAAAAACCTATCTTGCGGCCGGTGGAGAGGGGCGCCCCTTGCGTCGCCGGAGTCCTTTCCCCGGGACGGCGAGGCACGCCCCGAGGAACGCCGGGCTCACGACGTAGAGCCACGGGGTGCCGTCGATGATGAATGCGCCATCTGAGAAGAGCCGCGGCACGTAGGTCCATCCTCCCGTAGCGCCCCTTGGAATCCGCCTCCGCCGCACTGAAGGTTTCCGCCCAGATAGCTCACGCGGACGTAGGCGCCTCCGAGCACGGAGAGGTTCTCCGCGGGATCCTCCGAGGAACGCCCGACCCAGAACCCGGTCGAATCCTCGCTTGCCGAGAGGAAGAGGTCGGTTCCCGGCCGGGTATCCCAAGGGTCCAGGCTCGTCACCACGCGGACCGCGGATCCGTAGATTGTTGTGTTGCCGACCCCCGTTGCGCGGAACATCGGGCCGTGAGGTGTGTCCACCGACGCGACCGTGCGCACGCCCGGAGCCGCCTGGATTGCGACGGGCCGATTGGGCTTCGGGAGCCAGAGGGTCCAGGACGACCCTTCAGGCGCGACCACGGCGACCCAGTATCGGTCCTCGGCGAAGCGCACGGCGGAGAAGGTCGCGGTGGCCGCCCCGAGGACAAGGAGCGCCCCCGCGATGGCCGCGAAACCTTTCCAGGAGAGAATCTTGGTTCCCTCGCCGCTTCGATGGGAGATGCAGCCCATGCAACTTCCGAAAAGGTTCGGCCGCGGCCTATTTCTGCGGCTTCTCGAACTCGATCTCGAGCCGCCAGGGCGTCGGCAGCTTCACGCCGCCCTTCCGGAGGGCCTCCTTCGCGTCGTCGACGTGGTCTTCCGTCGTGGAGATCGTGAAGATCCTCGTGCCGGGCTTCACCCGCGCTGCCGTCCCGACCGCCGCACCGAACGCCGCGCGCATCCCTTCGGAGATGCGGTCCGCGCCCGCCCCCGTGGCGATCTTGTTTTCCCTCAGGACGTTGTGCGGGTAGAGGCGGAGCTTGAGGTGGTACGCGTTCCCGGCCTTCTTCGCGATGTACCGGTTCGCGCTGATCCGCGCGGCCTCGAGGGCGATGTGTCGGATCTGGCACTGCTCCTCCGCGACAAGGTGCACCTTCACGGGGAACTCCGTCCGGAGGTCGCCGATATCGAACTGACTGATCCGGATGCCGGGCACGCCGCCCATGTACTCCTTCCGGGTGTACGCCTGCCCGCGGATTTCGCGGTACATGCTGCCCGGCTTGCGCGTCATGGTCCCAGGAGGCCGGCCAAACGTCGGGCTATATATAATCCTTCGCGGGCCGACAGGCGATCATCGAGTCCTCCAGGTGCCATCGCGCGGCGCGAAGGATACAAGGAAGCAACGTCGCGGTCATGGCGGGCGTCTCCTTTGCGGGCCTCCGGGCCACCGGGTACGTGATTGGAATCCTCCTCCTCGTCCCGGGAAGGTATCGGAAGCGGCCAAAGGTCGCCGCGTCGGGCGTCGTCCTCCTCGGCGTGATGGTCCTCGCGACCCCGCTGACGTGGTATCTGTACCTGGTGAGCGAGGGAGGCTCGATACCATTCGCAGCGACGGACGTGATCCTGCTGAGCTGGGTCGCCTTCCTCGGAGGCCTCGTCGCCGGAGCCGGATTGTGGCTCCTCCTCGGCTCGCCGGGCGTCGCGGGAAAACGTTAAGTGTGGGACGGTGCGTCGCCGGCCCCGTCCATGTACCTCGTGAAGCTGGGAGGGAGCGTCCTCACGAACAAGGCGAGGATCCGCACGCCGAGACGCGCCGCGATCGTGCGCCTCGCGCGGGAGCTCGCGAGCGCGGACGACGCACTCCTCGTCGTCCATGGTGCGGGCTCGTTCGGACACATCCTCGCGCGGAGGCATCGCCTCCACGAAGGGGTGAAGCACCGCCGGCAACTCGTCGCGGGCGCGCGTGTGCAACGGGACGTCCGCGATCTCAGCAAGCTCGTCGTCCAGGCGCTCCTCGACGCGGGCCTCGCGCCGACGACCCTTGCACCCTCCGCGCTCCTCACGATGGAAGATGGCCGCATCGCCTCTTTCGACGTCTCCCCGTTCCGCGAATACATGGACATGGGGCTCACGCCCGTGACGTTCGGGGATGTGGTCCGCGATCGGACTCGGGGCTTCGCGATCTGCTCCGGAGACGTGCTCATGCTCGAGCTCGCGAAGGCCTTCCGGCCCACGCGGGCGATCTTCGTCGCCGATGTCGACGGGCTCTACGCGGCGGACCCGAAGCGGACGCGGGACGCGCGATTCTACGCTACCGTCCGCGCGGACGACCTGGACGGGATCGACTTCAGCGCGGCGAAGGCGACGGACGTCACGGGAAGCCTCGAGGGCAAGATCCGTCGGATGCTCGAGATCGCCTCGTCGGCGGGCGAGTGCTGGATCCTCAACGGTAACGTAAAGAACCGCCTGCGGGATGCCGTGCGCGGCCGACCCATCGTGGGCACGCGCGTGGTCGGGGGCCCCTGAGATGGCCGAACCTTCTCGGACGGAGCAGCGCAAGGCGGAGCACGTGGACATCATCCTCCAGGAGAACGTCTCCGCGGAGTACAACTTCTGGAACGACGTCAAGCTCGTCCATCAGGCCTTGCCGGAGGTCGATCTCGATGCGATCGACACGTCCGTGCGGCTCTTCGGCAAGAAGCTGGAGGCGCCCCTCGTGATCTCTTCGATGACCGGCGGGTTCGAGATGGGGAAGGAGATCAACGCGAACCTCGCCCGGGCCGCTTCCGAGGTCGGCGTCGCGATGGGGGTCGGATCCCAGCGGGCCGCTTTCGAGAAGCCGGAACTCGAGTCCACATACGCCGTCGTACGAGACTACGACGTCCCGCTGCGGTTCGCGAACCTCGGCGCGCCGCAGCTGGTCCCGCAGGCCTCGAAGCGCGCGTACGGCCTGGCGGACGCGAAACGGGCAATGGATATGATCGATGCGGACGCCCTGATCGTCCATCTCAACTTCCTCCAGGAGGTCGTCCAGCCAGAAGGAGACCGACGGGCGAAGGGCATCCTCGCCGCAATCCGGACGATCGCCTCGAAGGTCCCCGTCATGGCGAAGGAGACCGGGGCGGGGATCTCCCGCGAGGTCGCTGTCGCTCTAAAGAAGGCTGGCGTGAAGGCGATCGACGTTGGCGGGCTCGGCGGCACCTCGTTCTCCGCGGTCGAATACTACCGCGCGAAGAAGGAGGTTTCATCCTTGAAGGAGCGTCTTGGGGCGACGTTCTGGAACTGGGGGATTCCGACGCCCGCGTCGATCATCCTCGCGAACGTCGGTCTGCCGATCGTCGCGACGGGCGGCGTTCGGTCCGGGCTCGATGTCGCGAAGGCGATCGCCCTCGGGGCCACGGCGGCGGGAATGGCGAAGCCCATGCTCGAGCCCGCCAAGCTCTCCGCGGAGGCCGTCGTCGCGGAACTCCGCGCGGTGATCGAGGAGCTCAAGGCCGCGATGTTCCTCTCCGGTGCCTCCTCGATTGACGAGCTGCACGAGCGACACGCAGTGGTCAGCCGGCCGACTTCGGACTGGATCGAACTCGGGAGCGAGGATTGATTCCTTGCCGGCGCCGGGCGGATCTCTAGAGGCGGAGCGACTCGAGGCCTTGCTCGCGCCATACCGCGCGCGATCGAACGAACACCTCCAGGCGATCTGGGAGGCGTACTCCGCCGAGCATCCCGCGGGCCGATATCCGTCGACGCGGACGATGGCGCAGAACGCCCGCCTGTTCTCCTCGGGAAAGCGATACCGATACGGGCTCGCACTCGCGGGCTTCCGACTCCTCACGGGACTGCGGCCTTCGCCGGACCTAGAGCGGGCGGCCACGTGGCTCGAGTGGTATCACCTCTACACGCTCTTCCTCGACGACATCATGGACGAGGACGTCCGGCGGCGCACCCTGGCGAGCGCATGGTCCGCGAACGCACGCCTGTACCGGGGCCGCGACGCGAACGCGGCCGCGGTCGTCTTCCGCACGCGACGCCACCGGTACGGCGTCTCCCAGGCGATCCTCGACGCCCTCCGCATCCGGTCCCTTGCGGAGCGGGCGATCGAGCGCGCGGAGGGCCTCGAGCCCGACGTGCGGCTCGGCCTCCTCGCCGAGCTGACGGAGGTGGATCTCGTGCTGAGCGACGGGCAGGGACTCGACATCGATTTCGAGCGGGTCGCGCGCATTCCGGAGGAGGACTACGTCCGGATGAGCGAGGCGAAGACCGCTCGCCTGTACGCTGGCGCGGCCGCGACGGCGTCCATCGCGGCCCGTGCGCCCCCGGACCTCCGCAAGGCCCTGGAGGAGTACGCGCGCCGCTTCGCGATCGCCTTCCAAGATCGGGACGATCTGCTTGGGGCCGGTGTCGTCCCTTCGGAGATCGGTGGATCCGCGGAGGGAGACATCCGCCAGGGGAAGCGAACCCGCCTATACATCCTCGCGACCGAGCACCTCAGAGGCCAGGAGCGCTCGCAGTTCCAGCGGTCCTACGGCCGCGGCCCACGCACCACGAAGAAGGACATCGCCGTCGTCCGGTCCCTCCTCCGGCGGCGGGTGCTGCCCCTCGCGGAGGCGAGGATCGAGGACAACCTCCTCCTCGCGAGGGCGTCGCTGGACCGGATTCCCACACGCGACCCGGAAGCCCGCGCGCTCCTGGACGCGCTCCTCGAGGCCCAGCGCACGCGCGTGCGTTGAGCCACAGCCAGCGGCAAGTTTCCGACCTGGTCCCCCCTCTCCGGCCGTGAAGTGACTCCGCCGTCCGTCGCCGGACTCCGCCGCCCAGGCCGCCAAGGTACAAGCCCTCGAGGCCATGACGCGGGCCCTGGAGGCCACGAAGCGGAAGGGGGACCGCGGGGCCGACGTCCGTCCGGACCGGGAAATCCTCAAGCTGGCCCGGCCCGCGTTCGAAGCCGGCGACTCCGAGAAGGCCGAGGGGTGCGGCCGGCAGTTCCTCCGCCGGTGCGGGTAAGGCCCGCCCTAGTCCTCGATCCCTCGAGCCGTGATCCGAAAAGGGGCCTGCATCCCCTCGGGTCGGTGCCGGTGCTTCTCGAGGACCGCTAGGCGGGAGTTCGGACCCGTCCTCTCGAGTCGGACGATCGTCTTCGCGTTGTGGCTCAGCATGTGCCCGCCGAGCGGGAGGTACGCGCCCGTCTCGATGTCCGTGTACACCTGGGACGTCACGACGACGGGGATCGCCCTCTGCCGCGAGACGCGGAGGAGCTGCGCGATCTGCCGCGTGAGGGAGTGCCTCTCGTCCCGGCGCGTCTCGTCGCGCATGGTCAGCCGATAGTGCATCGTGATGCTGTCGATGACGATGAGCCCGACCTCCTCGTTGTTCCCCGCGAGCTTCGCGGCTTTCTCGATCAGGTTCTCCTGCTCATCGAAGCTGTACGGCTCCGAGAAGAGGATGTTCCGTGCGACGAGCTCGAAGTCGTCGCCGCAGATCTGGGAAAGCCGCTCCATCGACACCCCCTCCGTGTCGATGTAGATCACCTTCCGCCCCGCGCGGACGACGTTCCGGGCGAGCTGCAGGCACACGTTCGTCTTCCCGCTGCCCGCCTCCCCGTGGAGCAGCGTGATGCAGCCCTCCTCGACCCCCCCGCCCAGGAGCTCGTCGAGGCCCCGCGTGCCCAGGGCCACCTTCATCGCGCGGACAACCGCGTGGCCGCCTTTAACCCTTCGAGATGTCCGCCGGCAGCGACGACAGGAACACCCCCTCCGCGGTCCACACAACGACTGCGTGCCCGCGCTTCGGAGGGCCTCGCGTGAGGATCGGCCGCGATGCGCCGCGGTCCGGATGCCTGGCGGCCGTCTCGCCCTCGGCCGTGCGCTCCAGATCCGCCTCGAACCGTTCCGCGTCGATTCGCAGGACGCCGCGCAAGTCCTTCGGCTTGTACCGCCGCTCCTCGCCCGACGTGAGATCGCGGAGCGTGACCAACGTCGCGATCTTCGTGACCTCCGCGAGCGCGTCCTTGTGCCGGACCACGTCGCCGACCTGGAAAGGCGAGAGCCGCACGAGGTTCGTAATCCGGTACAGCTCCTTCCCGCCGCGTCGGCCGAAGAGCTTCGACGAAGTCGTCACGGACCCGCCGAATGCCTCTGCGATCTCACGCGCAAGGGCCTTCGACAACGCGTTCGTGCTCACGTACGCGTCGAGGCCGCTCGGGGTCTCCTCGATCCGCGACACGAATTCGCGGGAGGCCTCGCGGAGGCGGTCCGCCCGGGCCATCACGAACGTCCGGACGGCGCGAATCTCCTTCGGCGTCATCGCGCGACCCTGCGCGCGGACCTGAACGATCCCCTCGTAATAGTGGCCGCGCTGCTTCCCGCAGATGTCGCACAGGGAGGGCTTGAGGCGCAGCCGGGTCTGGAACCCCTGGACCACTTCGAACCCCTCGTGCGACGCCGTCGCCTTGACGCTCAAGGAATAGTTGTTCGCATCCTCCTCGCGGGCCTCATGGGTGAAGAGGGCCCGGGCGAAGGGCTTCCGCACGGGCATCGCCTCGCGGAGGACCTGCGGGATCGCGGGGTCGAGGTCCGTTCGGATCCACGCGCGATCGATCTGCAGGGCCCCGCACTGCTTGCAGCGAGGCACATCGACGTGGTCCGGTGGGTCGACCACTCGGTACTTCCTCGAGAAGCACCGGAGGCAGAGGCCCTCGACGGTGGGCCCTTCCGTGCCGCACTCGACGCAGAACATTGGACGCGGGATTCGAACGTCCCCGCGATACTTAAGCGCGCGCTCTCGCCCGCGCGGGCATGCGATAGCAGGACGAAAGTGCATAAGTATCCGGCCGGTCGTCGCGGGGCGGCCCATGTCCCGGACGGTCTCCTGGTGGCGAATGCGGAAGATCAAGCATCGCGACGCGGTCGCCCTCTCCACACTGTCCGCGTCCCTCCTCCTCGCGGGCGAGTTCGCGAACCCCGTCCTCGTGGACATCTACGACCGATTCCTCGCGCCAGTGGCCAACGACCCGACCCTCCTCGTCCTCCGAAGCGTGCTCGCGGTCTTCGCTTTCACAACATCCTTCGGCGTCGTCCTCGTCCTCTTTGGCGGCTGGTTCTTCCTGCAGGGTCGGATCCCGCGCGGACGGATGCTCATCGGGCTCGGCGTTGGACTGACGTCCCTGAGCCTGTTCAGCCGCCTGGCGTATGCGGTGCTCGTGTACAACACGCCGCTGCCGTTCCTTCTCCCCCTCGCGACGACCTTCACGGGCCTGGGGATCCTGTGTGGCGTCATGGCCCACACCCTCATGGGCCAGTACGCGCTCCTCCTGAAGAAGCACGCCCGGGCGATGTGGCGCCGGTGGCGGCGAACCCGCCGGGCCTCGCGCGGCTAATCACATCATGACGACGTACTGCGCGTGGGGCACGCCCGCGATCCAGAGGATGCCGTCGTCGGACACAAACCCGCCGCGCTTCGCCGCCTCGATGGCCTCCTTTCCGACGAAGTTGCCGACCGTCGCGAGCTTCAGGTGCTCAAGGAGGAACGCCTCCGTGACGACCTCCCCTTCGTAGAACCTCCCGACCTCAATCTTGAACTTGCCTTCGCGGAAGGTCTGGCCGATGAGGTCTGCGTCCGCCGCCGCGACGAGGGTCTCCTTTCCCTGGTGGTAGACCTTCATGCGGATCGGCACGGGCGGCACCGCGATCACAATCGCTCGACCAGTTTATACTTATTCTTGGCCGGGCTGTAGATCTCGCCTTCCTGGGCCCAACGCTTGAGCCAGGCGTCGACCTTGGCGGGCGGAATCCCACGCTCCTGGGCGACGCGAACGATGTCCTCGTAGTCCGCCACCCCCTCGGGTCCCGCGAGCTCGCTGATAATGTCCCGCAGCGAGATGATCTGCTCGCGCTGGGACTGGGAGATGCCCGTCTGGATGATGTCGATGTCGAAACGGCCCTCCTCACCGGCGACCTTGCCCATCCAGTACTCGACGATTCGAACCGCGCGGTCCGCGTCCTCGGCGGCGACGGTCTCACTGAGCCGGAGTCGGGCGCCTGCTTCCGAGAGACGCACGATCGCTTCAAGCTGCCTCGGTGTGATCGGAACGCTCGAGCCCGCCGCCTCGCCCGTCCTGCGTATTTCGAGGTACTTCTTCTCGATAATCGCCATCGCTTCATCGGTCATCACGGGATAGATCCGTTTCGCGTACGCCACGTACTTGCGGAGGAATTCAGGGCTAAAGTGGGGAGTGAAAGGCCGTTCGAGCGGCTCGGGCTCTTCCGTGGCTGCACCCGTCTCTCGTCTCCGGAGGATTTCGCCGACCCTGTGGCCCCTCAAGATATGCTCAGCCATCTCGCGGTCCCTCTCCGCCTGAGGTCGGTCTATCATAGAGAAAATCACGTCAAATCTAGAGAGCAGCGCCGGTGGCAAGTCGATCTGTTCAGAGATGTATTTGTGTTCATCGAACCGCCCGAACTTCGGGTTCGCCGCCGCGAGGACGGCGCATCGGGATTGGAGGACGGCAGTGATCCCGGCCTTGGCGACGCTGATTCTCTGCTGCTCCATTGCCTCGTGAATCGCGGCCCGGTCCTGCGGGTTCATCTTTTCGATTTCGTCGATGCACGCAAGTCCGAGATCGGCCAAGACGAGGGCTCCAGCCTCGAGGGTCCACCGGCCCTCGCCGAACTCATCGCGGACCGCCGCCGCAGTATTGTGCACGAGGATGCCATTCGCCACGAAGGCGTGGGCCTCTCGCACGGTAAGGTCGTAGACGGAGCGGCGGTCCTCCGTGCGGAGAACTCGGACATCGGCGACGGGCTCCCAGCGCACGTCTCCGGATGCGAGGACTCGCAAGAACTGAAGCCTGCCGGGGATCTTCGCAATCCGTCGTAGCCAAGGTCGGATCGCCGCGTCTAGCTCGCCAGCGGTCACCGGATCGAAAGCGGACAGGTGGTCCTCAAGCCGTTGGATGACGCGTACGGGAATCCCGGCCTTCGCCCGAGAGATCCGGTAGAAGTATTCGATAGCCCGGTCCACGCTAATCCCGACGGCCTTCGCGAGATCCCTCGGCGCGATGCCGTGAGATTGGAGAACGTGGTGCAATTGTTCTTTCAGACCCTGAGACAGGCGAATCCGGATTCCCTCCCACCGATCGGCCTGGAAAGCTGCCTGAAGCGAGTCGATGCATTCCGTCAAGCGGTCATGGGCGGCAGCGATGGACCCTCGCTCGTATGCGCGACCGCCGCCTTCGCGGGACGGGT